>OJJT01000001.1_pt1 | contig 532584 bp, 538 predicted proteins | sample 1596281 | NCBI WGS metagenome assembly OJJT01 (sample SAMEA4350145, study PRJEB24818) | metagenome | biome: human; feature: gut; material: faeces | place: Denmark | collected 2013-09
CACCCGAGGAGGAGACGATTTGGAACAGAAAAAGGCCATTCCCCACATCAGCAGCAGGCTGAGGCACCACATCCTGGAGGTGCCGAACGAGGCGCGGGGCGTCAGCGGGATCGTGATAAACGGCAAGCGGATAAAGACGCTCGTGTTCACAACGGACATAGCCATCATCCGCAACTGCTCAGCGGACGCGGTGCTGGCGGTGTATCCCTTCACTCCGCAGCCTACCATCTCGGACGCGATACTGCGTTATTCCTCGCTGCCGGTGTTCTGCGGTGTCGGCGGCGGGACGACTCAGGGCATAAGGACAACGCAGCTCGCCTGGGATGCGGAAGCTCAGGGCGCGATGGCGGTTGTCGTGAACGCGCCGATGGGGAACCTGGACATAGAGCGCATCTGCAACTATATCGACATACCCCTGGTCGTGACTGTCCTGAACGAGCACACGGACATAGGAGCGCGGCTGGACGCCGGCGCCTCCATCCTGAACATCTCCGCCGCGGCAAGGACGCCGGAGGTGGTCCGGAAGATACGCGAGAAGTACCCGGACGTCCCGATAATAGCCACAGGCGGCCCGACTGTGGCAGATATCCAGGCGACCGTGGCCGCCGGAGCCAACGCGATAAGCTACACGCCGCCCAGCACGAAGGAGCTCTTCAGCCGGATGATGGTGGATTACAGGGACAGATGAACCAAAATTAAAAGCCAAAACTTGTGAAAAGCGCCAAAGGCCACAGGCCTTCGGCGCTTTTTCTGCACACTGGTCATAGGAAACGGGGAATATCCAAGTACTCTTTTGGGCAATAAAACCAGCCGGGGCGCAAACAATAAGCGTGTGTTATCGATTTGCACGAAATCAAATTGATTGAAAGGGGGCGGTATGTTAGAAGTAAATAAAGCTCTTTGCGAAAATCATAACAAACTTTACGGAGGGAAAAACATGTTTTACGAACCGGAGAAGAACGACCATGGTCTGGGCAGGGCGCCGTTCAAGTCCTGTGTCGTGCCGCGCGCGATAGGCTGGCTTTCGACCATCAGCGAGGACGGCGTCTCGAATCTGGCGCCGTACAGCCAGTTTACAAATCTGTCCTTTGACCCGCCCTACGTACTGGTCGCTATCAATCAGACCTTCGACGGGCTGAGGAAGGACACGACGAACAACATCGAATCCACCGGCGAATTTGTCTACAACATGGTCACCTATGAGCTGCGCGAGAAGATGAACGTGAGCTCCTGCCGTTTCCCGCCGGAGGTGGACGAGTTTGAGATGTCCGGCCTGACTAAGGCGGAGTCGGTACTGGTCCGACCCTACAGGGTGGCCGAGTCCCCGATACAGCTGGAGTGCCGGCACTACTCTACGATAAGGCTGCCGGGCAACGGCAAGGTCGGGCCGACGGACGTCATCATCGGCAAGGTGGTGGGCGTCCATGTAAAAGACGAGTTCATCATGCCGGACGGCAAGCTGGACATGGAGAAGATACGTCCTCTCGCCCGCATGGGCTACAGCGATTACACCGTTGTGGACAAGGTCTTTGAGATGAAGCACATAGCTATGGACAACGAGATGGAGATAAAGGACAAGTCCACCATGCACCTCGGGCTCGAGGGACAGGCGGGCGTATTCAACAAGTGAGGCTCTTCGGAGGTGTCTCGTGGATATTAATCAGCTCTTATACTTCCAGAAGGTAGCGGAGCTCCAGCACATGACCAAGGCGGCGGAGGAGCTGAACATCTCGCAGGCGGCGCTCAGCCAGGCCATACGCAGTCTCGAGCGGGAGCTGGGCGTGCAGCTTTTTGAACGGGTGGGACGCAACATCGCCCTCAGCGCCTACGGACAGGTGTATCTGAGCCAGGTCTCCAATGCGCTGGTGTCTCTCAAGCGCGGCGAGAACTACATCCTCGATCTCAAAAAGAAAAACGACAACTCGGTAAAACTGATAGCCCCGACGCTCTTTGGGTTTCCGGGCCTGTTTTCCATCATTTCGCGCCAGTGCACGGGTTTCAAGATCTCCATCTTCTACTGCGCGCTGCGCGAGATCGCCGCAAAGCTCAAGACGGGACAGGCCGACCTCTGCATATCCCAGGGGCGGATCGAGGACAAGGAGCTTTCCGGATTGCGGCTGCACACCTTTGAGCTGGGACTTCTGGTTTCAAAGAACAGCCCCCTGGCTGCCTGCGAGTCCGTGCAGCTCTCGGAGCTAAAGGATCATGAGTTCGCGTCCTTCCTCGCCGGCAGCGGACACAGGCGGAACGTTGAGCTGATGTGCAATCAGGCGGGCTGGAGCCCGAAGGTGACGCTCGAGACAAATCACTATGCCGACATCGTTCGGGCGGTGGCGACGGGGAGATATGTCGCCACCGTCGTCCGGAACATCTACGAGAATTATGGCAACGGCGACGTGCGCTTTGTGCGGATAGAGGGCGCGGACACCCGTGTGGAGGTCTGGCTGCACTGGGATTCCTCGGAGCGGCTGAATCCGCTTGCGCACAAGCTCAAGAAGATCTTCATCGACTATTTTGAGGCTTTCGAGAGCGGAGAGAACAAAGGTTATTTAGGGAGTAGTGCGAATGGCGAAAATCATTAGAGCGCAGGAAGCTGCTGCGCAGATTCCGGACGGGGCTTCGGTAGCCGTAGTGGGCATGGGCCTTGCGGGTTGGCCGGATGAGGTGGCGCAGGCGATAGCGGAGAGATACAAGGCCAGCGGCCACCCACGCGGCCTGAGCCTGAGACAGGGCAGCGCGATAGGGGACTTCCGCGAGCGTGGGACCACCAGACTGGGCATAGAGGGCCTCGTGACGCGCTGGTCCGGAGCGCACGTGGGCGCGGCGAAGAATTTGGGCAGGCTGGCGGCGGAAAACAAGCTCCAATGCCACTGTCTGCCCCAGGGCGTCATTGTGAACCTCTGGCGCGAGATCGCGGCGGGCAGGCCCGGACTCATCACGAAGATCGGGCTGAACACCTTCGTGGACCCCAGGTACGGCGGCGGACGCATGAACGAAGCCGCAACGGACGAGCTGGTATCGCTCATCGAGCTCGGCGGCGAGGAGTATCTGTTTTACAAGTCCTTCAAGCTGGACGTGGCGCTCATCCGCGGCACCTGCGCGGATGAGGACGGAAACATCAGCTTTGATAAGGAGCCGATGCTGGCCGAGGGCCTTGCGGCGGCGTCCGCGGCCAAGAACAGCGGCGGGATAGTCATAGTTCAGGTCGAATACCTGGCGGAGCGTGGCTCGCTCAGGCCGAAGGACATCAGAATACCGGGAGTGCTGGTGGATTACGTCGTCCTCGCCTCGGATGAGGCCGCTTGCTGGCAGTCGCCCTCGGAATACTATGACCCGTCCCTCTCCGGGCAGATCAGGAAGCCGCTGCGCACGGTGGCGCCCCTGCCTCTGGACGAGAGAAAGGTGATCGCGCGGCGCTGCGCCGCGGAGCTCAGAAAGGGCGACCTCATAAATCTCGGCATGGGCATACCCGTGGCCGTAGCGAAGGTCGTGGCGGAGGAGGGCAGGCTCCGGGACATCTGCCTTTCCACGGAGAGCGGGATCTTTGGAGGCGTACCCTCCGAGAGGCCCAGTACAACGATAAACCCGGATTCGTTCATAGACCACGGCGCCATGTTCGACATCATAGACGGCGGAGGCCTGGACGTGACCTGCCTGGGCATGGGCGAACTGGACGAGCTGGGCAACGTTAACGTGAGCAAGCTGGGCAGTCAGCTCGTCGGCCCCGGGGGCTTCATAGACCTGACCCAGTCCACGCGCAAGGTCATCTTCTGCGGGACTTTCATGGGCCACGCGCAGCTCAGAATAGGCGACGGCCGCCTCACCGTGGAGAGGGAGGGCAACATACGCAAGCTCGTCAAGAGCGTGGGGCAGATAACCTTCAACGGCGGCTGCACAGGGCCGGACCAGGAGGTGCTGTACATCACGGAGCGCTGCGTACTCAGGATGCTCGGCGGCAGGCTCACCGTAACGGAGATAGCCCCGGGCATAGACCTGCAGCGGGACATACTCTCGCAGATGGACTTCGAGCCGGCGGTTTCGGACGAGCTGAAACTGATGGACCCGGGGCTGTTCTGCGAACACTGGGGCGGACTGGAGCCCACCCTGGGAAACCAAGACCAGGAGGAGCAAGCATGATACTTTCAGAAAACCACCTTATGATACGCGAAATGGCGAGGCAGTTTGCCGAAAAGGAGCTCACGCGTGAGGTCCTGGACGAGGCCGAAGCCACCAACAGCTTCCGCAAATCCGTTCTGGACCACATGGTCCAGGCGGGGCTGACCAGCATCAAGATCCCCGAGGAGTACGGCGGCCAGGGCGGAGACAACCTGTCGTTTGTCATAGCGCTGGAGGAGGTCTGCCGCAAGAGCGCTGTGGCGGGCATCTATATGTCGAACCCCAACTCGCTGGGCAGCGGCCCGCTGCTCATAAACGGGACGGAGGAGCAGAAGCGGTATTACATCCCCAAGCTGGCGACGCTGGAGAAGAGGATGTGCTTTGCTCTCTCCGAGCCCGGCGCGGGCTCGGACGCCGGTTCCATAATCACGCGCGCGGTGCGGGACGGGGACAGTTATGTGATAAGCGGCAGCAAGTGCTTCATAAGCGGCGCGACGATAGCGGATTACGCCGTTGTGTTTGCAAAAACGGACCCGGAGCAGGGCGTCCGCGGGATAAGCGCCTTCATAGTGGACCTAAAGCTCCCCGGCGTCATTCTTGGCAAGCCGGAGAGGAAGATGGGGCTCATCGGCTACCCGATAGGCGACATCGTGCTTGAGGATGTCCGCGTCCCGGCGGAGAACATGCTGGGCGAGGAAAACCGCGGCTTCACGAACGCGATGAAAACCCTGGACGGCGGCAGACTGGGCGTTGCGGCGACGGCGCTCGGCGTGGCGCAGGGCTGCCTGGACGAGGCCGTGAAGTTCGCCAAGGAGCGCAAGCAGTTCGGCCGGCCGATAGCCAAGTTCCAGGCGATATCCTTCATGCTGGCGGAGATGGCGACCAAAATCGCGGCGGCGCGCGAGCTCGTATATGCCGCCGCGGCCAAGAAGGACGCCGGTGAGCCGGATTCGGCCGTATATGCCTCCATGGCGAAGTTCTTCACCGCCGAGGCCTGCAACGAGATCGCCGGAAAGGCCCTGCAGATACACGGCGGCTACGGCTACGTCAAGGACTACGACATCGAGCGCAAATACCGCGACTGCCGCGTGTTCACGATCTTCGAGGGCAGCAGCCAGGTCCAGCAGATGGTGATCTCCAGGCAGCTGCTCAAATGAGCGGCGGCCTACAATAAAATAAAAGGAGAATTAGTATGGGAAAGGGTATTAGTGGAAAACAGTACGTCATAATCGTCATAAGCGTGCTGCTCATGTTCCTTACGGCGGTGATACCGCCGTTTCCGGGCCTTTCACAGGCGGGGTTCCAGGTACTCGGCATCCTCATAGCGGGCCTCATCCTCTGGCTGTTCGTAGGCACCGGCTGGCCGAGTTTTCTGGTGCTCATGGCGCTCATGACGGTGCCGGGACTCGGTTCAAAAACCGTAATCCAGAGCTCGTTCGGCAACGACACCGCGGTGTTTCTCATGTTCTGCTTCATGCTGGCGGCTTCACTTACCAAGACCGGGTTGGCGCGGCGCATATCCATCTGGTTCATCACGAACAAGCTCAGCCGCCGCTCGCCCTGGTGGACGATGATGATGTACTTCATAGCCGAGTTCGTGCTCAGCCTGGTCCTCTCGTCCACGTCCACCTTTATGATCTTCCTGCCCATCATGACCGAGATCCTCACCGAGCTGGGCTATGAGAAGAACAAGAAGGTCGGCGTAGGCGCGATGATGGTGCTGGGAACGGTCATCGTCGGCCAGATAGCCAACAGCTGCACGCCGATCTCCCACGCGATGTCCATAACCGGCATGACGACATACACGAGCTACACCGGCGGCACGATAGACTTCTTCACCTTCTGCGCCGTGTTGACGCCGCTGGCCATAGTCTGCCTTGTGCTCTGGTTCATAATAGCCAAGTACATCTGGAAGCCGGACATCTCCAGCTTCAGGGAGATAAATTTCGACAAACTGGCGGCTTCCTGCGGCAAAATGGGCAAGCGTGAGAAGATAGCGGGCGTCATGTACATCATTGTGCTCATCCTCTGGGTGGTGCCGGGCCTGGCGCGGTACGTGGCCCCCGAGTGGTACGATACGCTCTCTCTCATAAACCAGAACTACCCGCCCCTGGTCGCGCTCTTCATTCTGAACCTGGTCTGCATCGAGGGCAAGCCGGTACTGCCCTTCCAGGAGGCGTTCAAGAGCATCAACTGGAACACCTTTGTGTTCATTGCAACCATCATGTGCCTGGGCTCCTGCCTCTCCAACGCCGATGTGGGCCTGCGCGACTGGCTCGCAGAGGTCTGCACGCCGATAGCGGCCTCCGTCAGCCCCACGGCATTCATGATCTTCATTCTGGCCTTCGGCATACTGCTGACGAACTTCATTTCCAACGCCGTCGGCCTGGCGATAGTGTTTGCCATCGCAATGCCGCTGTGCACCAGCGTCTATGCCGAGGAGATAAACCCCATGGCCATCGCCATCCTTATGACGGCGGCTGTCCAGTACGCCTGGGCAACTCCTCCGGGGACCCCGAACGCGGTGGTCGCGGCCGACTCCGGCTGGATAGACACGAACACGATGTTCAAGTGGGGCATGCTCGTGGCTCTGATATTTGCGATAGCATTTATCGGTCTGGGCATCCCTCTCGCGGAAGCGCTCTGCAAGTAAAAACGAAAGCGCCGAAGGCCACGGGCCTTCGGCGCTTTGATTATTCCACGTCCCGGAAACCGTCGTCCTCGGGCTCGAGCTGGCGTTTCAGGGCGTTCAACCGGCCGGCCACGTCTGAGGCGGGCTCGTCCAGGCGCTTCTGCATCTCCTCCAGCATGAAGCGCGAGCCTGTCAGCATCGTATAGGTCGCGCTGCGGGCCTTGCCTGCCTTCGAGAGCTCCTGCAGATTCAGCCGGACCAGCTCCAGCTCCGCCGCAACGCTCTCGTACAGGTCCTCGTACTTGCCCAGCGCGGCCAGCAGCTCCTCCGTGCTGTGGCCCTCCGCCGTATAGCCCTCGGGCGTCAGCTTCGTGTATCTTTCCATCGTGTGAATTACCTCCAAATATCAGTCGTCGCCGCCGCCGAGCGCCTCCAGCTTCGAGACGGGCGTCGGCTTGTTGTCGCCGTGTTTCACGAACAGCATCGTCACAAAGGCAAGCAGTACGCAGGCGCTGCCGTAGGGGAACAGCATCGTCATCGCCAGCTTGTCCATCAGGAATCCGGAAAAGATCGGCGTGATCGTCTGGGCGGCCATGCTCGCCGTGTAGTAGAAGCCGGTGTACCGGCCCACGTCCCCGCCGCGAGAGAGCTCGACGACCATCGGGTAGCTGTTGACGTTTATCGTCGCCCAGCCCACGCCGGCCAGCGCGAACAGGATGTTCATGACGAGCGGCGAGCTGCCCGCGCGTATGAACGAGCCCGCGAGAAACGCTCCGCCCAGTATCACTATGCCGGCGAGTATCGTCTTGCGCCTGCCGATCTTGGAGGCCACGGCGCCCACGGGTATGTACGACACGATGGCAGCGCCCGTTGCAATGGTCAGCGTGGCGTTGTAGTCGAGGTCCAGGACGTTCGAGGCGTAGACCGCGTATTTGCTCGTCACCGCGTTGTAGCCGAAGAACCAGAGCACCACCGAGGCCAGGATGAGCAGCAGGGACTTGCGCTCCGCGGGGGAGAGACGCCTGTCGCCGGAGTTTTCGTCCGTTTCCTCGGTCTCGATGCCGTATTTTGCGCTCTCCTCGTGCATCTCGCGCACGAGCTGCGGCTCCTTGACCTTCCAGAGGAAGATGAGGAGCGAGCCGAGCATCAGCCCGGATATGACGGCAAAGAAGAGCGTGTAGCTCATGAGCGCGTTTTCCGCCTTGCCCGTGCCGAATACCATGCCCAGGATGAGCACGATGATGCCGCCCGCCGCGCCCATGAGGTTTATTACGGCGTTGGCCTTGCTCCTGAGCGGTTTTATGGTGACGTCCGGCATGAGCGCCACTGCGGGACTTCGGAAGGTGGCCATACTGAGCAGCACCAGCAGCAGGATGCCTATGAATAAGATGAGCGGCAGGTTGTTGGCGGCCGTCGCCTGGGCGGCGTAGGCCTGGCGCGCGGGGACGACGTAGTTCGTGTAGTCCGGGTTGGTGCCGCCGTCAGCGTCCTTCATGGCGATGGCGACGAATTCCTCGCGTGTGAACTCCTCCTGGACTACGAAGGTCTCTCCGTCCGGGGTGGTGGCGGTGAGCCCGGCGTCATAGAGGGTCTCCTGGGCGGTGGGGTTGTCGACTGCGACGGGGGCGAGCTGCTTTATCTGCAGGTCGTCCGCGAAGGAGAGCACGACAAAGAGCGCCGCCGCCGCAATGGTGCCGAAGATGATGAAGGGCGTCCTGCGCCCGCGCTTGTTTTTGCACTTGTCCGATACGGCGCCGAAGAGCGGCAGCAGGAAGAGTGCCAGCACGTTGTCTGCGGCCATGATGACGCCGGAGAGCGTCTGTGACATGCCGAATTTATCTGTCAGTATCTTGGGTATGATAGTGTCGTAGGCCTGCCAGAAGGCGCAGATAAGGAAAAAGGCGAAGCCGACGAAGATCGTGCGTTTGTAGTTGAGCTTCATTCTATCCCTCTCTCTCCAGTTATGTCTTAAGTGTAAACTATATCCGGCGGCAATTCAACATTTATTTGACGCTGGGCCGGAGGCGTTGTAAAATGTATTCGTAGGGAGGTGCCGGTATGAAAAACGACACTAGCGCACTTAAAGTATTGCTGTATACGGCGGGCGGCGCGGCGGCGCTGGCGGGCGTCTGCGCATACCTTGTCGCGCCTGGCAAGCGCGACAAGCAGCAGCGCGCGCCCTTCACGGGGCGGAACTATGCGCACCGCGGCCTGCACAAGATAGATAAGAGCATCCCGGAAAACTCGCTGCCGGCCTTCGAGGCGGCGGCGCGGATAGGCTACGGCGTGGAGCTGGACGTCCACCTCACCCGGGACGACGAGGTCGTCGTGTTCCACGACGACGACCTCAAGCGCATCTGCGGCGCGGAGGGCCGGATCGAGGACATGACCCTTGCGGAGCTGAGGCAGTACAGGCTCTGCGGAACGCAGTACGGTATCCCGACTCTCAAAGAGGTGCTGGCGGCCATAGACGGGCGCTGCCCGATGATAGTCGAGCTCAAGAAGAGCTCGCGCCGGCGCGAGCTCTGCCGCAGGACCTATGAGCTCCTGCGCGAGTACAATGGCCGCTGGTGCATAGAGAGCTTCGACCCGCGGATAGTCCTCTGGTTCCGCGTACACGCGCCCGAGGTGCTGCGCGGCCAGCTCTCCACCAGGATGTCCGAGCTGCGCCGTTCTACCAGCCCCGTGCAGGCCTTCATCCTGAGCCGCCTGCTGCTGAACTTCCTGGCCCGGCCGCAGTTCATCGCCTATGAGATAGGCCGCAAGCCCCTCATGGTCAGGCTCTGCGAGCTCATGGGCGCTATGAAGGTCGCCTGGACCTCCCGCGAGTGGAAAACAGAGGAGAAAAACGACGCGGTCATCTTCCAGTTCTACCGCCCGCGCGTGAAGTACAAATAACGCTCAAGCGCAAAGCGCCGCCCAGTAAGGGCGGCGCTGAATTTTTTGCGGATGCGGCTCAGCCCGCGGCGGGCTCAGCCTATTTTCTTGAACAGCCAGTTGAGGATGTCCCTATAAACTTCGTCGCGGTTGGACTCGTTGAGCATCTCGTGGCGGCCGTCCTTGTAGAATTTGTAGAAAACGTCTTTCATTCCGGCTCTTACGAACATGCTGTAGACCTTGGCTACCTGCACGCCGTCTCCGCCGACGGGGTCCTTATCTCCGCTCATGAAGTAGACGGGCAGGTCCTTGTTCATCTTGGCGAGGTTGCGCTGGCGGCCGATGATGGAGAGCCCGTACATCATGTCGCGGAAGAGGCTGGTCGTCGGCGTGAAGGTGCAGAGCGGGTCCTTGGCGTAGGCGTCCACGACGGCCTCGTCCCTGGTGAGCCAGTCATACTTTGTACGTTTGGGCTCGAAGGCCTTGTTGTAGCTGCCGAAGGCGACGTTGGAGATGGTCTCGCTCCGGTGTGTGGGGCCGTTTTTGAGCATGTCTCCGTCGCAGAGGAAGCGGCCCGCGGCCACGACCGGAGCGGGGGCCTGGCCGGTCCCGGAGAGTATGACGCCCGAGAGTTTGGCGCCGGGGTAGCGTATCATATAGGTCCGGGTGAGGAAGCTGCCCATCGAGTGGCCGAACAGGAAATACGGCGCCTCCGGCCACTTTGCCGCGGTCAACTCGCGCAGCTGCTCCATGTCCGCCACGACCTTGTACCAGCCGTCGTCAAGCGCGAAGAAGCCGAGGCAGTCAGGGCTGAGAACGCTCTCGCCGTGGCCGAGATGGTCGTTGCCGACGACGACAAAGCCCTTGGAGGCCAGGAACCTTGCAAAATCCGCATAACGGCCTATGTACTCGTTTATCCCGTGCGCGATCTGCACAACGCCGTTTATATCGCAGTCCGGCACCCACTCGCGGACGTGGATGGGCGTAACGCCGTCGGCGGAGCGGAAGGTGTAATTATTTTCGGTTATCATAGGCATTTTCATTTACCTCCTGTTGTGTTATCCTTATAGTAGGATTTTAGTATAATTCGGCGACCAAGTCAACAAGAGGAGGCTTCAAATGAAAGGCTACGTCATTGCCCTTGACCAGGGTACGACCAGTTCCAGGGCTATCGTGTTCAACAGGCGGGGCGAGATCGTCTCCCTGGCCCAGCACGACTACCCGCAGATATACCCGCGTCCCGGCTGGGTCGAGCACGACCCGGCGGACATACTCGGCACGCAGATAAAGGCCCTGGCCGAGGCCTTTGAAAAGAGCGGCGTCGCGGCGGAGGACGTCGCGGCCATCGGCGTCACGAACCAGCGCGAGACCAGCATCGTTTGGGACCGCGCAACAGGCAAACCGGTCTATAACGCCATCGTGTGGCAGTGCCGGAGGACGGCGGCCTTCTGCGACAAGCTGGCGGCGGAGGGCGTCGGCGCCTATATACGCGACAAGACCGGCCTTCTCATAGACGCCTATTTCTCCGGAACCAAGATACGCTGGATACTGGATAACGTGGAGGGCGCGCGGGCCAGGGCGGAAAAGGGCGAGCTCATTTTCGGCACCGTGGACTCCTGGCTCATCTGGAACCTCACGGGCGGGCGTGAGCACATCTCGGACTACTCCAACTGCTCCCGGACCATGCTCTTCGACATAGACCGCCTGCGCTGGGACGAGGACCTCTGCCGGGTCCTGGGCGTGCCGATGTCCATGCTGCCCGCGCCGGTGCCGAGCTCGGCGGAATACGGCCGCGTGGCCCCCGGCATAAAGGGCCTGGAGGCCCTGGCGGGCGTACCCATCTGCGGCAGCGCGGGAGACCAGGCCGCCGCCCTGCTGGGCCAGGGCTGCGTCGTCCCGGGCGAGGCCAAGAACACCTACGGCACCGGCTGCTTCACGCTCATGAACACAGGCGAGCGCAGCGTCCGCAGCCTCTCCGGTATGCTGACGAGCGTCGCCTGGAGCCTGAACGGCAAGACCACCTACGCCCTAGAGGGCAGCGTGTTCAACGCGGGCAGCTCCATCCAGTGGCTGCGCGACGAGGTCGGGCTCATAAAGGAAGCCGCGGAGAGCGGGCCGCTGGCCGAGACCGTCCCGGATAACGGCGGGGTCTACCTCGTCTCGGCCTTCACGGGGCTGGGCGCGCCGCACTGGGACATGTATGCCCGCGGCACGATGGTGGGCCTCACGCGCGGCACGACCCGCGCCCACATCGTCCGGGCCGCGCTCGAGGGCATAGCCTACCAGGTCAAGGACCTGCTGGACGCCATGGAGCTGGACTCCGGGCGCCGGCTCTCCAGCCTCAAGGTGGACGGCGGCGCATCCGTCAGTGACTTTTTGATGCAGTTCCAGGCGGACATCCTGCGCAGGCCCATAGACCGTCCCAGGATGGTGGAGACGACGGCTTTCGGCGCGGCGTTCCTGGCGGGCCTGGCCGCCGGATTGTGGACGGAGCTCTCCGAGATAACGGAACTCAGGCAGTCCGAGCGCGTGTTCGAACCCCTGATGGACGCCGGGACGGCAAGCAGATATCACGGCGAATGGCTCCGCGCGGTGGAGCGTGCGAAAAAATGGGAGGCGGCAAAGTGAGCGAGAGCATACTGGTCGTAAAGACCGAACTGCTGAACGGATATATAAAGGGCAAAAACGGCCTCATTCGGGGCTGTGATAAAGAGATACTGGCCGTTGTGGACTCTGAGCACGAGTTCCGGCCCCGGCCCGAGATGGAGGAGGACCCCTCCTACCGGCAGATCATCCCCTACGTCGTCCTGACGCGGGGAGACGAGGTCCTGGCGCTCCGCCGGCTCAAGAAGGGCGGGGAGAAGCGGCTGCACGGCCTTCTGTCCATAGGCGTCGGCGGGCATATAAACCCCGTGGACGAGGCCGGGCGCGGCGAGGTCCTGATGCGCGGCCTGCGCCGCGAGGTCTCGGAAGAGGTGGAGATCGAAAGCGAGCTCTCGCTCGAGCCCGTGGGCGTCATCAACGAGGAGACGAACGAGGTCGGCAGCGTACACCTGGGCTTCATGTTCAGGATGGAGGTCTCCGGGGAGGTCCGAGTCCGCGAGACGGAAAAGCTCGAGGGCCTCTGGGTCAAAAAGAGCGAACTGGCAAGCCTGCGCGAGCAGATGGAGGGCTGGTCTAAAATTGCAATGGAGGCGATAGTATGAGCCTGTTCACACCGGCGGATATTCTTCTGCCGAAGTCGGCAGATATGACGAAGTGGAGCTGCATAGCCTGCGACCAGTTCACCTCCGAGCCGGAGTACTGGCTGGAGGCGGAGCGCCTGGTGGGCGACGAACCGAGCACGCTGCGGCTGATGCTGCCCGAGGCCTGGCTGGGTCTGCGCAGCAGCGCCGCGGAAACCAGAGCGATATACCGCGCGATGCAGGATTATGTAAACCAAGGCTTGTTTCGGGTGCTGCCGGAGAGCTATGTGTATGTGGAGCGGACGCTGCCTTCGGGAGCGGTGCGGCGCGGCCTTGTGGGAAAGCTGGACCTGGAGGGCTACGACTGGGCGCCGGGCAGCAGGACGCCTGTCCGCTCGACGGAGGGGACGGTGGAGAGCCGGCTCCCGGCGCGTGTAGAGGTGCGCCGCCATGCGATCCTGGAGATGCCGCACATCATGGTGTTCATAAACGACCCCGGCAACAGCATCATACCCTCTGCGGCGGGCGGTGAGGAGCTCTATGACTTTGAGCTGATGCTGGGCGGGGGCCGGGTGCGCGGCAGCCGTGTCAGCGGAGCGGAGGCGGAGCGCCTGACGGCGGCGCTGGACTCGATGGTGGGCGAGATCAAGTACGCAATGGGCGACGGCAATCACAGCCTGGCGGCGGCGAAGCGCTGCTGGGAGGGCGTGAAGTCCGGACTGAGCCCCGAGGAGCGTGAGCGGCATCCCGCGCGCTTTGCGCTTGTGGAGCTGGTGAACATCCATGACGACGCCGTGACCTTTGAGCCGATACACCGCGTGATCACGGGGACGCTCTCGCGCGGTTTCATAGAGGAAGCGGCGGCGTGTCTGCCGCGGGGCAAGGGCCAGGCGGTGACGGTCTTGGCCGGAGACAGGGAGCTGAGCTTTGAGACGGGCCTGCCTCTAGGCAAGCTGGTGGGCCTGACGGATGAGCTAGTCAGCGACTGGATGGCGGAGCGCGGCGGCAACCCGGACTATATCCACGGCGAGGCGGAGGCCCGCGCGCTGGTGAAAAAGACCTCCGGCGCGGCGGTCCTGCTCCCGAGGCTGGAGAAAACCCGGCTCTTTGACGACATCGCACAGCTGGGGCCATACCCCAAAAAGAGCTTTTCCATCGGCCAGGCCAAGGACAAGCGCTATTACCTCGAGTGCAGGAGCCTCGTATAATGTCAAAAAGCCCCGGGCTGCAGCCCGGGGCTTGAGCTTGTCGAAGAAGGCCTTGCCTTCTTCGACAAAGGGGACAGCGCTGCGCTCCGCGCCTCGCTATGCTCGACACTGCGCTCCGCGAGCAGTATTTTCGGCGACGTACACGCCGCCGCCGAAAATGATCTCAATTTATTTCGCGGCTGCGGCCGCGAAACTCTGCGAGGCTTGGATGCAGGATGAAAAGCCCCGGGCTGCAGCCCGGGGCTTTTCATTCATGCGGCTTATTATTGATAGGCGTGGGTGCGCAGGTACTGGAGCACGGCGTTGAAGCCGTCGGCGTTCAGGTGTATGCCGTCGCCGTTGCCGTAATCCTCGCGCAGGCTGCCGTCCTCGGCCTTGAGGACGCTGGCGCTGTCCGTGTACTTGCAGCCCGTGGCCTCCGCAACCTCCTGTATCCAGATGTTGGCCTGGGGTATGTTCGTGTTGTTGATGGAGTTTATGAACTCGTAGTCGTTTTCAACGGGGTAGATGGAGTTGCAGATTATCTTGGTGTTGGGACTGGCGGCCTGGACGCTCTGCACCAGGGCGGTGTAGTCCTGCTTGAACCAGTCCTCGTCCATCTCGGCCACGCCGTTGACGCCGAGGGTGATGACCAGGTATTCCGGCTGCCTGCGCGTGACGGCGTCGACAATGCTGATCTCCTGACCGTCCTCGGGGAACACGATGGTGGCCTTGGCGTAGTTATAGAGCGTGAGCGTGCCGTTGGCGGGAGTCCAGACCTGGGTGGTGTTCTTGCCGCCGGTGAGGACCTCGTAGAATTTGAGGCCGTAGGTGGTGCTGTCGCCCAGGAAGGTGAGTTTGTCGATGTATTCCTGGCCGGCGTCCTCGGTCTCAGGGAGGAGGACGGAGCTCACGGGCGCGTCTGTGGCGGTCTCGCTGCCGGGTTCGCCGCCCTGAGTGCCTTCGCCGCCGCCCTGGGTATCCCCGCCCTCGGGCGAACTTGAAGCGCCGTCCTCCTCCGAGGGGGACTCGGACTGGGGAGGCGGCTCAGTGGTTATCGGGACTCCGGAGTCCTTCGGGCCGCAGGAGGAGAAGATAAGCGCGCAGAACACCAGCAGCAGGCAGGCTATTATTGCCAGCGCCCATACAAAGAACATGGAGTTTTTTGCGTTTCTTTTCATAGAAATGGGGACCTCACGAAGTTGCGCTTCCGGGCGTTCAGCCCTTGAAGCAGGCGGTAAACGCATCACCCGCGGCGGCCTGGGTGTCGTCCGCGAGAATGGCGTACATCACATAGTTTCCCTCGGTCCAGAGCTTGGCGCTCTGCAGTTTGGGGAACTCCTCGGGCAGATACTCGGGCATCCAGGAGTCCAGCCGGAACTGGAGATATGCCTCCACGGCGCTCTTGAGCTCCGCTGTCTGGCTGCTGTCCGCACCCTGGAAGATGCCGAACTCGTCTATGCTGGTGCCGACGTTCGTGGACATGACGCAGCAGGCGGCGTACTGGCTCTCCTCGAGCTTGAACACGTTCTTGAGGTAGTTTGCGTCGAGCTGGACCATGCCCTCCGTGGGGACGACGGCCTCTACGGCGGCGACGACCTCGCTCAGCTCCGGCTGAGCGGTCTCCTTGGAGCCGCAGGCGGAAAGAAGCCCGAGCGCCAGCGCAAGGCAGAGCAGCGTAGAGACTAGTCTGACTTTTTTGGTACGAATTGTCATAGAAATCACCTGCAGATAGGGCCGCCGTCGAAACGGCGGCCCGTATGGTCGTAGTGGGATTATTCCTCGGCGTTAGCCTTGGCCTCGTCGATGATCTTCTGCTGGACGGCGGCGGGAGCCTCGTTATAGCGGGAGAACTCCAGCGTGAAGCTGCCCCTGCCCTGGGTCATGGACCTGAGGTCGATAGCGTAGCTGGACATCTCGGCCATGGGGACCTCGGCCTCGACGGTCTGCATGCCGCCCTCGGCGTTCATGCCCATGACGGTGCCGCGGCGCTTGGAGCTGATGTCGGACATGATGTCGCCCATGTTGGCGTCGGGGATGGTGACCTTCAGGAGGCCGATGGGCTCGAGAATGACGGGGCTGGCGTTGACGAGCTCCTTATAGGCGAGACCGGCCGCGGTCTTGAAGGCCATTTCGGAGGAGTCGACGGGATGGTAGGAGCCGTCGTAGAGGGTGGCCTTGAGGAAGACCATCGGGTAGCCGGCGAGGACGCCCTTGGTGCAGCACTCGCGCAGGCCCTTTTCGACGGCGGGGAAGAAGTTCTTCGGCACGCTGCCGCCGAACACGTTCTCCGCGAAGATCATATCTTCCTGCTCGTCCTGCGGCTCGAACTCTATCCACACGTCGCCGAACTGGCCGTGACCGCCGGACTGCTTCTTGTGACGGCCGTGAGCCTTGAGCGGCTTGCGGATCTTCTCGCGGTAAGGCACGCGGGCGGGGGAGAGCTCGACCTCGACGCCGAACTTGTTCTTGAGCTTGGAGCAGAGGACGTCCAGGTGGATGTCGCCGGCGCCGGCGATGACCATCTGCTTGGTCTCGGCGTTGTTGGTGATGGTGAAGGAGCGGTCTTCCTCGCCGAGCCTGGCAAGGCCCTGGGCGACCTTGTCCTCCTGGCCCTTCGTCTTGGGGGCAATGGCCATGGAGTAGCAGGGGACGGCGTACTCGATGCCGGGCGCGGCCTCAACGGCCTTGCCGTCGCAGAGGGTGTCGCCGGTCTTGGTGTCGGAGAGCTTGGAGACGGCGCCGATGTCGCCGCAGCCGATCTCCTGGACCTCGACGTTCTTCTTGCCCTGCATATAGTAGATGTGGCCGAGCTTCTCCTGCGCGCCGGAGCGGGCGTTCACGAGGGTCATATCGGGAGTGACCTTGCCGCTGATGACCTTGAACAGGGAGAACTTGCCGAACTGGTCGGAGATGGTCTTGTAGACGATTGCCTTGGCCGGGCCGGACTCGTTCACGAGCTCGCCGCCCTCACGCGGATAGGGGAAGAAGTTCTTGACGGCGTCGAGCAGGACGGTGGTACCGAGGCCGGTGACGGCGCTGCCGCAGAACACGGGGGTGATCTCACACTCGGCTATACCGGTGCCGAGGGCGCCGTAGATCTCCTCGGCGGAGAGCTCCATGGTTTCGAGGTACTTGTCCATGAGCTCCTCGCTGGTGCCGGCGGCGTTTTCGGCTATTTCGTTGTACATTTCCTCGACCCTGTCGGCCATATCGCCGGGCATGGGGATCTCGGTGCGCTTTTTGCCCTCGTACTTATAGGCCTTGCGGGCAAGGATATCAACGAGGCCGGTGACCTTGGTCCCCTCCATGATGGGGGCGGACATGGGGCTGAGAGAGGGGCCGAACTTTTCGCGCAGCTGCTCGAAGGCCTTGTAGAAGTCGGCGTGCTCCTCATCGACCTTGGAGATATAGATGGCGCGGGGCAGTCCGGCGTCGGAGAGGGCCTTCCAGGCCTTTTCGGCGCCGACGTTGAGGCCGTCCTTGGCGGAGACACAGATGATGCCGATATCCGCGACGCGCAGAGCCTGGACGACCTCGCCTGCGAAGTCGAAGTAACCCGGGGTGTCGATGATATTGATCTTGGTTTTCTGGTATTCGGTGTACATAGTGCTGGCGGAGATGCTTATCTGACGCCTGATCTCCTCCGGATCGTAGTCCGAGACGGAGTTGCCGGCGGCGGAGCTGCCGAGCCTGTCGGTGACACCGGTCAGGAAAAGGATGCTCTCGGCGAGGCTGGTCTTACCGTTGCCGCCGTGGCCGAGCAGCGCGATGTTGCGGATGTCCTTGGTTGCATAGCTCATGTGTTGGTCCTCTCCTTATATAAACTAAAAACATAGTGTTTTCGCAAACTAAAAGCAATCAATTATACAATATTTGCAGCCCCTTGGCAATAGGCAAAAAAGCGCTCAGACGGCGGAGGCTATGTCCGCCACCAGCACCGGGGCCAGCCAGAGGAACATATAGGTCATGACGTTCGAGACCGAGACGGCTCCCGCGCCGCCTGTGACGATCATGACGAAGAAGAGCACGATGCCCACCACCGCGCACACCACTGACAGCGCCGCCCCAAGCGCAGAAGCAAGGTAGGCGTGTCTGCCGCAGTCCGCAACCTCTACGAAGGAGCCGAGTCCCTCGCGCGAGAGCAGGGCGGAGAGCTGGCTGTCCTCGCCGGGTTCAGCACCGGAAACCTCGTAGCGCCGGGCGAAGGGCGGGAAGTCGAAGCCGTCCGTTGGCAGGCGGTATTTCTGCCGGAGCATGAGCGGCGTCACGAGGAAGTCGCGCACAGCGAAGAGCGGGTCGCGCCTGGAGTGCAGCAGCCCCGCCAGCGCGGCGCGGACGGTACCCTGCGGCTCGTACTTGATATTGAAGATGCCCGTCAGTATGCCGTTCATCGCAATGAAAACCGAGCTGCGCGACGCCAGCTTCTGCGGGATGACGATGCCCATGAGACGCATGAAGCCCGCGCTGCCGCAGATGACCTCGATGCCCTCTATGAGCGAGGTCAGGCCGCCGCCCTCATGGCAGCAGAAGTCCTCAACCCGGAGCATGGAGCAGCCATTTTTGCGCATGAGCTCGACGAAGGCCGGGGCCAGTCCGCTGCCGGAGGCGCTGACCAGGCTGCCTGCCGCGGAGATGACGCGCTGGGGCTTCATGCCGTCGAGTATGCGGATGCTCTCGATGGAGACGGCGTCGCTGGGGAAGAGGTCCGTATCCGTTACGACGAGCCTTTGCGCCCTGCCCACGTCCCGGATCCCGGGCCAGCCGGCCACGGCCGCGCCGGAGCGGAAGATGCGCCGCGCCATCATGGCGTAGGGCATGGCGCAGGACAAAAATGCGGCAAAGGGCGCGGTGCTGGCGGATATCGCGGCCAGGATGCGGAAAAAGCTCGTCCAGTTCTTGGTTATCGCCACGGCAACTGCGGAGAGCAGGAGGCTTGCGGCGATGAGCCAGGGCGCAAGGGTGGAGAAGAGGTTTTCGGCTGCGTCGGGCTCCTCGCAGCGGCGGAGCCAACCCTCTGTGCTGCGCTTATACTTGACGAGCGCGGCGCCCTGCTCGAGCACGCCGGTCTCGGCGCTGACGCAGAAGGGGTCCTCCGCGAGTTCCTTGGCCTTCACGGAGAGCCGCAGGCCCTTGGCCGTTAGCAGTGCGCCCCAGAGCGCGAAGGTCATGGAAAGACCCGCCGCGCCGCAGAAGGGCAGACCCCAGCCCGCCGTACCCACGGCGTAGCTCACGACGGCGTCCAGCGCCGCCGCAATGCAGGAGAAGGAGACCATAGTCCAAAGCCCGGGCCGGTTGCGCACCAGCGACATTATGCCCGTTGTAAAGATATCCAAGCCGAGCATGACGATGGTGAGCTCCAGCGCGAGACAGACGAGCGAGGTTGTCTTGAGGTCCGAGCCGAGCGCGCCCACACAGGGCAGGCCGAAGGATATCCAGCAGAGTATGACTGACATGAAAGCTGCGAGGCGGAACCTCAGCCTGAGCGAGGAAACGCTTCCCGCGTAGTACTTTGCTGCGCGGTCCGCGGGCATTTCGGGGCCTTCCTCGACCTCGTCCTCGACGGCGCGGGCCTCGCCGGCGAGCATGGCGCGGCGGAGCTTGTAGCCCAGGACGGCGAGAGTGCCGAGCACGGGTCCCGCCTGACGCTCCGCGGCGTCCCTGCGGCGGAAACGGCGGCGCGGCCCGGGGGGCTTCATGTCCTCGGAGCCCTCGGCGGCGTATTCCTCGTCCTCGTCGTCGTAGCTGTAGTATCCGCCGTAGCGGACGTTTTCATCTACGTCCGGTATGTACTGCTCGGACTCCGGCTCATACTCCGGCCCGGCGGGCTGTTCCGGCTCGGGTTCCGGCTCCGCGGCGAAGTCCGAAAACTGCTCGGGCGAATAGTCGAAGTCCGGGAACTCCTGTGTCTCCGGCTGATAAGCGGGTTCCGGTTCCGGCTCTGGGGGCTCCTCAACGAAGCGGGGGATGTCCGCGGGCTTGGGGACCTTCCAGTTGGCGGAGCGGCGCTCTGCCTCCGCGATGACGTCGCCCAAGCGGTAGACCTTTACGTCCTCGTCGCCCTCCGGAGGCGCAGCGGCCGCGCCGGGGCGGTAGACCTTGACGTCCTCGTCCTCGTCGAAGGCGGAAAAGTCCGGCTCCGGCTCGCGCTCCGGCATATACCGTGGCCGGTACTCACGGACGTCCTCGTGTTCGCGGCGCCTGGAGCGGCCCTTGCGCGCACGCCGGGGCCTGTACTCACGGGCAGGCGGCTCGTCGTAGTCGAGCGTGTCGTCCGCCTCGGCGCTCTCCACCGAGACTCCGGTGAAGGTCTCGCCCAGGGCCTCCATCACTATGCGGCGGGAACGCGCCCCGACCTCGTCCTCCGGCGGGACGCCGAGGCCGAAGTCTCCGTACTCGGCCAGTATGGACTCGAGCGAGATGTCGCCGCTCAGATTTTCATTCAGTTTATCGTCAATGGCAATTCCGTTATCGGTCAAGTCAAAAACCCTCTCTTGCGCGGGCGCAAAGATACGAATACCAATATAACATACCCGAGGCGAAACTTAAAGCATAAAAATGAGGTAATTTGTAAATTATCGACGAACGTCGTGCCGGCTGTACCGCCGCGGTTCAGCCTTCGGAAATGCAGCCGGCGGGCAGGTAGCCGTAGCTTTCGCCGCAGCGCACGAGCGCAAAGCCCCCGACGCTGTCCAGAAGCACCAGTTCCGCGCCGATGGGGATTTCTGCAAGTTCGCGCGCGCCGTCCTCCGGCGCAGAGAGCAGGGCCGACGTGCAGACCGTGCAGGCGCTCTGCTGTGGTCCGAGGCTCTCGCAGACGGGGTAGCCGTCCACGTCCGTGTAGTGCCACCACTCGGCGTAATAGCCCGTGAATCCAGCTTCCGTCATCGCGGCCTCGAGCAGACGCGCATTCCCGGCGGCGGTCTCGGAGACGTCGGAGTAGTCCCGGTCGGCCAGGGCGGAAAAGTCGTCGAAGCCGCTCGGCATCTCCACGGGCTCGCCCTCGGCGGTGACCAGAGTGAGGTCCACGGTGTTTCCGCGGCAGTGGTTGGAGAAGCCGGAGAAGGGGTCTGCCACATACCTCGGGTCCGGACAGGCGCGCCAGAGCGCAAACTGCGCCGCGACCGGCCTCCAGCCGTCCCAGATGCAGAGGTACAGCCCCTCCTGCGCGAGTTCGGACTGTACCTGGGCCAGCTTTTGGGCCGTGCCGCGCCGGAGATATATCTCGTCCGAGCCGTATATCACGCTGCCTGTAAAGTTATCGGTCGAGGCATATTTAGCATCCGTGCAGACGCCCGGGATCAGCTCCGCGACTCGCACCAGATCCTCAGCGAGCGGCATTGGCGAGGGTGTAGCTGCGGGCGTTGACGTGGGAGCGGCTGAGGCTTCGAAAGTCTGGGCAGGAGTGGGCGAGGGCTGCGCCGCACCGCAGGCGCACAGCAGGAGTATGGCCAGGGCGGCTAAGAGGGCGAGTATGGTCTTGGACATTGCATTGTCCTCCAAAAAAGAAGGGGGGCTCAAAGCCCCCCTCAGAATATGTGATGTCAGCCGAAGTTGAAGTACTGCTTCGGGTCGGTCGTCGCGCCGTTGACGCGGACTTCAAAGTGCAGGTGCGGCCCGGTTGAGTTGCCTGTCGAGCCGACGTAGCCTATGACCTGGCCCTGGGTCACGGTGGCGCCGCCGGAGATGGCAAAGGCGCTCATGTGCGCGTAGAGCGTCACGCGCCCGCCGCCGTGGTTTATCATGATATAGTTGCCGTAGCCGTTGCCGTTATCGGGATAGACGGATGCGACGCCGCTGTCTGCGGCCAGGATGGGCGTCCCGCTGGGCGCGCCGATGTCCTCGCCGGCGTGGAAGCGCATCTCGTTGAAGATGGGGTGCATCCTCCAGCCGTAGGCCGAACCGGGCGAGTAGCCGGGCAGGGGCCAGATGTAGGAGCCGGTGCTGGTGATGCTGCTGGCGGCCTCCTGGCGCTCCAGCTCTGCTATCTTGTTCTGGATATCGGATTCCAGAGCCTCTTCCTGGGCCAGGACCTCAAGGTATAGGTCGTAGTTGGTGCTGATCTCGGCCTCAAGCTGTTCTATCATGGCGCTGGCCTCGGCGATCTTTGCCTCGAGCTCGACCTTTTCGGCCTCATACTCGTCTTGCTTTTCCGAGAGCTGCTCCAGCGTGACCTCATATTCGGCCTTGATCTCCTCGGCCTTCTCACGGGCTGCGGTATATTGGTCGTATATCCGCTTGTCCGCCTCCATGATCTCTCCGATCATGTCGAGGTTGGACATCAGCTCGGAAAGGCTCCGCGAGCCGAATATTATGGAGAGGTATGTATACTTGCCGTTTTCCTCCATTGCCCGGACATGCTGCTTGTAGGTCGCAAGCTGTTCCTCCTCCGCAGCGGTGGCCTCTTCCAGCTCCGCGGCCTTCTCGTCCACGAGCCGGGTATAGAGCGAGACCTGTTCCTCTATGAGCTCCAGCTCCTGGCGGTAGACCTCGTTCTGCTCGTCGAGCGCGCGTTTCTGCTCCAGGATTCCGGCCTGCTCGTTTTTGAGCGCGTCGATATCCGCCTGCATGGACTCGCGCTCGGCCTTGAGGGCGTCGCGCTGTTCCTCCAGCGCGTCTATCTCGGCCTGGGAGACCGCAAGCGCGGGACTCGCCGGGAAAACGGCCAGTGCAAATATCAAAAGCGCAAGCAGCGCCGACAGAGCGCCCAAGATCCTTTTTGCTGTCATGGATTCGCCTCCAAATGGGGCCTTTTGCCCCTGGGTTTACATAAAATTATAGCACAGCCCGACAAACATTGCAAGCGGTCTCCGCTCCGGGCGATATACAAAAGGCCGTCCCCCGGGGCGGCCTTTTGTATATAAGGCAGACCTTTGGTTAGACGGGAGGGAGGGGTAAAAGTTCCCTCAGCCTCCGTAGAGCCGGCGGTTCAGCCGGAAGTGCAGCGCCACTATGCCGACATATATCGCGAAGGCGATGAGCCCGCTGAGCGTTCCGCCGAACTGGTCCGTCGCGCCGAATTCCACCATAATGAGGAAGTCGTAGACGAGGCTGACTCCTGCGAAGAGCGCGGCAGCGACATAGAAGCTGCGCGCGGCCGCAGGGTCTTTTTTGAGAAGCTTTCCGGCGGCGGCGAGCGCGAAGAGGCCAGATATGCCGAGACCGATACACAGCAGCTGGTCCAGGTCTCGCAGCTCGGGCAGCTGGTAATATATGTATTCTGCGGAGCCGGCGCCGATAGCGTCGTAGTAAATGCCGGTGTAGAGCAGAAGGGCGGAGCCGAAGAGCAGCAGCGCCATGATGCCGAAGCTGACCAGGCAGAGCACGTGCATGAGCGCCCCGCCGGAGCCCGACCTGCGTGCGGAACTCTCCCGCACGGCGAATTCGCGCTCGGGAACTTTTTCCCGCCCGGCGCGGTTCTCGGCCCAGACGGAGGCGGCGCGCTCGCGCCTTTGGCGGCGCTTCCAGGCCCGGCCCGGAGTCAGCTCCCAGGGCTCGGGAATGTCGCGCCGCTTTTCAATCGCGCCGTCAAAGTCGTGTTCATAGCCGCAGTGGGGGCAGAGGTGCGTGGCTATGACTATGTCCATCCCGCAGTTGGGGCATCTCATGTCAGTACCTCCGTCTGCCAGTAAAGGGGCTTATTCGGCGTAGTTCTTGAAGTAGTTCTGGACGACGATGATGGGCGTACCCTTGTCGCCGCTGCCGCTGGTGAGGTCGCAGAGGGAGCCGATGAGGTCGGTGAGACGCCTGGGCGTCGTGCCTTCGGAGGCCATCTGACCCTTGAGGTCGCTGTCCTTCTGGCGGATGGAGGCCTGTATGGCGGCCTTGAGCTCCTCGCCGGAGAGGCCGGCGAAGTCGTTGTCCGCGAGGTACTTGAGCTTGAGCTCGTTGGGCAGGCCGCGCAGGCCGTCCGTGAAGCCGGGGCTGACGACGGGGTCGGCCAGCTCCCAGATCTTGCCGGCAGGGTCTTTGAAGGCGCCGTCGCCGTAGACCATGGCCTCGACCTTGACGCCGGTGCGCGCGAGAAGCTCGGCCTGGATGCCCTCGGCCACTGCCTGGGCATTCTTGGGGAAGAGCTTGACCTTGTCCTCGGTGGCCTTGTTGGAGCCGAGCAGGCCGTACTGCGGGCAGTAACCGCTGCCGTTCACGGGGGCGTTGAGGATATCGCTCAGGGTGAGGACGTTCTTTGCGCCGGCGGCGAGGATGCGCCTCTGGGTCCTGAAGCGGCTGTGGATATCGCAGCAGAGGATGTTGTCCGCGAGCGTTGCGGCGGTCTCGGGCCGGTTGGCAAAGACGATCTCGGACTCCGCGCCCTCTTCGCGGATGATGTTTTCGTAGTATTCGACGTAGTCCACGCCGGTGAAGGGGTGTCTGATGCTGCCGAATATGCGGCGGTACTTGGCCAGGGTCAGGACGTCGGCATAGGGGTTGACGCCGCTGTCGTCCATGGTATCCTCGTCGAAGAGGTGGTTGCCGACCTCGTCGGAGGGGTAGGAGAGCATGAGCACGACTTTTTTAGAGCCGCGGGCTATGCCGCGCAGGCAGATGGCAAAGCGGTTGCGGGAGAGAATGGGAAAGACGACAGCGACGGTCTCTCCGCCCAGTTTGGCGCGGACGTCGGCGGCTATGTCGTCCACCGAGGCGTAGTTGCCGTCGGAGCGGGCGACGACGCTCTCGGTCACCGCGACGATGTCCCTCTCGTGCAGCTCGAAGCCCTCGGATTTCATCGCGGCCTCGACCGCGTCAGCCGTGAGCTTGACTATGTCGTCTCCCTCGCGTATGATAGGAGCACGGACGCCTCTTGAAATAACACCTGACATATTACAGGCCTCCCTAATAGATTCATAACAGAAGAATAATACTCTCATTCGGAGCTTTCGTCAACTAAAATAAGGTATCGGGAGTGATAAAAATGATATTAAAGAACTGCAAAGTGTTCCTAGGCGACGGGGAATTCCACGACTGCGAGCTCCGCTTCGGCAAAACGATAGACGGGGCGGGCAAATTTGAGGGCGAGGGCCTGGACCTGGGCGGCGCCTATGTGGTGCCGGGCTATGTGGACATCCACAGCCACGGCTGCATGAACCGCGACTTTTCAGACGGAGACCCGGAGGCCATGGCGGTGGCGTCAAGCTACTACGCCCAAAACGGCGTCACGAGCTTCCTGGCCACTACCATGACGCTCAAGGAGCATCAGCTCATGCCGGCGATGGCCTGCGTGAAGAACGCGGGAGCCCTGCCCGGCGCGCGCTGCGCGGGTGTGAACCTTGAAGGCCCCTTCCTGTCCTACGCCAAGCGCGGCGCTCAGAATCCTGACAACCTCCACAAGCCCGACGCGGACATGTTCATGCGCCTGCACGAAGCCTCCGGCGGCGCGGTGAAGCTCGTCACCGTGGCCCCCGAGGAGGAGGGCGGCCTTGAGTTCGTGAAGCGGGTCTCACCGGTGTGTACGGTCTCCGTCGGCCACACCGAGGCGGATTACGACACGGCCATGCGTGCCTACGAGGCCGGCGCGAGCCACGCTACGCACCTCTTCAACGGTATGCCTGGCCTGCACCACAGGAACCCCGGCGTCATCGGCGCGGCCTTTGATGCGGGCGCGACGGTGGAGCTCATCTGCGACGGTATGCACATACACCCCTCCGCGGTGCGCTGCGCCATGCAGCTCTTCGAGGGCCGCCTGGCGCTCATATCTGACTCCCTGCGCTGCGCCGGTATGCCCGACGGCGACTATGAGCTGGGCGGCCTGCCGATAAAGCTCGGCGGCGGCGTGGCCCGTCTGCTCGACGGCACCCTCGCGGGCAGCAGCATAAACGTGGGCGAGGCCGTGCGCCGCGCTGTGAAGTTCGGCGTGCCTCTGGAGCGCGCGATAGCGGCGGCGACGAGCGTCCCCGCCCGCGCCGCAAGACTCGCGGACTGCGGCGAACTGGCCCCCGGCAAAAGAGCCGACGTGGTCGTGCTGGACGCGGACCTCAATGTGAAGATGGTCTTTGTCGGCGGCGAAAAGGTCGTCGGCTGAGCCGAAACAGCAAAAACCACCTCGCCGCGTATCATGCGGTGAGGTGATTTTTTATGCTCAAGGAGAGGGAATATGAACGCCGCAGGGCTTTGGAGTATGCCCGGCGCTGGGCCTACGGGCGAAACCCGCTGTTTTACAACTTCACCGGCATCGGCGGGGACTGCACGAACTTCATATCCCAGTGCCTGCTCGCGGGCTGCTGCGTCATGAACTGCACGCCAACCTTCGGCTGGTACTACCGGAGCTCCTCGGACCGCGCGCCGGCCTGGACGGGGGTGCAATATCTCTACAACTTCCTGACCACGAACTCCGGCCCCGGACCCTGGGGGCGCGACGCGGACATAGACGAGCTGGAGATAGCCGACCTTGTACAGCTCGGAGGTGTGGACGGGAGGTTTTACCACACGCTGTTTATAACGGGCCGCCGCCGGGAGGGCCTGCTCGTGTCCGCGCACAGCTTCGACGCCTTTGACCGCCCGCTCGCGAGCTACAACTACGCGAAGCTGCGCCCTATAAAGCTCGAGGGCTTCCGAGCCTACCGGGACCCGGCCCCGGACTGTTTTGCCCAGCTCCTGAAGGGCTCAGCACTGAAAGCTACCTGCGGCTGAACCGTCAAGCTGCACATTTTGCAGCGAGCTTATTTGTGCGGCCAATGATACAAAAATGATACATCCGCCTGCTACAATGGCGGAAGAGGTGAGAAAGATGAAGAAACTGTGCGCGCTCTTCGCCGCGCTCCTGCTGCTCTCCGGCTGCGCCGCAGCCGTGGAGGAGCCTCTGTCCCTAGACATAAACGCGCCGCGCTTCGAGGGTACGGCGAAGGGGCTGGACTGGGAGTTCATCGAGCCGCCGGAGGGGGAGTTCTATTACGAAGTCTGCGCCAGCGCCGGGAAGCTCTACTACATTTGCAACGACATGTTGTGGGGGACATCCGGCGGCATCTACGTCTCGGATATGGACGGCGGCGGCATGAGGCAGCTGCTCGGGCCGGAGGACATCGTGTACAACGACATTTTCGACACCTGTTCCGACGGCGAGGGAGGGCTTTGGCTGCTGCTCATGGGCGGCGTGCCGCGCGAATTCGACGAAGGGCTCCTGTTCGACTCGTTCGTGACGAGGATAATGGACGCGGGGCCGGAGCACGGCCTCTGCGTCGAGCTGGGCAGCTATGTGCTGGACATCGACCCGGAGACGGGCGAACAGCGGCAGGTGCTCTGCTCGGATGAATTCGAGGGCGTGTTCGACCTCTGGAATTACGAGTCCATAGGCGGCGGCCGGTATCTGGCCGACGGCAAGATAAGCACGCCTAGCGGCAACAGAAACATCTGCGTGCTAATAACGGCACGGACGTAGCTGAAAATGCAAAACCCCGGGATGGATGACCATCCCGGGGTGGCAGGGGAAGAAGGTTTCGAACCCTCGGCCTACGGTTTTGGAGACCGTCGCTCTGCCAACTGAGCTATTCCCCTTTGGAGTTGCTCTAATAATATAAATCAACGGGCGCGGAAAGTCAATAGCAATTTTCCGCGCCCGTTCGAGTTTCAGAACTTGTCCGTGAACCTGACGAGCATTACGGCGGTCTGGGCGCGCGTAGCCGTACCCTGCGGGGCGAGTGTCGCCGCGCCGGAGCCGGTGACTATGCCCGCGCCGACGGCCCACTTCATGGCGTCGAGAGCCCAGGAGCCGACCTTACCGGCGTCGGTATAGGCGGAGAGGCTGTTCGAGGCGGAGACGTCATAGCCGCAGTAGACCGCGTAGCGGTAGAGGATGGCGGCGAACTGCTCGCGCGTGAGCGCGTCGGCCGGGCGGAAGCTGCCGTCCTCGTAGCCGTTGACGATCTCATTCTCCGCGGCCCAGGCGACGGCCTTGGCATAGTAGGCGGAGGAGTCCACGTCGGAGTAGGAGGAGGCGGCCTTGGGCTCCGGCTGTCCGGCGATGCGCCAGAGGACCGTCACAAGCATGGCCCTGTCCGCCGGGGCGTTCGGGCTGAAGCTCCGCTCGCCAGTGCCGTTCATATAGCCCGCGGAGCAGGCGCGGAGCACCTCGACGCAGAACCAGTCGGTGACCAGCACGTCGTCGAAGGGAGCGTCTGCAAAGCTGAAGCTCAGGCTTATCGTCACGTCCTCGTCGGGCATAGAGAAATAGTAGTCATAGATGCCGTCCTCGTCATCCGCGACGTAGCACTGCACGGCCGTGCCGGAGGCGGTGGCGATTTTCGGGTTTTCGGGGACAAAGCCCTCCGTAGCGCTGACGTGGAAATAGATATTGTCTCCGAAGGCGCCGGTCTGGCTGTCCAGCTTGACGCTGCCGAAGCGGGCGTCGCAGCTTATATTGATCTTGTGCTGTGCGGGCTCGGGGCTGGTCTCGGGCGCGGCGGCAAAGGCCGAGCAGGCGAGCAGCGCGGCGGCAAGCAGGAAGCAGATAAACCTCTTGGTCATGTCGGGTCCCCCCAATACGTATGCTCTGGAGCTAAGATAACATGTTTTGCGGAATAAAACAAGGGCCGGGCGGCTCAAAGCCGCCCGGCCCGGAGTATTTTGTTCAGTTTGCGAAGTCGTAGAAGTTCATGAACATCTGAGCGACCTCGGCGCGGGTGGCGGTGTTGTTGGGGCAGAGAGTGGTGTTGGTCACGCCGCCGATGACGCCGTTGCGGACGGCCCAGCCCATGGCATCCTTGGCCCAGGAGCTGACCTTGTTCGCATCGTCGTAGCCGTAGAGGCTGGAGGTGGTGGTGCTGTAGTTCATGTACTTGGCGTAGCGGTAGAGGATAACGGCGAGCTGCTCACGGGTGATGGGGTCATCAACGCCGAAGGTGTTCGCGCCGCTGCCTTCGATGATATTGTTCCTGGCGGACCAGGCGACTGCGGTGGTGTAGTAGCGGCCGTAGCTGACGTCGTCGAAGTAAGTGCCGCTGGCGTAGGGCTCACCGGCCATGCGCCAGAGCATGGTGACGACCATGCCGCGGGTGATGGTGGTGGAGGGGCTGAACTTGTTGGTCTCAACGCCGTCCATGATGCCCATGTTGTAGGTGAAGGAGACAGCGTCATAGAACCAGTCGGTGCTCTTCACGTCGGTGAAGGGCAGGGTGCCGCGGCTGAAGGTGGCGGAGATGGTGACGTCCTGGTCAGGCATATAGAAGTAGTAAGTATTCTTGGTATAGCCCTCGCTGTAGGAGATCTTGGTGCCGTCCTTAGCCTTGATGGAGAGCCAGGTGAGCTGGTAGCCGTAGTCGGGCTCGACGGTGATGGTGATCCTGTCGTCCTCATCGGCGTTCTTCTCGCTGACCTTTATCTTGCCGTATTTGGTGTCGGCCACGGTGATGGAGTAGCCCTCTTTGAACTCCACCTTCACCAGGACGGGGTGCTCGGGCATCGTGAAGTAGTAGACGTTCTTTTCGGTGCTGCTCTCGGTGTAGCTGACGGACTTGCCGGTGACGGAGTCGGTTATGGAGATCTTGTCAATGGTGTAGCCGTCCTTCGGGGTGATCTCGACATAGACGGTGTCACCGTAGTCGAACTCGGTCTCCTTATCCCAGTAGCGGTCATAGGTCACGACCGTGCCGTTCCAGGAGGAGTAATAGGTCTCGACATAGAGCGAGTCGGAGAACTCCGCGGTTATGACGGTATCCTCGGTGATCTGGAAGCTGTAGCTGTTGCTGGTAAAGGTGACGCTGGAGCCGTTGAGCTTGAGGGCTTTGAGGTAGTAGCCGTAAGCGGGAGTCGCATACACCTCGACCCAGTCGCCGTACTCAAGGGCAGAGGGGTCTTTGCCGTAGCCGACATAAAGCTCTACCTTACCGTGCAGCGAGGACCCCACAGTGACGCTGTAGGTGCCTTGCTCTATCAGGGCGTTTATAGATACGTCCCTATCAGGCATGGTGAAGGTGTACTGCGCATATCTGGAGCTGCTGCTGGATATCGGCTTCAGATCAACACCGGTGCTGCCGGAAATGCTTCTGACCTTCAGGCCGCCGTCCAGGCTTACGGTGACTGTGACGGTTTCACCTTCACGGGCCTGGCTGGGGTCGGTAGAAATGTAAGCGCCGGACTGTGTGGTGCCGGGCACGTAGGAAACACTAGCGGAAATGTCGTGCAGTTCCTTGGCGGCTACAGTGAAGGAGATACTGCCGCCGCTTGTGAGGCTGGTCGTGGAAACGCTGTTGCCGCTTGCGGTCCAGTTACCACTGGCAGTGGCGGTCACGGCGTAGCCTTCTTTAGCAGTCACAGTGATGGAAACGCTGGAACCTAAGGGGGCTGTGATTGAATATTTGTTTCCGCCGGGAACATAAGTTTTGCCGTTTACGAGAATGGAAACGTCATCAATATACTGCTCGCCCTGAACGCTGAACGAAACAGTAATGTTAGGCGTTTCAGAGGGGCTGGGGCTGGGCGTGACGGAAGGCGTCACGCTCGGCGTGACGGAGGGCGAAGTGCCGCTGCCGTCCTCGGACGCAAATGCGCCCATAGTCATGACCGCCACGACGAGGCATACAGCCAAAAACGCGCCGATCAGTTTGTGCAAGTTAGATTTCATTTTTCTACCTCCGTTTTTCATATCCGGTTCAAGAGAAAGCGGTTATGCTAAAGATAACATAAAACCTCGAATAATACAAGAGCCGGGCGGCTAATTAGCCGCCCGGCGAAGCTGGAATATTTATCAGGTGGTGAACTCGTAGAAGCTCATGAACATCTGGGCGACCTCGGCGCGGGAGGCGGTGCCGGTGGGATTGAGCCTCGAGTTGCCGGAGCCGGTGATGATGCCGTTCTTGACGGCCCAGCCCATGGCGTCCCTGGCCCAGGAGCTGACGCTGTTGGCGTCGTAGTAGCCCGTGAGGCTGGAGCCGGTGGTGCTGTAGCCCATGTACTTGGCGTAGCGGTAGAGGATGGTGGCGAACTGCTCACGGGTGACGGGGTCGTTCACACCAAACACGGTGCTGCTGTAGCCGTCCACGATACCGTTCTTGGCAGCCCAGGCGACGGCGGTGCTGTAGTAGCGGCCGGAGGCCACGTCGGAGAAGGAGCCGCCGCTGACGTAGGGCTCGCCGGCCATGCGCCAGAGCATCGTCACGACCATGCCGCGGGTGATGGTGGAGTTCGGCTCGAAGGTGGTGGAGGTGACGCCGTTCATGATGCCCTTGTTGTAGACAAAGGAGACAGCGTCATAATACCACGCGCCGGAGTTCACGTCCACGAAGGGCAGGCCGGAGCTGATGACCGAGAAGATGCCGGAGACCGTGACGTACTGGTCGGGCATATAGAAGTAATAGGTGTTCTCGCCCAGGGCCTCATAGATCTTGAGGACGGTGCCGTCCGCGGCCTTGACGGAGAGCCAGGTGAGCTCATAGCCCTTGCTGGGCTTGGCGGTGACGTAGACCTTGTCGCCCTCGGCAGCCCAATTGACGTTGGCAGTCAGGCTGCCGTTCGAGACATCTTTGACGTACACCCTGTGCTGGCCGTCGACGAAGCTGACGGAGAGGTCAACGCTCTCGCCGGGCATCTTGAAGTAGTAGCAGCCGTCGTAGTTGTTGTAGTGGACGTCGTAGCTGTAGTTGCTCCAGCGCCCGGTGACGCTGACGCTGCCGAGCTCATAGCCGCTGTACGGGCTGACCTTGAAGCAGACCCAGTCACCCTTATCGGCGAAGATGGTGCTGTCCCAGCCGCCGGCGTCCTTGACCCAGAGCGCCACCGTGCCGCCGTCAATGTTGTAGACGGGGTTGACGAAGTACTTGGTGGTGGTGTCGACGTAGATGTCCACGTCATGATTGGGCATATAGAAGCTGTAGTGCCACTGTCCGTCGTACCAGTACACGTCGTCGGTGACGAGCTCGTTGTCGAGGTACACGTTATAGAGGTGGTGGCCGGCGTTCATGTAGATGTCGATCGTGACATAATCGCCGTACGCGGCGCTCACGGGCTGGGAAACCGTGCAGCCGTCGTCAGTCGTGACATTGATGGCGTACTCGCCGGAGACAGGCACGAACACGGCGTTGACGGTTATGTTGTGCGCCGGCATCCAAAACGTCCCGCTGTCCATGATGTCGACGGGAGCCCAGGTGTGGCCGTCGAAGCTGTAGTTCAGGAGAGCGAGTTTGTATCCCTCGAAAGGCGTTGCGGTCACGGTGACCATGGTGCCTTCAGCAACCGGGCTTACCGGGCTAATGGTTACGGTACCCTTGCCGGTCACGTTGGTGCCGATGGTGTATTTTTCAACCGTAGGATCTTCGACCTTCGTAAAGGTGGCGAGCACCTTAACACTATTGCCGGGCATTGCAAACTGCTTGTTGCTGATAGTAACAGGAGCTGTGCCATGCCACTCGCCGTCAGCACCCAGGTTTACATACACGAGTTTGTCGAGTTCATAGCCGGGGTAGGCGGTAACAACGACGTTGACGGCATCCCCTTTATGATAAGCTTGGTTGGAAACAAAGATTTCGCCGCCACCGCCAACAACGTCATAGCCGACCGTATAAGTGGGTTCTACAGCTACCGCTGTGAAAGTGGCGCTGACACTGACACTATCATCGGGCATAGTAAATGTAGCAGTGTTACCGGAGACAGCTGCCGGGACTACTATGTCAGTGCCTATGCCTTCAGCCTTTACGCTTTCCAGCACATAGTTTGCCTCGGGAACCGCATTTACAGTAATGGTCTCGCCCGCGAAAGCCGTGTTGGGGATAAGTATGGTGCCATTCTCCGTCGAACCTATTTTCAGTTCGTAGACCGGCTTGAAAGCGGCCACAACTGTGACTGTAGTTGCGCCAAAGGGGATTATGTAAGACTTGTTCAGATTGTCTCCGGCGGTGGCAGGAACCTCTTGAGGATCACCGTTTATGCTGAGCTCTTTCAAACCGTAACCGGGATCAGGCTCAGCTTTGAGTGTAAACGAACCGTTGTCGCTTGACACAAGAGTAATCTTTCCATGGTCATAAGTAGCGACATTGTCTTCGAAAGATACTTGAGTTAAATTGTTCCTGAACTCAAACGTTACGTCGCCGGGACCCAACAGGGAAGGCTCATCACCCTCACCGTCTGCGAATGCGGCTGCGGGCAGCAAGGCCAGGACAAGGCAGAGGACCAGTGCTGCCGCCATTAATTTTTTGAATTTGGACTTCATTTTCGTCTACCTCCATTTGTTAAAAGTATTCCTGTCCAACCAAAATTATATCAGCAAACTGTATTAATTGCAAGATACAGCTGCGGATATTAAACTGAATTTAAGGAATATTTTTGTCGACACAAAAATGTTTGACACGCCATGAGGGCTGTGCTAATATAATAGGGTATGAATGGCTGTGAAGGGGAGAAGTAGGGTCCCACACCTGTCTCAGAGAGGCGCCGCCGTCGGCTGTGAGCGGCGCTGTCAAGGAGTCGCCCGAAATGCGCCCCGGAGCCTCGGTCGGAGGAAATGCCGCCCCGTGCGCCGCGCGTTAAGCGGCAAACCGGTATTCGCCGGAGAGTGATAAGCGAGAGTGGAACCGCGTATGAACTGCGCCTCTCATGCCACAGGGCATGGGAGCTATTTTTTTGTTCAGCGCGCTCTCGCCACCTTATGTAGGAGGTAAAATTGTTCAAAGACCTGCGCGAGACCATCGAGGCCTACAAGGCCAGAGACCCTGCCGCCAGAAGCTCCTTTGAGGTCTGGCTGCTCTACCCCGGGATAAAGGCTACCCAGAGCCACAAGCGCGCCCACTGGTGCTACACCCACGGCCACAAGCTGCTGGCCCGCATCATTTCGCAGCACAGCCGCCGCGTCACGGGCATCGAGATACACCCCGGTGCGAAAATAGGCAAGCGCCTCGTCATCGACCACGGAATGGGCATCGTCATAGGCGAGACCGCCGAGATAGGCGACGACTGCCTCATCTACCAGGGCGTGACCCTCGGCGGAACCGGCAAGGACACCGGCAAGCGCCACCCCACCATCGGCAACAACGTGCTCATAGGCAGCGGGGCCAAGGTCCTGGGTCCCTTCAAAGTCGGGGACAACAGCCGCGTGGCGGCCAACGCCGTCGTCCTCTCGGAGATTCCCCCGGACTGCACCGCAGTCGGCTCCCCGGCACGCGTCGTCAAGAAGAAGGGCGAAAACGTGGACTACGTCGGCAACGTCGAGCAGATAAACGTCACTGACCCGCTGGTCCAGGAGGTCGTGAGCCTCCGCGCCGAGCTGAACCGGCTCAAGGCCGCCGCGGGCGACGACATGAGATAGAGGAGGAATACAAATGAAGCTCTATAATTCCGCTACCCGTACCAAGGAGGAGTTCGTCCCCCTGCACCCGGACATCGTCAAGATGTATACCTGCGGCCCCACCGTCTACCACTATGCACACATCGGCAATCTCAGAAGCTATATCATGGAGGACGTGCTGGAGAAATATCTGCGCTACGCCGGTTACAACGTCAAGCGCGTCATGAACATCACGGACGTCGGCCACCTCTCCTCCGACGCCGATACCGGCGAGGACAAGATGCTCAAGGGCGCAAAGCGCGAGCACAAGACCGTTATGGAGATCGCCAAGTTCTATACCGACGCCTTCTTCGACGACTGCCGCAAGCTCAACATCAAAACGCCCGACGTCGTCGAGCCCGCCACGAACTGCATCGACGAGTATATCAAGATAATCTCGAGGCTGATGGACACAGGCTACGCCTACTTTGCAGGCGGCAACGTGTATTTCGATACCTCGAAGCTGGAGCGCTATTTCGTGTTCAACGACTTCGAGGCGGACGACCTCGACGTCGGCGTCCGCGAGGGCGTGGAGGAGGACACGAACAAGCGCAACCGCAACGACTTCGTCCTCTGGTTCACGAAGTCCAAGTTCGAGGACCAGGCCCTCAAGTGGGATTCTCCCTGGGGCGTGGGCTACCCCGGCTGGCACATCGAGTGCTCGGGCATCAGCATGAAGCACTTGGGCGAGGACCTGGACATCCACTGCGGCGGCATAGACAATGCCTTCCCGCACCACACGAACGAGATCGCCCAGTCCGAGGCCTACCTCGGCCACAAGTGGTGCAACTTCTGGGTCCACGTCCTGCACCTGAACACCAATAGCGGCAAGATGAGTAAATCCAAGGGCGAGTTCCTCACCGTCTCGCTCCTGGAGCAGAAGGGCTACGATCCTCTGGCTTACCGCTTCTTCTGCCTCCAGAGCCACTACCGCAAGAGCCTTGTATTTTCCTGGGAAAATCTCGACAACGCCGCGGGTGCTTACCAGAAGCTCGTGAACCGCATCGCGGCGCTCTCGGATGCTCCCGCTCAGATAGACGAAGCCGCGGCTGAAAAGTTGCGCGAAAGTTTTAAAGCCGCGCTGGACAACGACCTGAACACCTCGCTGGCCGTCACGGCGCTCTACGACGCGCTCAAGGCCCCGGTGAACGACGCCACGAAGCTCGCCATAGTCGCGGACTACGACAAGGTGCTTGGTCTGAACCTCATAGAGGCAGCCGCAAAGCTCCGCAAGAAGGAAGAGCCCCAGGAGTCCGACCCACGCATAGAGGGCCTGCTCGCCGAGCGCGCCGCAGCCAAAAAGGCCAAGAACTTCGCGGAGGCAGACCGCATCCGCGACATGCTCAAGGCCGAAGGCATCACGATAATCGACACGCCGCAGGGCGCAAAGTGGAAACGCGATTGACAATTTTTTCGCTTGGGGATAAGATGTAGACATCCTGAGAAACACACATAGGAGGTATATATAATGTATTGCACCAAGCGTATAACAGACGATATGGTATGGGTAGGCGCGGACGACAGACGCCTCGCCTTTTTCGAGGGTGTCTACGGAGTGCCGGACGGCGTTTCGTATAACTCCTACCTTATTAAAGATGAAAAGACCATCCTCTTCGACACTGTAGACAAGGCCGTCTGCCACAACTTCTTCGAGAACCTGGCCCACGAGCTGGGTGGCAGGAGCCTGGACTACCTTGTCATCTCGCACATGGAGCCCGACCACGCGGCGACCATCGGCGACGTCGCGCTCAGATATCCGGAGACGACCATCGTCTGCAACGCGAAGGTCAAGACCATGCTCCAGAACTACTTCCACGCGGACCTGGATTCGAGGCTGCACATCGTCGCGGAGGGCGACGTGCTCAGCACCGGCAGGCACGAGTTCACCTTTGTCATGGCCCCCATGGTCCACTGGCCCGAGGTCATGATGACCTACGACAAGACGGATAAGATCCTCTTCTCCGCAGACGCCTTCGGCTCCTTCGGCGCGCTGAACGGGCGCATCTTTGCGGACGAGTGCGACTTCATGCACGAGTGCATAGACGAGGCCAGACGCTACTATACAAATATAGTCGGCAAGTACGGCCCGCAGGTGCAGGCGGCGCTCAAGAAGGCCGCGGGGCTGGAGATAAAGCTGGTCTGCCCGCTGCACAGCTTCGTCTGGCGCGAGGGCTTCGGGGACTTCCTGGAGAAGTACCTCCAGTGGAGCAGCTACACGCCCGAGGTCGAGGGCGTGCTCATTGCCTACGCCTCGGTCTACGGCAACACGGAGAACGCCGCGAACATCCTGGCCGCCAGGCTCTGCGACAGGGGAGTTAAGGTCAAGATGTACGACACCTCCGTCACCCCGGCGAGCTACATCGTCTCCGACGCCTTCAAGTACAGCCACCTGGTCTTTGCCGCGACGACCTATAACGCGGGGATGTTCGTGACGATGGAGCAGCTGCTGCACGACATTGCGGCGCACAACCTGCAGAACCGCAAGGTCGCGCTCATAGAGAACGGCTCCTGGGCGCCTATGAGCGGCAAGCTCATGCGCGGCATACTCGAGGGGCTCAAGGGCATGGAGTTCATCGGGGACACGGTGAAGGTCATGTCCTCGCTGGGCGAGGGGCAGCTGGAACAGCTCGATAAGCTCGCGGAGGCCATTGCAGAAAATATTTCACAAAAATAAAGTCAAAAATTCTCCGAAAAGTAAAAAAAGCTATTGACAACACGCCCACCCTTTGGTATTCTAATTGAGCGCCTGCCAGGGGTGGGCGTATTATGCGATGAAGCGGGAGATTGCGGCGAATGCCGGTAACTTCCGTGGAGTATGTCCGGCGTCTGAGGACGCGAAATCGGGCGGCTGAGCTTTTTTCGTGCATGGCGTATATCGCCTGCGCGGGCAGACCGGCCAAAAGCCGGTTTGTTTTTCGGGCAGGGCCTGATACGCACGGTTGCGTGTATGAAAATCAGCTCACCGTACCACTGGGCGGCGGAAACCGCCTAAGTACGAAATCAGGAGGAAAAAACATGGCAGCAAAGAAAATGATCCGCATCAGGCTCAAGGCCTACGACCACCAGCTCATCGACAAGGCCGCGGAGACGATAGTCGAGACCGCCAAGCGCACGGACGCGAAGGTCTCCGGTCCCATCCCCCTGCCGACGAAGAAGGAAGTCGTGACCATCCTGCGCGCCGTCCACAAATATAAGGACAGCCGCGAGCAGTTCGAGCGCCGCACCCACAAGAGACTCATCGACATCATGAGCCCCACCCAGAAGACCGTCGAGGCCCTGATGAGCCTTGAACTCCCCGCCGGCGTCGAGATCGAGATAAAGCTCTGAGCCGCGCAAAATCATTTATAACCCATTTGCCCATGACTTGCGTGAGTGGGCAGGGTCATGTTGGGGGAGCGCAAGACGCCCCTCAACCAATAACCGTTAGGAGGAAATAGACATGAAGAAAGCCATCATCGGCAGGAAGGTCGGCATGACGCAGATCTTCGATGAGGCGGGCAAGGTCGTACCGGTGACCGTCATTGAGGCGGGTCCCTGCGTCGTCGTCCAGAAAAAGACGGCCGACAAGGAAGGCTACGATTCCGTCCAGCTCGGCTACGGCGAGGTCGCCGCGAAGAAGCTGACGAAGCCCGAGAAGGGCCACCTCGAGAAGGCCGGCGTCGGCCTCATGAAGCACCTGCACGAGTTCCGCCTCGAGGACTGCTCCGCCCTGAACGTTGGCGACGTCCTGAAGGCCGACGTGTTCAAAGAGGGCGAGCGCGTCGACGTCACCGGCATCAGCAAAGGTAAGGGCTACGCCGGCGTCGTGAAGCGCTGGAACGCCGGCAGGACCCCGACCAGCCACGGCGGCGGCCCCGTCCACCGTCACGCCGGTTCCATGGGCTCCAGCACCGACCCGTCCAGGATCTTCCCGGGCAAGATCGGCGCCGGTCACATGGGCGTCGAGCAGGTCACCGTTCAGAACCTCGACGTTGTCAAGGTCGACCCCGAACTCAATATGATAGTCGTGCGCGGCGCGATCCCCGGCCCCAAGGGCGGCATCGTGTACCTGAAGAACTCCGTCAAGAAGTTCGTCCGCAAGGGTCCCGCGACCCCGACCATCAGCACGAACCCGCAGAAGCGTTCGGCCAGAGGCTAAAGAAAGGAGAGAGTTAAATGCCTAAAGCAGTCATCTACAACATGGCAGGCGACAAAGTCGGCGAATACGAGCTCTCCGAGGCCGTTTTCGGCATAGAGACCAATGAGGCCGTCCTCCATGCGTCCGTCAAGAACTATCTCGCCAACCAGAGGCAGGGTACCCAGAGCGCTCTGACCAAGGGCGAGGTCAGCTACACCACCAAGAAGCCCTGGCGTCAGAAGGGTACGGGCCGCGCCCGCGCCGGCTACGCCGGAAGCCCGGTGTGGCGTCACGGCGGCGTCGCCTTCGCTCCGAAGCCGCGCGACTACCGCTACTCCCTCACCAAAAAGACCCGCCGCCTCGCGCTCAAGAGCGCGCTGAGCGCCAAGGCCGCCGAGGAGAGCATCCTCGTCATCGACGGCCTCAAGGTCGAAGAGATCAAGACCAAGCCCTTTGCCGAGTTCCTGAAGAAGATCGGCGTCGAGGGCAAGGCCATGGTCATCACGGAGAACGTGGACGAGGCCGTTGTGAAGTCCGCCAGGAACATCCCGGGCGTCACCACCACCACCGCCACCATCATCTCCGCTTACGAAGTTCTCAACAACCGCGTGCTCGTGGTCGACAAGGCCGCGCTGCAGAAGATCGAGGAGGTGTTCGCCTGATGGCCACCGCGTACGATATCGTCATCCGCCCCATCATCACCGAGCAGTCGATGGAGGACCTCGACATCAAGAAGTATGCCTTTGAGGTCGCTAAGGATGCCAATAAGATCGAGATAAAGAAGGCCGTCGAGGAGATCTTCGGAGTGAAGGTCATCCGCGTCACCACCACCACGGTGAACGGCAAGAAGAAGCGCACGGGCGCGTACCCGCAGGGCTACACCAAGACCTGGAAGAAGGCCGTTGTGAAGCTGAGCGAGGACTCCAAGAGCATCGAGCTCTTCGAGGGCATGGTGTAAGGGAGGATATGAGATATGTCTATTAAAACCTACAGGCCCACGACTCCCGCCAGGCGCCAGATGAGCGTGTCCGGATTCGACGGCGTCGACAAGCACGCGAAGCCCGAGAAGGGACTCATAGAGGTCAGGAAGAAGAACTCCGGCCGCAACAGCTACGGCCGCATCACCGTCCGCCACAAGGGCGGCGGCAACCGCAGGAAGTACCGCGTCATCGACTTCAAGCGCGACAAGATGGACGTCGCCGCGAAGGTCCTGAGGCTCGAGTACGACCCGAACCGCTCCGCTTTCATCGCGCTCTGCGAGTACGAGGACGGCGAGAGGCGCTATATCCTCGCCCCGGTCGGACTGGCCGCCGGCGACAGCGTCCTGAGCAGCGCCGCCGCGGACATCAAGCCGGGCAACTGCCTGCCGCTTGCGAACATCCCGGTCGGCACCGTCATCCACAACATCGAGCTCTACCCCGGCAAGGGCGCGCAGCTGGTCCGCTCCGCGGGCGTGGCCGCTCAGCTCATGGCCAAGGAAGGCGACATGGCCACCGTCCGTCTGCCGTCCGGCGAGTACCGCAAGGTCCGCATGAACTGCAAGGCCACGATCGGCCAGGTCGGCAACATCGACCATAGCAACATCTCCATCGGCAAGGCCGGCCGCAAGCGCCACATGGGTATCCGCCCGACGGTCCGCGGCTCCGTCATGAACCCCTGCGACCACCCGCACGGCGGCGGCGAGGGCAAGGCCCCTGTCGGACGTCCGGGCCCCGTCACTCCTTGGGGCAAGCCGGCGCTGGGCTACAAGACCCGCAAGACTAAGAACCGCACCGATAAGTTCATAGTCAAGCGCCGCAACGCGAAGTAAGGAGGGAAAGAGCAAATGAGCAGAAGCATTAAGAAAGGCCCGTTCGCAGCTCCCGAGCTGCTCAAGCGCGTCGATGAGCTCAACAAGGCCGGCGAGAAGAAGGTCCTCAAGACCTGGAGCCGCGCCTCGACGATATTCCCGTCCTTCGTCGGACACACGATAGCCGTCCACGACGGACGCCGTCACGTTCCCGTCTACGTCACCGAGGACATGGTCGGTCACAAGCTGGGCGAGTTCGCGCCCACCAGGACCTTCCGCGGCCACTCGGGCGGCAAGACCGGCAAGTAAGGGGGAGAGAACATGGAAGAACTTAAGACCGCGCGGGCGCAGGCGAAGTACGTCCGCATCGCTCCCCGCAAGGTGCAGATAATCTGCGACATGATCCGCGGCAAGGAAGCGGCTTACGCCCAGGCCCTGATGGAGAACACTCCGAAGGCCGGCTGCGAGTACGTCATCAAGGTGCTCAAGAGCGCCGTTGCCAACGCGGAGAACAACTTCGAGATGGACCCCGAGAAGCTCTACGTCGAGCAGGCTTTCGTCGATGCGGGTCCCATCCTGAAGCGCGGCCAGCCGAGGGCTCACGGCCGTATGTTCAGGATCAACAAGCGCACCAGCCACATCACCGTGGTCGTGGCTGAGAAGGAATAAGGGAGGCGGAGAAATATGGGACAGAAAGTTAATCCGCACGGCCTCCGCGTCGGCGTCATAAAGGACTGGGATTCCCGCTGGTACGCCAGGAACGACAAGGTCGGCGACCTCATCGTCGAGGACTACAACATCCGCAAGTTCCTGAAAAAGACCCTCTACTCCGCCGGTGTCCCCACCATCGAGATCGAGCGCGACAGCAACAAGGTCAGGATCTACATCCACTGCTCTCGTCCTGGCGTAGTCATCGGCAAGGGCGGCGCTGAGATCGAGAAGCTCCAGGCCCAGGTCAGCAAGATGATCGGCAAGCCGGTTGCTCTCTCCATCGTTGAGGTCCGCACCCCGGATACGAACGCGCAGCTCGTCGCCGAGAACATCGCCGGCCAGCTGGAGCGCCGTATCGGCTTCCGCCGCGCGATGAAGAACTCCATCGGCCGCGCGATGCGCATGGGCGCCAAGGGCATCAAGGTCATGTGCGGCGGCCGTCTGGGCGGCGCCGAGATCGCCCGCAGCGAGTGCTACCACGAGGGTACCATCCCCCTGCAGACCCTGCGCGCCGACATCGACTACGGCTTCGCTGAGGCCGCCACGACCTACGGCCGCATCGGCGTCAAGGTGTGGATCTACAAGGGCGAGGTCCTGAGCCAGACCCTGCGCACCACCCCGCGCACGATGGACCTCTCCAAGCCGCAGGAGCGCAGGCGCGACAGGCGCGACGACCGCAGGGGCGGCTACAACCGTGACCGCCAGGGCGGTTACAACAGGGATCGCCAGGGCGGCTACAATCGTGACCGTCAGGGCGGCTACAACCGCGGACCCAGGCCGGCAGGCCAGGGCGCTCCGAGGACGGAGAACAAGGAAGGGGGCAGCAACTGATGCTGATGCCGAAGAGAGTCAAGTACCGCAGGGTACAGCGTGGCCGCATGAAGGGCAAGGCGACCCGCGGCAACGTGGTGAACTACGGTGAGTTCGGCCTCCAGGCACAGGAGCCCTGCTGGCTGACCTCCAATCAGATAGAGGCCGCCCGTATCGCCATGACGCGCTACACCAAGCGCGGCGGCCAGGTTTGGATCAAAGTGTTCCCGGACAAGCCGGTGACCGCGAAGCCCGCCGAGACCCGTATGGGTTCCGGTAAAGGTTCTCCCGAGTATTGGGTCGCGGTAGTAAAGCCGGGCAGGGTGCTGTTTGAGATAGCGGGCGTCTCCGAGGAGACCGCGCGCGAGGCTCTGCGCCTTGCCAGCCACAAGCTGCCCTGCAAGACCAAGGTCGTCAGCAAGGCGGATTCAGAGACAGGCGGTGAATGAGATGAAGGCAAACGAAATACGCTCTATGTCCGAGACCGAGCTGAACGCGAAGCTGGCTGAGCTCAAGAAGGATCTGTTCATGCTCAGGATGCAGCACGCGACTAATCATCTCGACAACCCGACCCGCATCTCCGCAACGCGGCGCGACATAGCCCGTGTGCTTACCGTTATCCGCGAAAAGCAGCTCGGGCGCTGAGGAGGTAGAAGGAAATGACTGAAGTAAGAACGACTTCCCGCAAGACTCGCGTCGGCAAGGTCGTGTCCGACAAGATGGACAAGACCGTGGTCGTCATCGTCGAGGACCGCGTCGCCCACAAGAGATATAAGAAGATCATCGGACGTACCTACCGCCTGAAGGCGCACGACGAGAATAACGAGTGCGGCGTTGGCGATAGGGTGCGCGTGATGGAGACCCGTCCGCTCAGCCGCGACAAGCGCTGGCGCGTGGTCGAGATCATAGAGAAGGCCAAGTAAGGAGGCGCCTAAATGATACAGCAGGAAAGTTATCTCAAGGTCGCCGACAATACCGGCGCCAAGGAAATAAAGTGCATCCGGGTCCTGGGCGGCTCCAAGCGCAAGTACGCGAGCATCGGTGATGTCATCGTCGCTTCCGTGCGCAAGGCGGCACCCGGCGGCCAGGTCAAGAAGGGCGACGTCGTGAAGGCCGTCGTCGTCAGGACGAGCAAGGCCGTGCGCCGCGCCGACGGGACCTATGTCCGCTTCGACGATAACGCCGCCGTCCTGATAAAGGACGACAGGAACCCGACCGGCACCCGTATCTTTGGGCCCGTTGCCCGTGAGCTCCGTGACAGGGACTACATGAAGATCCTGTCGCTCGCTCCCGAAGTCATTTGAGGAGGGCGCGAAGAATGAACGTCAGAAAGAATGATAAGGTAGTAGTCCTGTCCGGCAAGGACAAGGGCAAGCAGGGCGAGGTGCTCCGCGCCATGCCCGCCGAGGGCAAGGTCGTGGTCCAGGGCGTGAGCGTTGCGACTAAGCACCAGAAGGCCCGCAAGCAGGGCGAGGAGAGCAGCATCATCAAGGTCGAGACCCCGATCTATGCCTGCAAGGTGATGGTCGTCTGCCCGAAGTGCTCCAAGCCCACCCGCGTCGCGCACAAGGTCGGCGCGGACGGCAAGAAGGTCCGCGTCTGCAAGCACTGCGGCGCAGAGCTGTAAGGAGGGTGACAGGTTATGAACAGAATGAAGGAAATGTATAATAACGAGGTCGCCCCCGCTCTCATGCAGAAGTTCCAGTACAAGAGCGTCATGCAGATCCCCAGGCTCGACAAGATCGTCGTGTCCGTCGGCTGCGGCGACTGCAAGGACAACGCCAAGGCGCTCGACGCCGTCATCAAGGACATCACCGCCATCACCGGCCAGAAGGCCGTGGCCACCGTCGCCAAGAAGTCCGTTGCGAACTTCAAGCTGCGCGAGGGCATGCACGTCGGCGTGAAGGTCACCCTTCGCCACGACCGTATGTGGGAGTTCCTTGACAGGCTCTTCAACGTGGCTCTGCCCCGTGTCCGCGACTTCCGCGGCATCTCGGCCGACGCCTTCGACGGCCGCGGCAACTACAGCCTCGGCGTCAGGGAGCAGATCATCTTCCCCGAGATCGAGTACGACAAGATCGAGAAGCTGCGCGGCATGAACATCGCCATCTGCACCACCGCCCAGACCGACGAGGAAGCTCGCGAGCTCTTGAGGCTCATGGGCGCCCCGTTCGTCACGGCTTGAGTAAGGAGGAAATAGAGATATGGCTAAGAAATCTATGATACTCAAGCAGCAGCGCGAGGCGAAGTTCTCCACCAGGCGTTACAACCGCTGCAAGATCTGCGGCCGTCCCCACGCCTACCTGCGCGACTACGGCATCTGCCGTATCTGCTTCCGTGAACTGGCTTATAAGGGCCAGATTCCCGGCGTCAAGAAGGCTTCTTGGTAATTTCCCGTCATACATCGCGAGGCGCGCTCGCTGTATAGCAATACAGCTTCGCTTGCCGCGCATCGTCTGACGAAAAATTCCCTGCGAAGCGAGCTTCCTGGTAATTTCCCGTCATACATCGCGAGGCGCGCTCGCTGTATAGCAATACAGCTTCACTTGCCGCGCATCGTCTGACGAAAAATTCCCTGCGAAGCTGGCAGATGCAAAAACCAGTTGTTTAAGCGGAAATCCGCTTGGGCATAAAATTCCCGGCACAGTGGCGAAAGGCCGAGGCCAATCGGGGCGCCGCAAGGAGCTGCCTATTGCTCCGGAACCTCGCCGCTGTTCACCGCGAAAGCGGTAACTCTGAACTAGGAGGAAAAACAATGCAGATCACAGACCCCATCGCCGATATGCTGACCCGCATCCGCAACGCCGGAAGCGCGAAGCATGAGACCGTGGATGTCCCCGCCTCGAAGATGAAGAAGGCCATCGCCCAGATCCTGCTGGACGAGGGCTACATTCGCAGCTTCCAGCTTATCGACGACGGCACCCAGGGCATCATCCGCATCACCCTTAAGTATCTCCCCGGCAAGGAGAGGGCCATCCAGGGCCTCCGCCGCGTCTCGAAGCCCGGCCTGCGTGTGTACGCCGGCGCCGACGAGCTGCCCCGCGTTCTGAAGGGGCTCGGCATAGCCATAATCTCCACCTCGAAGGGCGTCATGACCGACAAGCAGGCTCGCAGAGAGCATGTTGGCGGCGAAGTCCTTGCGTTTGTGTGGTAAGGAGGGCGGAAAGATGTCGAGAATAGGTAGAGAGCCCATCACTGTCCCCGCCGGCGTCGAAGTGACGATAGCCGAGGGGAACGTAGTCACCGTCAAGGGACCCAAGGGAAGCATCACCGAGGCCCTGTGCCCGGCGATGACCATCACCCTCGAGAACGGCGTGCTGCACGTTGCCCGTCCGGACGACACCAAGGCCAACCGCAGCCTGCACGGTCTCACCCGCAGCCTCCTCAACAACATGGTCGTCGGCGTGACCGCCGGCTTCGAGAAGAAGCTGGAGATCAACGGCGTCGGCTACCGCGCCGAGAAGAAGGGCGAGGAAGTCGTCATGAAGCTCGGCTACAGCCACGATGTCACCATCAAGGAGACCGCTGACATCAAGATCGACGTGCCGGATGCCAACCACCTGATCATCAAGGGCGTCGACAAGCAGAAGGTCGGCCAGTTTGCCGCCGATGTGCGCAACAAGCGTCCGCCTGAGCCGTACAAGGGCAAGGGCATCAAGTACGACTACGAGCACATCCGCCGCAAAGAAGGCAAGACCGGTGCCAAATAAGGGGAGGTGCGCTTAAATGATTAAAAGACCCAATACCAAGGCTCAGCGCATCAAGCGCCACAAGAGAGTACGCTCCAAGATCAGCGGCACGCCGGAGAGGCCCCGTCTGAGCGTCTACAGGAGCGAGAACAACATCTACGCCCAGGTCATCGACGACGTGGCGGGCCACACTCTGTGCTCTGCCTCTTCCGTCGAGAAGGGCTTTGAGGGCGGCGGCAACGTCGAGTCCGCGAAAGAGGTCGGCAAGAAGATTGCCGAGCGCGCAATCGCAAAGGGCATCGAGGAAGTCGTTTTTGACCGCGGCGGCTACATCTATCACGGCCGCGTGCAGGCCCTGGCTGACGGCGCCCGCGAGGGCGGCCTGAAGTTCTAAGGCGGGAGGAGGAAACAAGATATGGCTTACAATAACGATAGACGTAACGACCGCAGGGGACGCGGCGGCGAGGAGCCTTCCGAGTTCACTGAAAAGGTAGTTTCCCTCAACCGCGTATCCAAGACCGTCAAGGGCGGCCGTGTCATGAAGTTCTCGGCGCTGTGCGTCGTGGGCGACGGCAAGGGCCGTGTAGGCTACGGTCTGGGCAAGGCCAACGAAGTCTCCGAGGCGATCCGCAAGGGCCTCGAGGACGCGAAGAAGCACGTCGTGAGCATCACGCTGCAGGGCACCACGATCCCGCACGAGGTCATCGGCGAGTTCGGCGCGGGCCGCGTGCTGCTGAAGCCGGCTCCGGAAGGCACCGGCGTTATCGCGGGCGGCGCCGTCCGTGCGGTGGTCGAGGCCGCGGGCATCAAGAACATCCGTACCAAGTGCCTGCGCTCCAACAACCCCCAGAACGTCGTTGCGGCGACGATGGTCGGCCTTCAGTCTCTGAGGAACGCGCAGCAGGTCGCGGCCTACAGGGGCAAGTCCGCCGACGAGATAGTCGGTTAAGGAGGGCTTGCGAAATGGCTAAGAACATCAAGGTAAAGCTCGTAAAGAGCCTGAACGGTCGTCTCGATAAGCACATTGCCACCGCCCACAGCCTGGGCCTGCGCAAGATCGGCAACGAGACCGTCCAGCCCGACAATCCCCAGACGAGGGGCAAGATAGCTCAGATAGGCTATCTCCTCCAGGTCACGGAAGAATAAGGAGGGTACGCAATGAAACTCAGTGAACTTTCTCCCGCTGCGGGCAGCACTCAGGTTGCCAAGCGCAAGGGCAGAGGACACGGCACCGGCAACGGCAAGACTGCGGGCCGCGGTCACAAGGGCCAGAAGGCCAGGAGCGGCGGCGGCGTGCGCGTCGGCTTTGAGGGCGGCCAGATGCCGCTTGCAAGGCGTATCCCCAAGAGAGGCTTCAACAACATCTTCGCCGAGCCGCTGGAGGCCGTGAACGTTTCCGCGCTCAACCGCTTCGAGGACGGCGCCGAGGTCGACGCGGCCGCGCTGCTCGAGGCCGGCGTGCTCTCCAAGTGCGTCTACGGCGTGAAGATCCTGGGCAACGGCAGCCTCGAAAAGAAACTGACCGTCAAGGCTTCCGCCTTCTCCGAATCTGCAAAGCAAAAAATAGAGGCGGCGGGCGGAAAGGCCGAGGTGGTGTAAGGTGCTTAAGACTCTCAAGAATGCGTGGGGCATCGAGGAGCTTCGCAAGAAAATACTCTTCACGCTGTTCATCATTCTCGTCTACCGTCTTGGCAACGCCGTCCCGGTGCCTTACGTCAATACGGCCCTGCTGGAGAGCTACTTCAACACGGTCAACAACACGATACTCGGCCTCTGGAACACGATGTCCGGCGGCAGCTTCTCGATGGCTACGATCTTCGCGCTGTCCATCCAGCCCTACATCAACGCCTCCATCATCATCCAGCTGCTCACTATAGCCATTCCGGCTCTGGAGCGGCTGCAGAAGGAAGGCGGCGAAGAGGGCCGCAAGAAGATCGCCTCCATCACCCGTTACACCACTGTAGGCATCGGCCTCATCATGGGCTTTGCCTACTACATGCTCATCAAGAACGGCACGAACGGTCAGAGCATGCTCACCGCTGACGGCACCGGTATCTGGCCCGCCATCGTCATCATCATGACCTTCATGGCCGGCTCCGCGCTCATCATGTGGATGGGCGAGCAGGTCACCGAGTTCGGCGTCGGCAACGGCATATCCATCATCCTGTTTGCCAGCATCATCGCCCGGTTCCCGACATCCATCAGCACGATGATCACGAACGTCTCCTCCGGCAGCCTGGCCTGGTGGGCGCTTGCGCTCATAATCCTCGGCGCCCTGGCGATAATCGTGCTCATAGTCATCGTGAACGACGCGGAGCGCAGGATCCCGGTGCAGTACTCGAAGCGCGTCGTGGGCCGCAAGCTCTACGGCGGCCAGAGCACGCACCTGCCGATGAAGGTGAACATGTCCGGCGTCATGCCGATCATCTTCGCTTCCTCGATAGCGAGCATCCCCGGAACGATCTGCGCCTTTGTACCGAGCTGGCAGGATTCCTGGGTCATGAAGAACATGTTCGGCACGAACACCATCCCCTACGCGATAATCTATTTCCTGCTGATAATCGCGTTCAGCTACTTCTATGCGACCATCCAGTTTGACCCCGTCGAGATCGCCAACAACCTGAAGAAGAACGGCGGCTTCATCCCCGGCTTCCGCGCCGGCAAGCCTACCAGCGAGTATATCAGGAAGGTGCTCAACAAGATCACCCTCATGGGCGCCCTGTATCTGAGCGTCGTGGCCGTTGTGCCTATCCTGATAAGCTGCTTCTCCGATGCTCCGACTCTTTCGGGCATATCTCTCGGCGGCACCTCCATAATCATAGTTGTAGGCGTTGCACTTGAGACGGTCCGTGCCGTTGAGGCGCAGATGCTCATGCGCAACTATAAGGGCTTCCTTGACTGATCGGAGGTTAAAATGAAGCTGATACTTTTGGGCGCGCCCGGTGCCGGCAAAGGCACTCAGGCGGAGATCATCAGCAAGAGGCTGGGCATACCCACCATCTCCACGGGCAACATCCTGCGGGCAGCCATGAAGAACGGCACACCCGTCGGGCTGAAGGCCAAGGAATATGTCGAGAGCGGCAGGCTCGTACCCGACGACGTCATAATCGGCATCGTCGAGGAGCGCCTGGCCGAGCCCGACTGCAAAGGCGGCTATATCCTCGACGGTATGCCGAGGACGATACCGCAGGCGGAAGCGCTCGAGGCGCGCGGGATAGATATAGACTGCGCGCTCTCCATCGAGATATCGGACGAGACGATAATCGAGCGTATGTCCGGCAGACGCACCTGCCCCGGCTGCGGCGCAACCTATCACGTCGTGTCCGCGCCGCCCAAGACCGAAGGCCGCTGCGACAACTGCGGCGCGGAGCTGACCATCCGGAAGGACGACGCGCCCGAGACCGTCAAGGCGAGGCTTGAGGTCTACCACACCGAGACTGAGCCGCTCAAGGCGTTCTACGCGGAGCGCGGCAAGCTCAAGTCGGTCGATAACCAGCCGACGATCGAGGCCACCACGGCCGAGATAGCAAAGACCCTGGGGATCGAACTATGATAATAGTGAAGTCCCCGCGAGAGATCGAGTTCATGCGCGAGGCCTGCCGGATAACGGCAGGCGCGCGCACCGTGGCCCGGCAGGCCATAGCGGCCGGCGTGACCACGCGGGAAATCGACAGGGAAGTGCACAAGTTCATACTGCGCTCGGGGGCGACGCCGACGTTCCTGAACTACGGCGGGTTTCCCGCCAGCGCCTGCATCTCGGTGAACGAGGAGGTCGTACACGGCTTTCCAAGCAGGCGCGTCGTGAAGGAAGGCGACATCGTCAGCGTAGACGTGGGAGCCAGGATACACGGCTTCACCGGCGACTGCGCGGGTACCTACCCCTGCGGCGAGGTGAGCGAAGAGGCAAAGCGGCTCATAGAAGTGACGCGGCAGAGCTTTTTCGAGGGCATCAAGTTTGCGAAGCCCGGCTATCGGGTATCGGATATCGGACATGCGATCCAGGAATACGTCGAAAGCCACGGCTTTTCCGTGGTGCGGGCCTATGAGGGCCACGGCGTAGGCGCAAAGCTGCACGAGGAACCGGAGATACCGAATTTCGGCGAACCGGGCCACGGGCCGCGGCTCGTGAAGGGCATGACCCTGGCCATCGAGCCGATGGTCAACGCGGGTACCTGGGACGTTTACGTGCTGGATAACGACTGGACTGCCGTAACGGCGGATGGGAAGCTGTCCGCGCACTACGAGAACACGATCCTGATAACTGACGGCGAGCCCGAGATCCTGACAATGGCAGAGGATCTGTGACGATCAACCGCGAGGGAGGTTAAATAACTTGGCAAAAGACGATATGATCGAGCTTGAGGGCACGGTCGTCGAATCCCTGCCCAACACGATGTTCAGCGTGGACATCGGCGGCGGCCACACGATACTGGCCCACATATCCGGGAAGCTGAGGATGAACTTCATCCGCATATTGCCCGGGGACAAGGTCACGGTTCAGATGAGCCCCTACGACCTGACCCGTGGCAGGATAACCTGGAGATCGAAGTAAGGAACGCGGAAGCGTTCAGCGCGAAGCCGAATAGGAGGAGCTTAAATGAAAGTCAGACCTTCGGTAAAGCCCATGTGCGAAAAGTGCAAGATCATAAAGCGCCATGGCAAGGTCATGGTGATCTGCGAGAACCCGAAGCACAAGCAGCGTCAGGGCTGAGACCCTAAGTATTTGAAAGAGCGAAAGACACATCCCCCGCGGGACGGAGGCTCCCTCCGGCGGGACCAAGCCTCCGCCTTAATAGCGCGGGGAAAATCATCGAAAGGAATGATTGCGAAAGATGGCACGTATAGCCGGCGTTGACCTGCCCAAGGACAAGAGGATAGAGATCGGCCTCACCTATGTCTACGGTATCGGCAGAACCAGCGCGAAAAAGATTCTCGAGGCTACCGGAATTAACCCCGACACTCGCGTGAAGGACCTGACCGATGAGGAAGAGGCCAAGATTCGTGAGTGCATAGATCACCACTACGTGGTGGAAGGCGACCTGCGCCGCTCTGTGGCGCTGGACATCAAGCGCCTTACCGAGATAGGCAGCTACCGCGGCCTGCGCCACAGGAAGGGCCTGCCCGTCCGTGGCCAGCGCAGCAAGACGAACGCCCGCACCCGCAAGGGTCCGAAGCGCACGATAGCCAATAAGAAGAAGTAAGGGAGGGATATGTAATGGCAGCACCCAAGAAGAAGGTCCGCACTCGCCGCAGAGAGCGGAAGAACATTGAACGTGGAGCCGTGCATATCAGCTCTTCTTTCAACAACACGATGGTTACGATAACCGACACCAACGGCAACGCCATTTCCTGGGCCTCCGCGGGCGGCATGGGCTTCCGCGGCAGCAAGAAGAGCACTCCGTTCGCGGCTCAGACCGCGGCCGAGACCGCTGCGAAGGCTGCCATGGAGCACGGCCTCAAGACCGTCGAGGTTTATGTCAAAGGCCCCGGTTCGGGCCGTGAGGCGGCGATCCGCGCTCTGCAGACCGCGGGTCTCGAGGTCACGATGATAAAGGACGTCACGCCCATCCCGCACAACGGCTGCCGTCCGCCGAAGCGCCGCCGCGTCTAATCAGGGGAGGTAAGAAGAAATGGCAAGATATACCGACGCCGTCTGCCGCCAGTGCCGCAGGGAGGGCCAGAAGCTCTTTCTGAAGGGCGACAGGTGCTACACTCAGAAGTGCGCTATGGAGAACCGCCCCTATCCTCCCGGACAGCACGGTCAGGGCAGGAGCAAGACCTCCGAGTACGGCCAGCAGATGCGTGAGAAGCAGAAGGCCAAGAGGTACTACGGGCTGCTCGAGAGCCAGTTCAGGAGCTACTTTGACATGGCCGAGCGCCGTCCGGGCCAGACCGGCGAGAATCTGCTCGCCATCTGCGAGAGCAGGCTGGACAACGTCGTCTACCGTCTCGGCTTTGCGATGAGCCGTGCGGAGGCGCGTCAGCTCGTGAACCACGGACACTTCACCGTCAACGGCCGCAAGGTCAACATCCCCAGCTTCCAGGTGAAGCCGGGCATGGTCGTGTCTCTGCGCGAGCGGAGCCGCAGCCTGGAGAAGATAAAGGCCAACGTGGAGGCCAACGCCTTCCGTCAGCCTCCGAAGTGGCTGGATTATGACGCCGCGAACATGATAGCGAAGGTCTCCGCTGTCCCCGCCCGCGAGGACATAGATCTGCCGATAGAGGAGCACCTCATCGTCGAGCTCTATTCCAAGTGATAAAAAAACCCTCGATTGGTAAGCTGAACCACGCGCGCGCCCCCCAATGGCGCAGATTTTAAAGGAGGGTTAGTTCGCAAATGATTGAAATAGAAAAGCCGCGCATCGAGTGCATCGAGACTCCTACGGACGATTCCTACGGCAAGTATGTGATCGAACCGCTGGAGCGCGGCTACGGCACGACTTTGGGCAACTCTCTTCGCCGAGTGCTCCTGTCGTCGCTGCCCGGAACGGCGGTGACGTCGATCAGGATATCCGGCATCCAGCATGAGTTTTCCACCATCCCCGGCGTTAAAGAGGACGTGACCGAGATCGTCCTGAACATCAAGCGCATCATAGCGCGGCTGCACAGCGACGAACCCAAGACCGTCTACATCGAGGCATCGGGCGAGGGCGAGGTCACCGCGGGCGATATCAAGGCCGACGGCGAGGTAGAGATACTGAACCCCGAGCTGCACATAGCCACGCTCGGCCCGGACGCTTCGCTTTCGATGGAGCTGACACTTGACCACGGCAGGGGCTATGTCCCGGCGGACAAGAACAAGAACCCGCAGCAGATCATCGGCACGATACCCGTTGACTCCATCTATACGCCCGTCCTGAAGGTGAACTACGCGGTGGAGAACACGCGCGTGGGCAACCAGACGGACTTCGACAAGCTGACGCTCGAGGTCTGGACGGACCGGACGATCAGCCCGAGAGATGCGGTATCGCTGGGCGCGAAGATACTGGTGGACCACTTCACGCTGTTCACCGACCTGTCTGACAGCATCGGCAGCAAGTCCACGGTGGTGGAAAAGGTAGAGACACAGCGAGACAAGGTGCTTGAGATGACGATAGAAGAGCTGGACCTCTCGGTCCGCAGCTTCAACTGCCTCAAGCGCGCCAACATCAACACTGTCGAGGATCTTATCAGCAAGACCCAGGACGAGATGATAAAGGTTCGCAATCTGGGCCGGAAGTCCCTGGAGGAGGTCGAGCACAAGCTCGCCATGATGGGACTGAGTCTGGCCAGCGACGACAACCAGTAAGGAGGAAACCACAATGCCCGGTACAAGGAAACTCGGCAAGCCGACCGCGGCGCGCATGGCTATGCTGCGCCAGCAGGTGACTGATCTCCTGGACAAGGGCCGGATGGAGACGACCTTCACCCGCGCCAAGGAGATCCAGCCGCTGGCCGAGAAGATGATAAGCCTCGGCAAGCAGAAGGACATGGCGGCCTACCGCCAGGCCCTGAGCTTCATCACCCGCGAGGACGTGGCGCACAAGGTCTTTAACGAGACCGCCGCGAAGTACGCCGACCGCAACGGCGGCTACACCCGCATCACCCGCACCGCCCCCCGCCGCGGCGACGCCGCCGAAATGGCCGTCATTGAGCTCGTGTGACTTAAGTTTTGAAAGGGAGCGCATCTTCGGATGCGCTCCCTTTTTCTGTCTATATGCACAAGATTATAGCGAAAACTTTGTAAGCAGGAGGATACAGTTCGGATACAAAGCGGGTGTATGCTGGGCAAAACAAAGGGGGTGGGGACATGTGCAAACCGGCGATGCTCGCGGCGCTTTCGCTCCCGCTGCTGGCTCTCGCCGCCTGCGGCGCGGCGGAGCCCGCGCAGACAACGGACGCCGCTGCGGATACCAGCTCGCCGGAGCCCGTGAGCTGGGAAGGTCCGGGCGAGTGCTATAAGGCGGAGCCGATAGAGACGACAGAGGGGGCCTGGCCCGGCTGCACACAGGAGTATGACGGCGAAATTTGCAGCCTGATAAGCACGGAAAACGGGACGCTGCGCGTCATGCGCGGCTCAAGGTCGCTGCTGGAGCCAGAGGGCAGCCGGGGCTATTTCATGCGCTGCGACGAGAACGGCTGCTGGCTCGTCACGGGCGGCCTGGAGGGCGTGGCGCTGCGGCTCTACGATTTCGAAGGCAAGAAGCTGTTGGAGCGGGCGCTGGACGAAGCGCCGAGGTCGATGCTGCTCGCGGGCGGCAGGGCCTGGCTGGACTTCGGTGACGGCATCGTCGTGTACGGCCCGGACGGCTCCAAGGAGGAGATCGGGCCGGAAGGCGAATACCTGGGTATCGTGGCGGACAGAAAGGGAGGCGTGCAGCTCATAAGGCAGGAGGGCGAAAAGCTCCGCATCACGCCCATAGAGGGCGGGGAGGGCTTCCTGACCGAGAACGGCGTCCTGGGCTGCGGCGCGGGCAGCGCTTTTCTCTACCTCGCCGCGGCGGACGGGCTCTACACCATCAGCGACTCGGGCAAGGCGAGGCTGCTCATAGACTTCGCGGCCTGCAAGATGGAGTTTTTCGGCATGTCCGCCGTGAGTTCGCTGGACGACGGGAGGTTTATGTGTACGACGCAGAGCGGAGAGGTGCTGCTCCGGCCCGCCACGCCCTACGAGCTGCGGGACAGGACGGTGCTGAAGGTCGCCGTGTTCAACGCCTACGGGGTGAAGGAGTTGGCCGCGCAGTTCAACGCGCAGGACCCGGACTATGAGCTGAAGCTCGTGGACTATGTCGCTGAGACGGGCAGCGTGGACCAGGCCCTCACCCGCATGAGCGCGGAGCTGGGCGCGGGCAGCGGCCCGGACATGGTCTGCTTTGAGCGCAAGTGGGAGCTGAACATACGCGGGGCCTTCGGCCTCATACACAATGGGTTGTTGGAGGACCTGACGCCCTATATCGACGCGGAGCCGGAGCTGGGCCGGGAGCAGCTCATGGCCTGGGACGCCCTGAGCGAGTACGGCGGCGTGTACTACCTCGGCCCGAGTTTTGCCGTGGACTGCATGATGGGTTTGAAGGAGAACTTCGAGGGCTGCAGGGGCATGTCCATGCAGGAGTACCTGGACATGGAGGCGGCGCTGGAGCCCTGGCAGGACATGAGCAGCCGCATGGACCCGGAATATTTCCTTGAGCTGATGGCCGCCGACTATCTGGACCGGGCCATGGACTGGGAGACGGGCAGCTGCGACTTTGACAATGCGGAGTTCGTCTCGATACTCGAGGCGGCCTCGCGTGTGAAGAGCGACCGCTCGAAGGAGTTCGAGCAGCCGGGCCAGTTTGAAAACACCTGGAGCCGCCTGGCCCGGGGCCAGGTGCTTATGATGAGGATGAGCCGAGGCGGCGGCACCAGCCTGGCCTTTGACGCCGACTATTCCGGCAAGGAGGTCTGCTATTTCAGCCTGCCCACAGTTGACGGAGAGGAGCTGCTGAGGGTGCAGCTGGAGCTTGCCGCGGGCATATTTGCGGGTTCGGAGCAGAAGGAAGGCTGCTGGGAGTTCATCCGCTTCACGCTCATGGACCCAACAGCCTACATGCCCATCAGCTTGAGGCCGCTTTACCGCCCGTTTTTCGACAGGGATCTGGAGTCGGCTGTCGGGGACTATCCAAATCAGATCACCAGCGAGGAGGCCGCAGAGCTGCGCGAGCTGGTCGAGCGGGCGGACAAGCTCGCCATATACGACGACAGCGCCATGGACATCATCCTGGAGGAAGCCGGAGCCTATTTCGCCGGCGCGCAGAGCGCCGAGCAGACGGCGGAATATGTCCAAAACCGCCTGAGCATCTACATCGCGGAGCAGAGCTGATCGAAAAGCCGCCGGGTATTTGGGGGAGACAGTATGAAAAGACTTTTGATTCTGGCCGCAGCCTTGCTGCTGCTGGCGCTCGCAGCCTGCAGCGCGGCCGAGCCCGCGCAGACGCCGGAGGGGACGGATACCGGTTCTCCGGAACCCGTGAGCTGGAACGGCAAGGGCGCGTGCTACACAGCCGAGCGCGTCATATATGACGTGGACGCCTGGGCGGGCTGCTCCTTTTCCTACGATGGCGAGGAGTACAGCCTCCTGAGCGCTGAGGACGGCAGGCTGATGGTCATGCGCGGCGAGACGGAACTGTTTTCGCCGGAGGGGAGCGCCGGCATCAGCATGGCCGCGGACGAGAGCGGGCTGTGGCTCGCGTCGGTGTGCGCGGAGGGGACATATCTCAGGCTCTACGACATGCAGGGCGCGGTGCTGACGGAGACGGAGCTGCCAGCCGCGCCGAGGGATATGCTGCTTTCCGGCGGCAGGGCCTGGCTGGACTTTGGTGAAGGGCTCCTGGCCGTCTCGCCTGGCGGGGACTGTGAGGAGTTGAGGCTTCCCGGGAAATACCGCCGTATCATCAAGGACGGCGAGGGCGGCCTGCACAGCGTCGCGTCCGTCGCGGGCGGCGGCTATTTTGTCGCGCCGGTCGAGGACGAGGGCGGCTTCAAGGTGGAGGACGGCGTCGTGGGCTCCGGCGACGAGGCGGCCTTTCTCTATGTCGCAAAGTCGGACGGCGTGTACAAGCTGGACCGGGACGGGGCCAATGAGCTCTTCATAGACTTTGAAGAGTGCCAAATCGAGCCCGGCAAACTGCTGGAATTCGGTGCGGTGGGGGAAGGGCGCTTCCTCTGCGCCGGACCGGGCGGCGAGCTGCTCCTGCGCCCGGCGTCGCCGGACGAGATCGGGAAAAAGGCCGAGGTCACGATAGCCGTGTTCAGTGCGCACTCCATTGCCGAGCAGTACGCGGCGCAGATGAGCGCGCAGAGCGAGGACTACGAGTTCAAAACGGTAAACTACGGCAACGACGCCAACTCTCTCATGCGGCTGAGGACCGAGCTGGGCGCGGGCGGGGGTCCGGACCTCATAATGTTCAGCGCTTACGGCAGGCCGGGGCCGCTCAACTACATCGTACGCGGCTGGCTGGAGGACTTTACGCCGTATATCGACGCCGACCCCCTTGTCGGGCGCGGGAACCTCATGGTCTGGGACGCCCTGAACGAATACGGCGGCGTGTATCTTTTGGGCGACTGCTTCGACCTGGATGGTTTCCGGGGCCTCAAGGAGGTCTTTGGCGAGCGCCGGGGCATGACGATAGCGGAATACCTTGAGATGGAGGCGGCGCTGGAGCCCTGGCAGGACATGTGCTACCACATGAGCTCCGAGGAATTTGTGACCATGGTCGGCGGGCGCTATATGCGCTCGGCCATAGACTGGGAGAGCGGCAGCTGCGACTTTGACAACGCGGAGTTTGTCTCCATACTCGAGGCGGCCGCGCGGGTCGAGGACGACAGAACGCAGGAGCACGAGAACATCCAGAGCTTTGAGACAGCCTGGAGCCGCATGGGCCGGGGCCAGCTGATGCTCAGCTCCGCGAGCCTGGGCGCATCCGCGGTGAACGGCCTGGGCTTTGACGAGTACTGGACGGGCAAGGAGCTCAGCTACTTTGGCTATCCCTCGCCCGACGGCACAGACGGGCTCTCCGTGCAGCTCGCGACCTCCTTCGGCGTGAACGTAAACTCGCAGCACAAGGAGGCTTGCTGGGAATTCCTCAGCTGGCTGCTGAGGAGCGTGAACGTGCGCAGCCCCTCGGCCCTGCCTCTCTACCGCCCGCTCTTTGACGAGCTCATAGAATACCAGCTCGAAGCGGAGGACATCTACGGTTTCGAGGACAGAGCTGCGGCGGAGCGTATGTGCGCCTTCGTGGAGAGCGCCGACAGCCTGAGCATATACGACGAGAACGCCATGGACATCATCCTGGAGGAGGCGGGCGCCTACTTCGCCGGGGCGCAGAGCGCCTGGCAGGCGGCAGAATATGTCCAAAACCGCATGAGCATCTACGTCGCGGAGCAGAGCTGAGGCAAAAGTAAAACGCCGCCCGGCATATGCCGGGCGGCTCAGCTTGTGTGCGGGCTATTTTTTCAGTTCCTCCAGGAAGGCGGCGCCATACTTTTCGGCCTTGAACTTGCCGACGCCGGAAACCTGCAGGAACTCGGCCATGTTCACCGGAGCGAGGCGGGCCATTTCGCGGAGCGTGGCGTCGGTAAAAACCAAATACGGCGGTATGCCCTGCTCCTGGGCGAGCCTCGTGCGCAGGCGGCGCAGGCGCCCGAAGAGCGAGGCGTCAAAGTCCGGCTCAGCGCTCGCAGCCGGCTTGACCTCCGGCGCTGTGCGCGTGGGGACAAGGACCTTTTCACCCCGGAAGAGCACTCCGGCTGCTCTGTCCGTGGGCTCGAGCGCGCCGTGGCGCATGTTGCGCCTGAGCAGGCCCAGCTCGACGAGCTGGGAGATCTGCCGCGCAACGCTTTCGGAGGCCCGGCCCTTCATGAGGCCGTAGGTGGAGAGACGGTCCAGGCCCAGCTCCAGGACGCGCCTGTCCCGGCTGCCGGTCAGGACCTGGGCGACAAGCTGCGAGCCGACACCGTAGCCCAGCGCGGCCCTGATGCGGTGGACGCAGGAGAGTATCATCTGCGCCTCCAGCGTCAGGTCCACAGTGCTGAAACCGGCGAGGCAGTTGCCGCAGTTGCCGCAGCGCTCCTCGTGATCCTGGCCGAAGTATGAGAGAATGAAGCCGCGCAGGCAAGCGGCAGTGTTGCAGTAGTCGCTCATGTGCCTGAGCCGGAAGAGGTCCATGCGCCGGACAGCCTCGCGCTCTTCCTCGCCCAGCTCCGCGCTCTGTCCGTCGTCGTGCTCGATGAGGCGGCGGGCGGTGACGATATCTGCGGCGGAGTAGAGCAGGATGCAGTCCGCCGGGCTGCCGTCCCTGCCGGCGCGCCCGGCCTCTTGGTAGTAGGCCTCGAGACTTAGAGGCATGTTGTAGTGAATGACGTAGCCGACGTTTGACTTGTCGATGCCCATGCCGAAGGCGTTGGTGGCGACCATGACGGAGGCGCGGTCGTGCTGGAAGAGGGCCTGATTTGACTTGCGCTCTGCGTCGGGCATACCGGCGTGATACATGACGGCGTTGACGCCGGAGTTTTGTAGATTGGAGCAGACGCGCTCGACGGTCGCGCGAGTGGAGCAGTAGACGATGCCCGGGCGGCCTCTGCGCTCACGGACGAGGCGGAGCAGTTCGGCGGACTTTTTTGCGGGCCGGAGCACGTCGAAGAAGAGATTGGGCCTGTCGAAGCCGGTGACGAGGACCTTGGGCCTCTGGAGGCCGAGAAGGCGTATGATATCGCTGCGGACCTCGGCCGTGGCGGTTGCGGTGAAGGCCGCAACGACGGGGCGCTTGGGCAGCCCGGCGATAAAGTCCGGGATGCCGAGGTAGCTGGGCCTGAAATCCTGGCCCCACTGAGAGATACAGTGCGCCTCATCGACGGCGACGAGGGGAATGTGCAGGCCGTCGAGGAGTTCAAGAAAGGCGGGGGATTCGAGCCGCTCCGGGGAGACGTAGAGGAGCTTGAGTCTGCCCTCACGAAGTCCGGAGCGGACGAGCCGCCGCTCCTCGGTCGAGAGGGAGCTGTTGTAGGCGGCGGCGGGGACGCCGGAGCCGCGAAGGGCGGCGACCTGGTCGTTCATGAGCGAGATGAGAGGGGATACGACGAGGGCGAGCCCCGGCAGGGTCATGGCGGGGATCTGGTAACAGAGCGACTTTCCGCCGCCGGTGGGCATGATCCCCAGGCAGTCGCGCCCCTCGAGTATGGAGGAGATGAGAAACATCTGGCCCTCGCGGAAAGAGGAGTGGCCAAAAACGGAGCTGTTGAGTTCGTGAATATCCAAGCCGTCACCCCCCTGTAGAAGATGACAATATTATACACAAACACCCAAGCCCGCGTCAACGCTCAGACATCCTCCCCCAAAGCCGCCCGCAGCTTCTCCAGCGCCTTCTTCTCGATGCGCGATACATAGCTGCGGGAGATGCCGCAGCGGGAGGCGGTCTCGCGCTGGGTGAGGGGTCTGTCGCCCCGCAGGCCGTAGCGTAGCTTTACGATCTCGGCCTCGCGCTCCGTGAGGACGCTGTCCACATATTCGCGCAGGCGCATACAGGTCTCGCAGTCGCCTATGCGTTCGGCCATGTCGTCCTCCTGTGAGATGATGTCCATGAGCGAGAGCGTGTTTCCGTCCCCATCGACATCGATGGACTCCGAAAGCGACACATCCCCCGCGGACTTCCTCTGCGCCCGGAAGTGCATCAGTATCTCGTTTTCGCAGCAGCGCGAGGCGTAGGTGGCCAGACGGACGCCTTTTTCGGGGCGGTAGGTGTTTATGCCCTTGATGAGTCCGATGGTGCCGATGGATATGAGATCGTCGGCGTCGTCAGCCTGGGTGTAGTATTTTTTGATGATGTGCGCGACGAGACGCAGGTTGTGTTCGATGAGCACATTGCGCGCCTCGATATCGCCCTCGAGCCAGAGGTCCACATATTTGCGCTCCTCGGCGGCCGACAGCGGCCTGGGGAACGAACCGGATGACGGCCCCAGCCTGAGCATCAAAAATGCGCTCGACAGCAGCATCATAAAAGCCCCAGTTAGCAAATTGAGCACCACCTTATCAATGATGCTACATTCTATTCACCAACCGCAAGTACACTTTCGACTATTGTCGCGGTCAAGCACCCTCAGCCAATTAGTATTGCACTTATTATAGAAAACGGAATATGTCGCAGGAGCAGTTATCTGCTCAAATGCAGGTTAGAGGCTGCGACGTCACAAAAAGCGCATACGCAAAGATGTAGGTGGGACAGCGGCACATATATCCTGACAAATTGAAAGCACTCGAGGCGATACTGGCCGTTTCATACAACGAGTTGTTTGTGTAATAACGGCAAATAAAAACATCCGGCAGGGGATGACCCTGCCGGATGTCGTATTTTTGTTCTGTTTTCTTACCACTGGGTGAGCTCAAGATAGAGGTTCCTGTACTGCCAGGCGGAGTTGGTCCAGGATACGTCCTTGGCCATGTCGCGCTGGACGACCTCGTCCCAGTGATAGCGGTTGGTGAAGTACACGGTCTTGGCGCGGTTGATGGCGTCGAGCAGCAGGCCCGCGTCGTAGCGGTCAAAGGTGAAGCCGTTGCCGTCGCCGGTGAAGTTGTTGTAGGGCTCCACGGTGTCCTTCAGGCCGCCGGTCTCGCGCACGATGGGCAGAGTGCCGTAGTGCATGGCGTTGAGCTGAGTCAGTCCGCAGGGCTCGAAGCGGGACGGCACCAGAAGCGCGTCGGAACCGGCATAGATGCGGTGCGCGCGCGCCTCGTCATACTGGATGCATGCGCTGAACGTGCCATGATAGGCGCCCTCGTAATAGCGGAAGGTATCCTCATACTGCTTGTCTCCGGTGCCGAGCACGATGACCTGGGTGTTGCCGTCTAGCACCTGCGGGATGATGCTGCTCACGAGGTCGAGGCCCTTCTGATTCGTCAGGCGGGAGATGAGGCCGATGACGAACTTGCTCTCGTCCTCCTCCAGGCCGAGCTCGCGCTGGAGCGCGCGCTTGTTTGCCATCTTGTGCTCGAGCACGTTGCCGAGGCCGTAGTTCTCGGCCAAGGCGGGGTCGGTCTCCGGGTTCCACATCTCGTAGTCGATGCCGTTCACGATGCCGCGGAGCTTCCAGTTGTGATAACGCAGGTGGTCCTCAAGCCGCTCGCCGTATTCCGGGGTCTGTATCTCATAGGCATAGGTCCCGCTGACGGTAGTTATACGGTCGGCGTAAGCGAGGCCGCCCTTGAGCATATTGGCCTCGACATAGTCCTGCTGCAGCGCGCCCATGTTGAACACGGAGTCGGGCAGGCCGGACCAGTACTTGATGGTGGGGATGTTGTAAACGCCCTGGAAGCGCAGGTTGTGGATGGTGAGAATGGACTTCGCGTGGCCGACGGGCGAGTCCTTGAACAGCGTGCGCAGATACACAGGCACGAGCGCCGCCTGCCAGTCGTGGCAGTGGACGATGTCGGGTATCCAGTTCATGTAGTTGAGCGCGGCCAGCGCGGCCTTGCTGAAGAAGCAGTACCTGGGGATATCGTCCACGAGGTTCAGATACGGGTTGCCGGAGGAGAAGAACTCCTGGTTGTCGATGAAGTCGTAGACGACGCCGTCGTTCACATACTCCATGATGCCGACGTAGTAGTTGCGGCCGGTGTTGCCGAGGTCCATGTAGAACTCGCCGCGGTAGACCATCTTGTCCTGGTACTCCTGCGGGATGCATGCGTAGCGGGGGAGAATGACGCGGACGTCGCAGTTGAGCCTTGCGAGCTCGCGGGGCAGGGCGTACATGACGTCGCCCAGGCCGCCGGTCTTGACGAAGGGGTGGCACTCGGAGCCGATGAACGCCACGCTCCTGCGCGGCAGGGTGGAAATGTCAAACACTGGCGCAGTCTCCTCAACGACGGGAGCGGTTTCCTCGACGACGGGAGCGGTTTCCTCGACGACGGGCGCGGTCTCCTCGACGACGGGAGCAGTCTCCTCAACGATGGGGGCGACGCTTTCCACGACGACGGGAGCGGTTTCCTCAACGACGGGAGCGGTTTCCTCAACAACCGGCGCGGTTTCCTCAACGACCGGCGCGGTTTCCTCGACAACCGGAGCAGCTTCCTCGACGACCGGAGCGGTCTCCTCGACGACCGGTGCAGTCTCCTCAACGATGGGGGCGACGTTTTCCACGACGGGAGCGGTCTTTTTTGAGGCTGCCTTTTTCGTGCCGGAGGTGGTTTTCTTAGCGGTGGAAGCGGGCTTTTTGGCTGTAGAGGTTTTTTTGGCGGTGGAAGCGGGCTTCTTCTCGGCGGTCTCGGCCTTATCCGCAGCCTTTTTGGCGGCGGCGGGCTTGTCCGCGGCCTTCTTGGCGGTGGAGGCGGACTTCCTGGTGGCGGACTGGGCCTTTTCCTTGGCGGGGGCTTCCTTTTCCGGCGCCGGCGCCGCGGTCTCTTTGACTTCTGCACTCTTGGTATCGATGGGGTCCGTATTCTTTCGTGCCATGATGAATCATCCTTTCATCTACCAGTGATCGGAGGGTCCTTCACTGCTGCCATGGATGGCGGCTTCTCTTTATCTGCGGTACTGCCGAGCCTCACGGCTCAAACGGCTGTGCAGCCGGCGCCGGGCTTTTCGGCGGTATCATGCTGAGAGGACCCGTTGTGCTCGGGAGTGGAACAAAATGCTTTAATAACCATATTCTTGTCTCCCGACCGCTCCAAGTATACAGCTACAACCGCTGAAAAGCCACAGGAAATCGGTCATTATCGTCCGATTAATTTACACGATACGCCGTATGGAGCCGTGGTTGGCGAAAAGGACGGAGGATATGCGGTACGCGCTGGGCCTCAGCAGTTGCCGGTATACACATACCGCAGGCGCTCGCGGGCAACTGCGGCCAGGCGGTAGACGGTGTCCACGGGGGTGGGCGGCAGGTCGTTCATGCGGTGTCGCGGGAAGAAGCGCGAGATGTGGAGCGGAATGTCCGGGCTGAGCGAGGCCAGCCAGCCGGACAGCGCGCGAAGCTCGTCCTCGCCATCGTTGCAGCCTGGGACGACGAGCGTCGTCACCTCCAGGTGGCAGGCCTCCGCCGCCAGGGCTATCGAGCGCTTGACCGTTTCAAGGTCGCCGCCGAGCCTGCGGTACCAGGCCTCGGTGAAGCCCTTGAGGTCGATGTTCACGGCGTCGATGAGCGGGAGCAGCGCGCGCCAGGGGGCCTCTTCTATCGTGCCGTTCGTCACCAGCACGTTGAACATGCCCGCCTCGCGCACCAGCGCGGCGCAGTCGCGCACGAACTCGTAGCCCACGAGCGGCTCGTTATAGGTATAGGCGAGGCCCAGGTTCCCGCGCGGGCGCAGGGCGAGCGCGAGCTGCACCAGCGCCTCGGGCGAATAGTCCCTGGCCGGGAACTCTGCGCCCGCCATGGAGATCTCGGCGTTCTGACAGAAGGGACAGCGCAGGTTGCAGCCGAAGCTGCCCAGCGACAGTACCAGTCCGCCGGGGTGGAAGCGGCGCAGCGGCTTTTTCTCTATGGGGTCGAGGGCGAGGGACGTGAGCCGGCCGTAGTTGAGCGGGACTATTTGCCCGCCGCGGTTGGCCCGCGCGCGGCAGAGCCCGGTCCTGCCCTCGTCCAGCTCGCAGTGGTGGAAGCAGATATCGCATTTGAGGCTCACAGATGACGCACCACCTTGAATCTCTCTATCTTATATGGCTCGTCTGCGCGGATGCTGCCCTTCTGGCGCGCAATGGCCAGCTGTTCCTCAACGCTGTCCACGCCGTCGAGGTCGGGCAGCAGCAGGCCGCGCCGCCCGCCGCAGCTGACGATGACGCCGTAGAGCCTTGGGTCCAGCTGAGCGGGCGAGTCCACAGGCTCGGGCTTGCCCAGAACGTCCACGCTGTATTCCAGCCCCTCGAGCTCGTCGGGGCGCACGGCGGGGAAGCGCGGGTCGCGTGTGCCGGCGGAGACGGCGTTTTGGACTATCTCCTGCGCGAGGTTTTCCGCCGTAGGCGCGATGGTTCCGATGCAGCCGCGCAGCCTGCCCCCGGTGTGCAGCGAGACGAAGGCGCCCGCCGCCAGATGCGTGAGCTCGTTGGGCAGGTCGTCAGGCAGGTGCTTCAGACGGCTGCCCGTGCGTACATAGGTCTCAAGCGCGAGCCGGGCAAGGCGCACCCAGGCGTCCTCATTTGCGCGGCGCTCCTCCAGGCGCTCGCGCAGCGCCTCCTCGCAGGCCCCGGCGAAGCGGCGGCCTTCATCCCGCCCCGTGACCGGGAAGAGGGCCACGGCATAGCCCACGCCGAAGGTCCCCTCATGGCTCAGCAGCCGCGGCCGGACGGCCAGGCCGTCCAGCGCGCCGGACATCATCTGGAAAGAGCGCAGTCCGCACTCCGCCGCCCGCTCGCAGAGCGAGGGCTCCAGCGTGAGAAAGCGCAGGAAGTCTCCGGAGGCCATGGCCCGGGTCACCGCCTCGTCAAAAACCGGACCCTCTGGCGCAAAGCCGTAGGGGCCGTCGGGCTTGAGCTTGTGCGATAGGTCGCCGCTGGCCACGAATACGACGCGGCGGCCGAGCATGTCCGCCGCCTCCGCCACGCAGCGGCCGAGCCTGTAGTGCGCGAGCGGAGAAAAGCCGGAGAGGCCCATCCTCACAATGGGGCAGTTCACTCCCGCCCTGCGCAGGAAATAGAGCGGGATGAGGACGCCGTGATCGAGCGCGGGCTCGCGCTGGCCCAGCGTCCCTGCGTCCAGACCCGCGGCCTGCGCCTTTTCCACTATGGCGGCGCGGAGCCCGGCGTCGTACTCGGCCTCTATGCGCAGCTGCGGCGCGCCGAAGCTGGACATGTCCCCGGCGGCGCCCCTGCCGGGCGCGATGTGGAAATAGTCGCTGTACATGACCGTGTGCGGCGAGGCCACGACCAGTGCCTCCGGAGCCCAGCGCGCGACCTCCTCCGCGGCTTCGCACATCGCGTCCCAGGTGGCGGAAATCTCACGTTCCCGGCCCCGTCCCACCTCCGGCAGGAGCACCGGTGGGTGCGGGGTAAGTATAGCGCCGAGTATGGGCATACGGCTCACTCCTTTCAATGCCATTATTTACATTATACCACGGCCCGAGCCGGAGAAAAAGCCCGGCAGGGCGCAAAAAAAGCTCCCGGCCCAGGTCATTGGGCCGGGAGTTGGGCGTCAGCGCAGCTTCCACTTGAGCAGCAGCGCCGAGTTTGCTATGACCAGGACGGAGCCCGCGTTGTGTACCAGGGCGCCGACCACGGGGCCGAGGGTCCCGATTATCGCCAGGGTTATGGCCAGGAAGTTCAGGGCCATGGAAAAGCTCATGTTGAGCTTTATGGTGGTCATCATCCGCCGCGAGAGCGCTATGAGGTGGGGCAGCTCCCGGACCTCGTCGTCCACGAGGGCGATGTCCGCGGCGTCCACGGCAATGTCGCTGCCGACGCCGCCCATCGCTATGCCGACCCGGGCCATCTTGAGCGCGGGCGCGTCGTTTATGCCGTCGCCCATCATGCAGACCGGCTCGCCCGAAGCCTGCCGCTCCTCGATGAAGCGGAGCTTGTCCTCGGGCAGGCAGCTTGACCGGACCTCGCCTATGCCCAGCTGGGCCGCAATGGTCTCGGCCGCGTTCTCGTGGTCGCCGGTCAGCAGGACAGGGCGCAGGCCCAGGGACGAGAGCCGGGACACCATCTCCGCACTGTCCTCGCGGAGCGTATCCGCAAGCGCTATGTATCCCGCATACTTGCCGTCCACCGCGACATATATCGCGGTGCAGCCCTGCCTTATGTGCCGGATCGCTTCCTCAGGCGGCTCAAACTCCAGGCCGTGCTCACGCAGCAGCTCTGTGTTCCCGGCGAGCACGCGCCTGCCGCCCACGTCCGCCGCCACGCCCCGGCCAGGTATCATCACAAAGCCGGTGGCCTCATCCGTCTGCCCGAGCCCGGAGCGGCGGTAGCAGCTCACAACGGCCTTGCCGAGCGGGTGCTCCGAAAGCTGCTCCGCCGAGGCCGCAAGCCGGTAGAGCTCCGCGTCCCCGGGGCCGCCGGGCGCGCTCTGCGCCGCGACGACCTCCGGGCTGCCGCAGGTCAGCGTCCCGGTCTTGTCGAATGCGACTGTGCCGACCTTGGCCAGGCGCTCGAGCGCGTCCCCCTCGCGGACGAGGAAGCCGTGCTTCGTCGCGTTGCCGATGGCGGCCATGATGGCCGTCGGCGTAGCGAGGACCAGCGCGCAGGGGCAGAACACGACGAGTATGGTAACGGCGCGGATTATCTCGTGTGTGAAGAGCCAGGTGAGCGCCGCTGCGCTGAGCGCGATGACGACTATCCAGGTGGCCCAGCGGTCCGCGATTCCGACGATCTTGGCCTTGCCCGCGTCCGCGGACTGCACCAGGCGTATCATGCGCTGGATGGAGCTGTCCTCGCCCACCTTGGTCGCGCGCATGTCGAAGGCGCCGAACTGGTTCACCGTGCCGCTGGCGACCTCGTCTCCGACGGTCTTGTCCGCGGGGAGGGACTCGCCGGTCATGACGGCTTGGTTAATTGAGGTCTGGCCCGCGACGATGACGCCGTCCACAGGCACGCTCTCCCCGGGCAGGACGCGGAGCAGGTCACCGACCCGGACCTCCTGCGCCGGCACGGTGCGCTCCGCGCCGTCCTCCAGGAGCCGGGCGGTCTGCGGAGTGAGGTGGACGAGCTTTTCGATGCCCGCGCGCGCCCGGGCGACCGTCAGCTCCTCTAGCAGCGCGCCCAGCTGCATGATCAAGGCCACCTCGCCCGCCGCAAAGTATTCACCGATGCAGACGGAGGCGATGAGCGCCATGGACACCAGGACGTCCGCCTTGATGTCGAAGGCGGTGACCAGCCCGATGACGGCTTCCAGTATGATGGGCAGGCCGCAGAGGATTATCGCCACCCAGGCAATGTCAAAGGGAAAGGGCTGCACTCCCGCCAGGCTCATCAGGACCGCCGCGCCGGAGATGACCAGCAGCGTCACGTCCTTTTTTATCCCGCCCAGCTCGAGCAGCCCTTCCAGCTTTTCCACCAGCTTTTTCATGACAGACCTCTTTTCTATACGTTAAGGGGTATGCCTATATTGTACCCATACGGGTATACGTTGTCAAGGGCCAAAAAGCAAGGGGCGGCGCAGCGCCGCCCCTGTTCAGCCCATGTTTGAGAAACGCTCCACGGCCTTTGTGAAGCTCTCGATGGTCTTGTCCGGGTCGCCGTGTTCGATGCCGTCCCGGACGCAGTGCTTGATGTGGCCCTCGAGTACGACCTTGCCGCAGCCGTGCAGCGCGGACTTGGCCGCATTTATCTGGGCCAGTATGTCCTCGCAGGGGACGTCCTCGTCCACCATGCGGTCTATGGCCTGGACCTGACCGATGATCTTTTTGAGCCTGCGGTGCAGGTTTTCCGCGTCCATACACTGTTTCATGACTTTCGCCTCCATACCGTAAGAGGTATATGTATGAAACGATTATACCACCCCGCGTGAGCGGCTGTCAATCGCGCGGCGGCGGGCTAGACCTCGAGCACATAGCGCTCCCAGGCGTTGATGATAGTGGTATCGCCGCGCTTGACTTGGCGCGGGATGTTGATGCCGTAGTTCATGTGGACGTGGCCGTGTATGAGATATTTGGGTTTGAAACGGTCCAGAAATGGGAAGAAGGCTTCAAAGCCGCGGTGGGCGTAGTCCTCGGCGTCTCCGTAGCCGCGGGGCGGGGCGTGGGTAAGCAGGATGTCCACGCCGCCGGCCAGGCGCACGGCCAGCTCCGCGCGAAGCAGGCGCCAGCGCATCTGGCGTTCCGTATATTGGTAAGGCCCGCCGCTGTACATGGCGCTTCCGCCGAGACCGAGTATGCGCAGGCCGTTTACTACGACCAGCCTGTCCTCAATGCACTCGCAGCCCTCGGGCGGAGTCTTGGCATAGCCTATGTCGTGGTTGCCGTGGACATAGAGCAGCCGCGCCCGGCCCATCGTCACGAGGAAGCTGAGGTAGCGCGGGTTGAGGTCGCCGCAGGAGAGCATGAGGTCGTAGGGGCTGAGCCGGCCGGGCTGGTAGTAGTCCCAGAGGTAGGGGCTTTCCTTATCCGAGAGCAGCAGGAGCTTCACAGCGTCGGCCCCTCCTTTTCGGGCGGGAGTTTGTCGCGGTAGACGCCCTGGAGCCGCACGATGGAGCGGGACATGGGCAGCAGTTCTTCATAGGCGGGGATGCTGCCGTCCACGCAGTCGCAGAGCCAATCCATATTGAGGACGTCCTCCGGGCTGAGCCAGCGGTTCCCATCGCTCACGACGCTGCCGTCCTGGGAGCGGTATTTCCTGTGGAAAACGGCGAAGGTGCCGTCTATGATGCCCTGGCAGAGGATGTTGGCGAGGCTGCGCACGCCGTCGGGCAGGTCGTCTGCGAGCTTGAGACCGACGGTGCCGCTCCTCATGCCCCACCAGTAGTTGACGGCCTTGCCGCTGTTTTTGTAGTCCAGCGCCTCCCAGCCGCCGTGGAGGATGGAGGAGACGAGGCGGATATAGAAGTTGCCCCAGTCCCAGTAGGGCGAGGCGAGGGGCTTGAGCGTCCTGCCCTGCTCCACGCTGCACAGGCCCCAGCTGCCCTGGGGCTGATTGGGCGTGGGTATGTCTCTGTTGGAGATGATGTCCACGCCCTGCTCGAGCAGGCCGCTTATCGGGTCCTCGCTGGAGCAGGACCAGGCGAGGCTTATCCTGGCGTTCGGGTTGGTCAGCCTTGCGCCGAGGGCGAAGGCGTTGATGCCGGCAGGCACGCCGAAAATGGGGTTGCTGGCGATATAGCCTATCCTGTCGCTCCTTGTCATGGCCCCGGCGATGGCGCCGGTGATGAACTTGCCCTCATAGATGCGGCTGTAATAGGTGCGCACGCCGGGATAAGGCATGGACACGGAGCAGTTGAGGACCTTCACCTCCGGGTGCTTTGCGGCGAGCTTGCGGCAGGCTGAGATGAGCGGAGCCGTGGTGGCGAAGAGGACCTGCGCCCCGTCCTCCACAGCCTGCTCCATGACGGCGTCCACGTCGTCCTCGGGGCAGAGATTGTAGCTGCGGACGGAGACCTCCCGGCTCATCGCCTGTTCCATGGTGCGGCGGCCGAGGTCATGCGCGGCGATCCAGTTGCTGTGTATGGGGTCCGGGCGGTTGATGAAGGCGACGTTCAGGTGGTTTGGCAGAAAGACCGAGCCGAAGATGCGCGTCAGTATGCCCTTGGAGGGCGTATCCTCCGCGTCCGTGCTCACCTCGATGGGCTCCGCCTGGGTCTTGACTTTGAGGTCGGACCAGATGGTGGAGAGGGTCTTGCTTATCTCGGGGACGGTGAGCTCCTTGATGGAGCCGATGGGGTAGAAGTCCAGCCAGACGAGCAGGGCGTCGGCTGTGGTGATGCCGAGTTTTTTGCCGCCTAGCTTGGTGAAGGCCTCCTTAAAATAGTGGAAAGCGGACTGGAAGCGGCGCCTCTCATCCTCGGTCCAGACGTGGTCCGGGTCATAACCGAGCGCGGCCTGGAGCTTTGCAAAACTGCCTCTGCGGCTGAAATATACCTGATACATACCGCTCAGGCGGTAAAAGTCCATGAACTCATAGTAGATGACGACGGCCTCGTCCTCCGAGTAGGCGGGGATGACGCGGGTTACGTAGCCCGGGACGGTGGGGGAGCCGAAGCTCTTGAACACGCTGACGCGCTTGTTGCCCTCCTGGACATAGAAGCGGCCCATGTACTCGTAACAGCGTATGGGGTCGCGTATGCCCTCGTCGCCCAGGTGGGCTGCGCAGAGCTCGATCCACTTGGCGGCGAACTCGGAGTCCGGCGAGAGCAGGGGCATGAAGTCCGCGGCGAAGGCCCTGCGCCGGCCCTCTCCCTTGGTCCCTACGATCTGGTCCGAGGGGATGTTTATGACGCCGAGGTCCACGTTGCCCGCGACCATCGAGTCCTGCAGGATCTCGTCCAGTATCTGCAGGTAGGGGTAGCGACCGGAGAGGACGCATTCCTTATAGGTCTTTTGCCCGGCCTTCAGCGCTTGGGCATATTGAACAGCGGCTTCCGACTGACTCACAGCGGCGCCTCCTTTATCAAACACATATTCTGGTTTCGGCCAGACCATTGTAGCAAGCGCGGGAGTAGAAGTCAAGCGAAGCGCCGCCCCTTACGGGGCGGCGCCGTCAGCTGTTTGTTGGTTTTTACTCCGCCTCGACGTCGTCCGTGCTGCCGTCCTCCATGGCGGAGAGGGCGGCGTTCACGCTGTCCACCAGGGATTGTACGGCGGTGCGGTCGGTGAAGCGCGGGTCCTCGCCGTTTATAGTGGCGACGCAGGAGCCGCTGTCGTAGCTGTATATCCTGAGCACGACGTCCTCATAGCCCTCGGCGTGGAAGCTGAGCGAAATGAGCTCACCAAGCTCCAGCGACGCTCCCTCGGCGGAGCCGCTGCTGGGCAGGGCCTCCACCTGATCGAGCACGTCGTCAAAGTCCGCGTCCTCGCCATCCAGGGTGTAGAGGTAGTCGTAATCGTCCTCGGAATAGGACATCTCCACGGCGATGGTCTCGCCGTCCAGCTCTATCTCGAAGCCGCTCATGCCGTCCCAGTCGAGCAGAAGTATCTCCTCGGGCAGCAGCTCGTCGGCCAGGGTGTAGAGCAGACTGTCGCAGATGGAGGCGTCGATGAGGTAGACCATGCCGGAACCGGCCAGCCGGGCGTAGCAGCCCTCCTCGGCGTAGCTGCCGAGCTCGAGCGTCAGGCTCTTTTCCTCCTCGCGCGTCTCGGTGACGGGCTCGCCATCCTCGTCGGTCTCGTTCGTCTCGACCTCCGTGGTTTCTATGTAGTTTACCGTGACGGTCACAGCGGGGGAGTCCAGCCCGTAATTGCCCAGCGTCTTGAGATCGGCCTTGTAGTCCACGCAGTCGCCCCAGGTGAGGCCGGTTATCTGGGAGACGAAGTTCTCCGCGAGCTCGCTGTCAAGACTCAGCCAGCCGTCTCCATCCTCGGCAAAGTAGGTGTATCTGTCGGTGTAGGCCAGGTCGGAGCCCTCCAGGTAATCGATGACCAGCGTACCGGAGGCGCGCTCGACGCTGAAGCTCACGAGCTCGGACATATCCGGAAGGGTCTCCTTGGCCACGAGGTCATAGAGCCCGTAGCTGAAGTTCGTCAGCAGGTCGGAGCTGACGAGGTAGACGTTACCGTCCCCGATGGAGACGTAGCGCAGCCCGTCGAGGCTGGTCTCATCGCCTATGTCGATGGTCGTCTCGGCCTCTGCCGTGACGGTTATGCTGCACACGGGCTCGTCGAGGCCGTACTCAGCGAGGTCCGAGGCTTCCTCTATGACTTTCTCGGCGCTTATGTCGGAGACGGCGCTCGTCATGGCGCTCATGTAGCTCGTGTCGAGCGGGAAGTCTGCGTCCTCGGAGTAGGACCAGACGGAGCCGTCGCAGACAAAGCTGAGGCTCTCGTCCCCGTAGGACCAGGCGAGGCCGGTGATAGATTCCGCATCGAGCGTGAGGACGGATATGCTTTCCGTTTCCTCGACCTCCTCGTCGGGCATGAACTTGAGCGCCGCGAGGGCCGCCCCGGCGACCACAACGAGGACCAGCGTGAGCAGAAGCAGTTTCTTCCCTCGTTTCATCTCTTTTTCCTCCTGTACCAGACGACGATGCCGAAGGCGAGGAACGCCGCCGGGATGATGACTACCACGAGCGCGGTCAGCATGGAGGACGCGCCGCTGGTGATGGTCAGGTATTCGTTGCTGATGCTCTTGGCATGTATCGAGATGCCGCTCTCAGAGCCGCAGAGCCAGTTGAGGCAGTTGAGGAAGAAGTCCTCGTTTCCGCCGGAGACGCCCTGGTTCGTGGCATCGTCCAGCAGGTAGGCGGAGGAGACCCAGATGAGCTCGGTCTCGCCGCCGTCGTCCAGGGTCTCGGTGACGGCCACGGCCAGGGCGAAGGGGCCGTCGATGTCGCCCTCCTCCTTCTCATAGGTCGTCATATTATCGCTCCACCTCCGTTTCTCAAGCGACTGTACGCTCAAAAAGACGAACACGGCCGCGACGGAGAGGAAATACACCACGGAGCGCAGGTCGAAAACGCCGTCTATGAAGCCGTAGAAGCGGTCAAAGAGCGAGAGCTGCTCCATGACCTCGGGGAAGAGACCCTCAAAGGCTGAGCTGTCCAGGATGAAGCCCAGCAGCAGCGCGCCCTCGAGCACTATCATGAGGACGATGGAGGCAAAGCCCGAGCGGGTCATGAGCCTGAACAGCGCTCCGATGAGCAGGACCAGCACGGTGAAGGCGAGCAGCGAGCCGGACGCCGTGGAAGAGGCGAAGGACGCGAGGCTTGTGATGAAGTAGTTGAGCAACATGACGACAAAGCAGAGTCCCGCTGCCACGGCCTGGCTCTCCGTTATGGAGGATATGAACATGCCTATGGCGATGAGCGCCGCGCCGAGCAGGTAAAAGCCGAGCACGGCGGAATAGGCCGCGGGCAGCCAGACGTTGCCGAAGAGCCGGAGCACCAGCGGATAGACGCAGATGATAAGCACCGGCAGCGCAAAAACGGTGAGCAGGGCGAGGTACTTGCCGAGCACGATCTCGGTCATGCCCATGGGCAGGGAGTAGAGCAGCTGGTCCGTGCGCTGGCGCTTTTCCTCCGCGATGATCTTCATTGTAAGGATCGGCACTGTGACGAGGAAAACGAAGCTCATGCCCCCGAGCACGTATTCAAAGTTCGTGTAGGCGGAGCGGAGGTTGTAAGCCATCATGTAGATGCCCGCGAAGAGCAGCAGGAAGGCCCCGAACACATAGCCCGTGACGTTTGTGAAGTATGAAGACACCTCATGCTTGTATACGGCGCTCATGACTCGCCCTCCTTTCCCTGGCCGGTCAGCTCGATGAAGATATCCTCGAGGCTGGCCCTGGAGGCGCCCATGCGCAGGATGGGCAGGTCCTCGCGGCTGAATATGCGGAAACATTCGCGGCAGATCCCGTCGCCGTCCGGGACGTCTGTCTCAAGCGTAACGACGCAGCGGTCCTCGCCCCTGGGCTCGGTCTTGAGGCCCGTGACGTGCTCGAGCCCGCCGAGCAGGCGAGCGGCTTTGTCCGCCGGGGCCTCGACGGTGAGCTCCACGGTGGTGGAGCCGGCGAAGAGCTTTTCCAGGTTCTCAGGGGTGTCGCAGGCGACGAGCTTTCCCTTGGAGATTATGAGAACCGTCTGGCACACGGCCTGCACCTCCGAGAGGATGTGGCTGCTGAGTATGACGGTGTGCTCCCGGCCCAAGTCCTTTATGAGGTCGCGTATCTCGATGATCTGGATGGGGTCCAGCCCCACCGTCGGCTCGTCGAGGATGACGACCTTCGGGTCGCCCAGCAGCGCCTGGGCTATGCCCACGCGCTGGCGGTAGCCCTTGGAGAGGTTCTTTATGAGCCGGTTGGCGACGTCTCCCGTCTGCGTGACGGACATGACCCGCTCTATCTGCTCCTCGAGCCGCGTCCCGGAAAGGCCCTTGGCCCTGCCGACGAAGGTCAGGTACTCCCTGGGCGTCCTGTCCAGGTAGAGCGGCGGCTGCTCCGGCAGGTAGCCCAGGAGCTTTTTGGCCTCGGCGGAGTTTTCAAAGATGTCGTATCCGCCTATCCTGACCTCGCCGGAGCTGGCGGCGAGGCAGCCGGTCATGATGTTCATGGTTGTGGACTTCCCGGCTCCGTTCGGACCGAGAAAGCCGTAGATCTGTCCGGCCTCTATCGTGAAGCTGAGGTCGGACACCGCGGTGTGCGCGCCGTAGCGCTTTGTCAAGTGGCTGACTTCGATCAATGCGATGCCCCCTTTCAAGGCCAATGTAGCACGGGGTGCTGAATCAAGCCTGAAAAGGGGGCGCACAAATCGTAAACTATTTTTGAACACTGAGCCGGAGGCAAAACCTGTTGCCGTTTTCAAAGGACTCGGCCCAGAGCTTCCCGCCATGTGCCTCCGCGATGCCGCGGGCGATGGCCAGGCCCAGACCGTAGCTGCCGCCGCTCCGTGCGGAGTCCGCGCGATAGAAGCGCTTGAAGATGTTGCGCAGCTGTTCCGGCTCGAGGGGGACCCCGGTGTTTTCCAGGGTCAGCAGACAGTGACGGCCCTGACGCCGCAGGCGAAGCAGCGCACCGCCGCGCTCGGCCGTGTATTTTTGGGCGTTGTCGAGCAGGATGCCCAGGCACTGGGTAAGCCGTTCCGCGCTGCCTTTGACGTGGATGCCGGGCTCGATCTCGCACTCCAGCGAGAGCCCGCGCTCGTAAAAGAGCGGCTCGAAGGGCAGAACGGCCTCGGAGGCGAGCCGGCTGAGGTCCAGACGCTCGAAACCCTGGGCCGGCAGACCGGAATCCACCCGCGCGAGCTCCAGCAGGCCCTCCACAAGTCCCCGCATGCGCCGGGACATGGTCAGGATGTTCCCGGTCAGTCTTGACCGCAGCTGCGCGTCGCCTCCGGATTCGTCCAGCAGCTGCGCATTGCTGAGTACGACCGTGAGCGGGGTCTTGAGTTCGTATGAGGCGTCCGCAACGAACTGGCGCTGACGCTTCCAGGCAAGCTCCACGGGCCGGACGGCCCAGCGTGCCAGCATCAGGCTCACCAGCAGAAAGACGGCAAAGCTCGCCGCGCCTATGATGAGACAGTTGCGCACCAGGTTTTCCATGACGCTCTTTTCGCTGGACATGTCCGCAAAGACCAGGCGCTCCGCGCCCCGGGACCAGACCCGGCAGAAGCGCAGGCCGTAGTCCTCCAGGACGCCGGAGTTCCTGCCCGCGCTGAGCACCGTGAGAGTTTGAAGCAGTTCCTCATCCGTCAGGTCAAAGTAGCCGCCGGAGGCAGAGACGACGTTCCCGTCGCCGTCCAGCTCCAGCACGAAATAGGGCAGGCGCAGCCCGTCCGGGAGTTCGCCCGGCCCGCCGAGGCGCAGCGGGTCCTGCGCGACGGCCTGCATCATGCCCATGCTCTCGCGCTCCAGGTTTGCCCGCGTGAAGTAAAAGACCATGGCGAAGATGGCAAAGAGCATGAGTGTCACGATGGACATGTTGATGCAGACGAATTTGAACCTCAGCCGGCGTATCAAGTGCTGTGCACCTCCAGGTGGTAGCCGAGCAGCCGTATGGACTCGATGCTGAGGTCCGAGCCGATGGCCCGGAGCTTTTTGCGCAGGAAGCCGACATAGACCTCCACGTTGTTCTCGCCGGAGTTTGTCTCGTAGCCCCAGACACGGGTGAGGATGGCCTCCTTTTTGATGCTGCGCCCCTGCATCTGCATGAGCAGGCGCATGACGTCGAATTCACGGGAGGAGAGGCGCACGCTGCCGACGGCGCTGAGCGTGTATCCGGTGAGGTCGAGGCAGGTGTTCCCGTAGCTGAGAACGTCCACCTGCGCGCCCTGGCGCCGGAGCAGGGCGTTGATGCAGGCCAAAAGCTCCCGGTTGTCGAAGGGTTTGGTGAGGTAGTAGTCCGCGCCGGCGTTCAGGCCCTCTATCCGGTCCCGTACTCCGCCCTTGGCCGTCAGCATGAGGATGGGCGTTGCGACGCGCTTGGCCCGCACGCGCCGGGCCAGGCTGTAGCCGTCCAGCCCCGGCATCATGACGTCCAGGATGAGCAGGTCGTAAACGCCGGTCTCGGCGTATTCCGCGCCGTTTTCGCCGTCCGTCACGACCTCAACCTCAAAACCGCGCAGCTCCAGGAGCGTTCTCAGCCCCTCGGCCAGCAGCGCCTCGTCCTCGACTATAAGTATTTTCATTAAGCATCACCCGGCTACAGGATACAATGCCTAACTTAAATGAACCTGAAAAGCCCGCCCTCAGATGACGAATTGCTCCATATAGCGCTTGGAGAGACGGATGGATTTCAAAACGGAGGCCTCGCAGTCCTCAAAGGCCCTGTCCTCGACCTCGATGCAGGCGGCGCCGTCGTAGCCGATGTCCGTGAGCGCGGAGCAGTAGGCGCCCCAGTCCACGTCGCCCAGGCCGGGCAGCTTGGGGGACATGTAGTCCAGCGGGTAGGCCATGGTGCCGCACTGGCGGAGCTTTTCGGGGTAGAGCTTGATGTCCTTGAAGTGGACGTGGAAGATCTTGTCCCGGAACTCATATATCGGCGCGATGTAATCCACCATCTGCCAGACAAAGTGTGAGGGGTCGTAGTTGATGCCGAGCATGGGGCTCTTTATGATATCGAAGACCTGCCGCCAGATGACGGGGGTGGTCATGAGGTTCTGGCCGCCGGGCCACTGGTCTGGGCCGAAGAGCATGGGGCAGTTTTCGATCGCCACGCGCACGCCCAGCTCCTCCGCGAGCTGCATGATGCCCGGCCAGACCGCCGCGACCTCCCGCAGGTTGCCCTCGATGTCCATGTCCTGGACCCGGCCAATGAAGGTGGTCACCATGTTGACTCCCAGCATTGCGGAGGCACGGATGACCTTCTTCAGATGCTCGACGTTCGCCGCGCGCTTGAGCGGGTCCCCGTCCAGGGTGTTGGGGTAGAAGGCGAGGGAGGAGATCTCCACCTTCCTCTGCGCGCAGTAGTCGAGAATGTAGTCGCGCCGGGCCTCGTCGAGCTCGTCCACGTCGATATGGCTGACGCCCGCGTAGCGCCGCTCCGCCTTGCCGCAGGGCCAGCAGGCGACCTCAACGCAGTCGAAACCCAGCTCCGATACGGTATCGACCATCTTCTCGAAGCCATAGTCGGCCAGTATAGCCGATACCAAACCAATTTTCATTTGAGTGTACCTCCTAATAAAAATGCTTCATATGGGCATAGTGTAAACGTTTTTACAGGCCATAGTCAAGCATTATTTCGCACTTTTTGAAAAAATCGCGGGTGGATAAGCCTGGGAGGACGAAGTGCTACGTCAAACTATACAATCAAAGCACAATGAAACTGTGATTATTATTCAAAAAATCTACATGGGCAAAACTGAGCCTTGACTTGAGCACGGGAATTGTGCATTAATTTAGTTGAAAACCATTACATTATGACGATGGATTGAGCATTATGCTGGAAGATACTAATGTAACAATTGAAGACGTAGCGCGTGAGGCGATGGTCTCGGTGGCGACGGTGTCGCGCGTGGTGAACGAGAGCGGCAGGGTCAGCGAGGCGACGGCGCGGCGCGTCCGGCAGGCTATAGACAAGCTGGGCTATGTGCCTAACCCCTCTGCGCGCAACCTGCGCCGGGGAGAGAGCAAGGTCGTGCTCATCATGGTGCCGAACTTCACGAACCCCTATTATTCGCACATCCTCTCCGGCATCTGCGACGCGGCGCAGTTCCTGGGCTACAGCGCCTTCATAAGCAGCGACAAGGATGCCAACCAGGAGAAGATCTTCACCAGCATGATGGAGGGCCGCCGCGCGGACGGAACCATCTTCCTGACCTGCTGCTATGACGACGCCTGGCTGGGCAAATATGTGGACCGCTACCCGATAGTACAGTGCGCGGAGGCGGTGGACAATGTTCCGCTGCCATACGTGTCCATAGACAACTACGGTGCGATGTGCGAGCTCGTGCGCCATGTGCGCCAGCTCGGCCACGAGAAGATAGCCTATGTGAACATAGAAAACCGCTTTCTCTCCACCCGTCAGAGAAAACAGGGCTATTGCGACTCCGTGTCGGGCGGGCCGTCCGGGCGGCCCGTGCGGAGCGAATACGTAGTAGGCACTGAGGACTACAGCTACGAGAGCGGGATCGCTGCGGCGGAGCGCCTCTTGAGCCTGCAGGACAGGCCCACGGCCATCCTCTGCGGCTCGGATATGCTGGCCCTGGGCGTGGTGTCCAAGGCGAGGGAGCTGGGACTCTCGGTCCCGGGCGAGCTCTCCGTAACGGGCTTCGACGACGTCGATTACGCCAAGATGTTCCACCCCTATATAACGACCGTCGCCCAGCCCTGCTACGAGCTCGGCTGGACATCGATGCAGAAGCTGAAGGACTGCATAGAAAAGGCGGAGAACGACAATGTCCACATCGTCATGCCCCACAAGCTCAAACTGAGGGAATCCACGGCAGGGCCTGAAAACACCTGATATTTACATTATTATTCACCCCATGCCCGCGCAAGCCAGGCAAACACGTAAGACCGCCAAGGCGAGTCTCGCGTGTTTCCCGTAATATGTAAACGATTACATTGTCAAAGCTAAGAGCGAAAGGAGAAGAAAAAGTGAGCATAAAGATCTCGTACAACACACTTGTATACGTCAACGAGGACGTGGAGAAGAGCATCGAGCGTCTCGCGCGTTTCGGCTACGACGGCGTGGACCTTGTAGGCGAGCCGGAGCGCTACGACGCCGCTCAGGTGCGCGCGCTGCTGGGCCGCTACAAGATCGCCGCGAGCTCCATCTGCGCAGTATTCAGCGCCGAGCGGGACTTCGCCTCTTCAAAGCCGGAGGTGCGGAAAAATGCGGTGGACTATGTGAAGCGCTGCGTGGACTTCGCCAAGGAGATAGGCGCGCACTCGATAAGCGTACAGGCCTCCGCCTGCATGAAAACGGCGAGCGAAGCGCCTGCGGAACAGGAGTGGAGCTGGGCGGTCGCCGGTCTGCGCGAGGCTGGCGAGTACGCGCTCTCCGCGGGCATCCGCCTGACGCTGGAGGCCTGGAACCGCTATGAGACCTATCTCATAAACCGTCTTTCCCAGGCTCTTGCGATGGTGAAGGAGATAGACCTGCCGAACGTCGGCGTCATGGGCGACACCTACCATATGAATATAGAGGAGTCCGACATGGCCGCCGCGCTGCGCGAGGTGGGGGACAAGCTCTATTACCTCCACATCGCGGACAGCAACCGCGCCGCGCCGGGCAGGGGCCATATAGACTTCAAGCCCATAGCGCAGGCCCTGCGCGACATCGGCTATGACGGCTGGGTCTCCATGGAGCTGCTGCCTGCTGCGGCGGACCCCTTCGGCGGCGTGGTCTGCGAGGAGTTCTACGACCAGTACACTCAGGAGTCGATAGACTTCCTCCACAAGCTCTTTGCGGAAATTAAATGACCGGGCCAGGCGCGGTCTTTAATTAAAAATCAAACGAACAGCACAGAAAGGAAATGAAATGAAATGATGAAAAAGCTAACAGCACTTCTCCTGGTGGCCATCATGGCTCTCGGCCTGCTTGCCGGCTGCGGCACAACGGAGAACACCGACCCCAGCACCGAGCCCAGCGACAGCACGACCACTACCGAGCCCAGCACTGAGCCGAGCGACGGCGGCGAGACCGAGAAGTACTACGTCGCCGCTTCCCACGGCTACGGCGCCGTGCAGCACTGGCAGATAAAGACCATCGGCATGGAGGACGCCGCCGCCGAGCTGGGCGTCGAGTTCATCTACAAGTACGCCGACGGCGACCTGCAGCAGGAGGTCGCGGACATAGAGAACTTCGTCGAGATGGGCGTTGATTACATCATCGTCGGCCCCTGCAACTCCGAGGGCATTGTGCCGACCATCGAAGAGGCCCAGGGCAAGGGCGTGGCCATCGGCACCTGCGACATCGGCATCGACGGCGCAGACGTCGCCAGCTTTGTCAGCTCCGACAACTACGGCATCGGCCAGCTTGCGGCCGAGTACATCGGCGAGCAGCTGGGCGGCAGCGGCCAGATCGCCATTCTCACCTGGCCCTCCGCCTCCGCCACCGCTGACCGCGCCCAGGGCTTCCTGGACAAGCTCGCCGAGTCCTATCCCGACATCGAGATAGTGGCCGAGCAGGACTGCAACGCCGACCGCAGCACCGCCCTCAATGCCGCCGAGAGCATCATCGGCGCTCACCCCGAGGTCCAGTTCATCTGGGGAGCCAACGCCGAGATGGCCCTGGGCGCCTATGCCGCGACCCAGTCCACCAACAGGACCGACATCAAGGTCGTCGCCGTTGACACCGACGGAGAGGTCATGGACGCCATAGCCGGCGGCACCAACCTGGTCGCCACCGTGTCCCAGGACCCCTACACCATGGGCTACAAGGCCGTTGAAAACGCCGTCAAGTACCTGAAGGGCGAGGCGGTCGAGGACGTCTACATCGAGTGCGAGATCGTCACCGCGGACAACTGCGCCGACATCATCGCCAGGGACGAGGCCTATCTGAACAAATAAAGCGCAAAAGCTCCCGGCCGCTGCAAGGCGGCCGGGACAGCCTGAAAAAGGGCGCATGCACGGGAGATGGAGCATGGAAAACACCATTTTGAAAATGATAAACATTTCCAAGTCCTTTTCTGGGGTACAGGTACTGAGCGGCGTGGACTTTGAGCTGCGCGCGGGCGAGGTGCATGTGCTGATGGGCGAGAACGGAGCCGGAAAATCGACGCTGATGAAGATCCTGACCGGCGTCTACCGCCCGAACGGAGGGGACATCTACCTGGCGGACGGGGCCGGGGAACTTAAAAAGACCGTTATCGAGGACCCGAAGGCCGCCCTGGAGCTGGGCATCAGCATGGTGTTCCAGGAGTTCAACCTGATGCCGAACATGAGCATATCCGAGAACATCTCCATCGGCTTCGAGCCGACGAAGCGCGGCGTCATCGACTGGGATACGATGAACAGGAAAGCGGAGGAGATGCTCAGGAAAGTGGGCCTGGACCTGCCCGTCAGTACGGAGGTCGGCAGGCTTACGACGGCGGAAAAGCAGGGCGTGGAGATCGCCAAGTGCCTCTCGCACGACGGACGGATAATCATTCTGGACGAGCCGACTTCCAGCCTTTCAGAGCGCGAGGTGCGGACCCTGTTCGAGCTTATCAAGGAACTGAAGAGCCAGGGCATCAGCATCGTGTATATCTCCCACCGCATGGAGGAGATATTTGAGATAGGCGACAGGATAACGGTGTTCCGGGACGGTCACAGCGTGGCGACGCTGCCAGTTGCCGAGGTCTGCGAGCGCGAGCTCATAAAGCTCATGATAGGCAGCGAGGTCGTGGACAAGGTGACGGAGCGCCGCTCCCGCGATAACCTGGTACCCGGTCTCGAAGCGCGGGGCATAAAGAGCCGGAAATACGACAAGCCGGTGGACTTCACGGCATATAAGGGAGAGATAGTGGGTATTTTCGGCCTGGTGGGCGCGGGACGGACGGAGCTTGCGCGCGTGCTCTTCGGCATAGACCCCAGCGGCTGCGGCGAGATAATAAAGGACGGCCGGCCCATAAAGCTCCGCTCCCCGGCAGACGCAATTAAGAACCGGATAGGCATGATACCCGAGGACCGCAAGGAATACGGTCTCATCACGAGGCACGACGTGCAGAACAACCTCACGCTGGTCAAGCTGCGGGAGCTGCCCTGGTTCCTCCGCACGACGAGGCGCGAGGAGGAGCTGACCGACGAGTATATCCAGAAGCTCTCCATCGCCACGAAGAGCCGCTACCAGCTGCTTGAGCGCCTTTCCGGCGGCAACCAGCAGAAGGTGGTCATCGCCAAGTGGATATCCATGGAGCTGGACGTCATCATCCTGGACGAGCCTACACGCGGCGTGGACGTGAAGGCCAAGGCCGAGATCTACGAGCTGATGCGCTCCCTGGCGGAAAGCGGCAAGTGCATCATAATGATATCCTCCGACCTGCCGGAGATACTCCGCGTCAGCCACCGTGTCGTGGTCATGCACGACGGGGCCATAACTCTGGACAGCCCCACCGCGGAGCTGGACCAGGAAAAAATTCTGTACGCTGCGCTGAACTGAGGTGTTGAGCATGGAAATGAAAAAGGCTAGAAACATTGAAATCATACGGCAGCTCTCGCTGCTTTTCCTTCTGCTGCTGGAGATCATACTGTTTTCGCTCCTGGCCGAGCGCTTCTTCAGTTTCAGCAACGCTATAAGCATCCTGCGTCAGGTGTCCGTCACGGGCATCTCGGCGATGGGCATGTTCATGATAATCCTGCTGGGCGACATCGACCTTTCTGTCGGTTCCATGTATGCCTTCATCGGCGTGGTCAGCGCGCTGATCTTCAAAACGACGGAGAGCGCCGTCCTCGCCATCATAGCGGCCCTGGTCATCGGAACGGGCATCGGTTTCATAAACGGGACGATAACGGCGCGGTTCAAGATCCCCGCCTTCATAACCACCCTGGCCACCATGAGCGTGTGCAGCGGCTTTGCCTACATTATTACAAAGGGTACGCCCATCGGCGTGACGAATCCGGCGTTCACCTTCCTGGGCTCCGGCTACATCGCGGGCGTCATCCCGCTCCCGATAATCTTCATGCTCATCGTCCTGGCCCTGGGCTATTTCACGATGTATAAGACCCGCTTCGGCCGGCACATCTACGCCTGCGGCGGCAACGCTCAGGCGGCGAAATGGTCCGGCATAAACGCGGACAAAATAAAGGTGCTGGTGTTTGTCATCGCGGGCTTTCTGAACGGCTTTGCGGCCATCGTCCTGGCCGGGCGTCTGGGCGGCGGCCTGCCCTCGGCGGGCGACGGCTCCGAGATGGACGTCATCACCGCCGTCGTCCTCGGCGGAACGAGCATGACGGGCGGCAAGGGCAAGCTCTGGGGCGTGGTCCTCGGCGTGCTCATCATAGGCGTGCTGACCGTCGGCCTCACGATGGTGGGCGTCTCGACCTACTGGCAGAACGTCATAAAGGGCGTCATCATAGTCGCCGCGGTCATAATAGATACCAAGGGTACAAAAACCGCCTGAACTAAGGAGGAATACACACATGAGAACAATGGACGCCGTAATATTTCAGGACATAGGCAAGTGGGGCTTTGAAAAGCGCCCGGTCCCGGAGGTCAAAAGGCCGAACGACGTGCTCGTGGAGATGGAGGCCTGCAGCATCTGCGGCACGGACGTCCACGTCCTGAGCGACCCTCCCGGCTTTGCCGGGACCAAGGGCATCGTCCTGGGCCACGAGTGCGTCGGCACGGTGCTTGAAACGGGCGAAGCCGTCAGCGGGCTCAAGGCCGGCGACAGGGTCGTACTCATCCCGAACATCAACTGCGAGCACTGTGAATACTGCCGCATCGGCTGGCCCAACCTCTGCGAGAACGAGGAGATCATGGGCGTGACGATAGACGGCATCTTCGCCAAGTACTTCGTCGCGCCGGAGAAGGCGCTGACCAAGATCCCTGCGGATATGCCGAAGGACCTCGCGGTGTTCTGCGAGCCGGTGAACTGCGTCATGGGCGCGATGGACACGGTGCGCGTCCTGCCGGGCGAGACCGCGCTGGTGCTGGGCGGCGGGCCGATCGGCCTCTACTATGCCATGCTGCTCAAGGCCAACGGCGCGGGCAAGGTGATCGTCTCGGAGCCCTCGGCCCTGCGCGCGGATATCGCACGCGAATGCGGCGCGGACCTCGTGGTGGACCCCACGAGCGAGGACCTGCGCTCCGTGGTCCTGCGCGAGACGAACGGCCTGGGCGCGGACATCTGCGCCGACGCCGTCGGCACCCTGCTGCCTGACGCCATAGCCTGCACACGCCGCGCCGGCCGCATAGTCATCATCGGCCTGAACGAGCACGCGCAGCAGACCATCTGCCAGACCGATATCATGAAGAACGGCCTCTTCGTCTACGGCAACTACAACGGCCACTTCTCCATGAACCCGACCGTCAAGATGCTGAACTCTGGGCTCATCCCCGTCGAAAAGCTCATAACCCACAGGCTGCCGCTGTCGAAGTTCGGCGAAGGCCTGGAGGCCATGCGCTCCGGCGAGGCGCTCGAGGTCATCCTCTACCCGGACTGATAGGGGGGAGCGCCGATGTATAAGTACAGCATGACCCAGTGGATAGTCGGAGACGAGGACATAGAGCAGTCCTTCCGCCGACTGAAGAACTGCGGATACGACGGCATTGAGTTCGCCGCGGAGCCCTATACGCTGGACGCAGAGCGGCTGCTGGCGCTGATTGAGAGGTACGGGCTCTCCTGCACCTCGCTGTGCGGAATCTTCCCGGAGGAGCGTGACCTCACGGCTTCGGAGCCGGAGGCGGCCGAGGCGGCGGTGAAGTACGTCTGCGACAGCGTGGACCTCGCCGTGCGCGTGGGCGCGCCGCTCATGATAGTCGTCCCCTCGCCCGTGGGCCGGGTGGCCCCTCCGGCGGGCCGGAGCATAGAGGATATCCGCGCCTGCGCGGTGCGCAACATACGCCGCGCGGCGGACTACGCGCACAGCCGCGGCGTCATCCTGGCCATCGAGGCCATAAACAGATACGAGACCTACTTCGCCAACACCCTTGAGAAAGCGCTCAGCCTGGTCGAGGAGATAGACCACCCGGCTGTGAAGCTCATGGCCGACCTCTTCCACATGAGCCTGGAAGAGCGGGACATACCCCGGAGCCTGCGCATGATAGCAAAGCATCTGGTCCACGTCCACATCGCGGACAACACGCGCGAGGCGGCGGGGCTGGGCTCCACGGACTTCCGGGCTGCGCTGAGAACGCTTATGGACATCGGCTACTGCGGCAGCCTGACGATGGAGTTCATGCCGCGCCTGGCGAACCCCTATGAGTCCGGCGCGCTGAGCACGCAGTCTGAGCTGATGGACGTCTACGCGAAGCAATCAATAGATTATATGAGGTGCGTGGAGGCAAGCCTCACCTGCGCCGCCCCGGAAAGGAACTGCCAAGAGCATGAGTAAGAAACTGAGCTGCGGAATGGTAGGCGGCGACCTGGGCAGCTTCATCGGCAACGTACACCGCAGCGCGATGATGCTGGACCCGAGGGTCCGCCTGGTGAGCGGCTGCTTTTCCCGACACGCGGAGAAAAACGCCGCCTGTGGAGAGAGGTTCGACATTGACCCCTCGCGCCTGTATACAGACTGGCGCGAGATGGTGAAGGCGGAGGCCGCGCGAGGCGAGGACAAGATAGACTTTGTCTCCGTCTGCACGCCGAACTATGTCCACTACGAGGTCTGCCGCGAGTTTCTGCTCGCGGGCGTGAACGTGGTCTGCGAAAAGCCGCTGTGCTTTGAGGTCTCGGAGGCGGAGGAACTCTGCCGCCTGGCGAAGGAGCGCGGCCTGGTGTTTGCCGTTACATACACCTATACCGGCTACAACATGGTGAAGGTCATGCGCCAGATGATAGGCCGCGGCGACATCGGGGACATCGTCTCCGTGAGCGCGGAATATGTGCAGGACTGGCTGCTGGACGAGCTCTCCCGCGAGGGCGAGGTGAACTCCGGCATTTGGCGCACGGACCCGAAGTTCACCGGCATAGGCAACACGGTGGGCGACATCGGCACGCACATGGAGAACATAGTTCACTACCTCACGGGCCTACGCATAAAGCGCCTGTGCGCCACGGTGGACCGCTACGGCAAGAAGCTCGACTACAACGACAACATCCTCGTGGAGTATGAGAACGGCGTCCACGGTTCGTACTGGTGCAGCCAGGTGGCGGCGGGCAAGCTGAACGGGCTGCGCCTGGGCATTTACGGGACCAAAGGCGCGCTGGAGTGGGAGCAGCATTACCCGGACTACGTCCGCTTTACGCGGCACGGCGAGGCGCCGCAGATACTGTCGAAGGGCTGCGCCTTTCTGGACGTGCCGGCCGCCGCGGGAGCGAGGCTGCCCAGCGGACACCCCGAGGGCTTCTATTGCGCCTTTGCGAACATCTACCGCAACGTCGCCACGACGCTCCTGAAGCTGAAGTCCGGCGAGACCCCGACGGCCGAGGACCTGGACTTCCAGACCGTCGAAAACGGCCTGGACGGCGTGCGCTTCGTCCACGCTGTCATCGAGTCCGGCGAGAAGGACTCCGCCTGGGTGGAGCTGGGCTGAGCCTGAGAAAAGAATACGCCCCCGCAACGGCTGAGGCCGGAGCGGGGGCTTTTCGCATCTTGTTACAGGAGCAGACTTCCGAGCAGACTGCCCAGGGTCAAACCTATCGCCATTTGAATGAGCAGGATATATAACCCCGGCCAGCAGCGTCCGGACCTGGTGCTCGCCATGAACACCCCGTCCTTCAAGAAGTTCGTGACCATGGTGAAGCCCGGCGGCACCATCCTCGTGAACGCTGACATGATGACCGAGGACACGAACGTCCGCGACGGCATGAACGATATGTTCCGCAAAAAGGGCAAGAGCAAGTTCGAGGCCAAGAACAGCGCGGCTTTCGAGGCGGGCTACAACGCCGTCTGAGGTGTCGGGCATGAAGATAAGCTATGCGCAGGAGATGGAGCTGTGCAAGGCCCTGCTGACGGCTCACGGCATGAACGCGGACGACGCGGGGCTCCTGGGCGAATCAGTTGCGCACTCGGACTTCACGGGCATCTATTCCCACGGGCTCTCCCGCTTTGCGAACTACCTCAAGCGCTTTGAAAACGGAGCCATGAAGCCGAACGCAAAGCTGAGTGTCGCCATGGACGGCGGCTCCACGGTGGACTTCGACTGCGACAACGGCTGCGGCGTAGTGGTCATGTACCGCGCCTACGAGCGGATGGTGGAGCGGGCGAGAAAATACGGTATCGTCATCGCCACGGGGCGGCGGGCCTCGAACATAGGCTGCGGCAGTTTTTTTGCAAAGCGTGCCGTGGAGGACGGGCTCATAGCGATGTTCTGCTGCAATACCGTCCGCTGCGTGGCGCCCTACGGCGGCGCGGACAGCCTGCTGGGTACGAACCCGATAGTCATAGCCGCGCCGGCGGGGGAGGAGCTCCCGCTCATCCTGGACATCTCCACGACCGTGACGGCCATGGGCAAGATCCAGGCCGCCGCGCGCGAGGGCAAGCCCATCCCGGTGGGCTGGGCGCTGGACGCGGATGGCAAGCCGACGACGGATTCCGCCGCGGCCAAGACCGTCCTGCCCATAGCCGGTCCGAAGGGCTACGGCCTGGCGGTAATGATAGAGATGTTCTCGGCCCTGCTGGCCGGGGCCAGCTACGGCGACGGCGTGGGCTTCCCGAACAAGGGCGAGGCCGAGAACACCGGCTTTGCCATGATACTCGTGGACCCCGAGCGCTATATGCCCCTGGCCCAGTTCCGCCGCACGGTGGACGAGTACATCCGCTCGATAAAGGCCAGCCGCAAGGCAGAGGGTGTGTCCGAGATACTCATGCCCGGAGAGCTGGAGATGCGCCGCTTCAAGGAAACGGCGGAAACGGGCTACGAGGTCAGCGCGGCGCTGGCGGCGGAGCTCATGCAGTACGCGCACAACTCGGGCGCGGCGCCGCAGGAGGCGGACTTTGCTGCGTTCGTGGCGAGCCTCTGAGCTGACGCGATAGATGAATAAAAGGCGCCCCGCAGTCACAAAGGCTGCGGGGCGTTCTGTATGCTCAGACTGGGTTCCGCTTGCGCTTGACAAAAAGGGGTGGGGTATTTAGAATCATGGTGGGAGTTGATCGGATGAGCGAGCATACACACATAGGGCCGGACGGGCTGGAATACAGTCACAGCCACGAGCATAAGCATCAGCATACGCAGACAAAGGCCGTGCTGAACCGCCTTTCCCGGGCCATCGGCCACCTGGAATCGGTGCGCAAGATGGTCGAGGACGGCAGGGACTGTTCGGAGGTCCTGGTGCAGCTCGCGGCGGTGCGCTCCGCGCTGAACAACACAGCCAAGGTCATACTCAAGGACCACGTCGAGCATTGCCTGGCAGACGCCGTGGAGAGCGGCGACATGGAGGCCATCGAACAGCTCAACCGCGCGATAGAGCAGTTCATGAACTAGGGCCTAGATAATCATGCCACCGTCGGCGCCGAGGATCTGGCCGGTTATGAATGACGCGGCGTCGCTGGCCAGGAAGGCGGTGACGCGGGCTATGTCCTCCGGCAGGCCGATGCGGCCGAGAGCGGAATTTTCAGCCATAGCCGCCTTGTCTTCCGCGGTGAAGCAGGAGAGCATGTCCGTGTCCACCGCGCCGGGGGCGACGGCGTTCACGCGGATGCCGGAGGGGCCGAGCTCCTTTGCCAGGCCCTTCACGAAGGATATGACCGCGCCCTTTGTTGCGGAATAGGCCGTCTCGCAGGAGCCGCCGCGCACGCCGAGGATGGACGAGGTGCAGATGATGCAGCCGCGCTTTTTTTCCACCATATAGGGGATGGCCTCGCGGCAGCAGTGGAACATACCATTCACGTTTACGTCGAAAATACGCCGCCACTCGGCGTCAGTCATGTCCTGTATGAGGCCGGACCAGGCGATGCCCGCATTGCATACCAGCAGGTCGAAGGGACCCGCGGCGGCAAAGAGCTCGCGCACCTGCGCAGGATCAGCGACGTCCGCGCGCAGGGCCTCGGTACCGAGCTCGGCGGCCAGGGCCTCGGCCCTGTCCCGGCTGTTCAAGTAATTCAAAGTGACTCGCCAGCCTTCCGCCGCGAGCGCGCGCGCGGTCGCCGCACCGATGCCGCGGGAGGAGCCTGTCACAAGCGCCTTTTTCATATTATCACCCGCAACGATTTTACCACAAGCGGCGGATTTGTAAAGGCGGATATCTCGCCGCACTGGAGTGTTGTTTGATGGACAATGAGAAAAAGAAAGGAACTGGAAACCCGCCTGAGCGGCGGACGGAGCCTCAAAAGCGCCGCACTGAGCCTGAAAAGCGCCGTCCCGGACCCGAGAGAGAGCCGGAGCCGGGCTACAGCGGCGCGCCGAAGCTGCGCACTTGGGGTTTTGTCGTGGGCGCGGTGGTACTTCTCGCCGTGCTGACGGTGGTGCTCTGCGCCATGGCTGGAGTGTTCAGCTTTGACGGCGGCGGAGACAAGGACGCCGGGGAGACTCCGGCGGCCCAGACCCAGCCGCCCGCGGTCACAGATGCGCCCGACGCTACGGAAGCGCCTCCCACGGAGACGCCCGAGCCGGAGGAAACTCCCGAGCCGGAAACGCACACGATAAACGTCATAGCCGGCAACGGCGGCAGCATCTCGCCCTCGGGCATAGTCCAGGTGGAGGACGGCGGCAGCATAACCTTTACAATGACGCCGGACGAGGGCTATGAGCTCGACGAGCTCATAATAGACGGAATGTCGGTTATCCTTTCCGACACATATACGCTCAATAACGTCCGCTCGGAGCACACGGTCTACGCCATATTCCGCGAGCTGGAGCAGCCGGAGGAGACCCCTCCTGTGTATATCCCGGAGACGACCGAAGAACCGTATGACCCTTGGTATCCGTATTTCCCAGAGGAGAGCGACGAGCCTTCCTGGGACGACCCGAACTGGCAGGACCATTACTGGGACGACCCCTTCTACGAGGGGATGGGGTTTTAGGTGCTTGTCATTCCCCACAAATGATGATATAATATCAAATTGCTCAGCGTGTTTCCCCACGAATGAGCCATTTGCGCGGAGAGGAGGCGAGCGGCTTGAAAACCAGGCACATCTTGATGGCCTTTTCGTTCATCCTGCTGACGATATTCCTGTTTATCATAATCTTCTCCCGCTCGTCCGAGGAACGCGCGACTGCGCAGGATGGGTTAGTCCCGGACGCGGGATACTACTTGCCGGCGACGACGCCGGCGTCTAGCTCCGGCCAGCCGATAGACGTGAACCCGGCCCCGACGCAAAAGCCAATATCGGACGAAAAGCCGGACGTGGACATAAGCTCCTGGCAGTTCATCCTGGCAAACAGCGAGCACAACATCGGCAAGTACGCGCCGACGGTGACGGCTGTTGAGGACACGGCGCAGTTTTTCGACGAGCGGGCCGTGGACGCGCTGGTGGAGTTTTTGAACGCGGCGCGGGCGGCGGGCTACACGCCGTATATCATGACCGCCTACAGGCCGTATTCAACGCAGGAATACTATTATAACGGCAAGGCCAGCCAGATAAGCTGGCCGGACTACCCGAGTGCGGAGGACTATGAGGCGGCGGCCAAGTTGGTCGCGCCGCCGGGTACGAGCGACCACCAGACCGGCCTGGGCGTGGATATAACAGACAAGTACTACAGCAGTCTGGACGCCTCACTGATGGACCAGGACTTCCTCGCCTGGATGGCGGAAAATTGCGCTGACTACGGTTTCATATTGAGATACCCCTCGCTGCGCAAGACCATCACGGGCTGGGACGAGCCCTGGCACTTCCGCTATGTAGGCAAGGAGGCGGCGGAATATATAATGGCGAACAATCTCTGCCTGGAGCAGTTCATCGAGATGTATGATTAACGAATAAAAGCAGTTCGGGAGCCCGATTTTTGAAGGCTCCCGAATTTTTTATTATAAAAAAATCTTGACTAATCTTGTGCAATATGCTAAAATCTATCTTCGCTCGGGCATTGCTATGCCCATGAGCGAAAAAGAGTCTTGAAAGTGCTGTTTTCAGCTAAAACAGCGGCTTTTGAGAACATTTGAGGAAAGGAGGAAAAACATGCCGACATTCAATCAGCTGGTTCGCAAGGGGAGGGAACAGGCGACTTACAAGTCCACTTCTCCCGCCATGCAGAAGGGCCTCAACACGATCAAGAACTGCGAGACCAACCTGTCCAGCCCGCAGAAGCGCGGCGTCTGCACCGCGGTGCGTACTTCGACCCCCAAAAAGCCGAACTCCGCTCTGCGTAAGATCGCCCGTGTGCGTCTGACGAACGGTTATGAGGTGACCGCCTACATTCCCGGCGTTGGCCACAACCTGCAGGAGCACAGCGTCGTGATGATCCGCGGCGGCCGTGTCAAGGACCTGCCTGGTGTGCGTTACCACATCATCCGCGGCACTCTGGATACTCAGGGCGTCGATGGGCGCAGGCAGAGCCGTTCCAAGTACGGCGCGAAGCGTCCGAAGGCCGGAAAGACCGGCAAGAAATAAGCCGGAGGCCAAAGCCCTGTTAGTTTGTATGATATGAACACGAATCGTACAGGCCGGGGCGCAGCGGGAGGCTCGGGAGCCTCTCGAGTACCGATGAAGTCATTTTTTAATGAAGGAGGGAAGTATAGTGCCCAGAAGAGGTAACGTTCCCAAAAGAGAAATTTTGCCGGATCCTGTGTACAACAGCGTGCTGGTGACGAAGCTCATCAACAGCATCATGCTGGACGGCAAAAAGGGCGTCGCACAGAAGGTCGTGTACGATGCGTTTGATATAATAAAGAACAAGACCGGCAAGGACCCGCTCGAGGCCTTCACTGAGGCGATGAACAACATCATGCCCAGCCTCGAGGTCAAGGCCCGCCGTGTCGGCGGTGCGACCTACCAGGTCCCCATCGAGGTCCGTCCGGAGCGCCGTCAGACCCTCGGCCTGCGCTGGCTGACTCTGTTTGCCCGCAAGCGCGGCGAAAAGACGATGAAAGAGCGCCTGGCCGGCGAGATCATGGACGCCTGCAACGGCCTCGGCGCCGCTGTCAAGAAGCGAGAGGATACCCACAAGATGGCCGAGTCCAACAAGGCCTTCGCACATTTCAGGTGGTAAGAAGTTTAGGAGCGTTCTATGCCCAGAGAATTTTCGCTTGAAAATACGAGAAATATCGGCATAATGGCCCACATCGACGCGGGCAAGACCACGACGACGGAGCGCATACTGTTCTATACGGGCGTCAACTACAAGATAGGCGAGACGCACGAGGGAACGGCGACGATGGACTGGATGGAGCAGGAGCAGGAGCGCGGCATCACGATAACGAGCGCCGCGACGACCTGCCACTGGCGCGGCTGCCGGCTCAACATCATCGACACTCCGGGACACGTGGACTTCACCGTGGAAGTGGAGCGCAGTCTGCGCGTGCTTGACGGCTGCGTGACGGTGCTCTGCGCGAAGGGCGGAGTCGAACCTCAGTCCGAGACTGTGTGGCGTCAGGCCGATCATTACAACGTACCGCGTCTCATCTACGTCAACAAGATGGACATTATGGGCGCGAATTTCTTCAACGTGATAGACATGGTCCACGACCGGCTCAAGGCCAACGCCGTGCCCATCCAGCTGCCTATAGGCAAGGAGGCCGATTTCCGCGGCATCATCGATCTGGTGGAAATGAAGGCTGACGTCTATTACGACGATCTGGGCAATGACATGCGCGTTGAGGAGATACCCGAGGATATGCGCGCGCTCGCGGAGGAGTACAGGACGAACCTTCTGGAGGCCGTTTCGGATTTCGATGACGAGATCATGGAGCGGTATCTTGAGGGCGAGGAAGTTCCCACCGACATGATACGCGCCGCAATCCGCAAGGCGACGGTGGCGGTGAAGATGATCCCGGTGACCTGCGGCACGTCCTATAAGAACAAAGGCGTGCAGAAGCTGCTGGACGCGATTGTCGATTACCTGCCCAGCCCTGTGGATATCCCGCCGGTGGAAGGTACGAACCCGAAGACCGGCGAGATGGAGACCCGCAAGGCGAGCGATGAAGAGCCGTTCTCGGCACTGGCGTTCAAGATAATGACAGACCCCTATGTGGGTAAGCTGGCATTCTTCCGGGTTTATTCCGGTACGGTGAACGCGGGCGAAACCGTCATCAACGTGTCGAAGGGCCAGAGGGAGCGCATGGGCAGGATACTGCTCATGCACGCGAATCACCGCGAAGATCTGCAGACGGCCTATTCCGGCGACATCGCCGCCGCCGTGGGCCTGAAGAATACTACAACGGGCGACACCCTGTCGGACGACAAGCACCAGATCCTGCTTGAGACGATGGAGTTCCCCGACCCCGTCATAAGGGTAGCGATAGAGCCCAAGACGAAGGCCGGCCAGGAGAAGATGAGCATAGCGCTCGCCAAGCTGGCCGAGGAGGACCCGACTTTCCGCACCTGGACGGACGAGGAGACCGGTCAGACGATAATCGCCGGCATGGGCGAGCTCCATCTGGAGATAATCGTGGACAGGCTCCTGCGCGAGTTCAAGGTCGAGGCGAACGTCGGCAAGCCCCAGGTCTCGTACAAGGAAACTATCACGAAACCGGCGACGGTCGATACCAGGTATGTGCGCCAGACGGGCGGCCGCGGGCAGTTTGCCCACGTCAAGTTGACCATCGAGCCGAACGAGTCCGGCAAGGGCTACGAGTTCGAGGACGACATCCACGGCGGCGCTATACCGAAGGAATATATCCCCTGCGTGGACCAGGGCATCCAGGGAGCGATGCACGCGGGTGTGCTGGGCGGCTACCAGGTCGTGGATATCAAGGCGAAGCTGATAGATGGCTCGTTCCACGAGGTGGACTCTTCCGAGCTTGCGTTCAAGATCTGCGGAAGCATGGCGTTCAAGGAGGCCATGCAGAAGGCAGGACCGACGCTGCTCGAGCCCATCATGAAGGTCACCGTCACGGCTCCGGAGGAATATATGGGCGACGTCATGGGCGATATAAACGCCAGGCGCGGCCAGATCTCCGGTACGGATATCAGGAACGGCGCAGCGATAATAAATGCCAATGTGCCGCTTTCCACGATGTTCGGTTATGCGACGGACCTGCGCAGCAAGACGCAGGGCCGCGCAAACTACAGCATGGAGCCCAGTCACTTTGTTGAGCTGCCCAAGTCGCTCCAGGAGAAACTTATCGGTAACCGGGGCTGAGCCTCGAACTGATAAAAGGACATCCACAAGTTAAATCAATTACTGATTATTGAGGAGGATACCAAAATGGCAAAGCAGATGTTCAACCGCACCAAGCCCCACGTCAACATTGGCACCATCGGCCACATCGACCACGGCAAGACCACCCTGACCGCGGCTATCACCAAGGTCCTGAACATGGCTGACCCCGACGCCGCTTCCTACACCGCCTACGACCAGATCGACAAGGCCCCCGAGGAGCGCGCCCGCGGCATCACCATCAACACTGCTCACGTCGAGTACCAGACCGCTGCCCGTCACTACGCCCACGTCGACTGCCCGGGCCACGCCGACTATATCAAGAACATGATCACCGGTGCTGCTCAGATGGACGGCGCCATCCTCGTCATCGCCGCCTCCGACGGCCCCATGGCTCAGACCCGTGAGCACCTGCTGCTCGCCCGTCAGGTCAACGTGCCTTATATAGTCGTTTTCCTGAACAAGTGCGACCAGGTCGACGACCCCGAGCTGCTCGAGCTCGTCGAGATGGAAGTCCGTGAGCTGCTCGACAAGTACGAGTTCCCCGGCGACGACACCCCGATCATCAAGGGTTCCGCTCTGAAGGTCCTCGAGAGCACCAGCACCGATCCCCACGCCCCCGAGTATGACTGCATCTGGGAGCTCATGAACGCTGTTGACACCTGGATCAAGACCCCCGAGCGCAAGGCTGACCTGCCCTTCCTGATGCCCATCGAGGACGTGTTCACCATCACCGGCCGCGGCACCGTTACCACCGGCCGTGTCGAGCGTGGCCGCGTCAAGGTCGGCGACAAGGTCGAGATCGTCGGCATCAAGGAGACCCAGGAGACCGTCGTCACCGGCACCGAGATGTTCCACAAGACCCTCGAGTTCGCCGAGGCTGGCGACAACGTCGGCACCCTGCTCCGCGGCATCGCGAAGAAAGACGTCGAGCGCGGCCAGGTCCTGGCTGCTCCGAAGAGCATCCACCCCCACACCAAGTTCAAGGGCCAGGTCTACGTCCTGTCCAAGGACGAGGGCGGCCGTCACACCCCGTTCTTCAACAACTATCGTCCTCAGTTCTACTTCCGTACCACCGACGTGACCGGCGTCATCTCCCTGCCCGAGGGCGTTGAGATGTGCATGCCCGGCGACAACGTCGACATGGACGTTGAGCTGATCACCCCGATCGCCATCGAGAACGGCCTCCGCTTCGCTATCCGCGAGGGCGGCCGCACCGTCGGCTCCGGCGTTGTCATCGCCATCAACGAGTAATTGACGGTTTAAGCAAACAAAATTACAGGGAATTGCCGAAAGGCAATTCCCTGTAATTTTAACTCAGCCCGTGCATGAAGCCGCCGAGGGCGGCGGAGTGGATATCGCCGCCGATGACGCGGCCCTTGTAGATGAACAGCTGGGCTATGACGCCCGTCTCGCCGCTCGGATAGCTTGTGAGGACGTAGGTGTAGCTCTCGCAGACCTCGCCGCAATATTGGCTGAGGTCAAAACCCTGCTGCTTTTGCAGCTCGTTGTACTCGGCCAGGACGCCGCCGAGCGTTTCGGGCAGGACTATCTCCTTGGCCGTCTCGGACGAGGCGTCCACCTCCCAGCCGAGCGAGGCCAGATACTCTACCCGTTTTTCGGTCGTGGTCAGCCCGGAGCCTGAGCCGCCGGAGCATATTAGCACGATGATCGCCAGTACAACGGCGACGGCGATTATGATAAATACCGCGCTTCTTTTGCTGAGTTTTGATTTTGTCACGGGACATCCCTCCCGTTAAAGTATATTGTCAAGGAGGCCGGCTTATGACAGCCGAACGCCTGGATAAACTGATAGCCGACAGCGGACTCTATTCGCGCAGCGAGGCCAGGAGCCTTGTGAAATGCGGAAGGGTCACGGTGGACGGCGAGACGGTCCGCGCCCCGGAGCGCAGGTTCAAACGGAACTGCGCAGTGGCCGTGGATGGAACGGAGCTGAACTGCTCAAAATATCGCTACTTCATGCTGGATAAGCCCGCCGGTTACGTATGTGCAAACGAGGACAGAAGCCTGCCGACGGTCCTCGAGCTGCTGCCGGAGGAGTACCGCGGCCTGGGCCTCTTCACCGTGGGCAGGCTGGACAGGGACACGACCGGTCTGCTCCTGCTGACGAACGACGGAGACTTTGCCCACCGGGTCATCTCGCCGAAGTCGAACGTCGAAAAGTGCTACCTTGCCAGAACTGAAGGAGACGTCACAGAGGAGGACGCGCGCCTGTTTGCAGAGGGGCTGAGGCTCGCGGACGGGACGCTCTGCCTTCCGGCAAAGCTCGAGAGGGCGGGGAACGGGCTCTGTCTGGTCCGCGTGCGAGAAGGGAAATATCACCAGGTAAAGCGTATGCTCGCGTCGGTGGGGAAGCCGGTGCTGGAACTGCGCAGACTTTCCATTGCTGAACTGGGGCTGAAAGAGGGTTCCAGACCGGGAAGCCTTGTGGAACTGGACAAAAACGACTTGTACAAAGTCCTGCCGCAATTTTGAACGATTGTATTTGCCTAATTTGTGCCATTTAACGAGGGAAATCAAAAATGTTCACAAAAAGAACATAATTTTCTATTGAAATTTGCACAGAAATGTATTATTATGTTAGGCGCAAAATCGAGTAATATTGTGTATTATAACTAAAGCCGCCGGCTGCCGCCGAGGGTGAGGGGAAAGCGCCTCAAAGGGCGCCTCAGGGAAAGCAGGGAGGATACAAAAAATGTCAAGCAGGGTGTTTCAGAGCGTAATCGTACAGATGAAGGAAGCAACGGACAGGTCGATCGGCGTGGTAGACGAGCAGGGTTTTGTTATAGCGTGCAGCGAGCTGTCTATGATAGGCTCGCATCTGGACGACATGCAGGCCGCGCTCACGGACAACCCGGAACAAATTTTCACTTCCGCCGTCAGAACATATAAGCTGCTGGGCGCGACGGGCTCAAGATTCGACTTCGCCGTGTTCGTGGCTGGCCACGACGCGGCCTCGCGCAGCATCTGCATACTGGCATCGGTGGCGATGAACGAGGCCAGGACCAATTACGAGGAAAAGCACAACAAGGCCACGTTCGTAAAGAACATAATATCGGACAATATCCTGCCCGGAGACGTCTATGTGCGCGCGAAGGAGCTGCATTTCGTAACGGATGTGCCGCGCGCCGTGTTTCTGGTGCGCCAGCTGGAGCGCTCGGACGTGGCGGCTCTGGAAGTCATACAAAACCTCTTCCCGGACAGGCAGAGGGATTTTGTGCTGTCCGTGAGCGAGACGGACATAGTTGTCATCAAGGAGCTTACGCGGGAGGAGCGGCCGGAGGATATCAACGCCGTGGCGGAGAACATCGAGGCTGCGGTGAAGAGCGAACTGCTGGTCAAGACGGTCATCGGCATCGGGACGACGGCATACCACCTGCGCGAGCTGGCGGACCGCTACAAGGAAGCCCAGGTCGCCATAGAGGTCGGCAAGGTGTTCGACACCGAGAAATCCATCATCAACTATGAGAATCTGGGCATCGGCAGGATAATCTATCAGCTGCCGACAACGCTGTGCGAGATGTTCCTGTCCGAGGTTTTTAAGAAGAACCCGATAGAGGCGCTCGACGCGGATACGCTGGAGACGATAAACAAGTTCTTCGAGAACAACCTGAACGTTTCGGAGACAAGCCGCAAGCTGTATGTGCACAGGAACACGCTTGTGTACCGGCTTGAGAAGATAAAGAAGATCACCGGCTTGGACCTGCGCGAGTTTGACCACGCCATAGTGTTCAAGGTCGCGATGATGGTCAAAAAATACCTCGACACGCAGAACACCTCGAAATACTGAGTTGCCGGGGACAAACGGAGGATCGGTCAATGGTTCAGATGAACAACGTGAGGATGATCTACGACAGCAGCGGCACAGAGGCGCTCAACGGCGTAGACATCGAGATACACGAGGGAGAGTTCGTGTTTCTGGTCGGGCCGTCCGGCTCGGGCAAGACGACGATAATCAAGCTCCTCACAGGCGAGGTGCAGGCCGCCAGCGGCGAGATAACCGTCAACGGCTTTGACATGCGCAGGATAAAGCGCAGAAAGCTGCCCAAGCTGCGCAGGACGCTGGGGGTCATCTTCCAGGACTTTCGTCTCATCGACAAAATGACGGTGTATGACAACGTTGCATTTGCGATGCGCGTGGTCGGAGCGACGAACAAGGACATCAAGGAGCGCGTGCCGTATGTGCTTGAGCTGGTCGGACTGAAGGGCCGCGAAAAGCGCTATCCGCAGGAGCTTTCGGGCGGCGAGCAGCAGCGTGTGGCGATAGCCAGGGCGCTGGTGAACAGTCCGAGAATGATAATAGCGGACGAGCCCACCGGCAACCTGGACCCGGTGCGCAGCCTGGAGCTCATGCTCCTGCTCGAGAAGATCAACGAGCTGGGAACGACGGTCCTGGTCGTCACGCATGAAAAGGAGCTCGTGAACGCCTTTTCGAAGAGAGTCGTGGCCATTGACGAGGGCAAGGTCATAAGCGACGGAATGGACGGGTATTACAACTATGAATAGACTTGGATATCTGATAAAATCCGGCATCACGGGCATATTCAGCCACGGGCTCATGAGCTTTGCCACGGTCACGATAATCATGGCTTGCCTCATCATCATGGGCAGCTTTGGTCTGCTGGTCGTGAACATAAACGATATGCTCGCCGGCCTGGAGGACGAAAACGAGGTCGTCGCATTTGTCGACGACGTGCTGACGCTGGAAGAGGCCCAGGCGCTCCAGCCGCTGGTGGAAGCCGTGCCGAACGTGGCGGGCGTGGAGTTCATCACCAACGAGGAGGCCATGGAGGACTTCCAGGAGGACTATGACCCTGAGCTTTTCGACATCCTGGACGCCTCCGCTTTCAGGCACAGATATGTCATCCACCTGACGGATATCAGCCTCATGAGCCAGACGAAGCAGGACCTCGAAAACGTTGACGGTATCGCCAAGGTCAACGCGCACCTGGATTATGCACAGGCTTTCATAATGGCGAGGAACATCGTGAGCATAGTGTCTCTCATTCTCATCGTCATTCTGATCATCGTGTCCTTCTTCATAATGTCCAACACGATAAAGCTGGCCACGTTCACGCGGCGCGAGGAGATAGCCATTATGAAGATGGTCGGCGCGTCGAACGGCTTCATCCGCTGCCCCTTCATCGTCGAAGGTCTGGTGCTGGGCATAATCGGCGGCGGCCTGGCCTATCTGATCGAGTGGGGTCTGTACAATCTTGTGACCGGCAGGATAGTGACCGGCGTGACGGGAACGCTCATAAGCGTCGTCCCGTTCTCGGAGGTCATGTACCCTCTGCTGGGCGCCTATCTGGCGGTAGGCATCCTGGTAGGCGCGGTAGGCGGTTCCAGCGCTATAAGGAACTACCTGAAGGTCTGAGCATAGCATAGGAGACACAGCATGAAAAAGAAAACAGTATCCGCCATCTGCATAGCGCTGGCGTTCATCATGATCGTTACGCTGGTGGTGTCCCTGATGGGTTCCTTCGGGGCCTTTGCGGCAGGCGGGCAGGAGGAGATAGACGCGCTGGAGCAGCAGAAGCAGCAGCTCCAAAGCCAGCAGCAGAGCATCCAGTCCAATATAAACGACCTGGTCGCCCAGCAGGCGGACGTAATAGAGCAGAAGGCCGCAATGGACGAGAAAAATGAGCTGGCGCGTCAGGAGATCGAGCTCATAAATGAGCAGATAGAGGTCTATACGGATCTCATAGACGACAAGGCCAAGGAACTGGAGGCTGCCGAAAAGACCGAGCAGGAACAGCTCGAACTCTATAAGAAGCGCGTGCGCAGTATGGAGGAAAACGGCAGCTATACATACTTGGACATACTTTTCCAGTGCCGCAGCCTTTCGGACGTGCTCTCTGCGATAGACATGATAGGCGAGATCATGGAGTCGGACAAGCGGCTCTATGAGCAGTATAAGGAGTCCCGCGAGAACACGGAGCGGATAAAGGGCGAGTATGAGCAGACCCTTGTTCTCCTCGGCGAAAAGCAGGAGACTCTCGAAGCGGAAAAGGCCGAGCTTGAAAAGCAGATAGCCGCCGCTGTGGAGGTCATAAACCAGCTCGAGAACGACATTGAGGCGGCCAAGGCGGAATACGCCAAGGCGGCAGCGGCGGAGGCGGCGGCCCAGGCTTCGATAAACGCCATCATCGCCCAGATGCAGGCGGAGGAGGAGGCCGCAAGGCAGGAGGCCGCGAATAACGGCCAGGACTATACCGGTACCGGCTCAACCGCAACGGGTACCTACATCTGGCCCTGCCCCTCCTGCACCTATGTTACCAGCAAGTTCGGCATGCGTGAACACCCCCTCTTCGGGGACGAGAGACCGCATACCGGCATAGACATAGGCGCCCAGGCGGGCGCTGAGGTCATAGCAGCCGACAGCGGCACTGTTGCCGTTGCCACCTATAGCTCCTCCTACGGCAATTACGTTACGATCTATCACTCCAACGGAGACTATACGCTCTATGCACACATGAGCAGCCTGACCGTTACCGCCGGGCAGAACGTCACGCAGGGCGACGTTATCGGCTACGTCGGCTCGACCGGTTGGGCAAGCGGTCCGCACCTGCACTTTGAGATAAGGGTAAACGGCTCCACCGTGGACCCGACGTCCTATTTCTCCGGCCTGAGCTACGCTCCGGACGCCTGAGAGGAAGGGCATTTTGAATAAGGACTACGGGCGGCCCGAATAAGGCCGCCCGTACAATGGCATATATGCTGCGGATGGGAGGAAAACCATGAAAAACAGATTTGGCGGGCTCCTGCGCGCATTTTTCGGCATAAAGATCCCCTTCTGGGCGTTTATAATCATTTGCGGCCTCTGCTTTGGCGTTACCTACGGCCTGACACTGAGAAGCGAACGAGACAGGATAGGCAGCGGGGATAACTATAACCAGGCGATGAAATACGTGGAGATCAAGAACACCATAGACCAGAACTATGTGGGCGAGGTGGATGAGGAAGCGGTCTCCGCGGCGGCCTTCTCAGCGATGGTAGACGGGCTTGGGGACAAATGGAGCTATTACATGAGCCCGTCGGAATACGCGGCGTATAAGCTCTATTCGGCCAACCAGTACACCGGGCTCGGCGTCTCGATAGACAAGGATGCTGAGACCGGCGGTTTCAAGGTCCTGGGCGTGAGTTCCGGTTCCCCGGCGGCAAACGCGGGGATAAAGGCTGGGCATATCATTCTTGCAGTCGCGGGGAAGGACATCACCAACCTGACGGTGGGCGACGCGCGCAGCTTTATAAGCGCTAACCTGAGCAAGAGTGTGGCCGTGACGATAATAAATCTGGACGGGAACCAGCAGCAGCTCACGGTGGACTGCACGCTTGTGTATACGAACCCGGTCAGCTACGAGATGAAAAACGGCGACATTGGCTATGTAAAGATAGCCAGCTTCGACTCCGGCTCCGCGGAGCAGGCGGTCAAAGCCATCGAGAGTCTGCTGGAGAGCGGGGCAAAGCGCTTTGTGTTTGACGTCCGCTCGAATCCCGGCGGACTGTACTCGGAGATGGTGGATGTGCTGGACTATCTTCTGCCCAGCGGCGACATACTCGTTTCGGTCAACCAGGCGGGGGAGGAGACGGTTGAGCGTTCGGACAATGTCTGCCTCAGCATGCCGATGGTCGTACTCGTGAACTCCGACACATATGCGGCGGCGGAATTTTTCGCCGCGGCGCTGCAGGACTACCGCTGGGCCGGCGTAGTCGGCGAGCGGACGACGGGAAAAGGCCGAATACAGACGACGATAGAGCTGACGGACGGCAGCGCGATACACATTTCCACAAGCAAGTATCTCACGCCGAACCGCGTGGACCTGACGGAGCAGGGCGGCCTTAGGCCGGACGTCGAGGTCTCGCTGACGAGCAGCGGCGACGCACAGCTGGACTCCGCTCTGGCTGAGGTCCTGCTCAGATAAAGTTGACACATATGGGCGGCAGTAATAAACTTAAGCCCGGAAATTTATCATTTTGAGAGGAAGATAACGATGGCAGCCGAAAGCAAGTACAAGATGAGTCAGGAGCGTTACGACGAGATAAAGGAGGAGCTGCACTACCTGGAAACGGTCCGTGAGAAGGAGGTCTCCGAGCTTATCAAGGAGGCGCGTTCCTTCGGCGACCTTTCCGAGAACAGCGAGTACGACGAGGCAAAGACCGAACAGGGCAAGCTGTACTCCAAGATAGCCGAGCTCAAGGCTCTGATAGAAAAGGCTGAGATAATAGAAAAGACCGAGATGGACCGCGGCACCGTGGCGCTCAGCAGCCGGATAAAGCTGCTGGACGTGGACGAGAACGAGGAGCTGGAATACCAGATCGTCGGCTCGCAGGAGGCAAACCCCATGTCCGGGCGCATCTCGGACGAGAGCCCGATAGGCCGCGGCCTGCTGGGCCATAGAGTGGGCGAGACGGTGACGATAGATGCGCCTGCGGGCGAGATGAAGTTCACCATACTGTCCGTAGAGAACGCATAAGGAAGGGCCGGGGTATATATGAGCGAGGAGACGAGAAGCCAGGAGCAGGAGCTTTCCGAGATATTGCAGATCCGCCGCGAGAAGCTGGCGGCGCTGCAGGAGGAGGGGAGAGACCCCTTCAAGCTGACTCGGTTCGTTAGGAGCGCGTGGTCGGCGGAGATAAAGGCAGACTATGAGCAGTTCGAGGGCAAGACCGTCCAGGTTGCGGGCAGGATCATGTCCAAGCGCGGCATGGGCAAGGCCATTTTCTGCCACATAAAGGACGACAGGGGCCAGCTGCAGCTCTATGTCAGGTCTGACGCCGTTTCGGCCCAGGAGTTCGCGGACTTCAGGAAATACGACATCGGCGATATCATCGGAGTTTCGGGCTATGTGTTCAAGACCAAGACCGAGGAGATCAGCGTCCACGTCGAGAGCGTTACGCTGCTGTCCAAGAGTCTGCGCCCGCTGCCGGAGAAGTTCCACGGCATGACGAACGTGGAGCTCAAATACAGGCAGAGATATGTGGACCTCATAATGAGCGACGAGAGCCGCCGGAACTTCGAGATACGCTCGAAGTTTGTGAGCTATGTGCGCCGCTTCCTCGAGGAGCGGGGCTACATGGAGGTAGAGACGCCGGTACTCAACACGATATCCGGCGGTGCTACAGCGAGGCCCTTCATCACGCACCACAACGCGCTGGATATAGACATGTATATGCGCATAGCGACGGAGCTGCACCTCAAGCGGCTCATAGTCGGCGGCATAGAGCGCGTGTACGAGATAGGCCGTATCTTCCGCAACGAGGGCATGGACACGCGGCACAACCCGGAGTTCACGACGGTCGAGCTCTACCAGGCCTATGCGGACTTCAACGACATGATGGACCTCTTTGAGGACCTGCTCTCGGGCGCAGCTATGGAGATACTGGGGACCTATGACGTCGAGTGGCAGGGCGAGAAGATCTCGCTGGCTCCCGGATGGCCGAGGTTGACCATGGCCGAGGCGGTGAAGCAGCATCTGGGCGTGGACTTCATGGCGATAGATGACGACGCGGAGGCCGTGGCTGCGGCGAAGGCCGTCGGGGTCGATATGGACGGCGTGGAGCCGACCTGGGGCCACGCGCTCTACGAGTGCTACGACCAGAAGGTTGAGGAGCTTATGGTTCAGCCTACCTTCATCACGATGCACCCTGTGGACGTGTCACCGCTGGCGAAGCGCAGCCCGAAGGACCCGCGGCTTACGGAGCGCTTTGAGCTCTTCATCTGCCGCAGCGAGATGGGCAACGCCTTTTCGGAGCTGAACGACCCCATCGACCAGAAGCAGAGGTTTGAAAAGCAGGTGGAGCTGCGCGCCAAGGGCGACGACGAGGCCGGCATGATGGACACGGACTTCATAAACGCCCTGGAGTACGGCATGCCTCCCACCGGCGGCCTGGGCATAGGCATAGACCGCTGCGCCATGCTGCTGACTGGCTGTGACTCGATAAGAGACGTGATCCTGTTCCCCACGATGAAGCCTCTGGACATGCCAAAGGCGGCAAAGCCCGCCGAGCAGGCGCCCAAGGCGGCGGAGGTCATAGACTTCTCCAAGGTCGAAATAGAGCCGCTTTTCAGGGACTTTGTGGACTTTGAGACTTTCAGCCGTTCGGATTTCCGCGTTGTGAAGGTGAAGGCCTGCGAGGCTGTGCCGAAGTCTAAGAAGCTCTTGAAGTTCGTCCTGGACGACGGCTCGGGCGAGGACAGGGTCATTCTGAGCGGCATACACGAGTACTATGAGCCGGAAGAGCTGGTGGGAAAGACCTGCGTGGCGATCACCAATCTCCCCCCGCGGAAAATGATGGGCATAGACTCCTGCGGCATGCTGATAAGCGCCCTGCACCACGAGGAGGGCGCGGAGCGCCTGCACCTGCTGATGCTGGACCCCCATATCCCCGCCGGCGCGAAGCTCTACTGAGCTTTTTAGAGGAGGACCGCCATGAAATGCCTTGTTGTCATCGACGTACAGAACGACTTTGTCTCCGGTTCGCTTGGCACGCCGGAGGCGCAGGCGATGTTGCCGCGGCTGGAGGAAAAGCTGCGCGGCTTTGAGGGCTGCGTCTGGATGACCCTCGACACTCACGGCGCGGACTACATGGACACGCAGGAGGGCAAGCACCTGCCTGTACCGCACTGCGTCAGGGAAACAGAGGGCTGGCAGCTCGCAGGGGAGCTTGGCAAGTTGGCCGAGAGCTTTGGGGCCGGGATCGTGGAAAAGCCGACCTTCGGCAGCGAGGAACTGGTTGCCTCGCTTAAGGCGCTGTATGAGGCGGGTGAGCTTGAGTCCATAGAGCTGGTCGGGCTCTGCACCGATATTTGCGTCGTGTCCAACGCGCTGATGCTGAAGGCCGCCATGCCTGAACTGCCAATGTCGGTGGATTCCGCTTGCTGCGCGGGAGTGACCCCGCAGAAACACGAGGCGGCGCTGGAGGTCATGCGCAGCTGCCAGATAGCGGTCAAGTGACAGGCCGTAAAAAAAGCATTGAGGGTCCCGGTCCGGGACCCTCAATGCTTTTTATTCAGCTCTGCTCGGAGAGGTAGAGGCTGACGCGGTTTTGGGTGCGTTCGGCGGCCTGTTGGGCGCTTATCTGGCCGGAGAAGTATTGCGAAGCCTCCTCGTCCATGATGGATTTGACGGCGGGCATCGCGTCCTGGACCGTCGTGGTGCCGTCCAGCAGCTCGCGGAATTTCTGCACGTCCTCTTCGGTCAGGCGGTAGACCGTGCCGTAAAAGTCCAGGCCGGTCTCCTGCATCTCAAGGAGCGCCGCATCCAGCGCGGCGGCGTTGCTAGGGAAGGCTGAACTTGCGTCTGGCTGGTTCTCCGCGCTCAGCACGCTGCGCACAAACTGCCAGGCGGCCTCCGCGTGCTCGCTCTGCGCGGATATCGCCAAGCTCAGACCGGGACTGTACATGCTGCCGTTCGTCGTCTCATTAGGCGCGCCGGCAAAGGTATAGGCCCCGCCGTAGTTTTCGCTGACAACTGCTAACCGCACCAGGTTCTGCAGCGGCTCAAACTGCAGGAATCCGTTATACAGCGCGTCGTAGTCCGTCCCGAACTCCGTGGAGGTCGCGGCGCAGCGCTCCAGCAGCGTGATGTAATCCTCGCTCAGGAAGTCGCAGGTCCCCGCCTCGGCGTCCACATACTGGCCTGCGGCGAAGCGGCTGAGCCAGTCCCAGATGATATCCTGAGTCATCCAGCCGGGGAAGAGCGGAAGTCCGGCCGAAGCGGCTGCGGCCTCCGCCTCCTCATAGCTGAGACCAGGCTCCGCCACGTAGTCCGAAGGCGCAGTGAAGGTCGAGATCGAAAAGCTCTGTGGCAGCCAGCGCAGGCACCCGTCGGCGCTCAGCGCCGCCAGAAGGCCGGGTACGAGCGTCTCGCGGCCGTATTCCTCGTCCGCATCCAGGAAAGGCAGCAGGTCCACAAACGCATTCGCGTTCATTGCGGAGAGCACATTGCGGTCCGTAAAGGCGAAGATGTCCGGCCCGTTCCCGGATATGAGTTCCGCTTGCAGCAGCTCCATGCTCATGCCCGTTTCGTTCATGTTGGAGACTTCGATGCGGTAGTCCTCGCTGCTGCGGTTGAAGCTGTTGACGAGCGGATAGAGCGAGGGCGCGGCGAAGTCAGCAAGCAGAGTCAGCACCTCCTTTTGCTTCACGAGCTGCTCGGAGACGCTCTGGAGCGAGTCCATATAGGGCGTGAAGAGCAGATAGCTGCCGTCCTGCCGCTCACTGATAAGGCTGTAGTCCGGCCCGACGATGCCGGTCTCGGCCCAGGCGAACAGCTCCTCCGGCCCTTCGTCCGTCAGCTTGCAGACGCACTCGAGCCCGTCCATAGCCCCGTTAAGGAGCAGGGAGCCGTCCACGCCGAGACCGAGCCCTGAGAGCGTCATGCCCTGCGCGTCGGCGGGCAGGAGCGTCATGGTCTCGCGGTCCAGCTCAAAGAGCGGGCTGCCTCCGCCCAGGGCGTACAGCGAGAGGACGTAGAGCTTGCCCCCGGCCTCCTGCATGGACACCAGGTAGTCGCTGCCCGCCTCCGGCACAGCTGTGCGCGTGACCTCACCCTCGGGCGAGAGCTCCGCCACGCAGGCGGAGGAGCGGATGTAGCCCACTCCGTCCAGCTCGCAGTATTCCAGGCTGCCGCTCAGCTCGGCCAGGAGCTCGCCGGAGAGCGGGGTGCGCTCGGGCCCGGAGCCGTCCGGGCCGTAGGCGAGCAGGCAGAGACCGTCCCCCGTCGCGGCAAGGGCCCTGACCCCGCCGTCCGAGAGGAACACCGCGCTCACCTCTGTCACGTCCGCGGGCAGTTCCAGAGCCGTGTATTCCCCGGTGCCGTCCAGCATACCCAGGCGTGGACTCCCTCTTTCCGTCAGCCCGGCGAGACAGACCGAGTCGGCCGCGGCGTACATAGAGCCGAGCTCCGACATGCCACCGGGCAGCGGCTCCGAACTGAGCGTCATGGCGCTCACAAGCTCCTCGGTCTCTGTTACGGCTGGAGCGGGCTCTGCTCCGGACTCGACCGGACCGGGCTCCTGCGCCGCGCCGCAGCCCGAAAAAAGCAGCACCGCCGCCAGAAAAAGCGCCGGTACGGCATGATATCTGCGCATATAAGCACCTCCCCTTTGTATTTCCTCAAGTTTACAGCGAGGTTGTATCTGAAATGCATCATAGTTGTATCCGGAGGGAGGAATATTGTGAATATTTTGTAAATTAGTCCGCCGGGGCTGCTCAGAGACCGCGGAATTTTTTATACTTGTGCTTGCATAAGGCTTGTGTTACAGTTTATAGTAATGTGTTGACAGTCAAGGCGGTCCCGGCGGAGGAAAAAGGCGTTGACAATGGCCGGGGGCGAGGACTATATTGACCTAAGGTAAACCAGGAGGGCGCGAGAGCGGTCCGCCCTCGAAAAGTGAGGACGTTTCAATGGCAAAGGCAAAGACGGAGCTGGTCATAGTCGAATCCCCGGCGAAGGCCAGGACCATCGAAAAATATCTGGGTGAGAGCTATAAGGTCGTGGCGTCGATGGGCCACCTGCGGGACCTGCCCAAGAGCACGATGGGCGTGGACATAGCGGGCGGCTTTGTGCCGCAGTATATCCCGGTGAAGGGCAAGGAAGAGATCATCGAGGACCTGCGCGAGCGCTCTGCGAAGGCGCGCACGGTGTATCTCGCAACGGACCCTGACCGCGAGGGCGAGGCGATAGCCTGGCACCTGAAGGAACTGCTGGACCTGCCGGACGGCAAGGCCTGCCGCGTGACCTTCAACGAGATAACGAAGCGGGTGGTGACGGAGAGCATCGCGTCGCCGCGCGAGATAGATCAGGACCTGGTGGACGCGCAGCAGGCGCGGCGCATCCTGGACAGGATAGTGGGCTACGAGCTCTCGCCGCTGCTGTGGAAGAAGATACGCCGCGGCCTGTCCGCGGGCCGTGTGCAGTCCGTGGCGACGCGGATGGTCGTGGACCGCGAGCGGGAGATCCGAGCTTTCGTGCCGGAGGAATATTGGCTGCTGGACGCCGTGCTCCGCGCCGGGGACGGCGAGTTCACCGCGCGGTACTACGGTACGGAAAGCGGCAGGGCGGAGCTCCACAGCGAGGCTGAAACGGACGCCGTCATCGCCGCGGTGACCGGGAAAGAGTTCTCGATACAGAGCGTGAAGCGCGGCAAGAAGCAGCGCAGCCCCTCGCCCCCGTTCATAACCTCCACGCTGCAGCAGGAGGCCAGCCGCCGCCTGGGCATGACGCCGCGGCGGACGATGTCCATCGCGCAGCAGCTCTACGAGGGCGTGGACGTGACGGGCATGGGTACCGTGGGCCTCATAACCTACATGAGAACAGACTCGCTCCGGCTCTCGGACGAGGCGATAACCGCGGCGCGCGGCTTCATTAAGGACCACTACGGCGAGGCATATTGCCCCGAGCAGCCCCGCCGCTACAAGACCAAGGCCGGCGCTCAGGACGCGCACGAGGCGATCAGGCCGACGAACGCCGCCCTTGCCCCCGAGATGGTGCGCGCGGACCTCTCGAAGGAACAGTACATGCTCTACAGGCTGATCTGGGGCCGCTTCATGGCCTGCCAGATGGCCAACGCGATATATGATAACGTCGTGGTGGACGCCGCCTGCGAGGGCCACGTTTTCCGCGCGAACTACTCCGAGCTGGTCTTTCCCGGCTACACCGCGGTCTATGAGGAGGAGCGCGACGACGAGCCCGACGCCCCGAAAAAGCCCCTGCCCAACCTCAAGGAGGGGGACTTGGCGCAGCTCGTGAAGCTCAACAAGGAGCAGAAGTTCACCCAGCCGCCCTCCAGGTACACGGAGGCGACGCTCATCCGCGCGATGGAGGAAAAGGGCATAGGCCGCCCGTCCACCTACGCGCCGACTATAACGACGATACTCAGCCACGAATACGTGGTGAAGGAGGGCAAGTACCTGCGCCCGACGAGCCTGGGCGAAGTCGTGACCGGGCTCATGGAGGAGCGCTTCCCGGACATCGTGGACCTCAAGTTCACGGCCCGGATGGAGGACGGCCTGGACGACATCGAAAAGGGCGAAAAGGGCTGGAAGCAGTACCTGACGGACTTCTACGGCGGCTTTGAGGAGGAGCTCCACAACGCGGAAAAGGCCATGGAGGGACAGAGGATAAAGGTCCCGGACGAGGTGTCGGACGAGATCTGCCCCGTCTGCGGGAAGAATCTGGTGGTGAAGTCCGGCAGGTTCGGCCGGTTCCTGGCCTGCCCCGGCTTCCCGGAGTGCAATTTCACTATGCCTATAGTCGTCGAGATGCCGGGCAAATGCCCCGCCTGCGGCGGCAGGATACTCAAGCGCACCTCCAAGAACGGCTACACCTATTACGCCTGCGAGCGCGGCAAGGACTGCCCCTGGCGCGGCACCGGCACCGACGGGCGCGAGATAATCGGCTTCATGACCTGGGACGTGCCGACAAAGGAGAACTGCCCTGAGTGCGGCCAGACTCTGTTCAAGCGCGCGGGCAAGGGCAGGCTCAAGCCCTTCTGCATAAACGAGAACTGCCCGAACTTCCTGCCTGAGGACAAACGCGGCTACAAGAAAAAAGCCGCGGAAAAGCCCAAGGATGATGCGGAGGCAAAGTCCGGCGGCGAGACGGAGGAGAAGAAAACCGCGGCCAAAAAGACGGCGGCCAAGAAGCCCGCCGCCAAGAAGCCCGCGGCCAAAAAGCCCGCATCCAAAAAGACGGAGGCGGCGCAATGAGCCGGGTAACGGTGGCCGGCGCGGGCCTTGCGGGCAGCGAGTGCGCCTGGCAGCTGGCCCGGCGCGGCATAGAGGTCAGGCTCGTGGAGATGAAGCCGGGCAAGTTCAGCCCAGCGCACGTCTCCGCGAACTTTGCCGAGCTCGTGTGCTCCAACTCCCTGCGCAGCGACGAGCTCACGAACGCCGTCGGCCTGCTCAAAGAGGAGCTGCGGCGCCTCGGCTCGCTCGTCATGGAGTCGGCGGATAAGAGCCGCGTGGCGGCCGGCGGCGCGCTGGCCGTGGACCGCGAGGGCTTTTCCGCCTACATCACCGAAAAGCTGCGCGCCTGCAAAAACATAGAGGTCGAAGAGCGCGAGCTCACAGACATCCCGGAGGGCGAGACGGTCATCGCCACAGGCCCGCTCACGAGCGACGCCATGGCCGAGAGCATCGTGAAGCTCTGCCCCGAGTTCGACCTGCACTTCTACGACGCCGTCGCGCCCATCGTCACGCTCGAGAGCGTGGACATGGAGAGCGCCTACCTGGCCTCGCGCTACGGCAAGGGTACTGCGGATTATGTAAACTGCCCGATGTCGAAGGAAGAGTACGAGGCCTTCATAGCGGAGCTGCGCTCGGCAAAGGAGGCCCCGGTGCACGGCTTTGACGACGGGGCTGTGTTCGAGGGCTGTATGCCTGTGGAGGTAATGGCACGGCGCGGACTGGATACGCTGCGATACGGGCCGATGAAGCCGGTGGGGCTTCGGAACCCGCACACGGGCGCGGAGGACTGGGCTGTGGTACAGCTCCGGCGCGACAACGCTGAGGGTACACTTTATAACCTCGTGGGCTTCCAGACCCACCTGACCTTTGGGGAGCAGAAGCGGGTGTTTTCGATGATACCGGCGCTGCGGAACGCGGAGTTCGTGCGCTACGGAGTCATGCACCGCAACACATACCTGGACTCGCCCAGACTGCTGGACAGGTATTACCGTCTCAAGGCCGAGCCGCGCATCAGCTTTGCCGGCCAGATGACAGGCGTCGAGGGCTATGTGGAGTCCGCGGCCTCGGGCATGCTGGTGGGCATAGAGACGGCGGCGCGGCTTCTGGGCCTGCCTGCGGCGGACTTCCCGGCGGAGACGGCGATAGGCGCTCTGGCTCAGTACATATCCGGCGGGAGCGTGGGCGACTTCCAGCCCATGAACGTGAATTTCGGTATAATAACGCCCCTGGGCTACCGGGTGAAGGGCAAGCGGAACAAAAACGCGGAGCTTTCCGCTCGCTCGCTCGGCATCATAGAGGCGATGCTTAGAGAGAAGGAGGTCTTGAGCCTTGAGGGTGATAATTGACGCAATGGGCGGAGACAACGCCCCGAAGGCCCCGGTGCTGGGCGCGCTGCGCGCAAAGCGGGAGCTGGGCGTGGACATCACGCTCGTGGGAAAGCACGAGGAGATCGAAAGGTATCTGGACGGAGAAAAGGGCGTAGAGATAGTTGACGCCCGCGACGTCATCACGATGGAGGACGACCCCAGCACCGCAACGCGGCGGAAAAAGGGCTCTTCCATGGCGGTTGCGCTGACGATGCTGCGCGAGGGCAAGGGCGACGCCGTGGTCTCCGCGGGCAGCACGGGCGCGCTGCTGACGGGCGCCACGCTGACGGTCAAGCGCATACGCGGCATCAGGCGTGCGGCGCTGGCTCCCGTAATACCGAACGGCGGAAAGGGCGTAATGCTCATAGACTGCGGCGCTAACGTGGAGTGCACATCCGAGTATCTGCTGCAGTTCGCGTTCATGGGCAGCTTCTACTCAAAGCACATCCTGGGCGTGTCCAGTCCGAAGGTGGGTCTGCTGAATAACGGCACCGAGGACAGCAAGGGCGGGGAGCTGCAAAAGCAGTCCTACGCCATCCTCAAAAAGGCAGGGGACGAGGGAAGGATAAACTTCATTGGCAACGTCGAGGGTTCGTCCGCGCTTAGCGGGGAAGTGGACGTCATAGTGACCGACGGCTTCACGGGCAACATCCTGCTCAAGGGCTGCGAGGGCATGATAAAGTTTCTGATGGGCCAGCTCAAGGGCGTGTTCCTGAGCAGCACAAAGAACAAGCTCGCCGCGCTGATGCTCAAGAGCGACTTTGCCAAGCTCAAGGACATGATGGACGTCAACAAGATCGGCGGGACTGCGCTGCTCGGCATCTCAAAGCCGGTCATCAAGGCGCACGGCTCGTCGAACGACGAGGCGGTGTTCAGCGCGATACGTCAGGCAGTGCGGTTCGCGCAGGCCGGAGTGATCGAGGAGATCGAGAATAACATTGAATATATGCGCCTGGCGACAGGTGAAACCGAAAAAACGGAGGTATGACAACATGATTTACGAAAAGATCCTGAAGCTCGTGGCTGAGCAGTTCGCGGAGGAAGAGGAGAGCCTCAGCCGCGATACCAACTTCATGGACGACCTCAATGCGGATTCTCTGGACGTGGTCGAGCTCAGCATGACCATTGAAGAGGAGTTCGGCCTGGGCGAGATCTCCGAGGACGAGCTGAGATCCATCGAGACGATAGGCGACCTGGTCGACTATGTCGAGAAGGCCGCGGGCAACTGATGGATTCTCTGGAGAAAAAACTGTGTCACAGCTTCCGTGACCGCGCTCTGCTGGTGACGGCGCTTACTCACAGCTCCTACGCTAACGAGAACCGCAGCCGCGGCGGCGAGAGCAACGAGCGCCTGGAGTTTTTGGGAGACTCGGTGCTGGGCATGGTCGTGGCGGATGCGCTGTACCGGCGTTTCCCGGAGCTGCCGGAGGGCCGTATGACCCGGCTGCGGGCGCAGCTCGTTTGCGAGGAGAGCCTGCACAAGGTCGCGGCGGAGCTGGGACTGGGCGAATACGTCCGGCTCGGCAGGGGCGAGGAACATACGGGCGGCAGGCGGCGCACGTCCATTCTGGCGGATGCTGTCGAGGCGGTCATCGCGGCGCTGTACCTGGACGGCGGGATGGAAACTGCGCGTGATTTTATCGAGCGGCAGATACTCTCGTCGCTGGACGGGGCAGGCCCGGTCACGCGCCTTGAGGACTGCAAAACGGAGCTGCAGGAGCTGGTGCAGAAAAAGAGCGGCCAGGTCCTGAGCTACGAACTGCTGGGCGAGTCCGGTCCCGACCACGACAAGACCTTCACCTCTCAGGTCTGCCTTAACGGCAGGGCCATAGGTTCCGGTTCGGGCAGGACGAAGAAGGAGGCCGAGCAGGCCGCCGCACGCGCCGCGCTGGAGGAACTGAGGGCTTGAGCGCAAGAGAGAGCATAATACCGGTTTTCGTGCCGCATCTGGGCTGCCCGAACGACTGCGTTTTCTGCAATCAGAGACGCATCTCGGGAAGCCTTGCTCCGGCGTCCCCTGAGGACGTGCGCCACGCTGTGGAATCCGCCGGCGAGGGCGTGAGCCAGCTGGCCTTTTACGGCGGCTCGTTCACGGCCATACCCGTGCAGGAACAGGAGGCTCTGCTCGCGGCTGCTCAGCCTTACCTCAAGAGCGGCAGGCTGAGCACGCTTCGGCTATCCACCAGGCCGGACGCCATAGACGGCGAGGTGCTGGCGCGGCTGCGCAGATACGGCGTCGGCACGATAGAGCTGGGCGCACAGTCCATGGACGAGCGCGTGCTGGCGCTCTCCGGCCGCGGCCACACGGCGCAGGACGTCGTGGAAGCGTCGCGGGAGATAAAGTCTGCGGGCTTCAAGCTCATCCTGCAGATGATGACGGGCCTGCCCGGCTCGGACGACGAGACGGACGTGGAGTCGGCGCGCCGTATAGCCGCGCTGGAGCCGGACGGGGTGCGCGTTTACCCGACGGTGATAGTCCGGGACACGGTGCTTTGCGACCTCTGGAAGTCAGGGCGCTATGCCGAGCATACTGTGGAGAACGCGGTGCGCGTCTGCGCGCGCATACTGCCTGTTTTTGAGGCGGCGGGCATACCGGTCATAAGACTGGGCCTGAACCCAACGGACGACCTCTCCGGCGGCGACGCCGTCGCCGGGGCCTATCACCCCGCCTTGGGCGAGCTGGTGAGGGCGCGGATAAGGCGCGGCGAGCTCGAAACGCTGCTCGAGGGGACGTCGCGGGGCGCGGATTTTACTGTGGAGGTGCCGCGCAGGCTCCTGAGCCAGTACACGGGCCAGCACGGCGCGAACCGGGAATACCTGCGTGAAAAGTACGGGCTCCGGGGCCTGGAGATAAGAGGCGCGGATACGGACCGCGCGAGAATAGCGATTTGACGGAGCATGCTGCGGCGCGCTCCGTTTTTTGCTCCGGCAAGCGCTCGCTGGAGCCTGCGCTTGTTCATGGAAAGTTTACAATCTCGGACCTGAAAAACAGCCTGCGTGATACAGAAATGATGCACAGAGGCTGTAAAATCGGGGACAGGACAAGACGATGGGAGGCGGAAACATGCGCAGACTGCTGATATTTCTTCTGGTTCCGGCCATGCTCGCGGGCCTTGCGGGCTGCGGCGCGGCAGAGCCGGAGGCGGCGCCGGAGCTCGCGGCGGACGGCAGGCGGATACTGCGGCTGGGCCTCGTGAACACGGTGCCGGAGGCCCGGACGCTCGCGAGCCTGTTCAACGCGCAGAGCGGGGAGTATAAGGTCGAGATAGTGGAATACAAGTACGGCGGCTCGGGCAGCACGCCGGACGACCTGACGCTGGAGCTTGCGACGGGGAAAGCGCCGGACATTCTCGTGACGGAGACGGATTCTAGCTTTGAGAGCGCGCAGACCTCGGGCATGTTTGTGGAGCTCTTGGGGCTGCTGGACGAGCTCGCGCCGGAGCTCGTGCCCTGCATGTACGAGGCGCTCAGGGCGCAAGACGCGGTGTACGCGCTGCCCTATGAGTTCGAGGTCTGGACTTTCCTGACGCAGCCGAGCCGGGTGGACGGCCGGGAGAGCCTGACGATGGAGGAAGCGGAGCAGTACGCAGCGTGCTTGGGCGAGGGCGCTGAAGTGTTCCAGCAGTGGATGACGCGCACAGAGCTGTTCAAGCGGGTGGTGAGCTTTGCCGCGGGAAAGTACATAGACTGGGAGACGGCGAGCTGCGACTTTGAGAGCGAGGGCTTTCTGGAGCTGCTCGAGCTGTGCATGGGCCAGCGCGCGGACGACTCGCCCTATCCCGAAAAGCAGCTCTGCCTTCTGGAGAGCTATCTGCTGACGGCGGAGAACTGGTTTGGCGGCGGCATACAGCTCGCCTGCGGCGAGGACTACTGTTTCATGGGTTTCCCGGGGCAGGCCGACGGAGCGCAGGGCTGGCTGACGACGGGCATGTGTTTTTACGCGACGGCGGCGGGCGATACCGGGGGCGCGATGGAATTTCTACGCTTCGTCCTGAGCCCGAAGGCACAGGAGCAGTGCGAGAGCTTCCCAATGCTGCAAAGCGAGCTGGACGGCAGGCAGAATACGGCGGTGCTGACGGGCCTGCACAAGGGCTCGGACGCGGAGAAGCTCTCCGGCCTGCTGAACTCGGGCCTTGCGAGCGAGAACTGCCCGCAGACCGTAACATTGATGCTCATAGAGGAGGCCCAGGCGTACTTCGCGGGCGACTGCACGTTGGAGACGGCGGCGGCAAGGATGCAGGACCGGGTCCAAACCTACCTCTCGGAGCACAGCTGAGCCACGCGAGGCCCGGCAAATGACCCGCCGGCAGGCGCGTATGCGCAATTATTGTGATTGCAAAAAGCCGGGGACTATAATATAATATTATGCCTGCGTGCAAAGCGCGGGCTAAACTGCTGTGAGGTAATGAGTTTGTACTTAAGGGCATTGGAGATCCAGGGCTTTAAATCCTTCCCGGAAAAGACGCGGCTCACGTTTGAGAAGGAGATAACAGCCATAGTGGGGCCGAACGGCTCCGGAAAATCAAATATTTCCGACGCCATTCTCTGGGTGATGGGCGAGCAGAGCTCCAAGACCCTGCGCGGCGGCAAGATGCAGGACGTCATCTTCGGAGGGACGGCCAAGCGCGGGGCCATGGGCTTTGCACAGGTATCGCTCATCATCGACAACTCCGCCGGCATCCTCGGCATAGACTCGGAGGAAGTGACGATCACCCGGCGCTACTACCGCTCGGGCGAGAGCGAGTATTACATCAACCGCGAGCAGGTGCGCCTGCGCGACGTGAACGAGCTGCTCATGGACACCGGACTCGGGCGCGACGGCTACTCGATCATCGGCCAGGGCCGCATAGCGGAGATAGTCAACGGCAAGAGCGCGGAGCGCCGCGAGGTGCTCGAGGAGGCCGCGGGCATCTCCCGCTTCCGCTACCGCAAGGAGGAGGCCGAGCGCCGCCTGGCAAAGACGGACGAGAACCTCCTGCGCATAAACGACAAGATAGACGAGCTCGAGCTCCAGGTCGGGCCCCTGCGCGAGCAGGCGGAAACGGCAAAGCGCTACCTCGCCCTGCGGGACGAGCTCAGGGTCGAGGAAGTCAGCGCGTGGATGGATGCGCTGGACAGGCTGCGCGAGCAGTCGCAGACGATTGCGAGCGACTATGAGACGGCCAAGAGCGGCCTGGACGCCGCGCGGCGCGAACTGGAAGCTCTTTATTCGAGGAGCGAGGCCCTGGCCGAGCGGATGCGCCAGAAGGACATCGAGGCTGAGCAGCAGAGGCAGAGACTGTCGGAAGCAGAGGCGAAGGTCTCCGAGGCCGAGGCCGAAGCCGCCGTGCTCCGCAACAGCATTGAAAACAGTAAACAGACCGTGGAGCGGATGCGCAGCGAGCTCTCCGAGCAGGCGGAGCGCGCAGCCTCCATAGGAACTCAGATAGACGAGCACCGCGCGCGTATGTCGGAGATAGACGAGCGGGCCAAATCCCTCGAGGCGGACGCCGCCTCGGCCAGGAACGTCATGGACGGGCGGCGGATGCGCATAGAAAACCGCGAGCGCGAGGCCGCTGAGGCCAACGACGCCTTGACGAAGCAGATAGTCGAGCTGCGCAGCGCGGATTCGCGCATCGCCATGCTCTCCGAGATGGAGAAGGAATACGAGGGCTTTGCCGGCGCCGTTAAGACCGTCATGCGCGAATCCCGGCGCGGGACACTCCGGGGCATACACGGCACAGTGGCGGAGCTGGTCCGCGCCGACGAGCGCTGCACGCTCGCCATTGAGACGGCGCTGGGCGCAGCGATACAGAACGTCGTCGTGGACACGCAGGACGACGGCCGCAGGGCCATAGAGCTCTTGAAGCGCCGAGACGCGGGCCGCGCGACTTTCCTGCCCATAGACGTCATACGCGGCGGCAGGCTCGACAGGGTGCCTTCCGAGGACGAGGGCTGTCTCGGCCTTGCGGTGGAGCTCGTGAGCTTCGAGCCGAAGTACGAGCGGATATTTGAAAATCTCCTGGGCAGGACGCTGGTGGCGGAGACGCTGTCGGATGCCGTGGCCATGTCGCGGAAAAACGGCGGCCGGTTGCGCATAGTCACCCTGGACGGACAGCTCATAAACGCGGGCGGCTCGATGACGGGCGGCAGCGCGGCGAAGAACGCGGGCATCCTGTCCCGGCGCGCGGAGCTGGAGAGATTGCAGGCGAACCGCGGCAAACTCGCAAAGCGGCGGGACGAGCTCGCGGCGAAGGCGGAGGACTTGAAGCGCGAGCTGGCCTCTGCGCGCTACAAGCTGGACGTGGCCACGGGCGAGCTGCAAAATATAAGCAACGAGCTGGCCTCGCTCAAGGCCGAACGGCGCACGACGGAAAATGCCGCGGCTCAGCTCGAGCTGCTCCGGCGCGGCATATCGGGCGACAGCGAGACGCGGGCGAAGGCGCTTGCGGACATGGAGGCCGGGGCAGAGAGCGCAAAGCGAGAGCTGGCGCAGCGCGAGGAGCGGATAGCGGAGCTTCGCGCAAGGGCTTCGGAGATAAGAGACAGCATCGCGGAGGCGACGCAGAAGAAGCTCGAGGTCGAGGGCGAGCGCACCAGGACCGATAAGGCCGTGCAGGAGAAGAACAACGCCCTCCTCGACATGGAGCGCAGCTGCGCCCGCTTCGAGCAGAAAAAACTCTCCGCAGAGATGGAGGAAAAGCAGCTCCTGGACAAGCTCTGGGACGGCTACGAGCTCAGCCACAGCGCAGCGGAGGCGGTCAGGAAGCCCATAGAGAGCGCGGCGAAGTCGAACAGGCGCATAGCCGAGCTGAAGAAGGAGATGTCCGCCCTCGGCACGCCGAACCTCGGCGCCATAGACGAGTACGCGCGCGTGAGCGAGAGGTACGAATTCCTCGCTTCCCAGCGCGACGATGTGGAAAAGGCGAAAAATGAACTGCTGGGTATAATTTCCGATATAACCGGGGAAATGAGAAGTATATTCACGCGCGAGTTCACCGCAATAAACGAGAGCTTCCGAGATACCTTCACGGAGCTCTTTGGCGGCGGCAAGGCGGAGCTGACGCTCGAGCCCGGCGAGGACGTGCTGACTTGCGACATCGACATCAAGGTCCAGCCGCCCGGAAAGGCGCTGACGACGCTCTCGCTGCTCTCGGGCGGTGAGACGGCCTTTGTGGCGATAGCGCTGTACTTTGCAATAATCAAGGTCCGGCCCACGCCCTTCTGCGTCATGGACGAGATAGAGGCGGCGCTGGACGAGGCGAACGTCATAAGGTTCGCGGAGCATATGCGTAAGATATCGAGCAGGACTCAGTTCATAGTCATCACGCACAGGCGCGGCACGATGGAGGAGGCAGATTTCCTCTACGGCGTGACGATGCAGGAAAAGGGCGTGTCCAAGGTCATTGAGCTGGACCTGGAGGAAGCGGAGAAACACACGGAGGAGGCAGCAGGCGAATGGGATTCTTCGATAAGATAAAGGCCGGTCTTGAAAAGACCAGGCGACAGATGGGCGGCGTTTTCGCGGAGTTCACCGGCGAGAACGAGGAGTTTTACGACGAGCTCGAGGAAGCGCTCATAGTAGCGGATTCGGGCGCGGACACGGCTTTCAGGGCTGTCGCCGCCCTGCGCGAGAAGGTGCGCGAGGAAGGGCTCCGCGGCAGAACGGAAATAAATGCGGCGCTCGTCGAGATCCTCACGGAGCTTTTGAGCGTGGGCAGCTTTGAACTCAAGCTGGAGACGAAGCCCTCAGTCATCCTGATGGTGGGCGTGAACGGCGTGGGCAAGACCACGACGATAGGCAAGCTCGCGGCGAAGTACACCGCCGAGGGCAAAAAGGTCCTGCTCGCGGCGGGGGACACCTTCCGCGCGGCTGCGGCAGAGCAGCTCACCGTCTGGGCCGAGCGCTCCGGCGCCGAGATAGTGAAGCACGGCGAGGGTTCCGACCCCGGCGCCGTCGTGTTCGACGCGCTGACGGCGGCGAAGGCCCGCGGCACGGATATCGTCATCATCGACACCGCAGGCCGCCTGCACAACAAGGCGAATCTTATGAACGAGCTGGCCAAGATACGCCGCATAATCACCCGCGAGCTGCCGGAAGCCGACGTGGAGACTCTCGCCGTGCTGGATGCGGTGACGGGTCAGAACGGGCTCATCCAGATAAAGCAGTTTGCGGAGACGGCGGAACTCACGGGCATCGTCATAACGAAGCTGGACGGTACGGCCCGCGGCGGCATAGTGTTCGCCATAGCCAAGGAGCTGGGCCTGCCTGTCAAGTTCATCGGCGTGGGCGAGGGAGTGGATGACCTCATGCCCTTCGAGCCGAAATCCTTCTCGGAGGCGCTGCTGTCATGAAGCTGATACTTGCATCGAACAACAAGGGTAAGGTCGTGGAGTTCCGCGAGATACTGGCCGGAACTGGCATAGAGGTCATCCCCCAGCGCGAGGCGGGATGCGACTTTGAAGTGGACGAGACCGGCGACACCTTTGAGGAAAATGCCTTCCTCAAGGCCGAGGCCGCGATGAAGGCCACGGGCCTGCCCGCCGTCTCCGACGACTCGGGCCTCGAGGTGGACGCGCTCGGCGGTGAGCCGGGCGTTCACAGCGCCAGGTATACGGGCAACCATGAGGATTCCGACCTAGACAGGCGCAAATTCCTGATGAAGAAGCTCGAGGGTGTGGAACATCGTGAAGCCAGGTTCGTCTCAGCCATATGCTGCGTGTTCCCGAACGGCGACGTGCTCCGGGCGCGCGGTACCTGCGAGGGCAGGATAGCGACGTATATGAAGGGCGAGAACGGCTTCGGCTACGACGCGATGTTCATAGCTGAGGGCGAGGAGCGCACGATGGCCGAGATGACGCACGAGGAAAAGAACGAAATATCGCACCGCGGCCGCGCGCTGCGCGAATTCGCAAAGGTGCTGAAGGAGTATTGCGATGCTGACAAGTAAGCAGAGGGCCTATCTGCGCGGCCTGGCCGCCAAGGAGGACACCATTCTCCAGATAGGCAAGGACGGAATAACCGAAAACACAACAGCGGCGCTGTCCGACGCGCTGCGCGCGCGCGAGCTGGTGAAGGGCCGCGTGCTGGAAAACTCGATGCTCACGGCGCGGGAGGCCTGCGACACACTCTCTGAGCGCTGCCGGGCCGAGCAGGTTCAGGTGATAGGCAGCAAGTTCGTGCTGTACAAGCGCAACGAGACGGACCCGAAGATAGAACTGCCAAAGACCCAGAAGCGGAAATGAGGATAGCGGTCTACGGCGGCAGCTTCAACCCGCCGCACCCGGCGCACGTCCGGGCCGCCCGGCTGGCGTATGAGGCGCTCGGGCCGGATAAACTCCTGGTGATCCCGGCGGCGGACCCCCCGCACAAGCGGTTGGCAGAGGGCAGCCCATCGCCGCAGGAACGCTTTGAGCTTACAAAGCTGGCCTTTCGGAGCTTCCAGGAGGCCGAAGTCTCGGACATGGAGCTCAAAAGGGGCGGCGAGAGCTATACCTCGGACACTGTCGCGGAGCTTGCGGCGAGGTACCCGGGGGCGGAGCTCTGGCTCGTCATAGGCACGGACATGCTCACGAGCTTCGAGCGCTGGCACGATTTCAGGGCTATCCTGAGCGCAGCGTCGCTATGCGTGCTGCCGAGGGACGAGGGTGACCTGCCTGAGATAGAGCGCTGCGCCGACAGGTTCCATGAACTGTACGGAGCGAGAGTGCAGGTGATAGACGCGGCGCCGCTGCCGATGTCCTCGTCGGAGATGCGGGAGATGCTGGTGTCCCGGCGCGGCGCGGACGTGCTTGACGGCGCGGTGTACGCGCGGATAATAAGGCTGCGCGACTACGGCGCGAAGCCCCAGCTCGCCTGGCTGCGCGAGCAGGCGTATAAGTATCTGAAACCGAAACGCATCCCGCACGTAGCGGGTTGCGAGCAGGAGGCGGCAAAGCTGGCCCGCCGCTGGGGCGAGGACCCCGGCGACGCCGCCGAAGCGGGCATACTCCACGATATCACGAAGAAACTGACGATGGAAGAACAGTTGATATTGGCGGAGAAATATGGTATAGTGTTCGATAAATTTGAGCGGGAGAACATAAAACTCACACACGCGATCACGGGCGCGGCGCTCTCAAGGGAGCTTTTTGGCGTACCAGACAGGATATACAGCGCCATCCGCTGGCACACGACGGGCCGTGCGGACATGACGCTGCTGGAAAAGATAATCTATATTGCCGATTATATAGAGCCGACGCGCGATTTCGAGGGCGTTGAGAGGCTCCGGCAGCTTGCTTATGAGAACATTGACTCGGCCATGGCCCTGGGTCTCGAGATGAGCCTGGAGGAGCTGAGGCAGAGCGGCATAGAGCCACACGGCGCAACTGTCAGCGCACTGGCATGGTACGGAAAGGACAAGGTGTAATGCAGTTCTACGGCGGAAGCGGAAAGCACTCAAAGAAGAAACCTGAGAAGGATAAACGCTACGAGGAATACGAGGACGATTACGACTACGAGTACGAGGACGAATACGAGGATTATGAGCCCCAGCCGCGCCCGAGACATCAGACGGCGCGCAGCCGGGGGCGGGACATAAAGAGCACGAACCACACGGTCTACAGCGGCAACGGCTACGACTATGAGGACGACGTCCACTTCGCCTCGGACGACTACGTCTCGCGTGAGGAGATGCGAAGCCGCAAGCACCGCGGCCGCGGAGTGCTGGTGTTCCTGAGCGTCATACTCATACTGGCGATCGGCGGATTTGCGGCCTTCAAGATCTGGGCCAAGCCCGCTGCGGTAAAGGACAACGGGCCGAATACCTACGACACCGACGACGGCAGCAGCGACAACACCATCGGCGGCGTCGAGGGAGAAGCTCCTGAACAGGCGGACAGCAAGCGCCGTCCCGGCGTGTGGACTTTCCTGGTCAGCGGCCTGGACCGCGAGGGCCTGCACACGGATACAAACATCGTAGGTATGTTCGATACAGTCGAGGGCAAGCTGAACCTTGTGAACCTGCCCCGTGACCTGCTCATAAACATCGCCATCAGCCCAAAGCAGATGAACCAGCCCTACCCCGCCAGCATCAACAACGGCGGAGACGGCATCAGCGCCCTTCTGGACGCCGTGAAGGACATCCTGGGCTACGAGGTGGACTGCTGGGCGGTCATAGACATCCAGGCGGCGGCGGATATCGTGGACGCCATAGGCGGCGTGTACTACGACATTCCCTTCGACATGGACTGGGATGCGCCGGACCAGAATCCGCCCGTTAGTATCCACATCAAGCAGGGCTACCAGCTCCTGGACGGCGACGACTTTGTGAACGCGATGCGCTTCCGTATCTCCAACGACGGCTCCCACACCTATGTGGGCGGCGATATCGAAAGGATACAGTTCCAGCAGAAGCTGCTCATGGCACTCGCGCGGCAGACCCTCTCGCTTGAGAACATCCCGAACCTCACGAAGATCTTTGATATCTACGAAAAGCGCGTGGATACCAACGTCAGCGTCGGCAACCTGGCCTATTTCGCCCAGGAATTCATGAAAGTAGACGCAAACAACATCACCTTCCAGACAATACCCGGCAAGGGAGACGGCTATGCCCTCGGAAAGTCCTACGTCATCCCGTATATAGACGAGTGGCTGGTGATGCTCAATGAATACCTCAACCCGTTCACGGTGGAGATAACAAGGGAAAATATCAACATGATCTCCTACGACATGGAAACCGGTGTCTGGGACATGACCCAGGGCTATATCGCCGGACAGTGAGCGGCAGGGGATGAAGGGGAGATTTATATGCTGACACCGAAAGAAATAGCCGAAGCCGCGGTCAAAACTCTGGATTCCAAGATGGCGAAGGACATAAAGCTCCTGCGCACAACGGACCTGACCGTCCTGGCGGACTATTTTGTAATCTGCACGGCGACGAGCTCCACGCACGTCAAGACCCTGACGGACGAGGTCGATAAGGCTCTTTCCGAGCTGGGCGAGCCGCCTCTCAGGCGCGAGGGATATCGCGGCGGCGGTTGGATCCTTTTGGACTTCGGCTGTGTCATCGTGCACATTTTCCAGCAGGAAATGCGCGAGTTCTACAACCTCGAGCACCTCTGGAGCGACGCGGAGGAGATAAGCCTCTCAGCCCTTCCCGGCCCTACGGTCTGAGCATCGAGCTCGGGTCAAAGGGGCCTGCGGTTTTGTAATAATTGAAAAGGGGAGAGCAGGAAAATGGCTTACGAATTTTCCAGAATAGAGAAAAAATGGCAGAACTACTGGCTTGAAAACAAGACCTATAAGGCCGTAACTGGCGATAAAACCCGGAAAAAGTTTTATCCGCTCATAGAGTTCCCGTATCCCTCTGGCGACGGACTGCACGTCGGCCACCCGAGGCCGTATACAGCGATGGACATCGTCGCGCGCAAGCGCCGTATGCAGGGCGAGAACGTGCTGTTCCCGATAGGCTTCGACGCCTTCGGCCTGCCGACTGAGAACTATGCCATCAAGAACCACATCCACCCGAGAGAAGTCACGAAGCGGAACATAGAGCGCTTCTCCAAGCAGCTGCAGATGCTGGGATACAGCTTTGACTGGGACCGCATGGTCGATACAACGGACCCCAACTATTACAAGTGGACGCAGTGGATATTCCTCCAGATGTACAAGCACGGCCTGGCGTACAAGGCGTCTATGCCCGTGAACTGGTGCACGAGCTGCAAGTGCGTGCTGGCCAACGAGGAGGTCGTAGAGGGCGTTTGCGAGCGCTGCGGCAGCCCGGTCATCCGCAAGGAAAAGAGCCAGTGGATGCTCCGGATCACCGCCTATGCCCAGAGACTCATAGACGACCTGGACGACGTGGACTATATCGAGCGCGTAAAGATACAGCAGCGCAACTGGATAGGCCGTTCCACGGGCGCGGAGGTCGATTTCAAGGCCACGACCGGCGATATCATCAAGGTGTTCACCACCCGCTGCGACACGCTCTTCGGCGCGACGTACATGGTCCTCTCGCCGGAGCACGCGCTCGTGCGCCAGTGGCTCGAGACCGGTGCAATCACTAACCCGGACGCGGTCAAAAAGTACCAGGCCGAGGCCGCCGCAAAGTCCGACCTCGAGCGCACGGAGCTGAACAAGGACAAGACCGGCGTGCGCACGATGGGCGTCGACGCCGTGAACCCCGTTACAGGGGAGACCATCCCCATTTTCATATCCGACTACGTCCTCGCGAGCTACGGCACGGGCGCCATCATGGCCGTCCCCGGCCACGACCAGCGCGACTGGGAGTTCGCAAAGGAGTTTGACCTGCCGATCATCGAGGTCGTCAAGGGCGGCGACGTGACGAAGGAAGCCTGGATATCCAAGGACGAGAGCGCCATAATGGTGAACTCCGGGTTCCTGGACGGCCTGAGCGTAAAGGACGCCATCCCGACCATGACGAAGTGGCTTGAGGAGAAGGGCCTGGGCCGCAGCAAGGTCAACTACAAGCTGCGCGACTGGGTGTTCTCGCGCCAGAGATACTGGGGCGAGCCCATCCCGCTGGTATACTGCGAGAAGTGCGGCTGGCAGCCTATAGACGAGTCCGAGCTGCCTCTGCTTCTGCCGGATGTGGACAGCTACGAGCCCACGGACAACGGCGAGAGCCCGCTGTCCAAGATGACCGAGTGGGTCAATACCACCTGCCCGAAGTGCGGCGGTCCCGCCCAGCGTGAGACCGATACCATGCCCCAGTGGGCCGGCTCCTGCTGGTACTTCCTGCGCTATATAGACCCCGATAACGACAAGGCCTTTGCCGGTGAGGAAGCGCTTGACTACTGGAGCCCCGTGGACTGGTACAACGGCGGCATGGAGCACACCACGCTGCACCTGCTGTACAGCCGCTTCTGGCACAAGTTCCTGTACGACATCGGCGTGGTGCCGACGAAGGAGCCCTACGCCAAGCGTACGAGCCACGGCATGATACTCGGCCTGAACCCGCACAACTACGCGAACCTGTCCGACGATGAGCGCAGCCGGCTTCTGTCCGAGTACGGCAGCGAGGCCGAGGTGCGGAAGTATCTTGCACACAAGTATGGCGAGATGGCCGACCACCCGATCGTCAAGATGAGCAAGAGCCTCGGGAACGTCGTGAACCCGGACAGCGTCGTGAAGGAGTACGGCGCGGATACGCTGAGGCTGTATATAATGTTCCTGGGCGACTTCGAGAAGGCGGCGCCGTGGAATCCGAGCGCTGTCAAGGGCTGCAAGCGCTTCCTGGACCGCATATGGGCGCTGGCAGAGAAGCGCATTGAAGGCGACGAAGGCTACTCGGCAGCCAACGAGAAGGAGCTGCACCGCTGCATCAAGAAGGTCAGCGAGGATATAGAGAACATGAAGTTCAACACAGCCATCGCCGCAATGATGACTTTGGTGAACCAGTTCTACGAGCACGCTCCCAGCCGCGGCGACATAAAAACGCTGCTGGCCCTGCTTAGCCCCTTTGCGCCGCATATGGCCGAAGAGCTGTGGGAGATACAGGGCTTTGAGGGCATAGCCAGCATGAGCGCGTGGCCGGAGTATGACGAGGCCAAGACCCTGGACGATGAAAAGGAGATCGCTGTCCAGGTCAACGGCAAGCTGCGCGGCACAGTTGTTGTGCCTGCCGGCTGTGAGGATTCTGTCGCAGTGGAGGCCGCCATGGCCGATGCGAAGGTCAAAAAGTTCACGGACGGCAACGTCATAGTGAAAACGATAGTAGTCAAGGATAAGCTGGTAAACATTATCGTGAAGCCCTCCAAGTGAGTTTTGCTTGACATTGGCGCTCGAAATCATTATAATGCATATGCTAACGGGTTAATTGCCCTTACAGCGCCGAAAGGTGTTTTGGAGGGAGGGAATAGAATGTCTGAGATCTACGTTAAGGAAAACGAGTCGCTCGATAACGCGCTCAAGCGTTTCAAGCGCAGCTGCGCCAAAGCCGGCGTCCTGGCCGACCTGAGGAAGAAGGAGTACTACCAGAGCCCCAGCGTAAAGCGCCGCAAAAAGTCCGAAGCCGCCCGCAAGAACAAGAATAAGCGGTATTATTGATGAAAAGTCCCCGCCGAAAGGCGGGGCTTTTTTATTCTCAAACCTTTGTTGACAACTGTAGATGAACATGCTAAACTAAATCTACAAACGTAGACAATGTGCAGTGGGGGCGAGAGTATGTCAGAGTGGATAATTTCATCCTCTGCGCTGATAGTTGCAATGGTGCTTCTGCGGCGCATTATGCGAGGAAAGATAAGCCTGCGGCTGCAATATGCGCTGTGGCTCATTGTGCTCGTGCGTCTGCTGCTGCCCCTGAGCTTTGGCGAAGCACGCGTCAGCGTGCAGAATGTCGTGCGTGAGGCGGACGCGAAGCTGACTTCGCAGGTCTTGGCTTATGTAAACTACGAAACGCCGGACCTCTCCATCCCTGAGCCGGACCAGAATTTGGGCGAGGCGGAGCGGCAGGCGCAGTACGAGCAGAACCTTGCCGAGTACGAGGTGCAGATCGAAGCGGCGAAGGCCGAGACGGGTACGCCCGTCACACTGTCGGATGTCCTGCGCAGCGTCTGGTATGCGGGCATGGCCCTGATGGGACTGTGGTTTCTGGCGACGAACCTGGTGTTCCGCGCGAGGCTAAGGAGAGGCAGGGAGCGCGTTGAATACGCCTGCCCGCCGCCGGTCTACGTCACGGACGCGGTTGAGACGCCCTGCCTGTTCGGCTCGGCCATCTATGTGACGCGGGAGGCGGCAGAGGACCCGGTTACGCTCCGGCACAGCGTAGAGCACGAGCTGACGCACCGCCGTCACGGCGACCAGCTCTGGGCCATTCTGCGCTGCCTTTGCCTCGTTCTGCACTGGTACAACCCGCTGGTCTGGCTCGCGGCGTCACTCTCGAGGCGTGATGCGGAGCTGGCCTGCGACGAGGCGACGATAAAGCGCCTGGGCGAAGATGAGCGCGCGGCCTATGGGCGCACGCTTATCGGCATCGCCTGCGAAAAGCGCGCGACGCTCCTGCGCACGGCGACGACGATGAACTGCGGCAAGGCGGGGCTCCGCGAGCGCATCCTGCTCATTGCAAAGAAGCCTAAAACCGCTGTCTACGCGGTCATCATCCTCATCATCGCCGCCGTCGCAATAACCGGCTGCACCTTCACGGGCGCGCAGAAGGAGGTCACGGGGCCTGACGACACCGGCACAGTTGTGCCTTCGGACGATGCGGCGCCTTCGCCGTCGGAGGAATGGACGTCCGAGCCCGCAGAGGGCAAGGTGAGCCTCGGCGTCACGCTGACGGGCCTGTCCCCGGAGACGCCCGCCTGGTACGCGCCCGAGGCCCAGGACGAGTGGCGCGCGCTGCTGGACGAGGCCATCGCCCGGGCGCAGACCGGGACACATGTCAGCGAGGGCGCAAATTTGCTGGGCCAGCGCATCACGGACGGCGGGCGAGAGCTGTACTTCAACACGGACGGCTCGCTGTGCAGCCTGGATGAAAACTATCTCATAAGCGCCGCCGACGCCGCGCCGTTGCGCGCGCTCATGGACGAGACGCTAAGCGACCTCGGCGTCTCCGGACACGTGCAGCCCGCGGACATACGCGGCCTGCGCTCGGCGACTTTCGAGTTCTTCGGCGGCACGGCCACGCTGACGGACGAGGCCGCGCTGGCTGAGATTGAGCGCATACTCTCGGCCTCGACGAGCACCTACCCCTCTCAGTGCGGCTTCGCCTCGGTCATGAGGCTAGAGCGCGAGGATGGCGAGGTGCTGAGCCTCGGCATGGCCGGCGACGGCTGCGGGGCCTGGCAGTCTAACGGCTGGTTTAACAGCTATACCGGCGACAACTTCGACCTGTACTCGCTCTTTGCCGCTCAGCTCATACACGACCTGGACACGGAGACGCTCTTCGGCGGCTATTACGGCGGCGCGCTGCTGAAATACCTCGACTGGCAGCGTTGCTGCGACCTGTACGGCGAGGACGGCGCCCTCGCGCTGCTGGACCGGCTCTTTGACGCCGCAATGACGGACGAGGCCGTGCGGGGCGGCCTGCTCATGTACCTGCCCGCCCCGGAAGGCGCGCTGGCGGAGCACTACGCGGCCCGGCTGGCCGAATTGCAGGAACAGTCGGCGGAATATACCCCCGAGCCTTGGCCGGAGTTTCTCGCCGGGCCCGCCGAGGGCGGCTATGAGTTCCGCAGCGAGGAGCTGGGTTTGACCTTCACCGTACCCGCAGAGGTCTCGAAGAAGGTGGCTGTGGCCTCCGGCGTAAAATACCGCGACCCGGACGGGACGAGCATCACACTCTACTACGTCCCCGAGAACGGGAGATACCCATTTGTCATGTTCTACATGGTCGCCGAGTCGCCGCGCGGGGACTTTTTCAGGCCGGACAGCTGGTACTACTCGACCTCGACCGGCCACCCAATAGCGGCAATGAGCGAGAACAGCGTGTACTTCACGATGGGCCCGCTGGGCGGCTCGGAAATAGGCCGCGACGACCCGCTGTGGGACGACTTTATTGAGACCAGCACAGCCGTAAGCGCGGCTATAAGAGAAACCATAGTCGTTGATGATCCCTCTTCAATACCCGAACTGGACACCGCCGCCGTGTCCTCCGCCGCGGACGAACTCGCAGCGCGCGGCGATGCTGCCCTCACCCGGGCAGAAGCCGCGCAGCTGGCCTACGACCTGCTCTCGGCGGAGAACAAGGCAGAGGCGTATCCGCTCAATTACACCGACGTGGAGCCCAGCGGCGATGCCGCGCAGGCCATCGCGTATCTAGCGAGCTACGGCCTTCTGACGCGGTACTCAGGGGACGGCGAGGACCTAGACGGCGGGCTGTTCCGCCCCGGCGAGGACATCACGCGCGCGGAATTTGTCACGCTGCTGCACCGCCTGTCCCTCCAGCCCTGCCCGCTGGCTTACGGTGTGATGCTGGAAAGCATCGGCCCTGATTACTGGGCGTGTTACTATGTGGACTACGCCTGGAAGTGCGGCTGGCTGGAGCTCACCGACGGCGACATCCGCGCCGACGAGCCCATAACCTGCGCCGAGGCCGCCCAGGCGCTAAAGTGCGTAGCCGAAAACGGCTACCCCACCCCGGGCGTGGACTTCTGAGCCCGGAGACACAAAAGAGTAAAGCCGCCGCCCCACTGCGGGGCGGCGGCCTTCTGTTACACCGGATTCAGTTCCTCGTCGAGCCAGGTGTCGTGCTCCGAGAGCTTTCTTGTGAATATCCTTGCGTTGTCCTCGGGGTACTTGTTCTGGTGGAACTTGAATATCGTCTCGTCCGTATCCGGCAGCCTGCCGATCATCTCGATCTTACCGCGCGGGTGGCTCATGGCGTAGCGCACCGCCTTGCCCAGCCCGCTCTGCATCGCCTTCGCGCCGTCCACAATGCCAATGCCCTCAGCTATCGGCACCTGGAACCGGCCTTTTACGCCCGTCACGGGGCGGCACTGGAAGATGTAATACGGCGCAACGTTCATCGCCGTAAGACCTCTCAGCAGCTCGCCCAGGACCTCCGACTTGTCGTTCACGCCGCGCAGGAGCACGGTCTGGTTCCGCATCTGTATTCCCCGCGTGAGCAGCGAGTCTATCGCCCGCTTCGCCTCAGCAGTCAGCTCCCTCGGGTGGTTGAACTGCGTGACCACCACAACGGCCTTTTTCCTGGCGTAGCTCTCGAACATGTCCAGCAGGGCGGAGTCGCCGTAGATGCGCTCCGGCAGCGTCACCGGCAGGCGGGACCCGAAGCGGATGAAGTCCAGGTGCTCAATGGCGCACAGCCCTGCCAGATAGCGTTCGATGACGCTGTTGGGATTCATGAGCGCGTCGCCGCCGGAGATGAGGACATTCCGCACCTCCTCGTGCTCCGCAACATAGGCGATGGCCTCGTCCGCAACACGGTTGAGCTCGTCCTCCGTCAGCCCTACCATGCGCTTTCTGAAGCAGTGGCGGCAGTACATCGCGCACTGATTCGTCGAGAGCAGCAGGACCGTCGGTCCGTATTTGTGCTGCAAGCCCTCCAGTTTGGTGTTTGAGGCCTCGCCGCTCGTATCAAACGAGCCATCAGGGTCCATCTCATCCATGGAGGGTATGCACATCCTGGCAATGGGGTCATCCGGGTCCGAGGTATTGACAAGGGATAGGTAATAAGGCGTTATCATCATGGGAAAACGTTCTGCTATCTCTTCTCTCCGTTCTGCCTCCTCCGGTGACAGCCCAAGCCTTTGTACCAGCGCGTCCATGGATCTTACGCTGTTCTCCAATTCTTTCTGCCAGCTCATAGCTGCACCTTCTTTCACTTTTAGAATTTAACGCATAACATTATACCACATATTCCAAGCTCTCACAAGCGCCAATTACTGTTGAAATATACGAAATGACGTTATATAATTAAGGCAAAACAGACAAAGAATGGTGGGATTTTGTTGGATTTCTTGACCTTTGAACTCTGCGGAGTGCAGGAACTGAACCCGCAGAGGACCTTTGACTGCGGTCAGTGTTTTCGCTGGAACGCGGATGCGGAGGGGAAATACAGGGGCGTAGCTTCAGGGAAGGCGGCGGTGGTCTGGGCCGAGGCAGGCCGGACGTACATAGAGTGCGCCGCTGGGGATATATATTTCTGGCGTGACTACCTCGACATGGAGACGGACTATGCCGAGGCCCGACGCAGCATAGAGGTCTGCGACTATCTGCGCGAATGCGCGGCCTACGGCGAGGGTATAAGGATACTCCGCCAGGACAAGTGGGAGGCGTTGTGCTCGTTCATCCTCTCGCAGTGCAACAACATCCCAAGGATAAAGGGCATAGTGGAGAAGCTCTGCTCGCTCTATGGCGAGCCGGTGGAGGCGCCCTGGGGCGAGGCCCGGGCTTTCCCGACGGCGGAGCGGGTAGCGGATCTGAGCGAGGAGGCCCTTGCGCCGCTGCGCTCGGGCTACCGCACGCCCTACATACTTGCGGCGGCGCGGGCCGTCGCCGGCGGTGACATAGACCTGGACGCGACGGCGCTCTTGCCCTGCGGCGAGGCGCGGGCGGAGCTCAAGAAGCTCAACGGCGTGGGCGACAAGGTGGCCAACTGCGTCGTGCTCTTCGGTCTGCACCAGCTGGACGCATTCCCGGCGGATGTGTGGATAAAGCGCGCGCTGGCGGCGAATATGCCGAAGGGGTTTGACCCCTCGTCGCTGGGCAAATACGCGGGTCTGGCGCAGCAGTATATGTTCTTCCACGCGCGCGAGACGGCGGACCAAGTCTGAAGTTTTCAGCGCCTGAGCAGGGGACCTTTTGCGTGCTTTATTGCGCAAAGGCGGGCGTTGGGATGCGGAAATGGTTGACTTAGGGCGTCTGTGTGATAAAATATGAAGAATAGCAAAAAACCAAATTCTTTGCGGAGGTGCGTTTCATATGAATCGTTTTGGCAGCTTTTCCGAGCGCTTTGTCGGCGAGGGTCTGACCTTTGACGACGTCCTGCTCGTCCCGGCGGAGAGCAGCGTCCTGCCGCCCGACATCGACCTGTCCACGAACCTGACCAAGACCATCAGGCTCAACACGCCCATCATGAGCGCGGCGATGGACACCGTGACGGAGTACCGCATGGCCATAGCCATAGCGCGTGAGGGCGGCATCGGCGTCATCCACAAGAGCATGCCGATAGACGATCAGGCCGAGCAGGTGGACATGGTCAAGCGTTCGGAGAACGGCGTCATCACGAACCCCTTCTACCTCGGGCCGGACAACACCCTCGGCGAGGCGGACGCGCTCATGGCAAAATACCGCATCTCCGGCGTGCCGGTCGTGGATGCCGACGGTGTGCTCATAGGCATCATCACGAACCGCGACATGAAGTTCGAGGAGAACATGGACAGGCAGATCCGCGAGGTCATGACCAGCGCGGGCCTCGTCACAGGCCGCGAAGGCACGACGCTCGAGGAGGCCAAGGACATCCTCCGCAGGCACAAAATAGAGAAGCTGCCCATAGTGGACGAGCAGTTCCACCTCAAGGGGCTCATAACGATAAAGGACATAGAGAAGGTCGTCAAATACCCGAACTCGGCCAAGGATAAGCATGGCCGTCTGCTCTGTGCCGCGGCCATCGGCGTGACGAACGACATACTTGACCGCGCCGGCGCTCTTGTCCAGGCGGGCGTGGACGCGCTCGTGCTCGACTCGGCGCACGGCCACTCGGCAAACATCATGCGCTGCGTGGGCCTCGTGAAGAACGCCTTCCCCGAGGTGCAGCTCATAGCGGGCAACGTCGCCACCGCCGAGGGTACGGAGGCGCTCATCAAGGCGGGCGCGGACTGCGTCAAGGTCGGCATCGGCCCCGGCTCCATCTGCACCACCCGCGTGGTCTCCGGCATAGGCGTGCCGCAGATAACGGCGGTGCTCGAGTCCGCCGCAATGGGCGACAAATACGGCATCCCCGTCATTGCCGACGGCGGCATCAAGTATTCTGGCGACATCGTCAAGGCCCTGGCAGCGGGCGCGAGGGTCGTCATGATGGGCTCCATGCTCGCGGGCTGCGAGGAAAGCCCCGGCGAGAGCGAGATATTCCAGGGCAGGCAGTTCAAGGTCTACCGCGGCATGGGCAGTATCGGCGCAATGCAGAAGGGCTCCGGCGACCGCTACTTCCAGTCCGGCTCCAAGAAGCTCGTCCCCGAAGGCGTCGAGGGCCGCGTCCCCTACAAGGGAGCCGTGTCCGACACGATATTCCAGATGATGGGCGGCCTGCGCTCCGGCATGGGCTACTGCGGCTGCCCGGACATCGAGTCGCTCCGGACCAAGACCAAATTCGTGCGCATCACCGGCGCGGGCCTCAAGGAGAGCCACCCGCACGACATCTATATAACGAAGGAAGCCCCCAACTACACCATGAACCCGCAGGGCTAAGTCCCCGCGGGCGCGGGAAACGGAGGATGACATGGACGAAAAGATCGAAAAGCTCAAAAGCTGGATAGCGGAGAGCGACAACATCGTGTTTTTCGGCGGCGCGGGCGTCTCCACGGAGAGCGGCATCCCCGATTTCCGCAGCGTGGACGGGCTGTATAATCAGAAATGGCGCTACCCGCCGGAGACGATCCTGAGCCACACCTTTTTTGAGCGCGACCCGGAGGAGTATTACCGCTTCCACCACGAGAAGCTGGTCATAGACGGCGCAAAGCCGAACCGGGCGCATCTGCGCCTGGCTGAGCTGGAGCGCGAGGGCAAGCTCAAAGCAGTCGTCACGCAGAACATAGACGGCCTGCACCAGGCGGCGGGGAGCAAAAACGTGCTCGAGCTGCACGGCAGCATCCTGCGCGCCTATTGCTCGCGCTGCCATAAGCCCTTCCCGGCGGACGAGATGAACCACTGCAAGGGAGTGCCTCACTGCTCCTGCGGCGGTGTGGTGCGGCCTGACATCGTGCTCTATGAGGAACCCCTGGATATGGACGTCATGGAGCGCGCGGTGCGCTATATCCGCAACGCCGATGTGCTGATAATCGGCGGGACCTCGCTGGGCGTGTACCCGGCGGCGGGGCTCATCAACTACTACCGGGGCAAAAAGCTGGCGCTGGTGAACCTGTCCGAGACGCCGTATGACAGGTACGCAGACCTCGTGATACACGAGAAGATCGGAGAGGTGTTTTCCATCGTATGAACCGCACGGACGTGTTGGGCGTGGAATTTGACAACGTGACGATGGCGGAGGCCGTAGAGCGTGCGCTTGAACTGATAGCAGTTCGGGAGTGCCGCTATGTGGTCACGCCGAACCCAGAGATAGTCATGCTGGCTAAGGAGAACGCAGAGCTAAAGAGGGCGCTCGCGGGAGCGGCGCTCGTACTGCCGGACGGCGTCGGCATCGTGAAGGGTGCGGCGATACTTGGCCGACCGATGAAGGGAAAGGTCCCGGGCATAGATTTTGCCTGCGGCGTTATGGCGCGGCTCGCGGAAAAGGGCGGCAGCGTGTATCTCTTCGGAGCAAAGCCCGGAGTGGCCGAGCTGGCGGCGGAGACGCTTGAGAGCAGATATCCGGGCCTGATAGTGGCGGGGACGTCGGATGGCTATTTTTCGGACGACGCGCCTATAATAGAGAAGATAAGGGCTGCGCAGCCGGATATGCTGCTGGTCTGCCTCGGCGCGCCGAAGCAGGAACTGTGGATGGCAAAGGAGGAGGGCAAGCTGCCCGTAGGTCTCATGTGCGGCCTGGGCGGGAGCCTGGACGTCTTTGCCGGAACGGTGAAGCGTGCGCCGGAGAGCTGGCAGAGGCTGGGCCTGGAGTGGCTGTACAGGCTGATGAAGGAGCCCAGGCGCATAGGCCGCATGATGAAATTGCCCCTCTTCGTCGTCGAGGCGGCGGGAGAGAGGCTGAGAGGTAAGTAAGATGGCTGATAAGGGCAAGCTCATAGTGCTCGAGGGCATAGACGGCAGCGGCAAGTCTGCGCAGTATAGAAAGCTCAAGGCGCGCTTCGAGCTCGAGGGCATAGATTGCCGGACGATAGTTTTCCCGCGATACGACCAGGAGTCCTCCGCGCTGATACGCATGTACCTGGAGGGGCAGTTCGGCGCGAACCCGGCAGACGTGGGTCCCTGCGCGGCGTCCATCTTCTACGCGGTGGACAGGTACGCCTCGTATATGACGGACTGGGGCGAGTACTACAAGTCCGGCGGCGTCATCCTCTCGGACAGGTACACGACCTCAAACGCCGTACACCAGGGCGCAAAGCTGCCGGAGTCCGAGCAGCCGGCTTTTTTCGACTGGCTGTACGACCTGGAATATGTTAAACTCGGCCTGCCGAGGCCGGACCTGGTGGTGTACCTGGACGTGGATTTGGAGACCTCGCTGGCTCGTATGCGCCACCGCCAGGAGAAAACCGGCAAGGACGGCGACATACACGAGAAGGATGCGGCATATCTGGCCGCCTGTCTCGCAACCGGGGCGAGAGCGGCGGAGCACTACGGCTGGCGCCGCGTGGACTTCAAAAAGGACGGACAGATACGCGAGCTGGACGAAAAGCACGAAGAGATCTTTGCCGCGGTCAGGTCAGCGCTGTGAAAGCGGAAAAATCTAGACTCCGCGGCGAGATAAGGGCCAGGATAGCCGCGCTGGACCCGGATTATATAAGCAAGAGCGACACCGGCATCATGAGAAACACACTGAAAATGCCCGGCTTTCGCAGCGCTCATACCGTGTTTGCCTACCTTTCCGTGGACAGGGAATGCGATACAAGGCGCATAGTGGAGCAGCTCAGGTCAAGCGGAAGGCTCATAGCCCTGCCGAGGAGCCGGAAAGGCGGCGTTATGGACTTTGCGCTCTATGACGGGAAGCTCGACGAGGGTGTGTACGGCATCCCACAACCGCCGGAGGAGGCGGAGACCGCCGAACCGGGCGAGAAAGACTTCATGCTGGTCCCGGCTCTTTGCTGCGACAGAAGGGGCGTAAGGCTGGGCCACGGCGGCGGCTACTATGACCGCTACCTTGCGGAACACCGCGTAGCCACCGCCTGCCTTTGCCGCGAACGGCTGCTTTTGGAAAAAGTACCGAAGGATTGGAACGATTTTGCCGTGAACTACGTCATAACCGAACGGGAGATAATAAAAACAGGGCTCTGACGAGCCCTGTGCCGGGAGTTACGCTGCTTCAGCAGCAGGAGTTGCAGCAGTTGCTGCTGCTCTCGCAGCTCGAGCTGCAGCCGCAGTTGCCGCCGCAGCAGAAGATGAGCAGGAGTATGATGATGATCCAGAAGCAGCTTCCGTTTCCATTTCCGCAGAACATTTAATCGACCTTTCTCCGCGCTATGTGATTTACCCGGGCCCGGCCCCGCGCGGGGGGCGGGCGAGGCTGGTTATCTGGCGTAGTGGACGGCGCCGGCGCCGGATTTGCGCCGTCTGAGCCATAATATGCCCGGCGCGGCAAACACGTTACTTGGGAGAACCGAGGAAAATGCAGAACAATTTTGACAAGCTCAATGAAATATTCGGCGTAAAGCCCGAGGGCGGGGAAGAGACCGCAGCAAAGGAAGAGGCCAGAGAACCGGAAACGGCGCCCGAGCAGGCCGCTGCGCCAGAGCCGGCAGGGGAAGAGACAAAGGTCATAAAGCCTCTTAGCGACAGCCAGCCGGTGCCGGAGAAGCCCGCTGAAGAGGCACCGCAGGAGGAGACGCCGGCGCCTGGTGACGAGGGCGGCGAACCCGAGGAAAAGTCTGCCCCGCACTTCAAAGGTCCCCTGAAATTCATAGACAGCTTTATCTATGACCCGAAGAAACACGAAAAGGACGCGGAGGAGGCGGCAAAACAGCCGCACGAACCTCCCGAGGATGAGCCGGAAGAGCTGGACGACGAGGACGAACCCATCGAGCCGCGCGACTACCAGCCCATACGCGGCCGGAGAGACGGCAAGACGGGCTGCCTGGGCGGGCTCATGTACTTTGCCTTTGTTGTCAGCCTGAGCATCATCCTGGCCTGCGTCGTGTGGATGGCGGCTTCCGACGTGCTCGCGCTCAACAAACCGCTGGAGGACGGAACTGTCACTCTGCCGCAGAGCATCTTCACGGAAAAGGTCATAGAGGTCGAGAACGAGGACGGCACGACCACCACGAAAACCGTCATGAGCGCTGATATAGACTATGTGGCAACGGCGCTCAAGGACGCTGGCCTCATAGAATACAAGCCGCTGTTCAAGCTGTTTTGCAAGGTCGTGGACGCGGATATCAAAATAGACCCCGGCACCTATAAGCTCAACACCAAGTGCGACTATAACGCGCTGGTCCTGAGAATGCAGACGGCCTCGGCGTCCATGGTGGCGACGACTGTCATGTTCCCAGAGGGCTATACGATGCAGCAGATATTCGAAAAGCTGGAGACTGAGGGCATCTGCTCCGTTGAGGACCTGATGGAGGCCGCCGCGAACTACTCTTATAATTACCCCTTCCTGGACTGGGCCGAGCCCGGCGACGCGAGCAGGCTTGAGGGCTACCTCTTCCCGGACACCTATGAATTCTATCAGGGAATGCAGGCCTCCAGCGCGATAAACAAGTTCCTCCTGAACTTCCACGGCAAGCTCACGGCGGATATGTATACCCAGGCCTCGAAGCTAAACATCTCGCTGCACGAAGCGGTGATAGTGGCGTCCATGATAGAGGCAGAGGCGGCTAACGATTCCGAACGCGCGAACATTGCCGCCGTCATCTACAACCGCCTGAAACAGGGTATGCCGCTGCAGATAGACGCGACAGTCATGTACGCGCTTGGCGAGCACAAGGAGTACCTGACGACGGAGGACCTCCAGGTGGACAGCCCGTACAACACCTATACCAACACTGGCCTGCCCGCAGGACCGATATGCAATCCGGGCCTTGCCTCGATAAACGCGGCGCTGAACCCCTCTGATGCCAGCTATCTCTACTATGCGCTGGACGTTGAGAGCGGAACGCACAGGTTCTTCACGAGCTACAGCGAGTTCGAGGCCTTCACGGCCACGCAGGACTACACGGCGGGATAACGCAAAACGAGCTGAGCGGCGCGGACTTGAGTCCGCGCCGCTTTTTTGCACCGATTCGGGCTTGTTTTCCTGGGAAAGGTCGTATATAATGTATAAGGGGTAGGATTTGCCTCGTGATTATGGAAAACGGAGATGTGATAAATGGAACTGCAAAATTTTGACAAGATTCTGGAACGCGTTCCCAAAATGTCCAGGCCCATGCGCGTCATCCTCGCCGGTTCAGACGGGGAGAACATGCTGAAGGGCATCTTCGCGGCGCAGGAAAAGGGCCTTGTCCAGCCTGTCCTGGTGGGTGACCGCGCGAGGACTATAACGGTGCTTGAGCAGTTCGGACTTGAGCGCGAGCCCTATACAATGGTAGACACGCCTCCCGGACACAACATAACTCAGGAGGCAATTGACATCATAAACGCCGGCGACGGCGACGTGCTCATGCGCGGCAACATCGCTACGCGCGACTTCCTCATGCCCGTCCTTGACAAGACCAACAAGCTGCGCACGGAGCGGCTCATGAGCCACGTTTCCCTGGCAAGCCTTCCGGAGTATCCCAAACTCATTGCGCTGAGCGATATGACCGTAGTCATCAAGCCGAATATGACCCAGAAAAAGGCCATAATCAAAAATACCGCCGACGCACTAAAGGCCTTTGGCTATGAGAATCCCAAGCTGGCCCTCCTGAGCCTTGTCGAGAAGGTAACCTTCCATATGCAGGACACCGTGGAGGCTCAGCGCCTTGTCTCCGAGCAGAAGCAGAGGCCCTTTGCAGACTGCGAGCTCTGGGGACCCATCTCCTATGACCTGATCCTGAGCAAAGAGGCCGCTAGGCTGAAGAATTATGACTGCCCCTGGTCGGGCGGCGGCTTCGACGGCATCATCGCTCCGGACCTGTCCACGGCGAATACGCTGGTCAAGAGCTGGCTCATCCACGCGCACGCGGTGACTTGCGGCGCGGTGGTCGGAGCCCGTGTGCCGATAGCGCTGACCAGCCGCAGCGCGAACGAGGAGGAGACCTACCTGTCCCTCGTTTTCTGCGCCGTGCTTGACGCCTGGCGCAAGGAGTGCAAGGCCAAGGGGATAAGCTGAATAGAACAAGGCGATAATATGGGGGCTCTCCGGCGGGAGGGCCTCCTTAATTTTTCGCCCGCCCTTGACAATTTTTACTCGGGTGTTTATTATGAATAAATACGGATATTTGTCCTGGGAGGTAATTATGAAGGCTTTCGGTCTTAACGAACTCAGGGAGATGTTTCTCTCGTTTTTTGAATCCAAGGGGCATCTGCGTCTGCCGAGCTTTTCGCTCATCCCGCAGAACGACCCTTCGCTCCTGCTCATAAACTCGGGTATGGCGCCGATGAAGCCCTATTTCACCGGCGAGCAGACCCCGCCGCGCAGGCGCGTCTGCACCTGCCAGAAGTGCGTCCGCACCGGCGATATCGAAAATATCGGCAAGACGGCCAGGCACGGCACCTACTTCGAGATGCTGGGCAACTTCTCTTTCGGAGACTACTTCAAGCACGAGGCGATAGCCTGGTCCTGGGAGTTCCTCACCAGCCCCGAGTGGGTCGGGATAGACCCGGACAGGCTGTACCCGTCGGTGTACGAGGACGACGACGAGGCGTTCAACATTTGGCGAGACGAGATCGGCATAGCGCCGGAGCGCATTTTCCGCTTCGGCAAGGCGGATAACTTCTGGGAGCACGGCACTGGCGCCTGCGGCCCTTGCTCGGAGATATACTTCGACCGTGGCGAGAAATACGGCTGCGGCAAGCCGGACTGCACTGTGGGCTGTGATTGCGACAGGTATATCGAGGTCTGGAACAACGTTTTCAGCCAGTTCAACTCCGACGGCCAGGGCCACTACACCGAGCTCGCGCAGAAGAATATCGACACCGGCATGGGCCTCGAGCGCCTGGCCTGCGTCTGCCAGGGCGTGGACAGCCTGTTCGACGTCGATACCGTCATGAACATCACGCACAAGGTCTCGGAGCTGACCGGCGCGCACTACGGCGAAAGCCACAGGAACGACGTATCTCTCCGCGTCATCACCGACCACATCAGGTCCGCCACCTTTATGATAGGCGACGGAGTGCTGCCCTCGAACGAGGGCCGCGGCTACGTGCTGCGCCGTTTGCTCCGCCGCGCGGCGAGGCACGGCAAGTTCCTCGGCGTGAACGAGCCCTTCCTGTATAAAGTCTGTGAGACTGTCATAAACGAGAACCGCTCCGCATACCCGGACCTCGTGGAGAAGCAGAGCTTCATTACGAAGGTCATCAGGACCGAGGAGGAGAGTTTTGCCCGCACGATAGACGGCGGCATGCGTATCCTGGGCGAGCTCGTGGACGAACTGAAGGCAAAGGGCGAAACCGTGCTCTCGGGCGCGGACGCCTTCAAGCTCTATGATACCTATGGTTTCCCGCTGGACCTCACGGAGGACGTGCTGGGCGAGTCCGGCATGACCGCGGATACGGAGGGCTTCAACGCGCTCATGCAGGAGCAGCGCGATCGCGCCAGGGCCGCGAGGGGCGAAATAAGCGGCTGGTCCGGCCTTGACCTGGGCCTCGACGCCGTGCCGACGGTGTTCACGGGCTACGAGAAGCTCACGGATGAGGCAAAGGTCGAGGCGCTGGTCGTCGAGGGCGAGCTCTCCGGCGAACTGCGCGAGGGGGTCGAGGGTTCCGTCGTGCTAGACAAGACGCCCTTCTACGCCGAGATGGGCGGCCAGGTGGCCGACCACGGCAGGATCGAGGCTGATGGCCTGCTCTTCGAGGTTCGCGACGTGCAAAAGACCAAGGGCGGCAAGTACCTGCACAGCGGCGTCATGAAAAAGGGCGAGCTTAGGCTCGACATGACCGTCACCGCCTTCGTGGACGAGGAGCGCCGCCGCGCCATCATGCGCGCGCACTCCGCCACGCACCTGCTCCACGCCGCGCTGCGCCAGGTCCTGGGCGACCATGTCCACCAGGCTGGTTCGCTGGTAGAGCCGGACAGGCTGAGGTTCGACTTCACACACTTCTCCGCCCTGACCGGCGAGGAACTGCTCGAGGTCGGCAGGATAGTCAACAGAGAGATCCTCAAGGGCGACGCGATCGACGTCGCGGAGATGGGCATAGACGAGGCCAAGGCCCAGGGCGCTCAGGCGCTGTTTGGGGAGAAGTACGGCGACGTTGTCCGCGTCGTCAAGATGGGCGAATTTTCGAGCGAGCTGTGCGGCGGCACACACATGAACAACACGGCCAAGGTAGGCCCGTTCAGGATAGAGTCCGAGTTCTCGGTTGCCTCTGGCGTGCGGCGCATAGAGGCCGTGACGGGCCTGGAGTTCTTCCGTGAGAACGAGGAGAACAACCGCAGGCTCATGGAGATGGCAAACGTGCTCAAGTCCTCGCCCTTCGAGGTCGTGGAAAAGGCCAAGACCGCCATGAACGACCTGAAAGAACTCAGGCGCAAGGTAGAGGCCCTGCAGGACAAGCTGCGCTCCGGCGAGCTGGACGGTTTCATCGCCTCGGCCAAGAAGGTCGGAGACCTGCGCGTGATCACCGCTACAAGGCCTGGTTCCACCGCGGATGAGATGCGCCGCGTGGGCGACTTCCTGCGCGACAAGGCCCCGAATCTCGTGGCGGTGTTCGCCGCTGTAGAGGAGGGGAAGATAACCTTCTTCGCGGTCTGCGGCAAGAACGCGGTCGAAAAGGGTGTGAAGGCAGGCGACCTCATAAAGCAGGTCACCGCCATGACCGGCGGCAAAGGCGGCGGCAAGCCCGACTTCGCCATGGGCGGAGGAAAGGATACGCTCATGCTCGACAACGCCCTCGCCATGGTGGACAACTTTGTTGCGATAAAGCTTGGACTTTTGAAGGAGGAGAAGTAAATGTCAGACTGCCTTTTCTGCATGATAGCCAAGGGCGATATCCCCTCAAACAAGGTCTATGAGGACGAGAGCGTCCTGGCGTTCAGGGATATCAACCCCCAGGCACCCACTCATATATTGGTCATCCCGAAGGAGCACATCGCGGACTCCGCGGCGGGCATCACGGCTGAGAACTCTGCGGTCGTGGCGCACATCTTCGAGGTCATAGCCAAGATAGCCGCGCAGGAGGGCCTCGACGCAGGTTTCCGCGTCATCACCAACTCCGGTAAGGCTGCAGGCCAGACGGTGCCTCACCTGCACTTCCATATCCTCGCGGGCGTGGACATGGCCGAAAAGCTCATATAAAAGACGAACCCCCGGTCCTCTGGACCGGGGGATTTTTCAGCTGCTTTCCTTTTCTACCAGCACCCAGGGCGCGACCTCCGACTGGCAATCCTCGCCGTTCATGAGTCGGAACAGGAGCTGCGCCGCCATGCGCCCGACGTTGTATTTCCCGTGCGAGAGACTTGTTATCCGCATGGGCGAGAGCTCGCTGTACTGGCTGTTGTCAAAGCTGACGACGGCAAGGTCCGCGGGGATGGAGACGCCGTGTTTCAGCAGGTGGCCTACTAGACGGCTGGCTATCTCGTCGTTATAGCATACGACGGCGGTACACTCGTGGAGAAGCGGACCAATGCGCTCGAATACCGGCTCTCCGTCCAGGATGCTCTCCTTGAGCCGTGTGTCATACCAGAGCACATGCCTGTCGTCTATGCCGAGCCCCAGGTCTCGCAGCCCGTCCGAATACCCGGCGTAGCGCTGGTGGCCCTGGATGTCGTCGTTTTTGAAGATGCCTGCGATCTTTCTGTGTCCTTTGCCGTAGAGGTAGCGCACAAGTTCGCGCCCGCCCCCGTAGTTGTCGTCCAGGACCGAGAGAGTACCTTCAAGTTGGGGGTAGTTGCCGTTCATGAATACCAGGGGGACGCCACGGCTCATGAGCTTTCGGTACATGTCCAGGTTCGGGTTGGGCAGGCCGGTCTTGGTCCCCTCGACGAGGACGCCGTCTAGCTGCGGCAGACCCAGGAGCGTCTGCAGGACCTTGCGCTCGTTCGAGACCTGGTTCTGCGTGGCGAAGAGCAGGGGGGCGCTGTCGTTATCCGAGAGCACTGTTTCGACTTCGCGCAGGATACTGGGGAAGATGTAGTCGCTTATATAGGTGGTGACGACCGCAATAGAGCGCCTCTGCACGGGAGCGGGCGCGGAATTGTCCCTGACGCGGGAGCCGCTGCCCTGTTGACGTTCTATGAGCCCCTCAGTCACAAGGACCGAAAGTGCCTGCCTCACGGTTTGCCTGCTCACCTGAAACTGCTGGCAGAGACTGTTTTCCGTCGGCAGGAGGTCGTGCTCATGATAAATGCCGCTAGTGATGTCCGAGCGGAGCGAGTCGGCCACTATTTGGTATTTTGGCGCCATGAATATCCCCCCAACACAAGTACCCTTGCATACAGATTAGCACATTCATTCACCTATTTCAAGCACCTTATTCAAATTTGTACATACAATATTCAGTCTAAAGTCACAGCTGAGCAAGACTGCGAGGAGGAGTGGAAAGGCGCCGACCTGTTCGACCGCTGCCAGTGGTCCGAACAAAACTTGTCGATTTTTCGCCTGTATTTGCTCAAACCGTCCGTATTTTTTGCACGTTTGTACAATGAGCACAAAAGCTCTAAAAAAGGACTAATTCATATAAATGCACTGATTAGTTCAAATATTGTGGAATATATGCAAAAATCGACAATTTAATCGCATATGAAGAGACGTTAAAAAATTGTCTGTTTTTTCTACGGCATTTTTCCACGGATTTGTATTGTAAAAATGGGCGAAATGACAAATTCATCAGTACAAATTCTTGACATAGGAAGAATAAGGGCTTATACTCGGAGCATGAACACCGGCCGGGCGGAAGCCCGTCGGAAAAATAGCGATTGGAGAGATATGGAATGAAAAAGCTTCTTGCACTTATCCTCGCGCTTGTAATGGTGTTCGCGCTGGCCGCCTGCGGCAGCGAGGATACTACCACCTCCGAGCCCCCCGCTGAGGAGACCACCACCGGCGGCGACGTCTCCGAGGCCCCCGAAGGCGGCGACGACGCCACTGACGGCGAGCTCATCACTGTAGGTTTCGCCCAGGTCGGCCACGAGTCCGACTGGCGCACCGCTTCCACCAACTCCTGCAAAGAGGTCTTCTCCACGGAGAACGGCTACGACCTGATCTTCGTTGACTGCGACCAGGATTCCGCCGCCCAGCTCGAGGCTGTCCGCGGCTTCATCCAGCAGGAAGTCGACTACATAATCATTGACCCGATCGTCGCCACCGGCTGGGACACCGTCCTGACTGAGTGCGAGGACGCGGGCATCCCTGTCATCGTTATCGACCGTACCATCGACGACTCCGACAAGTATGTCTCCTGGGTTGGCTCCAACTTCAAGGATGAGGGCCTCGCCGCCGGCGAGTGGCTGAAGGCCTACGCCGATGCCAAGGGCATCACCGAGATCAACGCGCTTGTCATTGAAGGCACCACCGGCGCTTCCGCCACCATCGGCCGTACCGACGGCTTCAAGGAGATCGCCGACAAGTACGGCTGGACCATCCTCGACTCCCAGAGCGGCGACTTCACCGACGTCGGCGGCCAGGAGGTCATGGAGTCCTACTGCAAGAGCTATGAGGGCCAGTTCAACGTCGTCGTCTGCCAGAACGACAACGAGGCCTTCGGCGCGATGACCGCCATGGACGCTGCCGGCGTCACCTACGGCGTTGACGGCGACGTCATCCTCATCTCCTTCGACGCCTGCACCGCGGGCCTGGAGGAAGTCATGGCCGGCAACATCAACGCCGACTTCGAGTGCAACCCGCTCGCCGCTCCCTTTGTCGAAGAGGTCATCAAGCAGCTCGAGGCTGGCGAGACCCCCGAGAAGGAAGTCTACATGGAAGAGCACTGGTACGTCGCTGAGGACATCCTCGAGTCCATCACCGTGAACGGCGTCGAGCAGGCCCTGTACGTCGTCACTCAGGAGATCGTTGACGCCCAGTATTAATGAGCGCGGCTGAGTAATCAGCCGAAAAGTGAATCCTTTCGTTCCCGCGGGAGGACTCCGGAATGTCCCGGGGTCCTCCCTTTTGAATAGTATGAGGTGATGTGATTTGGAAAACAATATCGTGCTTACGATGCGGGGCATAAGCATGACCTTCCCCGGCGTCAAGGCGCTCGACAATGTAGATTTCACCCTGCGCAAGGGCGAGATACACGCGCTGATGGGCGAGAACGGCGCGGGCAAGTCCACGCTTATCAAGTGCCTCACGGGCATCAACGACTTCGAGTCCGGCGAGATCCGGGTTGACGGGGTCGAAGGTCCGGTGAAGAACCGCTCGACGCAGGACGCGCAGAAGGTGGGCATCTCCACAGTGTATCAGGAGGTGAACCTCTGCCCGAACCTGAGCGTGGCGGAGAACCTGTTCATAGGCCGCGAGCCCATGACCAAGCTGCATACGATCGACTGCAAGAAGATGGTGCGCCTGGCCGACGAGCTCGTGAAGCGGCTCGACATCAAGGTGGATGTCACACAGAATCTCGAAAACTACTCGCTCGCAATCCAGCAGATGATCGCAATAGCCCGTGCGGTGGACATGGACTGCAAGGTGCTCATCTTGGACGAGCCTACCTCCTCCCTCGACGACAGCGAGGTGGAGAAGCTCTTCAAGATGATGCTGCAGCTCAAATCCGAGGGCGTGGGCATCATCTTCGTCACGCACTTCCTCGAGCAGGTCTACGCGGTCTGCGACAGGATAACGGTGCTCCGCAACGGGACTCTGGTGGGAGAGTACCCGGTGGCGGAGCTGCCCCGCGTGCAGCTGGTGGCGGCGATGATGGGCAAGGATTTTGACGACCTTGCCGCCATAAAGCCCGAGGGCTTTGAAGTGAAGAAGGACTCCCCGCTCGAGATCGAGGCCAAGGGTCTCAGCCACAAGGGGACGATAAAACCCTTCGACCTCGAGATACACAAGGGCGAGGTCGTGGGCCTGACGGGCCTGCTGGGCTCCGGCCGCAGCGAGCTCGCGCGCGCCATCTACGGCGCGGACAAGGCGCAGACCGGCACGCTCAAGGTGGACGGCAAGGACGCGAAGGTCAACCAGCCCATAGACGCCATGAACATGGGCATGGGCCTCCTCCCGGACGACCGCAAGGCCGAGGGTATCATAGCCGACCTCTCCGTGCGCGAGAACATCATCCTGGCGATGCAGGCCAAACGCGGGATGTTCAAGCAGCTCAGCCGCGCCAAGCAGGAGGAGATAGCGGACAAGTACATAGACCTCCTGCAAATAAAGACCGCGACGCGCGAGACTCCCATCCGTCAGCTCTCCGGCGGCAACCAGCAGAAGGCGATACTCGCCCGCTGGCTGGCGACGGACCCGGATTTCCTCATACTCGACGAGCCGACGCGCGGCATAGACGTCGGCACCAAGACCGAGATACAGAAGCTCATAATCCAGCTCGCAGGCGAGGGCAAGAGCATCATGTTCATCTCCTCGGAGATAGAAGAAATGCTCCGCACCTGCAACCGCCTTGCCGTCCTGCGCGACGGCGCCAAGGTAGGCGAACTGGACGGCGAGCTGACCCAGGAGCGGGTAATGGCCGCCATCGCGGGAGGTGCGAGCAATGAATAAGATTAGGAGCCTGACCCAAAAGCAGCTGTTCCTGCCCATATTCTGCGTGTTCCTGGTGCTGTGCTCGAACATCATCTACGACATTGCGCAGGGCAACGCCTTCTACAACTTCTTCAGCATCTCTATAAAGAACGGCGTGCTCTACGGCCGTATCATCGACATACTCAACCGCGGCAGCGAGGTCGCCATCCTGGCCATAGGCATGACGCTGGTCGTCTCCTGCTCGGCCGGAACGGATATATCCGTCGGCTCTGTCATGAGTCTCTGCGCCTCCTTCTGCTGCATGCTGTTGTCCGGCTACGGCGTGACTTCCGCGTATGAGTACGCGCTGCCCCTGGTGGTCTGCGTCATCGCGGGCCTGCTGATGGGCTGCCTCTGCGGCGCGTTCAACGGCGCCCTGGTGGCGTATTTGAACATCCAGCCCATGGTGGCGACGCTCATCCTGTACTCCGCGGCAAGGGCCATCGGCCTGCTGCTGTGCAACGACCAGATACTGTATATCCGCGTGGACAGCTTCGGCATGTTTGGCGGCTACACCGGTTTCCTGCCGACGCCCATCATCATCGCGGCGCTGTGCATACTGATAGTCTCCATAGTGCTCAAAAAGACGGCCATGGGCATGTACGTCCAGTCCGTCGGCATCAACAAGAAGGCCAGCCGCATCGCGGGTCTCAATTCGCAGAAGATCATCTTCCTCTGCTACGTGCTCTGCGGCCTGTGCGCGGCGATCGCGGGCATCGTCTCATCCTCTCGTACCAGCAACGCGGACTCCAACAACATCGGCCTCAACTATGAGCTGGACGCCATCCTGGCGGTCGCGCTTGGCGGCAACAGCCTGGGCGGCGGCAAGTTCAACCTGGCCGGCTCCATCATTGGCGCATACACCATCCAGGCCATCACGACTACTCTCTACGCCCTGGGCGTCTCCACCGAGGTCGCGCCGGTGTTCAAAGCCGTCGTGGTCATAGTCATCGTCGCCATCCAGGCCCCGCCGGTGAAGGCGTACTTCAAAAAGCGCCGCGCCGTCAAGGCTGCCGCTGCTGAAAAGGAGGCCGTGACCGCATGAAAACGACCGCTATAAACAAAAAGCCTGCCTCCGCCCTCAAGGACAGGCGTTCCATGAACGGCAACACCGTACTGCTGGTCATCACCATTGCGCTGTTCATAGTCATGTACGCGGCGGGCTGCATTGTGTATGCCGACAAGGGCTTCACTCACTTCCAGACCTTCCTCAACATTCTCATAAACAACGCCGGCCTCATCTGCGTGGCCTGCGGCATGACCTGCGTCATGCTCACCGGCGGCATCGACATCTCGGTCGGCTCGCTCATCGCGCTCGACTGCATGCTGCTCGCTAAGGGCATGAGCGACTGGGGCATAGGCGCCGTGCCGATGTGCCTCATCATCCTCGCCATAGGCATCGTGATGGGCATCATCCAGGGCTTCTGCGTGGGTTATCTCGAGATCCAGCCCTTCATCGTCACCATGGCGGGCATGTTTTTCGCCCGCGGCCTCACCGCCGTCGTGTCCACGGCGCAGCTTTCCATCACCCAGGACGCCAATGCAACCTTCTACGCCTGGGCCAACACCAAGATAAACCTGCCCGAGTTCCTCGGCTACGCCAACAAGAAGGGCATAATACAGGTCCCGTACATACGAGTGGGCGTGATCGTGGCCATCGTAGTGCTGATTGCTATTTTCCTGGTCCTGCGCTACACTAAGTTCGGCCGTTCGCTCTATGCAGTCGGCGGCAGCGAGCAGTCGGCGGCCATGATGGGCCTGAACGTCAAGCTCACAAAGATGAAGGCATACATTCTCTCTAGCTTCCTGTGCTCCATCGGCGGCATCTGCTACTGCCTGAACACCATGCAGGGCAGCGTGCAGCAGGCCTCGGGCCTCGAGATGGACGCCATCGCATCCTCGGTAATCGGCGGTACGCTGCTGACGGGCGGCGTCGGCAACGTCATCGGTTCGTTCTTCGGCGTGCTCATAAACGGCACGATCTCCACCATAGTAAAGACCAACGGCAAACTGGCCAGCTCCTGGCCCAACATCCTGACCGCGGCGCTGCTCTGCTTCTTCATAGTGCTCCAGAGCATCTTCGCCAAGATCAAGGAAAAGTCAAAGTGAGGCGCGGAATATGGATATTAAAGATACTATCGCAAAGGGCGAGGCATTCCTGGGCATAGAGCTCGGCTCCACCAGGATAAAGGCCGTGCTGACTGGGCGCGACATGGCGCCGATAGCCTCCGGCGGTTTCGCCTGGGAGAACCGCTACGAGGGCGGATACTGGACCTATCACATAGACGAGGTCTGGAACGGCCTGCGCGCCGCCTACGCGGAGCTCGCGGCGGATGTGGAAAAACGCTACGGCGTGAAGCTCACGAGGGTCGCGGCCATGGGCTTTTCCGGCATGATGCACGGCTATATCGCGCTGGACGCCTCCGGCGAGCTGCTGGCACCGTTCAGGACTTGGCGCAACACCACGACAGGGGAGGCCGCGGGCATCCTGACGGAGCGCTTCGGTTTCAACATCCCGCAGCGCTGGAGCGTGGCGCACCTGTACCAGGCTATACTGAACGGCGAGGAGCACGTGAAGGACATAGACTACCTCACGACCCTCGCGGGCTATGTACACTACAAGCTCTGCGGCGAGCGGGTGCTCGGCGTGGGCGAGGCCAGCGGCATGTTCCCGATAGACAGCGCCGCGAAGGACTACGACGACGCCATGCTCGAGAGCTTCGATTCGCTGGTGGCTAACAGGGGCTATCCCTGGAAGCTGAGGGACATCCTGCCGCGTGTGCTGGTCGCAGGGGAGGCCGCGGGCAGCCTGACCGAGGCCGGAGCGAGGCTGCTCGACCCGAGCGGCGCGCTCGAGGCCGGTATCCCGCTCTGCCCGCCGGAGGGCGACGCGGGAACGGGCATGGCCGCCACGAACAGCGTCAGGCAGAGAACGGGCAACGTCTCCGCCGGAACGAGCGTGTTTGCCATGATCGTACTTGAAAAGGCGCTGCCGAAGGTGCATACTGAGATAGACATGGTAACGACTCCGGCGGGCCTGCCCGCCGCAATGGTGCACTGCAACAACTGCACAAACGAGATAAACGCCTGGGCCGAGGTGTTCCGCGGCTTCCTGGAGGCGATGGGGCAGGAGCCGGATATGAACGCGGTGTTCACGGCCATGTTCCGCACGGCGCTCGCGGGAGAGCCGGACGCGGGCGGGCTGCTGCTGTATAACTACCTCTCCGGAGAGCCTGTGACGGGCCTTGAAGAGGGCTGCCCGCTGCTGGTGCGGACGCCGGAGGCGCGGCTGAACTTTGCAAACTTCATGCGCGCGCAGCTATTTTCCGCCGTGGCCTCGCTGAAGCTGGGCATGGACATACTCGCGGCGGACGGCGTGGAGCTGGACAGGCTCCTGGGCCACGGCGGCTTCTTCAAAACGCCGGAAGCGGGGCAGAAGCTCATGGCCGCGGCGCTGGGCGTGCCTGTGTCGGTCATGGAGACGGCGGGCGAAGGCGGCCCCTGGGGCATGGCCCTGCTGGCCGGATACATGGCCTTGAAAAAGCCCGGCGAGAGCCTTGAGGACTGGCTGGACGGCACGGTCTTTGCCGCGCAGGAGGTCAGCACCGTTTCGCCGGACGCGGCGGACGCCGAGGGTTTCGGCGGATTTATAAGTAACTATGTGAGGGGGCTCGCCGTGGAGCGCGCCGCCGTTGAGAACTTGAGATAGGAGGAGATCGTCATGGAAAACAAGGAGTTTTGGTTTGTAGTCGGCAGTCAGTTCCTGTATGGCCCCGAGGTGCTGGACACCGTCGCAGAGCGCGCCGCCGAGATGGCGGAGAGCATGAGCGCCTCCGGAAAACTGCCCTGCAAGCTGGTATATAAGGCCACGGTCAAGACCGACGCCGAGATTACCGAGATAATGAAGGCCGCCAACCGCGCTGAGGACTGCCTCGGCGTAGTGACCTGGTGCCACACCTTCTCCCCGAGCAAGATGTGGATACACGGTCTGGGCCTGCTTCAGAAGCCCTGGTGCCACCTGGCCACGCAGTATAACCGCCGCATCCCGAACGAAGCCATAGACATGGACTTCATGAACCTCAACCAGGCCGCGCACGGCGACCGCGAGCACGGCTTCATCGGCGCGCGTATGCGCCTGCCTCGCAAGATCATCGCGGGCTATTGGCAGGACGCGCCTGTGCTCGAGGAGCTGGGCGCCTGGATGCGCTCGGCCATAGGCTATGACTTCTCGCACAAGCTGCGCATCGTCCGCTTCGGGGACAACATGCGCGACGTCGCCGTCACCGAGGGCGACAAGGTCGAGGCGCAGATAAAGCTCGGCTGGCAGGTGGATTATTGGCCGGTCGGCCACCTCGTTGAGACGATGGACGAGCTCACCGAGGCCGAGGTGGACGCCCAGATGGACGAGTACCGCGCCCGCTACGACTTCGCCACGGACGATATCGCCACGGTGCGCTATCAGGCGAAGGAGGAGGCCGCAATGCGCAAGATCCTCGCCCGCGAGGGCGCGCAGGCCTTCATCAACAACTTCCAGGACCTCTACGGCATGGAGCAGCTGCCCGGCCTCGCCAGCCAGAACATGATGGCCGACGGCATAGGCTACGGCGGCGAGGGCGACTGGAAGGTCTCCGGCATGACCGCAATCATGAAGAAGATGGCCGAGGGCCTCGAGGGCGGCACGCTCTTCATGGAGGACTACACCTACGACCTGGAGCCCGGCAACGAGATCTCCCTGGGCGCGCACATGCTCGAGGTCTGCCCCTCGATAGCTGCGGAAAAGCCGAGGATAGAGATACACCCGCTGGGCATCGGCGGCAAGAATCCCCCGGCGCGCCTGGTGTTCGAGGGCAAGGCCGGACCCGGCATCGTGGTCAGCCTCATCGACATGGGCGGCAGACTGCGCATGATAATCCAGGACATCGAGGTCATTAAGCCGACCCTCGATATGCCGAACCTGCCTGTGGCGAGGGTCATGTGGAAGCCCGCTCCGGACCTGCTGACCGGCGTGAAGTGCTGGATAGCCGCGGGCGGCGCGCACCACACCGTGCTCTCCACAGCCGTCAGCGCCCAGATGATGATGGACTGGGCCGAGATGATGCAGATCGAGTGCGTCCACATCACGAAGGACACGAAGTTCGAGGACTTCAAAAAGGAACTGTTCTACAACGATATCGCATGGAAATTGAGGAGCCTGTAAACTATGCTTGAAGCACTGAAAGAAGAGGTATGCCGCGCAAATCTGCTACTGCCGGAGCACGGACTCGTGACCTTTACCTGGGGCAACGTCTCCGGTGTGGACCGCGAGAGCGGAATGATGGTCATAAAGCCCTCGGGCGTGGACTACGAGGGCATGAGCCCGGAGGACATGGTCGTGGTAAGCCTGGAGACGGGTGAGAGAGTGGAGGGCCGCTGGAAGCCCTCCAGCGATACGGCCACGCACGTCGCGCTCTACAACGCATTCCCCACGCTCGGCGGCGTGGTCCATACGCACAGCCGCTGGGCCACGAGCTTTGCCCAGGCTGGGCGCGGCATCCCCGCTTTCGGCACCACCCAGGGCGACTACTTCTACGGCGAGATCCCCGTCACGCGGAAGATGACGCCGGAGGAGATAGCGGGCAGCTACGAGCTCGAGACGGGCAATGTCATAATCGAGACCTTCCGTGAGCGGCGCATAGACCCGGACCAGGTCCCCGCAGCTCTGGTCTACAGCCACGGCCCCTTTGCCTGGGGCAAGGACGCGATGAACGCGGTCCACAACGCGGTGGTGCTCGAGGAAGTGGCGTTCATGGCCTTCCACGCCATGGCGCTGACTCCCGGCCTGCCGCCCATGCAGCAGGAGCTGCTGGATAAGCACTACCTGAGAAAACACGGCCCCGGCGCGTATTACGGCCAGGGCTGAGGAGGAACGGCATATGAGCGGTTGGAGGATAAGGCAATTCGGCAACGCGGAGTGCGTCAGGCTCGAAAACGGCGGGCTCTCGTGCGAGATACTCACCTACGGCGGCGCCCTGCGCTGCCTGAACGTGCCGGACAGAAACGGCAGGAGCGTGGACGTCGTCCTCGGCTTCGACAGCCTGGAGGACTACATGGAGCAGACCGGCTTCCTCGGCGCGCTCATAGGCCGCTTTGGGAACCGCATCGGGAACGCGGAGTTCAAGCTGGACGGCAAGCGTTATGAGCTTTTCAAAAACGACGGCGCCAACCACCTGCACGGCGGCAGGCGCGGCTTCGACAAGCGCATCTGGAAGATAGAGGCCAGGGACGACACCAAGCTCGCCCTCTCGCTCGTGAGCGAGGACGGCGAGGAGGGATACCCCGGCAGGCTAGAGGTCTATGTGCTCTATGAGCTCAAGGAGGACGCGCTGGATATAAGCTACCGCGCCTTTTCGGATGCTGATACGCTCTGCAACCTCACGAACCACGCATATTTCAACCTCTCCGGCCACGACAGCGGCACGGTGGAGAAGCAGCTCATAAAGATAAACGCCTCGCACTACACGCCGACGGACGCGGGCCTCATCCCGACGGGCGAGATAGCGGACGTGACGGGGACGCCCATGGACCTGCGCGAGCCGGTCGTCATAGGCGAGCGGGCGGACCTGGACTTTGAAGCCCTGCGCTTCGGCGGCGGCTTCGACCACAACTACGCCATAGACGGCGCGGACGGCACGCTCCGCCTGGCCGCCGTGGCCGAGTCGCGGGAGACCGGCATCGTCCTCGAGACCTGGACGACCCTGCCCGGGGTGCAGTTCTATTCCGGCAACGGCATGGCCGGGCTGCCGAAGGGCAAAAACGGCGCGCCCTATGACCGCCGTTGGGGCTTCTGCCTCGAAACTCAGGTCTATCCGGACGCGCCGCATCACGCAAATTTCCCCTCCGCGCTGCTCAAAAAGGGCGCGGAATACCGCACAAAGACGGTCTACCGCTTTGCACACAAGGACTAAGCCTGCCAAATCACATCACATAAAGACAGGGAACGACAGCACGGCCGCCCCGGCCCCACCAACCGGGGCGGTTGTGTCATATGTATCACAAAAAATTTTGGATAAGTACCAGTAGCACCAGACCGGGAATGCCCAGGATGCCCGCGACCAGCGCGTTCACCGCGTTGACGCCGAGCGCGAAGTCAAAGAACCCGCCGATGAAGTTGAATACGAACAGCAGCACGAGGCCGGAAAGCATGTTCAGCAGCAGTTTGAAGAAGAACTTCACCGGCAGGCGGATGATACTAATGAGCAGCCAGAGCAGCAGGCCGCAGACGATGACGGTTATGATCGTTGCCAGGGACGGCATGATCCTGCCTCCTTTACAGGTAAAACGATTTTAGGTTGCGCACGGCGCAGTTGTACTTGGCCTTGAGGGCGCTTATCTCGAAGATACAGGTATCGAGCTGCGCCGAGTCGGTGACGTTGTTGAAGCGGTTATAGGTGTCGTCGAGCTGGGAACGGACGCTGTTGACTTCCTCCACGGCCTTTTTGATATCGGCTTTGAGCGCCTTGGCCTGTCTTGAACGTTTGGACACGGTGATCACACTCCTTGTCCATATTGTATTCAAAGGCGGGGCGTTTTAACCAGTCAAAGCAAAAATTGCCGGTAATATTGCGGAGGAGCGGAGCAATACTAGACTCGGACTTCAAAAGAGAGCGACCCGGCAGGGTGAGAGAGAAAAGACCCAAGGCCGGTGCCTGGTGCGGAAAGCGCCATAAGGGCGAATGGCCGTCCGTTTGAAAAACGGGCTGCCGGAGCGGGCCGAAAGCCTTGTCCCGGAGCGGATAGTGTGCAGGCCCGGTGCGAGAAAAATGAAGTCAAGTGCCGGAAAGCGCAGCGATAGTTGCGTGTGAAAGGTGCGGCGGGGAAGCGTGAAAACGCAGCCCCGCTTTTTTCTTGCAATTTTGGGGCGGGTGAGCTATACTATATAAGTAAAATTATGCAATTTTGCGCTACAACATATTGATATTGAGAGGGAAAAACTGCAAATGGCAAGAAACAGTCCCGAGTCATACGGGAACGAGAGCATATCCCAGCTCAAGGGTGAGGACAGGGTGCGCAAGCGCCCGGCGGTCATATTTGGCTCGGACGGGCTGGAGGGCTGCGAGCACGCGGTGTTCGAGATCCTGTCAAACTCCATAGACGAAGCGCGCGCCGGCAACGGCAGCATTATAACATTGACGCGCTATCTAGACAAGAGCATCGAGTGCGAGGACTTCGGCCGCGGCTGTCCCGTGGACTGGAACCCGGCGGAGAAGAAATACAACTGGGAGCTGGTTTTTTGCGAGCTCTACGCCGGCGGCAAATACCGCAACAGCGAGGGCGGCGACTACGAGTATTCGCTGGGCCTCAACGGCCTCGGCACCTGCGCAACGCAGTATTCGTCCGAGTACATGGACGTCGTCGTCCGGCGCGACGGGAAGAAATATACGCTCCACTTTGAAAAGGGCCGCATAAAGGGCAAGCTGGAGGAGGAGCCCGCAGACCGCAAAAAGACTGGTACGGACATCCGCTGGAGGCCGGACCTTGAGGTCTTTACAGACATAGATATCCCGCTCGAGTACTATACGGCAACGCTCAAGCGTCAGGCTGTGGTGAACGCGGGCGTCACCTTCCGGCTCAGGAACGAGATAGCCCAGGGCAAGTTCGAGACGACGGACTTTGTATACCAGAACGGCATCCTGGACTACGTGGGCGAGATAGCGGGCGAGGAGACGCTCTCCACTCCGGCCTTCATCCAGGCGGAGCGCAAGGGCCGTGACAGGGCGGACAAGCCGGAGTACAAGGTCAAGCTCTCGGCGGCGTTTTGCTTTTCAAACAAGGTCAGCGCCATAGAGTATTACCACAACAGCTCCTTCCTGGAGCACGGAGGCGCGCCGGAGAAGGCTGCGCGCAGCGCCTTTGTGAGCGCGGTGGACGGCTACATCAAAAAGGCCGGCAAATACCAGAAGAACGAGTCGAAGATCAGCTTTCAGGACGTGGCGGACTGCCTCGTGCTCGTGACGAATTGCTTTTCGACCCAGACCTCCTACGAGAACCAGACGAAGAAGGCCATCACGAACCGCTTCATACAGGAGGCCATGACGGACTTCCTGCGCTCCCAGCTCGAGGTGTATTTCATCGAGCACAAGGCCGAGGCGGACAGGGTGGCCGACCAGGTGCTCATAAACAAGCGCAGCCGCGAGCAAGCCGAAAAGGCCAGGCTCACCATCAAGAAAAAACTCACGGGCAGCATGGACATCTCGAACAGGGTCCAGAAGTTTGTGGACTGCCGCAGCCGCGACGTGTCGAAGCGCGAGATCTACATCGTCGAGGGCGACTCGGCCCTGGGCGCCTGCAAGCTCTCGCGGGACGCGGAATTCCAGGGCATCATGCCGGTGCGCGGCAAGATACTCAACTGCCTCAAGGCTGATTACGGCAGGATATTCAAGAGCGAGATAATAACGGACCTCATAAAGGTCCTGGGCTGCGGCGTGGAGGTGCAGAAGCACATAAAGGAGCTGCCCGCCTTCGAGCTCGACAGCCTCCGCTGGAGCAAGGTCATCATCTGCACCGACGCGGACGTGGACGGCTTCCAGATAAGGACGCTCATATTGACGATGCTCTACCGGCTCGCGCCGACTCTCATACGCGAGGGCTATGTGTATATAGCCGAGTCGCCGCTCTACGAGATAGAATCCGGCGGAAAGACCTGGTTTGCGTACTCCGAGCGCGAAAAGGCCGAGATATTGGACGGCATAGGCAAGGCCAAGGTTTCAATAAACCGCTCCAAGGGTCTGGGCGAGAACGACCCGGACATGATGTGGCTGACGACGATGAACCCGGAGACGAGAAGGCTCATACGTGTCATGCCGGAGGACGCGGAGCGCACGAGCGAGATGTTCGACCTGCTGCTGGGAGACAATCTCGCGGGCAGAAAGCAGCACATATCTGAGTTCGGCAGTCAGTATCTTGACCTTGCCGACATATCCTGAGGGGGTTTGGGAATGAGTTTCAAGTTGGTCAAGAAGATAGCCATAGCCGGACTGATGCTGTCGCTGCTGCTGTGTCTCATAGGCGTGTTCGGAATGGACCCGGGTACGCAGGAATCCGGCAGTATGGCGATATGGGCGGTGGTAGTGCTGCTGTTCACCATGGCGGTGGTGCTAAAGTGGAGCCGCTGCCCCTGGTGCGGGGAGCTCATAATAAAAAAGCTGTTCACGATAAAGGAATGCCCGCACTGCGGCAGGGACATCGAGACCGGCAAGAAGAAAAAAGGCAAGGGCGGAAGAAGATAAATGGCGCGTAAAAAACCGGCGCAGGAGCCGGAGCACAAGAGAAAAACAAACGACAATGTCATGGGCCTCAGGGCCGAGGTGCTCGAGCAGCCCATAACCGAGACGCTCGAGACGAACTATATGCCCTACGCCATGAGCGTTATCGTCTCGAGAGCGATACCGGAGATAGACGGCTTCAAGCCCAGCCACCGGAAGCTGCTCTATACGATGTACAAGATGGGCCTGCTCACCGGCGCCCGGACCAAGTCCGCGAATATCGTGGGCCAGACGATGCGGCTGAACCCGCACGGCGACGCTGCCATATACGAGACGATGGTGAGACTCGCAAAGGGCTGTGAAGCGCTCAATATGCCATTTGTGGACTCAAAGGGCAACTTCGGCAAGGTGTATTCTCGGGACATGTCCTACGCCGCGTCGAGGTACACGGAGGCGAAACTCGCGCCCATCTGCGCCGAGGTGTTCCGCGACATAGACAAGGACACGGTGGACTTCGTGGACAACTACGACGGCAGCATGAAGGAGCCGGCGCTGCTGCCTACGGCCTTCCCGAATGTCCTGGTGTCCGCGAACACGGGCATCGCCGTCGGCATGGCGAGTCAGATCTGCGGCTTCAACCTCACGGAGGTCTGTGAGACGGCCATAAACTACATCCGTGACCCGGACTGCGAGCTCACGCTGACCCTGCCCGCGCCGGATTTCCCGACGGGCGGTGAGATCATCATGGAGCCGGGCGTCATGGAGGAAATATACCGCACGGGCCGCGGCAGCTTCAAGGTGCGCTCCCGCTGGCGCTACGACCAGAAGGAAAACGTCATAGAGATCTACGAGATACCCTATACCGCCACGGCCGAGGCCGTCATGGACAAGGTCGCGGAGTTGGTCAAGGCCGGAAAGGTCAAAGAGATCTCAGACATGCGCGACGAGACGGACCTGGGCGGCCTCAAGCTGGCCATAGACCTCAAGCGCGGGGCAGACCCGGAAAAGCTCATGGCAAAGCTCTTCAAGTCCACACCGCTGATGGACAGCTTCGCCTGCAACTTCAACATCCTCATCGCCGGGACGCCACGGGTCATGGGCGTGCGGGAGATACTTTCGGAGTGGACTGCCTGGCGTCTGGATTGCGTGAAGCGGCGCATATACTTCGACGTAAGCCGCAAGAAGGAAAAGCTGCACCTCCTGCAGGGCCTCGGCAAGATACTGCTGGACATTGACAAGGCTATCGCCATAATACGCAATACGGAGCGCGAGGCCGACGTCGTGCCGAACCTGATGGACGGCTTCGGCATAGACAAGGTCCAGGCAGAGTTCGTGGCTGAGATAAAGCTGCGTAACATAAACCGGGAGTATATCCTCAAGCGCACGGCGGAGACGGAGAGCCTTGAGCGGGACATCGCAGAGCTGGAGGCAACTCTGAACAGCCGCAGGAAGCTCCAGAACGTCATCGTGAAGGAGCTGGAGCGGATAATCAAGGAATACCCCTCCGAGCGCCGGACAGGTATCGTTTACGCCGACGAGCTTCCGGAGGAGCCGGACGAGGAACAGGTAGAGGACTACCCGGTGCGTGTGTTTGTTTCGCGCGAGGGCTATCTCAAAAAGATAACGCCGCAGTCGCTCAGGATGTCCTCCGAGCAGAAGTACAAGGAGGGCGACGGCCCTGCGGTGGAGTTCGACGCGACGAACCGCTCTGAGCTCCTGGTGTTCACGGACAGGCAGCAGGTCTACAAGACCAGGCTGGCGGATTTTGAGGACGCAAAAGCCTCGGTGCTCGGCGTGTACCTGCCGGGCAAGCTGGAAATGGACGAGGGCGAGCGGGTCGTGCAGGTAATAGACCCCGGCGACTATTCGGGTCAGATACTGCTGTTCTTCGAAAACGGCAAGGCCGCGCGTCTCATGCTCTCGGCCTACGAGACCAAGACAAACAGGAAGAAGCTCCTGAACGCCTACTCAGATAAGAGTCCGCTGGTGTGCATAATCGAACTCGGAGATGAGCTCGAGCTGGCGGCGTTTTCCACAGAGGGCCGCGCTATAATATTCAGCACGGCGCTGCTCGCGCCCAAGACCTCTCGCTCGACCCAGGGCGTGGGCGTGATGACGATGAAACCGAAGTATAAGCTGAGCGGAGCCCGTCCGCTGCATGAGACGGGCATCAAGAACCTCTCGCGCTACAGAGTCCGCAGTCTGCCCGCTGCCGGAGCGCTGCTCCGGGAGGAGGACAGGGGAGAAAAACAACTTTCGCTGTTGGAGGAATAGCCTTATGCACCACAACAAGACTGTAAAGGACTATATCTGGGAGTACGCGCTGATCATCGTCGGCTCCCTGTTCTACGCCGCGGGCCTGCGCTTTTTCTTCTACCCGAACGACATCATAGCCGGAGGCGTAACGGGCATAGCGATGATAATCAACTACCTGACGGATGCTCCCGTCGGCGTGATGAATCTCGTTATCAACATCCCGCTGTTCATCTGGGCCTGGAAGGGCTTCGGGCTGAAGTTCATCATCGGCTCCTTTGTCGCCACGGTGTTGTGCTCGGTGCTCGTTGACCTCTATGCATACTTCGACATCGTCGCTACGGACAACATGCTGCTTGCGGCGATCTACGGCGGCGTACTGAACGGTCTGGGCCTGGGCCTGGTATATCGCGCGGGCGATACGACAGGCGGCATAGACATAGTGGCCAAGTTCGTGCGGAGAAGATACCCCTATGTGAACTTCGGCACGATCATCCTCATCCTGGACATCGTCATATACGCGGCATTCGCCGTCATCTTCAACGAGTTTGAGGGCGCGATGTATGCTCTCATAGCCATGTTCGTTGTGACGCGGGTCATAGACCTGGTGCTCTACGGCCTGGGGACGTCAAAGGTCTGCTACATCATCAGCGACGAGAGCGACAAGCTCAAAAACGCTATCACCGCCACGCTGGGCCGCGGCGTCACCCTGCTCAAAGGCGAGGGCGCGTACACCGGCAAGGCAAAGAACGTAATACTCTGCGTTATCAAGAAACAGCAGATAATGGACGTCCGTAAAATAATCAAGTCAATAGATACGCACGCATTCCTGATAGTGACCGAGGCCAAGAACGTCTACGGCAACGGCTTCGGGGATATAACTGACGAGAGCTGAGAAAGGAGAAAGTATGGACATTGAAAAGCTGAAAAAGAACCTCGAAGGGCGCGGTTTCGGTTTCAAATACTTCGAGACCGGGGCCGAGGCGGCGGACTATCTCGCGTCCCAGATGCAGGACAAGACAGTGGGCATAGGCGGCAGCAAGACCGTTGAGGCGATAGGCTTGTACGAAAAGCTCCAGGGCAAGGCTGCGGACGTCGCCTGGCACTGGAAAACGGAGCCTGACGAGGCCCGCGCCAGGGCCGCGAAGGCTCAGATATATGTATCCAGCGCGAACGGCATAGCCGAGACGGGTGAGATAATCAACATAGACGGCGCGGGCAACCGCGTGGCTTCGAATCTGTACGGACACGAGAAGGTCTATATCGTAGCGGGCGTGAACAAGGTGTGTCCGGATGTAGAGAAGGCCTTCTGGCGTGCGCGCAACGTTGCGGCTCCGCTCAACGCCAGGCGCTTCGGCAAGGATACTCCCTGCGTCAAGGGAGAGCTCAAGTGCTACGACTGCCGCAGCCCGGAGCGCATCTGCCGCGGCGTGTCCATGCTCATGGAGCCGATGATGGGCATGCCCATAGATGTCGTCATCATCAACGAGGAGCTCGGCTACTGATTCTGAAAGATAGGAGGCGCGGCTGTGAAAAGGGCGCTTGCGGCAATACTCATCTCGGCGGCGCTTCTGGCGCCGCTGAGCGGCTGCGCCTCCATTTTCGATAAGGAATATGTCTCCGTTACGGATTTTCCCGAGAGCACCGGCAGCCCCATCTCAGACGGAGCCAGATCGGTGAAGAACTATCTGGACCTCAAGCTGGCAATAAACAGCCTGGTTTCGATGCACGAGGAGAGCGGTACGCTGGACTTCAGCAACTACAACGGCTCCAACATCAGCGACGACCTGGCCGCCGCCGCAAAGGAGGTCAGCACGGAGACAGCCCTCGGCGACTATGCCGTGGACTACATCTCCTATGACCTTGACAGGAGCGTTGTGTATTACGAGGCTGAGGTCTATATCTACTACAGGCGCACAGCGGAAGAGGTCGAGGCGGTAGTCAGCGAAAGTACTGTAACGGGCCTGCGCGACGCCATAAGCGAGGCGCTCAACGAGCTGCAGACAGAGCTCGTGGTCATGGTCAGCGCGGCCGGCGCGAGCGAGGACGAGGTAGCGGGCTATGTGACGGCGGCCTACCTGGAAAGCCCGCTCTCCTGTGTCATACGGCCCAAGGCCGAGGTGACGATGTACTCCGGAGGCGGATTGCAGCGAATATATGAGATAGTCCTCGACTACGGCGAGGACACTGAGACGCTGGAGGAGATGAAGTCCGGCCTGGAGGAGGAGCTGACCGCGCTGGCGGAACGTGTGACCGCGCAGGGCGCGCCGCACCGTGCGCTCCAGGCGGCTACTGTGCTCATGAAGACCTGCCTGCACGACGAGGAGGCGGACAGCTCGCTCTGGGCAGCCCTTCATGAGGGGAGGGCTGACAGTGAGGGCATGGCTGTGGCCTACAAGGCCCTTTGCGATGCAGTCGGGGTCGAGTGCGAGGTCGTGACGGGCCGGCTGGACAGAGCCGAGCACTACTGGAATATCGTGACGGTGGACGGCGAGAGCTATCATGTGGACGTCAGCCTGGCTAGGGAACAGGGTTTCGCCGGGACCTTCTTCATAAGCGATGCGGAGATGTGGGGCCGCTACTGGTGGGACAACGAGGACTACCCCCAGTGCGAGGGCAGCCTCAGCTACAGCGCGCTCGTGGAGGAGCCGAAGCCGGAGGAAACGCCCGGGACGAGCCCGAGCCCAGAGGTGAGTCCGTCCCCGGATATCAGCCCCGCGCCGGAGACTTCACCCGAAATTACAGAAAACCCTTGACAAATCTGTAAAACGTGCTAAAATAAACAGCGTTTTGCGGGCATAGCTCATCCGGTAGAGCGCCACCTTGCCAAGGTGGAGGTAGCGAGTTCGAGCCTCGTTGCCCGCTCCAGGCCGTCTTAGGCAAAAGCCTGAGACGGCCCCAAATGACGTATTTTTTAGCACGCTTAGCGGCGTGCTGTTTTTGTGTTTGGAGGTTATTTTGATGAATGCAGACGTAGTGATCGTAGGAGCGGGACCTGCGGGCATCTTTACGGCATTGGAGATGCTGAGAAAGGGAAGCAAAAAGAAAATAGTCATGGTCGAAAAGGGCCGTGCGCTGGAAAAGCGCAGCTGCCCCAAGGCCAAAACAGGCGTCTGCATGAACTGCCGGCCGAGCTGCCACATAACCACTGGCTTTTCCGGCGCGGGCGCGTTTTCAGACGGCAAGCTGTCGCTGGCCTGCGAAGTTGGCGGAGACCTGCCCACGCTCATTGGCGAGCGCCTGGCGCAGGAGACGATAGACTATGCGGATAAGATCTACCTCGAGTTCGGCGCCGACGAGCACATAGAGGGTGTCGGCAACGAAGAGAAAGTCCGCAAGATCCGCGCCCGTGCGATTAAGGCGGGCCTCAAACTTGTGGATTGCCCGATAAGGCACATGGGTACCGAGAAGGCGCACGACGTATACCTCGGCATAGAGCACTACCTCATGGACAACGGCGTCGAGATGTTCTTTGATACCGAGTGCCGGGACCTCATAATGGAGGGCGACGTCTGCAAGGGCGTGTATCTCTCGGACGGCAAGAAGGACTTCGAAATACGCGCGGAGCACACTGTGGTCGCTACCGGCCGCCGTGGAGCCGACTGGCTGGAGAAGATCTGCTCCGAGCACGGAGTGGAGCATCAGCCGAGCACGGTTGACATCGGCGTGCGCGTCGAGGTCAGGAACGAGATCATGGAGGAGATAAACGACGTCCTCTACGAGTCCAAGCTCATCGGCTACCCTGCTCCCTTCAAAAACAAGGTGCGTACCTTCTGCCAGAACCCCGGCGGCGTAGTGAGCCAGGAGAACTACGACAATGATCTTGCCGTCGTCAACGGCCACGCCTTCAAGGGCGCTGAACTCAAGAGCCCGAACACCAACGTGGCTATCCTCTGCTCGCACAACTTCTCCGTACCGTTCAACCAGCCCATAGCCTACGCTCAGAAAGTGGGCGAGCTGACGAATATGCTGGCAAACGGCCACATACTTGTCCAGCGCTTTGGCGATATACTCGACGGAAAACGCACCTGGGAGAAGGAACTTGCCCACTCCAACGTCCGCCCCACGTTGGTGGACGCTGTTGCCGGAGATATCACCGCCGCCATGCCGTACAGGGCGATGATAAATATTATCAACTTCATCAAGTCGATGGACGAAGTTGTCCCCGGTTTCGCCTCCTATGAGACGCTGCTCTATTCGCCCGAGCTGAAGTTCTATTCGAACAAGGTGAAGATGGATACGAGCTTCAACACTAACGTACCCGGCCTGCACGCCCTGGGGGATTCCTCCGGCTGGACGCGTGGCCTCATGATGGCCTCCGCCATGGGAGTACTGATGGGCCGCGAACTGGCTTAAAGCGAATAGAACGAGGTCCGCCCCGCATCAAGCGGGGCGGACATTTTTTCAGCTGGTCGTAGTGCACTCGCCGGTCGGGAAGAATTCCTCGACGGGGAAGCGGATCTGGGAGAATATCTCGCAGGGGTCGTCGTTGCAGCGGCCGCCCGCACACTCTTTCTCCGGGACACAGTAATCGTAAGCGGGGATGAGCAGCTGGGTGTCACGCTCGAGGCGGATGATGGAGAACTGGCCGAGCGTCACATAGAGCCTGCGGCCGGAGTCCGAAGTCACGAGCGCCTCACCGAAGCGGGCGAGGATGCAGGCGGGGATGTCATGCCTGTCGTTGTCGCAGCAGACGTTGCAGTTGGCGTCTACGAGCTTGAGGTGGAGCGCGATGGGGTCTACGGCCTCGACATAGGCGACGGGCATACCGTCGTCCACGCAGCTGCAGTCGCACAGGTCGGAGGAGAAGGTCTTGACGGTCCCCTCTCCGCCGCAGAGCATAACGCGCTTATCGAAGATGGCGAGTCCGGTGACGACGTTGCCGCCGGGGAAGGTCTCGCCCGTTATCTTGTAGAAGTAGGTCACATCCACGGTGTAATAGCCTTTGTTGAAGGTGATGGCCTCGACGTTCACCTCCGCATACAGCAGCTCGGCGCTTTTGGGCCTCACGCTGAAGGCGTTGTCTATGTAGGTCTGTGAGCCGACGGTGGGATAGACCCGCAGGTCCTCGATGCAGTCTTTGTCATAAGACTGACCGTTTTATAAATATAGCGGTTAAAAATCGCGGAGCTGGAGCTCCAGGGTGAAGTCGCGGGGTTTGGTTTTCTTCTCTTTGGTGTAGGTTACTTCCACGCCGAGGGCTTTTAGGGCGCTGTTTTTGTCGGCGGGGGACATGGTGGGGTAGAGCTGGACCATATTCTCCAATGCGGCGGCGGCTTTGCGCGGGTCGATGCGGCGGCGCTCGTCTATCTGGCGCTCGAGGCCTGCCCGCTTGCTCGCAAGCTCGGCAAGCTCTTTTTCGGCGGCGTCCAGGCGTGAGCGGAACGTAGAGCGGTCATATGTGCCGTCCTCGAGGAATTCATACAGCCGCGGGATGCGGGCCTGTACGCGCTCCTGCTCGCGCTGCGCGGCTGCAAGGGCGGCTTCCAGCGCGTCAACATTTGGCGAGGCGCCCGAGTCTATGAGAAGTCGGAGCCGGGCAAGCTCGTCATACAGCAGCTCGACCATGCGCTCCTCTACATACTCGAACTTCGCGCCGGCGGCACAGCCTTTTGTAGTACAAAGCAGATACGGCTCGCCTTTGTTAGTCCCCATGCGCTGCATATTGTTCCCGCACTTCGCGCAGCGGATGATGCCGGCGAAGGGGTTTGCGCGCTGGCCAGTGTTGCTGGGCGGTATGTATCGCTGCTTCCGGCGCTCCTGAGCTTCAAGCCAGGTGCTCCATGGGATGATCGCTTCATGCACGCCGTCCACCATCAGCCACTCGCCCTCCGGAGTGTAAACGACGTGATGCTTGTCTTTGCCATGGGCTCCGGGGCGGTAGTGCTTCACGCGGTTCCAGGCGACTTTACCGGCGAAGGTGGGATTGCGCAGTACGTGCCGCACTGTGTTCCGGTTCCACTCGGCCCCGCGTCGAGGGATGCTCCCCATGGCGTTGAGCTCCTGCGCTATGGTCTGCGCGCCGATACCGGCGAGGTAACGCTCATAGATATAGCGCACGAAACGCGCTTCCTCGGGGATGACCTCCAGCGAAGGCAGCTTGCCGATGCGGCAGCGGCGGTAGCCGTAGGGCGCGTTGGCCGTATAGCCGCCGGCCTCTATGGTCTGCATCAGACCGCGCCTCATACGTTTCCGGATTGCCCTCCACTCGGCACGAGCAAAAAAGGCCTTAAACTCCGTCATCTCGATATCGACGTCATTCGTGAGGTCATAGGTTTTCTCAGGCGTGATTATCAGCGTGCCGGACTCGCGGAAGGCGTCCAGGATGGTGCCCTGGTCAGCCATGCCGCCGCGCCCGAGGCGGTCGATGTCCATGCACAGCACGGCCTCGACCTCGCCAGCGCGGATGCGCTCGAGCAGCTTGAGCATTTCCGGACGCGCATAGAGCTTTTCTCCGGACGCCACTTCCTCATACACCCCGTCCACGGGCAGCCCGAGCCGATCGGCAAGCTCCTCCAGCGCGGCCCGGTGCTTCGCCAGCACCTCCTCCGTGCTCTGCCCCTCCTCCGCGCGGCTCTTGCGGAGATACATGAAATTCGTAGGAATCACCCCCTTGCATTGTCGTGACTCGTTGTGCTAAAATCAGGCATCAGCCAAATGCCGCCTGTCGCCAGCGGCCTATAAATGTGCGACTTGCTTACGACTGCCCCTTGCTGACCGGGGGCATATAAAAAGGCAGCTTGCGTGCTGAGAGCCGCTGCCCGCCAAGGGCGGCGGTTTTTGCTAACTATATTTACTCGTTGGATGCAGAGTCTTTTTTCTTGCCCCACATTGAGTAGAGCCCGTCTATATGCTCGAACAAGTTCGGTCGAACGCTTGCCCACATTGGGTCTAATATGAAGTCAATCCCCTCACGACGAGCCATTTTTGCAGCTGGGACAAAGTCGCTATCACCAGCAATAAGTATTATCTGGTCAACTTGTTTTTTAAAAGCCATTGACGCAATATCCACACCAATACGCATGTCAACGCCTTTCTGTTGCGAGAAAAACTCAAAATCATCTTCTGTAAGGTCACTTAGTTTCATAGAGCCGGCGAGCAGCTTTTTTGTAATGCTTGGACGCAGATTGTAATGCATGTTTTCTGACAGTTCTCCAAGACGAAGCGCAAACTTCCTGCGCTTTTTTAACTCTTCAAGAAAAACAGTCATCCACCTATATGTATCAGACTTGTCCATATCGACATTTCTCTTAGTGAGCGGATGATAGACAGATCTACGGCCTATGGGCTCACAGTCATAATAGAATATTCGATACAAAACTCTTTCAATCCCAGCATCCTTCTTGTGCAAATGAGCTTTACAGTAGGCCTCCAGCTCCCGCGCCCTGGCTTCAGCAGTCTTTTCCCCCCATAGAAACTTAGCTCGTTTGCGGTAGAAGCCGCCATCAACAAGAATTGCAACCTTAGACATGCCTTCACCTCCAAAAAAAATAAGGCCCCAGGATTCAGCAAACCCCGTATATGTGGGGCGCTTAGTACCAGGAGCCTGTTTAGCAACTTATTGTAGCACTGCTACGCCCTTATTATATGTTTCTGACTTAAAAAATGCAACCGCAAGATGTTGGGTGTGTATTTAGTTTTTAACAAAAATGTCTATATGTTGTGTTAAACGCGCTGTTTAACGCTGAGAATTATTACAAAATGGTATCGAAAGTTCAATGAAGGCGAAAGACAGCCAGCCGCCGCCTCGGGAGGGGCGGCTTTTTTTATTGGCGCCCACAGTGCTGAGAGAGCTCGTACTGCAATGCCTCGATTCTATACCTGTAGCTGCTTTCGCGGTCTTTCCAAACTGCTTCTTGGATGTCCTTCTCTCTTCTGATGCTGTGCAGCTCTCGCTTTAGAGTATTAATTTCGATTTCATGGTGTTTTTCGCATTCCTCCCTGGTCTCGCGGCTAATGATCTTCTCTAGTCTTTTGCGTGGGTATATCTGGACCAGATAGATAAAGGTAGTCGGTATAATGCCAAAAAAGAAGCATAAACAAGCGGCCCCTGCAAGCAGCTTATTTAGAAAATCATCTTTCCCCTGATCCTCTCGATACATTTCATAGTTCGTTAGCAGCCTGCCCACGACATATAAGACAAAAGCTACGACAAACAATCTTATATCTCGTATATCTAAGAACACTGTATCACGCCTCCCACAAAAGCGCGGTTATAAGCCGCGCTTTTTTCTATGTTCGCCAAGAAATATTATCCGGCGCTGGCCGGGATAGTTACTTCGGGGTCCGCGTATTTTTGCAATATCAGGTTTACGGCAAGCCGGTCAGCTTCGTCTGCGCGGCGATATAGCTCTATAAGCTCTAGCTCGTTTTTGGAGAATCCCTGCTCGCTTTTTTTATTTCCAGATTGCTCTCGCAATGCGTCTGAACAAATACCGAGCAGATAATTTGGGTCTGTTTCGAGGACGTCAGCTATCTGACGAATCATATAAATATCAGGCTCACGCTTGTCTTTTTCCCAATAGTTTAAACGGGTAGGGGTTATGCACAACCTTTCAGCGAGTTCTTTTTGTGATAGACCTTGTTTTTCTCTTGCGGCGACTAATCTTTTGCCAAACGTATTCATGCATACACCTCCATGTTTAGCACAATAGCACACAAAACAATAGCAGTCAACAACAATATTACCATTTAGCTAATAATGAGCAAAAAACCTATTGACAAATTAGCATTATGATAATATTATTACCATGTAATTACCGTTTTGCTAATTGGAGGTGTGGTAGGTGTTCCCTAATCTGAAAGCGGAGCAGGCCCGGAATGGATATACGAATGGGTTTATTGCTGAACAACTGGGCATGTCACGCAGCAATTTTGAGACCAAGTGCCGCAATGGGAGATTCAAAGTGAGTGAGGCCCAGAAACTGTGCAAAATGTTTGGATGTGACTTTAGCTATCTCTTTGCTGAAAAGCAGGTCAGTGATGCAGGGGAAACAGAACAACGAAGGGGGTGAGGGCGTGAGCGGCGGTAATAAAAAGCCCGCGCCGGACGAGCGCGGGCGGGGGAACGTGAGCATAACGGGAGAAGTCATGTGGTCAACAAATAGCATGACTGCGAAGCGAGAAGCGGGTAGTACCGGCATATATTCCGGAATAGTGCCAGAGCACTTACTTATCGAGAACGAGGAATCTGACAGTAGAGTTGACTGAATCGTCGTGCTGAGCGACGTGCTCTATAAACTCACGCATAATGGCTCGTTCGCCTTGGCCGCGAGCGTTCAGTTTACAAAATTCGCTGAAGGTTGTATCGCAACTGTCACCGCCTAACTGTATTAACCGCAGTTCTCCTTTTTCAGCTATGTAAGAACATACAGTTAGGCCGCCCGCTATGGTGTATGAAGCCATCTGGCCGGCTTCATTAATACCCGTGATAAGGAAAGCTCCTGAAAACTTCGGAGCATTTGGTAGCTTGAGTATAGCAAGTACGGCAGCGGCAACTGCATTGCTTGGCATTTGCTCAATCCCAACCACGTTTATGCGCAAGGCTCGCATGACATCAGAGGCCAATTCAAGAATACCAGTAAAGCCAATACACACTTGCCTGTTTACCATTTCGGCTTTTACAACTGTTTCGCTAATAATACACCCGTCGCGTTTTGCCCGACCGTCGTAAGCAACATATGACTTTGAATCAGACAAAATGTTTAATACCAAACTCATCAATTTCACCTCCCTTCCGGATGATTTTACCACCTGGTATGGAGGTGGACAAGAGGGGAGGTGAGGGCGTGAGCGGCGGTAATAAAAAGCCCGCGCTGGATGAGCGCGGGCGGGATGGAACAAATTTAAGCAAGGCTTGCCCAGTTTGTCGATAAGAGCACCCAGATTTTCGCCGAATTTACGGAGTGCATACCGCCCGTCGCCGGGCGGCAGGGCGATGTGACCACCTCGCTCGCTAATGTTACACCAGTAATATCTATGGGGTTGATAATGCTGGCTGTAAGTGTGTTGACAGTGCTAATACCAGAAAGCATGCCGGAAATGTAACCAATGTCATCGTTCATACTTACGCTAGACATCCATATTGTTACTTCGCCTGACGGCGCGGGCAAGTCATTTCTGCCTGCCTCTCACGGTCGCCCGTGAGTTCAGACTGTGCCTTCATCCACGTGGGATGCCCCGTGTCCAGTCGTTACACCTTCCCCTTTTTTTGCGGGGCTTGGCTCGGCGTTGCCTGGGTGCTTTTATCAACAAATAATAATACCATTCATGGGACAAGTTGGCAAATGTTTTAATATGCGGTTCTCCGCGCTGTAAAAGCTTAGCGCAGTAAAAGAGGCGAGAGAGCAAGAGGAGGTTCACAAGCCCATGCCAAAGACATTTGGAGAACGAATGAAGGAGCGGCGCAAAAGCTTAAAGATATCCGTCGATGAGGTTGCCAAGGTGCTAGGAGTGTCGCGCGCAACTGTGTACCGATATGAAAACGGCGACATTGAGAAAATCCCTTCCAAGTATCTGGAACCGATTGCACACGCCTTGGAAACAAACGCGGCTCATCTGATGGGCTGGGACGAGGAGACTGAAAAAGAGGAGACAAAGAGAACGGGCGATACTTATTCACCAAACGTAAGAGCACTGGTAGGAATAGCGCGGTTCATTGTTCTCGGAACGGCAGAAAAGGCCCTGAAAGAGGCCCGAGAATGCTTCAAAATTTCCAACAACGATAAAGTGTGCGCAAACTGTCGTAATTTCCACCAACACTACGTTATTACGGCTTCAGGCTCGTTCAGCCCCATTAGTCGCGGACATTGCTGCCCAAGAGGCAGAGGATTCAAGCACCCAAATTGGAAGGACAGCTGCGACCTGTTCGAGGCTATGAACGGGAGCGCCTGAACGGCAAGGCATAGGGCAACTGCGGGCACACATAGGCTTGAAGGTGGAGGTGAGGGCTGTGGCGGAGCCTGTTTATCCGATAATCACGAAAGAGGACACCGAGGACGGGTACATATTGCGGTACGACTATGGCCCAAAGCAGGGCGTCACGACCTGCATCGTACACCGGCGGCCGGCGACGGAGGAGGAACGCTCGCGCATGCGCAGCGGTATCAACAGGATAATACGCCCGTACGGCTACGTGCTGGCGGACTGAGAGGAGCACAAACATGGTTATGTCCGAAAGCGAAATCGTCCGGGAGTACCGGACGGCGAAGAACAAGTCCAAGCAAATCGAGGTGCTGGCGGAGCTGAATGCGGTAAAGGCGGACTGGATAAAGGATATCCTCCTGCGCAATCCGGAGAGCGGATATGTGAAGCCGGGGCCAAAGCCCAAGCAGAAGGCGGCGGCGGAGTCGGAAGCGGTGCGGGAGGTCAAGGCACTGGCGCCGGAAGCGCCGGGCCGGGCGGACAGGGACCGCGGAGGCGCGGCGCTGCTGCTCATGGAACTGGCGGCGATGCTGGAGCGCTGTGAGAGCCTTGAATGCCTGGAGCAGCTGCAGCTCACGGCAACACTGAGCGGCGGCCGCGTGATGATAGTGGACATCCACTGAGGCAGCCCACATGAAAAACACGAGAGAGCACAGGGGGCAAGGAATGATGAATGACAGGAGGGTAAAGGCCGTGCTGGCCGGGTACATAGCGCTGTGCGCGCTGCTCATCATCCTTGCCGCCATCATATCGCTGCGTCTGAGTGCGCAGGAGGCGCGGGCGGCAAGTGAGCTGCCCGCGCCTGTTTACAGCTCCGCCGCCTTGGCGGCGCATCTGGCGGTCGCGCCGGAAGTGGCGGCGCATGAGCCGCAGACACCTGAGCCGCCTCCTGAACCGGAGCCGCGCTATGCGGAGATAACAGCGGAGGAGCGGGAGCTGCTTGCCCGCGTGGTGTATGCCGAGAGCAACACCGAGTCGCTAGAGGGGCAGATCGCCGTCGCCCAAGTGGTGCTCAATCGCGTGCGCTCCGAGAGCTTCCCGGACACGGTGAGCGAGGTCATATACCAGGAGCGGCAGTTTTCAACGGCGTCTATTCTCGGGAGCGTGGTGCCAAATGAGACCAACTATGAGGCCGTGGACGCGGCGTTTGAGACTGAGGTCGTGCCGTATGAGGTGCTGTACTTCTCCCGAGGTGCTGAGAATGACAGGGTGTGGGGGCGGATAGGGGCGCATGTGTTCTGCTATGGATATGTGTGGTGAGCGGCGGGCCGCTTGCAAATATGACAACGGAGGAATGAACATGTACATCGTTACTATCAGAGAAAAGGGCGAGGACAATCCGCTGCTTGAGCGGGAGTGCGACTGCGCGCTGGGCGCGTTTGGCAGCGCAGGAAAAGTACACTTTTTGACCAGTATACAGGGCGACCGTGAAACGCTGATAAGCACATATGCCAGCGCCCTTATGGGGCTTAAAACGTTGGAGACACAATTCCCCGGACTTATGGATGAGGCTATTGAGGTGGCCAAGGACGCAGATGCTGTAGAAATGGAAATAAAAAAACCGCACGCCTCGCTTTTCTCGCGGCTCTTTGGCAGGTGAGCGGAATGGACAGATGGGAGGTGCGGCACGATCTCTATGAGGACGTGGAGGTCGAGGCGGAGGACAGGCTGCGCGCTATCATTGCGGCGGCGAAGATATGGGGCGTGCGCTGGCTGCCCATTGCGCAGGAGTGCAGGACGAAGAAAGTGAAGGGGGCGGCCAACTGTGGCGAGGCTTGAACAGTTTGAGGTCCCGTGCCGCGAGTGCGGCAAGCCCCTCGTATTCATCCGCACGAAATCAGGAAAAAACATGCCCTGCGAAGCGGAGCCGGTATTCTACTGGCCTGACGATAATGGGCCGCTTATGTTCTACCAGCGCAACGGCACATATGAGCGGGGAACGCTGCAGGGCCATCCGGCAGTACCTCAGGGAAGCGGATATGTGCCGCACTGGGGACGATGCCGTAAAAATGAAGCCATACCGCCGAATGGGGAACGCAGGCGCAGCCCGCTTGAACAACTGATACATGAGCGGGTACAGCGTGAGCGAGCCGAGGCAGAGGAACGGCGGCTGCGAGCAGAGGCCCGCGCAGCAGAGACCGCCGCGCTACGTGAAGCCGAGGCACGGCAGATGAAACTGTTTTAGGTGAGCAATATGGTAGATGGATATTGCATCGGGTGTGATTATCTAGACACAGATCTTATGGCCTGCGTATACATACTCCAAACCGGCCGCAGCCGAGCCTTTACTATGATGCAGCCGGGTGGCACCGGCTGCACATGCCGTGAAGCAGGTAATAGCAAACGCGGCCAGAGAGCGGTGATATCCGATGAGATTCGCGCCTGTATGATACAGAAATATGAAAAGGATGAGCAACGGAGAGAAAGCATCAAGCGTCTGCATGCTGACGGCCTGACCGATACGCAAATTGCAAGGGAGACGGGGTGTACAGTCAGCGCAGTTAAGCACTGGCGAAAAGTAAACAGCCTGCCGGCAAACAGAAAACGCGATTCTACCTCCGCAGCGCTGACCGATATGTACGCGAAAGGGTATACGGACAAGCAGATGGCAGAGCGGCTCGGCCTGCCGCCAAGCAGAGTTTCAAATTGGCGAAGCGCAAAGGGGTTGCTGCCAAATGCTCCGGTGAAGGAGGAAACCAATGATAATAAATGAAAAGAGACTCGCCCGTGCGCTCAAGAGCTCAGGAGCTGTGGGCTTCCGGCTCCGGACGGTGGGCGGGCGCATGGATCTGCTTGGCCCCGGCTGGGCCGCGAGCTTGCAGCTGGATGCGATGGATGAGCCGCCGAAGATCGTCCTTGCCGCGCTTGTGGAAATGCTCGGCTATGTGCCCGGCTCCGGTGACTGCATGAGCGTCTCAAAAGGGAAGAGCGACTGGAGTGCGCAGGGAATGCAGGACGAGGTTTTCGAGACTGAGTACAGTACATATTTCAATCGCAGCTACGCGGAGCGGCCCTGCGCGCTGTTGCCGCTGCGGCTCGGGGCCCAGCAGCTTGTTCAGACGTTGGACGAACATATATACGGCATCGGTCCCGGCTGGGCTCTGCGAGAAAGTAGTACGGCTTCTTACCTTCAGACCGGCTGTGTAGCGCTGAGTGACAGCGAGTCGGCGCTGGCGGTGAGGCTGAGCCGCCCGGATGAGCCTGGGCCGATATGGACCTGGCTTGAGAGCCGGAACTGGTTTGATACGGGGGACGGGCATGGACGCGGCGGGACGGAGGCTTAATATCACTCCGGCGAGGATACTGTGCCTGGCTGAGCATTACGGCATTAAGACAGGGCAGAGAGGCGGGCAACGCTTTGTACGATACCCGAGCGGGGCGTGCCTGCTCCAGTTCTCGCTTGAGGGGGAGCGGCATTATTTGCACCTCGGCACAGCAGGGGAACGTGTGCTGCTCAGCCACGAGTGGACGGAGCGCGATGAGACACGGCGGATCAAGTCACGGTATGACGTGATCCCTGTCCCACACGAGCTGCTGCGGGAGCTGGGATTTGTTGAAGGAGGAGCGGACAATGGTGCGCAAATATAAAGGAACGCGCGAGGAATATGAGCAGAAACCCGGCCGCGTCATAGACAAACTCGTGCGGGATAAGGCCGTGCAGATGAGGACGCAGTAATGCCGGAGAATGTGGCCTATAACATGGACTGCATGGAGTACATGCGGACGCTGCCGGATAAGTCATTCGATTTGGCGGTGGTAGACCCTATGTATGGCATTGGAGAAAACGGCGCGAAATCAGGTAGCCGAGCAAAGCTAGCAAAAAGAATCGACTATGAGCCTGTAGATGATACACCTCCCGACCGAGAATACTTTTTGGAACTCTTTCGAGTATCCAAAAACCAAATAATATGGGGAGCTAATCATTTTGTAGAGGCTATATCAAAAAATGCCTCTTGCTGGCTTGTATGGGATAAAGATAATGGCAACACTTCATACTCGGATTGTGAGCTTGCGTGGACGAGTTTTCCCGGCGCGGTGAGAAAGTTTAAATACTTGTGGGCAGGTATGCGTCAAGAAAAGCAAGGGGCGCTTCACCAATATCGTATACACCCGTGCGAAAAGCCTATCGCCCTATATTCCTGGATATTCAGCCGCTACGCCAAACCCTGCGACAGAATCCTCGACACCCATCTCGGTTCAGGCAGCAGCCGCATAGCGGCATATGATGCGGGACTGGATTTTGTGGGATGCGAGATCGACCCGGTCTATTTCACGGCGCAAGAGGATCGTTATCAGCGGCATATTGCGCAGATGAGCTTGTTTGAGGTGAGAGCATGAGCGGCGCGGTGATAGGCATGCCGGATGAACTCATAGTAGATAGCTTCGCCGGAGGCGGCGGAGCTTCTACGGGCATAGAGCTGGCAACCAGGCGGCCGGTCGATATTGCTATCAACCACGACCCGGACGCGATACTCATGCACAAGACGAACCACCCGCGCACTGAGCACATTCAGGCCAGCGTGTGGGACGTTGACCCCGTGGAGGTCTGCGCCGGCAGGCCGGTGGGCCTGCTGTGGGCGTCCCCGGATTGCAAGCATTTCTCCAAAGCCAAGGGCGGGAAGCCCGTGGACAAGAACATCCGGGGCCTCGCTTGGATCGTCCTGCGCTGGGCGGGAACGGTGCGGCCGCGGGTGATCATCCTGGAGAACGTGGAGGAGTTCCAGACCTGGGGACCGGTGCGTCGTGGACGCCCGGTAAAATCAAAGGCCGGACAGACCTTCCACAAATGGCTTTCCCAACTGCAGGCCCTGGGGTACGCCGTAGAATGGCGGGAACTGGTGGCGGCGGACTACGGAGCGCCAACCACGCGAAAAAGGTTCTTTCTGGTGGCAAGGTGCGACGGTGCGCCTATTGTGTGGCCGGAGCTAACACACGCGCCGGCGGGCAGCCGGGATGTGCTGGAGGGGCGGAAAAAGCCATGGAGGAGCGCGGCCGAAATCATAGACTGGTCCCTCCCCTGTCCTTCCATCTTTGACACGCGGGAGCAGATCCGGGAGAAATACGGACTTTCCGCCCAGCGGCCGCTCCGGCCCAACACCATGCGGCGGGTGATCAGGGGCGTGGACAAGTTCGCCATAAAGAACCCGGAGCCGTTCCTGGTGGTGGTAAACCACGCGGGTGACTTCCGGGGGCAGGACGCCGCCGCGCCGCTCCAGACGGTGACGGCAAAGCACGGGCATGGCGTCGCCTCCCCAGTCATGGCGCCGCTGACCATGCACAACAACGAGAACGCGACCGGGACAGGGATCACGGAGCCGGTGAACACGATCACAAGCAGCGGAGCGGGCGGCCATCAAATGGTGATCACCCCGACGCTGGCGGCCATAGGACAAACCGGCGGCGGTGAGCGGGGGCGGAAAATCACGGAGCCGACGCACACCCAGGTTTCCAAGGCGGAGGAGTGCATGGTGGCGCCGGCGCTGATCCAGTACCACACGGAGCAGACGGAGAGGGTACGGGGCCAGGGCGTGGCGGACCCGCTTATGACCATTGACGCCTCCAACCGCTACGGACTGGCGGCGGCCAGCCCGGTCAAATACTACGGGAGCGACCAGCACGGCCAGAATATTGGGGACCCGCTCCATACCGTGACGGCGAAAGACCGGGAGGCCGTCCTGGCGGCAAATATGGCCAAGTTCTACGGCGGGAATTATTCAGGAGAAGGATCCAAAATGTCCGACCCGCTCCATACCGTCACGGCCGTGGACCATAACGCCTTGACTGCCACGCACATGGTCAAAATGAAGGGGACCAACCTGGGCGGCCCCATGTCGGAGCCGGTGCAGACCATCACGGCCGGCGGAGGCCACTTCGGCGTCGTCACCACCGTGGTGGCCAGGGCGGAGCCGGGCGCGGAACTGGGACACTGGCCGAAGATCCGCGGCCTGCTCAATATTCACTGCGGGTACGCGCTGGCGGATGACGAGGTGCTGCTGCTTGAGCTTGGCGGCGCGTGGTATTTCATAGCCGATATCGGCCTGCGCATGCTGATACCGAGGGAGCTGTATCGCGCCAACGGCTTCCCGGATGACTACATAATAGAGCGGGACTACACTGGGCGGGAATATCCGAAGTTCAAACAGACCGCCCGCTGCGGCAACGCAGTCCCGCCGCCCTTCGCAGAGGCCCTCGTGCGCGCAAACCTGCCTGAGTGGTGCAGTTAAACTTGTGTAAAGGTTTGGAGAGTGATGAGAATGGCGTTCTGCAAATTTAGAGTGATGGACCGCTGCAAAAAGAATAATCTGCCGTGCACATTCAATGAGGAATGCTTTACTCCCGAGGAAGAGCCTGAAAAGATCGTAATGAACTGCCTCAAATGCCATTACCGTCATCCCGACAATGGCAATTGCACAGCGGTGGGTGGGTTTTGCACCTCTGTGCCGGCAGCTTATTGTCCTATGATACCGGAGCTGCTTGCCCGTGCAGAAAAGGCAGAGCGCGAAAGGAACACAGCGGTGGAAGATCTTCGGCAAATGTGCATTGGCAGCAACACATGCGCGTTTTGCGCCGAAAGCAGAACAGAATGTAAAAGGCAAGGCCCTAACCGCAAGACTGTTGAAATGTGCTGGCGATGGCGTGGCCATGTGGAGGTAGATGAGCCTATACCTATGGCGTGCATCAAAATGAGCGGAGCGATCTTGCAGGGACCGACTGACGGCTGCCTGGTGGACGTTGGAGAGTTCGGGCTGCTGATGGCCGATATCAAAGAAGAGAGCCTTGTCAACGCGATCTATGACGAGATGCAAAGGCGTGGGGTGCGTGAGGCATACATTGTCAGCCCCGATTTCGTCCGAGACGCCATCCGCGAGAAACTGGATAGGGAGAGAGGACGGCATGAAGAAACTGCTGAAAAAGCTCAGGACCGCGGCGGCGCGATGGAGAAGCAGATGTTTTGAGGCGCTGGGCTTCGTGCCGAGCGCGGAGCTTTACGCCATGCGTGAGTCTTACAATGATGAGCTGCGCGAGCGGCTCATGCTCAAGCGGGATTATGAGAATCTGTATGAGGACTATCGCAAAGCCCTTGAGACGCCTGCACGGCGTTATGGTTATGTGATCATGCCCTGCGTCGCTCGGGCGCAGGTGCGAAAGCTCGAAGATTCTCTGCTCATAGAGTCTGCGCCGGACGAGTATTTCAAAAAGGGGCTCAGGGAGTCGCTGATGCGGGCGATAGATGAGCATATCACATATAGCAAACAGGAGATGCGAGACGCCGTTATCTGGCAGGCAAGGCTGAATGTGGCTGTAGTGACGGCCGGTCCTGACAACGTACATGCTGACCCTACAGGCGACCCAGGAACAGAGGGGCCTCCTGGCGCGGGGCCTTTAAATCCATTGTATATGAAAGGTGAATGCTATGAAAATCACATTGAACAAGCACGATTATGCGACTATTGTCCGGAACTGCATGAAGGCTCGGGAGGGATATGACGGCTGCGGCAAGTGCGCGCTGGCCGGGGTATGCAGCGGTTCGGAGGAACTTGAGGCAAGCTGCAACTTGGAGGAAGAGACAACGGCCGAAAATGATATCAGTTATCTACACTGACGAGAACGAGCGCGAGCTGGCGGAGTTTATCACGCGCTCGCTTGAAGGGCTGGACATTGAGCGGTTTGGGTGGATGGCGCTTGCAGCAGACATTGGCGGAGGCGAAGTACTGACAGGCTACTACAAAAGCGGCGTACAGGACAAGTTGCTGGCGGCGCTGCACATAATGAGCGATGGCCTGTACGGCATCGTGGATGCAAACTTTGATCGCCTCATGCGTGACCACGGATATGATGCGCCGGACGAGAGCGGCGAGGACGAGAATGTGTTCTGACCACAGGGCCCGCGCGGCGGGCCCTTTTGTGAGGGCATATACGTTTAGCGCGGACAGCATGACCAGAAACGGATTCGGGTCATGCCGTCCACACTATATTTAATACGCGCGCGCACGCGCGTTATCAAAGGTTCGTAGAGGCCTAAGTTTACGGACGCGGGGGAAATATATGGGCTCGACCGGGTACTGGGAGATCCGCACATATGAGTGCGGGGGTCTCGGGGAGAAAACGAAATACTGGGTCCCCGGTGAGCCTCCGGCCAGGGGTCGGAAGCTCAGCCGCAGTTCGGAGCGGAAGCAGCGGCAGAACGAGAACGACGCGGCGCGCAGACTCAATCGGGAAATACACGCGAACTTCTCAGCCGGGGACCTCTTCCTCGGGCTGGACTATGGGCCGAAGAAATACTCCGAGCTCCTTCGCAGGGCGGAAGCCAGGCAGGAGGCAGACCGGGCCGCCGGGCAGGAGCCGGGCATACTCGAAGACTATCTCCGCAAGGAGGCTAACCGCGAGCTGGACAACTACATCCGCCGGGTGAAGCGCCGCCTGCCTCCCGGAGCGGAGCTCAAATACATAGCCGTGACCTCCGATATGGACGGGGAGACGGGCGAGGCAGTCCGCATACATCACCACATCATAGCCAACCGGGCCGCGTGGCAGGCCTGCGTGGAAGCCTGGCCGCACGGGGGCGCCTACGCCAAAGCGCTCAGCGCGCAAAAGGACTACACGCCGCTGGCGGAATACCTGCTGGCCCAGGTGCGCCGCCTGCCCGACGAGAAGAAGTACAAGCCCTCCCGCAACCTTGTGAGGCCTCAGCCGAAGTGCCGCGTCGTATGGAGCGGGGCGGAGCTGCGCGTGCCAAAGGGCTGCGAGCTGCTGTACCGCACGGCCTACTCGGGCAAAAGAGCGGGGCAGTATATCCGCTATGCGCTGCCCTTCGCACCGATGCGCAGTTAGGAGGGCGGGATGGCGAGGAAATTCAAGTATCTCCCCTCAGTACATAAGGGCTATGCCGCGCAGGGCATGATATTTTTCGCGTGCCAGAACTATGCACGGCAGACTGCGGAGGTGCAAAGTAAAATAGACAGACTGTGCCGCGAGGCCGGGGGCGAGTATGCTGACGCGCTCCGGGCCTATCTCTGCACGCCTGCGAGCTGGGAGGCGGTGACGACCGAGTATTTCGTTTCGCCCTCGACGCTGGATAGAGTGAGACGACGATTTTTCGAGCTGTGGTAGAGCGCTCCCCTGCTGGGGGGCGCTTTTTTTGTGCGCCTGAAAGTTGACGGTAACAGAGGGGGTAAGGCTGATAGATTGCAGATTGAGAGATAGTACGCGCGCAGGGAGGTGTTGGTCGTGGCGCGGGCCAAATATGCGGAATGGCTGACAGAACAGGGACTGGAACGGCTCGCCGAGATGGCGCCGCGGCTGACCGACGCCGAGATGGCGAAGGAGATGGGCATCAGTTCCTCGACCTTCTACGAGTGGCTCAAAAAGCACCCGGAGATGTCGGAGGCGGTGACGCGCGCACGCACGGGCGCGGATGCGCGCGCGGTCAATGAACGGGTCGAGCGGAGCCTGCTCGAAACCGCGCTCGGAGGCGTCCGGGTACTGAAAAAGCCCATGAAGATAAAAACCACAACCTATGACGCGCGCGGCCGGCGCATCGACCGCGAAAAAATCGTGATGGCCGAGGAAGAGGTTTATATCAAAGCCGACGTCAAGGCGCAGATCTTCTGGCTCACAAACCGTGAGCCTGAACGCTGGCGGAACAAGGTCGAGGCCGCGATAGTTGACGACAACACCGTGAACTATGTGTTCCGCGAGGCCACGAGCGAGGAGGCGGCCGGCTATGCAGACTAAAGTCCTGCGGCTCAACGAGCGGCAAAAGCTGTTCTTTATGGCCCGCCGGCGCTTTATAGGCTACGGCGGGGCGCGCGGCGGCGGCAAGACCTGGTCCGTACGCATGAAGGCAATGCTGCTGGCTTCGAGATACGCAGGCATCAAGATACTCATCGTGCGCCGGAGCTTTCAGGAGCTGCGCGACAACCACATACTCCCGCTGCAGATGGAGCTGCGGGACATAGCCCGGTGGAAGGAGCAGGAGAAGCGCTTTATCTTCCCGAACGGCTCGTACATCCGCTTCGGCTACTGCTCGGCGGAGCGGGACGTGCTCCAGTACCAGGGCCAGGAGTTCGATATCATCTTTATCGACGAGGCTACTCAGCTCACGGAATTCCAGTTCCAGACCTTCAAGGGCTGCCTGCGCGGCGCGAACGACTTCCCCAAGCGCATGTACCTCACCTGCAACCCCGGCGGAGTTGGCCATGCCTGGGTGAAACGGCTCTTTGTTGACCGACAGTATCGAGGCGACGAGCGCGCGGACGACTACGAGTTTATCCAGGCCAAGGTCACGGACAACCCCGTGCTGATGGAAAAGGACCCCGAGTACATACACATGCTCGAGTCCCTGCCATATGAGCTGCGAGAGGCCTGGCTCAACGGCTCCTGGGACGTGTTCGCAGGCCAGTATTTCAGCGAGTGGGACCGGGACGTGCATGTCGTGGCGCCCTTCGAGCCGCCGACCTGGTGGCGACGCTACGTGACAATCGACTACGGCCTCGACATGCTGGCGGCCTACCTCATCGCGGTGGACGAACACGACATGGCCTATGTCATACGCGAGGTGTATCAGGGCCGGGACCTCGGCGAGAACGCCAGGGGACTCATAGTGAGCGAGGCGGCCCAGGCCGTGCTGGACATGGTGGGCGGCGACAAGGTCACAGCCTATCTCGCGCCGCCGGACCTCTGGGCCGCGCGGCAGGAGACCGGGCGAAGCGTGGCGGACATATTCGCAGAGCACGGCATTGCCCTCACCAAAACGAGCAACGACAGGCTGGACGGCTGGATGGCCATGCACGAGCGGCTTCATGTGTTTGAGGACGAGCACGGGTGGCCCGTGGCAAAGCTGCGCATATTCCCCCTCTGCACCAACCTCATCCGCACGCTGCCTCAGCTGCGCTACGACGATAAGCGGGTAAACGATGTGGCAACGGAGCCGCACGAGCTCACTCACGCGGCCGACGCTATACGCGGCTTCTGCGTGTATTGGGTACGAGCGGCGCACATACAGGAGGCCCCGGCCCGTATGCAATGGACCAGGGACATGCTGGAGGACTACCGGCGCGCGTCCCCCGCGGGGAAGCGCTTCCTGGAGCAACGCTGGGGGCCGCCCGGCAGATAAGGAGGTGAACAAAGAAGACATGAACAAAGACAGGCTGCACCTGTGGCAGGACAGGCTTGCCCGGAATGATTCGCAATACGAAAACTGGTATGCGCTCATGGACGAGCGCGAGCGGCTCTATCAGGGCTCCAGGTACATCTTCCCCCTGGTGAACAAATACCGGCCGAGCAACGCAAAAACGCCGCACGTGCGGAACATATGCAGCGAGCTCATAGAGGCCCAGGTGGACAGCAACATCCCCTCGCCGAAGGTCACGGCGATCCACGAGAAGGACGAGCCGCTTGCCAAGATCATCGAGGACATGCTGCGAAACGAGATGGACCGCCTGCCCTTTGCTGAGATCAACGATCTCATGGAGCGGATAGTCCCCATCCAGGGCGGCGGGGCTTATCTTGTGGAGTGGGACAACACGGCGCGCACGCACACCACGATCGGCGAGTTGAACGTCGTGCCCATCCACCCGCGGCAGATGGTGCCGCAGGACGGCGTGTACAGCGGCATCGAGGACATGGATTACATCATCCTCAAGATGCCGCAGACCCGGGAATTCATATACCGGCGGTACGGGAAGGACGTTTCCTTCGAGGGCGAGGGTGAGCCTGATATCAAGGGCGGCGACGGCTCCACGGCCGAGGACATGGTGACGCAGTATATCGCCTACTACCGGAACGACGCCGGCGGGATTGGCATGTACAGCTGGTGCGGGGATGTTGAGCTCGAGGACCTCGAGGACTACCAGGCGAGGCGGCTGCGGCGCTGCGCCGTATGCGGCCAGCTCGAGCCCACGGCCGACGACGGCGATGATAAGCAGCACGCGCTCGAGGAAGAGGAAGAGCCGGACGAGGAACAGCCCGAGGGGGTTTCGGGCCGCCCGGGGCTCCCGCCCGACGACGAAGGCTGGAGCGGGGCCATGCGCTGGATCGACGGCGAGCTCTGGCCCGAGGGCGAGGAAGAGCCGGAGGAAGAGCCGGACGGGCACGAGGCGCGGCGCTGCCCCTACTGCGGTTCGACGGATTGGGAGTACAGCGAGGAGGAATTCGAGGAGATCTGGGCGCCCGTCACGACGAGCCTCGGACACAGGATACCGGGCGCGAGCGAGGAAGTGTACCTCACCGGCGAGATCGACGAAATCACGGGCCTTCCTGTGCCGGCCGTGAGGCTCGTGCCTTTCCGCGTGCCGTATTACAAGCCCCGGCGCTATCCTGTTGTGCTCCAGAAAAACGTGAGCGTATACGGCCAGTTCCTCGGCGACAGCGATATCGACAAGATCACGGATCAGCAGAACACTACAAACAGGCTCGAAAAAAAGATCATCGACAAGCTGATCTCGAGCGGCTCCTTTGTCACGCTGCCCGCGGATGCATGTGTGGGCATAGACGAGAATGATATGCGCGTCTACCGCCCGGCAAACCCCGCGGACGCGAACATGATAGGCGTATATAACCTCGAGGGCGATGTGAGCCAGGACCGCGAATACCTCGACCACATATACGAGGAGGCCCGGCAGATCATTGGCATAACCGATTCGTTCCAGGGGCGGCGGGACACGACGGCGACGAGCGGCACGGCCAAGGAGTTCGCCGCGGCGCAGACTGCGGGGCGGCTTGAGTCCAAACGGGTGATGCGCGACGCGGCGTATGCTGCGCTGTTCGAGCTCATGTTCAAGTTCAAGCTGGCCTATGCGGACGAGCCTCGCGCTGTGCGAACGATGGACGAGCGGGGCAATGCCGAGTACAAGGCCTTCGACCGCTTTGATTTCCTCCAGCAGGACGCGAGCGGGGAATGGTACTGGAACGACGCATTCCTGTTTTCCTGCGACACCTCCGCGCCGCTGGCCTCAAACCGGGAGGCGATGTGGCAGGAGACGCGGATGAACCTGCAGACCGGGGCCTTCGGCAACCCGCAAAGCCTGAGCACACTGATACTCTTCTGGCGGAAGATGAATCTCCTGCACTATCCGGGGGCCGGCGAAACGCTCGGCTATCTTGAGCAGGAGCAGCGCCGGCAGGAACAGCTGCAGGCCGTTCAGATACAGCTGCAGGCGCGCCAGGCGGCCGCCCAGCAGGCGGCGGAACTCGCCGGGCAGGTGGAAGCCGCTGCGCTCAGCGGCGCACAGACGGGCGGTGGCGCTATGTGATACCTATGCGCAGGAGATAGCGTTATCATCCGCCACAACACATCGAAAGGAGGTGCCACAAATGGCTATGCCCGATAACAGCAGGAACAGGGGCCGCGACTACGGCAGTCGCAACGGCCGCGGCTACATCGGCCGGATCAGCAACGACGGCGCTCAGCGCGTCGAGGCGCCCATTGACCCCAACGGCAAGCGCGGCAAGGAGATAGTAAAGCGCGGCAACGATCTCCGCACCGGCAACGGCAGAAAGTGAAAGGATAGGTAAAAATGGACTACGACAAAATATTCGGCGTAGACACAAGCGGGGAGCCGACCGGAGACCCCGGGCCGGAAGGGCCTCAGGGCGAACGTGAGCCCGAAGACGCCGCCAGCGCGGCCAACACCCAGGGCGAACAGCAGCCGACGGCGGGAGACGGCCCGGAGACGGCGCCGCCCGGCGGCGAAGAGCCTGACAACGAAGGGCCGGACGGACAGACGCCTGAGGAAAACGGCGCGGGAAACGCCGGCGCGGGGATAGACCCCCGGACGCGCGAGCAGATAGCGCGCGAGATACGGGCGCGAGCTGCGAAGCAGCTGGACGAGAGCATCGCGGCGCTGGGCCTCACGAACCCCTACACCAAGGAGCCCATCAAGGACAAGGCCGACTACGACGCCTACCGCGCGAAACTGGACGAGGACAGGCGGGCCAAGCTGCTGAAAAAGTCCGGGATGTCCGAGGAAGAGTTTGTAAAACTCGCGGCTGAGCAGCCTGAGATCAAGGCCCAGCTCGAAGAGGCGAGGGAGGCGAAACGGCAGGCCGCGGCCGCGGCGATGAACGAGCAGCTGAGGCAGATACACGAGCTCGACCATGCGATCAACACGGTCGAGGACCTCGCGAAGATGCCGAACTATGCTCAGTTTTACAGATTTGTGAAACAGAACCGGCTCAGCCTCGTGGAGGCCTACAGGCTGGCCAACATGGAGCGGCTCTCGGAGCGGGCGGCCGCGGCGACGAAACAGGCCGCCATAAATGCGGCCCAGAGCAAGGCCCATCTGGAGGCCACAAAATCCCGGGGGAAGGGCGGCGACGTTCCTGCTATATCTGCTGAGGTGCTGGAATATTACCGTGCGATAAACCCCAAGGCCACGGAGGCCGAGATCAGGGCGAACTACGCAAGATATCTCAAAAACATCTCGAAAGGAGTGTAATGAAAATGGCTTTTCTCATATCCCAGAACAACGGCGGCATCATCCCGGGGCTGGAGTACCTGCCCGCGGGCGCGATCACGCCTCAGATAGGCATGGCGCTCGTCATGGCCGACGGCAACCTTGTCGCCTGCGGCGCGACCACGCGGCCGCAGTACATATGCGCCACGGCCGCCGAGAGCGCGCTGACGGCGGGCACCATCATCCCCGTGTTCCGCGTGCTCGAGGGCATGCTCTTCGCCACTACCTGGAGCGCGGCGGCGAGCGCCGTCGACGCGGGCGACCTTGTGACGCTCAGCGCGGACAGCATGGAGGTCACGGCGACGACCGCGAGCGGCGTGGCCGAGGTCGTCTCCATGGACGGCCAGGACGTGGGCGACACCGTATATATCAGGTTCCCCGCCTGATTTAACAACAGAAAGGAGTGATTTTTAATGGCTGGTATCAGCTTCACCGAGGGCTCGGGCGTTAACGATTCCGTATTCGGCAAATGCCAGGCCCCCATCCGCATGTTCATCGAAAAGCGCGGCGAGGCGTTTGAACAGATGAGCATGCTCAAGCACCTCTTCGACATAAACGACAGCCGCCACTTCGGCGAGACCATCGGCTCCATGACGGCCATGAAGGGCTTCCAGCCCGTGGGCGAAAACGGCGAGTACCCCGTGGACTACATGCAGGAGGGCTACAAGAAAGTCCTTATCAACATGACCTGGAAGGACAGCTTCAGCCTCTCCCGCGAGATCATCGACGATGCAACCGTCATGGACCTCAGGCGGCAGCCCGAGGCGTTTACGGCCGGCTACTACCGCACGCGCGAGCGCTTCGGCGCTGCGCTCTACGCCAACGCCATGCTTGGCAAAACCGCGATGACCTTCCACGGGAAATCGTTCCCCACGACCGGCTCGGACGAGCTTTGCCTATTTTCCAAGAGCCACCCGAGCATCCTGGACGCGAAGTTCCTGCAGTCCAACCAGTTCGCGGACGAGTTTTCCGAGGACGCGCTGGCGGCCATGGAGAGCGCCATGCAGGATTTCAAGGGCGACACGGGCGAGGTACTCGACGTGCATCCCGACACCATCCTCATCCCCAACAACTACAAGCTCAAAAAGGCGGTATTCGCGGCCATTGGAGCAGACAAGGACCCGAACACCTCCAACAACGCATTCAACTTCCTCTTCGGCCGCTGGAACGTTATCGTTTGGCCCTACCTCAACGAGTGGCTGGGCGGCGATACGACAGCCTGGGTGCTGCTCGATTCCAGCTACAACATCGCCCGCGGCGGCGCCGAGTGGCTCAACCGCGTGAACCTTGAGGTGCGGAGCGAGCTGGCGAGCAACGATGCCAACGTGTGGAAGGGCTACGCCCGCTTCACGGGCGGCTTCGCCGACTGGCGCTTCGCGGCCGTCGGCGGCGTGAGCGGCGGCACTCAGCTCGTGAGCGCCTGATGGGCAGGAGGGCGAGATGACAGTACAGGAGGCAATTACATACGCCTGCGCGGTAAAGCCCAACGCCTTCGACAACGACACGCTGACGCGCTGGCTCAATGAGGTCGAGGGCATGGTGCAGACGCAGGTGCTGCTCCTCCGCGTGGAGGCGATCATCACATACACCTACGCGCAGGACGCCGACACGACTATGCTCGTCCGCCCTCCCCATGACAAGCTATACCCGGCATACCTCGAGGCACGCATCGACTTCGCCAACGGCGAGTATGAGAGATACCAAAACACCTCGCAGGTGTTCAACACGTTTTTCAATGAGTTCATGCGCTGGTATGCCATGAACTACAACCCGTCTGAGGCCTATGAGGAGGGACTTATATGAGCTATACACCCTATTACCCGCCGTGCCCCTGGCCGCACCCCTGGCGCGGCTACTACATCGACGCCTACGGCGTGGCCGTGGCGCACGGATATCAAGGCACGGTCGAAGAGTGGCTTGAATCCCTCATAGGCCCCACGGGGCCCGCGGGCACTGGCATTGAGGTGCTCGGGCAGTACGATACGCTCGAGGAGCTTCAGCAGGCTGTGCCGTCTCCTGAAATCGGCAACAGCTATTACGTCGGCACCGAGCCGCCTTACGAGCTGTATACCTGGCTCGTCGTCGATGGAACGCCTGTGTGGCACAGCTACGGCATGCTCACCGGACCCATTGGCCCTACCGGCCCGACAGGCTCACAGGGCCCGCAGGGCACTATCGGGCCGACCGGACCGACCGGCCCGACTGGAGCGCAGGGCATACAGGGGCCAATAGGCCCGCAGGGACCCGAGGGACAGGCCTCCAAAATACCCGGCCCGACCGGGCCAACCGGGCCAATGGGACCCACTGGCGCGACAGGCGCCGCCTCTGAAGTCCCGGGTCCCCAGGGACCCGCGGGAGAGACCGGGCCGACAGGTGCGACGGGCGCGACTGGCCCGACCGGACCGACAGGTGCGACGGGTCCCCAGGGGACCGCAAGCACTGTACCCGGCCCCACCGGCCCTCAGGGAAAGCAAGGAGTGACGGGTCCGACTGGCCCCACTGGCCCGCAGGGGGCGACTGGAGCCACGGGCGCGCAGGGCGAGACCGGGCCAACAGGACCCGCTGGCCCGACCGGTCCCCAGGGGGCGCAGGGGACACAGGGCGAAATAGGCCCGACAGGCCCAACAGGCCCGACTGGACCCCAGGGCAACGGATTTAAGATCATGGGCTACTACAACTCGCTTGGCGAACTCCAGAGCGGCGTACCCTCTCCTGCGGTTGGAGACGCCTACGGCGTGGGGGCTTCCGAGCCCTATGATATCTACATCTGGAGCGGCTTGACTTGGATTAACAACGGCACGATACAGGGGCCTGCAGGCCCCACCGGACCGACCGGCCCGCAGGGCGCGGCAGGTCCCACCGGCCCGACAGGCCCGCAGGGGACGCAGGGGGCGCAGGGCATTCAGGGTGCTCAGGGGCCGCAGGGAGAAACAGGACCTACCGGACCTACCGGACCGACCGGACCCACCGGAGCCGCAGGAGCCGACAGCACAGTACCCGGCCCAACGGGACCAACGGGTCCCACCGGGCCACAAGGCCCGGCCGGGGCAGACTCCACTGTAGCCGGGCCGGCGGGTCCCACCGGCCCCACTGGGCCGCAGGGAACGCAAGGCGCAACGGGAGATATAGGCCCAACCGGACCGACGGGGCCGACTGGCCCAACTGGAGCGGAGGGCAGTCCAGGCGCGCAGGGACCTGCAGGAGCAGCCGGAGCAACAGGTCCCACCGGCCCGACAGGCCCCACCGGCCCGCAGGGAGCGGCCTCAACCGTGGCGGGACCTACGGGCGCAACTGGTCCTACCGGCCCGACAGGCCCCACCGGAGCAGCCGGAGCAACTGGTCCTACCGGCCCGACCGGCGTCACCGGAGCGACAGGCCCCACGGGGCCGCAAGGTTCTGCAGGAGCGAACGGCAAGAGCGCATATCAGGCGGCGGTCGAGGCTGGGTATACAGGGACCGAGGAGCAACTGAGCGCGGCCCTGGCGGCATTGCAGAACGGCCCGTTTCTCCCCACCGCCGGAGGGACAATGACGGGCAACATCAACATGGGCAGCAGCATAATAAACGGCCAGATGGCTGGCACGGACTACACTACCATACGTCCGCGCGGCATATCCCTCGTATCGACATCGCCCGGCACCCTGCCCAACGGGTGTATCGCCATCGTGTACTCATAAGGAGGAGACATGCAGACTACTATCAAATTCCCGGACGGCAAGAGCTATAACACATCTGATGCGATAATTGGCCGAGGAACGCTCAAAGGCCACAGCCGCGAAACACTGACCATCAAGGCAACGATGAGCTATGCCGAGGCAGCTGTCCATTTCGTAGACGGCGCTGTGTTTTATCTTACTGATGAATTTGGTGACAGCTATGGATGGCGTGACCACGGCGTCGCTGGTGCTATCACCGACAACCGTGACGGCACCATAACCGCCATAATGGGCAAGAACAACACCGCCGAGCAGGATGCGCAGGACGAGGCCGCAAAGGCCCGAGAGGCAGCAGAAACGCTTGCGGGCCAACCCATAAGCACACCGGAAGAAGCGGCGGCTATACGGATGCAGATAGAGAGCGTGTATGCCGCCTCTGACATGGACGCCGACGGCAGGATAAGCAACCGCAACCTTGCGCCTCTCTGGAAGCCCGGAAACCACAAAACTGGCGAGGTGTTCCGCACCGTCGCCGGGGACAGCCTTGGCCCTGAGTGGGAACAGGTATGGAAGGTATATCAAAACTACGACAACAGCGTATATCCCGATATCGCCCCTGGGCAATCCGCATGGCTGACATTCAACATACCGTACCACGGCACCACGCCCGAGACCGCCCTGCCGTTTGTCCCCGGACAGCCCGCACACGCTATATATCATGTAGGGGAATACATGATATTCACGGACGGTTATACCTACAAGTGCAAGCAAGATACAACGTACAGCCCATCTGAATATGCCGACGCCTGGGAAAAGGTGAGCGCATGAAAGTTGGAGTAAATGGCGCAGTTAGGGATATCTCTGACCTCAAAGTTGGTGTTAACGGCGCGGTCCGAGCTGTTTCTGAAGCCCACATTGGGGTATCTGGTGCTGTGAAAAAGGTGTGGCCGCTTATTGAGGTGGGCTATCAAGAAATCCTTGACACAGTTGGCTCTGGAGAATGGACTTGCCCAGCATCCGGTCAATGGGAAGTAGAAGGGCACGGCGCTGGTGGACACGGTGGGTCTAGTCGTGGCACTGCCGGCGCTGGTGGTGGCGGCTCTGGTGAGATAGAAACAATCACTCTAGTCACTGGACAAGTTGTTTCTTATTTGATTGGTGAAGGCAACACCAACAGTGTTAGAGGAGGGGACACTGTATTTGGGGGTTTGAATTTCCCCGGTGGTGGTTCTGCATCTGGTCCGTCACCTGGTTCTGCTAGTGGCAGTTTGGCAACGAGTGGCAGCCCTTCGCAAAGTTCATATGGAGGTGCAGGAGGAAAAGGCAATAAAAATAAGCCCGAACAAACATACGGGAATGGCGCCAATGGTAATTCTAGGTATTCATCCCCCTCCACACCCGTTAGCCCCGGCAAAGACGGTGCTGTTATCCTCACATATCTTGGTTAAGGCGGTGAATGTGTGAAAATCATCATCTATGCCATATGCAAAAACGAGGCGCAGTTCGCCGCGCGCTTCATGGCCTCGTGCGCGGAGGCCGATGGAGTGTATGTGCTGGACACAGGCTCCACGGACGGGACGCCGGAGCTGCTGCGTACTCTGGGGGCGACGGTGCAAGTGGCCAAGATCGAGCCCTGGCGTTTTGACGCCGCGCGCAACGCCTCTCTTGCCATGCTGCCGGAGGACGCGGACGTGTGCATCTGCCTCGACCTTGACGAGGTGCTCTGCCCAGGCTGGCGTGAGGCCCTGGAGGACGCCTGGACGCCCGGCACTACGCGGGCGCGGTATACATATGTGTGGAGCCATCAGCCCGACGGCGGCGACGGCGTGGTGTTCTTCGCGGACAAGATCCATGCCCGGCACGGCTACCGCTGGACGCACCCGGTACATGAGGTGCTGACGCCGGACAGGGCCGAGCGCTGCATCACCATCCCGGCGCTGCGCGTGGAGCATTGGCCGGACGACAGCAAGAGTAGGGGGCAGTATCTTCCCCTGCTCGAGCTTTCCGTTGCCGAGGACCCGGACGACGATCGCAATATGCACTATCTCGGGCGGGAGTACATGTTCCATGGGAGATGGGGCGCAGCCATAGTAACACTCATGCGGCATCTGGCGATGCCCTCCGCAACGTGGAAGGCCGAACGGGCGGCAAGCATGCGCTACATAGCCCGCTGCTGCGACGCGCTGGGAGATATGCAGAGCGCGGTGCACTGGCTGGAGCGCGCGGCGGACGAGGCTCCGGGCCAGCGTGAGGCGCCGTATGCGCTGGCGCTGCTCTACTACCGGCGCGAGGACTGGGGACTGTGCCGCTACTGGGCGGCTCGGACGCTGGCAATCACCGAGCGGGACCACAACTACATGACCGAGCCGGAGGCCTGGGGGGCGGAGCCGCACGACCTCATGGCGATAGCCAGCTGGCAGCTGGGCCAGCGCAACGACGCCATAGCCGCCGCAGAGGCCGCGGTGAGGCTTGCACCGAAGGATGCAAGGCTTGCGCGCAACCTTGAGATTATGAGACAGAGAGGAGCCAAGGCATGATATATACCGGTACGCTGCTCCGCGCGGAGCTATACGATGACCACGTCAACCCCTACACCAATGTCAAAGCCGTCTACGAGGCACATCAGAGCAAGCATCCCGGCAAATTGATAGTCACCAACGCGCACTGGTATCGCACTGAGCCGATTGCCCCTGTGGGCAACTACAAGGTGGGCGGTACTGTGATATCCCAGCAGTATGACCACGCGCTCAACCTCGTATGGAGCGGCGACGCCCGGCCCGTGTGGAGCTGGGACATGAACGAGGACAACGCCATAGGCACCATACCGGTGCTCGTGGGAGGAGTGCGGCAGAACGTGAGCGGCCAGGACGCTGGTGTGAAGCGCTCGACGCTCCGTACCTGGTGGGGGTTTGATGGCGAGGGCCAATGCACCGTGGAAGTGACCACGCGCAACTATACGCTGGACGGCATAATCGACCGGATGCAGTCGCTGGGCATCGTGGACGGTGTTGTTCTGGACGGGGGCGGCTCCAGCCAGTGCTACGACGGCACGACCTATCAGCGCGGCGACGGGCGCTGGCTGTTCAGCTTCCTGCTGCTGTGGTTCGCGGATGGCGGCGGCACGGGCGGAGACGACACGAACGACGACAAGGAGGAGGCCGCGGGCATGAAAATCTACCTTTCCCCCTCTGCACAGCCTACGAATAACTACGCGGCGGGGGACACGAACGAGCAGGCACAGTGCAATCGGATAGCTGAAGCGGCCAAGTCCGCGCTGGAGCGCTGCGGCTTTGCGGTGCGGAAGGCCCCGGAGGGGCAGGGGTACAAGGAGAACGTGGACGAGAGCAACGCCTGGGGCGCGGACCTCCATATCCCCATCCATACCAACGCGGGGGGCGGGGCTGGTACCGTGGTGTTTGTCCACGGCGGCACGGCGAAACAAATGCAGTATGCCAAGCCCATATATGATGAGGTGCAGGCTACGAGCCCGGGAACGACAGACTATGGCGTGCGCGTGAACTCCGGTCTGTACGAGCTCGGCTACACCACGGCGACGGCGGTGTATGTCGAGTGCGAATTCCACGACCGCGCAGACCTCGCCGCGTGGATAATCGAGCACACGACGGAGCTCGGCGAGGCCATTGCCAGAGGCGTGTGCAAGGGCGCGGGCGTGACGTACATAGCGCCCGATGCTGAGCCCAGCCCTGAACCGATGCCGGAGCCGGAACCCTCAGAGGCGGAGCTGGCCCGCGAGTGGGCCATGGCCCAGGGCATAAGCGACGGCGAGAACCCGGACAGCCCCGCGACACGCGGGCAGGTCTGGACGATGCTTTACAGGATGGAGGGAGGTGAAAAGGATGATTAACTGGACTGTCCGACTCAAAAACAAGGCTTTCTGGCTGGCGCTTATCCCCGCGCTGCTGCTGCTGGCTCAGACAGTGGCGGCGCTGTTCGGCTACACATTGGAGCTCTCCGCGCTTGGGGACAAGCTACTTGCGGTGGTCAACGCGGTTTTCGCGCTGCTGGCAATCCTGGGAATAGCGATAGACCCGACGACGGAGGGAATGGGTGACAGCCAGCAGGCGATGAGCTATACCAAGCCCAAGGAGGATTGATTATGGACACGCCGATATCGCGCGCGGAGCACGAGGAATTTGCCCGGCGCATAGACGCACAGGAAAAGCGTCAGGACAGGCGGCTCGAACTCCTTGAAGAGAATGTGCGCGAGATCGGCGCCTTGACGGTTTCTGTTCAAAAGCTGGCACAGAGCTTGCAAAGCATGGTCAAAGAGCAGGAGCAGCAGGGCCGGAGGTTGCAGGCGTTGGAGAGCCGCGACGGAGAAAAGTGGCGGAAGCTAATGGGTTACATAGCAACGGCTCTGACCTCCGGTGCTGTGACGCTGCTGCTGTCGCACCTGGTAGGGTGATTCACGAAGGAGGTGAGCGGGTGTGCCGAGCAGCATACTGAATACCGACATAATGTTCCCCAACCTGAGCGGAAAGAGCACGGAGCAGCAGGTGTTCACGATAATGAATTACCTCTACATGCTCAAGGAGCAGCTCACATACTCGCTCTCCAACCTCGGGCTCGACAACATAAACGCGAACTCCTTCAACGAAATCGCGTGGATCATCAATCAGCCTGTGATACTGCGGCTGGATGGTGTGGACGGCAGCCTGGCGGAAATAGACGTCAACCTCGGCATTATAAGCACTCAGCTCCAGGATGCGGAGGGCAACATATCCACGCTCCAGCAGACGGCGGCGAGCCTCAGCGCCCAGCTCGAGGACGCTGAGGGAAACATCTCGGCCATATATCAGATATCGGAGAGCCTGTCCACCCGCGTGGAGGACGCGGAGGGGAACATTACGACGCTCTTCCAGACCTCGGACAGCCTGACGAACAGGGTGACGAGCGCGGAGGGGAACATCTCGAGCCTCCAGCAGACGGCGACTTCGCTGACCTCGGATATCTCCGACCTTGAGGGAAACTACACGAGCCTCCAGCAGACCGTGAGCGGGCTGAGGATAACGGCAAGTAACGGCACGCAGAGCAGCGTGCTCAGTCTCACGAGCAACGGCTTGCAGCTTTCGAGCACGACGATAGAGATTACCGGCATGGTTAAGTTCACGGACCTGAGCACGAGCGGCCGCACCACGATAAATGGCGGGAACATCACCACGGGCATTATCAGCGCCATAGACATATCCAGCGTAACGATAGACGGCTCGTCGATTACAGGCTCGACGTTTGAAACGATCCTTACGTCACGTGGCATTGGCGGCGAGATAAAGTGTTACTACCTCTCCAACACAAGCGAGAGTTATCTTGCAGGTGGCCTGCGCCTTGATGACATGGGTGACAGTGGGGATTCACAGTACAGAATGTTCCTGTACACCAAGAGCGCGCTGGGCGTGCCGTTCGCGCTCAAGCTGGAGAGCGCGGGCAGCATGAGCCTATCGAGCGGCAACAGCCTGTGGATGTACGCGCCGAACACCGTGCAGATAACCGGCAGCACCATCAAAATGCATGGCACGGTTTACGTTAACGATAAAGTTATATCGTAAGGAGATCAGACATGACGAACCTCAAACAGTGCATAGCCGCATGGCAGGCGCTCCGCGCCCTTGCGGCGCAGGCCATGGACTACAAGAGCGCTCACGCGCTGGTGCTGCTCATGGAGCGCCTGCGGCCTCATGTGAGCTATTTCAGCTCGACGGAGATGGAGCTGGTGAAGAAATATGCGGAGCTGGACGCTGAGGGCAACCCGGTGTTTGAAGGCCCGGGGCGCGTGCGATTCCGCACGGGCGATGATCTGATGGCGTTCACGCGGGAACGCAACAAGCTCGACGTCGTTGAGCTGGGCGAGGAAATAGCCCGGGCGACTATCTCCCCGCCCGCGCAGATATCGCCTGAGCAGCTGGAGGCGCTGCTCCCGTATGTGGATATCAAGGAGGTGCCGACATGAGCCTGCCTTCCATGCTCTATGGCTCCGGTATAGGGAAGTACAACCAAACGAGCTACGGCGGCTACAACCACAACCTGGCTGCGCTCGACGGGCAGATCTACGACATGCAGAACATGAGCAGCGACTACGCGCCGCTGCTCAGCCCGCGGCCTCAGCGATACATAGCTCGAACGCTCACACAGCCCTACGGACTTTACGCCAACGACGGGCTGTACTGGGTGGATGGGACGGCCTTCTACGCCGACGGAGAAGAGCGCGGCACGGTAAGCGCCGGGCCGAAGACCTTCGCGGCGCTGGGGGCCTATATCATTATCATGCCCGACATGGCCTGTTACAACAAGCTCACGGGAGAGTTCGGCAGCCTCAACGCCTCCTGGACCGGGGCGGCGCAGATCGTGGACGGCACTTACGGCGGCGAGACAGCCAAGAGCAACACCATCGAGGCCTCGGGCGTGGACTTCACGACGCTCTTCAAGCCCGGCGACGGCATCACGATAAGCGGGGCCACGGTGCACCCCGGGAACAACAAGACTATCATCGTCCGCGAGGTCACTGCGACGAAACTTATGTTCTACGAGAATAGCTTCACCATAAACGAGGGCGGGGACTCTGAGGCGGCGCTCACGCTCTCCCGCGAGATGCCGGAGATAGATTTTCTTTGCGAGAATGAAAACCGCCTGTGGGGCTGCAAGGGGGACACGATATACGCCAGCAAGCTCGGCGACCCGACAAACTGGAATGTGTTCGACGGCCTGAGCACGGACAGCTACGCCGTGCAGGTGGGCAGCGCCGGGGACTTCACGGCCTGCTTCTCATACCTTGGCTACGCGATATTCTTCAAGGAGGAGATGATCTACAAGGTCTACGGCTCGGCGCCCTCCAATTTTCAGGTGATGGGCAGCGCCTCGCTGGGCGTGGAGGCCGGCAGCAGCCTATCACTGGCCATTGCGGGCGAGACGCTTTTCTTCCTCACGCGGGCGGGCATCGTGGCCTACTCCGGGGGGACGACGCAGAGCGTGGCCTCCGCTTTCGGGGTCGAGCGCTACCACAACGCCGTGGCCGGCAGCGACGGGCTGAAATACTACGTCTCCATGCAAAATGAGGCGGGGGACTGGAGCCTATTCGTCTACGACACGCGCCTCGGCATCTGGGAACGCGAGGACGACACGCAGGCGCTAGGCTTCGCCTGGGACTCGGACCTGTATTTCCTCGACGCGGACGGGACGCTCTGGCTCAACGGGAGGCCGAGAACGGTGCCGGAGGGCGCGACGCTGGAGGCCCCCGTGCAGAGCATGGTGGAGTTCGGGGAGTTCGTGGACAACGACCCGAACAAAAAGCAGATTGCAAAACTGCAGGTGCGTATCTCCATCGACGCCGGGGCGAGCGTGACCTTCTGGATGATGTTCGACTCGAGCGGGACGTGGGAAGAGATAAACACCATAGAGAGCCAGGTCCTGCGGAGCTATTATCTCCCGCTGGTGCCGCGGCGCTGTGACCACTACAAGATCAAGATCACCGGTACGGGCGGCTGGAGGCTGTACAGCCTGACCCGCGAGGACGCGATAGGCAGCGAGCTCAGGAGCACGCCGGGCCGGCAGTAAGGAGGCAACATGGCTATATCTACACTCAGATCACCGACGACCAAGAGTCGGTACACATACGATCAGTTTCGCCAGGCGGCACAGCAGAGCGGGCTGCTCGGCGAGTTCTCGGACGCCGACCTCTCGCTGGCACAGCGCAACCCGGATGCAGGCATGTCGCTGCTGAGCTATAAGCGGGACTGGCACAACGCGACGACGGACGCCGAGCGGCAGCTTGCCAACCTGGGCGCCGAGAGCGTGCGCGGCAGCTATGGCAGCTATGCCGGCGGAGCAGACGGCGGCAGCTTCTACCTCGAGCCGCTAAGCCCGGACATGTTTGAGTACCCAAGCGCGCCGAGCTTCTCCGGCGGCAGCAACGCGGGCACGGTGAGCGACCTGTATGATCAGATGCTCAACTATGGCGACTTCACATACGGACCCGCGCCGGAGTACACGAACCGCTGGGACGACACCATCCTCGGCCTCATTGATGAGATATTAGGGCGCGAGGATTTCTCCTATGACCCGAACAGCGACCCGCTGTACAGCCAGTACCGCAAGGCATACATACGCGAGGGCGACCGGGCGGCGGAGGACGCGCTGGGCGCGGCGGCGGCCGCGAGCGGCGGCCTGCCTTCGAGCTACGCACAGACTGCGGCATCCCAGGCGGGCAACTATTACGCGGCCCAGCTCACGGACAAGATACCGGAGCTCCAGCAGCTTGCCTATCAGAAATACCTCAACGACTACAACATGCTGCTCTCCGACCTCGGTGTGGTCCAGGGACAGGAGGCCAGCGACTACAACAAGTACCTCACGGACCTCAACCAGTACAACACTGACCGGGACTTCGATTACGGTGCATGGCTCGACCGCTACAACATGCTCGGAAACAATCTGCAGGCCGGAATGAACCTTGACTCACAGGAGTTAGAGCGGTATCTTGCAGAGCTGCAGCAGTACAACACGGACCGTGATTTCTACTATGGGCAGCTGCTCGACGAGATAAACGACCAGACTAATGATTTCGGTACTCTCGTTGACATGGCTCAGCTCGGGGCCAGCTACGGCGATTATCGCGGGCTGGAGAATCTCGGCATACAGCTCCCGACGCCGAGCGGATATTATTCCACCTCTCAGACGGGTAATACATTTGACCCGAACAATATGTCTGCTGCGGCACAGGATATCCTCGCCAGCTACAACAATGCGCTCAAGAATATCAGCCCCGGTGCGGCTGTAGGCTTGCCCAGACAATATGGAGTCATGATTAAAAACGCACTTCTGGAGGGGCTTATAACTGAGGACGAAGCGGATTACCTGATTAGCTCCATGGGCTATGGCAACTGATAAAAGGAGTTTAACATGTCCAGCGTACAAGAACGACTCGACCGCATGATTAACGGAACCGGCACCGCAAGCAGCGGGGCCGGTAGTTCCGTTATGGAGCGGCTTGACCGTATGATAAACCATTCTCTTCCTCAAGTCGCTAATAAAAACGATGAAGATAGCGCTGCGCGATGGCCGTCACAATCCAAAGAAAGCACAAAAGATCTGCTTCCCAGCTTCGCCACGCCAAGCGGCGGGGGGAAAAGTGTTGAGAACATTCTCGGCAAATTTTCCGATCGCGGGGGTATCGAGGCCATAAAGTCCCCGGACAGTTGGAGCAGCACCGGGGACGCCGAGCTGGGACTGAAAGCCTGGAGCAATCAGCTGGATAGCTATGAAAAAAAGCTCACAGAGCTGAGCGGCAGCATCGCCAACACTGAAAATCGGCTCAAGAACCTCCAGACTACTGTGAAAACCGCGGAGGATGCAGCCGCCTATGACGAGCTCTATGCCGGCTATGAAAGAATGATAGCCGACTACAACGGCGTTGTGAACGACATCAACCGCGTGCAGGACAAGTACAGCGCGGGGATTGAACGGTATCGGGATATCCTCAGCGGGGGCATGGAGAGAGCCGACGCGGCAGCGGCGGAGATAAAGAAACTCGAGGCCGAAAACAGCCGCCTTCAGCAGCAGGTGGACCTCATCAAGGCCTATGATACAAGCGGGCTTGACATGACCGGGACGTATGCCGAACCGATTGAGGCCGAGATACGGCGCAACGCCCAGCGTATAAAAGAGCTCCGGGCCGAGGAGAACCAGAACAAGATGCAGTATTACAGCTCCCTGGCTCTCATGGACGACTATGCTGAACTCTCGGCTCCGGGCAAAGTGACCGGCGACGAACGGTATTACTACATCAACGACATAGACAGTGCCCGCTACAGGAACGAGCACACGACAGACCCCGGCGGCGAGCCCGTGGCGATGAGGCGCTACCAGTACCTCACTGAGGACGAGAGGCGGATATATAATTACCTCTACGCCACTCAGGGCAAGGAGGCGGCCGACAGGTTCCTCGACGACCTGAGCGACACACTGAGCGAGCGGCAGGGTGCGGCGCAGTATGAGGACATGGGCACGCTCGGCAAGGCGCTGTACTGGATACCCGCGGGCCTTGAACAGTTTGGCAGCGGTATAAAGCAGCTCTTTCAACGCGAGGCCGTGCCGGTGTCTCCGACGCAGATCACCTCACAGCTCATACAGCAGGAGGCGCAGGAAAAGAGCCCGGTGCTCGGCAGCTTATACACGCTAGGCGTTACGCTTTCTAACATGGCTCCTAGTATTCTCACAAGCGCGCTTGGCGGTTGGGCGCTTGGCGCAGCCGGTTTGCCTGCCTCTGCAGCTGGCTTAGCCGGCAGCACGGCGCTAGGGGCTTCCGCGGGTGGCAACGCCTATACTCAGAAACTGAGAGAAGGATACAGCTCCGAGGCGGCGCAGAACTATGCGACACTCGTCGGCGCAAGCGAGGGCGCGCTGCAATACCTTCTTGGCGGCATCGGCGCACTGAGCAAGAGCGGCACCGGGCGCGTCGCCGCCAAAATCGCAGGCCTGGACAATGCGCTTGGGCGCGTGGCTCGCACGGTGAGCGGCAGCACGGCCGCACGGCTGCTGGGCAGTATGATATCCGAGGGCACAGAGGAGGGCCTGCAGGAGCTGCTGGAGCCCGCGTTCGCGGCCATAATCTTCGACGAGGAATATGAGGCTGACTTCGAGGACGCGGCGTATGCGTTCCTCCTGGGCGCGCTGAGCGCTGGAATAATAGAGGGCCCGGCGGCCATTGATTACGCGCGGCGGCCGGCGGGCTTTACCTTCCGGGATATGGACGGATATGCCGATAATGGTGTAGACTATTTTGAAGGCGCGAACACTCTCGAGGAGGTTGAGGCCAGATATCGGGATCTTGCGCGGCAATACCACCCGGACTTGGGCGGCGACGCGGCCACGATGGCCGAAATCAACCGTCAGCGAACGATGGCGCGCGCATTCTTCCGCGGGCGTGCCGAGGCGGCTGCGGCAGACGAGGCGGCAGACACGACGCCGGAGGCGGCCGCGAACACGGAGCGCGCAGACGGCGTGATCCGCCGCTTGACGGCGGGCCGGACCACGGAGGAGACCGCGCCCGAAACAGCGGGAGCCCAGATAGAGGACCAGCCCTACGCGGAGGCCGGCGGCATCGTTTTACCGACGGCTGATACCGCCGGCGACTTCTCACCGCGCGTTGAGGTCGGGGAAACGGTAGCGCCAACCTTGGAAGCGCCGCGCGCGGCGGCGCCTGAAACAAATGCCGCGGGGAATATCGTTCTCCCCACGGCGGACGAAATAATGAATGGAGGCATACAGAATGGACAGCAGGGACAACAATGGCAGCAATGGGGAGACCAGGTATCAGATGGAGACGGAGGACGGTTTTCTGGTCAGCGTGCCGGAGTCGAAGCTGGAGAGCTGGCTCGAGGCGCAGAGCAAGCCGCCCGCCCCACTCAGCAGGTCGGAACAGCTCTTGCTCGACAGGCTCGTGTCCGAGCTCTACGGCTCGAAAGAGTAAGCAGCGCCAGCCTCGGCCTTGAGAACGGCACAGAGGCGCGCTCGCTTCAGGTGATCCCGGAAGCGGCCTATGATGATGAGCTGAGAGCGGTCTCGGCTGACGTATACAGGCGGACGGGCCAGCGGGTAACCTTCGTTGTCGGGAACATACAGGTGCGCGCAGCGGGCAAGACACGCGCTGTGCGCGGCGTCTGGACGCCGGGCGGCATCTATGTACAGGCGGACAACGCGGGCTATTCCGCGGCGCAGATAGCCGCACATGAGGTATATCACGATCTGGCGGCGAACACTCCGGGGCTTGACGCGGATGTAAAGCAGCGCATCATCGAGCGGTACGGCGAGGACGAATTCCGGCGTGTGGCTCAGGTGTACATAGAGCGGCTGCGCGGCGTATACGACGTGCCGGATGGCGCGGAGTATGACCCGGCGCTCATGGACAAATACTTCGCCTCGATACTCCAGGAAATTTACGCCGACGCCTATGCGGGCATCAACGCCTTCGGAGCTCATGCGGAGCGGTTCGCGGATGCAGCGCGCGTGACCGTCGCTGAACGCACGGGCATGGCCACCGGAGAAACTGAGGCGGCCACGCGCAACCGTACCGGGCCGCCTGCGGAGCGGAACGGCGTTGGCTATATTACAGAAGAAAAAGAGACGACTGCAGTGAAAGCCAAGAACCCGTCGCCGGGAACCGACAGCAGCACTGCAACCGTCTCCACGAGTAGTGTAGCAGAGAATGCTCTGCCTGTCAAAGAGGGAGAAAAAAGAACCAATACATGGTTACAGGGAGTCCGGCTCCAATTGCCTTCGTATGATACCATGTATGGTCCTATTGGCAGCATATCATACGACGACGACTACGTCAACATACATGGTGCTCCCTGGAATGAGCTTGCCGACAGTGAAAGCGACGCCGGGGAGAGCGTCAACAACAGGTATTCGGAGGATGAGCCAGAGCGGTACAGCGTTGACGAGGAGTACGCAGCAGAGCTGGAACTGTGGAACAGGGACGGCAGGCCGGGCGGCGAGGTGTTCGTACTGGGCTCGACGGGCGAGGCGCTGCAGGGGCTGGGGGCCATGGAGCAGGATATCTACCTGCGCAGCGAGAAAATTAATGCCATACTGGACGCGCACCCGGAAATGACGCTCAGCGAAATAAAGCGCATACCGGAAATTCTGGACGACCCGGTGCTTATAGCAAAGAGCGCAGGGGAAGGGCGTGGAGGGCGGAATTCGCGCCTGACAATAATGGGCAGCCTGCGCGCTCAAAACGGTAAGCCGATCATGGCTGTGCTGGATTTGCGGCCTATCGAAGGGCGGCTGCTTGTAAATGACATGCAGAAAATAAACAGCGCTTATACCAGAAGCAACGCCGCCAACTATTTGCGCAGGAGCGAAATCCTGTTTGCAGACGAAAAAAGAACCATTCCGCTTCTTCGCTCGGCTGGGCTTACAATAGCGTCCCAGCGGCTTCTGCGTCATGGTTCTATGGGCAGTATAACATACAGCGGAAATGACGTCAATATCGAAGGCGTGCCGTTTGACGAGGTAGTGGGCGCGGCGCAGCCGGAGCGGTATAGTGTAGACGAAACCACGGACAAAGAGGTCGTACCTGACTACTTCCGGGGGAATCCCTACTGGCTGGAGACTGAGCACGCGGCGAAGGCGGCAGGGTATCCTGAGATAGACGGCGTGCAGATAATGCCGTACAAGACCTGGGTGCGCTCCAAAGAGCAGGGAAACTATGGCTTCGTAGTTGGCCTCGCTCCGCGGGACAGACTTGTCGTATCCTTCTGGAACAAGGACAGCGGCAAGCGCGCCGTTGTGCCTCTTGAGCAAACGGACATCGAGCCTGTGCAGGGCGCGTACCAGATGGAGCAGAACGAGCTTGCTTCTTTGCTCGAGTCAGAGCCTGAGGCTGTGGAGCGTATGGAGCTCTCGCCCGAGGACGAGGCGGAATACCAGCGCTGGCTGACGGAGAAGTACGGCTTCAAGGCTGGTGTCAGGGCGAACACTACGCTGCTGGCGCTTCCCAAAAAAGCGCAGACGGAGTATAAGAGAAGCGTCTCGCGCCTGGTGAATGACCTCGGGAAGAGCCTGGGCGTGCCGTATCACGCGGGCCGGAGCGAGCTGCGCCCGATAGCCGAGCAGATAGCGGACGAATATTTCCGCGAAGGGACCGTATCTGAGGAAAGCGGCGCCAAGCTGTTCGAGGAAGCCTATGCCAACGGTATCATAAGAGACGATGAGTTTTACCTCGAAAACAAGCCCATACTGGACTACCTCCGGACCACGCCAATAAGAGTTAGCGAGACAGTTAAAAGCGACATAGCGGATTTCAACGACTGGAGGAAAAGACAGTTCGGACGTCTGCGCATAAGTGAAGATGGGCGCAGTGTGGATCAGGTTTACGGTGAACTGAGCGAGATGGCGCCGGGATTCTTTCCGGAAGATATTACAAATCCAACGGACCAGCTTGAGCGTATTGCAGATGTCGCCGACAGTATACGTATCTCGGAGCGAACGCTCGACGAGTATTACGGCCCCGACGCTGCGGAATATAAACGCTGGGCCTATGATGAGTTCAAGCAGCAGATTGGCCGCGCCTATGAGAGCCTGCGCACGGTCCGGCAGATAGCACTAGAGCAGGACGCCAAGCGGGCGGAGCTTGAGCGACTACTGGAGATAGCCGAAACCGGCCCGACTGAGGGAGAGCTGGACAGGGTAAAAAGACTATGGGATGAGGGCAAAAAGGCGCGGCGGGCCTATGAGCGCGCCGTGCGGCGCAACCTCCTGAGCGACAGGGACAGGCAGCTGCTTGGCCAGCTCATGCGCGGGGAGATCAGCGCCGAAGACATCCCGTCCACCGCAAACCGCGCAGGCATTGCGGAAATATACGCGGCCAAGCGGGAATATGAGGCCTTCGCCGGCGCTCTGAAGGAATTCAACACAAAGCGGCGCGCTGCTCTCCGCGCACAGGCTGACGACATACTGGCGGGCGCAAGCCGGATGAAGGACAAGCGCCGCGGCGCGTCCTATATGCGCGAGACACAGGAGCGGAACGCCCGCTATGTTTTTGACGGCCCGACGGCGGAGAAGATCATCGAGACATATTTCACGCCGGTACACAAGAACGAGGCACGCCGCACGGTATACAAGACGCAGCTGCGCGACAGAGTGAGAGAACTCGACCTTGACAGAAAGGCCCGCAAGGGCGATGCGGTGAGCGAGGCCGCGGCTGTGCAGATATACGGCGAGGCCCTGGACAACATCTCCATGATAGAGGAGCAACTCAAACGAGGGGGCAGCGATTGGCGCAACGGCCACAGCCTGAGCGAGTGGCGCGCGCTGGTGGACGACCTCTGGGCCAAAAGCCCGAGCCTGGACAAGGAGAAAATCACGGCCGCCGTCGAGGAGTTCCGGAAAATCTATGACGAGCTGTTCTCGCTGATGAACCAGGTACGCATACGAAACGGCTATGAGCCTGTGGACTACCGGCACGGATATTTCCCGCATTTTGATGATGCGAAGGGGGAAAGCCTGCTGGGCCGTGCCTTCAAGGCCGCAAATATGAAGGATGTGCCGCTGAAGGACCGCCTTGCCGCGCTCGTCGGCAAGGGGCTGGACGTAAACACGGAAGTGAACGCCCTGCCAACGTCCATAAACGGCCTGACGCACACCTTCAAGCCCGGCATACGCTGGGTCGGGAATATCATGCGGCGGCAGGGCTTCGACACCACCTTTGACGCGGTGGAGGGCTTCGACCGGTATATCGAGGGCGTGAGCGATGTCATCTATCACACCGACGATATACAGCGGCTCCGGGCTCTGGCCTCGCAGATACGATACCGAACTTCTGAGCCGGGTATACAGGCGCAGGTAGACGAGATAAGGGCTGATTCCCGGTTGACCGATGAGCAGAAAGATGAGGCGGTACGAAAGAAGCAGGAGGAGGGAAGGTATGAACTCTCAAACTATGTCAACAACATAGAGGAATATACCAACCTCCTGGCGAACAAGCGCAGTGCGGCGGACAGAGGCATAGAGTTTTTTGCAGGTCGGGACTTCTACAACTTCTCGAAAGCCCTTGAAAACCGAGTGGCCGCGAACATGGTCGCGGTGAATCCCGGCTCCTGGCTTACGAACTTCATCCCAATAACTCAGGCCTGGGCCGAGGTGAGTGTGGGGGACATTTTCACGAGCATGCGTGACACGCTGAGTGCGATGGTCAAGGACGACGGCTTCAAAACCAAATCTGACTTCCTGACCAACCGCATGGGCTCTGATCCTCTCGTGCTTAGCTGGACGCAGGATGCCTCTAAAATCCTCACGAAGCCAATGGAATGGATAGACATGTTTACCTCCGAGACCGTGGTCCGCGCGCGGTACAATTCTAATCTCAAGCTGGGCATGAGCGAGACAGCGGCTATGGAGGAGGCGGACAGCTTTGCGGCCAGCCTCATCGCAGACCGCAGCAAGGGCGCGCTGCCCACGATATTCGAGTCCCGCAATCCCTTTACAAAGCTATTCACGCAGTTCCAGGTCGAGGTAAACAACCAGCTGTCATACCTGTATAGGGACCTGCCCAGGAATCTCAAGGAGCGGGGCAAAAAGTCGCTTGCCGTGGCTCTGCTCAAGTTCATGCTCGGAGCCTGGCTGTATGATGAACTCTATGAGGCAATAGTCGGACGCCGCCCGGCGCTAGACCCACTGAATATGCTCAATGAGCTTTCGGGAGACCTCTTTGGCTATGCGCTGCCGAACACCATTGAGCTGGCCGTGGACATGATAACCGGTAATGACGTTTCCTTAGCAACGGAAAGGACTGACGCGGCGACGGCGCTTGCGAACTTCGGGAAAGAGCTGGGCGGTCAGCTGCCTTTCATAGGCGGACCTGTGTTCGACGGCGGGCGCCTGCCTATACAGTCGGCGTTTAAAGACCCCTTGGCATACCTGCTGCTGCCGTTCGGAGGAGGGCAGCTGTCAAAGTTCGTAAATGGCGTGAACGCTGTGGCTGAAGGGGGCGTATACGGCGAAGACGCCGAGGGTAATCCTACGCTCAAGTACCCTGTGGAGAGGAATGTCAAAGATGCTTTGACAGCCATGGTCTTCGGAACGACCTCCACGAAAGGCGGGCAGGAGTGGATAGACAGGGGCTTTGGAGGCTTCTCAGCCAAGCAAACCGCCGCCTATGCCGCGCTGCTCGGCGGCGGCGTAGATGCTTATGATGCCTTCGACGTGGTAATGGATATCAAGGGTACGGAGAAAACGGAGACGCAGAGTGCAAATGACATAAAACGCGAGAAGATATCTGCCCTGGATATATCCGACGAGCTCAAGGCGACGCTGTACAGCAACCTCATAACCGATGACTATGACGAGGCTATTGACGACATGCTGCGGCGCGGTGTAGACTGGGACGGCATCATGGGCGTGGTCACCAACAGCAAATATGGAGTTGAGCGGTACAACAAACTCGTTGATGCGGGCGTCAGCCCCGGCAACGCAGCCCGGATAACCGAGGCACTGTATTCTCTTGAGCCGGAGGATGGCAAAAAAAGCGTGTCGCAGGTACAGCAGTACGGTGCAATAGACAAGCTGGACGGGCTCACCGACGAGGAAAAGCTCGCGGCCATAGGTACGATCATGGGAACGGACGCGACCACAGAGAGCGGTAATCCCTCACAATACTCCAAATTGACGGACGCTATCGAGTCCGGGCTCAGCCTGACCGACGCGCTTGAGCAGAGGGAGAACGGGACGCTTGACGACTATCTGGAATTCTACAGTGCCGGAATGAAGTCAGATGCGGCCGTTGATGCGGCGGAAGCACTTGACGCCATGCCTGAGGATGCTTCCACCGTCGAGCGGTATTTGGCGATTGCGGAGATGCCGCTGAGCGAGAGGGACAAGGACGCCGCGCTTTTGGCGATAATGTCCGACAGCGCCTACGAGAAGTACCAGGCGGCGCGCAGCAAAGGCATCGACACATATGAGTATGTGGCCTTCCTGCGTGCGATAAGCGACTTCTCCGGAGACGGAAAGCAGCAGCGCGTGTGGGATTATATCAACAGTCTGCCGCTGAGTACGGCGCAGAAGGACCAGCTCCATTATGCAGCCGGGTACAAGGAAAGCTCGCTTGCAAAAACACCATGGCATTAAGAAAAGCGCCGGGGGCGGCTGCCTCCGGCGCTTGTTTTTAAAACGGTCAGTCTCTTTCCCTGCAAGAATCGTATATTTTCTTGGTATGGACGCAGACGGCTTCCCGGATGCAGGCCGTGCTGTCCACCGGGCCGGGCAAAACCCTGTCTGCCATGTTGTTTCCTCCTATTAGATGATTTGAAGCGGACTTCATTACAGTGTATGCGCCGGAAGCCCGGTTGTGAAAATAAATGGTGTACCTCGGGGACTAACTGTGTTATAATGTGTTGGACTTTGATGGGGAGGAAGGGACATGGAGCGTTTCGGCTTTATCCACGGCGAGCTGGATACCAGAATACTCATCCTGTTTGTGCTCCGGCGTCTGCCGAGGCCGGTGGACATGAACACTCTGGCGGAGCTCTGCTTTTGCGACAGCGGGGTGGGTTGGTTTGAATACGCGGAGTGCCTCGCCGCGCTCGTGGATAACGGGCATATCGAAAAGCTCTCAGGCGGGCGCTACCTCATAACGGAAAAGGGCAACCGCAACGGTGAGGCCGCCGAGACAAGCCTGCCCTACTCGGTGCGTACCAAGGCTGCCAAACTCATAAGGCCGGTAGCCGAGCAGATGCAGCGCGACGCCATGATAATAACAGAGCATGAGCCCCAGGGCGAGGGCTTCAAGGTCACGCTCGCCCTCTCGGACGAGCAGGGAACTATCCTGCGCGTGGAGCTGCGCGCCGCGTCGGAGGCGCAGGCGGAACAGATGGAGCGCCGTTTCCGCAAGGACGCGGAGCTCAATTGCGGCAAGATCGTCAATTTACTTACGGATGGAGCGACGGAAAAATGAACACAACAGTCCCGGAAGGCTACAAGAGCATACTCTCAGTCTATGATACGCAGAAGGCCATCGGCCTGATGAAGCGTCTTTTTGAGGACAGGTTCGCGGCGGTGCTGAATCTGTTCCGAGTTTCTGCCCCGCTCTTCGTCGAGGGCAAAAGCGGCCTGAACGACAACCTCAACGGCTGGGAAAGACCCGTGGACTTCGATATCGCGCACACCGGGGCGCACGCTCAGGTCGTGCAGTCGCTGGCAAAGTGGAAACGCCTTGCACTCAAGCGTTACGACTTCTATCCCGGCAAGGGCATCTACGCAGATATGAACGCCATCCGGCGCGACGAGGACGAGCTTGACAACCTCCACTCTGTCTATGTGGACCAGTGGGACTGGGAAAAGGTCATCCTGCCAGAGAACCGGAACCTTGATTACCTCAAGTCCACCGTCATGGATATTGTGGGCGCCATGTGCGATACGCAGGATACGCTCCAGGCCATCTACCCTGCACTGACCTGTCTGGGAAAGATAAAACGTCAGGTCAGCTTCGTCACCGCGCAGGAGCTGGAGGACCGCTGGCCGGAGCTGACGCCGAAGCAGCGCGAGCGCGAGTATCTGCGCGAGCATGGCACGGCCTTCATCATCGGCATCGGCGCGCCGCTCAAGTCCGGCAAACCGCACGACGGGCGCTCGCCCGACTACGACGACTGGAGCCTCAACGGGGATATCCTGGTCTGGTACGAGCCTCTCGGCTGCGCATTCGAGCTCTCGAGCATGGGAATCCGGGTAGACCCGGCTTCGCTGGACAGACAGCTTACAATATCCGGCTGCGACGACAGGCGCGAGCTCATGTACCATAAAATGCTGCTAAACGGCGAGCTGCCCCTTACGATAGGCGGCGGGATCGGCCAATCGCGCATGTCGATGCTCATGCTCGGCAAGGCGCACATCGGTGAAGTCCAGGCCTCCGTCTGGGACGAAGAGACCATCGAGACCTGCAAAAAAGCCGGTATCATGTTGCTTTGATATTGCCAAAAATGTACCCCACCGGCGTACGCCTTCGACATGCCGGCGGGGTATATTTTTGGCAACAATTGATGTAAATATAAAATAATTGGCGAAATTCAAGCTGCTAATTGTATATTATGCAGATTGACAATTTAAAGCGCCGCGTTTATAATGCACACAACCGAAAGACAGTCAAAGGCTGTGACTGCGCAGAGTACCCGGATTTTGAGCCTGCAGAGAAGTGCCGGTCGGTGCAAGGCACGAGGCGAGAGCCGGGGAATACACGCAAGAGCCGCCCCTCGAAAGCGAGTATTCGCCGGTAGGCCGGGCCGGGCTTCTCCCGTTATAGAGATAGGGTATAATTCCCATCACATGGGCGTACCCGATAAGGCCGAGAGTCGTGAGGCTCCGGCGAATTGAGGTGGTAACACGGGATTTGGCGCTCGTCCTCTGCAAGGGAGGAAGGGCGTTTATTTTTTTCTCTTCTTCCGGCGTCCGTCGCCGCCAAAGGGCGGGCGCAATATAGAAAAGGAGAGTTAAAAATGGCCAACATCAAGTTCTTTTCCGGAGACAACATCCCCCTCGAGCTGCACAAGGTACGCATGGTGCAGAAGTTGAACCTCCAGCCTGTGGAGCGTCGCGCCCAGGCCATAGCCGAGGCGGGCAACAACACCTTCCTGCTCAAAAACGAGGACATCTTCCTTGACATGCTCACCGACTCCGGTGTCAACGCCATGAGCGATAAGCAGACCGCTGCAATGCTCATCTGCGACGACAGCTACGCGGGCAGCGCGTCCTTCACACGGCTCGAGAACAAGGTGCATGAGATATTCGGCACGAAGTTCCTGCTGCCCGCCCACCAGGGCCGCGCCTGCGAGAACATCCTCGCCATGGCCTTCGTAAAGCCCGGCGACGTGGTGCCGATGAACTTCCACTTCACCACGACGAAGGCGCACATCACCCGTCTCGGCGGCAGGGTGGAGGAGCTGGTCATAGACGAGGGTCTCGCCACGACGAGCGACTGCCCCTTCAAGGGCAACTTCGACCTTGACAAGCTCAAAAAGCTCATCGCAGAAGTCGGCGCGGAGCACATCCCCTTCCTGCGCGTGGAGGCTGGTACAAACCTCATCGGCGGCCAGCCGCTGAGCCTCCAGAACATGCGCGAGACCTGCGAGATCTGCCGCGAGCACGGCATCATGACGGTGCTTGACGCGAGCCTTTTGCAGGACAATCTCTACTTTATCAAGACTCGCGAGGCGGCCTGCAAGGACATGAGTATCCGCGAGATCACCCGCGCCGTGGCCGATCAGTTCGACATTATCTACTTCTCAGCGCGCAAGTTCGGCTTCGCGCGCGGCGGCGGCATAGCGATGCGCGACCAGAAGCTCTGCGAGCAGATGCGAGAGCTGGTGCCGATGTTCGAGGGCTTCCTCACCTACGGCGGTATGAGCGTGCGCGAGATGGAGGCCATTACAGTGGGCCTCGAGGAGACGATGGACGAGGACGTCATCAGCCAGGGTCCTGTCTTCATAGACTTCATGTGCAAGGAACTGCAAAAGCGCGGCGTGCCGGTCGTGACTCCGGCGGGCGGTCTGGGCTGCCACCTGAACGCACGGGAGTTCCTGCCGCACGTGGACGATCACGAGTACCCGGCGGGCGCTCTGGCGGCGGCGGTCTACCTCGCTGGCGGCATCCGGGGAATGGAGCGCGGTACGCTCTCGGAGCAGCGCGAGCCGGACGGCACGGAGCCGATAGCGGACGTGGAATTGCTGCGTCTGGCCATGCCGAGGCGCGTGTTCACGATGAGCCAGGTGCTCTACGCCGTGGACCGCATTGCATGGCTGCACGAGAATCGCGAGCTTGTAGGCGGACTTCGGTGGGTAGAGGAGCCGTCGAGCCTGCGCTTCTTCTTCGGCCGGCTCGAGCCGACCAGCGACTGGCAGGATAAGCTTGTCGCAAAATTCCGCGCAGACTTCGGGGACAGCCTGTGATTATCGTCAAGGCCCGAAGCTGAAACTCACTCCAAAGAAAAAAGGCCGGCCTGCGGGCCGGCCTTTTCTACGTCTATGCAGCCCAATAATGCAAGACATAAAATAGCATCTTGCAAAATACCGGCTACATCGTGGCAAAATTAACGCTAAAATGCAAAATTAGCTCTTGCAAAATTCATTTCGGCTGTTATAATAGTCATAGACTTATGGAGAGGAGCGGCGGCATGATCGAGCTGAACAGCAAAAACAACGTCCTCATGGAGTGCGAATATAAATATAGCCTCCAAGACAGAGAGACGGGCAACCTCTATCGGGACATGTTTCCGTATGAGGAGATACCGAAGTGTACTTTCAACTTCCGCCTGACTCCGGCGAACCCGCCGGAGAAGATCTGGATAACGGATACGACCTTCCGGGACGGGCAGCAGAGCCGCGCTCCCTATGAACCTCAGCAGATAGTTGAGCTGTATAAGCTGCTGCACAAGCTGGGAGGACCGAACGGAGTCATCCGCCAGTCGGAGTTTTTCGTATACAGCGAGCGGGACAGGAAGGCGCTGCGCATGTGCCAGGACCTGGGCTATGAGTTCCCGGAGATCACGGGCTGGATACGGGCCAGCCGGGAGGACTTCAAGCTCGCGCGCGACCTGGGCCTGCGTGAGTGCGGAATACTTGTGAGCTGTTCGGACTACCACATCTATAAGAAGCTCAAAAAGACGCGCCGCCAGGCCGTGGACGGCTACCTGGCGGTGATAAAGGACGCGCTGGATGCGGGCATCTACCCGCGCTGCCACTTTGAGGACATCACGCGGGCGGATTTCTACGGCTTTGTGGTGCCGTTTGCGCACGAGATCAGTGAATTGATGCAGGAAAGCGGCATCCCGATAAAGATCCGCGCCTGCGACACGATGGGCTACGGCGTGCCGTATGCGGGCGCCTCGATGCCGAGAAGCGTACCGGGCATCGTCTACGGCCTGCGCAACTACGGCGGCTTCCCCTCGGAGCTTTTGGAGTGGCACGGGCATAACGATTTCTACAAGGCCGTCGTGAACTCGGCCACAGCCTGGCTCTATGGCGCTGCTTCGGTGAACTGCTCGCTGCTGGGCATAGGCGAGCGCACGGGAAACACCCCGCTCGAGGCGATGGTCATAGAGTACGCGCAGCTGCGCGGCACGCTGGACGGCATGGATACGACGGTCATACGAGACATCGCGGATTACTTCGAGCGCGAGCTGGGCTACCACATCCCGGCAAATACCCCCTTCGTGGGCGAAAACTTCAATACGACCCAGGCGGGGATCCACGCCGACGGACTTTTGAAGGACGAGGAGATCTACAGCATCTTCGATACTCGCAAGATCCTGAAGAGCCCGCCCCGAGTGGGCATCTCGCGCAACTCCGGCGCGGCGGGCATAGCGGTCTGGCTCACGCAGAAACTGGGCAGGACCGTGGACAAAAATGAGCCGGTGGTCCACCGCCTGCACGACTGGGTAAACGCCCAGTACGAGTCGGGGCGCGTCACCAACATCGGAGACGGCGAACTCTGGGATATATATGAGCAGATGGAGGCGGAAAAGGCATGAACGCAGCGCAGAAACTGATTGCAAGTCACCTCGTCTCGGGCGACCTGACGCCCGGCGGCGAGATTGCGATAAGGATAGACCAGACCCTGACTCAGGACTCGACGGGTACGATGGCCTATCTCCAGCTCGAGGCCATGGGGACGGACAGGGTAAAGACCAAGCGCTCAGTGGCGTATGTGGACCACAACATGCTCCAATCCGGCTTTGAGAACGCGGACGACCACAAATACATCCAGACCGTGGCGGCAAAGCACGGCATCTGGTTCTCGCGCCCCGGCAACGGTATCTGCCATCAGGTGCAGCTCGAGCGCTTTTCCGTTCCCGGCCAGACCCTGCTGGGCTCGGACAGCCACACCCCGACCTGCGGTGCGGCGGGCATGCTCGCCATAGGTGCAGGCGGCCTGGACGTCGCCGTCGCCATGGGCGGCGGGGCATATTACCTCGCCATGCCGAAGATATGCAAGGTAGAGCTCGTTGGGCAGCTGAAGCCCATGGTCACGGCGAAGGACGTCATCCTGGAGGTGCTCAGGAGGCTGAGCGTCAAAGGCGGCGTGGCGAAGATAATGGAGTACACCGGCCCCGGCCTTGCGAGCCTCTCCGTACCCGAGCGCGCGACGATAGCGAACATGGGCGCGGAGCTGGGTGCGACGACGACGGTGTTCCCGAGCGACGAGGTGACGCGCGCGTTTTTCAAGGCCCAGGGCAGGGAGGACGACTGGTCCGAGCTCAAGGCCGACCCGGACGCGGAGTACGACGAGGAGCTGACAATCGACCTCTCGGCGCTGCACCCGCTGACGGCGATGCCTCACAGCCCGGACAACGTGGCGCGGGTCGCGGACAAGGCGGGCATCAAAATAGACCAGGCCGCCATCGGCAGCTGCACGAACTCGTCCTACGCGGACATGATGAAGGTAGCGGAGATACTGGACGGCCACACCGTGGCGCCGAACGTGAGCCTGGTCATCTCGCCGGGCTCGAGGCAGGTGCTGACTATGCTGGCCTCGAACGGGGCTCTGGCGAAGATGGTATCTGCGGGAGCGAGGGTGCTCGAGTGCGCCTGCGGGCCGTGCATAGGCATGGGCCAGGCCCCGGCGACGGACGCCGTGAGTCTCAGGACCTTCAACCGCAACTTCTGCGGCCGGAGCGGCACCGCCTCGGCGAGCGTGTGGCTGGTGAGCCCGGAGACCGCGGCGGTCTCGGCCATCACCGGCGTACTGACGGACCCGGAGACTTGGACGCCGGTCGAAAAGCCCGCCATGCCGGAGCGCTTCATAGCCGACGACAGCATGGTGCTCGCGCCCTCCGACGACCCCGACAGCGTCGAGGTCGTGCGCGGACCGAACATAAAGCCCTTCCCGAAGGCGAAGGCCCCGGCGGAGACGATAGAGGGCAAGGTGCTCATAAAGCTGGGCGACAACATCACGACGGACCACATAATGCCTTCGAACGCGAAGCTCCTGCCCTACCGCTCGAATGTACCGTATCTGTCTGAGTTCTGCCTGACGCCATGTGACCCCGATTTTCCGAAACGTGCGCAGGAGAGCGGCGGCGGCTTTATCGTAGCTGGCCAGAACTACGGCCAGGGCTCGAGCCGCGAGCACGCGGCGCTTGCGCCGCTGTATCTGGGCGTCAAGGGCGTCATCGCCATAGGCTTTGCGCGGATACACAGGGCGAATCTCATAAATAACGGCATACTGCCGCTCTGCCTCGAGGACGAGGCCGACTACGCCGCGCTCTCGCTGGGCGACGATATAGTCATAGCGAACGTGCACGAGCAGATAGCCGCCGCTGCGAGGGGCGAGGGCGTGGTGCTCAAATGCGGAGAGCGCGAGATAAAGGTCAGAATGACTATAACGCCGAGGCAGCGGGACATCCTGCTCGCCGGGGGCTTGCTGAATTACACCCGCGAACAGGCGGGAAAGGAGGACAAATGATGCGAGGAGTAACGCTCATCCCTGGAGACGGCATAGGTCCGGAGGTTGCTGAGGCCGCACGGAAGGTCGTGGACGCCTCGGGTGCGAAGATAGAGTGGCACGTGGCGGAGGCGGGCGCGGCGCAGATGGAGATATGCGGCACACCGCTGCCGCAGGCGACGATAGATTCCGTGAGGGCCGACGGTCTCGCGCTCAAGGGACCCATCACGACGCCGGTGGGCTCGGGCTTTCGGAGCGTCAACGTGGCGCTGCGCAAGGAATTCGACCTATATGCCAACGTGCGCCCGGCGCGCACCTTCGAGGGCGTGAAGGGCCGATATGACAATGTAGACATCGTCACCGTGCGTGAGAACACGGAGGACCTCTACGCGGGCATAGAGCACATGGTGGGCGCAGACGCGGCGGAGAGCATCAAGCTAATCACCCGCAAGGGCTCGGAGCGCATCGTGCGCTACGCCTTTGACTACGCCGTGAAGAATGGGCGGAAGAAGGTCACCTGCGTACACAAAGCGAACATTATGAAGTGTACGGACGGCCTGTTCCTGGATGTGGCTCGCGGAGTTGCGGCGGAGTATCCGCAGATAGAGTTTGAGGACAAGATCGTGGACGCGACCTGCATGCAGCTGGTACAGAAGCCGGAGGAATTTGACGTCATGGTGCTGCCGAACCTTTACGGCGACATCGTGTCCGACCTCTGCGCGGGCCTCGTAGGCGGCCTGGGCCTGGCCCCGAGCGCGAATATAGGCCGCGACTGCGCCATCTTTGAAGCGGTGCACGGCAGCGCGCCGAAGCACGCGGGCCTGAACGACGCGAACCCGACGGCGCTGATACTGTCGGCGGTGATGCTTCTGCGCCACATTGGCGAGACTGCGGCGGCGGACAGGATAGAAAATGCCGTGCTCGCGCTCATAAAGGACGGCAGGGAGACGACGCGCGATTTGGGCGGCGGCCTGGGTACTCAGGAGTTCGCGGATGCGATCATCAGAAAAATGTCTTGCATGGCCTGAAATAATGTGCTATACTATTCAGGCATTGCGGGTGTAGTTCAATGGCAGAACATCAGCTTCCCAAGCTGAATACGAGGGTTCGATTCCCTTCACCCGCTCCATTAGAAAGAGGCTTACAGCATTTGAACTGCTGCAAGCCTCTTTTCTCTCTTCACAGCATAGTTGTGCGCTTACAATGTCGGCGTGCGGTTTGGTCGGCTCACGCCGTGCTCCTTCCAGTAATGTGTTGGTGTGATAACGTGCTCGCTTGTTAGAATGGCCGCTATCTGCTCGCTGCCGTGGCCGTCGAGTGTCAGCATAAAGATCCGCCGCACAACTGCCGCCGCCTCCGGATCAACTACCCAGATCTTGGAGCCGTCCGGGTTCTGGGTGTAGCCATATGGCGAGGGGACCATCGACTCACCGGCACTTCCTCGGATTATATTGCTGATGCGCCGCTTTTTGCTTATATCCCGGCTGTACCACTCATTAAACAGGTTGCGGATAGGCGCAAGCTCGTTCTCGCCCTCATCTGTGTCGATGGCGGCGGACACGGATACGAAGCGTATGTCGTGCTCGGGGAAAAACTCCTCGGTCAAGCGCCCGACCCCGATGTAGTTTCTACCCAATCTGCTGAGGTCCTTGACGAACGCCGGAGATGGCGCCGTCGAAGAAGTGGACGAGATGGATGTAACCTTTCTCTTTGGCGACCTTGGCGAGCAGCTTTTACTGTGACAAACGGCGAGTGGCACGGTTATTTTAGCGCCATTTGCCGCTGATGTCATGGATGTCAGCTCAAAACTTCAAGGCGCATGAGGTTGAGGAGAAGAGAGAAAAGCTGTTTTCGCCCTCGGGCTTGAAAACAGTTTCAACTATGTACTCGCGCTTATCCGGCTCGAACTTATAGCAGCGGGACGTTTTTTGATTATCTTCCGCCGTATTTGCCACGCGCCCCGGCGGTAGGGGGACGCGGCTGTCATAACTCTGCATGTGCCGATTGCCGTACACCGCAGGGCTGCCCCCAAGTTCTCGGGAGCGCGTGAGCAAGTTTCATTATGCCCCGCGCTTTCATTGCGCACCGGTCCGCCAAACCGGGTCTGAGGCCGTGTTTATCGCTTCGGCTCACGCCATCGTCGCGCCGCTCCTCAAGCCGCAGGCCGTCTCCAACGGACGCCTGCGGCTCTCGTATGCCCTGTCGCGGTTAAACTGCGCGAGGTCGAAGCAGCGTATCTCCTCGATGCCGCCCTCGCTCATACCTTCATTTCTGTACCATGACGCTTTACGTTTCCACTCAGAGTCGAATTTTCGTTTTTCCATAGCGTAGTTGTATGCCATTAAAATGACCTCCTGCTTTGATTTGGATGGGAATCAAAACAGGAGGTCAGGGGTATTTAGCTATGTAGCACTGCCAGCGCCTAGGGCGCATTTCCGTCTCCCTGACACTAGGTATTTACATACGTGGGTTAAGGGTGGAGCTTGAGCAAAATAGGCTTCAATTACTATTTGTGTTTTGCTCTACCATTTATTTCACTCAATACAAAAAATAATAGTTATTTATACGCAAAACCACATATTACATATGCGCTATACGATTAGCAACCAGCAGTAACTAACTGTTGAAAAGCACCCGGTCTATGGAGTATAATTGGGCAAATATAGGGAACTTGTAAAGAAACGTCAAAAACTGTTGCAAACAGTGTGCTACTCATTCTAGATTATACAGATTGCAAACATAAGTTTTTGTCACATAAATATGGCAGCCATACTGTATATCAGCATTTGTACGCTCGATTAAAATCACAGGACGTGACATTTATGGACATAAATGCGGAACAATTTATAGAAAAGCTATATTGCACAACGCGTGACAAACTGTTCCGCTATGCTTATCGCCTGATTGGTAGAGTGGAAAAGGCGGAAGAGCTGGTGCAGGAAGTTTTTGTGCTGGCTATGCTGCACAAAGAGGAGCTTTTGAGTCATGGGAATCCACAGGGCTGGTTGTTTGTTACACTAAAATATCAGATATTGAACGAGCGGCGCAGAAAGGAGTCAATAACTGAAGTTCCGTTGGATGATTTTTTTGCTTTGGAAGAAAAGCCTCCGAGTGAACCGCTTGAAACTATTCTCCCCAGAGAATTGGCAGATTTGGAAAAACAGATACTGATATGGAGATTCGAAGATCAAATAGATTATTATGAAATGTCAAATCGACTTGGTATCTCTCAAAACGCATGCAGGATCCGAGTATCAAGAGCGGTAGAGAAATGCTGGAAGAATTGGGACAAAAACTTTTAAATTATTTGATCTGTTGAAATAACTCACCCTTCTCAGTACATATAAGGACAGGGATAGTGAGGGGAGGAAGGAGGTCATGATGAGCTATCCTTTTGATGATAATGAAAATGAGTTCAATAAAATCACCCGAGAACAGTTGGACTCCATGTCTGTTGCCGAGCTTTTGGAGCTGCTTGAGAGAATAAACGAGACAATGACGGAAGATAACTTCGACGATGAACTCGTTGAAGCCTGCTTGGATGCCATAGACCGTAAGTCTCCTATGCCAGAGTATCCTTCAACAGACGAGTCGCTGAAGGCGTTTGAGGCCAAGCTTCATACGGCCGGCGGCACGGAGCCTGAACTCATGGTAAGGCGGCCCAGGCATAGGTTTGCCCGCGTGGGACTGATAGCGGCAATTGTGGCTGTGTGCCTTTTCTCCGGCATGATAGCAGTACAGGCAGCGGGGATTGATGTGTTCGGAGCCATTGCGAGTTGGACAGAGAACCTTTTTGGCTTTGGAGATATTGAAGACAGCATGGAAGCAGAACATTCTTCAAAATCGGCGGTAGCAGTCACAGATTTGGAATATATTGAGTCGTGGCTCCCTACGCTTGGTGAGGAATTCTCTAAAAGCGAACCAATAGTCATGAATGATGAACAGCCGGGAACACTGTACTATTCTTTGACGTTTGCTTTAGAAGATGACACGCTTGTGTTTGACGCTTTTTTGCGTGGTGAAGACAGCCAAAATTCATTGTATGAAAAAGATGGAAACAATGTAAAAGAAATTACCACAGACAAGGCCACGTTTTACATTTTCGAAAACAATGGTAACAGTATTGCTGCTTGGTCAATAAATGGCATTGAATTTAGTCTTGTCTCATCATTATCAACGGAAGAATTAGAACTGATTATAATTGAGTCGTATGGGGGTAGATGATTAATGAATAAAACAAGAGTCCTATCAATAGTTTTGCTCATTGCTGTTGTTCTTGCCACACCTACATATGCTATAAGCGACAAGGCCAGCGACCAACTATTTCATTACAATGTCGATGTTACAACGAGTAATGGAAAAATTAATGTCTCAGCCAATGTGGTCGGTTCTTTGTCTGCTACAAAAGTAGGGTTAGAAAATATCTGCGTATATGAAAAGTCAGGATCAAGTTGGATTTGGTATGCTGAACTGTTTGAAGATGACCCTGATATGTCGGTAGATTCTCGTGCATATCTTGATACAATACAGATTGATATAACACCTGGTCACGAGTATAAAGTTGATGTTACCATTTTCGCAGAGGACTCTGAGGGTAGAGACACACGTAGTTTTACACGATACATTTGAATGGCGTTGCTAGTGGCTTAATGGTTAATGACCCAATTTCCCGAGTGTTTTGCTTAATTAGTAAAACGCTCGGGATTTTTATTTTCCATGAAATATATTAGATTGCTTAAAACATTTTATTATTAGAATGTCTTAGGTCAACTGAGCCCTTTAAAATCAACCACGTTTAAGAAAAATTGCATATAGATTGGGTGTGATTTTTATGCGGGTATTTAGTTAATGTTGAATGACAACACTCTGTCATTCAACAGATGTGCTAGATGAGATTGTAGTTTTGGAACTAAAACAAGTGAATTATGCTATTTTTAAATAGGAGTTTAAAAGTGTCTAACAAAAAATGGTCAGCTGTTTTATTACTTGCGAGCGTAATATTTGTTTTGGGAAGTACATATATTCCTGACGCGTTTTTCAAATTGTTATCTCTATTTGACTACCATTACACTGAAATCAGAATGTTAAAACTAATACAATCTTTTCAGTTATGTGGTGTGCTGTTGACTTGCTGGGGAATAGCCTTGTTTCTAAAAAAGGAGGAGCCAAAGTAAAAAGCAAAAAGTTCTTATAGTAATTTTAGCAGTATTCTTCTGTATTTCCGTAATTCCGTTTTCAGCAGGAGCTGTCAGCGGAGCAGAAATACACGAATTTAACAGCATTAACATAAATGAGCTGTTAAACAATTCTCCTGACGTTTCTGTGAGTGAACCGATGACATTCGAAGAGATAGTCGCAAGATATGCAGAGAACGACAATATATCCTATCAAGAGGCATATGAGCTTCTTGGAGGCAATACTAGAAGCGTTCAACCCTACAGTACTAGAAGTATTGAATATCGCGTTTTTAGCGCAAATCTTCATGTAACTGACGAATATATACCGCACATCGAATTCTTTTGTGAAACAGCTGAGGGTGGTCATTTTTTCCAGATTAACTCAATTTATTCTGTCCAATTAGTGAGATCGTATGAGAATATTTCAAAGCAATTTTCAGGGAATATAGAATTTTGGCTAAGATCCGGCTATGATATCGAGTATATAATTAATGGAGACTTCTATAATAATGGCACCACAACTGTATCTGGTGGCGCAAATGTAAATGTCGGAATTAATGAAGTCGCCTCAATTCAATTCATTGCAAGCATTACGTATTCAAGCAACCATTACGCATATTTTTATAAACCTGGTAACCTTCACTGGGGGCCTTAAAATACAGGCTATTAATTTGAATTCGGAAAAGCATCTTAATGGGCATAAACAACTTGAATAAATTAGCGATCTAACGATTTGATACTATAATAGAAGTTATCTCAAATGTCGAATAATCAATATAAATCTGTAGTAGCTTGCATTCTGCGCATCTAGTATCTGGAATAGATTTATATTTCGCACAATTCAGTGCAGAGTAGCCAGCAATGTCCGTGTCCGGACACTCCCGAAAAACACTTGCCGGGACAAACTCCGGAGAACGCACATTCTGTGCGGCGGCGCATCCCACGGATGCTTGGTTTTGAGCCGGGGCAGATTATCTGCCCCGGCTCTTTTTACGTCTATGGATATCTTGTGAAGATATTATTTCCACTTCACATTTCTTAATAAGAGAGTTACAATGCAATTACTATCTCATAAGGATGTGAGTTCGTGCGCTCGGTGCTGCACATTGACATGAACGCCTGCTATGCCTCCATCGAGTGCCTGTACGACCCGTCTATACGGAACCTGCCGGTAGCGGTGGGCGGAGACGTGGAGGCGAGGCATGGGATAATACTGGCGAAGAACCAGATTGCCAAGCGCTTCGGCGTCAAGACCGGCGAGGCGCTCTGGCAGGCAAAACAGAAATGCCCGGAGCTGCACATCGTGCCGCCGCACTTTGACCGCTACCTGCGCTTCTCGCGCATGGCGCGCGAGATCTACGCCGACTACACCGACCTCGTAGAGCCCTTCGGCCTCGACGAAGTCTGGTGCGACGTCACCGGGACTCAGAAACTCCGCGAGCGCGGGCTGGAGGCGCTTGCAAATGAGATACGCGAGCGCGTCAAGTTCGAGCTGGGGATCACAGTCTCCGTCGGCGCGTCCTGGAACAAAATCTTCGCCAAGCTCGGCTCGGACTACAAAAAGCCCGATGCCGTCACCGTGTTCACGCCGGAGAACTACCGCAAAAAGGTCTGGCCACTCCCGGCAGCAGATTTGCTCGGCGTGGGCCGTGCGACTGAGCGCAAGCTGGCCTCGCGCGGCATCCACACCATAGGCGATATCGCCGAGGCCCCGCCCTCGATGCTGCGCGGTTTTCTCGGTAAGTGGGGCCTCATCCTCCACGACTTTGCCGCGGGCTATGACAGCTCTCCCGTCGCCCGAGCAGGGGACGAGGCGGTCATCAAGAGCGTAGGCAACAGCACGACCACGCCGCGCGACCTCTGCTGCGACGAGGACGCGGGCATCGTCTACTGGATGCTCTGCGAGAGCGTGGCCGAGCGCATGAGGGAGTCCGGCTTCCTCTGCCGGGGCGTACAGGTGCATATCCGGGACAATGAGCTCGCGTCCTTCGAGCGTCAGCTCAAGCTCGAATCTCCGACCTGCCTCGCCTCAACGCTGCACGAGGCGGCGATGCAGCTTCTGCGAGAGAATTGGGACTGGCACAAGCCCCTGCGCTCCATCGGCGTGAGGGCGACGGATTTACTCCCGGCCTCGACGCCGGTGCAGTGCAGCATCTTCGAGGACAGCGAGCGCCAGGAAAAGCGTGAGAGGTTAGAGCGCTCGGTGGACGATCTGCGCCGCCGCTTCGGGCATTACTGCGTGGGCCGGGCCGTGTGCGTGAGCGACCCCACGCTGCGGAACATCAGCCCGAAGGACGACCACGTCATACACCCGGTCGGGTATTTCAAAGCGGTCTGAGGTGAGGTATAATGTCCGAAAACAGGGCAAAGGTATATGTGGGCGTGGACGCGCGCTTCGACACGGAGGGGCGCATCATGCCGCTGTCGATCACCTGGGAGGACGGACGGGTCTACGGCATAGACCGCGTGCTGGATATGCGCCGGGCCGCAAGCCTCAAGGCTGGCGGGGCCGGGACGAGGTACACGGTGAGGATAGGCCGCAGCGAGACTTACCTGTTCAACGAGGACGGGCGCTGGTTTGTGGAAAGGCGGGAGAGCTGATGTGCGGGAGATACTATGTGGAGCCTGAGAGCAGCGGTGAGCTGGAAAAACTCATAGCCGAGGCGAAGCGCAAATCTGACGAGGTCAAGACCGGCGAGGTCTTCCCCACGGACACGGCGGCGGTCATAGCGAATAACCGTCAGCTGAAGCCGGCGGTGTTCCCCATGCGCTGGGGCTTTGAGCGAAAAGGCGGAGGCCTCGTCATAAATGCTCGGAGCGAGACGGCGGCGGAGAAGCAGCTTTTCCGCGAGAGCGCACAGCTGCGCCGCTGCCTCATCCCGGCGAGCTGCTACTTCGAGTGGGAGCGCCGCGCGGACGGCAAGGTGAAGTACGCTATCCGGCCAAAGGGCAAGGAGCTGCTCTACCTCGGCGGCCTCTACACAAAGCCCGAGCCGGGGGCCCTGCCGTGCTTTACCATCCTCACCCGCGAAGCCGCCGACGGCATCAGCTTCATCCACGACCGCATGCCGGTCATCGTGCCGAAGGAAAAGGAGGCCGACTGGCTTTCGCAACAGCTGACGCTCGACGAGCTGCTGGGAGCTGCTGAGACGGATATGGAGTTTAGCGAGGCGTGAGGCCGATATATATGTTTAGGCAGGAGCGTGCTTGATGTGTTTAAGCACGCTCCTGCTTTTTGAATACAGTAGCACTGAGAAGAGAACATTATTTGGATTTTCTTATCATTATAGACGCTGAAGGGGAAATTGTGGTACATATTGTTTTATTATAACCAGATCGCGTAGCCAAAGGGGCCTAGCTCGTTACAAGTAAAAGAGAAAGACATTAGCGGTTCGTATTCGGGGACTAAATCAGGAATGGCGGCTACAATATCACGTGCGTTTATTGCCACCGTGATTACGTCTTTATTATACGAGCGTTCAAATACATAGAGGCCCTTATCATCAGTGAACAGCTTACGATACTTGCCGTAGATCAGCGTTTCGTTATTGCTGCGTAAAGATATTAGTTTCTTAAAGAACTCTCTTTCGTCATATGTCGCATCGGTCCAAGGCATGGGGCCTCGCAGCGTATACTCGGTATCTCCGTTCATGCCAAGCTCATCTCCATAAAATACACAGGGGACGCCCGGCGCCATGAACAGGAATATTTCCGCGAGCCGCAGCCTGCGAATATCGCCTCGACAATATGAAAAGAATCGGTTTACATCGTGACTGTCGAGCAGATTAAGCTGCCCGCGCAGTATTCCCGACGGATATCGGTAGTTCATCTGAGTAACACGCGCATCAAACTCGGTCGCATTGATCACCTCAGTTCCGAAAAAATCCCTGCAATTTTTCCGGAAGTCATAATTCATGGTAGAATCGAACATATCTCCCTGCAGCCAACTTTCGGCGCTTTCCCATATTTCGCCTATCATAACACTCTCGGGGTCAACTGCTCGGGTGGCGTGTTTAAATGCCCTCCAAAAATCTCTGCTCACCTCATTGGCTACATCAAGGCGCCATCCATCTGCATGGAATTTTTCCATCCAATAAGTCCCTACGCCAACAAAGTAGTCCAACACTTCCGGGTTGGAGCTGTTGAGCTTCGGCATTTTTCGTTCATAGGCAAAGCTGCTGTATGTAGGCGGCTCATGTTCATTCTCTGGACGGATGACAGGGAATTTTAAGTCGTAGAACCAGTCCTTGTACCTGGAATTCTCTCCATTGCGTACAACATCGTCGAAAGCGAAGAAATACCAACTGCAGTGATTGAACACCCCGTCTATTATGATTCGCATACCTCTTGAATGAGCTTGCCTTACTAACTCGTCGAAATCCTCGTCTGTTCCTAAGTTTGGAGATATATGATGATAATCCAATATGTCGTATTTATGATACTCACCGGCTACAAATACCGGATTGAGATATAGGCAATTAAAGCCCATATCTGAAATATAATCCAAGTTTTCGGTAATGCCCTTGATCGTACCGCCCAGCCTTGATTTAAGTTTCAGCCCGTTTTCCCACTCGACTTCATCAGCTGTATCGCTGATATTGCGCTTGCTTGTAGCAAAGCTATCGGGAAAGATGTTATATACTATGGCGTGTTCCAGCCATTCTGGCACGGCGCTTATCTCTTCGCGCCGTATAAACGGATACTGATAGTATTCGCTGCGTTCGCTAGGCAAGCATGTCGAAAAGATATCTGCAAACAAGAACAAATGTTCATCCGCATCAATCAGCTCAAAATAATAGCACACGCGGGTATATGGGCTTTCAAAAGTGGCTTCGTATATATCAAATATCAGATCCGAGGCCACCTTTTCCATCTCAATTGGAGTGAATACGATAGGGTCTTCCGGATGCACTCTGTCCCCGTAGTAAAGTACGCAACTTGTAAGATTGCCTTTAGCTGTTCTGATGCGAATGGTTAATTCAGTCTCGCTGCTTGCAAAGGCAAATTGTGAAAGCGGAATATGTGTAATGGCCTGGCGAAGAATCATATTAAATTTCCTCTCTTTGGGGATTTCATAGATCTCCAAGACTGTGTTTTCAAAACTATCCTTTGACGCCGCCCGCAGTGAGGCCGGAGACCATGTATTTTTGTATTTTGAAGAAAATCAGCAGCAACGGTATCGACGCGAGTATGCTCGCCGCGGTGAACAGAGGCCACGAGCGCGTGTAGTCGTTGCTTTGAAGCTGATACAAGCCTGCTGCAAGCGAATAATAGTTGCTCTCCAACAGAAACGTCGTAGCAAAAAGATACTCGTTCCAGACGGTTATCAGCACCATTACGCAGGTGACAACTATAGCTGGTTTGGCCAATGGCAGCACGATTCGCCAAATCATTTGCGCATCGTTTGCACCGTCTATTTTTGATGCCTCTTCTATTTCAACGGGTATGGTGTCAAAATAGCCCTTCATATTCCAGATGGCGAATACACACATACTTCCTGTGTAGATAAGGATCAGCCCTGCGTGGGAATTAATCAGACCGCCGAGCCGGAGTATGCGGTAATAGGCAAAGAGCGAGAGTACCTGCGGGAAGGCGTTGAGCACGAGCAATACCCTTAGGAAAGGGCGTCTGCCTTTGAATCGCCAACGAGAACAGGCGTAAGCTGCCGTTACGGCACAGAGCATAGCAAGGGCAACAGTTCCGACGCTGAGCAGGAGCGAATTTTTTAGCCAAATTAGAAACGGTTCGTCGAATAGTATGGCGCGATAGTTTTCCAATGACGGACTGGAAGGAATAAAAGAGAAGTCTCCTGAGAGCGAAGTGCCTGTGCCAGAAAACGAGACACTGACAGCATATAATATGGGTATTAATGTTATGAAACACAGGAGAATGAACACGATGTTCAGCGCTGCATAGCTCAGACACTCTTTGGTTTTGCGCTTCATGCTCAATCCTCCCTCAGGCTTCTGTTCGTAGCGAACGAGAAAAGAATAATTATGACAAACAGCAGCATGCTGACTGCGCTGGACAGACCGTAGTTGTTCGACGCGAAAGCATTTTGATGTACATACGTGATCACCGTGTTCAGCGTAGCGCCTGTCATGTATCCACGCTGTTGCGTAAGCAGATATATAATGTCAAACTGCTTGAAGGTTATAAAGGTCGTCATCACGGCAGCGGGTGCGATCACCGGACGGATGCTTGGAATGGTTATATTCCAGGTCTGCGTCCAGAAGCCGGCACCGTCGAGCCTGGCGCTCTCATACAGGCTGCGGTCGACACTTTGCAGTGCGCCGTCTATAGTCGATATCATGAACGGCAGCGCCATCCAGAGGTTCAGCACCATGCAGGATATGAAGGCTATTGTGTTGTTGGAGAGAAAGTCCACCTTGCCGAAGCCCAGCGCTGTTATCCACTTGTTCAAAAGCCCCAGCTCGGTGTTGAACATCCCCACTCGCCAAAGGAGTATGGATATGTAGGCGGGCATTGCCCATGGTACCATGAGAAGCGTCTTATAAAGGCGGCTCAGCTTCAATTTTGGAGCGTTTAGGCCGAGAGCAATCAGGAAACCCAGCGCGAGTTGTATAAGCATGTTGAGCACAGTCCAGAGCAGTGTTGTGCCCAGGGCAGACAGGAACCCTGAGTCGAACTTGAACAGTGCTCGGGCATAATTGCCCAGACCTATGATCTCGTAGTCCTGCCAGTGATAGAGATTCATATTTGTGAGCGAGATATATCCTGTGTAAGCTATAGGAAAAACAATAATGACCAGGATCAATATCATCGCCGGGGCGCACCAGCACCAGGACTTCATTTTACGCCTTAACCTCATGGCAACGCCTCCAAAAATGGGGCGGCGATTATGCCGCCCCTGAATGTATCTAAACTCATTGCATATCCGCTATGGCCTGAAGAGCTGCAGCCTGGGCTTCCTCGGCAGCAGTAGTCGCGTCCCGGCCGTTCTTATTTACGGCGGCAAGCAGGCTGTCTACCGGCCCCCACATGACGTTCATTTCTGCTGCATTGGGCATGGGCTGAGCAGTATCGGCCGTGTGCTCAATAGCAGCGATTATCTCGTCGCCGCCGACGTCCGGGTCGTCGTAGGAAGAAGAGTTTGCCGGGGCGCAGCCGCCCGCTTTGGCGAGGGCTATGCCAACTTCGGGGGAGGCTAGAGCCTCAAGTGCCAGACCGATCGCTTCACCGTTGGCCGCGGCCGCGGCCTTCAAAACGCCGATGCCCTGAATTCCGGAGAACGGAGCCATGGCCTCGCCGTTGGGCAGCGTGATATCAGAGAGAGACGCAACGCCGAGGTTTATTCCGGCTGCACGTATTCCCGGCACGAGCCACGGGCCGCCTATTATGGCCTGAGCCTTGCCCTCATTGAAAAGCGTGGTGACTGTGTTATAGTCTCCGTCCGCCTGCAGATCAGCAAACTTCTTGTTGTACTCCACAGCTTCTATGGTTTTAGGATCATTGAGGCCGGGGTTGCCTTCCGCGTCAAGAATGTATCCGCCGAATCCGTTTATGAACGGGGAAACATTGTAGGACGTGGAGTGCTGATTGACAACGGCGTAAGTACCGGCGGCCGCATCAGTGTTGGCGACCATATACTCATACATCTCCTCTGTAGTTGAGGGTACATCTCCCTGCCAGAGATCCTTGTTGTAGAGGAAGAGCAGAGTCTCGAAGTATAGGGGAAGCAGATACTGCGTGCCATCTATCTGGCCGGCCTCGACAGTGAGCGGCAGGTCATCAGCCCATACGCTTTCGTCCACGAGATTGGTAAGCGGCTCAAGAATATCCATGGCAACAAAAGTTCCAAGACTGTCATGCGCCCAGAGATACATATCCGGTCCGTTCTCAGCGTCGCCTCCGTAGAGCTTGAGCTGATCGGAAAGGCCTGTGCGTTTTTCGAAAGTGACAGTGACGCCGCTTTCGGCAAGCATCGGGTTGATCGTGTCAGCTATTGCCTGCATGAGCGTTTCATCACCGTCGTGCCAGACGGAAAGCTCTGTTGTTTCAGGAGCTGCAGATGACGGCGGACTGCTTTCAGGGGCGGAGCTTTCGGTGCTTGGCTCATTTGCGGTTCCGCAGGCTGCGAGCATACCAATACATATCAGCACACTCAAAAGGACAGAAATGATCTTTTTCATAATGTACTCCCTTCTCATTTTTGCTTGGCACTTTATAATCACACAATAAAACGATTTATTATATTTTATTGTGTTATTGACAATAATCTCTTGCATTACTCGAAATAATAATGTATTATATGAACAAATATTATCATCTGCATACCAGCATGTCAATGAATTCGTCATTCGCTAATTCAACAAATTAGTAAACCGTTTACCTATTTTTCGGAAGGTGTTTTCTATGCCAACGACCATTCGAGATATTGCTAGAGAGGCCGGAGTTTCGACCGCTACCGTAAGTAAAGTGATAAACAACAAAATGTATGTGGCGCCTGCGACCAGGGAAAAAGTGCTGCAAATAATGAAGGATTTGAACTATTCTCCAAATGTATCTGCTTCAAATCTGGCAAGAAAAATAACAAAAACTGTTTTTTATGCTGATAGTTTCCACAAAGGGCTGCCATATCAAAATCCCCATATGTTTGATATTATTTGCGGCGTAAGTTACGAGCTTGGCCGCAAGGGCTTTCAATTGGCACTGTTCAGTTTATCTTCATCGCCGAAGCAGATTATAAGTGACTTGGAAGAAATGATCTCAGCGAAAGCCGCTGACGGTATCATCATTAACAGTTCATTCATTACCCCGAAGCTGGAAAGACTGATATTACAATATGATTTTCCCCAGATCTGTATAGGAGAGCCTGCTTTTGATTCCATTCTTTCTTGGATAGATACTAACAATTCGCTTTCAGCAAATCTTGCGGTTGAACACTTGCTCCAGTGCGGGTGCAGAAGGCTGGCATTTATGGGCGGGCAGGAAAGCGATAAGATATTTATGGACAGGTTAAAAGGCTTCAAAATGGCGCTGAGAAAGAATAACATTGAATTGCTGGACGGGTATATTGCCTATAACGAACCGGACGTAAATGCAATTTTTAAGTCCGCGTTACGGCTTCTTGAACTGCCGACACCGCCGGATGGTATCGTGTGTACCAATAGCCTGATGACTGTTGGCACAATGCGAGCGATAAAGGAAAAAGGGATTTCAGTGCCTGGTGAGCTCTCATTAATTGCTTTTGATGACTATCCTTATTCTTCGATCATAACTCCGGCACCTACCGTTATTGATATAGATTTGTTTAGCCTTGGAGTAAATGCAGGAAACTTGCTAATGCGAAAGATAAAAGATCCAGCTATGCTTGTTCAAACTTACACTGCTTTGCCACGTCTCATTCAAAGGGAAACGACCCAGATGAAATAGAGAGACATACTATCTATCTGTGAATCTACACGACCGCATGCCGGTCATAGTGTTGAAGGAAAAGGAGACCGACTGGCTCTCCCAGCAGCTCACCCTCGACGAGCTGCTGGCCGACGCGTAGACGGATATGTAGTTCCACAAGGCACAATAAAAAGAGCATGGACAGCTCACCGCTGCCCATGCTCTTTTTGCCTTTCATCATTTTAGGCATCGACACCGAGGATCGCCTCGGTGTTGGCGCGGTAGGTCAGGAGCATTTTCATCTCGGCCCTGGCCTCACGGTACGCCTGGTATGCGGCTCGCTTTTCGGCGAGGAGGGCGGCGTGCTCGGCATAATGCCGCTTCGGGAAGCTGGAGGCTTTGTGCGCGCGGAGGGTCTCTCACGTTCGCAGGTAGTTTATGGTCGGCTTGCCGCTATACCGGCGCATGAGCGAGAGCAGCATCCGGCAGGTCGAGCTTCAGCATGCGCCCGTCTATGGCCATCTTGCGCAAGTAGGCGCTGAGGTTTTCCGTGACGAGTTCAGCTTAAAGAAAACACACTGATACGAACCCCGCGGCGTCATGGCGCCGCGGGGTTTTGCTTTTGCTGGCCGGGGCCCGCCGTAAACGAAAAAAGTGAGAACCGTTTATTAATGTTAAATGGAATAGCTGTGAATAACTGTTACAAATGTTCAAATAATTGAAAAATAGCGATCTGAATTTGTTAGTGTAGTTAAAAATAAGAGAAAAGTTTGTTGAAATTTGAGCATTCAAGAAACAATGTTTCTCAAATATCATATACCTACACGGATGAATAAACGCGAATATATCTAAATTATGGTGAGCAATGAGAGTTACAGTTGACGAGATAGCCAAGATAGCCAACGTATCAAAGGCAACGGTATCGCGCGTGCTCAATAATTCTCCCAAAGGGGTCAGCGACGAGACGCGCAAAAGGGTTCAGAAGATCATAAAGGATATGAACTATGAGCTGAGAGGCCGGGAACCTTCGATGTGGACAAGGACGATAGCTCTGGTCATTCCCGATATTACGAATCCGTTTTTCTCTGAATTGGCCAAAGAGGTGGAGAACAGCGCCTCGGACAATAACTACTACGTTGTTTTGGTCAACACCGAGTTTTCTGAGGAAAGAGAATGCGAGTATTTGATCCGGCTGCTGACAAAGAAGATCGACGGGATTATTCTCGTGCCTTCCGGCAGCGTAGTTAGACAGGAGCATCTTCTGCCTCAGAAATACAACATCCCGCTTTTGCTGCTTGACCGCAAGCTCCGCGGAGAGCACAGCTTTGTCGGCGTATATACGGACAGCGAATACGCAGCCTTCAAATCCTGCGAGCTGATGATAAAAAACGGCTCGAGGGAGATCGCGTTCATAGGCGGAACACCGAATGCGTCCACCTCGATCGAGCGGCTGAACGGTTACAAGGCTGCGATGACCCACTTCAATATCAACTACAATATCAACCTCATAAGGCAGGGCAATTACACAGTCGAGAGCGGGTATGACGCGGTAATGGAGCTGGCGAAACAGAACATCCGTTTTTCAGCCATACTAGCAGCAAACGATCTGATGGCGCTGGGAGCCATGACCGCCGTGAAGGAGTTTGGATATCGCGTCCCGGAGGACGTGGAAATAATGGGGTATGACAATATCATTCTATCAAAGTATTGCGACCCCGCCCTCTCCACCTGTCAGCAGCCCACCATAGACATGGGACGCAGGGCCGTGGGCAATATCTTGAAGATGATAAAGGGAGAGAAGAACATTGAGAACGTAACGCTGCAGCCGCAGCTGATAAAGCGAAAAACGACGAGGTGATCGGATGGGCAAAATTCTGGTTTTCGGCAGCTCAAACGCCGATATGATTCTAAAAACCGTCAACATCCCGCAAAAGGGCGAGACTGTGCGCTGCGAGGACTATAAGAACGCGGCCGGGGGAAAGGGTGCGAATCAGGCCTGCGCCTGCGCAAAGCTGGGGGCGGATACGGTGTTCCTCAGCGCGGTCGGCAGCGACCAGTTCGCGGACATGGTTTTAAGCAGCCTGAGAGCCGCCGGCACGGACGTATCCAGGGTTTTGAAAAGCGCGTCCCAAAGCACCGGATTCGCCGTTATCAATGTAGACAGCGTTGGAGAGAACACCATAGTGGTAGTACCGGGAGCAAATCAGCTATGTACTGAAGAATATATCTCAGAAAATCTTGCGGCAATTGCTGATGCGGATATCTGTTTAGTACAGCTGGAGCTGCCGGGCAAGTCCGTGTATGAATTCATCCGTCAGGCCAAGCTGTGCGGGAAAACGGTCATATTCAATCCCGCCCCGGCTTCAAAGGATATCCCGGACGACATATACGACGGACTGGACTACATCACTCCGAACGAGACGGAGATCGCTCAAATCACAGGCATGGCGGCGGAGAGCGAAGCCGAAATAGCCGCCGCCGCAGAAAGACTCCTTGAAAAAGGCGTTAAGAACGTGATAGTGACGATAGGCAGCAAGGGGGTAATACATGTATCTTCGGAAGGGGTAAGGCGATATCCGGCATACAAAGTCAAAAGCGTGGATACGACTGCCGCCGGAGACACTTTTAATGCCGGGCTCGCGGTGGCGCTTCTGGAAGGGAAGGGATTGCAGGACGCGATCAGTTTCGGCAATGCCGCCGCGGGCATTTCGGTGACGAGAAATGGAGCGCAGCCGTCCATACCTTCCAGGGAGGAAGTGGACGGTTTTATAAAAAATCAGTACATATGAACGATTCATCGGGAACGGAGGTAAAAATGATAGCAAAAGGTGTTTATGTTACCGAGTACATGAAGCTCGGGATACTGCCGTACGAGGTCAAGGAGCCGGAATACGACGAGGTCCGAGTGAAAACAATGGCCTGCGGCGTGTGCTGTTGGGATTCCTGGCTCTTCAGGGGCGTGAACGCCCCCGGGGATATGCCGTATATCATAGGCCACGAGGGCGCCGGCATCATAGAGTCCGTAGGCAGCGGAGTACACGACCTGAAGCCGGGCGACAAGGTCTTTGCAGCCTCCGGAAGCAACGAGATGATGTGCGAGTACTTCACAGTCAAGCGCGACTGCGTCGTGAAGCTGCCGGACGACACGACGGACTGGGCAAGCGTCGTATACGAGCCGACATGCTGTGTTGTAAACGTTATTGAGAAGTCCAACATAAGGCCGGGCGACCACGTCGTGCTTGTGGGGGCGGGCTACATGGGTCAGCAGACCCTCATGGGCCTCACGAGGTCCACGCCGGCGGGAAAGATCACCGTGTTTGCGCACAACGAAAAGCGCAGGGAAATGGCGAGGCAGTATGAGCGCGCGGAGATATTTGACCCCGACAGCCCAGAGGGCATTGCGGAGATAGCGGCCATAAAGGCGAAGGGTGGTGCGGATGTCTGCATCGATTTCAGCGCCCGTACATCCGGACTGGAGCTGGCGGACGCTCTCACCAAACAGGCCGGTACACTTGTCATCGGCAGCTTCCACCGGAGCGACATCACCTTCAACGGCACGAAATGGCACCTCGGCGGACTGAGGATATACAACACCTCGCCCATGTATGACGCGCATTACACCGAGATGATTCCCAGGACCTACGAACTCATCAAAGCCGGGATATATGAGCCGGAAAAGCTGGTGACGCACACCGCATACTTTGAGGATGCCGAAGGGATGGACTACCTCTTCAACAGGGCCGTTGACAAAAAGGACGACTACATGAAGGGTATCGTGCTGTTTACCAAGGACTGACCGGCAGGCTGCACAGTCAAAGAGAAAGGACAGATACCCCTTGAATAAAATACGTGTAGGTATCGTTGGCTGCGGTCAGATCGCGCAGATGATGCACATGCCTTATATAAACGACAGCGATGACATGGAGCTGTGCGCCATGTGCGACATCTCCGCGGCAACGCTCAACGGATGTGCGGACAGGTACAAGCTCCCGCAGGACCGCAGGTTCCTGGACTATCAGGAGATGTATGACAAGGTCGAGCTGGACATGGTCGTAATATGCACCATGGACCACTATGAGCCCTCTGTTGCCGCGTCTAAGGCGGGCATCTGCCAGCTGGTGGAAAAGCCCCTGGCCTTCAACTCGCGTCAGGCCGCGGAAATGGCCGAATGCGCAAGGCAAAACAATGTGTGGATCGCCGTGGGCTATATGAAATGCTACGACAGAAACTACCTGTATTTCCGCGACAGGGTCAAGAAGATGGAGGGAATAAAGTTCATAAGAGTCCACGATTTCGGCGGCAATATGGATTTCACCCCCGAAGTTTATGACCTCTATTCCGGAAGGGACATACCCCAGGCGGTTTTGGAGGACGGCCGGCGCAAGATGAGGGAGGCCTTCCTGGAAGCGATCAAAGACGAGAAGCTGTATTCGGCATACTTCAACCTTCTCATGACCGTCTCGCACGACCTCTCGGCGCTGCGATATCTGATCGGAGACCCGAAGGCGATAGACTATGTATCGCTCACGGGCGACATACAGATGGCTGTGCTGGATTACGGGGAATTCAAATGCGTGCTCGAAGGGGGCTGGCTGGACAAGAGGCGGATATGGGACGAAAGCATAACCGTTTATTCAGACGATGCGACCGTGTCCATTTCGTTCCCCTGGCCGTATTTGAAGAACTCCGCGTCGGTCGTATCCATAAACGAGGACGAGGGGGACGGCGGCGTAAATGTGGATAAGCGGATAGTCGCGTCCTACGACGAGGCGTACAGGAGCGAATGGACGGAGCTGGTGAAGTGCTTCAGGGAGAACCGAGAGCCGGAGCTGAATGCGGACGGCGCAGCGGCGGACATTGCGATTTTTGAGAAAATGATACAAAAGTTCCATTGAGAATAGCCGGCATGTCCTGGCCAGGCAAACGGCAAATAAGTATAGAAAGCCAGTGATTACAAAGGAAAGGAACTGAAAACAATGAAAAAAACTCTTGCTTTGCTTCTAACGCTCTGTATCGTTTTAGCCCTTGGCGCCTGCGGAGCGGGCGACGACCCTGCGAGCGTAGAGACGGCGCCCGGTGAAAGCGCCTCCAGCGAAAACCCCGAAGCTCTCCACGTAGGCTTTTCCATAGTCTCTCTCGAATTCCCGTTTTATGTGAGCATGCTCGACGGATTCAAGGCGGCATGCGAGGAAAAAGGCTGGACCTATGAGTATACCGACGCCGGACTCGACGCCGAGACGCAGCTCAACGACTGCGCCGACCTCATAATGAAAGACGTAGACGTCCTGGTCATCTCCAGCTGGTACGGCGACATACTCTCGGATGTGTTCGAGCAGGCGGAAGCCGCGGATATCCCGGTGTTCCTGATTGACACGCAGGTCCCTGAAAGCGACGGCTACGTGTCCTCCATAGGCACCGTAAACTATGACGCCGGTATGCTCGGCGGCAAGTGGGCCGCGCAGCACCTGGCGGAGGACGGAAAAACCGAAGTCAATCTTGTCCTGATGCACGCTACGGACGTCGTGGCGACCGACAGAGCGAACGGCTTTGTAGCGGGACTTGAAGAGGCCGGAGTGACGGTGAATCTTCTCAATACTTACGTCGGCTCAACGCGCGAGGCGTACATGACTGCCTGCGAGGATGCGCTGACGGCCTATGACAACATCGACCTCATATTTGGCTCCGACGCTCAGGCCGGTCTCGGCTCTTACGACGCCTGCCAGGGTGCGGGCAGATACGAAGTCGAGATAATGGGCTTCGACTGCGAGGACGAAGAGGTTGAGCGCATAGATTCGGGAACGCAGTATATCGCCAGCGTCATGCAGTTCCCGGCGGTCATGGCGGAAACGACTGTGGAAAACATAGACCGGTATGTTTTTGGCGGAGAGACAATAGAACAGAGCCTGGCTTGCGACGCAGGTATCTACTGCGCAGAGGGCGAGATAACGGCGGACGAGATAGGATAAAAGCTCAAACGTCAGGGCTGCGGGAAAAGCCCGCAGTCCTGACGGAATATTAGCTCGCACAAATATCTTTATGAGCTTTCGGTTTTTAGGAGAGTAAGGGCATGGAAAAGACGGCTTCGGAAAACATACTGGAACTTAAGAATATCTCCAAGTCATTTCCGGGTGTAAAGGCTCTGTCGGATGTCAGCTTTGCTATACGCAGAGGCGAGATACATGTTATCGCGGGCGAAAATGGAGCCGGCAAGTCAACACTGATGAAGATACTGTCAGGGTCTTATCAACGCGACGGGGGAGAGATCGTTGTTGACGGTATCAGCATAGAGAACAACTCAATAAGAAGCGCCGAGGAACACGGGATAGCCATAATATATCAGGAGCTCAACCTGATGCGAAATCTTACGGTGGCGGAGAACCTGTTTGTAGGCCGTCACCCCTTGAAGTCGGGTACGGTGGACTGGAGAAAGATGCGCTCAGACGCGGAGGCGCTGCTTAAAAAGCTGGCGATACCTATTGCCGACGTTAACGCGAGGGTCAGGACCCTGTCCATGGCTCAGCAACAGATGATAGAGATAGCAAAAGCGGTGAGCCGCGATGTGAAGCTCGTCATAATGGACGAGCCCACATCATCGCTGACGGCAAAAGAGACGGATATGCTGTTCAACATCATGCGCGATTTAAAAGCCCGCGGTGTGGCCGTGATATTCATAACCCACCGTTTGGACGAGATCTTCACGATATCCGACAGCATAACAGTCATGCGGGACGGCACTCATATCGCCACGGTGAGGACCGCCGACATAGACAAACCCCGCCTTATAGAAATGATGGTAGGCCGGGAAATGAAGCAGCAGTTCCCGCAGCGGGAGCACCGCGCGATGAATGAGGTATGTTTAAAAGTCGAAGGCCTGTCAAACGGAGGCAAGATAAGGGATATTTCCTTCAACCTTCACAAGGGCGAGGTGCTGGGCTTCACCGGCCTGGTCGGCGCAGGCAGGACCGAGATCATGCGGCTTTTGTTTGGCGTGGACAGGAAAACCGCGGGGACGATCACAAAAGACGGGAAAGTTATCAACATCCGCAACCCGGGAGACAGCGTAAAGAACGGCTTTGCCTTTATAACGGAGGACAGAAAGAGCGAAGGACTTTTCATGTCCATGTCGATAAGCAGGAATATAGTGATGGCCTCGCTCGACAAAGTGAAAAAGTGGTTCATGCTGAACAAAAAGCTGGAAAAGTACATAGCACAGAAGTTTGTAGACAGCCTGAGGATAGTAACGCCGAACGTGGACCAGAAGGTGTGCTTCCTGAGCGGCGGCAACCAGCAAAAAACCATTGTTGCAAGGTGGCTGAACACAAATGCCGACATAATCATAATGGACGAGCCCACACGGGGCATCGACGTGGGCGCAAAGCGTGAGATCTACGAGGTAATCAATTCTCTTGTCGCCCAGGGCAAGGCGATAATCGTTATATCATCGGAGATGGAAGAGATTATGGGCATATGCGACAGGATCATCGTGATCCACGAGGGCTGCATTGCCGGTGAACTTGCCCGTGAGGAGTTTTCTCAGAAAACGATTTCGGAATACGCCATCGGCGGGAAAGAATATGTGCCTTTTGTTTGATAATCGGGAAGAGCGCATTTGCGGCTCTCGAATAGAGGTCGGAGGCGCAAAAGCTCAGCGGAAAGGTATGGAATTCAAATGAAAAAAACAGGCAGAGTTATCGGGAGAGTGTGGGATAAGCTAGGCATTTGGCTGGTGTTCATCCTGATATTCGCGTTTCTCTCAATTGCTTGCGATAACTTTTTATCTTCCAGCAACCTGATAAACATCGTGCGTCAGATGTGCGTTACCGGCGTTGTTGCGTTTGGTGCTGCGTTTGTAGTTTTGGGCGGGGAAATAGACCTCAGCCAGGGCGGGATAGCCTGCCTGAGTGGATGCCTGGCTGCAAAGCTCATCGTTGAGTACGGCATAAACATGTGGTTTGCCATCGGCATTGTTTTGATAATGGGCATAGTCGTAGGACTGGTCATGGGGGCCATAGTTACATACTGGCATGTCGGCTCTTTCATAACGACTCTCGGCTTTTCATATGTGCTTGAGGGTATAGTCCTTTTGCTAACCAACAGCCAGCCCATTTCCGGGCTCCCGGAGGCTTTCCTGGTGATAGGCCGCGGCTATCTTGGGCCTATACCAGTGCCGGTCATCATTTTGGCCGTCACGTTCATACTGTCGGCCTTTGTCATCAAGTATATGAAGTTCGGACGCAACGTTCTGGCGGTGGGCGAAAATGCCGGGGCGGCCAAGCTGTGCGGGATAAACGTGGCCAAAAACAAGATCGCGGTTTTTGCGGTGGCGGGTCTGGCCTCTGCTTTCGGCGGGATAGTTCTTGCCTCAAGGCTTTCGTCGGGGCAGCCTTCGTCGGGCGGCGACCTGAGCCTTCAGGTGCTGGCGGCGGTGTATGTAGGCGGAACCTCGTCTGGCAGCATGTCTGCGGTCCTCGCGGGCGTCCTGATCCTGCAGCTCATCAGCAATGGCCTAAACTTGTTCGGCGTCAGCGGTTACTGGCAGAAGGTCGCGCTCGGCATAATAATAGTGCTTGCGGTCGCGTTGGACATGTTCAGGCTTGAGAGGGCCACAAACAGGGATTAATAACAGAATCATTTTCATTTGCTGGAGGGAAAACTCATGAAGAAAAAAGCACTGATAGTCTATGGCGGCTGGGAAGGCCATGACCCGGAACTGGTGGCGCACCGCTTTGGAGGCTGGCTCCGGGAAGAGAACTTCGACGTGAACATCACGGACGAGATGGAGAAGGTTTTTGCCGACAAGGACTACCTGATGGGGCTGAACCTTATCATCCCTATCAGGACTCAGGACGAGCTCTCAGACCCGCTGGAATACAACGTTGCGGACGCAGTGGATTCGGGAGTAGGCCTCGCGGGCTGCCACGGCGGTATGTGCGATGCGTTCAGGTTCAACGTGGAATGGCAGTGGATGACCGGCGCAACATGGGTCGCGCACCCTGGGACCAAATACATCCACCTCAATTCCTATGACCCCGACGGCTCCGATGCCGAACGCGGGGAAGGGTGGAGCTATACGCATTACACCGTCAACTTTCCAAAACAGTGCAGTTCGCCGCTGATAGAGGGCCTCGAGGACTTTGACGTTTTCACGGAGCAGTATTTTCTGCATATTGACCCCTGCGTCAACGTGCTCGCCACCACGACCTTCAAAACGCCCTGCCCGAACATGGCAAACGGCGAGATAGTGATGCCGGTAGCCTACACCAAGCTCTGGGGTAAGGGCAGGATATTCTATTGCTCGATGGGCCACCATGACGACATCTTCGACATCCCGCAGGTCGGGACTTTGATGCGCCGCGGGCTCCTGTGGGCGGCAAAATAGACGCGGGCAGCGAAAATCTAGAGAAAGGCAGATAGGACATCTGATTTGATCTTATGAAAAACTGTGGTCTGCTGAATCCCGCGCTGCTGGATGCCGTGGCATCCCTGGGGCATACGGAATACCTGGTGATATGCGACGCGGGCCTTCCCATCCCGGAGGGGATAAAGAAAGTGGACGTATCTCTTGTCCCGGGGACTCCTTGCTTTGACGATGTGCTGAGGGCCATTTGCTCAGAGATGGTTGTGGAGTCGTATATATACGCAACTGAAATGGAGGAGAAAAATCCGTCCGAGCTTCAAACGATGCGGCAGATACTCAAGGACGTACCCGGTTCGGGGGTTTCTCACGAGGAATTCAAGGCGCTGACCCGGAGCGCCCGCTGCATAGTCAGGACCGGTGAAACGAAGCCATACGCAAACGTCATACTCGTTGGAGGAGTTAATTTTTGATATTGACGGTTTGCATCATCGTCTGCTCCAATCATGCTTGAGACTTAATGAAACAGCGGTCAGCTTTGCGGCTGACCGCTGTTTTCCGTGCAAATGGAGACAGAGGATGCAGGCATAAAACCGAGCTTTATTTGTACAAACGCAGGGGATTGACAATAAAAAATATGTGCGTTAAGCTATTAAGGCATATAAAGAAAAAGGGAGATCACCGTGGAAGAGAGAGTACAAAAGGAAAACAAAATGGGCGTCATGCCCGTGAACAAGCTGCTGCTTTCCATGGCGGTGCCGATGATGATCTCAATGCTGGTCCAGGCACTTTACAACGTCGTGGACAGCGTATTTGTGTCGAGAATAAGCGAAAACGCGCTCACTGCGGTCTCGCTTGCCTTCCCGATGCAGAACCTGCTCATTTCGTTTGCCGTAGGATTCGGCGTCGGTATAAACGCGCTGATGAGCCGCGCGCTTGGTGAAAAAGATCCCGGACATGCCAGCCGGATCGCTGTCAGCGGGATGATTCTCGAAGCCGCGAGCTACGTCATATTCCTGGTCCTCGGCCTGTTTTTTACCGAGATCTTTATGCACGCGCAGATAAGCGCGGAGGTGCCGGCGGAGGACGCGGAGGAGATCATCCGATACGGAGTGGACTACCTGCGCATAGTGCTTATTTTCTCTTTCGGCGTGTTCATGGAGATCAGCTTCGAGCGCATACTCCAGTCCACTGGCCGGACCACGCTCTCGATGGTCACTCAGCTCATAGGCGCCATACTGAATATCATCTTTGACCCCATCTTAATTTTCGGCCTCATAGGCTTCCCTGCGCTCGGCATAGCCGGTGCTGCCTGGGCCACCGTAGGAGGCCAGATCATCGCCGCCATCGTCGCCTTCTTCATAAACAAGCACAAAAACACCGATATCACCCTCGCCGGGGCCAAGCCCTCCTGGGTCTCCATGGCCGCGATCTCCCGGATCAGCATCCCCAGCATCGTCATGAGCTCCATATCTTCGGTCATGACCTTCTTCATGAACCGCATACTCACGACCTTCACCTCCACCGCTGCGACCGTGTTCGGAGCCTATTTCAAACTGCAAAGCTTTGTATTCATGCCCGTGTTCGGCCTGAACAACGGCATGGTCCCGATTATCGGCTACAACTACGGCGCGCGCAAGCCGGAGCGTATACACAAGACCATAAAGCTCAGTATGGTCTATGCAACCGCCATAATGGCCATAGGCTTCATAATATTCCAGCTGGTGCCGGATAAGCTGCTGCTGTTCTTCGACGCCTCCGAAAATATGCTCAACATAGGCGTCCCGGCGCTGCGCACCATAAGCATCTGCTTCCTCCTGGCCGGGGTTAACATAATATGCAGCTCCTCCTGCCAGGCCTTTGGCTACGGCATGTACAGCCTGTATATCTCCGCAGCAAGGCAGCTAGTGGTCCTGGTGCCTGTGGCCTACCTCATGTCGCTGACGGGCAAGCTCAACAACGTCTGGCTGTCCTTCCCAATAGCTGAGGCGTTGGCAATAGCCATCTGCGTCCCGATGCTCCTGCATGTGCTGAAAAAAACGGGCATGAGCGCTCCCAAAAAGGCCAAGGACTAAAAAAACGCCGGCCAGGAGGCCGGCGTTTTCTTTGCCCAATTAGTTTACATAACATTCTCACGCTCTGCCTTCTTGAAGATGCGCGCCAAGGTGAAGAAAGCCACGACGGAGAGCACGGCTTCCGCGAAGGGCTGGGCGTAGGCGAGGCCGTAGAGAGGGAAGAGCCTGTTCAGCGCCCAGAGCGCCGGGATCTCGAGGATTATCTTGCGGAATATCGCAAAAATCAGAGCGTCGCGCCCGAAGCCGACGGCCTGGAATACGCCCACGGCCAGGAAATCCATGCACATAAACGGTCCGGCTATTGACATGCCGCGCAGGAAGTGAGAGCCGTATTCGATTATGGATTCGTTGTCCATGAACAGCCTGACAAAGAAGCCTGGCGCGATAAAGTAGGCTGCCGAGACCATTGTTATTATGAGCCCGCAGGCGACGCCGGCGAAGCGCACTGCGTCCTTCATGCGCTTGATATTGCCGGAGGAGTAGTTGTAGCTGATGAGCGGCATGACACCCTGAGACAAGCCCAGAGCGACGTACATGGGCAGCATATTGACCTTCTGAGCGATACCCATGGCGGCGATGGCCTCAGCCTTGTAGGCAGAGGTGAAGTTGTTGAGGATGGTCATGCCGGTGACGTTGAGCAGATTTTGTATGGCGGCAGGCACGCCCACGCCGCAGACTGCCCTTACGATGCGCCGGTTGAAGCTGAGCTTGCGGATATCGATGCACACAAAGGTGCGCCCGCGCCTGACAAAGAGGAGCACCAGAAAATAGACGCAGGCCACGCAGTTGGAGATGAAGGTGGCGAGTCCGGCGCCTGCCGCGCCCATGCCCAGGCCCCAGGGCATGATGAACACGGGGTCGAGGACGATGTTTAGCAGGCAGCCGCTCATAGTGCCTATGCTGGCGTGCAGCGCGGAGCCCTCCGCGCGCACCAGGTAGGCCATGACGACGTTGAGTATGGAGGGCGCCGCGCCGAAATAGACGGTCCAGAGCATATACGCGGCCGTGGCGTCCCTGGTAGTGTCGTCCGCGCCGAGCAGGCCGAGCAGCTGGGTGTTCAGCCCGGCGCAGACCAGGGAAAAGATAACGCCGGAAAACAGCGCGCAGTAGAAGCCAAAGGCGGAGCTCTTGGACACCATGTCGTAGTCTTTGCAGCCCAGTGACCGGCTCATGAGGCTGGACGAACCGACGCCGAAAAGGTTGTTGACGGCGTTGAAAGCGAGCAGCACGGGCGCCGCCAGAGTGACCGCCGAGTTTTGAACGGGGTCATTGAGCATACCGACAAAATAGGTATCCGCCAGGTTGTACAGCACCATTACGAGCGAGCTGAGTATGGTGGGTATGGCGAGCTTCGCAACTGCACTCGGCACAGGAGCGGATTCAAAAAGATAAGTTTTTTTGTCTAGTTCCTGCAAAAGAAAACATCTCCGTTGATGAGGTACAAATTTAATAATACCACCATTTCCCCGGCGAGACAAGCGCAAAGCTCGGTCAAAGCTCAGGGAGCGGTTTTCTCAGCAGGGCGCTGCCGTGCAGGTCGCAGATGGGTGTGGCCAGGATGCTCCGACTTGCACAAAACTCCCTGAGCGCCAAACCGGCACCCTTGAATTGACCGCTGTAAACGTCGTGTATGAGCAGCGCCCCGCCCGGACAGAGGCGTTCCCAAAACAGCGGCAGGGCCGCGGCTGTGGGGTCATATAGGTCCGCGTCAATGGAGACGAAGGCGAATCTGAGCTCCTCACAGCCGTGAAAGGTGTCCGGAAACCAGCCGGGATGAAACACTGCGTTCTGTGGAAAGGGCAGGTTGCGCCTGACCTCGATCTCGCTGGTTCCGGAAAAATCTCCAGCTCTTGCTCCGGAGAGCTCCAGATTGCGTTCCCGCGCCAGGTCACGCTCCTGAAAACCTTCAAACGTATCAAAAAGATGGAGGGGCCTGTCCGGCAGGGCGGCGTTTATCAGAGCGGCGAATTCGCCCCGATATACGCCCAATTCAGCAGCACAGCCTGGAATGCCCAGCTCGGCGATCTGCTCCGCGAGCATGCGCATCGTTGCCGCGCGCGCATCAAAGATCCGCAACGCGCCGGGGCTCAGCAGCGGGCCGTCATAGCCAAGGCTGCGGAGCTGGGACTCCATCTGCGCGGCGCGTTCCGGATCCAGCACGCACAGGCAGACGCAGTCCGGCCTGTGTGTAAGGCTCTCTTCGGGCGAGAGTATGGGCAGACCGGCCAGCTTTTGTCCCCACTTCACTTCGGAATTGTCGGCAAAGCAAACTGCCCTATAGTCCTGACCCAACAGCCGGGACACCATCGCGCCGACCTGGCCGGCGCCGAAAAGCACGGTCTTTTTCACTCAGTACCTCCAAACATCCGCTGCCGAGGAAGAGAATAGGCAGTGTAATTCGAACATCCAAGACAATAATACCATGCCCGCGCCCGTTTTGCGAGAGTAAAAGCGCGGCCTCACGGCTTCGGTTCCGGAGGCTGCAAGACGTTGTGCTGTTTTACCTCTGATCGCTGATGGAAGCACTGCTGTTGCTGGCCTCCAAGGCTGAAAGCGGATCATATGGAGCTCCTGACATGGTACCCGCGAGCAGCGCGATGTCCACGGCGTTTGCCGGCAGGCCCCATGAGTTGCCGGAGAATAAGAACACTGCCTGATCGACCACATATCCGCGGGTGTTGTATGCAACGTTGTTCATGATAGTCCCGGTGGAGCCGGGGTTCAGATAGGCGGGCTGGCGCAGAGAATAAAATATATTCTCGCGTACCAGGAGATCCGTTGAGTTCAACTGCGTAACAAAGCCGCGGTTTACCACCCAGGTGGAAGAATCGCCCTGCTGCTCGGGGCCAAATATGCGGCAATTGAGGATGCGGTCCCCGTTCCCGGCTACCTGTATGAACTCGACGGGGTAAGGGACGTCGCTGGTCATAGTGAGACCGTCTATGGTGTCGTCGTCCGAACCAAGCAGGAAAGGGATGACCGGGGCCTGAAGCAGGATCTCTGCGCCCGCCGCTCCTTTTATTGTCAAGCCGGGCTTGTTGACGGCCAACTGCTGGGTGACGGGATAGGTGCCGCGCAATACGTTTATCGTGCCGCCCGGTTCCACCTCGGCCAGCGCTTGGGCAATGGTTTGAAAAGGCGCGGCCTGACTGCCGTCGCCTCCCGTGGCCGCGTCGGCCTGGACATACAAGTTATATGGGTTTGGTTCCATGGCTCCCGTCGCGCCGGTCGGACCAGTGGGGCCTTGAAGTCCCGACGCGCCCGTGGGACCAGTGGGACCGTCAGCGCCCGCGGGTCCGGTAGGACCGGGAAGTCCGTCAGCACCGGTGGGTCCGGTAGGACCGGTGAGCCCAGCAGCGCCCGCAGGGCCGGTAGGTCCGGGAATAGGGCATGTTCGCTGGCAAGAAGAGCAGCAGTTCACGCCCTGGCCTTTGTTGCCATTACAATACATAGGACCTGAAACCTCCAGTTAGAGCCTTGTCACATTATATGATGAGAGAACAGCGCGGGTTCCTTTTGACCTTTGACGGCGATTTCGCGGCCCGATATATGCTCAGAGCTTGACAAAAAGATATCGTGAGGCTATAATGAACAACGTTCATGTTGAGGTGATTAAATGAACACGGTCGTGACATCAAAAGAACAGATATTGAAAGCCAGCCGCGAGCTCATCCAGCGGCAGGGCTGGTCAGCGGTCAATATCCGCTCGGTTGCGGCGGCCTGCGGGGTGTCCGTGGGGTCAATTTATAACTACTTCGATTCAAAAGCAGCACTCGTTGGCGCCGCTGTGGAAAGCGTCTGGTGTGAGATCTTCCATCGCCCGGAGGACGGGGAGGTGTTTCAGAATACGCTGGCCTGTGTTACCTGGATGTACGGACGGATGGAATATGGCTGCAAGTTATATCCCGGTTTTTTCACCCTCCACTCGCTGGGCTTCATGCGGGAGGACAAGACAGACGGAAAACGGCGGATGCAGCAGACCTGGCAGCACATTCTGGAAGGCCTTTGTTCCGTTTTGAAGCGAGACGCAAGAGTACGGCCCGGCGCTTTTACGGAGCAGTTTTCGGCGGAGGAATTTGCGGACGTTTTGTTTTCCCTGATGCTGTCCGCCCTGTTGCGGCAGGACTATGACCCCAGCGCCGTGCTGGAGATCGTCCGCAGGACGCTCTATTGAAATTCCCACCGGCATGTGGGAATTTTTCATCCCGGAAAGTGAACATCGTTCAGCGAAAGGAAAGAAAACATGAAAGTGAAGCGAAACACCCTGCTGCTTCTTGCCTGCCTTGTATGGAGCGCGGCGGGATTCAATATCCTCCGCATCGGCCTCGCGGCCTATCCCGCTTACCTGACTGCGCTGAATTGTCTGCTCTCCGTACTGGTGTTTGCAGTTTTTCAAAGGTTCATCTTTGGGAAGCTGGTGAAAAAGCACACTGCCAGGATTACCGCATACCTGGAAGAGCGGCACTTTTTTCTGAAGTTCTTTGACAGGAAGGCCTTTGCGATCATGGCCGTAATGATGAGCGGAGGCATAGGCCTGCGGGCGAGCGGTATCGTCCCGGAAAGGTTCATTGCTGTTTTCTACACCGGACTGGGCGCATCGCTGCTGCTGGCGGGATTGCTGTTCGGCTTCAACTATGGAAAGGCTGAGTTTTTAACCTCAAGCAAGAAAAAATTAGAAAATAAAGGAGAATAAATGATGCAAGCGATCGTCGAGACCCTGTTTGACGCCGTATACCTGGTTTCAGTCATTACCATCGGTGTCCTGATGGTCAGGGGCAGCAGGGGAGAGAGTCAATTCCGGCTTTTCGGCTGGATGGCGATAATTCTGGGAGCGGGAGATTCTTTTCACCTTGTACCGCGGGCTCTGGCACTTTGCACCACGGGCCTGGAAAACTTCACAGTGCCGCTGGGACTGGGGAAGTGGATCACCTCTGTTACGATGACAGTTTTCTATGTGCTGCTGTACTATGTCTGGCGGCAGCGTTATCATGTCCGTGGAAAGGGAGGACTGACCGCGGCGGTGTATGCACTAGCCGGAGTTAGGATAGCTCTGTGTATGATGCCGCAGAACCGATGGCTGAGCGCCGAAGCGCCTCTGTCCTGGGGTGTTTGGCGCAACATACCCTTCGCCCTGCTGGGCCTTCTGGTGATAGTGCTGTTTTATCGCAGCGCGAAGGAGCATGGAGACAGGGCGTTCCGCTGGATGTGGCTGACCATTGTGCTGAGCTTCGGTTTCTACATACCGGTGGTGCTGTGGGCGGATGCGATCCCGCTCATCGGGATGCTGATGATCCCCAAAACCTGCGCTTATGTATGGACGGTCCTTATCGGATATTCGGCCATGAAACATGAATTGATTTTAGGAGGTATCAAAACATGAAACGCTACATGAACATGGCTCTGCTGTACGCTGTTCTCGCTATGGTGGGCGGTGTGTTCTACCGTGAGTTCACCAAATTCAACGGCTTCACCGCAAAAACCACGCTATCTGTAGTCCATACACATTACTTCCTGCTGGGTATGGTGGTGTTCCTGCTGCTGCTTTTGCTGGAAAAGAGCTTTGCCTTCACCGGGGCAAAAACAGGCCGGGTGCTGTTTGTCTATAACGTCGGCCTGAATCTGACGGCTGTAATGCTTGTTGTACGCGGTGTTGTGCAGGTGATGGGGGAGGAACTCTCGTCCGCTATGAGCGCGGCGATCTCCGGCATTGCCGGGATAGGTCATATCCTGCTGGGAGTCAGCCTGGTACTCTTGCTGCTGCAGATAAAGCGCGGCGTATTGGCTTCCGGCGCCTGAGCCGGTTTTGAAAGTAAATAGGGGCTGAACCCGACGGCCTGTGAGCCTTCCGGCAGCAGAATGAAAACCGCAAGCAAGATACGCCCGTATCTTGCTTGCGGTTTTTGTTGCTTATGGTGTTTTTGTGGGCGCTGAATTATTTCTCAAGTCCCTCGGCAAAGCGCATGAAGATAGCTGCGGCCTCGGCACGGGTGGCGCTGCCGGTCGGGTTTACAGCGCCGGTCTCGTCGCCCTCTATGATGCCCTCGCTGACCGCCCAGCGCATGGCGTCCATGGCCCAGCTGCTGATCTTGCCGGCGTCCGGAGCCGTCAGCAGGAATTCCACGCCGGGCGCGCCGGAATAGCGCCAGAGCATCGTTACGAGCTGCTCGCGGGTGATGGCGCCCATCGGGTCCTCGCCGTCGGAGACACCGCTTTCCATTGCCCAGGCCTGAGCCTTGGCGTACCAGCTCGCGCCGCCTTTGGTGTCCACGCCCTCGAGACGGGCCAGAATGGTCCAGACCATCGCGCGGGTGAGAGTGCCGTTCGGGTCAAACGTACCGGCGTCAACGCCGTTCATCAGTCCGTTTTCGCTCACATATGCCACAGCGTCATAGTACCACGAGCCTGCGGGAACGTCGGAGAAAACCGGAGCCGCGCCGCTTGTGAATACGGCCTTGACTGTGACTTTGGCGGACGGCATGGTGAAGGAATACTTCCCTCCGCCCAGAGCGGTCAGGCTGAGTTTGCCGCCCTTCGCATCCGTTGCGCTGAGGCTGTCGAGCTTCCAGCCGTCGTCCGGCGTGACCGTGAGCGTGACCTTGCTTCCGGCCTCGGCCCAGTTGACGGAGGCGCTGACGCTGCCGTGCTCTGTGCTGACTACCTCGATGGGATAGGTAATTGTGTCGGGCAGCTCGATGCGGGTGACGCTGAAGCTCACCGGCCCGATGGTAGCGCCGTCGCGGCTGTAGGTGACAATGTATACGCCGTCGCTGACCGCGGAGCTTACCACTTCGCCGTTTCTCGTTATGCGGCGCGTCCAGGCGGAGGCGTCGAAGCTGAACTCCGCGCCCTGGATGACGATTTTGTCCTTCAAGCCCAGGCTCACCTGCTGCGCGTAGTCTGTGCTGCCGTCGAACACCGCGTTGTCGGGCGTGCTTATCTCGAGCATCGCCGCGCCCGGGTCCAGGATGATGTTGGTCCCGCCGACTATGCTGCCGCTGCCGGCGATGGAGTCCATGTCCTCGATGATGAGCGTACCTTTATTCGTGAGTGTGATATTGTTCGTGAGCACCGCGCCCTCCGGGATGGTGAGGGTATCGCCCGCGTTTATCGTTGCTGCGGCGCTGCACAGGGCGTAGTTTCCGCTGACGGTGCCTTTGTTTCCCTCATAGACTATGCCGGCCCAGCCGCCGTTCACGCTGCCGTAGAAGCGGTAGGCCCTGCCGCCCACCGTGAGCTCGCCCACGGTTTCATAGACCAAGCTGCCCGCGTCGCGCTCAAGCGTCAGGCTGCCCGTACCCTGGATGGTCAGCTCGCCGCCGGGGACGATGTTTTCGGAAAGTCCGGTGATCTTGTTCTGCGTGCCGGTAAACCTGAGCGTCACGGAACCCGTCAGCTCAAACTGCTCCGCGTTTATCTCCGCCTCGTACGCCGTCAGGATGCTGTTCACGGGGTCAAAGCTGAGGTTCTCGACCGACGCGCTCTGATTATATTCGTAGTCCTCGACTATCGTGACGCCGTTCACCTTCAGGGTCTCGATGGTCGTCTTGGTCCCTACGAAGATCGCGACGGCAGGCCCGGCCTTGTGCGTGGCCGTTTCCTTGTAGCGGACGTAGTATTCGCCGCCCGCAAGGCCGGTTATCTCGCTGTCGGTGCAGCTCTTCGCTCCGGCAAAGTTGGCGTTGTCGGCATACTCCATGGCGCTCGTCACGCCGGTGATCTTGCCGTCTTTGACGCCCGTACCGTCAACAGCCGTCAGACCTGTCGGCTTGTCCGGATTTGCCGCCTTTTCCACGGCAGCGGCGGTGATGTCCTTCAGACTGCCGGAGAGGTCCGCAGCCGTAACAGTGACCGAGATATATTTGCCGATGTCCGCCGCGGTGAGCTTATATGTTGCGTCGCTTCCCACGAGCGCCGCGCCTGAGCCTCTGCCGTCGTCGCAGCGGTACCACTTATATGTGAGTACGGCGGTATCGGGCGAAAGCCCTGTGATCTCTGCGGTCAGAGTTTCACCATATGTCAGATTGCCGCTGATACTGACCTCGCCCTCGAGCCCTGAGGAGGCGTTCTCTGACTTGACCGTGCATATCTGCTCGCCTATACGGACAGTGAGATTCATCGCATGGCCGCCCTGGCTGTTATAGAACTGATAATTCGTTGCAAGCAGCGAACTCACATCATAGTAATTCCAGTCATCAATATCGTGGTTATGATACTCTTCCCATACTCTCACGCTGCCACTTTCCGCGTCGGCACCGATGTAACATCCGCCGTAGAGGTTCACATTTTTCTCTCGTATGGTCTCAACATACAGACCTGCGTTGCCGGTGAAAACCGGCATATCGTTCACGGTAGCTGTGCTGTGGCTGTCCACGAACATGCCGTAATCCCCGCCGGTGATTTTGGCGTTGCCGTAGATGTTGGCGCTGCCGTAGGTACCCGTCGCGCTGTTTTTCAGCTCCACGCCGCTGGTCAAGCCCTGGATGAACGCATTGCCATAGACCTCGAGGCTGCCGTCACTCACCAACACGCCCGCTCCGTTGTCGGCTCTTAACTCGGCGCTGCCGCCGATATAGGCGGAGCCGCCCGCCATGTGTATGCCTTGTGCGTTGGACTCGATGCTGCCGCCGCTGAGGTCGGCCTTGCCGTCCTGCACGCTCAGAGCCGTCATGCTGTTCCCCTCGTAGCCGCCGTCCTCGGCCTGCACCATGCCGCTGGTCATGTTGAATTCGCCGTCTGTCAGCTTTATCGCATAGGCTGTGTTGTTGGAGGCAGCACTGCTGTTGTTCACTGCGCTCACCTTGCCGCCTCTCATGTTGACCGTGCCGCCGGAGATGGTCAGGGCCGACGGGCTTTTGCCTGTGACGAGTCCGTAGACTTCGTAGCCTATGGCCCCGCCGGATATGTTGACCGCGCCGCCCGCTTCCACGCTCACGGCAGAAAACTCGCTGCCGGACGCGCCTTTTGAGAGCAGGTAGTCGATTTGACCGCTGAGTACGTTCAGGCAGCCGCCGCTTCTGACGGTGACAACGGACGTGCCGGCGCTGGTAAACTGGTCATATTCACTGTATATCTTGCCCCCGACAAGGCCCAGAGTGCCTTCGACGACAACGTTTGCCGTCAGCCGGACGTCCTCGGGCATCACCAGGGTGAGGTTGGTGTCCTTGCCGATCGTAACTGCGCTGTCGGGAGCGGCGCTCTTCATGAGCGTCAAGGTGGCGGTCTCGCCATTCGCGTCCTCGAGTGCTGCTGCAAACAGGCTCTCAACGGTGTTACCGGCATCCGAGAGGGCGTATTTTGTCGTCTCCCCATTTATCTCCAAGGTTGCGACAAGGTCCCCGGATGCCTCCGTCAGCTTGACCGTATAGCTCGTGCTGCCGCTCAGGGATTGGAGTTTGCCCGGATTTTCGACCCTGTTGTTTTGGGCGTCATAGTAGGAATAGCCTGACTTTAGAAGCCTGCCGACATTGTCGCCGTCGGCAAAGGCCAGAACAGCTTTGCCGTCCTCGGTGCTTGTGAAGCTGCCGCCGCTGAGTTCAACGGTGCTCTCGTTGAGCCCGACGCCGAGCCCGTGGCCCGTGCCGCTGTTCGTTGTCGTGCCTGTGAAGCTGCCGCCGCTTATTGCCGCTGTGCCGCCGGTCAGGAAAGCTGCGTAGGCGGTGGAGGAATAGGAGCTGGCGCGTATGTTCGCGTTGCCGCTTACAGACAGTGTGCCGGCGGCCTGATCTATGCCGTGGGAGGCGCCGCTGCCGGAGGTGTGAGCGACTATGCTGGCGCTTCCGCCGATGTTTGCGATGACGCCGTATTCTAGCTGCACGCCCACTGTGTTGCCGCTGCCGTTTACTGCGATGGAGGCGTCGCCGTTCATGTCAAGGCCGGCGTCCTCAGTCAAATAGATACCGATGTGGCCGGAGGAGACGAGACCGTCCGAAAAGCCGATGTAGCCGCCCTCGGCGTAGACGCCGCAATCGCTGCCGTAGACGTCGGCGCTGCCGGAGAGCATGAGCGCACCCGGGTATGTGCTCCTTTCAAGGTAGACGCCCCTTTGGCCGAGCAGCTTGCCGCCCGTCACAACGAGCTCGGCGTCGTCGCCCAAGCGCACGGCGGAGGAACCGGAGGCTGTCCCGGCGTTTACCTCTCCGCCGGAGACGGTGACGCGGCAGCTGCCGTTCATGTAGAGGCCGATGGCCTTTTCACCGCTGGTCCGAATGCTGCCGCTCGCAAGCTCCAGCTCGCCGTCCAGGACACGGATGACCCCGTCCTGGGCGTTGTCGAGGGAGATGTAAGCGCCGCTGTCCATGCAGAGTTCGAGTTTTGTGCTGCCGGAATAGAGTTCCAATGCCCGGCTGAGCTCCACGCCCCGGTGCACGGTGAGGGTGGACGTCCTGCCCTCGGCGTATGCGAAGGCCCTGGCGAGGGCGTCGGCTTCCGTGCCGCTCTCGCCCAGCGTGAATTCTTTGCTGCCGTCGTCGGTTACGACGGTGGCTACGAGCTCGCCGGCATTGCCGAGCTCTACAACATACCTGCCGCCGCCTTCGCCGAGGATGAGCTCATGCCCGTTGAGGTCCACAAATTGAGTCCCATCGTCGGTCTCAAGGTAAAAATAGTAGCCCGGGGCCAGCAGGGAAGCCACGGTGTCGTCGGCTTCGATGGCGGCCTGGTTGCTTGTGAAGGCGCCGCCGGAGAGCGTGACTCTGCTTCCGGTATCCGCGGCGAGGCAGACGCTCTCTGTGCGTTCGGAGTTTGTCAGGCTTATCTCGCCGCCGCTTATGTTCACCGAGGCGAGGCTGTTGGCTTCGATAGTGCTGGCGATGCTGCTGTATCCCGAACAGTCGGTCGTTATGCTGCCGCCCGAGATGTTCAGCTCGCCGGCCACGACCCTTATCGCCGTCTGCCCGCCCTTGGACACGATGGTGCCGTTGCCGATGTTCAGGCAGCCGCTGGTCACCTGTATGAGCTCGCTGCTGCGCGCCGCGCCGGTCAGGGTGATGCCGTCAGGGATGTTGATGGTCAGGTCGCTGTTATAGTTCAGCTGCAGGGGAGAAGAGGCGTTATATTCGATGCTCCTTTGCAGCGTCAGCCTGCTTGCCCCGCCGTTGTCCGCATATTCCCAGGCGGCTGTGAGCGCCGCGGAATCCGACCCCTCATATTCGGAGCTGAAGAACTGCTCCATATGACCGTTGGCCGTGGTGACCATGGCCACAGGGCCGTTTTCGTCAACGGTCTTTACCAGCAAATCGTTTGAATTGCTGGAGCTGGTGTCGTTGACATTTATGTCCTTGAGAGGCATGCCGGAAGAATAGTCATAGAAGGCATAGCCGTCCACCAGCATCTTGCCGATAGGATATTCACTTTTTATGGCGATGCCGTTCGTTCCGGTTGACATGTATCTGCCGCCGGAGAGCGTTACGCTGCTGTGTTGGTCTGCCTTGAGTGCGATTCCGTTTGATATCTGTGTGTTGCTTACGATCCTGCCGTTGCCCTTTATGACAAGGCTGCCGCCGTGTTCTACAGAGATGCCCGTGTGTCCGCTAATTGAAAAGTTTTCGGAAATATCAATGACAGCGGAGCACTCAGACGCAGAGCTGCCCTGGATAAGGACGCCGGTCTGGTAGTTCTCTTTGATTGCCAGATTGCCTATATGGCTGTTGATTATCTGGAGACTGCCGCTGCCGTAAAGGCCGACACCGACCGTGCTGGTGCCGTCGGCGTAAGGCATGATGGAAGTTCCATTGAGGACAACTTTGGCGTTATCGCCGCTTATGTAGACACCCTGGCTGGCGCCAAATTCGCCATTGCCTTTCAGCGTCAGGGAGCCGGCGGTAACTTTGAACAGGGGTACGCTGTGGTTCGTGCAATAGAGGTCTACACCGTATGATTCCAGCTCCAAAGTCAGACAGGTGTCAGGGTCGTCTATGACCAGGCTGGTGTTTACTTTCACTTCTTTGTGCAGGGTGATCTGCGCGGTGCGGCCCTTTGTGCGCTGGAAAAGGTCCAGCAGAATATCCTGGTCTGATTGGTGGCCGCTCAAGTCAGAATAATAGTCCGTGGTTTCTCCGTCCATTTGCAGGGTGGCAAGAGGTGGGGTGGACGAATAGCTCAGGTCGAAAGCAGCGCTGACTGGAGTCAGCGAGACGAGAAGAACTAATACGCAAAAGATTGATAACAGGCGCTTTTTCATCTGTTTCCCTCCATGCCGCCAGAGCGGGCCGGCTATTAAGCACATGATTTGACATACGTACTATAATAAAAGTAATTATAACAAAATGTTCAAGTCGGTTCAAGAAAAAACTCAGAACGGCCCTCGAGCCGGAGCAGCTGGAGTTTTACATCCAGACCGGCGGCATATCCGGTGAGTTTGCCGTTTGCGCCTATCACGCGGTGGCAGGGGATGATTATAGAAATGGGGTTGTGACCCACGGCGCCGCCCACCGCCCGCGCCGAAGCGCCCAGCCTGCGGGCGATGTCTCCGTAGGTCGTGAGCTCTCCGCTTGGTATATCCAGCAGCTTCCTCCAGACGCTGAGCCTGAACTCGCTGCCGCGCGGGGCGAGCGTGAGCCGGCCGGGGTCCGCGCGCTCTCCGGCAAAATAGCTTTCAAGCCAGCCTGCCGCGGCCTCGAATACCGGCAGCCGCGCCTCCCGCGCTCCGGGCTCGAGACCCAGAGAATGATATTTCTGCCCGGCGATCCAGAGCCCCGTCAGCGCATTGCCGTCGGAAGCCAGGGTGAGTTCTCCCACCGGCGAATCCAAACGCGTTATCCAGTCCATACTCAGCCTCCTCACGTTCGTGACAATAATGAATTTATCAGCTGTTGTGGCGCGCATTGACCTGCATACCCTTCTGATGATACCACGGACCGAGGCCAACAGCAATGCCGCAGGAAAGAGAAACAGCCGGGAGCGGATGGCTCCCGGCTGTGTACTTGGGCGATGTTGAAACTAATTTGCGTACGCAGGCGTTGTGGGGTCTCGCGTTACAGGTCAAGCCTCTCGGCAAAGATGATTCCGTCAAGGGAATACAGCATGCGTATCACTTCGTCATGGGTCATTTTGTTTTTTAGCCTGGCGACGCACGACAGAGCGACCACCTCGTTATTAAGCGACTCGGTGAACTCAACTGATGTCAGCAAAACGCCGCGGGCTTCCATTGAGGAGGAGATATGTTTTATCTCGTCGAGGGATGAAACTATGAGAGCGATGTTCAGCCGCCGCAGCCGCCTGTACAGCATCAATTCCAATTTGTCGGCAAGCAGCATGGTGGCGAGCAAAACCACAAATACACTTACAGCGACCAGGTAGAACCCGCAGCCAATCACGATGCCAAGCCCTGCAGCGGCCCAAAGCCCTGCAGCAGTGGTCAGGCCCTTTATCCTGTGTTTGGACGTCACCATGATCGTTCCGGCCCCGATAAACCCGATGCCGGAAACCACCTGCGCGGCCATGCGTGCCGGGTCAAATGCTTTACCGTGCCTTTCGAAAAGCAACAGACCGATGGTCATGACAGTACATGCGCCTATGCAGACAAGCATATAGGTTCTGAGTCCTGCTGGACGCAGCTTTCTGGTCCGTTCGATTCCCAGAATTCCGCCCATGAATGCGGCGAGCAAGAGCCTCAGCGCGGCAATGATTTCTGTGGTTTCTGCGCTACCACTGATAAGATCTATCAAACCATCGCCTCCGATTTCACAAGTCTGTACCGTTTATTGTTCCGAGGGGGCGACTATCAGGACAGTGGAGAAAATCGACCTCAGAGTCTTTCCTTGGTAAGGCTCTCCGGAGCTGTTGCTGGGGTCATTGAGAACATCTACCGTGGAGGTTGAAGAGTTGTAATATGCCGCCGTAGTTGACCCGCCGCCATCCATGTTGATGGCTTCTGTTGCACCGATGTACTTCATGATAAGGCCGAGCTCCTCAATGTATACGCCTGTGGAACCATTGTAGCCGCGGCCGTCAACGGTCACGAGCAAAACGGTCGTCTCGTCTTTTATACCGACTGCCGTCCTGGGATGCCTTGACACATACCTGTAAAACGTTTCCTGGTCATAGCTGATATCGGCTGTATCACACTCTATCTCGTTTGAAAACGTTTGTGCCGCCGTTTTCGATCAAGCCGCCTATCAGAGCGCAGTTTTTGATGACAGCTCCTCCGTATGCGTATGCGCTGATTCCTCCCGTGTTGTTAAACGTCGAGTTGACGACTGGAACTGCATAACAATTTTTAATGAGAGAACCGCTGTCAGCGACTGCGGCTATGCCTCCGCTTTCCACCTTGCCGGCGATCGTAGCAACGCAATAGCAGTCCTCAACGACATTGTTGTTCCAACTGACTATAGCTGAGGACCTGTGTGCTCCGGAAACGTTGCCCAAGACATAAGCACGTCTGATAACACCGTGATTCGTTGCTGCAATTATCGAGGCCCAGTTGGTTTGAGCGTCATCGATTCCGAACGCTACCGCTTCGCTGAAACCAATATTTTCAATAACGCCGTAGTTATCGAGTATAAACGCCACCGTGGGCAGATCGCTGCCTACCTGAAGAGTCAATCCGATTATCGAATGGCCGTTTCCGTTCAGAGTACCTTTGAAAGTGCCTATGGGTGTAAAGGTTTCGGTCAATTCAATGTCGTTGGCCAGGACAAAGGTGTTGCTTGGTGTTTGTCCGTATGTTCTCAAAAGCTCGAGATCGGCGGCGTTTGATATCGTGTAAGTGGTCCCGCTGGGCAGCTCTCTTGCCTGCCTAAGTACAGGGCGGCCCAGCGCAGAATCCATCACCCAAACAGAAGTGAAGTCCCAGCCCAAATCAATTTCGAATGTGGACTGGAGCAACAGTTCCCCGTCAGAGACAGACAGTCCATTTTTGTTTATCAATTCGCCGCCGGAGACGGCAGAGCCGCTGATGAGTACATTGTCAGAAGCTATATTATTGGAAAATGTAGGAGCATCTTTGAGACGCCCGGTTATACGGCCGATGTTTTCATCATTGACATTGGAAATGCTGCCCGCATATACTGCACAGTTACGGATGGTTGCGCCAGTATATGCATATGCCGAGATTCCACCTGTATTGTTCACGTCAGAATGTACCTGAGGAATGGCGTAGCAGGAGTCTATCAACGAGCCGGCTTCCGAGACCGAGGCGATCTCTCCGCACTCGACCTTGGCGCTCAGGTTCACAATTGCATAGCAGTTTTTGATTGTTCCGAAATTGTGCGCGCAGATGCCCGCGGACCTTTAGCCTCCGGAGACAGTACCCTTTACGTAACAGGACTCAATTGTTCCAGTGTTTTGTGTGGCTATGGCGGCGGCCCAATTGGTTTTGCTCGTATTGATACCTGTGACTGTCACGTCGATAAAACCGAGATTTTTTATTGTACCGCCGTTAGAGACGACAAAGGAAACTGACGGCAGGCTCGATGTTGCAGTAATGGACAGGTTTGATATCGTATGTCCTTGCCCATCAAGGACGCCAGAGAAATTAGCAATAGGAGTAAAGTCACCGCTCAGTACAAGGTCCGCGGTCAAGACAAAATTGCCGTCCGCACGGTAATGTATGGCCTGCATTTTGTTTTCATAGCTTGATCCTTTCTCACATGTCAATCCATACTGGCGCTGTAACGGCAAACTTTTTGTCTTTTTGTAACACCTTTAAGAAATAATAGGGGCTTGGCTCGGCAACGGATGCGTGCAGTTGCGCGGAATGTCCTGACAATCCATATGAAGAAAGTACCTTTCCATTCTTCCCGATTATTTCGGCGTGATCCAGTTCGGCGTCAGTCTCCTCGTTGCGGATGGAAATGTCGAATTCGACCTCGTTTGCCTTTGAAATCGTCGAGCCCATCATAAACCCGTTGGCATAGAATAGAATCGCCAGATGTTTGGCGCTGGTGTAGTAGGTCCTGTGCTTCCGTACGGCGTCATAAAAATCCGCTTTGGTGAGCTTGCGCAGGACCACACCGGTCCTGATGTCATTCTCTGTACCCCAGTTTTCTCTGTGATTGTCCTGACTTCCGACAGGGGAGACGTGCCAGCCCTGATCGAGCGCATGTATGTAGTACATCAGGCTGTTTTCCTCCGGGATCTCGACACTGTTGAGCTCTATGGTATACATCACCCGGTCCAATTCGGGATCGTAGGGCTCAAACATGTCCAGATGGCGGTTTCCGCAGGACCACGGGTGGTTCCACTGGTTTATGACGCGCGGAAACTGTTTGAGCGTTTTGTAGTACACGGCCGTGTCGTTATACTTCACTTCGTAGGGGTTGAGAAAAAAGTCGGCGCCGTAGATGTTCATGTGTCCGAACTGGTTGTACCACGTTGTCTCCGAACCCATGATGGCCAGGAATTCGCCGTCTACGGTTTTGTCCTCTGCTATCCTCTTGAGGTCGCGCCATTTGCGGCTCAGCGACGCATCAAAGGAGTCGTCGAACAGATTACTGTGTTCCGTGACGCCCAGAAAGTCCAGCTTTGCCACATTCCTGGCATAGTCATAGGCATAGGCGGGAGTTCTGGAACCGTCCGTAAAGCCGGTGTGCGAGTGAAGATTGCCAAAAAACACTCGATATGGTCCGTCCGCTGAAACCGACTCATCAGCATGGTCGATGATCTCGTCACTTAATTGCGGCCGTTTTTTTATATTTAACCACAGAATGCCGAGCTGTTGCGGAGCATCGATATGCGGTATACACAGGTAGACATCGCGGGTACCGTAGTCGCCGGGTTCCAGGTCACAGGCCAGCTGCAGCCAGGGAGTATACTGCCGAGCCACATTCATCGAGCCTATCAGCGGGCCGTCTTTAGAGTCCAGCCGGAGCTCAACGCAGACATGCAGGGCCTTGTCCTTATCCGGGAAGAAAAACATGCCGCACAATTGCTGCCCGCGAAGCTCTCCTAGTTCCACCTTGCAGAAAGCGAGCCAGGCGCCTCCGCTGCTGGATATCAGCATATTGTCTATCCACCCGGGCTCGAGTTCGTCTGTCATTCTGGCTTCAAAGCCTTCGCTGGCATCGCAGGTATTTGCGCGCGTGCGAGACTGCACAAGTGAACTGCCCACCGCACCGGGGATGCCGCAGGGCTCCCCGGTGACTGTGACATTTCTGAGCGATACGGCGTCACCGGAGGAACAGTAGGTGAGCGTTATCCTGATATAACGGGCATTGATATCCGCGTGATAACAGTCGCCCGAGTCCGGGCTTTTCAGGTCATCGGTTTTCTCGCAGAGCTCAGTCCAGTTGATTCTGTCGCAGCTGTAGTCTATCGCGTAGCGGCAGAACTCGCCGCTGGGCATTCCAGTATCCACCGTGATAGATTCAATGCTATGTACGCTGCCGCAGTCCATCAGCCACCACTGATAATATGGGGTTGCTTTCCAAAAGGTATTCGCTTTGCCGTCCAATGCATTTGATGCATCGAAGCCGTCAATACAGCTCTGAGCATATGCCAACCCGACAATGCGTTTCTTACCCATATCACCGTCACCTACTTTACCTCAATGCTGCCAATTGCGATCCTGTTCCCGGAGCTCTTGTCAAACAGACAGATGCCGTCACCGGAAAAGTCGAACTTTATCGGCTCGTCAACCCCGTAGTCTATCGCGCCGAATACAACTGAAGAGAGAATCTGGCCGTCGATAGCGATTTTCACCGTGGTTTCCATACCCGCCGGCAGGGTGGAGTAAGCCATGGCACTCACGCGGCCGGTATCGGAAATAGGCAGGGATTCGGGACGGATGCCAACGATGGTGTCCTCTGACACGAGTTCGATTTCCTCGTCCGATCTTAGCAGGACCGACAGTCCGAGCAGCTGCAAGGACACTTCCTTTGTGTTTAGCAGCTTTGCTTTTGCCGGAATGAGATTCATCGTAGGATTGCCGACGAAATCCGCCACAAACAGATTCTTGGGACGGCAGTACACCTTAAGCGGAGGCTCGTACTGTTGCAGATGCCCCTTGTCAATCAGGCAGATTTTTGTTGCCAGGGTCATGGCCTCCAGCTGGTCATGGGTCACATAGAGGAAAGTGGCATCCGTATCGGCGTGAAGGCGTTTGAGCTCGGTACGCATTTCACTGCGCAGCTTGGCGTCCAAATTGGACAACGGCTCGTCCATGAACAGGACCTTGGGGGCCGGCGCAAGCGTTCTGGCTATGGCCACGCGCTGCTGCTGCCCGCCGGAAAGCTCAGCGGGGTAGCGGCTTGAAAACTCTTCAATTTTCAGGAGCTTGAGCATCTCGGCCACCCTTGCCTTGATGTCCGCCTTTTTCCATTTCATGTTTTCAAGGCCGAAGGATATGTTTTGATAGACGGTCATGTGCGGCCACAGGGCGTAATTCTGAAATAGGAAACCTATGTCGCGCTTGTCGGGGGAGATGTTTATTCCGCGCTCGGAGTCGAACACTGTTCTACCGCCAATGGTGATGGTGCCTTCGGTTGGAGTTTCGAGACCAGCTATCATTCTCAGCGTTGTTGTTTTGCCGCAGCCGGAGGGACCCAGCAGAGTGATGAAATCCCTGTCCTCGATGGTCATGTTCAGATTGTCGACCGCAACAAAATCTCCCCAGCGTTTGGTCACATTTTTCAGTACTATTTCTGGCATATTATCTCTCCTATCTTCCGCCTATCGGAGCGCCGCTATCTACGCCCTTGGCAATGGATGCTCCGGTCAATTTGCTGGACAGCCCGTTTACGACTAGGACGATCACGATGATAAGAAGCGTGATGGCGCTTGCGTATTGCTCGTAGCCGGTTTGATTGAAGGCGAGCAGCATCGTGGTCAAAAGGTAATTGCTGTTTGCAACCAGCAGTGCAAACAAATCGACCTCTCTCATGCCGGCCACAAAAGGCAGGAGGTATCCGGACATGATACTAGTTTTTTGTATCGGAATCAGTATCTTAATTAGTCTCTTCCACCAAGGCACGCCGACTATCACGGCCGCTTCTTCTATCTCGGGTGAGATTTGAAGCATTGAGTTGATGGAGCCGCGGGAGGCCATGGGCAGGTATTTTACTCCGCCCACTATCACCAACAGCATGAAGGTGTTGTAGAGGAAGGAAAAAGCCTGCGTTGAAGCGGCCGACAGATACAGGGTCGCAAAAGCGATGGTGGGGATGAGATAGGGGAAGAAGGCCAAGCTCTCAACCGCACGAGCCAGTTTGGTCCCCCTGCGCTTGACAGCTGCATAGCCGATGAGGAGACCGCTGGTGCCGGAAAATAGGGCGCAGCAAACAGACAGCAGCAGCAAGCGCTTCAGCGCGGACATGATGGTCTCGTTGACCAGAACGCCGCCAACCATGCCGTTCATATAGGAATCCAAGTCCCTGCCGATCCAGAAGTCCAGAGTGATATTGTCCGCGGAATAATTGCCGGGTACCATTGTGATGGTCTGAAGCGCAAAGACGATCAGAGGTATAACCGAGAAGAAAACGACAAGAACAAGCAGGACAACGGTAATGGGCGTATTTGCTTTCTTTAAGTCTACAAGGGAAATTTGGCCGGACTTACCGGTTACGGTGGTGAAAGATTTCCTCTTGCCGGTGTATTTCTGATTAATCCACAATATGAAAATGCCCGCAGCGATCATCACGCTGGCGATGATATATGCCTGACCGTTGTATCCGGCGTTCATCAGTGATTTCATCTTGGAAGCGAGGGTATAGAACTTCACCGCGCCTCCCAGGAAAACGGGAGCGGTATAGGATGCAAAGCCGCTGGAGAAAACCAGAAGGAATGTGGAAAGTACCGCGGGCATGACGATGGGCAGCGTTATTTTTCGCAGTATCTTCATTCTGCTCGCTTTCAGAATGGTTGCAGATTCCTCAAGCGTGGCGTCCATATTCTGCAAGATCCCGCCGATAAGGATATAGGCAAATGGAGCAAAGTGGAGGCCGGTAACAATGATGCAGGGGAAGAGCCCGTAGACGAACCATTCGGGCATGCAGACACCGAACAAGGCCTGTACAAGGCCCATATTTCCTCCGCCGAGATTACTGTTGCGAAACAGGTTGAGCCAAAACAAGGCCAACGTCCATGCGGGCATTATGTAGGGAAACATAAAGAGAGAGGTGATGACCTTTTTACACTTGATATTGGAGCGTGCCAGCAGCCAGGCCACGGTACCTCCGATTCCAATGCCCAGCACAGCTCCGCCCAGACCCACAAAGAAAGAGTTCAAAAGCGGCTCCCAAAACGTGGTCCTGGACCAATCTCCACCGTCAAAAATCAGCTTCTTCCAATGGTATAGGGTAAATTCGCCGGTTTTGAGTCCGGTCATGGTTTTCTCTATCCCAACGTGGACGACAAACATTTCGCGCAAAATGGACAGCAGTGGGATCAAAGTCAAAACCGTTAACGTGATTCCAAAGACCAGCAGCATGACATTTGCCGGCTTGGAGAGAAAAGTTTTAACATGGTTCACACGCCGCTCCGTTGCCACTTTGTATTTTCCGGGCATGACCCGCCCTCCTTGTAACTGGAATTAGTTTGCAGAACGAAGAATAAAGCTCAGCGCGGATCTAATTCTGCAAATAAAAGTATATAGGCCGGGGGAGTCCCGGCCTATATCGGACAAATTACTCAGGAAAGCCGAGTGGAGATGAATTCGTATGCCTCGGGATACTGTTCGGCAACGGTTATTCCGTCCTCGATCACCAGGCAGTTCAGCCAGTAACTGATCTCCTTGTCCAGCCCGGTGTCGTCGGACACAAGCTCAATATCCACATTGGGGGAGTAGACACCCATGTTGTTTTCGTTGTTCCAGGCGGAGAAGCCCTCCTCGGAGAAGAGGTAGTTGATGAACAGGCAGCAGGTGTAGGGCATATCCGTGTCCTTGCAGATCTGGGCGTAGGTTGCGTACATAAAGCCGGAGAAGCCGGTCAAACCGTTGCCATCGTTGGCCTGATAGGGGGCCAGACACAGGTTTTCTTTGACGACGGAGCCGGAACGCAGCTTGGAGAACACGAACAGACCGACATTGCCGGGAGCGCCCGTGGCGATGCCCTCAGCTATACCGCCGTCGGCTGCATAGGTGTAGTTGCAGTTGGCCAGGAAGCCGTCCAGGAACTCGTAACCGGCATTGGTGAACCCGGAATCCGGGCTCCACTCCTTGCCGTAGTATTCCTGGTAAGCCTCGGCCAGCTTACCGGACCATTCGTCTCCGGTCAGCATGACAAGGAAGTTCATGCCTACGGGCTCGCTGGAGGGGTCCTTGAAGAAGATCTTGTCGGCAAACTCGTCCTCGGTGAGTTGCCAGACATTCTCAAGCCCTATGTCTCCGCCGGTGTTGTTGTAGATAAAGATCTTCTGACAGAACAGCACAGCGCAGGGATCCCAGTACTCTTCAGCTACGGAGTCCTTATACATATCAGGGAAATAGTTCAGCAGCAGACCTTCGGAGATGAGTTCATTCTCCATGCGATAGGAGTTTTGAAGCAGGGCCATGTCGGCGCCTTCGGCTGCGGTTCCGATCTCGGTGCTCAGCTTGGTAAACATATCGGCCTCTCCGACAGAGGAGTATGCGCCGCCGACCTCGGGATATTTGACGAGGAAGTTGTTCATTGCGGTCTCGCACAGGCTGGTGGTAGAATACACCATCATCGTGCCGGATTCCATTTTTGCAAGTTCATAGAGCTCTTCGTTGCTTAGAGAAGCGGCATATGCCAGCTTTTCTTCGACGCTCAGCGCCATGGGGTCCACGGTTTCAGGCGCTCCGGACGGGTCCTCGGAGTTTGCGGGGGGCTCGGATGCCGGTGCGTTGGACTCGCTTGGGGTTTCAGCGCCACAGCCGGCGAGAAGCCCGGCCAGCATAATGAGGCCCAAAACCAGAGCTAAAATCTTTTTCATTCCACTCTTCCTTTCTGACGGTTGTTCATATTTTGCATACAGTCATCCTTTGTCCGGCATGACTGCCAATGCTCGCACTTACGGCTGACGAATAGTGTGGTGGAAATTGTACCGCTGTCCATATACATAGCTGTTGCAATACTCGACACACTTTTCTTTGGCAAAGGTGTAGCGCTTGACACGAAATACCGCGCTTTTGCTCTTGATCCCCATAGCTATTGCCACCTCATCCGGGCATATGACCGATTCAACACCCTCGTCTGCATATTCGGGGAAAAAGCCGTTGCATTTCCGGATGGTTGGGTAGAGGCCGAACTTGTCTACATCCTCCCAGGTCGCTCCCATGAGATAGCGTTCCGGGACGATTGATTCCTCATATGCATATGCCTCGCCGTTGATGGTCCTTATACGGGTAATGCATACGACCATCTCGTCAGCGGGGATCTTGAACGCACGTTGTAGAAAATTGCTGGGACTGTCTTTCACAAAGTTGATAATCGTGAACTTTGACTCCAAGCCGCGGGCCTCCAGCTCTTTTGACAGGCTGAATACACTGGAGAGCGTAAATTCCACAGTGGGTGCGGCGACAAAGGTGCCTTTGCCCTGCTTGCGGACAAGATAATTCGCCTGAACAAGCTCGCGCAGCGCCTCCCGGACGGTTATCCGGCTGACGCCATACTCTTCGCACAGCTCTTTCTCGCTGGGGATCAGCTGCCCCGGCAGCCATTCCTTGTTGGCTATCTTTTCATAGAACTCTCTTTTGAGCTGGTGCTGCAGTGTAAACGGAGAATTGACGTTCATAACGAAGCCCCTCTTGAAATGTTATAACATTATAATAATTGCGCGTATATTACATGTCAATAGGCTTTTTGTTTTTCTATTTTATGCACAACGCATGACGCAGACATAAGCGGCATCGGCCGGCGAATACTCGAATAATTGACAAAAAACGTCTCGAAGCATCAAAAAGAAAAACCGAAGTTTTGATATAAAGCATACCAAAACTTCGGTTATTGTTGAAAAACAGGCTAATATCGAAACATTTCAGCACTATTATAAACAATGGTTTCAAAATGGCCGGGGCCTCTGCGCACGCTTGACAGTTACTTTGTTCCATTCGTTTATTTACACTATTACCGATGCGTCAAGACGGGACAAATTGCGCTATTGCTTTTCATCAAGGCACTAAAAAGCACATGTTATCAAAAGGAACGACCACAATAGATTCCGCTCTGAACAGCCGTGTCCAAACGGCTGACGGGACCTTGAATTACTGGCCGTAATGATAGAAGGACCGAATTTCCCGAGCAATCTGATGCAGCGCCTCAAGATCCGCGATGGAATAGCACCTGTTTTTTCGAATGATAATCCCTTGCTCTTGCCAGCGCTTGAGAATGTAGCACAGGCTCCGGCGGCTGATGCCGATCTCCTCACTCATCTGTTCCAAAGTGTATTTCGACAGCCGGTCCGGATGCGCCACACAGTACATGGCGGTGTTTTCTTCCGCCGAGAAAAGACTCAGCCCCAGAAATTTATGAAACATGTAATACGTGCGCTGGCTGGTGCTCCGGTAGAATTCCAGGGCAAAGACGGGGTCCTCCATGAGACGAGAGAACTGTTCGTCGCTGAACTTCAGATAGACACAATCGGTATAGGCCACCAGATTCGAGTCGAAGCTGTGTCCCCGCAGTCGGCTGATGTGTCCGCTGAAGGACATGGGATGCACCTCATCGAGCAGCACACGCCTGCCGCGGTAGGAGAGGCTCCATACTTTGATAGAGCCTTTCAGCAAATAGAGAATGTGGTATCCCTCGTCGGCCGCGTGGCTGATGCAGCTGTTGGCCGCAGCAGTGTGAACCATAATGCGGCCCTGTTCCAGCTCCGGCTGGATCAAGGGATAAAAATGTATAGAGCTCAAAATGTCCTTCCACTTCAGCCAAGCAGGCCCGTCCATATATCCGATCACCCCTAATTTCTGCGCTGCTTGCTCCTATGATACTACAATTTCAGTTTTGGTGCAACTTGCACTCGAAATGCTCCGGCAGTTCTCACTATAATGAGTTCACATTAAATGCAGAGAAAGTAGGCGAAGCATTTTGGTATCCAACGAATTAAAATTGCAGGAGATCCTTGCGGCACGCGGCATCACGCAGGAACAGCTTAAGGAAGTCCAGGAGCAGGAGATCCCTGCCGCCGCCGAGAGCTTCCAGCGGATCATGGACATCTATTATCTGCTTAAGGTCACCGCCGACATGGAGAGCGCTTACTGGTACAACCGCGTGTGGTGGGAAAACGACGGCGATCTGCTGGAAGTGCGCCGTGCCAAGGCCGTGGCGGCCTCCCTGGCGCACAGCACTCCCACCATCCTGCCATATGAAAAGCTGGTCATGAACAAGACCAAACACCTGCGCGGAGCCTTCCCCTTTCCCTGGGTCTGCGCCAGCTTTTTCAACGCCTTGGCCGAGTCCCTGATGGCGGAGGTGGACGCCCCCGCCGAGAACGAGGCCGACTCCGTCTCCGTGGTCGGAGCCGGCGGCGGAAACGTCACAGAGAGCTATGGCGAGATAATCTCCATCGCCAAGAAGTTCGGCATGAGGAAAGAGGGCATCCCCGTCCTGGTGAAGGTGTCGAAGTACTGGGACGGCATCTCCGTGGAGGACATCTCCACCAAGTATGCCAAGACCCTGCCGGACTATGAGCAGTTCCAGAACGTCATGGACAGCGTACTGGTCATGTTCGACTCCTTTGCCATCCCCCAGGGCCGCGAGGTCATGAACTACTACATGCCGCTGCAGTACGGCTTTGACGGCATACTCGAGCTCTGCGACCAGCGGATGGCAGAGACCATGGGCGAGGCCGGCGGCGACGGCGTACTGGGCATGAGCCGCGGTTACTACTACGCCGCCATGAAAGAAATAGTCAAAGGTCTGAGCCAGTGGTGCGAGAACTACGCACGCAAGGCCGAGGACCTGGCCTCCCGTGAGCCCGACGAGAAGTACAGAAAAAACTATCTGGAGATAGCACAGGTCATGCACAACATAGCCCACAAGCGGCCCTCAACCTTCCGGGAGGCTCTCCAGCTGACGCTCTGCCTCCACCTCGGCGTGGTCAACGAGGACCCCCAGTCCGGCCAGTCCATAGGCCGTCTGGGCCAGGTGCTGCAGCCCTTCTATGAGAAGGACATTGCCGAGGGCGTCACCACGGAGGAAGAAGTCATAGAGCTTTTGGAGCTCTACCGCATCAAGATAACCTGCATCGAGTGCTTCGCCTCTGCGGGCGTCTCAGGCGGCGTGCTCTCGGGCAACACCTTCAACAACCTCTCCCTGGGCGGCCAGAACTACGACGGGCTCTCCGCCGTCACGCCCCTGGAGTATCTCATCATCGAGGCCGGTATGCGGGCGCAGACGCCTCAGCCCACGCTGTCCATTCTCTATGACGAAAAGCTGCCGGAGGACTTCCTGATGAAGGCCGCGGCATGCACCAAGCTGGGCATGGGCTATCCCGCCTGGATGAATAATCAGGTGGGCATGAACTTCATGCTCCGACAGTACGGCCCCGAGGGCATGGACCTCTACGACGCCAGGGCCTGGTGCCTGGGCGGCTGCCTGGAGTCCGCACCCGGCTGCTTCCTGCCCCTGGAGTACAACGGCAAGGTCACTATGATCCCCGGCGGCGCCTCGCCCACCTGCGGCACCGGCATACACTTCACCGGCCTGCCTAAGGTGCTGGAGCTGGTGCTCACCAACGGCGTTGACAAGCGCACCGGCAAGGTGGTGTTCCCGCCCCACAACCGCAGGCTGGAGACCTTTGACGAGCTCGTCGACCAGTGGAAGAAGTACCTGGACATCAGCAACCGAATCGTCAACAAGGTCAACAACATACAGATGGACGTGTGGCGCAAATACAACATGCCAGTGGTGAACTCCCTGCTCAAGCCCGACTGTTTCAAGAAGGGACAGCACATAGGCAACTGCGGTTCGCGCTACAACGCCTGCATAAACTTCGAGTCCTGCGGCACAATCACCTTCATCAACTCCCTGGCTTCCCTCAAAAAGAACGTGTACGACGACAAGAAGTATACGCTCGAGGAGATGACCGACGCCATGCTCCACAACTTCGGCTTCCGCACCGCCTACGACACCGGTGTGTTCTCCCCGGACTACCGTGAGAGCACCGAAGAGGCCGCAAAGTACGCCCGGATATTTGCAGACTGTGTCAACGCGCCCAAGTACGGCAACGCCGACCCCTACGCCGACCAGCTGCTGCGGGACTATCACATGTATCTGCTGCACTACCTGCCGACCCTGGAATCCTTCTTCGGCAAGCCGGAGTACCTGTGCCAGATCTCCGTGTCCACCCACGGCCCGCAGGGCTTCATAACCCTCGCCACCGCAGACGGCCGTCTGGCGGGTACCACATACTCCGACGGCTCCGTCTCAGCTGCCGCCGGCACGGACAAAAACGGCGTCTACGCTCTGTTTGAGTCCGCGACGGTTTACGACCACTCCCAGAACCAGAACGCACAGATGAACCTCAAACTCCACCCCTCCGCCGTCCAGGGCGTGCAGGGTACCCGTAAGCTGCTGGAGCTGGTGCGCACCTATATGCGCAAGGGCGGTTTCCACGTCCAGTTCAACGTGGTCAGCTCCGATACCCTCCGGGACGCGCAGAAGGAGCCGGACAAGTACCGCGACCTCATGGTCCGCGTTGCGGGCTTTACCCAGTACTGGTGCGAGATAGGCAAGCCCATCCAGGATGAGGTCATCTTCCGCACCGAATACGACGAAGCTTGATTGGGAGGCATTGCGATCATGAAACACGTACAGTGTGTGAACTATATAAACCTCGACTGTGAAAAGGGCATGTGCGCCCTCTCCAAGCAGATAGTTCCCATAGACGGCGAGGGCAGCGGGGCCTGCCCCAACTTCAAGGCAGCGCCGGTCTGTGGCAACTGCGCCTGCTTCTCCGGCGGGGACGACCACGGCATCGGCACCTGCACCGGCTTTGAGAAGGAGAACTGGGCCTACGCCAACTGCGGCGCTTTCTGCTGCGAGCACTACAAGGCGATACAGGGCTGAGATATGGGTACGATCGGACAGATCTTCGACATACAGTCCTTCTCCGTCCACGACGGACCCGGCTGCCGCACCACGGTGTTCATGACCGGCTGCCCGCTCCAGTGCCGCTGGTGCGCGAATCCGGAGAGCTGGATACACGGCAAGCACCTTATGTTCGCCCAGGCCTCCTGCAAGTGGGAAAAGGGCTGCGACGTCTGCGCGGCCGTCTGCCCCTCCGGCGCCATCTCCATGGCGCCGGGACGCGCTCCGCAGGTCGACTGGGAGAAATGCCGCGCCTGCCGGGACTTTGCCTGCACCGCCATCTGCCCGAATAAGGCGCTCAAGCAGTGCGTGAAGGAGTACACGAGCGAGCAGCTGCTGAGCATACTCCGCCGCGACTTCAGCAGCTGGGGCTCCGGCGGCGGCGTCACCTTCAGCTGCGGCGACCCCATGATGCAGCACGATTTCCTCATAGAGGTGCTGCGCGGCTGCCGCGCGCTGGGCATACACACCGTCATCGAGACCAGCGCCTGCTTTGCTGAGGAGCATTTCCTGGATGTGATGCAGTACATTGATTTTGCCTTCATAGACGTGAAAAACATGGACTCCCAGGCCCACAAGGCCGGGACCGGCGTGGGCAACGAGAGGATACTTGCCAACATCCGCGCCTTGAAGCCCAGCGGCTGGCCGGGCCGGCTGGTGCTGCGTCAGCCCACCATCCACGGCTATAACGACAGCGAGGAAAACGCGAGGGCGCCCATTGCCTTCATGCAGGAAAACGGCCTCTTCGAGATAAACCTGCTGAAGCTCCACCGCCTGGGTCAGACCAAGTGGGAGCAGCTGGGCAAAATCTACGATTACGCCACAGGCGGCGAGATGCGCGATGAGGACATGTCCGCGCTCCAGGCTCTCTATCTGGACGCAGGCATTGCCTGCTACATCGGTCATCATACAGCGTTCTGAGCCGCAGAACCAAGCCTGCCTCGCGCCCAATGGATGCGAGGCAGGCGAAAAAACCGAGGTTCAAGGCACAATGTACCTTGAACCCCGGTTTTTTGTTTGACATCACAACCACCCCAATACGGCAAAGCTGCCTTTGAAAAAGCAGGTGTTCGTGTAATGTCCATCTGGCAATTACCCTAATTCTGATATAAGTGAACTCCCTTTTACTTTAGGGAGTTCATTTTACGTCAAGGGGGTTCACCGGTTCCTGAGGCCGGTGTTCTCCGTACCACGCACCTCCTCATGGTAAAAGTAGTCCACAATTACCGGGTGTCCCGTTTCTGCCCTTCCGTAAGGCAGCTCATTATCCACAAAGGGGCAGTTATGTTCATTTGCCAAATGCCTCGCCTGTTGTTCCAACGCGTGGAAGTAGCTTTTGTCTCCCTTGTTGTAGATGGCGTCGTACAGCGGGTAAAGGGCGGGGTGCTTTTCACGAATATAGCTCAGAATGTCCTTTTTGAAGCCACCCCGCAGGTTTAAATTTTCAAGCCAGACCAGGTCACACTGGTCTTTTACCCGGAGGAATATAGTCTCGAAGTCCGTGATTCCCGGAAAGACAGGGGCGACAAAGCAGACTGTGCGGACGCCTGCATCGTAGACCTGCTTCATGGCTTCCAGCCGACGCCCAATGCTGGCGGCGCTGTCCATGTCGTTTTTAAAGTCCTCGTCCAGGGTGTTGATGGACCAGGAGACGGTGACCTTGCCCAGCTCCTTCAGCAGGTCGATGTCTCGCACCACCAAATCGGACTTCGTACAGATCAGAATCTCCGCGCCGCTGCCCCTCAACTGCTCCAAAAGCCTGCGGGTGTTGCCGAACTGTTCCTCCTGAGGTAGATAGCCGTCAGTCACCGAGCCGATGACCACCCGCTGTCCAGCGTATTTCCGGGGATTTTTGATGTCAGGCCAGTGCTTCACATCCAGAAACATCCCCCAGGGTTCGGTGTGTCCGGTGAACCGCTTCATAAATGAGGCGTAGCAGTATTTGCAGCCGTGGGTGCAACCCACATAGGGGTTGACAGAATATCCGCCCACCGGCAGGGTGGACTTTGTCATGATATTTTTTGTCTCCACATCCCGGATGAGGATGCCCTTTTCTATCATTTCCGCCATGCTCTTTGCTCCTCTAATACTTGGCAGAAGGCTGAAGGCAGCTCCTGCACCATGTTTTCCTCGCACATAATTGGTACAAGGTCCTCTTTCATAAACACCGGTATGCCCAGCGCGTGGGCCTGGTCCATTAGGCTCCAGACCCATTCCGGCTTGGAGACTGTTTTGCCCTTCCGGCGTCCCGTCTCCGTGCCGATGACGATCCATTCGATGCCGGTCAGGTCCACCGGCCCGATGTCATCAAACATCGGCTCAAAGGTCGCATGGTAGTGTCCGCCGTGGATGTGCTCTTGCAAAGTCACTCATACCGGTGAGCAGGAAATTTTGGGAGCGTTTTCTCTCCATCAGCCGCAGCTTATTTGGGAAAACTCAGGCTTTTCAAAGTCATTGATCATGTGGAACCGGCGGCCATTATTTCTGGCGTAGCAGTAGCTGCAGCCGATGGTGCAGCCGATCACCAGATTCATGTTCTGGATACAGTCCTTGATGCGGACAGCCACCGCTGACGCCTCCTAACGTTCTTAGATTCAGCCTTCTACCGCGGGTGCAACTTTTCCAAAGCCGTTCCAGGCATACAGGCCCTTCTTGTCCTCATTACCCAGGAATTTGTCCACCTGGCAGATGTGCAGAATGTGGTCGCCCACTTCCACAGCCTCCTGCAATGTTGCCACCATAGCGAGTTTGGTATCGGCGGGGATTTGAATGTCGGAGTCTTCTACCGATTTCATTTCAATGTTGTTTTCAGCAACCTTGTTGACCTTGGCGCCGGTGGAACTGCCGCAGGCCATGACCACGCCGGCCAGGCTTTCGCCGGGGACAGTGACGATGACCTTGCTGGTCTCCCGTACCCGCTTGCCGGTATGGGATTGCTTCCCGGTGGCGAAGCCCACCATGGGCGGGTTGAAGGACAGATAGGAGACAAAGCAGATGGGGGCCAAGTTGGTTGTACCGTCCTCGTTTTGAGAGCAGATCAGGGTCAGAGGGTTGGGAGATGTATAAACTGTTGCCTCCATAATGTTCAGCGCTTTCATAAGATGCAGACCTTCCTTTTTTCTCTTTCTTTGCGATTGACGGAATCAGGGATCACTGATATAATTATTATACCTGATTCAAATTTACAATCAAGTACGCAAATAATTTATATCAGGTATCAAAGACCATACCATCCGAAAACGGAGGTTTTTCAGGGATGACCTATGAGGAGTTTCAGCAAAGAGTAGGAGATGTCATTCTGACCGATGCGGGGAATTGCCCCGTTACGCCTGTGGTTCAAATGTTGCAGGGAAAGTGGAAACTGCAAATTCTCTATGAATTATGCATCAATTCGCCTATGCGGTTTGGGGAACTAAAAAAGGTGTTGAAGCCCATCACAAACACGGCATTAACAAATGCGCTGAAAGAATTGGAATCGGATAATTTGGTGCAGCGCATTCAATATAATGAAATGCCCCTGAGGGTGGAGTACTCCCTCACGGAGAAAGGGCGCGATTTGCTTCCGATCTTTTACGCCATCTCCCAGTGGGGAATGAAATATATACCATAAAACACACAAAAAGGACAGAGCCACCCTGACTCTGTCCTTTTTACCAGCCTGCTGCCATCCGGTTCTCTTGAAGACTGGATCGGCGGCGGGTTATCTCTCTATCCTACAACGACCGACACCATAAAAGCCCGAGAACCCATGCAATAACCGTTTTTGGGCAGAAAGAAAGAACCGCAAATTTGATACCCATTGTATCAAAATTGCGGTTCTTATCTGGTGGAGGCCGGGGGAGCTAATACGAACCGCCCCTCCGGCCCCGCAAGGGCCTCGGCGTCCATGACAAGCTCCATGTCGACCGCCGACCCCTTACCGGAATAGTTGAACGCCACCCGGAGCCTATCGTCCCAGAGATAGACCGCATTCACAAAGGAATCAATGACCCGCCGCCGGAAAGCAGCGTCCTCCAGATCCCCGCCCCGGAACTTTTCAAACCAGTAAACCATGAAGTCCCGCTCGATGTGCGTCTGAGCAGCTTCCTCCAGGGTGATGGCGTCCCGGAGCCGGGAGGCCTCCGCTTCAAGTTCTACCAGCCGCCCCTTCGTGGTCAGGGTGATGATCCCGGCCTCGATGGCCTTCATGAGGTTGGCCGTGGCCCGCTGATTCTCGGAGAGCTGATCCCGCAGGCCCAGCAGCACGGCGGAATTCGCCTCCCGCTCCTGGTAGGCCATGACCGCATCCGCCATCCACTCGATGACCTCCGGCTTCAGAACATAGTCCAGGGTGGCCTGCACCACCACCCGCTCCAGCCAATCCCGGCCCACGTTGGCCTTTGAGCAGCTGCGCTCCGTCCGGCGCTTTTGGCAGACATAGTAGTGATGCAGAGCGCCGGAGCGGGCCGTGCCGGAGACGCCCACCATCGGAGCGCCGCACAGACCACAGAACAGCTTCCCCGTGAGCATATACTCCCCGTTTTCCCGATGCCGCCCCTGGGGATTTTTCTTGTTCTTCAGCCGCTCGTCCACAGCCAGGAACAGCGCCCGGTCGATGACCGGAGGAACGCCATCCTCCACCCGGACATCCCCGAAGCGATAGACCCCCACATAGGTCTCGTTCGTCAGCAGGCGGTGAAAGCTATTCCGGCCCCAGAGGCCGCCCCGCTTTGTTCGGATGCCCCGGCCATTCAAGTCGTTGGAGATCTCGACGAACGGGATGCCGTCGGCCACCTTGCGGAAGATCTCACGCACCACCTCCGCCTCCCCAGGATCGACGGCGAAGCGACCATCCTCGCCCTTGCGGTACCCGAACGGAATGGAGCCGCTGTTCACCTTGCAATTCATGGCATTATACCTCATCCCCCGCCGGATATTTTGCGACAGGTTGGCGGAGTAATACTCGGCGGAGCCTTCCAGGACGGACTCCAGCAGGATGCCCTCCGGGCCGTCTGGAATGGACTCCTTCGCATACAGCACCCGGACGCCGCACCGCTTCAGCCGGAACTTATAGGTGGCGGAGTCATATCGGTTCCGGGCAAATCGGTCGATCTTCCAGACGATCAGATAGGCCCAGCGCCGATGGGCGGCATCCCGCAGCATAGTCTGAAACTGGGGCCGCTTATCCGTCATGCCGGAGAGCGCCCGGTCGGCATAGACCTTTACCACCCGGAGGCCCAGGGAGCGGGCATAGGCCTCGCAGTCGGCCACCTGCTGCTCGATGGACACATCCCGCTGGTTGTGGGAGGAATAGCGGGCATAGATGACACAGTCGCTCTGGCAGCGGTCAAGAGACAAATCGCGCTCCATCATCGGCCACCGCGCCCTAAAACAACCTTGCAGCGAGAGACCGGCCTCGCCTCCGAAAGAGGCTTGCGGCTTGGTGCCGGGACTGGGCTTCTACCCCACTCACACCTTTTGCAGCGGTGAAGCCCACGGCGAACTGCCTCGCTTTCCGGGATTGGAATGGCACCACCACTGACCCCGAACGAGGTGCCAAGGCAACGATCACAGGAGTGATAGACCTTAGAGCGCGGGCCAATCCAAACCGTATCCGGCATAAAGATTTCGTGGTCTGAATTTTCCTTGTAGCCCATTTGGAGCATTTCAAGCTGGGTGGAAGTGTACTCCGTCCTGTAATACGCCTGAAACCCCGGCTTTGTGCCACCCCCAAAGGGGGCGAAAATCTTAGACAGAAATCCCATCACAACCTCCTTAAAGACAGAGGGGGGAACCAGCCACGGCGGCTGGTTCCCCCCTCTTTTTTTCGGCTTCAGCGGGGGAACCCTTCACCATACCATATTTTTTTATGATGGCGAAGCCGCCAGACTAAGAGACTTCGGATGCGCCCCCCGCTTCTTTTTCGACGCCCAGCTGGCGGTCGAGTTCGGCATGAAGCTCCGCAGCGGACGGAGAGCGGCCAGGGAAAGCCGGAGAACCAGGCTCCACGTCGCCAAACCCCTCCACCACTTCCCGGAGGAAATTCATGATGGTGCGCTGCGAGGACTCTGGCAGGCCGACCAGTTTCTCGATGAAGACATAGGTCTCGTGCGTCATTTGCGGATACCGGGCCGCAAGAGCATCAAGCTCAGAGGTCGGGGACGGCAGGAACATCTCCCCCTCGCCATTTCGGAGCCAGTTCTCGTTTACGCCAAACTCCTTGCAGATCAGAGAGATCACCTGGCTTGACGGAGCACGACGCCCGGTCTCGTACCCAGTTATCGTATTTTGGACAGAGCCGATGCGAGCGGCAAATTCCTGCTGGGTGAGGTCAAGAGACCTTCGGAGCTTTTTAATGCGCTCGTTCAAGAAAGACACCCCCTTAAATTACACGTCTATATTACCACGGAGAAAGCGCGAAGTCAACAAAAAATCGCATTGGCAACAAAAACACATTGACAAATAGCGCGTTGCGGTTTATACTTATCGCAGAGACAACAAAAGGAGGCGAACACAATGAAAAGCGAAAAGGCCTACACCCCCGCCCAGCTGGACAACGCAGACCGGACGATGGCGCTCCTTGCGACCCTGCCTGAGAACCGCCGCTCCATGGCCATCACCATGGCGAACGCTTTTATTGCCGGGATGGAGGCGCAGGCGCGGATCGCCGCCGCCCAGGCGGAGCCGAACCAGACCGCCGCCCAGAGCTAACAGGAGGAACGCAATGAGACCTGAGCCAAAGGTGCTGGTCACCGCCCACGGCAGCATCGACACCAGGGCGATCCCCCAGCACATCAAAGAGAACCTGGCACAAGCCGCCTTTCGGAGCATCCTCCAGGCGTACAACGACCCGGCGGTGCGCTCGGATTACGAGCGGTGGAAAGCGGAGCGGGAAAGGGCGGCGACAGCATGAAGAACCTGAAGCGCCTGACCCGGAAGCAGAAGATCCTGGCGAGCAGCAAAGGCCTCCATCCCGGCAGCTACCTCCTGGTGACGGAGACTGAGACCGGCCTGATCCTCTGCGATAAGGCCACCGGCACCTGGGTACGGGTACCGAAAGAATGAATGCGTGAGAGAAAGCGAGGATGCGGAATGGACTGGGAATCCATTGAAAAGGAAATTGAACAGAACGCACTCGAAGCAGCCCAGGCGGCTCGGCAGCGCATATCCGACCGGAGAGCGGCCCGCCGCAGGCGGCAGCGCCGGAGACGGATCGTGCAGCTGGCCACCGCCGTAGCGGTAGCAGCCATCGCCATCGGCGTGGCTTTTACGAGTGCGGCAAACCAAAGGAGCCGTACACCTTCGGCTCCTTTACCTTCCCCGGAGGTCAGCGCACCGGACCCGACGCAGGACGCCTACATAGAGCCGACCGCCACGCCGGAGCCGACCCCGGAGGCCACCGACCCCGTGAAGCTCCTGGAGAGCGTCCCGCTGGACGCCGAGACACAGAGCGCCATATTCGAGCTTTGCGGCAGCGACCCGGACACCTTCTGCGCCATCATGGCCATCGCCAGGACGGAAAGCCACTTCGACACCGACGCCGTCGGAGACAACGGCGTGAGCATCGGCATGATGCAGATCAATACCCGCTGGCAGACAGACCGCATGGAGGCCCTCGGCATTACCGACCTGACCGACCCGGTACAATGCGCCGCCGTTGCCTTGGACATCCTCCGGGAGCTTTCGGAGGTGTACGGTTTCGGCTGGACCGAAGACCACGGCCTCTACATGGGCTACAACATGGGACCAGGGAGCGCCAAGACTGCCCTCAACGCCGGAACGACCTCCAGCGGCTACAGCAGAGACGTCCTCGCCGCCTACGCAGAGTACGCTGCGGAGATGGAGGTGCCGGTATGAAGATCGCCCTCCAGGGAAACACCCTCCTGATCAAAGACGCCGACAACGTCCAGTTCGCGGTCATCAAGAGCTGGAACAAGATGCGCTGGGACAGGAAGACGCAGCTACTCAACGGCACGGCGGACATGGAGCTGCTGGACAAGCTGGCCAGCATTGTCCAACTGCCCCCGGCCATCGCCCAGCGCAGGGCGCAGCTCCACCGCATCCAGGACGCCATCGACAGCGAACGGGTGAACCCCCACCCGAAGCCCATCGCCGACTACCCCGTGAAGATGTCCCTATACGACCACCAAGTGCGGGGAGCCAATATGTGCCTGGTCGCTTTTGGATGGGCAAGCCCGGACGCAATAGAACGGAGGAATGAGACATGAGCGAGCCTATGGCCATCAACGACATTATCAACCAACTGGGGAGCCTGCGGGAGAGCAGCGCCGACTTCGCAAAGGGAGACCCGGAGAATGAAGTATGGCGGACCGACGTCACCGCCTGCGAGACGGCCATCCGTATCCTTGCCGCCCTGGCCGGGGAGGGATGCACCGACCTGGAGACCACGCTGGACTTCCTGCAGGATTACAACTCCCTCGCAAAGCAATACCAGGCCCTCCACCGGAAATTCGAGACCCAGGGCAAGCCAACCCACAAAGACGGCGTCTGGCATTGCCCAGCCTGCAATAGCCGCGTCCAGATCAACCACTCCTACTGCCACCGCTGCGGAAAGAAGATCGGAGGGTGGAAAAGATGATGGAGTTCCTCGGAGGCCTCAACTGGACGGCCCTCATTATGACCAGCTTGATCTGCCACACCGTCAACAGGACGATGAACCGGCTGCGCCCCCTCGCCAAGGGATGGCTGGAGGGGCTGAAAACTGAAAAGGAAATCGAGGCCATGTGCCACGGTTACCGACCGAGGGGGGATCAGAAATGAGCGGACTAACCCTCGGTTCACTATTCAGCGGATCTGGCGGCTTTGAATTGGCTGGGTCACTTTTCGGAATCGAACCCATCTGGGAGAGCGAGGTCGAGCCGCTCCCGATCCGGGTCACAGAGCGAAACTTCCCGAACTGCCTGAAGCTGGGCAACATCATGGCTATTCATGGCTGGTCAATCCCAAAGGTTGACATCATCACAGGTGGCTCCCCTTGCCAAGGAATGAGCATCGCAGGGAAAAGGGATGGTCTTGCAGACAACCGAAGCTGTCTCTTCAATGAGCAAATTCGCATTACAAAGGAGATGAGAGAAGATGACCGAGATTCTGGCCGGACAGGAACCGGAATCCGCCCGAGATGGATGTGCTGGGAAAACGTGCCCGGAGCGTTTACCTCGAACAACCGAAAAGACTTCCAAGCGGTCCTCACGGAAATCATCCGAATCGCAGAACCAGAAGCCCCCGCTGTTCCTATACCTAAAAAAGGATGGCCAGCAGCAGGGTGCTTCATGGGAGAGCATGGAGAGTGGTCGGTGGCCTATAGAACGCTGGATGCCCAATATTGGCCCTGCACCCCTCAACGGCGAAAGCGCATCTACCTTGTCGCAGATTTTGCAGGAGATAGTGCCGCAAAAATATTATTTGAGCGCAGCGGCTTGTCTGGGAATTTTGCGGAGAGCCGACAAGCGTGGGAAGCCGATCATCCCCATCCTGAGATACGCCCTGGAGAGGCAAGCCGCAATAATGGCGGGGGGGCAACTCGGAACAGCCTACTCGCTACTAATTAGGAGCGGGTGCGAGGGCGGAGGCAAAGGAGCCTTAGTGCAGACCGAAAAATCCGCAACCCTATCAACCCGCAACACCCAGACCCTATTCGACCCAGCGGGGCCGCTGGTACTGGATAACCACCCGCAAGACAGCCGCATCGCCATCCGGGAGGATGGCATGGTGCCAACTCTAACCGAAAAGATGGGGACAGGCGGCAACAACGTGCCGATGGCTATACGCCAAAACCAGGTCGGAGAGATTAGGACTGGAGCGGTGGCAAATACCCCAAATACCAATAGCAACGCTCCCGAGCAAAACTCTCCGCTGGTCGCAGAACCCATCCCAATCAATGACAAGGCCACCAGGCACCATGGCGGCGGCGATACCCGCCACGGCGATGGAGCCGGAAACGGCCTCGGCATCGGCTCGCCAGGTGACCCGGCACCTACCCTTACAGCAGCAGACCGACATGGCGTGGCATACGGTATCAGCCGGTCCTTCATGAACCAGGGGAAGAACGCACAGTTCAATCCTGAGATCATCTTGGAAACGGCCAGCACCCTCACCGCCTCGAACTGCCCACCAGGAGTGGCCATGCCGCTCACAGTCCCAGAGATTAGCGGAACGCTCGCGGCCAAGATGGCCAAGGGAACAGGCGGCCCGGCTGGCGATGAGATGCAGAACCTTGTGGCCGAATGGCCAGAGTACATCATCCGCCGCTTCACCCCTATGGAGTGCTGCCGCCTTCAGGGCTTCCCTGATTGGTGGGCAGAGCAGCTGGGGGTCGAGCAACCGCCGCCCGGAATGGTAGACCGCTGGGTGAAGATATTCAAGACCTATTGGGAGGTGATCACAGTCGCAGATGGCGTCAAGGCGCCAAAGACCCGAAGCCAGATCATCAAATGGCTCAAAGACCCTGCCAGCGACTCCGCCCTCTACAAGATGTGGGGCAACGGCATAGCCCTGCCTTGCGCTGTCTTTGTGATGGAGGGAATCGCAATTCAGAACAGAAAGGAATGAGTGAATGCACACAAGTAAAGGCTTCGGCTTCCTTTTCGAGATGGGCTGCGGCAAGACCCTGACCGCCATCGCCGTGGCCGGAGCCGGATACCAGCAGAAGCGGATCAGCAGAGTCCTCATCGTAGCCCCCACCTCGGTGGTCGCCGTATGGCCGAAAGAGTTCCAGGATTACGCAGCCTTCCCCTACACCATCCGCACCATGCTGGGGACGAAGCAGCAGCGTCTCAAGGCCCTGGCAGACCTTGAGCGGTTCCCCTACCCCCACCTGAAGGTGGCGGTGATCAACTACGAGAGCACCTGGAGAGAGGAAATCTTCGACGCCCTCCTGGACTTTGACCCGGACCTGGTCATTTGCGATGAAAGCCAGCGCATTAAGTCCCACGACGCCGCACAAAGCAAGGCCATGCACCAACTGGGGGACAAGGCCAGATATAAGCTCATCCTCTCCGGCACCCCGGTACAGAACGAGGCCGTGGACCTCTGGAGCCAGTACAGGTTTTTAGACTCAACCATCTTCGGGACAAACTTCTACGCTTTCCGCAGCCGTTACTGCGAGATGGGCGGCTTCAACCGCAAGCAGATCGTCCGGTACCGGGACCTGGACACCCTCATCCGAAAGGAACACAGCATCGCCTACCGCGTGACCAAAGAGGAAGCCCTCGACCTGCCGGAGCAGACCTTCGAGAACCGCTATATCACCCTGAGCCGCTCAGAGCGCAACCTTTACGACCGGCTCCGGCGGGACAGCTATGCGGAGCTGGCAGACGGCGGCACCATCACCGCCACCACAGTTCTGACGAAGCTCCTGCGCCTGCAGCAGTTCACCGGCGGCTTCCTGGTGGAGGATGACGCCATCCAGCCAAAACTGGTCAGTCGGGGGAAGCTGGACGCCCTGGAGGACATCCTCCAAGACTACGTGGTCGAGGGCAAAAAGAAGCTGGTGATCTTCGCCCGGTTCATCCCGGAGATTCACGAAATCGATGCCCTGTGCGGAAAGACACTCCGCTCCGCCGGAATGAAAGCCGTGGCCATCTACGGCGACATCAAAAAAGAGGATCGCGGAGACATCGTCCAGCAGTTCCAGACCGACCCAAAGACCATGGTCTTCATCGGACAGATCGACACCGCCGGTACCGGCATCACCCTGACAGCGGCAGACACCTGCATTTTTTATAGCGTCAACTTCAACTTTGCCACCTACAGCCAGAGCTTGAGCCGGATACACCGCATCGGCCAGCACCACCCATGCACCTACATCCACCTGCTGGCGGAGAAGACCATCGACGAAACCGTACTCCAGGCCCTGCAGAAAAAAGAGGATCTCGCCAAAACCGTGGTCGACGATTGGAGGCAGCTATTCAGCGAGGGGGGATGAACAATGCCAAAAGAAAAAAAGGCCCCGACCAACTGCACCCTGGGCATCCACCCCGGAGATCGGAACGGAAAGTGCCCAGACCCGTCAGCCTGCGCCCACTGCGGGTGGAACCCGGAGGAAGCACGGGCCAGATCCTGGGCGATCCGGGACATTGGCCTGGAGACCGGCCCGGACGGCCTCCAGCGGCTGGTGCTCCGCAGGAAGTAAGCGGCAGCGGGTGCGCCGGGTGCCGATGGCGACCAGGCGGGAAAGAGGCACGGCACCAGAAGTGCTCCTGCTGCCGCCGGAACAGCCACATGAAGGATAACTACGAAAGGGAGGGAATCACCCATGGAGGAACGGAAACTGTGCCCGTTCAAGAAAACGATTGACCGGGAGACTAACGGCTTCACAGGAAAGCAGACCATGCATGAACGCTTCGAGGTCTGCGCTGGATCTCGGTGCATGGCCTATTCCAAAGGCAAGTGCCAGCGCCTGAAGATGATGGAGCAGCCCATGGAGCGCAGGCGGTAAGCACCGGCTCCGCACACCAGACTGACAGCCCGCTAGGGCTTCAGAATTCAGCGAAAGGAATGAACGGCAATGAGAACCCTGCTCGACATGGTCAAGGAATACCAGGCCCTCCTGGAGCGAAAGGATGAGCTGGCCACCTTGACAAAAGAGAACACCGCCGCCATCGAGGCGGCAAAGCTGGAGATTACCCAGCAGATGATCGACGATGACTGCCCCCGGATCTCCACCGGCGGCTACACATTCACCCTCCAGAGCAAGACCGCCTACAGCAAGCGGTCGGAGGCGGAGATCGCGGAGACCGGCGCTGACTTCTTCGGCGCTCTCCGGGAGGAAGGTCTCGGCGACATCATTGTGGAGACCGTCAACGCTCGGACCCTCCAGTCTACCATGAGCGCCTACGTGGAGGAACACGGGGAGCTTTCGGACGCCCTGGCGGCGGTCATCAAAGCCTATGAGTACAACGACGTGGCCCGTCGGAAAGAGGCCAGGAGGATGAAATGAGAGAAGAATATGAGCAGCTGGAGCTGGACACCCGGAGGCAGCTCGATAAGGCCATCACCAAGCTGACGGAGGATACCGTCAAGACCGCCGGGGAGATGATCACCGCCTGCGGCGAGGCCCCCACCGCCGTCCGAAACCGCCACGAGGCATTCGGTATCGCAGCGGAACGGCTGGCCAAGATTAAAAAGGCCGTCAAGGCCATCGACGGAGACACAGCCATCCTGCTGGGGACACTTCCAGACCCCAACTACCCCGCCATTGAGGCCGTCTCCAGCATTTGCAACAGTACCCTGAGCGCCGCAGCCACCATGATCGAGGCGGCAGCGGAGATGCGCCGTACCCTGCGAGATCTCTATGAGGCAGAGAACTCCGCCCGGAGCGACGAAATGACCCCCATGGAGGAATGGGCAGAAGCAGCCCAGTTCCAGGACGCAGAACCCGCAGACACTGACGAAACGGAGGATGAATAAGCATGGCCACGAAAAAGAATGAAACCGCCCTGGCGGTCGCTGACAACTTCCAGCTGATGAACCGGTACGAGGGCATCGACCCGGAGCTTCTGGCGGAGCTGCAGGATGAGATGGATGACCTCGACCCCGAAAGCGGCATCACCTGCCTGAAGATCAAGATCCCCTCTGGCGGAGGCCTCGCCTACGAGGTGCAGACCGATGAGGAAGACGATGCCGAATACATGAAGCAGATCGACGGCGTGGTGATCTTCACCCACCGGGCCAACGGCTTCTGGCCGGGGGCCTACGGCTCCGGGGAGGATCAGAACCAGCCCCCCGCCTGCGCCAGCATGGACGGCAAGACCGCCATCTGGACGGACACCGGAGAACTGCGCTCCTGCGAGGGATGCCCCTACAATGAGTACGGCTCCGGGGCCGACCAGACCGGCAAGCAGGGCCGGGGCAAGGCCTGCAAAAATATGCGCCGCCTCTACCTGATGATGAGCGGAGACCCGAACCTCTACCTCCTGACGGTTCCACCTACCTCCATCAAGGACGTCAACCGGCAGCTGGCGAAGATACTGGCCGGAGGCGTCCCCTACACCGGCATGATCCTGCGCTTCACCCTGGAGAAAGCCACCAACGCCAACGGCGTCGCCTACAGCAAGGTGGTCATCAAAAAGGGCGGTATCCTCCCCACGGCCATCGCCGCCCAGGCCATCGCCCTGCGCCGCCAGGTGAAAGAGCAGTACCAGAGCGTGGCCATCACCCTGGATGATTACACCCCGGCCACTGAGCAGGCCCAGCCCCGCACCGCCAAGGGCGGCGTAGACGTATCCCCTATGAGTGATGAGGAATGGGAGACCCTCACCGGGGAGAAGACCTCCGACGCCAACGCCCCCCAGTTCCAGGACGCCCCGGCCACCGGCGGCGATTCCGTCCTCCCCTTCGACTAAGAGCGCCGGGGAGGGTGCTGGCCACCCGGCACCCTCCCCCTCCCCATGGAAAGCCCCATGATACTACAAGCAAAGGACAGGCGGTGATTTAATGGCATCTTTGGACAGTGTGAACCTTGACCAAGTCGTGGACTACCGAGCGGAATACACCGCCGTCATTCAGAAATACAAGATCACAGGGGACAACCTGGTCGGCCTCTGCCCATTCCACCAGGACAGGAACGACAGCTTCAGTGTTGACCTGAAGACCGGGAAGTGGCACTGCTTTGCAGAGGATGAGGGCGGGAACTTCGTCACCTTCTGGGCGAAGTACCAGGGCATCGACACGAAAGAGGCCTACAAGGAAATCCTGGCCCGGTACGGCATCACCCCGGAGCATGAGCGGCAGGCCCAGCCGACCAACGCCAGCGGCCTCGGTTCCTACACTTTGGAGCGGTACAGCTTCGACAAGCGCCTCCCGGCAGACTTCCTCCGGGACACCTGCAGGGTAGACACTGGGAAAGACCGGGACGGCACCGAATACCTGCGGATGCCCTACTTCTTCGAGGACGGCAAAGAAGCCGCCATTCGGAAACGGTACGCGAAGAAGGAGTTCCGCTGGATGCGGGGCAGCAAGGGGAAGATATGCCTCTACGGTGAATGGAGACTGCCTGGAATCAGGAAAGCCGGATACGCCGTCCTCGTTGAGGGGGAAAGCGACACCCAGACCCTCTGGTACCTTGGCATCCCCGCCATCGGCATTGCCGGGGCCTCCATGTTCAAGGACTACCAGACCATGGGCCTGCAGGACTTGAAGCTCTACATCCACAGAGAGCCGGACGGCGGAGGCGACACCTTCTACCGGAAACTCACACACGCCTTGGCGGAGACCGGCTTCTCCGGGGAGGTTTACGTCTGGAGCTGTCAGAGCCTCGGTAAGAAAGACCCGTCCGACGTTTACCTGGCCCACGGCAAAGAGGAAGCCGCCAAGCTGATACGGGAAGCCCTGAAACGGGCAAAGGCCGTCGACCTGGAGGCAGAGATGCGCGAGGAACCCATCACCGGCGCACCCCTTAGCCTGCGGACGCCGGAGGGCTGGATCTTTTCGGATAAGGGCATCAGCTGGATTGACCCAAAGACCCACACACCCGCCAATGTCTGCCGCACACCCATCCTCCTGACCCAGCGCCTGAAAAGCCTGGAGACCGGAGACGAAAAGATGGAGGTCGCCTTCAAGCGAGACGGAGAGTGGCAGCGGGCCATTTATCCCCGGTCGGTGATTTTCTCCAGCCGGAGCATCACCGCCCTGGCGGACTTGGGCTGCACCATCACCAGCGAGAACTCAAAGAACGTGGTAAAGTTCCTGGGCGCTTTGGAGTCGGAGAACATCGACATCATCCCCAAAAGCGACGCCACCTCCACCTTCGGCTGGCAGCCGGGGCGGCGGTTTATCCCCGGCCACGATGATGGGATCACCCTGGACATTGACCCATCCCAGCGGGGCATGGCTACAGCGTACTGCCAGAACGGCACCATGGAGCGGTGGATCGAGCACATGGCCCCTCACCGGAGCCGTGAGAAGTTCCGCTTCATCCTCGCCGCCAGCTTCGCCGCCCCGCTCCTGCGGATCGTGAAGCAGAGAATATTCTTCGTTTACAACTGGGGCGGCTCTAAGGGCGGCAAGACCGCCGCCCTGAAAGCAGCCCTCTCCGCCTGGGGAGACCCGGAGCGCCTCATGGTCAACTTCAACGCCACCCAGGTGGGCCTGGAGCGGACAGCGGCATTTTACTGCGACCTCCCGCTGGGCATCGACGAACGTCAGCTGGCCGGGAATAACCAGGGGGCGCTGGAGAAGATCGTTTACATGATCGCCAGCGGCACCGGCAAGATCCGGGGAGCCAAGAGCGGCGGCATCCAGACTGTCCACCAATGGAGAACCGTGGCCCTGGCCACGGGAGAGGAACCACTCAGCACAGAGACCTCCCAGACCGGCGTCAGCACCCGCGTCCTGGAGATTTACGGGGGGCCGTTCGACAACGAACAGGACGCCGCCCTCATGCACCAGCAGGCCGCTATGGACTGCGGGTGGGCAGGCCCTGCCTTCATTGAGCACATCCTCCAGATGGATGAGCGGGAGATCGTGGAGCGGTACGAGGATATGCAGCGGTACATCCGGGAGACCAGCCAGGGCAAAAACGGCTCCCACATCGCGGGAATCGCCGCCGTGGCCCTAGCTGACAGCCTCATTGATGAGTGGTTCTTCGGGGGCAACCCCAGGGAATCCGTGGCGGAGGCAAAGCGCATGGCAGCGAGCATCCTGATCAACCAGGTGGAGGCAAACACCACCGACGTCAATGAGAATGCCGTCCAGTTCATCGTGGACTGGGTGCTGGCCAACCGTTCCTACTTCGGCGCGAACGCCATAGGCACCTGCCTGGGCTTCACCAGCGAGACCGGGAACACCGCCTACATCTTCCCATCCATGCTGAACCAGGCCCTGACGAAAGCTGGGTACAGCCCCAGGAAAACCATGAAGTACATGGCGGAGCGAGACCTCATAGGGACGGACACCGACCGGAAGACTGGGAAAAAGCAGTACTCCGTCATAAAGTGGTTCGGAACCAGGAGCACCCGCTTCGTGGAGTTTCACATCGGCAGGCTGGCCGAGAACAAGGACGCCATCGATGATGCAGACGAACTCAGAGACAGCAGCGACAACGACCTCCCGGAGGCATGGCGGCAGGAGTCCTTCGGCGGTTTCCGCGAGATTGATGACGGCGACAAAGACCTGCCGTTTTGACCCTAAACCATACTCCTAAAAATAGGAGTAAGGTTAGGAGTAAGGTTAGGAGTAAGGCCGGAAACCCAGGCGTCCCAAGGCTTTTGTGGAAAACATTACTCCTATTACTCCTAAAATCAGAAAAGATACCTTATTATTGCACAAGTTTTCCACAATGCAGGAATTCTTGACTTATTGCAATAATTTTCATAAATACGGTATGTATTCGAAGATTAGGAGTAAGGTGCAGAAAAATGGCCGGAAACCCAGGCGTCCCAAGGCATTCACGCCATACTCCTAATTTCAGAAATAGGCGTAAGGTTGGCCAAAAAGGAGGGAATGCAAAGCGATGACCGACGCAGAATGGATTGCAAAGCTGGATGCGGACTTCGGCAAGCTCCAGAGGAACCGCCAGCAGGTGCCGCTGGAGAAGCTGGAGACCACCTACGCCAAGAGCTACAAGGCCCTGATCGGCAGGCTCACCGAAGCGGCTGACTGGTTCGCAGACCGATACCTTCAGACCCTGACGGAGCACTGGCCCAGGCACCCGAAGGACACCGCCGGGAACGAATGGCTGGAGCGGAAGGTCGCAGCCATCATCGAGGAAGAAAACCAGGCCGGAGGGCTGCGGGACAAATGGAGGCTGGCTCTGGTGGCCCACCTCGACCGGGAGGAGTTCGAGCAGCTGGTCTTCGAGCGATACGCCCGGTGCGAGCAGGAAGCCTTCGACCCCTACTGGCAGCGCCACAACCGCTGGGCGGGAGAGCCGGGAAACCGCTGGATCTACAACGACATCATCCGCCGGTTCTGGCTCCCGCCAGGGAGAAAGCCGGACTTCCCCAATGGAGCCTGGATCGACAGCAACTACAAGGTCTACACCAGCAACTGGCCACCGGCCATCGGAGCAGACCCGGCCACGGCCAGCACAGAGCCTTAAAGGCAGAAAGGACGGAACGGAATGAACAGAGAAGCGAATATCGCCCGGTTTGAAGCAGAGCTGGACAAGGTGCAGCGCCCCGGCATGGGCTTGCTCCTGGAGTACATCCGCCGCAGCGACTTTTACACGGCCCCAGCAAGTACGCACTACCACCTCAGCTGCGAGGGTGGTCTCCTGCAGCACAGCCTCAACGTGCTGGACGCCCTGCGGGGGCTGCTGATGAAAGAGCCGGACGGAAAGGACGAAGCCGGAAACCCAAAGGTCAAGTACCACTATGTGGTCGCAGACAAGTTCGTGGCCACCTTCCCCCAGGACAGCGTGATCATCGCCGCCCTGCTTCACGACATCTGCAAGACCTTTTTCTACACCACCAGCACCCGGAACGCCAAAAACGAGAAGACCGGCAAGTGGGAAAAGGTGCCATACTACACGGTCGAGGACAAGATGCCCCTCGGACACGGAGCCAAGAGCGCCATGATCATCAAGCAGTACACGGAGCTGACCACGGAGGAAATGTACGCCATCTGGTGGCACATGGGCTTCACCGGGAGCACCGGAACAGACACGGCGACAATCAGCCAGGCCATCGACAAGCACCCCCTCATCTGGGCGCTGCACACCGCCGATATGATGGCCTCCCACTTCATGGAGGGAGAAAAGGGCAACCTGGATGCCTTCGCTGACCCGGCCCCGGAGTCCGCCGGGGAGTACGCGGACGCACCTGCCGCCGCCGAAGACGGAGAGCCGGTCTTCCATGACGCTCCGCCCCTGGCCAGCGAGGGGGCGTGAGCCATGGAGAAGACCTACGACACCCTGGTCTGCCTCGCCGTTCGGAACGACCCCTACGGCTTCGTCGACGCCCTGATCGAGGAAGCCGGGAGAGCCGAAAACCGGAGGCTGGAGCCTATGCTCCGGGAAGCGGCCTGCGTAATCGCCAACCTTCTGGAGAAGCAGGACGGGAGGATCGAGCCATGAGCACCCCGGTCGGAGCACACAAGGAGAGCTACTACCAGGCGAAGATCATCAAATGGCTGCGGGAGGCATATCCGCAGGCCTTCGTCTGGAAAGCCCAGCAGGGGCCATACAGCAGACAGGGCATCCCGGATATTTGCGCCATCATTGACGGCCACTTCTTCGGATTCGAGGTTAAGCGCCCGGAGGGCGGTGAGCTTTCGCCAGTTCAGGCCCAGACCATCAAGCAGATCAACGCCGCCGGAGGCACGGCCCTCGTGGTCAGCTTCCCGGCCCAGGCGCAGGAGGCGATAGAGAAATGGCAGACGGAACGCAGCAGAACCCGCTCCGGGACATGATTACCGCCCTCGGCTCACTTTCGGAGATGGCCCACATTTTCTACACGGGCATGAAGGGGGCCGGAGCCTCGGAGCAGGAAGCCATCTCCGGAATGAACACCTTCATCGCCGCCATGTGGCACGAATCCATGGAGGACGCCAGAGAGAAAAGGAGACGCGATGAGCAAAAAGAAACGGAGTAAAAAGGGGCCGTGGCCGCTTGGCCGGGGCAAGACGCAGGGCAACAGCGCGGAGGCGTCAAAGGCCTTCGCGGAGCTTGAGACCCTGCCCACCTTCGCCCTGGTGGTCACCATGAACGCAATCAACACAGCCCTCCGCCAGAGAGGGCAGGCGATCCGGGACTGGGATCAGCGGGACAAGGTCATCCAGAAATTCAGCGTCCTGGGCGGTAAGGTCTACGCCCTTGCACCGAGCAGCAGACCATCGGAGGTATCAACCAATGGCGACGGAGATGAAAAACCGGGAGGCTGAGCGCATCACGCTCAAGCTATACCTGACCCGCTTTTATAAGGCAAAAAAGAGGCAGGCGATCCTCACAGAGCGCCTGCGTCGGCTTTGCCGCGATTTTCGGAGCCATGAGGCGGCGGATATTTCAGAGGTCGAGAGCCGCATCGAAAAGCAGAGCAAAAAGACGGAGCGCATTATTCTGGAGATCATGGACGTCATCGACCTGCTGCCGGAGGAATCCACGGAGCGCATGATCCTGGAACTTCGGCACCTGGACTGCAAGCCCTGGAGCGAAATCCAGAGAACCGTCCATTTGACCCGCACTCCCTGCTATGACCATTACAACAGGGCCTTGGATTTTCTGCTCGACACCCAGGAAGTACAAGCCGCCCTCTCAAAATTCAGGGCTTTTTCCAACGGAAAAAACGGCGGCTTTTAGAGGGAGGACAGGAAAGTACACCACTAAAAAACCATGCGCTTGTGTGGCCTTGTACGGAGCCGTAGGGGGCATTTCCAAAACACAACACCGGGGGCTGATTCCAGGAATCGGCCCCCTATTTTCGTGGGAGCACAGGGGCAGGGCCACAGTGCAAGGGGCCAGAGCTGTGGGTAGCAGGCGCACGAGAGCGCAGAACAGGAACGCGCTGCAGCAGAGGCCCCTGGACTGAGGACAAAGCAAGGCCCTTCAAGAAAGTCAGGACTCAAAAGGACTTTTTGTTGTGTTAAGCTAAACGCGAGCAACAATGGGCAAGTTGCTCGTTCATTCCTTCCTCCCCAGGGCAGAGGAAGCCTCCAGGGCTTTGGAGGCTTCCTCTGTCGAGGGGCCACACCCGGCGATGGCCGTAGGTACTACCGACACCCACCCCCCAGCGCGGGGCGAGGAAGGCGCGATGGATTTTCGGATGAAATCGAAAATTTTTTTAGCATTTCGTTACGCAGGCCCGAAAACTCTAGCCGAAGGAGGAGCAGCACTTGAAGTTTGAGCGGAGAAAACTCTCTGATTTGAGGCCCGCTGAATACAATCCCAGAAAGAAGCTGACCCCAGAGGACAAGGAGTACCAGGACATCAAGCGGTCGATCCTGGAGTTCGGGTACGCAGACCCCATCGTAATCAACTTCGATGGCACCATCATCAAGGGCCACCAGCGCCGGACAGTGATGATGGATCTCGGATACGAGGAAGCGGAGGTCATCGTCCTAGACATCCGGGACAAGACCAAAGAGAAAGCCCTGAACACCGCCCTCAATAAGATCACCGGCAAGTGGGACAACCAGCTGCTGAAAGACCTCCTGGTGGAGCTTGACCTGGAGGGCTACGACTTCAGCGTGACCGGATTCCAGCGCACCGACCTGGAAGACCTGATCCAGCTGACCGAGGTGCTGCCGGAGGCCCAGGAAGATGACTTCGACCCGGACGCAGCGGCGGAGGCCATCGACGTGCCGGTCAGCAGGGCCGGGAGCATCTGGCGTCTTGGACGTCACCGGCTCATGTGCGGTGACGCCACCGACCCCGATGACGTGGCGCAGCTGCTCTCTGGGGAGAAGCTCGACCTGGTGATCACCGACCCACCCTACAACGTGGACTACGGCGCAAAGACAGAGTTCCTCGAAGCCTACCTGGGACAAGAAGGGAGCCGGAAGAACAGCACCATCGAAAACGACCACATGGACACCGGCAGCTTTTACAGCTTCCTGCTGGCGGCATTCCAGAACTTCAATGAGGCCATGCGGCCCGGAGCCGCCATCTACGTCTTCCACGCCGAAAGCACCGGCCTGCAGTTCCGGCAGGCCTACGCCGACGCAGGCCTGAAGCTATCGCAATGCCTGGTCTGGGAGAAGAACGCCTTTGTCATGGGCCGGAGCGACTACCAGTGGCGACATGAACCAATCCTCTACGGGTGGAAAGAGGGAGCGGCGCACTACTTTGTGAACGACCGCACCCAGGACACGGTCTTCCTGGAGGATGAACTGGAGCTGAAGAAGATGAACAAGCAGCAGCTGCTGGCCCTTATCGAGAAGGTCTTCCGGGACTACAAAGACCAGACCACCGTCCACTACGAAAACAAGCCCACCCGCAACGCTCTGCACCCGACCATGAAGCCCGTCCCACTGGTGGGCCGGTTGATGAACAACTCCAGCCGCCCTGGCTGGGCCGTGGGTGACTTCTTCGGAGGCAGCGGCACCACCCTCATCGCAGCGGAGCAGCTGGGACGTACTGCCTACCTCATGGAGTACGACCCCAGGAACACCGACATCATCGTCCAGCGGTGGGAGCAACTCACCGGAGAAAAGGCGGTGCTGGCCAATGGATGAGAAGCGGGGCTTCAGCGGGAGGGCCACAACATGACCACCGATGAACTAACCCTTGAATTGCGGGGGGGGGCGCTTTATTTGGATAACAACGGAAAAGTAGCAGGCGGCGGATATTACCGGGTGGAGATCATCGCCCAGCTGTTCGGCGTCACCGTCCGCCGCATCCAGCAGCTGACCCAGGAGGGAGTGCTGCCCACCACGGAGACCGTGGAGGGGCGGAGATATGACCTGGTGCCCACGATCCAGAGCTACGTCAAGTACCTCTCGGACAAGGCATACGGGAAGAACCGCTCCGAAAAAGAGAACGAACTGCGGGAGCAGAAAATGAGGGCGGAGATTGCCCTCAAGGAGAGCCAGGGGGAACTGCACCGGCTGCGGACGGACATCGCCGCCGGGAAGTACATCTCGGTGGAGGAAGTCATCCTCGACTACACCCGCTTCTTCGTGACCTTTAAGAATTTCGCCATGGCAATCCCGGCCAGGGTGGCCGACATGATCAACGGTTACGTGGAACCCGTGGAGGTGCGCCGGATCGAAAAGGCGATCCAGGGGGAGATTCGGCGAATTCTAACCGCATTCGTGGTGGCTGGCGTGACGGAGCCGGGAGGTGCCGTCGATGGGACGAAGAAGTAGGGGCCTCCGCTTCCGAAAATACCCGGTCACCCCCTACCAGAAGCAGGCCCTCGCTTCCCTGCAGCCGCCGGAGGATTTGACCGTCTCCGAATGGGCGGAGCGATACCGCATCCTGGACGCGAAGACGTCAGGAAGCCCCGGCCCCTGGCGGAACGACAAGACCCCCTACCTCGTAGGCATCATGGATGAGCTATGCAACTACGAGACGGAAGAAGTCATCTTTGTGAAGCCCACGCAGGTGGGCGGGACGGAGACCATCCTGAACAGCATCGGGCGGATTATCCAGCAAGACCCCTCGCCCACCATGGTGGTCTACCCCTCGGATACCCTGGGCGAGAGCATCAAGAAGAACCGCATCGACCCAATGCTCAACGCCTCGCCGGAGCTGAAGCGCCGATACCATGAGAGCGATTCCTCCGTTTCGGAGCTTCAGTTTGATGGAATGTACCTGGTTATCGTCGGCTCCAACAGCCCATCGCAGCTGGCCAGCCGCCCCATTCGGAACCTCTTCCTGGATGAGGTGGACAAGTACCCAGGCGCATCGAAGAAGGAGTCCGACCCCATTTCACTGGCCACGGAGCGGACGAAGACCTTCCGCAACCGGAAGATCTTCAAGACCTCCACCCCCACTCTGAAGACCGGGCACATCTGGAAAGCCATGGAGGCCGCAGACCAAATCCGGCACTATTTTGTGCCCTGTCCTCATTGCGGGGAGTACATCGAACTGGTCTGGCAGCAGGTCAAATTCCCGAACGAAGACGGCATGACCTACGCAGACCGGGCAGAGTTCGCCGTCTATGAATGCCAGAACTGCCACGGCATCATCACCGACCGGCACAAGCCGGAGATGCTCCGCCATGGGGAGTGGCGCACAGTGGAGGAAAAGACCCAGTTCCCCCGCAAGGTGGCCTTCTGGATCAACACCCTCTACAGCCCCTTCGTCCGATTTTCGGAGATGGTCAAAGCCTTCCTCACCAGCAAAGACGACCCCGACCTCTTCCAGAACTTCACCAACAGCTGGCTCGCGGAGCCGTGGGAGGACACAAAGCTGAAGACCAACGCTGACCTCGTCCTAGAGCGGCAGACCACGCTGCCGGAGTTCATCGTTCCCAAGTGGGCACGGCTACTGACCGCCGGGATCGACGTCCAGGAAACCAGCATCTACTACACCATCCGGGCCTGGGGGAATTACCTGACCTCCCAGAACATCGCCCACGGGCAGGTCTACAATTTCGCGGAGATCGAGCGGATCATGAACCTGCAGTACGCCAGGGAGGAAAGCGGGGAGCCGCTGGTGGTCTCCCTGGCCCTGGTGGACAGCGGCGACAACACCGACCTGGTCTACGACTTCTGCGCCAGCAACGCAGACTGGGCGCTTCCCAGCAAGGGATCGTCCCACCCGATGGACACCCACTTCAGGATCTCCAAGGTGAATAAGACCGACAGCAGAGCCTACGGAATGCAGCTGGCCATCATCGACACCGGGAAGTACAAAGACATGATCGCAGGCCGTATGCGAAAAAGGAACGGCACCGGCAGCTGGATGGTCTACCGGGGCTGCGACCGGGAGTATGCGGAGCAGGTGACCGCAGAGCACAAGGTCAACGTTAAGAGTGGCCAGCGCACCATCCAGGCATGGGTGCTCAAGACCTCTCATGCGGACAACCACCTTCTGGACTGCGAGGTTTACGCCATGTGCGCCGCCGATATGCTCGGCGCTCGCACCTTCCACCTGGAGGAATTAGAGATGCCCCCCAGGGCGGAGACACAAAAGGAACCGGCCCCCACGCCGGAGGAAAACTGGATCGGCCAGAATGACAGCTGGCTATCGGAGGGATAAGGCATGGACAATGACTACACGCCCCAGCAGAGGCTCCAGGAAGTGAATAAGGCCATCCAGGCCGTCCTCCTGGGTGGCCAGAGCTACAAAATCGGCTCCCGGAGCCTGACCAGGGCAGACCTTGCCCTGCTCCGGGCCATGCGGGACGATCTCGAAGCACAGATCGCCAGCGAGGGGAACAGCCACCTGCTGGACAACACCTACGTCGCGTTTTTCGAGGGGAGATGATGGGATGAACTGGCTGGACACAATCATCGGCTGGATCAGCCCGGAGGCCGGGGCCAGACGCGAGGCGTGGCGGCAAGTGCTGGCAGAGCAGCGCCACTACGACGCCGGAGACCATCGGCGGCTCAACCATGGCTGGTACGCCACTAATCAGAGCGCCGAATACACCGATCGCTATAGCCGGGACGTTGTCCGGGCCAGGTCGAGAGACCTGGAGCGCAACAGCGACATGATGAACTCCGTGATCGGCCCCTTCGTTCGGAACGTGGTCGGCAAGGGCCTGGTGCTCCAGGCCGACACCGGGGACACCGATCTCAACAGGGAGATCGAAAAGCTGTGGAAAGTTTGGTGCAAAAAGAGGAACTGCGACGTGACCGGCACCCAGAGCCTGAATCAGATTCTCCGCATGGCCGTCCGCAGGAAGAAGGTCGACGGCGGAATCATTTTTGTGAAGCGATACACCGCAGGCGGAGTCCTCCCCTTCAAACTTCAGATGTTCGAGGTGGATGAGCTGGATGCCTCCCAGGTGCTCCCCAAGCACAAGGGGAACCGGGTGGTCGGTGGAATTGAGTACAACCGGTACAACGCCCCCGTCGGCTACTGGATCAGACAGTACACCCTGGACGGCATGACCACCATCGACCCGATCTACCTCGACGCCAATGACGTGATCTTCTACTTCAGCAAGCGCCGCCCCTCCCAGCTTCGGGAGATGAGCGACATGAGCCAGACGGTCACCCGCATCCGGGACGCAAATGAATTCATGGTGGCTGTTTCAGTCAAGCAGCGGATCGAGGCCTGCCTCTCAGTCTTTATCAAGAGGGCCATCCCGACTGCTGGCATTGGACGGGGAAGCGCCCCTTCCGGCCCCCGGCACACCTACGACGGGAAGACCATCTCCCCTGGCATGATCAAGGAGATGAACGTAGGCGATGAAATCCAGGTGGTCAACCCCCAGGGGCAGGCCACCGACGCCGCCAGCTACATCAAGCTGCAGCAGCGGCTCATTGGGGCTGGCCAGGGCATCAGCTACGAGGCGACCGCCCGCGACATGAGCGAGGCCAACTACTCCAGCGCCCGCCAGGGGCTGATTGAGGACAGCATGACCTATGCGGAGGAAGACGAGCTGCTGGCCGATGTCCTCGACGAAATCTACGAGACCTTCATCATTTCGGCAGTCCTGGCCGGGGCGCTGAACATTCGGGACTTCTGGAGGGATAAGGATCGGTATTTTTCCCACTCCTTCACCAAACCCCCGAAGGACTGGATCGACCCCAGCAAAGAAACCGTGGCCACGAAGACGGCCCTGCAGACAGGCCAGAAGACCTTCAAGCAGATCGCCGCCGAAAACGGCCAGGACTGGAGAAAGCAGATCGATGACATCTGCGAGGTAATCAAATACGCCCGTGACGAACACGGAATCGACCTGGGAGGTGTAATCCTTGGACAGAAAAAGACAGACGGCCTCTATGCCGATGAGGAAGAGCCTCCGGCAACCGGCCAGGGTACCGCAGGCACCGTCCCCGCTTCCCTCCCTTCGGAGCCGGGAACTGGAGAGCAGCAGCCCGGAGGCGGCGAGGGCGGCGGAGAAGACGAAGATGAATAACCTCCGCCGCTACGGCACACTGCAGCGGATGGACGGCGAGGGTAATGAGCGGAAGTTCATCCTCTCCTTCTCTTCGGAGCAGCCCGTGACGCGGTGGTTCGGAGTGGAAATCCTCGACCACAGCCCCGGAGCCGTTGACCTCACCCGGCTGAACGACATCGGGTGCCTACTCTTTAACCACAACAGGGACAGGGTGGTCGGAAAGATCAACCGGGCCTGGGTGGAGGAATACAGAGGGTACGCAGAGGTGGAATTCGACACCGACGCCGAATCCGAAGTCATCTACCAAAAGGTGCGGAGCGAGACCCTGAAGGGAGTCTCTGTTGGATACCGCATCGATTCACTGGAGGAAGTCCTGGCTGGGAAGACCAGCGCAGACGGCAGATTCACAGGGCCATGCGAAATTGCGAGGAAGTGGTGCCCCCTCGAAATTTCCATCGTCTCGGTACCGGCTGACGAAACGGTCGGCGTGGGCCGAGAGGCGGAGCAACCCGGAGAAATCCCGCTGGCCGTCTTCGAAAGCCAACTTCAAATCAATCTGAACAACAGCAGGAGGTAAATGCTATGAACAAGCAGCAGCAGAGAGCCGCCAAAATTGCTCGCCAGCAGCAGCTGGTGAACGCAGCCAAGGCGGCGAACCGCTCCCTCACCGCAGAGGAGCAGAGTGAATTTGACACTCTGCAGAGGGAGATCGACACCCTGGCCGCCGAGATTGCCGCCGATGAGGCCCAGCAGCAGCGGCAGGCCACTGGCACCACCCCGGAGGGCACTCCCGCACCGGAGGGCACCCCCACCGATGCCCAGAGAGCCGTCGAGGCAGAGCGCACCCGCATCACCGACATCACCGCCATGTGCCGGGACTTCGGCGTAGACCCGGCGGACTACATCTCCAACGGCACCACCGTGGATCAGGTCAGGGCGGCGATCCTCGAACAGCTCCGCACGAACCGCGCCCCCCTGTCCACCAGCGTCCAGGTGACCGGCTCCGGAGAAGACGAATTCCGCAGAGACGCCTCCGACGCTCTCCTGCTTCGGTGCTCCCGCGTGGCGGTGGAGAACCCCACCCCCGGCGCACGTCAGCTGCAGGGCATGAGCCTGCGCGACCTGGGCATCGAATGCCTGATGCGGGACGGGCAGCACAACGCCAGCGCCCTGCTCCGCATGAGCGGCGATGACCTCTACGCGGAACTGAGCCGCCAGTTCTACAACCCCACCGCAGCCTTCCCCGCCATTCTGGATGAGACCATCCGCAAGAGCATCGTCTACCTGTACAACCATGTGCCTACCACCTTCCAGGCCTTCACCACCACCGGGAGCCTGAAGGACTTCAAGCAGACCGCAGACCACGAGTACGTCATCGGCGGCGTGGGCGACTTCCTGCTGGTGCCGGAGAACGGCGAACTCAAGGCCGATGCGCCCAGAACTGACCGCCTGCCCCAGCGCAAGCTGGACACCTACGGGAAGCAGTTCAGCATGACCCGTCAGGCCTTCATCAATGATGACATCGGCTTCCTGACCGAAGTCCCCGGCCTCTACGCCACAGCGGCGAAGAAGACCATCGACAAGCAGGTGTACAAGCTGCTCTTCGAGAACAAGGCCATCTTCGACGGCAAGAAGTTCTTCAGCGCGGATCACCGCAACCACATCACCACCGGCAGCAAGCCCTCCCAGGCCAGCATCCAGCAGATCATCCTGAAGATGCAGCAGCAGGTGGATCAGTTCGGGGAGGCCATCTACATCACCCCCCGCACCATCGTGGTACCCGTTGGCTACGAGTTCGACCTGGCCGTCATTCTCCACTCCACCCAGGTGACCGGCTCCAACAACAACGACATCAACCCGCTGTACAACTACCCCCTGCAGATCGTCCAGTCTCCCGTGCTGAACGCCCTGGCGGGTACCGGAGCTTGTCCCTGGTTCATGGTGGCCAGCAGCGACAGCGCCCGTGGCATCCAGGTGGACTACCTGAACGGCCAGGAGACCCCCACCGTCCGCCGCATGGAGGTACCCGGCACCCTGGGCTTCGTCTGGGATATGTACCTCGACTGGGGCATCAGCGTCCGCGACTTCCGCGGCATCGCCCGGAACGACGGCGTAGCCCTGCCCACCGTTTGATCGGAGAAAGGAGCGATAGAACATGGCTACCAGCAACGCCACCTACGTCCAGCGCGGTGAAGCCCTGGACTACACCAACAGCACGGAGGCCGTCATCCCCGCCGGTTCCGTGATCAGCCTGACCACCCGCATCGGCGTGGCCGGGACGAACATCGCCCCCGGAGCCGTCGGCTCCGTCCACGTGGTCGGCGTCTTCTCCATGGACAAGACCGACAGTGAGGAAGTGGCGATGGGCGACGCCCTCTACTTCGACACCGCCACCGGCAAGATCACCAAGACCGGCACCAGCGACACGCCTCCCGCCGGTTACGCCGCCGCCCCCTCCGCCGCAGCGGAGACCACCGTCCTGGTCAACATCGGCTATCCCCCGGCCCCCGTAGCCGCTGCCGCAGGCTAATCCCCCATGGATGAGAGCGAGGACAAACGCCTCCTGCTGGCGCAGGCCTACATCGAGGCCGATGGCGGTCTGACCCTCTACCGTCCCGGAGACCTCCTGCCCTCGGACAGCCCAGACGCAGCGGCCTGGGTGGAGGCGGGGAGCGCCATCTGGGTAGACGTAGACTACCAGCCCCCCACCTATACACGGGCCAAACCGGCGACCGCTCTGGCTGGCCTCCCCGGCCTCGCAGTGGGCGGGGAGGCCACCGGGGATGACCTGGTGGGCAGAGTACCGATGACCGAAGAAAGGAAGCGAGGCAAGTGGAGAGCTTGAGCTTCAAGGATATTATTCATAACGACATCAAGCAGACCTTCCTCAACCTGGAGGAATTCGGGGAGACCCACGAGGTGAACGGGACGCCGATGACGATCATCTTTGATGACATCGAGCACGTGGAGCGGGAGAAGCAGATGAAATCCACCATGGACGGACTCTTTGTCCGCCAGTACTTCATGTACGTTGCAGCGGATGCCTTCGGCCCCCTCCCCGCCCAGGGCAAGCTGGTAACAGTTGACGGGAAAAGGTATGCGATAGTGGACGCCACCGATGAGAGCGGCGTCTACGGCATCACCCTGGAGGCGAACCGGAGCAGATGAGCATGAAGACCCGCATCCAGGACGGCATGATCCGATTCGAGTTTGACGAAGCCGTCCTTCAGACCATCGAAAAGGCCCTGGGGGACATGAAGGGCCAAAGCCGGAAGGTGCTGAAGAACGCGGTCAACGCCACCGCGAAGCAGGCCCGCTCCGATCTGGCCGACAAGGCCAAAGAGGAATACATGGCGAAGAAGTCCGCACTCAACTCATCCATGAAGCTGGGCCGGGCCACGGTCTCGAAGCCGGAGGCCACCATCACCGTCACCGGAGGGACGCTGGAGCTTAAGAAGTTCAAGGCGACCACCCCCAGAAGCGGCGCTAAGGTGCAGATCACGACCGGCGGAACGCTGAAGCTGATCCAATCCCGCAAGGGAAATAAGGCAAAGGCGTTCCTTGCAACCTTCGCCAGCGGCCACCAGGCCATCGTTCAGCGCCAGCACGGGAAGACGTACAAGACCGCGAGCGGCCGGAGTTCCCGACAGGAGAAATGGGGCCGGAGCGCAGATATGACGCAGATCAAGAAGCTGCTCTCTATTTCGGCTCCCAAAATGATCGGGGACGAGAAGAAGGTCTTCGGCGTCCTTCGCCCGGAGATCTACAGCAACCTCATGGACAACATCCGAAGGGAGATCGACAAGGTGGTGAACGCCACATGACCGCAAGAGAGCTTCAAAAAGCCATCATGGAAGACCTCCGGGAGCTTTTCGCAACTGACCAATTCAAGACCCCGGACGGGAAGATGGCGTCCCCCGGCCTTTACCCGCAGTTCCTGCCGCAGCTGGAGAGCGACGATGACACCGATCCATTCCCCTACATCATCGTCCGCATTGACAGCGGCGGAATTGAGACCCAGACCGACCCGCACAAAATCTCGATCATTTTAGTAATCGGCATTTTTGAAGACAGCCTGGAGAACAAAGGCCATGAATCCGTCCTGGAGATCATCGAACGCATCCAGCAGCACTACGAGGAAACACCGGCGCTGAAGGAGTTTGTCTGCGCCGACCCGTTCAACTGGGCGCTGCAGGATGAGCCGAGCTACCCCTACTTCTACGGGGCCGTGAACCTGGTCTTCCACGCCCCGGCCCCCAGAGCGAAATGGAGCGAACTCGTATGAGTACAAGGAAATCAACCCGAAAGGCGGCTGCAGAGCCGCAGACAAAATTTGTTTACGTCGGCCCCACCATCCTCGGCGTGGCCACGCGGAATACGGTCTACAGCGAAAAGCCGAAGGGGCTGGAAGCAGCCATCAAGGCAGCGCCGTACATGGCCGGTCTCTGCGTCCCAATCTCCAAGCTGGCTGACGCCATGGCCCAGATCAGCCGGAGCGAGGGCGGCGTTTACACACTCTACCAGAGGGCGCTCGCGGAGAGCGCCACCATCCAGAAAGGAGCGAATTAATTATGCCGTACCAGCATGGCGTCCGGGTGCAGGAAAGAGCCACCAGCATCGTCGCCCCCATCACCGGGACGGCGGGGCTGCAGGTGGTCTTCGGAACCGCACCCATCAACATGGCGGATGACCCCTACAAAGTGACCAACACCCCGGTCATTGCCTACAACTGGGCAGAGGCCGTCAGCAAGCTCGGTTACAGCGAGGAAAAGGACGAAGACGGCCACTACCTCTACACCCTCTGCGCCTCCATGTATGCCAGCTTTAAGCTGGTGAACGTGGCCCCGGTCATTTTCGTGAACGTGCTCGACCCCAAGAAGCACAAGAAGGAAAACGTGGAGGCTACCTACCCCGTGGAGAGCATGGAGGCCGTCATCCCCATCACCGGCATCCTGCCGGGCACCGTCCAGGTCAAGACAGAGGCTGACGATACCGCTCTGGAGGTTGAGACCGACTACGTCCTCTCCTTCAACGATGACGGCAACCTGGTCATCACCCTGGTCGCAGGAGGCAGGGGAGCGGAGGCCACGGGGCTGAAGGTCTCCTCCACCTCCATCGACCCCACCGTTGTGGATGCGGATGACATCATCGGAGCCTCTGCCGGGAGCGCGGAGAGCGGCTTTGAAGTGCTCCGCCAGGTTTACCCCAAGTTCGGCATGACCCCCGGCCTGATTATCGCCCCCGGCTGGAGCCATATCCCCGACGTGGGCATCGTCCTGGCCGCGAAGTGCCAGGAGATCAACGGTTACTTCTCCTGCGAGGGCTTCGTGGACATCGACAGCACCCCCAGCGGCTGCACCGCGTACAGCGACGTCAAGACCACCAAAGAGAGCGCCGGATGCAACAGCGAGCACATCATGGCCCTCTGGCCCTGCGTGGTTTCCGGCTCCATCAAGTTCTGGTACAGCGCCGTCATGGCGGCACTGACCGCCTACCTGGACGCGAACAACGATGACGTGCCCAACCTCTCCCCCTCCAATGAGCTGGTCGGCATCACCGGCACCGTCCTGGCCGACGCCGTTTACACGGAGAACGCCGACGGCACCGGCGGCACCTGGAGCAAGGAAGTCCTGCTGGATCAGCTGCAGGCCAACGTGGTGAACAGCTTCGGCGTCTCCACCGCCCTCAACAACAACGGCTGGAGAACCTGGGGCAACCGCACCGCCGCCTATCCGGCCAACACCGACCCCAAGGATATGTGGTTCTGCTGCCGCCGGTTCTTCAGCTGGTGGGGGAACAGCTTCATCCTGACCTATGCACAGAAGGTGGACGACCCGGCGAACCGCCGCCTCATTGAGAGTATCGTCGACGCAGAGAACATCCGTGGCAACGCCTACGTTGCCCAGGACAAGTGCGCCGCAGCCCGAATTGAGTTCATCGCAGAGGAAAACTCGGTGACCGACCTGATCAACGGGAAGCTGACCTTCCACCAGCACCTCGCCCCTTACGTTCCGGCGGAGGACATCCTCAACACGCTGGAATTCGATCCCGACGCTCTGCAGAGCGCCCTGACTGGAGGTTGATCTAAATGGCAATCGTAGGAATTCCTGAAGCCATCCACGACTTCAATATGTACCTGACCGGCAACAAGCTCGGAGGCATCACCGGCGAAGTGGAAATGCCCCCGTTTGAGAGCATGACCTCTACCGTCTCCGGGGCCGGTATTCTTGGAGAGTACGAGGCCCCCACACCCGGCCACTTCGGCAGCATGGAGCAGGAGATCCCCTTCCGCTGCATCAACCGGGACTACTTCAACATGGTAGACCCCACCCAGCCCCTGGAACTGACCCTGCGAGGGGCCATCCAGTACGCCGCAGCCTCCACCCAGGCCACGGAGTACATGGGCATGAGGGTGGTCTTCCGGGGCAAGCCCAAGAACGTCAACATCGGAACCGTCCGCCAGCGGGGCAGCATGGACAGCACCATCACCCTGGAACTGACCTACGTCCTGGTGGAGATGGACGGCAAGTCGATGATCGAGATTGACAAGATCAATCCCACCTACAAGGTAAACGGGAACGACGTCCTGTCGAAAGTCAAGCAGCTCACCTAAGCCATAGGAGGAAAGAGACATGGAACAGCCCATCACCAACACCACCCCCGTGGAGGCCCCCGCCAGCGAGGCGGAGGCCACCACGCTGGTCAAGTTCAGCAAGCCCTACAAGTTCGAGGGGCAGACCTACTCGGAGATCGACCTGTCCGGCATGGACAGCCTCACCGCAGAGGACATGATCGCCGCAGAGAAGCACCTGATGCGAACCGGCGTCTTCTCCCCGCTCCCGGAGATGACCGTGGAGTACGTCCAGTTCATCGCCGCCAGAGCCTCCGGCCAGCCCGTCGAGTTCTTCAAGGGGCTTCCCCCGAAGGACGCCATCAAGGTCAAAAACCGGGTGACCAGTTTTTTCTACGGAGAGGACTGACCCCGGAAGACGGGAAAGACCTCCGCAGACTATGCGTCCGGCTTTCCATGACGCTCCATTCAGGATTTACCGACCTAATGCGGATGACCATCGGCGACCTCGTCGAGACCACGAATGAGGTCATCAAGATAAGCAAGGAGGCGGCAAAACGTGGCAAGCGCAAGTAGGGGAAAAGAATACAGCCTTGCAGTGAAGATCGCCGGTTCTGTCGCCTCCTCCTTCAACAGCGCCATGGGGGCCGCAGAGAACCGAATCAGCGGCCTCGGCCAAATCGCAAAGCAGGCGGCGGCAATCGCGTCCGCAGCCTGGGGGGCGCTGAAGATTGGGGAATTCGTGACGGATTCCGTCCAGGCAGCGGTGGACTTCGAGAGCGCCATGGCAGACGTCGCAAAGGTCGTGGACGGCCTGCGAGATGAAAACGGGAACCTCACCGACTCCTACTACGCCATGTCGGACTCCATCGTCCAGATGTCGAAGGACATCCCCATGGCGGCAGAGGATCTGGCGGCAATCACCGCATCCGCAGGCACCGCAGGTATCGCCGCAGAGGAACTTACTGCATTTACAGAGACCGCCGCCAAGATGGGCGTGGCCTTTGACACTACCGCCGACCAGGCGGGTGACTGGATGGCCAAGTGGCGCACCTCCTTCAGCATGGGCCAGGAGGAAGTCACGGCCCTGGCAGACCAGATCAACTACCTATCGAACAACAGCGCATCCACAGCTTCAGAGATTTCCACCATCGTGACGGCGGTGGGGCCGCTGGGCGACGTGGCAGGCATCTCAGCCGCCCAGATCGCCGCCCTCGGCTCCACCATGGTAGGCGTCGGCGTCCAGCAGGACGTGGCGGCAACCGGCATTAGAAAGCTGGCCACCACCATGGTGGCCGGATCTTCGGCCACAAAAGCGCAGGCCACCGTGCTTCAGCAGCTGGGCCTGGACGCCACCGAGATGGCGGAGCGGATGCAGACCGACGCGGAGGGGGCCATCCTCACCTTCCTGGAGGCAGTCAGCAAGCTGCCGGAGGCGGAGCAGGCTGCCGCCCTGAAAAACTACTTCGGCCAGGAATCTGTCGGGGCCATCGCCCCGCTCCTGACCAACCTCGACGTGCTGCGGGAGCGGTTCGAGATGGTGGCGGACGCCCAGCTCTATGCCGGGAGCATGGACGCGGAGTACGCCGCCAGAGCTGCCACCACAGCGAACAACATCCAGCTCTACGAAAACCGGATCGCCGCCCTGAAAATCCAAATCGGCGACTACCTGCTGCCTGTGGTGAACAAGGTGCTGGCCGCAGCATCCGGCGGACTGGACTGGATCAGCGACAAGATCGCCTCCGCAGAGGGGACGGTCTCCGGCTTCATCGGGACGGTGCAGAGCAAGGCGCTGGCAATCTTCACGATGATCCGGCCAAAGCTGGAGTCCATCGGCGCTAAGGCGCAGGAGATATTCACCGCTCTTTCCGGGCAGTTGACCGCCGCTTTCGAGGCGGTGCAGCCCGCGCTTAACTGGATCATCGACACGGCACTTCCTACGGCAATCAGCGCCGTCCTGGATCTGGTGGACGCCTTCGGCTCGGTCGTCCTCACCGCCTTGGAGTTCAAGGAGGTGCTGATCGCAGCGGCTGCGGTCTACGGAGCATTCAAAGCCGGAAAGGCCCTGCAGAGCATGATCCAGGGATTCCAGCAGGCCAAGGTGACGCTGGCGCTTTTCAAGGCCAGCGCCCAGGGGGCCACCATCGCACAGGCGGCATTCAACGGGACGCTGACCCTTGGAGAAACGCTGACCGCCCTATTTACAGGGCAGGTGACACTGGCGCAGCTGGCCCAGGCAGGATGGGCCACCGTGACCGGAGCGGTGACAAAGGCCTTCGGAGCCTTGAACGCCGTCCTCATGGCAAACCCCATCGTTTTGATCGTGACGGCCATCGCCGCCGTGATCGCCATCCTGGTAGTCCTCTACACAAAATGCGAGGGCTTCCGCAACTTCGTCAATTCGGTGGCCAGCGCCATCGTCGGCTTCGTGAAGAACGCAGCCTCGGCCATCGCCGGATTTTTCAAAAACCTCTGGGCCACCATCCAGGGCATCTGGTCGGCGGTTTCCGGCTGGTTCAAGACCAACGTCATCGACCCCGTGGTGAACTTTTTCGCCCCCATCGTTCAGTGGATCAGCGGCTTCTTCCGGGGCTGCTGGATCATCATCCAGGCGGTCTGGGCGGCAGTCTCCGGCTGGTTCAAGACCAACGTCATCGACCCCGTGGTGAACTTTTTCGCCCCCATCCCCGGCATCATCGGTGGATTTTTCTCCGGCCTTTGGACTTCCATCCAGAGCATCTGGGCGACCGTCTCCGGCTGGTTCAGCCTCAACGTAATTCAGCCCCTGGTGAACTTCTTCGCCCCCATCGTCGAGAGCATCGGCGGATTTTTCGCAAACCTCTGGGCCTCCATCTGCAGCATTTGGCAGGCCGCAGGAGCCTGGTTCTCCGAAAACGTGACCACCCCCATCAATAACGCCTTCCAGGCCATCGGCGACTTCGTGAAGGGAATCTTCAACGGCCTGATCGGCATGGTGGAGGGCATGATCAACCGGATCATCGGGGCCATCAACAGCTTCATCGGCGGCTTTAACGACGTGGTCGGCTGGGGCGCTTCCTTCATTGGCGTCGATTGGGAGGGCCTTGCAACAATCCCGGAGGTATCCCTCCCCCGGCTGGCCAAAGGCGGCATCGTGGACAGCCCCACCATCCTGGAGGCAGGCGAAGCCGGAACCGAGGCCATCGTTCCCCTCTCCGAGCTATGGGGCAAGATGCAGGACATGATCTCCGGCCCCGTCGGATACATGGCCGACAGGGTATCCGCCCTGGCTGACCGGATGGAGTCCATGGAGATCGGCTCCACCGCCACCCCCATCTCCGAGCTGCTGGCCAAGCTGCAGGAACTCGGACGCGGCGGAGACCCCGACCCGAATGACCCGGAGGGCGGAGGGCCGGTCTACCACATCACCTACGCCCCGCAGTACTGCTTCGAGGGCGGAGCGCCCAGCAGAGAGGACATGACCGACGCAGAGCACATCTCCCAGGAGGAATTCGAGCGCCGGATGAATCAGTGGATGAAGGACAACGCAAGAAAGAGGTTCTAAGCCATGGACACCATCATCACCATCCAGGGCGACACCTGGGACACCATCGCCCGCAGAGCCTACGGGGACGAGAAAGCTGCCCAGGCGCTCATGGAGGCCAGGGAGAACATCCGCCTATTGGACTATCAGATATTCCCCGGCGGCGTCCACGTGGCCGCTCCGGCCCTGCCAGAGGAAACGCAGCAGGACAGCGGCCTCCCGGAATGGAGGCGATGAACCATGGAACCGCGCAAAGCAACCGTGACCCTGACCTACAACGGCGCAAACGCCACGGAATCCATTGTCCCAGACCTGGCCTCCTTCAGCTACATCGACGTGGCCAGCGGGAGCAGCGACAGCATCAGCGTGGAGCTGACCGACCGGGGCCGTCGCTGGATCGGCCCATGGTTCCCCGTCAAAGGGGACACACTCAAGCCGGTCATTCAGACCCAGAACTGGAACGGCGATGGGCAGATCCAGGCCTTCGCCTGCGGCACCTTCCAGGTGGACGATTTCAGCTTCAGCGGGGGGCCACCCATCCGGCTCAGCCTGGAGGGGCTGGCCCTCCCCGCAGACAGCAGCTTCAAGACCACCCAGCGCACCCTCACCTATGAGGACGCCACGCTGCAGGAGATCGGCCAGGAGATTGCAGGCCGTGCCGGTATCGCCCTGTTCTACGAAGCCGACACCATCAACATCAAGCGCATCGAGCAGACCAACCAGTCGGACTGCGAGTTTTACAACAAGCTGGTCACAGACTACGGCCTGGTGCTGAAGATTTACGACAACCGGCTGGTGGTATTTTCAGAGGCCCGTTACGAGGCAAAGGCGGCGAAGCTGACCTTGACGGAGGCGGACTTTGAACCCGGCTGGTCTTGGGACACCACCCTGGAGGGCACCTACACCGGCATCAAGTACCAGTACACCAACGCAGACCAGAACAAGACCTTCACGGTCGAGGCAGGCGGAGGCAACCGCATCAAGACCAGCAACACCGCCGCCGACAACCTCTCGGAGGCCATCACCATCGCCCTGGCGGAGCTGAACACCGCCAATAAGGGCACCACCACCATGAGCATCACGCTCAAGGCCCAGCTCGGCCTGATCGCCAGCGACTGCGTGGAGATCAAAGGCCTGCAGAGGCTGGACGGCAAGTATTACATCGAGAAGATCACCCACAGCATCGGCAGCGGCTACAAAATGGCCCTGGAGATGCGCCGGGTGGAGGAACGGATCACCACCGTGACCGTGGCAAAAGAAAGCGCCGCATAACGGCGGGAAAGTGGGAGGCCCATGGACAAGCAGCAGCTCCTGCGTATCGGCAGGATCTCCAGCTACAACTTCCCGGACGGCACCGCACGGGTGACCTACGACGATAAGGACGGCAGCACCACGCCGGAGATCCCCTTCCTGGCATGGGAGCACTGGAGACCGAAGATCGGAGACCAGGTGCTGGTGGGCCACCTCTCCAACGGCACCAGCAGGGCCATAATCCTCGGCCCCTTCTGGTACGAGGGGCACCGGCCCCACGGTGGCCGGGAGGGCCTCTATCGCCAGGAGTACACAAGCACCCTGGGCGGGGACGCTGCGGAGTACGACGAAAAGACCGCCTCCCTGACCATTCAGGCAGGCGGCTGCACCATCACCCTGGCAGGCGGCAAGGTCACCGTCGACGCCCCGTCCGGCGTGGAGGTGACCACCACCGTCACCGCCGCAACAGAGGTGACCGCCGGAGCCATCAAGCTCACGCAGCACACCCACACCGGCGTCCACGGTGAGACCTCTCCGCCCCATTGATAGGAGGGCATCATGGCAATCGGAAATTGGGGGGCTGACATCGTCTTTCGGGTGAGCGAGCGGGAGGCCCTGCTCCTTCAGAGCCTGAACCGCACCGTCAGCGCCGAATGGGCGGCGCACAGCCGCATAGGCCTGAAGAACCAGTCGGAATTCATCCGCCCAGGGCTGCAGCAGGTGACGTTCACCATGGTGCTGGACGCCACCCTCGGCGTTCGGCCCAGGGCGAACATCGAACGCCTGGAGACCCTGGTGGAGCGGGGAGCGGTGAACACCCTGGTCATCGGAGGCCGGAGGGTGGGCAGGCACCGCTGGAAGATCAACAGCACAAGCGAAGCATGGAACACGATCCTGAACGGCGGCGAGCTGCTGCGAGCCAGCGTCAGCGTGACCATGGAGGAATACCTATGAGGGGAGGAACCGCAGGTGGAAGTTGCAGACATTGAGGTCGGCTTCGAGTACGGTGCCGGAGACGGTGCCACGGAGCGAGAGATCATCCGAAACGTGGAGATGATCATGGCAACGCCGGTCGGCTCCTCCCCTTTGTACCGGGACTTCGGCGTGGACAACTCCATGCTGGACAAGCCCCTGGACGTGGCCCGCAGCCTTTACGCGGTCGCCGTCATGGAGGCCGTGGACAGATGGGAGCCGCGAGCCAGGGCGGAGCAAGTGACCCTGACCCCGGAGGCATCCGGGAAACTTCGAGCAAAGGCGGTGATCGTGCTTGCTTAACGAAACCCTGAAGCCGCTGGCGGAACTGCCGGACGTCTCCTTCATCGACAACGACACCATCGACGCGATGATGCAGCGCCTGGTCTCCAACTACGAGCGGCGATACCAGGAGATCACCGGCAAGGAGGTAACACTGGGGGCAGCAGACCCCATGCGGATCGCCCTCTACGCCGTGGCCCTCGACCTCTACCAGACGGAGCAGTACGTCGACCGGGCCGGGAAACAAGACCTCCTGAAATACAGCTACGGCGAATTCCTGGACGGCCTCGCCGCCAACCGGAGCGTGAGCCGGAAAGAGGCCACGGCGGCGCGGACTACCGTGCGCTTCACGGCCTCGGAGACGAAGGACTACGCCCTGGCCGTCCCGGCAGGCATCCGCGTAACCAACGGGGACGGAATCTACTTCACCACCGTGGAGTACGCGGAGATCGCCCCCGGAGACGAATATGTGGACGTGGAGGCGGTCTGCACCGCAGAGGGGACGGAGGGAAACAATTTCCTCCCCGGCCAGGTGGACATCCTGGTAGACCCCCTGCCCTACATCCAGAGCGTGGCCAACGTCACCACATCGGAGGGCGGAGCCGCCAGGGAGAGCGACGAAAGCCTCGCGGAGCGCGTCTACCTGGCCCCGTCCGGCTACAGCACCGCAGGCCCATCGGACGCATACGTCTACTGGGCAAAGACCTTCAACGCCGGTATCGGCTCGGTGGTGCCGGTCAGCCCGGAGCCGGGGAAGGTGGACGTCTACGTCCTTATGACCGACGGCTCCATGCCGGGGGAGGAACTGCTGCAGGAGTTGCAGGACTATCTCACCGAGGAACGCATCCGGCCCATGACCGACCTGGTGACTGTGAAGAAGCCGGAGGCCGTGGAGTTTTCCATCGACCTGACCTATTACATCAACCGCAGCGACCAGGCCAAGGCCGTCACCATCCAGGAGAACGTGAAAAAGGCCGTGGCGGAGTACACCACCTGGCAGACCTCGGAGATCGGACGGGACATCAACCCGGACGAGCTGGTGCAGCGCATCAAGGCGGCAGGGGCCAAGCGGGTGGAGCTGACCGCCCCCACGTTTGCCGTGGTCGGTGAGACCCAGGTGGCCAAATGCACCGCCAGCGCCGCCGACAACGGGGGGCTTGAGGATGATTGAGCTATACGACGGCCAGATCACCGACCTGCTGCGGAACAACCCGCTCCAGTATGACCCGGAGGTCATGGCCATGGGCTACGCCATCCGGGAGGAAAAGCGGCGCATCATGGCAGAGACGGCGCAGACCCTCACCATGGCCATGCTGGACAACGCCCCGGAGTTCGTCCTGGACGTCCTGGCCGTGGAGCTTCGCACCCCGGCCTACGATGAGACACTGCCCGTGGAGACGAAGCGGACGCTCATCAAGGGGACGCTGGAGTTTTACGCCCACCTGGGGACGCCCTGGGCGGTGAATTGGGTGATCCGCTCCATCTTCGGAAACGGCAAGGTCACCGACTGGTATGAGTACGGCGGCGAAGCGCACCACTTCCGGGTGAGCGCCATGAATGACGGCACCTTCGAGACCCTGGAGGGGCTGGCGGCATTCATTCGGATGATCTCCACCATCAAGCGGCTCTCCAGCTGGATCGACGGCATCACCGTGGACACCGACATGGGGACGCAGCCGCTCCGCTTCGGCGGCGTCATGGCCATCCAGACCAGACTGCCCATGCCGGAGATCACCCAGATCACCATGTTCGGCGCGAGCGTGGAGCTGGGCGGACGCATGGCCATCACACCCAGGATCGCCGTCCCGGCCATCCCGGACGAAATCACAATGACCCATACGGGCCGGGTGGGGCTGCAGATGACGGCCACCGTCACCCTCCCTCTCCCGGAAATTCCATAAGGAGGACACACCATGGAGTACGGATTCAAACCCACCACGAACGGACGTGCCCTGATCGCCGCCTGCGGGGCGCTGGAGCAGCCGCTGAAGCTGACCCGCGTGACCTTCGGCAGCGGCCTGGTGTCGGAGGGCACCAACCTGGCAGACCAGCACCAGCTGGTCACCCCCGTGGCAGACGGCACAATCGGAGAGCGGATGCACGAGAACGACCGCCTCTACCTCTCCGTCCAGTACGACAACAGCAAGCACCCCGAACAAGAGGCCTTCAACCTGGCGGAGTTCATCATCTACGCCATGCACCCGGAGACGCAGACGGAGACCGATGTGGCATACGCCACCCTGGGCGATTACCAGCAGCCCGTCCCCGCCTACAGCGCAGACCTACCGGCCAGCATCTTCTCCTTCCCCATGGTGCTGGTGGTCTCGGATGAAATCGAGGTGGTCATCGCCGCCGCCCCCGGTGTGGTGACCCACAACGACCTGCAGCAGCTGCTCAACGAAGGCGTCATCGGAATCTCCAAGCAGGAGATCACCATCCCCACGGAGGGCTGGTCGAGCGACCCGGCAGGTGCAGGGGATGCGGAAGCGGAGGGCGGCGACTTCAACAGCGACTACCCTCAGCAGCTGGACATCGAGATCGCAACCGTCACCGCCCGAATGACACCCATCCTGACGATCCACCCGGAATCCCTCGCCGACGCCGACGGCATCTGCCCCACCTGCCAGACCCTCGACGGTAAGCTCCGGCTTTTCGCAAAGGCAGCGCCCAAGGCGGAGCTGCAGGCCACCCTCGGACTTGTGGGCGGCTCCGGGAGAATCGAATTTGTAACCGAGTAAGGAGGACAGAACCATGGGATACGGCCCCGTAAATGCCCCCAGCTCCGGCGGCAGCAGCGAGGAACTGGAGGCCGTCCGCAAACTGGCCCAAGGGGCGGCGGACACTGCCAATACCGCAAAGAACACTGCAGACACCGCAAAGGACACCGCCGACGCCGCCCTGGAGGCTGCGAATGCGGCCAGAGACGTCGCCAACACCGCCAAATCCACCGCAGACAGCGCCCTGGCGCTGGCCGGTACCGCCAAGAGCACTGCCGACACCGCCAAGAGCACCGCCGACCAGGCCCTGGAGACGGCGAACACCGCCAAATCCACCGCAGACGCCGCAGCATCCGCCGCCGAAAAGGCCCAGCAGACCGCAGACGAAGCGGCCCAGAGCATCAAGGACATCACCAATACGATCAGCTCCACGCCGTCGCAGAACGGCTCCCTGGTCTACAACGCCAGCGTCCAGTCCCCCACCTGGAACAGCTATAACCCGGAGCAGCTCACCCTGGGCGGCGTGACGGAGGGCACCAACGCCGGGGAGTACGAGGCGACCTTCACCCCGAAGGGAGAGTACGTCTGGAGCGACGGCACCCAGGACGCCCGGACGGTCACCTGGACGATCAAGCGGAAAACCGTCCAGCTGCCCGCTCAGAGCGGAAGCCTCACCTACACCGGCAGCGCCCAGTCGCCCACCTGGGACAATTACAGCGCCGTGGAGCTGGACATGGGCGGCACCACCAGCGGTACCAACGCCGGGAGCTATCAGGCCACCTTCACGCCCACAAGCAACTTCCAGTGGAGCGACGGCACCTACGGGGCCAAGAGCGCCGCCTGGAGCATTGGCAAGGCGGCAGGCTCCCTGTCCATCAACCCCACCACGATGACGCTGGACGTATCGACCCTTCAGAAGACCATCGCGGTCACCAGGGCCGGAAACGGCGCGATCTCCGTGTCGGTAGACAACACCGCCGTCGCGGAGGCCAGCCTCTCCGGCACCACCATCACCGTCACCGGCAAGGCCAAGGGCACCGCGAAGATCACGGTCTCCGTCGCCGCCGGTACCAACCACACCGCCCCGGCCAGCGCGGTCTGCACCGCCACCGTCAGCCTGCCCAGCAAAACGCTGGCCGACAACGACCCAGCCACCATCCAGGCCGTGGGCGCAGCTGGCACCGGGGCCAGCTACTGGGCGGTAGGCGACAAAATCGGCATCGCCGTGAACGGCACCTTCGGAGGCCTCACGCTGAACCAGACAGTCTACGCCTTCATCCTGGGCTTCAACCACAACCAGAGCGTGGAGGGCAACGGTATCGACTTCCAGTTCGGAAAGACGGCGGACGGCAGAGACATCGCCTTTGTCCAGAGCTACGGCAGCACCGGAACCGGCTTCTGCATGAACACCACGAACACCAACTCCGGCGGGTGGAAAAACAGCCACATGATGAAGACCATCTGCCCCGCCTTCCTCAACGCCCTCCCGGCGGCGTGGCGGAACGCCATCAAAAACTGCACCAAGTACAGCGACAACTCCGGCGGCGGAAGCGACAACGCCAGCTACGTCACCGCCACCACCCAGAAGATCTTCCTGCTGGCGGAGTTCGAGGTACACGGCACCCGCTACTACGCCAACAGCGCGGAGCGGAACTATCAGAAGCAGTACGACTACTACAAAAACGGCAACAGCAAGGTCAAATACCAGCATAGCAGCACCGGCTCCGCCTGCTATTGGTGGCTGCGCTCGGTCCGTGCGACCGACGCGGCGGTCTTCTGCATTGTGAACACGGACGGGGGCGCGCACACCAACGGCGCCTACTATTCGCGTGGCTTCGCGCCGGGCTTTAAGGCCGCCTAATCCAAAAATCCGACACCCAGTGAAGCGGTGGGGGCGAAAGCCCCCGCCAGCGGAACGCAGACCAACGCCAGGGAAAGAGAGATCACGCCATGTCCGTTTACAAATCCCGCCGAAAAGACGCATCCGCCCAGTTCATCGCAGACGCCAGGGAGCTGCGCCGGATGACCGCCAGGGCCGTGAAGCGGTTCCCCAGCAGCTACCGGTACATCGTGACCAACGGCCTGCTGGAGATGGCCAGGGAGATCGTGGTCAACGCCGTGAAGGGCAACGCCGTGTACCTGCACAAAGACCTCCCGCAAGGGGACTTCGACCTGCGGCACCGGTACCTGAAGATGGCGGAGGTGACCGCAGACGCATACCTGGAGGAAATCACCTTTGCCTTCTCCCTTGTGGATGACGGGAACAGCTTCTTTAAGAACAAGGCCGAATACCAGAAGGTATTCAACGGCCTCACGACCCAGGGCAACACCGTCCTGAAGCGGCTGCGGAAGGTGATCGACTCGGACAAGGATCGCTGGCGGCGGTACCAGAAGGAAAAGACTGAGGCCACGCCGAAGCCCCCACCCAAGGCCACCGGCGGAGGGCAGCACACGCCGCCCCCGCCGCCCTGGCCACCCAACACATAAACCAATCCCATAAGGGCAAGCTCTGACGGCTCCGCCTGCAATTGGTGGCTGCGCTCGGTCAATGCGACCAACACGACGAACTTCTGCAATGTGAACACAGACGGGAGCGCGAACAACAACAACGCCTACAATTCGAATGGCTTCGCGCCGGGATTTAAGAAAACGTTACTGGGGCCAGAAATAGTAGCCAACGGCGAACCCGTGCCCCAAAACTTAAAGGAGAGCTTGCACCTTGGAGCCTGACCCAGACAGCTGGGCTTCATTCCTAAAATCGCCCCACGACACGATCCGCCCGGACGCTGCTTGCATGGCCGGGGAGTTTGGTGGGCACCAAACCGCAGCTTCAGACCGGAGCGGCGGGGCGGGCCTCCCCGGTTTCATTGGCGGACGTTACGCAGCTGCGCTGAAAAACCACCCCCAATGACGGGACAGGTGCCGGAAGTGACGCACCCGGCAAACCGCCCGCCGGAGGGGCCGTCTGTGCGTGGGGGCTGCGTCAGACCTAAACAGAGAGGGGACAGCCCCTTTGACAAGTGAAGAACGGCGGGAGGCCCGCTACCAGCGCCGAAAGGCGAAACGGGAGGCAAAGGCCCTGGAAACCACCGGAAAGAGCTTCGACGAAGTAATCAACTTCGGAAATATGGTGGAGGCCGGAAGGAAGTGCTGCGACGGCTCCCGCTGGAAGACCTCGACGATCCTATTTGAAACGCACCTCCTGCCGGAGTGCGCCGACATCGTGGAGACCCTCGCCGGGGAGAAGCGGCGGTTCAAGGGCTTTCACAGCTTCACCACCGTGGAGCACGGCAAGGCTCGTCAGATCGACGCCCTGCCTATCCAGGAGAGGGCGGGGCAGAAATGCCTGTGCCAGAACTACCTGACCAAAGCCTTCTCCCGGAGCTTCATCTCCACCAACAGCGCCAGCCTGGAGGGCAGGGGCATGGACTATGCCCTGGAGACCCTGCACCAGCAGCTCACCCGCCACTTCCACCGGTACGGCCTGGAGGGCGGCATCTACCAGTTCGACTTCAAGGGCTACTTCGGGAGCCTGCCCCACGATCTAATCAAGGCCAGGGCCAGACGGGTGATCCGGGACGATAGACTCTACCGGCTCTACTGCAGCTACATCGACGATTTTCTGAAGATGAAGACCGCAGACCCAAAGGCGAAGCGGAAACGCGGCGTGGGCCTGGGGAGCGAGGTCTCCCAGATCACCGCCCTGGACGCCGCCAGCCCCATCGACCACTACTTCAAAGACCGGCGGCGGGTGGAGGCCTATGGCCGGTACATGGATGACGGGTACGCCATCAGCCCCTCCCTGGAGGAACTGCGAGACCTCGACCGCTGCAACCACCTGCTGGCAGCAGACCTGGGCCTCACCCTGAACGACAAGAAATGCATCATCACCCCCTTCAAGCACCACAGCTTCACCTTCCTGAAGGTGCGATTCACGCTGCAGGAGAGCGGCAAGGTCACCATGAAGCTGAGCCGCCAGAGCATCAAGGCCATCCGGCGGAAGATGGACATCTTCAGGGCCTGGGTGACAGAGGGGCAGATGGACGCCGAAGACGCCATCCAGAGCTACCAGAGCTGGAGGGCACACGCGAAGCGGTGCGACAGCTACCGCACCCTGGAGGCCATGGACGTCCGCTTCACGTCCATGTTTGCGCCGGAGCTTCGGCGCAGGAAGAACAAATTCCCCTGCACCCTCCGGGCCAAGAAGACAAAGGCCGGGTGGGAGTACACCAGAATCACGCAGCAGGCCACCCAGGCCGCATAAGGAAGGAGCCGCCCATGGAATACATCGTCCACCACAGATGCCGGGAACTCTCCGCCGCCGGAGACAGACTGAACCTGCCATACGGCACCCGGCTGAACACCATCGGAGACTTTATCGCCACGGCGGAGGGCAGAGCGATCTGCTTCACCACCAGCGAGCTGGCGCACCGCTACATGGCCCGGAACGACGATGGCCGGGGCCTGGAGCGGGGCAAGGTCTCCTGGGCCATCGCCCACAGCCGGAGGGAACGCCGGAGCGATGACGGCAGGCACCGCCAGCGGTTCACCGACCGGGAGATCGAAATGCTGGAGCGGGAGTGGAGCCGCTACCTTGTGCCGGACGCAGAGACCATCCTATTCAACCACGCCTTCTTCGAGGCGGAGCCAGAGGAACTGCTCCCCCTTGCAAGGGCGCTCAACATCAAACCGTAAAAGGAGGACACCACCATGTACAAGATCATCAGCGCCGGGAAAATCGTCGCCCTCTGCGACGCCCCCAGGTACGTCACCAGGAACTCGGACACCGGGGCGCTGGTGGAGACCACTGCGGAGGACGCCATCGGCGTATCCGTGGCCGGGACGCTCTACAACCTGAACGGCGGCAGCGGCATCCCGGACGCACCGGAGGCCGTGGTCTCCGAGGTGGAGGGCGGCGAGATGGTATTCATCGCCATCTCCCAGGCCGACGCCGTCAGCACCACCAGCGGGATCGCCTTTGTCGCCATGGCGGAGGCCGGGACGATTGACGGCGTGACTGCCGGAGAACACGCCGACCTCTTCTCTCCGTGGGCCTATCCCGTCAACTACACCGTGGGCCGGATCCGGCGCTACACGGACGGGAAGCTGTATAAGTGCCTTCAGGCCCACACGTCGCAGGCGGACTGGACGCCGGACACGGCGGTGAGCCTGTGGGTGAGCATCTCAGACCCGGCGGAGGAATGGCCGGAGTGGTCTCAGCCCCTGGGAGCGCATGACGCCTACTCCAAGGGGGCAAAGGTGAGCCACAACGGGAAGCACTGGATCAGCGACCTGGACGCCAACGTCTGGGAGCCTGGGCAGTACGGATGGACGGAAGCCCCGGCGGAGGCCCAGGAGGAATGAGCAACCTGCAGATGATCGAGGCGCTCTGCACTCTCTGCGAGGAACAGAGCCGCATCATTCGGGCGATGGCCCTCCGGCTGGGGGAGCTGGGGGACACCGCCCTGAAGGACGAGATTGCAAAGGCGGACGCCCGATACCGCCAGATCATCGGAAGTGAGGAATGGCCCGACCCCTGCCCGGAAGGGAGGGAAGAAGCATGAGCCTACGAGAAGCCCTCGCAGGCGGCGGGGGGCTGCTCCTGCTGCTCCTGACGCTGGTGGAGATCGCCCCCATCAAGGTCAACCCCTGGTCTGCCCTGGCGAAAGCCCTTGGGAGGGCCATCAACGCCGACGTGCTGAAGGAGCTGGGGGCCGTGAAGCAGGGGCTGGCCGACCACATCCGCATGGACGATGAGCGCAACGCCGACGAGCACCGGGCCAGAATCCTCCGGTTCAACAATGAACTGCTCCGGGACATCCCCCACACGAAGGAGGAATTCATCGACATCCTGGCCGACATCGACTTCTATGAGCGGTATTGCGATGAGCACAAGGGCTACAAAAACAACCGGGCCTCCCACGCCATCGCCAATATCAGCAGGGTGTACGATGACCGGCTTCGGGAGCACGACTTCCTGGCTTCCTCATCCAACGAACGAGACACCGAAGACACACTCGACACATGAGAAAGGAGAAGCACCATGACCTTTGACATCACCCCCATCATCGAGGCGGTAGCCGCCCTCATTGCGGCCCTGATCGCCGCCGTCGTCGTCCCCTACATCAAGAGCAAGACCACCGCCCAGCAGCAGGCGGAGATCAACGCCTGGGTGAAGATCGCCGTGGCCGCAGCGGAGCAGATCTACACCGGCTCCGGGCGGGGGCAGGAGAAGAAAGCCTACGTCCTGGACTGGCTCCGGCAGCACGGGATCACCGTGGATGAAGCCAAGCTGGACGCCCTCATCGAGGCCGCAGTCTACGAGCTGAACAACAGCGGCATCATTCCCGTGATCAGCATCCAGGACGCAGCCGGAACCGAGGTGACCGCCGATGGGGAGGAAGCGAAAGCGTAGCAAGGCAGCGTCCCCCGTGAAGTTTTCCAAAAAGGTGGTCGTCGCCATCCTGGCGGAGGTGACCGTCTTCACGGTGGCCATGGTCGCGGTCTACATGAAAACCGGGGGGACGCCGGACACCCTCATCGTCTCCTTCTTCTCCTTCATCGGAGGGGAGGCCGGAGTGCTCGGCCTGATCCGATACGGAGATTCCAAGTACCCGAAGCAGGACGCAAACACCAGCACCGCCGACGGGGCCTCCACCGGCTCCGACGGCGGCGTCGGATAAAGAAAGGACACCTACCATGAGCAACAGCAAGCTGGCGAGCGTTACCCTGATCTCGCCCAACAAAAACAGCCCCAGGAACAAGCCTATCGACCGGATCAGCATCCACTGCTTCGTGGGCCAGGTGACGGCCAAGCGAGGCTGCGAGGTCTTCCAGCCCACCAGCAAAAAGGCCTCCTGCAACTACGTCGTGGGATACGACGGCAGCATCGGCCTGTGCGTCGACGAAGGGGATCGGAGCTGGTGTACCTCCAGCGCCGCCAACGACCACCGGGCCGTAACCATTGAGACCGCCTCCGACAACAAAGACCCCTACGCCGTGACCGACAAGGCCTACGCCGCCCTGCTGGATCTGGTGGAGGACATCTGCCGACGGAACGGGAAGACGAAGCTGCTCTGGCTCGGAGACAAGGACAAGACCCTGGCCTTCAAACCGGCGGCAGATGAAATGGTGCTCACCGTCCACCGCTGGTTTGCAAACAAGGCCTGCCCCGGCCAGTACCTCCTCGACCGGCACCCGGAGATCGCAGCGGAGGTGACCCGGCGTCTGGGCGGAGACGCCCAAACCTCCGGCACCGGCACCACCCAGGCCACGGACAACCTCTACCGGGTGCGGAAGACCTGGGCGGACGCCAAGTCCCAGGTGGGGGCCTACAAGAGTCTGGCCAATGCCAAGAGAGCGGTGGACAGCCACCCAGGCTACGCAGCCTTCGATGGCACCGGCAAGCAGGTCTACCCGGAGCCGGAGACCAGCTTCCAGCCGTACCAGGTGCAGGTCACCACGGCCAACCTCCGCATCCGCACCGGCCCCGGCACCAACTACGCCGCCACCGGCGGCTTCACCGGAGCTGGCGTTTTCACCATCGTGGAGGAAAGCCCCGGCACCGGCAGCACCGCCGGATGGGGCAAGCTCAAGAGCGGAGCCGGGTGGATCAGCCTGGACTACGCCAAGAAAATCTGAACAAAGGCCTCCTCGCGCTTCGGATACCCTCATGCGCGAGGGGGCCGCTTTACATTGGCCCCTGCTGGCCCCTGTGCGGCCCCGTGTGGGCCTTTTGCGTCCGGGGGCATAAAGAGACACCCCCACCGCCCTATGGCCGTCTTTTTTCCAATGGAAAAAAGCCAGAGGGCAGCGAGGGCGGCAGACCGTGGGCAAGGGCAAAAAGAAGGAGCGGCCAGCGACCCCGTGTGGAGCCGCAGCCGCTCACCTGCTCCGCCCCTTCAATAGAGGCTGATCGTGAACCCGTTGCGCTTCAGATAGGCATCCGCCTGGGCTTCCTGGGTGAAGGTGCGGGACTTCTTCTTCTGGCGATCCCTGCCCAGCACCACCGTGTCCCCTATGCCCTTGATGACCCACTGGAGCTTTCCGCTCTTTTGCACCAGGTTGAAGTAGACCATCTCGCCCTTTGCATTCGCCAGCTTCGCCATTGTTCATGCCTCCTCTTTCAGCGTCCACCCGGAGAGCAGCGGGTGGCACTCTTCATATTGCCAGCGGAGGAAACCCGCCAGGGACTCCGCCGTCATCGCATCGGTATCGCCCAAATTGTGATACCAGCTATTCACCAGGATCGCGTTAGGATCGGCAGCGACGATCCCTCGAAGTTCGTCGATGTTCCAGGGATTGATCTCCATGACCCCGGCTTTGTAGTCAGGATTCGGAAAGAAGTCTCTGGCCTCCCAGGAGCGGCCCTGCTTCCAAAGGGCAATCCAGCCGATACCGTCACGGGCCACGCCCAGCATCTCGCGGGAGCAATTTCTCAGACTTGCCATTTCAAAACCCTTTCTCGCCTGCCATCATCAGCGCCGGGAGGCGATTCCCGGTCGGACGGCCCAGGCCGGGCCGTTTCGGCTTAGTAGGTTTTGTGGGCGCTGCAGGCCATCGCGTGGATCGCGGAGGCGATGCAGCCCTCGATGGTCGGCCCGTCTTCCCAGTGGTTGGGGCCGACGAAGCGCCAGACCTTGGAGCCGTTCGGAATGACGCCCAGAACAGTCACCTTGCCATTCTCTTCATCCTGCAGGACTTCCACCGTGAAAGCCTCCTTTTCGCCGATGTAGTCCAAGTACCCCCAGCCGATCCGGGCAACGCCCTTCGTGATAGAGCGGATGCCCCAAGACCAATTCGGATCGGCCTGCCGCTCACGGGCCACCGCCGCCTTGATGGTCTCCCGATAGCTCCGAATATCCAGAGTTTTCATTCCTTCCATGTTTCAGCCCCCCGCTTTCAGTAGATAATCTCGTAGCCGTTGAACTTGAACTCGCTCGCCGCCTTTGCGGCCTCCGTCAGCTTGGCGGCAAAGGCCACGGCCTCTTCAGCCGGAACCGCCCCGATGGAGGCCCAGTTCACGCCCATGTTGATGGCCGGGGCATCCAGGGTGCCGCCCAGGTCGGTGATGAGGATGCACCGGTCGAATTTGCTCTGCAGCACCCGAAGCTCCATGCAGTACTCCCGATAAGTAACCTTCATTGGATTTCCCTCCTTCAGATTGCGAACCCGGCACACCGTGCGGTCTCCACGATGGCATTGTAGGTGCGCTTGCCGACGGTATCGTACCAGCGGTCTTTGTACTCCCGGCCATCCTTCTGGTAGCTGACGTGGCAGATGCCGGAGTTCCGGTTGACGAAGACCCGGACGGCGAAGGTTTCGAGGTAGGAGCCATGGAACGCCACCTCGACCTCCCTAGACCAGTCACGCTGGAGGATCACGCCGTTGCACTGCTGGATGGTCTCACTCTTGGATTCGACCTCGGAGAAGCCCTGGGCCTTGAGCATTTCGATCAGATTCGCTTTCATTTTCACTGCCTCCGTTCTTTAGGTTGAGTGTATATTACCACTCATACGAGTGGATTACAAGGGGCTAAACTATACAAATATCCACTCGAATGAGTGGTGATGTTGACGAATTGACATTACCACGCAAGCGAAGTATAATAGCGGTACAATTCAAACGGAGGTGAGCGGCATGAGACGCATAACCATGCGGGAGGATTTGACCCCCATCGACAAAAAAAGCATAGAGAAGGGGATCACCAGGGCGGAGCTTTCCAGGCGCAGCGGCGTCCCGGTTCGGACACTGGAGGGATGGTCGGCCAGGATCAGAACCAGCCCGAACGTCTACCAGCTCTACAAGGTGGCCCAGGTGCTGGAATGCCACATCGAGGATCTGATCGAACCGGAGCTGGCGGAGAAAGAAAGCGCCCCGGAGGAATAACCTCCAGGGCACGAAAGAGGCACCCGGCACGAAGCCGGATGCCTTTTGTTTTTAGCGCCGCCGGGGCAGCGGCAATGCCAGGATGAACACCGGGCCGACGAAGTAGATCGCCGTCCCCGGTTCGCCTGGCTCCCCGTTGGTGGAGCCGGGGGGAATCGAACCCCCGTCCGAAAGTGCATCCGCGGGGACTTCTCCGGGCGCAGAGAGTCCTTTTTATTCCCTCGTCCGAGCGTGGACGCTCACACTCACGGAGTCGGTAGCTTCATTATGCATGGTGCGCTCAAAGCTTTACGCACTCACGTTCGCCGCTAATCGACGCCTCGCTTCCGGGCCGCGGCCCTCCCGGAGGAGACGCTCACTGCTTAGGCAGCGAGAAGAGCAGTCTTATTGCTGTTCTTTAATTTATAATTGCCCGTTTTAAGGATGTCAGGCGCATCCGCCCGCTATCCCCGTTTCCGCACCCCCGTCGAAACCAGTACGGCCCCATATCGCAGCCGCCCCAAGTTGCCCCGGGGCGGTTCCTGCTCAGAACTTCTTCGGCTCGGGGTAATCTACGCCGAAGGTCTCCGCCGTCACGCGAGCCATGACCTGGGGCGTGTAGGGCGAGTCGTCAAAGGTAACCGGCGTCGCCGCTATCGCGTCCACGACGTCCATGCCCTCTATCACGCGGCCGAACGCCGCATACTCGCCGTCCAGGTGCTTCGCCTTGGCGTGCATGATGAAAAACTGACTTCCAGCCGTGTCCGGCATCATCGACCGAGCCATCGACAGAACGCCGCGCTCGTGCTTAAGGTCGTTCTTGAACCCGTTGTGCGTGAACTCGCCCTTTATACGGTAGCCCGGTCCGCCCGTGCCGACGCCCAGCGGGTCCCCGCCTTGAATCATAAAACCGGGGATTATGCGGTGGAAGGTGAGCCCGTTGTAAAAACCGCTCTTCACCAGGCTCAGGAAGTTGTTTACCGTGTTCGGCGCCACGTCGGGATAGAGTTCGCACTTTATTTTCCCGCCGTCCGCCATTTCGATGGTCACGATTGGATTCGGCATCATGAATTCCTCTCTTTCATCATTCTGTCCATATCCCGCCGGGCCTGACGTTCAGCCTCGGAGTCGCGCTTGTCGTGCAGCTTTTTGCCCTTGCAGAGGCCCAGCTCGAGCTTGACCCTGCCGTCCTTGAAGTAGAGCGAGAGCGGTATGAGCGCAACGCCGTCCTGCATGACCCGGGCGTTCAGCTTGCGTATCTCACGTTTGTGCATCAGCAGGCGCTTAGGCCGCATGGGGTCCCGGTTGAAGATATTGCCCTTTTCGTAAGGGCTTATGTGCAGACCGCGGGCAAACAGCTCGCCGTTTTTCACGGTGCAGAACGAATCCTTGAGGTTCACCGTGCCGGCCCGTATCGACTTTACCTCTGTGCCGAAAAGCTCAATGCCCGCTTCAAAGCGTTCAAGGACGAAGTAGTCGTGGAACGCCTTGCGGTTTTGCGCTATTTGTTTTATGCCCTGAGCGCGCGCCACGGCCTCGCCCCCTTCAACTGCGTATCTTAAATGAGTATACCACAGCTGTCAAGCGCGTAAAACCCTTTTCAGCCCAAGAAGGGCAGAGCGTAGTCCGCAATTTCCACAAGCAGACCGCCGACCGGCCTGGCTAGGATGAGAGTTCCCCCGGCAGCAGGGAAGAGCTCGAGCTCCATTCTGGGCCAGGGCTCCAGCCCGTCCATGAGCAGCGCCGCCCGCACCAGCGACGCAGCCTCGCCGGCGCTCCGCACCGGAGTATGTACATTCAGGGCCACGCAGCCCTGGCCAACCGTTTGAAGCTCCATGTTACCGCCTCCTTAAGCTATGATGTCCTGCGCCGCGCCCGGCGTCAAGTCAAAAATACTGGCATTGCGGCGCAATATATGGTAATATGGTGTGTGGACTGTAAACAATTGATCGGAGGCGTAAAAATGCTGTACGAAAAGAAAATAGATGGGTCAACGGTCTATGAGGGCGTAATAGTCAACGTCCGGCGGGACAGAGCAGAGCTGGTGAACGGCAGCGTCGTGGGCCGCGAGGTGGTCGAGCACCCCGGCGGCGTGGCGATAATACCTGTGGAGGAGGACGGGACGGTCTGGTGTGTGCGCCAGTTCCGTTACCCGATCGGCCGCGAGATGCTCGAGCTGCCCGCGGGCAAGCTGGAGCGCGGAGAGGACCCCTTTGAGTGCGCTGTGCGGGAGCTCTCCGAGGAGACCGGACTGACGGCGGATAAGTATGTGAACCTGGGCAGCTTCTGTACCTCGCCGGGCTTTTGCACGGAGGTCCTGCACATATATCTCGCGCTCGGCCTGCACAGGGGAGATATGCACCTCGACCCCGGCGAATTTTTGAATGTAGAAAAGTATAAGCTAGACGAGCTGGTCCGGATGGTCATGGCCTGCGAGATCGACGACGCAAAGACCATCATCGGCGTGCTCAAGGCACATAAATACCTGGAGGATACGAAATGAACAGGAAGGTGCTCATCGTCGATGACGAGCGTTCCATCGTCGATATTCTGCGCTATAACCTCGAGAAAAACGATATGACCGCCATCTGCGCCTATGACGGCGTCGAAGGCCTTCGCCTGGCCAGGGAAAGTGACCCGGACGTCATTCTCCTGGATGTGATGCTCCCTGGGATGGATGGCTTCGAGGTCTGCCGCACGCTGAGAGACGAGGGCAACAACGTGCCGATTATCATGATAACGGCGCGCGAGGAGGAGACGGACAAGGTGTTCGGCCTCGAGCTGGGTGCGGACGACTACATCACAAAGCCCTTTTCAATGCGCGAGCTGCTGGCCCGCGTGCGGACCAATATGCGCCGCGCGGCCTCCATGGCTCCCGCCGCGCCGGAAGAGCCGGGCGACCAGATAAGGATAAAGGATATCGTCATAGACCGTACAAGACGGGCGGTATACAAAAACGGACAGGAGCTGGAACTCACCCAGAGAGAGTACGAGCTAATAAAGTTCATGGCTGAGGACCCGGGCAGGGTCATGTCGAGGGAGGAGCTGATGGGCTCTGTCTGGCAGTACGACTACTTTGGCGACCTGCGTGCGGTGGACGTCGCGGTGCGGCGTCTGCGCGAAAAGCTGGAGGACAACCCCTCCGAGCCGGTGTACGTCATGACGAAGCGCGGCGCGGGTTACTATTTCGCTGATTGAGGAGCTGAGCATGAACCGGAGCCTTTATACGAAGCTCGTGCTCATTATCATCTTCATAATAATCGCTCTCACCGTCGTTACCGGCGTGTTTCTGACGCGAGGGGTGCGCAGCTTCTACCTTAACGAATTCTATGACCGGATGCAGGAGGTCTTTTCCAGCGTGGACCTCGCGGCGGAGCTGCGCGCGGACGCCGCGGCGGACGACCCACAGCATATGGACGAGGTCCTGGCGGCATACGCCGGGCGCCTCGGCATAGATACCGGCACGAGAAACTACCACATCCTTTCCGGAGACACCGGAGCCTGGATAACGGGCAGCACGACGCCGGAAAACGGGATAGAGATCACACCAAATATCATAACGGCGCTTTCCGGCGAAAGCGGTTACGCCAGCGACCCTTCCGCGGAATATATGGACGTGGCGCTGCCGATAGAGGGCGGGACCACGGGATACATCGTGTATATAATAGATAACCAGGCTACCATGCAGAACCTCAACAATCAGCTCCTGCAGATCATTCTGGAGGCAATGGGGGTCGGCCTCGTGATATCGGCGCTTTTGAGTCTGCTGCTGGCCAAGACGATGATCGCCCCGATACAAGACCTCACCCGTGCCGCAGAAAAGGTCGCCGGCGGAGATTTTACGGACAAGGTTGACAACGAATCCAAGGACGAGATAGGCGTTCTCACACGGACCTTCAACGACATGGCGGTCCAGCTGGAGGATACGCTCTTGGACCTGAAAAAGTCCGAGCAGATGCGGCGTGAGTTTGTCGCAAACGTTTCGCACGAGCTGCGCACGCCGATAACCAGCGTCAAGAGCTACGCCGAAACGCTCGAGGGCGAACCGGATATGCCGGAGGATACGCGCCAGCGCTTCCTCGGCGTCATCCTCAATGAGTCTGACCGGATGACGAAGATAGTCCAGGACCTGCTGACGCTCTCTCGCTTTGATGCGGGCAGCATTGAATTCAGCTTTGAGTATTTCAGCTTTGAGAAATCCGTGCGCGACGTCTATAACGCAATGCGCATGGAGGCGCAGGCCCACGAGCATGAGTTCTCGCTGGAGCTGGAGATACCCCTGCCCAAGGTCAGGGGCGACAAGCAGCGCATAGAACAGGTCCTCATCAACATGGTGTCCAACGCCATCAAATATACGAAAAACGGCGGGCGCATCAGCATGACGGCCGGCTGGAAGGACGATATGGCCTGGTGCAGCGTGAAGGACAACGGCATCGGCATTCCGCAGGAGGACGCGGAAAAGGTGTTCGACAGGTTCTATCGCGTGGATAAGGCGCGCAGCCGAGAGTCCGGAGGCACGGGCCTGGGCCTTTCCATAGCGCAGGAGATAGTGGTCAGACACGGCGGAAGGATAGAGCTGCAGAGCCGCCTGAACAAGGGTACGAGGATAACGATGTGGCTGCCCGTGGAGGGGCCGAAGGATGCGTGAGCCGGGTAAGAAGCGCGGATTATCTCGCCGCGCCGTAGGATTGCTGCAGGACGCGGTTATCGTGATACTGGTCGCGGTGGCGGTGCTGCTGGCGACAAGCGGAGGCACCCTTGACCTGAGCGGCAAGCTGGACCAGGCGGTGCAGGGCAGTTCCAGCCCAAGCGGCGCGGGAGGCTATTCGGAGGCTGCAAAGCCCCTGAGCTTCATGCTGACTCCGGAAACGGGCGTTCACTGCTCGGTCATGTATGACGGAGACGCCCTGGAGCTGGCGTATGAGCGGTATTCGACGACGCTCGCAGAGGCGCTGGGTTCCTCCGGGGCGCCGGAGAAGATAGACTGGGAAAGCTGGGAGTCGGCGCTGCACGGCACAGGAATATACTTTGACTATTACGGTGATTTCCAGCTCTCCATACTGGCGATCTGGCTCGGGACAGAGATAACCGGAGAAGCGGCAGGACATAGCGCAAGGCGATTTTGCCTTTCTGTCGAGGGAGATGACGTATACCTGTACTACATCCGTGAGCGAGGCACATATTCAGCCTACCGCTGCGAGACTGCGGTGCCGGCGAGCCAGCTCATGTCCCGGCTCGTGGAGTGCAAGCCTAACGGAGCGGAGTTCAACTTTGAACTGGACCGCCCTTACTACGGCGTGGACAGCTATTCGATAATCGTGCAAGGAGATCTGAGACTGCCGTCGGTGTCCTCGGAGAACTCGCTGCATTCGGCAAACACGAACGAGCTCATGAGCACGCTGGGGATGAACCCATATCTTGCTCTCAGCTATCCGGAATCGGACGGCGGCAGCGTCATGATAGAGGGAGAGGCGACCCTGCGCCTGGGCGCGGACGGGGAGCTGCGTTTCAGCCGACGAATAGCCGATGAAGAGGGCGACGTTGCACGCCTTTCGCCGTCGGACGCTATTGAATTTGCCAGAAGGCTTGTGGACGATATGGCTGGGAACAGCTGCGGAGAAGCGGAGCTGTGGCTGAGTTATGCATATTTTGACCGGGAGAGCGAGGAATACACTTTCCGTTTCGACTATGTTCTGAACGGCTTGCCGGTCAGCATATCCGGACGCGAGAGCGCAGTGGAGCTGCATATACGAGGCAAAACGGTGAGTTATGCCAGTATACTCTTCAGATCTTACTCCACGACCGGGGCTATGGAGACTCCTCTGCCCGCATATCTTGCCCTGACACTGGTGGAGGCTGACGGGGGCGGAGAGCCTGTCCTCAGCTATTCGGATGACCTCGAGCGTGTCAAGATAGACTGGATAAGGTAGGCAGTATGGACTCGATCAAAGTCAAAAACTTCATAATTCTGGTGCTCGTGATAGTGAACACCGTACTGCTGGCAGTCATACTCACAGACAGCGCGCGGGGGACGGAGCTCAGACGGGAAGCTGTCGAAGGCGCTGTACAATTGCTGAGCGAATATGGCATCAGCGTTTCAGATGACGCGCAGCTTGGCGAGCGCAGTCTGAGCGTATATACTGTCACGCGCAGCGAAGAGAGCGAGCGCGCGACGGCGGAGGCGCTTTTGGGCGAGGTCAGCATGACGGACCGCGGCGGCGGCATCATGTACTATAGCAGCCCGATGGGAGAAATGACTTTCAGGGCTACCGGCGGTGTGGACTTGCAGTATTACGGCATCACTGCCCCGAAAAGCGACGACCCGGAAAAGACGGCGCTGGAGATGGCAAAGAAACTGGGAGTGACCGTCCGGAACTCGGAGGACAGCGTGTCGGTCAGCGTGAAAGAGGACGACTCGACAGTCGTAGAGGTGTGCTGTTCCTTCATGGGGGCGCAGGTAGTGAATTGCCGGCTGAGCTTCACATTCAAATATGGCAAGCTCCTGAGCCTGAGCGGTACTAGGCCGCTCAGCGAAGTCACGTCCGAGAGCATGACAAATGTCATCGACGTGCCGACCGTGCTGATGCGTTTTATCGAGCTGACGCAGGAAAAAGGCCATGTTTGCAGCGTGCTGGAGCAGTTGGAGCTTTGCTTTTTGCAGAGTTCATCGGCCTCCGGCGGCGGCAGCCTGAGTCCGGTGTGGCGCATTTCAACGGACACGGGCGACTTCTATATCAATGCTCAAACAGGGAAAGAGGAGTCGGTCAGCTAATGCGCTTGAATAATTGGCAGCCATGTGTTAAAATGACATGTTAGTATGGCGTCCGAAGGGATAAAATATCTGTAAACTCTATCCGGCGGCACGCGCGTGGCGCCCACGGAAGGTGAGATTATTTGGATAAATATGTAATCAAGGGCGGCAAGCCTTTATATGGCGAAGTGGAGGTAAGCGGCGCAAAAAACGCTGCCGTGGCGATAATCCCGGCTGCCCTGATGGTCAACGGGACCTGCCGCCTGGAGAATATACCCCAGATAAGCGACGCGGATATGCTCATGACGATCCTCGAGCACCTGGGCGCGAAGATAAAGCTCGTGAACAGGAATGCTGTGGATATCGACTGCACGGACGTCCGGTATACGGACGCGCCGTATGACCTTATGCGCAAGATCCGCGCGTCCTACTATCTTATCGGCGCAATGCTGGGGCGTTTTGGAGCCGCAAAGACGACGATGCCCGGCGGCTGCAACTTTGGAGTAAGGCCCATAGACCAGCACATCAAGGGCATGACCGCGCTGGGCGCGGATGTTGAGGTATCGGGCGGCTTCGTCTATGCCAAGGCGATAGACGGCAAGCTGCACGGGACGCGGATATATCTGGACAAGGTCTCCGTGGGAGCAACGATGAATATAATCCTGGCGGCGTCCATGGCGCGCGGCAGGACTGTCGTAGAAAACGCGGCCAAGGAGCCGCATATCGTCGACTTGGCGAACTTTTTGAACTCGATGGGCGCGGATGTGCGCGGCGCGGGTACCGATTCCGTCAAGATAAACGGCGCGGATAGTCTCCACGGCGGGACGTATACGATAATCCCGGACCAGATAGAGGCCGGGACGTATATGGTCGCTGCGGCGGCGGCGGGCGGCGAGGTCAAGATAAACAACGTCATACCGCGCCACCTCGAGTCTATCTCCGCCAAACTGCGCGAGATGGGCGTCACGGTCATCGCGGGCGAGGACTCGGTGACGGTCAAGAGCTCGGGCAGGCTGCGCAAAGTAAATATAAAGACCATGCCGTATCCCGGCTTCCCGACGGATATGCAGCCGCAGTTCGCGGCGGCGCTTTGCCTTGCCGGCGGCATGAGCACAATAACGGAGGGCATCTACGACAACCGCTTCAAATACCTGACGGAGCTGCGCAAGATGGGCGCACAGGTGCAGGTAGACGGGCGTACCGCTCTCATAGAGGGCGTGGACAAGCTCTGCGGCGCACCCGTGGCTGCCTGCGACTTGCGCGCGGGCGCGGCGATGGTCATTGCCGGCCTCAGCGCCGAGGGGACGACGGAAGTCGAGGACGTACACTATATCGAGCGCGGCTATGAGAACCTTGTCGGCAAGCTGCGCGGCCTGGGCGCGGACATCGCGCTTGTCCACTCCCCGGATGAGCCTGAGAGGGTCAAGGCGGCGAACGCGGGCTGAGATGCGGATATCTGTTTTTGCCAGCGGCTCCACCGGCAACTGCACTCTGGTGCAGGCGGGCGGAGAGCGGCTGCTGATCGACGCGGGCATTTCGCTCCGGCGCATGTGCGCGTTCCTGGCGGGGGAGGGGATTTCCCCCTCGGAGCTGAGCTGCGTGCTCATCACACACGAACACACTGACCACATATCCGGCCTCGACATGCTCACAAAAAAGCACGGGACCAAGGTCGTGGCGCCCAGGACCGTGGCGGCGCGGCTGAGGGGAATGTTGCCCGGCGTCGAGGACTACATAGAGGTTATCAGGGCGGGGGAGAGTTTCCACATAGGTGAGGCCGAAGTCCGCGCCTTTCGCACCCTGCACGATACGGACGAGAGCGTGGGCTACAGGATAGAGGCTGAAAGCAGCTTCGGCCTGTGTACGGACCTCGGCTGCCTGACGGACGAGGTGCTTGAGGCGATGTCGGGCGTGGAGCTGGCGGTCATTGAGTCCAACTACGACGAAAGGATGTTGTGCGACGGGCCGTACCCCGTGTATCTGAAACGCAGGATACTTTCCGGACACGGGCATTTGTCCAATGATGAGGCCGGAAAACTGGCGGTCCACCTGGCGCGCAACGGTGCCCAAAGCCTGATACTGGGCCATCTGAGCAGGGAAAACAACCGGCCGGAGCTGGCGCTGAACGCCGTAAGGACCGCGCTCAGGGAGGCAGGGGAGAACCTGCGGCTCGCTGCCGCGCCGCCCTTAGGAGTTGTGCGCATGGAGGCGCTGGAACGATGCCGGGCCTGACGTTTATTTTTGTCGGCAGGATGCGGGAACGGCATTATACCGCAGCGTTCGAGGAATACTTCAAGCGGCTCGGCGCTTTTGGGAAGCCGGAGCTCAGGGAGATAGCAGAAGAGCGCCTCCCGGAGCAGCCCTCCGAGCGCGAGATCGCTCAGGCGCTCAAACGTGAGGCTGCGGAGATACTCAAGGCCGTGCCGAAGGGCGCTTATACAGTCGCGCTTTGCGTGGAGGGCAAGGCAATGTCCAGCGAGGAGCTTGCTCAAGCCCTGGAAGGGCAGGCAAGGCTCTGCTTTATCATCGGCGGCTCGTTTGGACTGGACGAGTCTGTAAAAGCTGCCGCGGACCTGCGGCTTTCGATGTCAAGGATGACCTTCCCGCATCACCTTGCTCGGGTGATGCTTGCGGAACAGGTCTACAGGGCGTTCACCATCCAGAACGGCGGACGCTATCACAAGTGAGGGGGATACAGTCAGTGGAGGGGCACAAGCTAGACTGGGCACGCGATCTGCCCGGAAAAATGGCAAAAAGATGGCCGAAGGACGAGAATGGGGAGTATGTCGCCGCGGCGTTTCTGACCACCTGCTCCCAGCTCGACATGGGCGACGCCATCGTTACTGGGATGCTGGACTCCTTTGACATCCCGTATGTTAAGAAATTCCCGCATTACGGCGGTTTTGGCAATCTCATGCTGGGTGTGAGCGCGGAGGGACTGGATATCTTCGTGCCGGAGACTATGCTTGAGGACGCTAGGAACATACTTGAAGGAGAGTCAGAAGATGAAGAGGAGCTATAAGGAAGAATACCAGTATTGGCTGGACAGCCCCGCGCTCGGCGAAGAGGAGTGGAAAGAGCTCTCTTCGATAGCCGAGGACGAGAAAGAGATAGAAAGCCGCTTCTTTGCGCCCCTGGAGTTTGGCACGGCCGGCCTGCGCGGCGTGATGGCTACCGGGCTCAACCGAATGAACATCCACGTCATCCGCTGGGCCACCCAAGCCTTTGCAACAGTCGTCAAGGCCGAGGGCGAGGAGGCCTGCAAGAAGGGCGTGGTCATCTGCTACGACTGCCGTCTCAACAGCGAGAAGTTTGCCCGTGAAGCCGCGGGCGTGATGGCCGCCAACGGTATCCGTGTGCGCATCTTCGACGCGCTGCGGCCCACGCCGGAGCTTTCCTTCGCCGTTATCCACTACGGCGCCACGGCGGGCATCAACATTACCGCCAGCCACAACCCGAGAGAGTATAACGGCTACAAGGTCTATTGGTCCGACGGCGCTCAGCTGCCCCCGCAGCACGCCGCTGCCGTCGCTGAGGAGATGTCGAAGATAGACATTTTCCACGACGTGAAGCGCCTGAGCTTTGACGAGGCCATGGCTTCCGGCCTGGTCGAGGTAATAGGCGCTGAGACTGACGAGGCCTTCCTCGAGAATGTCATGGCCATGTCGATAAACAAGGCCGTGGTCGAGAAGGTCGCGGACGAGTTCAAGATAGTCTATACGCCCTTCCACGGTGCGGGCTACAAGCTGGTGCCGGAGGCGCTGAAGCGCCTGGGCGTCAAGCACCTGTACGCCGAGCCGAAGCAGATGGTCATAGACGGCAACTTCCCGACTGTCGTAAGCCCCAACCCGGAAAACCCGGAGGGCTTCTACCTGGCGGTGGACCTCGCCAAGCAGGTCGGCAGCGACCTCATCATCGGTACCGACCCGGATTCGGACCGCGTCGGCACGATGGTCCGCGGCAAGGACGGGGAGTACAGGACGATAACCGGCAACCAGATGGGTGTCCTGCTGCTCGACTACATCATCACCGCCAAACGCGAGACAGGCACCCTGCCGAAGAACGCCGCCTTCCTCAAGACTATCGTTACGACGAACATGGGCCGCGAGATAGCTGAGAAGAACGGTGTCCACGTGGACGAGACCTTCACCGGCTTCAAGTTCATGGCCGAGAAGCTGGCCGAGTACAAGCGCGACAACAGCTATGAGTACATCCTCGCCTACGAGGAGAGCTACGGTTACATGATGGGCGACTATGTCCGCGACAAGGACGCGGTCACGGCCTCCATGATGATAGCCGAGATGGCAGCCTACTACTTCTCCAAGGGCATGACCCTCGCGGACGCGCTGCAGGGCCTGTATGAGAAGTACGGCTGGTTCATGGAAAAGACCCTGAACCTTGTAATGCCCGGCCTGGACGGCCTGGAGAAGATGAAGCAGCTGATGGCAAGCCTCAGGGCGAAGCCCCCGCGCGAGATCGGCGGGGCGGTGGTCATGGGCATGCGCGACTACCAGAGCGGCACAGTCTCCGTCGCGGAGCTGGGTGTCGTCGGCAAGACGCATATCGCGGGCTCAAACGTGCTCTACTTCGAGCTTGAGGACGGCACTGCCTTCATAATCCGCCCCTCCGGCACCGAGCCGAAGATCAAGGTCTACATTCTCGCCCAGGGCTCGGACAGCGCGGACTGCGAGAGCAGGGTCGCAAAATATACCGAGTACGCGGAGAGCCTCAAGAGCTGACAAATGAAAGAATATCTGAAAATCCTATGGGCCTTCATTAAAGTGGGGGCCCTTACCTTCGGCGGGGGCTATGCAATGCTGCCCATCCTGCAGAAGGACATAGTCGAGCGCTACGGCTGGGCCAGTGAAGAGGAGATCATGGATTACTACGCCATGGCCCAGTGCCTGCCCGGCATAATCATGATCAACACCTCCGCCTTCATCGGCCGGAAGCACAAGGGTACGCTCGGAGGCATAGTCGCGGGAGTGGCCTCCGCTCTGCCCAGCCTCATCATAATAACCGTCATCGCCATGTGTCTGAACGCCTTTGCGGACTACCCCGTTGTGAAAAACGCCTTTGCAGGTATCCGCGTCTGCGTCGTCGTGCTCATCGTGAACGCCGTGGTGAAACTGTGGAAGAGCGCCATAGTGGACTGGATGAGCCTCGTATTCATCTTCCTGCCTGTGTGCGCGCTCTCGCTGTTCACGAAGATATCTCCGGTCATCCTCGTCGTCGCGGCGGCGGTGCTCGGCATCCTGTTCAGCCTTCTCAAATGGCACAGGTCCGGAAAGGAGGCGGGCAAGTGAAAGAACTGCTGCTGTTCTGGGAGTTCCTCAAGATCGGCCTCTTTTCCGTAGGCGGAGGCATGGCCACGCTGCCCTTCCTCTATGACCTGTCCGACAGTACGGGCTGGTTCACACATGCCCAGCTCGCGGATATGCTTGCTGTCAGCGAGTCTACGCCGGGGCCGGTGGGTATCAACATGGCCACCTACGTCGGCTATAAAGTAGGCGGATTCGGCGGGGCGCTGTTGGCAACCTTGGGCGTGATACTGCCCGGCACTGTGATAGTGCTCATAATAGCCAGTATGCTGGACAAGTTCAGGGGCAACAAATATGTGGATGCCGCATTTTACGGCCTGCGCCCGGCCTCGACGGGCCTCATCGCCGCGGCGGGCGTCTCCGTCGTGAGCATCGCGCTGCTCAATACGAGCCTCTATGCAGCAACGGGGAACCTGCTGGACCTCATATCCGTCAAGGCGGTCATACTCGCCGCTGTGCTTTGGGTGCTGACGAACCTGGTGAAGCCGACGAAGAAGCTCCATCCCGTCGTGTTCATAGCGGCGTCCGCGGTCGTGGGGATAGTGTTTTCATTCGCCGGGGCCTAGAGTGCAAGCGGAGCCAGGACGAGAACCAGAACAAAAGAGAATACTGCACTCATGCACCGCCCGGCAAAATGCCGGGCGGTATTCATTTCCCCAACGACGGCGGAGGTCTGGAAATGCACGGAGAGTCCGCCCCAGCCGATGATCAGAGCGCAGAGCGCGAGGTTCAGCGGCGTCACCGCGAGGCCGCGCATGGCGCCTACGCCCCCACCGAGTTCAAAAAAGCCCACCATGAGCGCACGGGCTGCGGAGATCTCAAGTCCGGTGGCCTGTGATAGGTCGAGCGCGAGCGAGGGCAGAAAGCCCACCGCGTCCAGAACGGCGACGACGACGCCGAAGGCCACGACAAAGCCGCAGACGTTCAGCATATTCCGCACGGAGGCCAGGACGGCGGCAGAGATCGCGCCCTCACAGATGGGGGAGGGCTCGGGCCGGGTGAAGGAGCGGCTGCGGTGTCCGAAGGATAGCAGCAGCCCGGAAAGCAGCGCAGCGAGGATGTGGCAGACGTACAGCAATATGCCGGCCCTCGCGGAGCCGAACACACCCGCGCCCGCGGCTCCAAGCATGAAGGCCGGGCCGGAGTTGTTGCAGAAGCCGAGGAGCCGCTCGCCCTCGGCCCTGGAGAGCTCGCCGCGCCGCACCAGACCCGCGACCGAGGCTGCGCCGAGCGGGTATCCGGCCATGAGTCCCAGGACGAGCGACGCGCAGCCGGGACCCGAGACGCCGAAGAGCCGAGACATCAGCGGTGCGGCGAGCCTGCCGAGCCGAGAGGGCAGGCCCAGCTCCTGGATGAGCGCGGATATGACGAAAAAGGGGAAGAGCGAGGGTATCAGTACCTCGGCACAGAGCGCGAGCGAGCGCCTTGCACCGTCCATGGCCTCCGCTGAGCAGGTGATGAGTGCAAGCGCGGCGGCGACGGCGGCGAGTGCCGCGAGAGCGGAGCCGCTTTTTTTCATGTGACCGCCTCCCGAAAAAACTTGTCTCAGAATTATATTTGCGGTCGGGACATAAAATCACTTTACGGGGGTGATGTTATGCCCGGCAAGGGCTTCCGGGAGGAGATTGCAGACAGGTTGGAGCTTCCGGCGGGCGCGGCGGGGCTTGTGAAGCTGACGGTCATGGGCCGGAGCCGCGCGCTGATCGAGGACCACCGCGGGCTCGCGGGCTACACCGGTCAGCGTATAGACGTGAACGTGGGCAGAGGCCGCCTTGTCATACACGGCGAGGCGCTCAGGCTCAAGGCGATGGACAGAGAGGCCCTGCTGGTCACGGGGCGTATACTCTCGGTGGAATTTGAATGAGGCCGCCGCGTTTCATGCTGCGCGGCAACGTGTGGCTGGAGGTGCAGGGCGCAGAGCCCTCTCGCTTTCTTAACCGACTGGCGGAGGCGGGGCTGGCGTTCTGGGATGCGGAACCGGAGGACGACCTCACTTTGCGCTTGGCTGTGAGGACCAGGGACCTCGAGGCGGCGAAGAGCCTTGCGGCGCGCTGCCAGTGCACCGTGACGCCGCTGAAGCTGCGCGGCGTGCCGGCGGTGAGACGGAAACTGCGCCGGCGCGTGACGCTTATGGCGGGGCTGGCGGTTTGTTTTGCGCTGCTGGCGCTTTCAAGCCTCTTCGTCTGGGACATAGAGGTGGAGGGCAACGAAAAACTCACAAAAGGCGAGATCCTGCGCGCCCTGGCGGAGAGCGGCGTGAAGCCGGGCTCGTTTTGGCCATCCTGGTCGGCGGACACGATAAAGAACGAGGTCATACTCAGATTGCCGGAACTGGCCTGGGTGGGCGTGAGCGTGGACAGCTCGCGCGCGACGGTGCGGGTCAGGGAGCGGGACGAGGCCCCGGAGCTGCGCGACAACGACGAGCCTCATTCTGTGACCGCGCGAAAAACGGGCATAATAGAGAACATACAGGTCTATCTGGGCGCTCCTCTGGTGCAGGCCGGGGACGCGGTACTGGAGGGCGAGACGCTGGTCACGGGCCGCGTGGAGAGCGGGCTCGGTACGGTGCGCTATGTCCATGCCTCGGCCAAGGTGGAGGCGCGCACATATTACGAACTCACCGCAGCTGCTCCGCTAGTCGCAAACAGGATGGTGGAGCGTTCTGGCCATACGCGCTGGGCGCTGGTCCTGGGCGGCGGGCGGCTGAACCTCTACCTCGGCGGCTCCGAACTGCCGGAGGGCTGCACGAGGGAGACGACGGAATACAAACTTGAGTGGCCGGGCGTCTTTAGTTTGCCCGTAGCACTTGTGCGGGAGCAGATTTTGGAGTATGATGTTATAGCTGAAACTGTGGACAGAGATGAGCTGGAGGAGAAACTGCAGCTCAGGCTTTCGGAAGAACTGGAACGCCTGCTGGGCGACAGGGGAGAGGCCCTGTCCCAGACCTGCAGCGCGAGCGAGAGAGGCGGCATGTTGTATGTGACGCTACGTGCCGAGTGCCTGGAGGACATCGCCGTAGAGACCAGGGCGGAATAGATACGAGGTGTACAAATGATAGAGAGAACCCTGCCTATAGACAGGATGGAGAACGTAATAAGCGTGTTCGGGTCCTTTGATCAGAACCTGCGCATAATCGAGACGGAGCTGGGCGTCCGTGTGACGGACCGGGACGACCAGCTCCGCATAAGCGGTGAAGCCGAGGACGTCATGGCAGCGGAAAAGGCGATAAACGGCCTTTTGCAGCTGGCCTCGCGCGGAGAGGCGATAGACGCACAGAACGTGAGGTATATATTGAAGCTCGTGTCCGAGGGCAGGGAGGCCAAGATCTCCGAGCTCTCCGGGGACGTTGTTTGCATAACGGCAAAGGGCAAGCCGATAAAGGCCAAGACCCTGGGTCAGAAGGCCTATGTGGACGCGATGAATAAAAATACGATCACGCTCGGCATCGGACCCGCCGGTACGGGCAAGACCTACCTCGCCGTGGCGGAGGCAGTGGCGGCGTTCAGGTCGGAGAAGGTGAACAGGATAATCCTCACGCGCCCTGCGGTGGAGGCTGGTGAGCGCTTGGGCTTCCTCCCCGGCGACCTGCAGAGCAAAGTGGACCCCTACCTGCGGCCCCTCTACGACGCGCTCTTTGAGATGCTTGGGCCGGAGACGTATAACAAGTACCTCGAGCGCGGCAACATAGAGGTCGCGCCGCTGGCATATATGCGCGGCAGGACGCTGGACGACAGCTTTATCATACTCGACGAGGCTCAGAACACCTCGCGCGAGCAGATGAAAATGTTCCTCACGCGCATAGGCTTCGGCTCGCGGGTGGTCATCACCGGCGACGTGACGCAGATAGACCTTCCGGGGGACAAGGTCTCGGGCCTGAAGGAGGCGATGCGCGTCCTCAAGGGCATAGACGACATCGCCATCTGCAAGCTCACCGGCGCGGACGTAGTGCGGCACGAGCTGGTACAGAAGATAATCGAGGCCTACGAAAAGGACGAAAAGCGCCGCAATCCCCCGCCCAAGCTCGACCCTGCGAAGTTCAAGAGGAAGAAATGAAGGATAGGGAGATAATAAAGCAATATTACGACGCCGCTCCGCAGGAGGAGTGGGCGCGGCTGGAGCAGAACCCCTGGGAGTTCCGTATAAACTGCGTCTGGTTTGACAGGTATATTCAGCCCGGAGAACGTGTGCTGGACCTTGGCGGAGGTCCGGGGCGGTATTCTATCCACCTCGCCAAGCGTGGGGCGGAGGTCACGCTCGTAGACCTTTCCGATGGGAATGTCGAGCTTGCAAGGGAAAAGGCTCGGGAGGAGGGCGTGATGATAGAGGCCCGGCAGGGTGACGCGCTTGACGCGGCCTCGCTGCCCGAGGGGCCTTTCGACCATGTGCTCTGTATGGGTCCGCTTTACCACCTGCTGGCGCGGGAGGAGCGGCTCAAGGCGATAGAAAACTGCCTTGCGAGGCTCCGGTCCGGCGGAAAGCTGTACGCGGCTTTCATCTCGATATACTCGGACATGATCTACCGCCTGGGCAGACTCGACAGCTGGCCGGAGGGCATACTGGGCATAGACGGCAGCGAGGCCGAGCGCAAGTATTACGCAGCGCTCAGGGCTGGTGGAGAGTATGCGGGCGACGCATTCACAAGGGCTTATTTTACGAACCCGGAGCAGATACTGCGCCATTTCGAGGGCTTTCCGCTGCGGCAGCTGCATCTGCTGGGCAGTGAGGGCCTGCTTGCCGCGAGGCAGGGCTGGTTCACGCTCAATGAAGAACAGCGGGAGGCCTGGCTGCGGCTGTCCCTGGATGTCTGCGAGAAGCCGGAGTTCTTGAGCTGGTCTGAGCACCTGCTGTACATAGGTGAAAAGCTGCGGTAGGTGTTGGGCTCGCACAAAAAGTTTCCCCCTGTGCGAGGGAGACTGTCGGCGGAGCCGACTGAGGAGCAGCTCTGGACCCTGCCGCCTTTCGAAAAAACGGTAAAAACTTCAAATGCGCGCTTTTCTCGCGCACCATGCACCGGGAGGACAGACATATGACACTTGAAGAAGCCAGAAGAAACCTCAAAGACCTGGAACTGCGTGAGTTCGCATACAACCACGCGGCGGGGATGTTGTATTTTGACGGCGTCACGGCGGCGCCGAAGGGGACTTACGTCTCGCGCGGCAAGACGCTCTCCGTGCTCAACGAGGAGATATACAAGCTCTCGAGCAGCGAGGCCGCGCACGAGACGCTCCGCGTGCTCTCGGAGCGCATGGACGAGCTCACGGAGCCCGAGCGCCGCATCGTCGAGCTGCGCGAAAAAGCCCTGCGTTTCCGCAGCCGCGTGCCCATGGACGAGTACGTCGCCTACCAGGAGCTGCTCAACGAATCCGCCACCGTCTGGCGCGAGGCCAAGGCGAAGTCCGACTTCGCCCTCTTCCAGCCCGTGCTGGAGAAGATCGTCGCCGCCAACCGCCGCTTCGCCGGGCTCGTCGAGCCCGACAAGGATGCCTACGACTTCTGGCTCGACAACTACGAGGAGGGCATGACCCAGGAGTTCTGCGACAGCTTCTTTGCCAGGCTCCGCGAAAAGCTCGTGCCGCTCATAGCCCGCGTCGGCGCGGCGGAGCAGCCGGATACGTCGCTGCTGGACGTCCGCTTCCCGCTGGACAAGCAGGCTGAGCTCTCGGCCTGGCTCATGCGCTTTCTGCGTCTCGACCTCGACCGCTGCGGCTTGACGACGACGGAGCACCCCTTCACGATAGACTTTTCACGGCACGATGTCCGGATAACGACGAAGTATTATGAAAACGCCTTCGCGTCGTCCATGTTCAGCGTCATACATGAGGGCGGACACGCGCTCTACGAGCTTGGTACGTCGGAGGACTACGCTTTCACGCAGCTTGGACGCGGCGTGTCCATGGGCGTACACGAGAGCCAGTCGCGGTTCTATGAGAACATAATCGGCAGGTCGAAGGCCTTCTGCTCTCTGGCCTGGCCGGAACTCGTGAAGCTCTGCCCGGAACTTGGGCGATATGACGCGGAGCAGTTCTGGCGCGCAGTGAACTCGGCAAAGCCGGGACTCATCCGCATCGAGGCGGACGAGCTCACCTACAGTTTGCACATCATGGTGCGTTTCGAGCTCGAGCGGGCGCTGCTCCACGGCGAACTGGAGGCAAAGGACTTGCCCTCGCATTGGAATGAGCTTTACAAAAAATATCTCGGCGTGGACGTGCCGGACGACGCGCGCGGGGTCCTGCAGGATTCGCACTGGTCCGGCGGGCAGCTCGGCTACTTCCCGAGCTACGCGTTAGGCAGCGCCTACGGGGCGCAGCTGCTGGCGCAGATGCGAGAGAGCGTGGATGTGGACGCCGCCGTCGCCTCGGGCGATATCTCGCCGGTGAACTCTTGGCTGTGTGAACGCATCTGGAAATACGGCTCGCTCAAAAAACCCTCGGAGCTCATGCGCGGGGCGTTGGGCGGCGAGTTCGACCCGAGCTACTATACGGATTACCTCGAGGCGAAGCTGTGCGAGGTGTATAGGCTCTGATGGATGTGAAGATCATGCTCAACCGCTCGAGGCCCGGCCTCGGCCACAATGAGGCACGGCGGCTGATACAGCGGGCGATATCCGCGGCGCTCCGGGAGGAAAAGGTCCCGGACGATTGCGAAGTCAGCGTCCTGCTGACGGACAATGAGGGCATTCACGAATTGAACCGCGATTACCGTGGCGTGGACAGGCCCACGGACGTGCTGAGTTTCCCGGCAAATGAGCTTTCAACCGGGGAGTTTGACGCGGACCTGTGCGAGAGAGACCCGGAGACGGGGCGGGTGTTCCTCGGTGACATGGCGATTTCCCTGGAAAAGTGTGAGGCGCAGGCCGAGGAGTTCGGACACAGCTTTGAGAGAGAGCTGATGTACCTGACGGTCCACAGCACGCTCCACCTGCTCGGCTACGACCATGTGGACGAGGCGGAGATGAAGCGCCAGATGCGCGGGAGAGAGGATGTAATAATGTCAAGGCTCGGTATCTGAGCCTTTTGGGGAGAAAGAGAGAGGTATGAAAAAGGGTTCCGCCGCCGTGCTCCTAAGCTATGTGCTCTGGGGCGTATTTCCGATTTATTGGAAGCTCCTTGCAGACGTGGACTCCGTGTATGTGCTGTGCTGCCGCCTGGTGTTTTCGCTGTGCGTAAGTCTGGTCGTGGTGCCGCTCTGCGGCAAGTGGGGAGATGCGATGCGCGTCCTGAAGGACAGACGGCTCCGGCGTTATATGCTGGCCTGCGGGCTGTTCATCAGCTTCAACTGGGGAGCGTTCATCTATTGCGTGGCATCCAACCGGGTGCTGGACGCGAGCTTGGCATACTATATCAATCCGATACTGGCCATACTTGTCGGTTTCATCGTGTTCCGCGAGAGGCTGAACGCCTCGCAATGGGTGGCGGTGGCGCTTGCCGCGGCGGGCGTAGCGGCGCCGATGGTGATGGAGGGCGAGTTCCCGCTGCTCGCGGTACTCATCGGCCTGTCCTTTGCCATCTACGGGGCGATAAAGAAAAAGGCCGACGTGGCGGGCGACGTGTCCACGTTCATAGAGGCCCTGCTGGTCTCGCCTATAGCCCTGGCCATCATCGTGGTCATGGAGCTGAACGGCGGACCGGTGAGCACGGGCGTCATAGGAGGCTGGCGGCTCCTGCTGCTGCCGCTCGCGGGCGTCGTGTCCTATCTGCCGCTGTTCCTCTACTCGGCGGGGATACGGACTACCTCAATGTCACTTTCCGGTATACTCATGTACATAAACCCGACCTTGCAGCTGCTCTGCGGCGTCGTGCTCTATAACGAGACGATGAGCCCTGCCATGACCGTGGCCTTTGTCTGCGTGTGGCTTGCGACCATCGTGTTCGTCGCCGGCGGGGAGATAGCCAGAAGAAGGTCAAAAGCGGGGTGCAACAATGGATAAAAATGCAATGATAACTATAGCGGGCCGCCCGAACGTAGGCAAGAGCACGCTGACAAACGCGCTTGTAGGCGAGAAGGTGGCCATAGTTTCGAACAAGCCCCAGACGACGCGCAACAGGATAACGGCAATAATAAACAGAGGCGATACCCAGCTCGTCCTCATGGACACGCCGGGCTTCCACCGGGCGCGGACGCGGCTGGGCGAGTACATGGATAAGGTCGTGCGCGAGAGCGTCGCGGACGTGGACGCCGTCGTGCTGGTCGTGGAGCCGATAGCCTCGCCAGGGCCGCAGGAGACGGAGCTCATAAAGCAGATACGCGCCTCGCGCTCGCCTGCTATACTGGCGATAAACAAGATAGACACGGTGGAAAAGCCGGAGCTCTTGTCGGTGATCTCCGCCTACGCACAGATACACAATTTTGACGCCATTGTGCCGATATCTGCAAAGAAAGGCGACGGGCTTGACGCGCTGATGTCGGAGATGGAAAAGTTTGCAGAGCCCGGGCCGCACCTGTTCCCGGAGGACATGTATACCGACCAGCCGGAAAAGCAGCTGTGCGCGGAGCTTTTACGTGAAAAGCTGCTCTGGTGCCTGGATAAGGAGGTGCCGCACGGCACGGCGGTGGAGATAACGCGCTTCCACGAGCGCGAGGACGGCGTCATAGAGATAGACGCAACTATCTACTGCGAGAAGGCCAGCCACAAGGGCATTATAATCGGCAAAAACGGCGCGATGCTGGGCAAGGTGGGCGAGATGGCGCGCAAGGATATAGAGTCCTTCCTGGACACAAAGGTTTTCCTCAAGACCTGGGTGAAGGTCAAGGAGAACTGGCGCGACTCCCAGCCGCTGCTGAGAAACTTCGGCTTCAGGGATTAAATATTCCCATATCTAAAGCGGCGCGGCCTGCAAAAACTATACCCAGAGGTGATATATCGTGAAGGATAACAGCTTCTGGGCGTTGTTCCGCGAGACTGGAGAGCCGCTCTTCTGGCTCCTGAGCCGTGAAAAGCGGGAGACAGAGAAAGATACGAAGCCTGAACGTGAAAAATCGGGCGAGGGGGCGGCAAAAAACTGACCGCCTCCTCGGGACTGAGAGGCGATACATATGTACCACACGACAAGGGGCCTCATCCTGCGCGAGGCCAAGTACAAGGAATCGGACAAGATACTCACCATTCTGACGGAGACCGAGGGCAAGATAACGGCAAAGGCGCGCGGCGTGGCGCGTGTGCGCAGCAAGCTCTCGGCGGCGACGCAGCTTCTGTGTTTTTCGGAGCTGACCCTCTTCGGCAACAAGGGCTATTGGACGATAAACGAGGCCACGACGGTGGAGCAGTTCCGCGGCCTGCGAAAGGACATAGAGCGCCTGGCCCTGGGCAGCTACATCGCGGAGCTGTTGGAGGCGGTCTCGGACGAGGACTGCCCGGAGCCGGAGATATTGCAGCTCGGCCTCAACAGCCTCTACGCCCTGGCCTCCGGGACCTATCCGCAGGAACTGGTGAAGGCGGCGTTCGAGCTGAGGCTCATGTGCCTTTCCGGCTACAGACCCGAGCTTGAGGGCTGCGCGAACTGCGGAAAAGTGGAGATGGAGTCTGGCTACATCGTCCCCGCCCACGGCGAACTCTACTGCGAGGACTGCCCGAGACCGGACGGCCTGCCTCTGGACGGGGCCGTCATAAAGGCCATGCGCTATATCGTGGACGCGGAACCGAAGCGGATATTTTCCTTCAGGCTCGACGCTGAGGCGCTGAAACGGCTGGGCCAGGTCTGTGAAGCCTATCTGCTCTACGAGCTGGACCGAGGCTTCGCAAGCCTCGACTACTACAAAAAGGTAAGGAAATAAAATGACACAATACGAGAAATCCGCCGCGACGCTGGAGCTGCCGGCGATACTCGAGATGCTCGCCAAGCGCGCCGTAAGCGACGCGGCGAAGGAGCGCGCCCTGGCGCTCTCGCCATCTACGGACAAGGCCACAGTCATCCGGCTGCTCGCCGAGACCAGCGCCGCGCGGGGCATGATGGTAAAGCGCGGAAGCCCCTCGTTTTCCGGCGTCAAGGACGTGCGGGCCAGCCTGTCCCGCGCCGACATGGGCGGCTGCCTGAATATACGCGAACTAATGGACGTTGCCGGCGTCCTCACAGCAGCAAGGCTCGCGCGCACCTACGCCGCGGGCGACGGGCGCGGAAACGAAAAGACTTGTATCGACGGGCTCTTCAATTCGCTCATAACGAACCGCTTCCTGGAGGACAAGATAACCGGCTCAATTGCGGGGGAGGACGAGCTTTCAGACTCGGCCAGCCCCGAGCTCGCGTCGATCCGGCGGCTCATACGTGCGGCGTCCTCGCGTGTGCGCGAGGCTCTGCAGAAGATAATTTCATCCCCGTCCTATGCAAAAGCGCTGCAGGACCCGATAATCACCACCCGTTCTGAGCGCTATGTCGTCCCGGTAAAGGCCGAGTTCAAGAACACCGTCCCCGGCCTGGTGCACGACGTCTCAGCCTCGGGCGCCACGCTGTTCATAGAGCCTATGGCGGCGGTGAAGGCAAATAACGAACTGCGCGAGCTCCGCGCAAGGGAGAAGGCGGAGATAGAGCGAATACTCATGGAGCTCTCCGCAGACTGCGCCGAGCATGCAGACGACATCTCGCGCGACTTCGGAATCCTCGTATCGCTGGACCTCATCTTCGCAAAGGCGAAGCTCAGCTATGAGTACGAGGGCATGGAACCTGAGATCTCCGAGCGCGCTGTTGTGCTGCGTAAGGCCCGGCACCCGCTCCTGCCGAAGGATACGGCTGTGCCGATAGACCTGGAGCTGGGCGGCGAGTTTGATACGCTGGTCATAACCGGCCCAAATACCGGCGGCAAGACGGTGACGCTCAAGACGATCGGCCTGATGTGCGCAATGGCAGCCTGCGGCCTGCATCTGCCCGCGGCGGACGGGAGCTCTGTCCCGGTGTTTGACGCCGTCCTGGCCGACATCGGGGACGAGCAGAGCATCGAACAGAGCCTTTCAACGTTTTCCTCGCACATGACGAACATAGTGCGCATACTTAATGAATGTGGCCCGAATACGCTCATTCTTTTCGATGAGCTGGGCGCCGGAACGGACCCGACGGAGGGCGCGGCTCTGGCCATATCGATCATCGAGTACGCGAGGAAAAGGGGCAGCGTCATCGCTGCGACGACGCACTACGCGGAGCTCAAGGTATACGCGACGACGGCGAAGGGCGTGGTCAACGCCTCCTGCGAGTTCGACGTGGCGACACTCCGGCCCACCTACCGGCTGCTGGTAGGCATACCGGGCAAGTCGAACGCCTTTGCGATATCCGAGCGGCTGGGCGTACCCGCGGAGGTCATAGAGGACGCGAAGAGCCGCGTCGGGACTGAGAGCGCGAGCTTTGAGGCGACGATAGAAAAGCTGGAGGCGGTGCGCCAGGCGCTGGAGCACGACAGGGACGAGGCGCAGAAAAAGCTGCGCGAGGCCGAGGAGAACCGAAAGGAGTCTGCAAAGCTCAAGATCGAGCTGACGATGCGCCTGGAAAAGGCGGAGCTCAAGGCAAAACGCGACGCGGAGCGGATAATCGCTGAGGCGCGCGAGACGGCAGAGGCTGCTTTTGAGGAGATAGACGAGATGCGGCGGCGCGCGAATGACGAGGAGGACCACCGCGCGGCGAACGAGGCCAGGGCGGCGCTCCGGCGCAAACTCAACGAGGCGGAGGAGAGCTTCGCCGAGAAACCGGTCATGCCGGAGGAAAAGCGCGGTCCGACACGCCCGGCCGTCGTGGGCGACACGGTGGAGATCCTGTCGATGGGCGTGAAAGCGGAGGTCACGGGAATAAATAAGGACGGTTCGTTGAGCCTGAAAGCGGGCATAATGAATGTGACCGCCAAACAGGAGGAAGTCCGCGTCACAGAGAAACAGCCTAAGAAAAAGGCGGTAGTGTCCGGCGGAACGGCGAGTTTCCGCCAGGCGGCGGTGCCTGCGGAGATGGATCTGAGAGGGATGGAGACGCTGGACGCCATCCCGGTAATGGAGCGGTATATAGACTCCGCGGTGATGGGAAAACTGCATAACGTGACTATCATACACGGCAAAGGGACGGGCGCGCTGCGCCAGGCGGTGCAGCAGGCGCTGCGGAAAAACAAGGCAGTGAAGTCGTTCCGGCTGGGCCGTTACGGCGAGGGAGAGACGGGCGTTACTGTGGTTGAACTGAAATAAATCCGGCTTATCACTCTTGCGGCTCTTGTTCTAAACAGAGAAATCGAGAAAAGCTGTTGACGTTTTGAATGAAATTTGGTATCTTAACATTGTATGACGCCTGAATTAACAGGCAGGGGTTGTGGAAGGAGTGGCTCTTAGTGATATCCAAAGAGGTAACAATAAACAATCAGGTAGGTCTTCACGCACGGCCCGCGACCTTCTTCATCCAGAAGGCCAACGAGTTCAAAAGCAGCATCTGGATCGAGAGGGATGAGCGCCGCGTCAACGCGAAGAGCCTGCTCGGCGTACTCTCGCTCGGTATCGTAAAGGGTACTGCCGTAAACATCGTGGCTGACGGTGTGGATGAAAACGAGGCTATCGCTACGCTGTCCGAGCTCATAGACTCTGATTTCTCCGAGTGATCCGCGCAACAAAGTAACTGCGGGGGCGTGTTCTGCACGCTCCCGCTTTTGCAGTTCAATAGAAAGGTGATCGTACCTTGAGCAGGAACAGGGCGATTTTTGAGATGCTCCTCTGCGCCGCGCTCTGGAGCATCGCGGGCATTTTTATAAAACTCATCCCGTGGAACTCCATCGTCATCGCGGGCATACGCAGCCTGATCGCTGGGGCGGTGATGTTCGTGTATATGCGCTATAAGCGCATAGGCTTCACGGCGGACAGGCGCAGTATGCTGGGAGGACTGGCGCTCTGCTGTACGCTGACCTGTTTTGTCGCCGCGAACAAACTGACGACCGCGGCAAACTCAATAGTTTTGCAGTTCACCGCGCCGATGTTTATTGTCGTGTTCTCGGTGCTGTTTCTAAAAAAGAAGTTCTCTCGCTCGGATATTTTTGCCGTTGTACTGACGATGCTGGGCATCTCGCTGTTTTTCTTTGACCAGCTCACGCCCGGACACCTGCTGGGCAACTGCGTGGCCATCGTGGCGGGCATGGCCTTCGCCGGCTACTATATGAGCCTGGAGGGCGCCAGCGAGAGCGAGCGCATGAGTGCGATACTCATGGCGCACGGGCTGACCTTCTGCGTGAGCATACCATTCATCGCGCTGGAGCCGCCGGAGCTCGGCGCGGCGCCGGTCATCTGCATATTTATCCTCGGCGTGGTGCAGCTCGGCATACCGTATGTGCTGCTGGGCCGTGCATCCGGCTCCTGCCCGCCGCTGGCATGCTCGCTGCTGGGCGCGGTGGAGCCCCTGCTGAATCCCGTGTGGGTGTTCATATTCGACGGCGAGGCCCCGGGCATGTGGGCGCTCATAGGCGGAGTGGTGGTCGTGGTCACGATAACAGTCTGGTGCGTGTACGGAGACCTGCGCGAAAAGGCGGAAAAGGCATGAACGAAAAATTGCCCGAGCTGCGGGAAAAGGCCAACCGCCTCCCGCTGCTGCCCGGTGTGTATATCATGAAAGACGCGCGCGGCGAGGTCATCTACGTCGGCAAGGCCAAGGCACTCAAGAACCGGGTGTCGAGCTACTTCCGCGGCGAGCACCTGCCGAAGGTCGCCGCCATGGCCGACAAGGTGGATGACTTCGACGTCATCGTCGTGTCCAGCGAGTTCGAGGCGCTGGTGCTGGAAAACTCGCTCATAAAGCGCCACAAGCCCTATTACAACATCCTGCTTAAGGACGACAAGGGCTATCCGTATATCCGGCTGGACAGCAAAAGCGAGTACCCGCGCTTTACGCTGTCGAACAAATACCAGAAGGACGGAGCGAGATATTTCGGCCCATTCGGCGGGCGTTCCGTTTCAAAGGACATAATAGATACGGTGTGCAAGGCGTTGCTGCTGCCGACCTGCACGCGCAAGTTCCCGCGTGACATCGGCAAGTCGCGGCCCTGCCTGAATTACCACATGGGCGCCTGCTCGGGCTGGTGCCTGGAGGGCCGCACGCCGGAGGAATACAGGGCGGCGATGGAGCACGCGGCGCTTATACTCAGCGGCAAGACCAAAGAGCTGACGGACGAGCTGAACCAGAAGATGCTTGCCGCCTCCGAGGACTGGAAGTTTGAGCTGGCCGCGTCCTATCGGGACAGGATACGCGCCATAGAGGGCCTTGGTAAGCGTCAGCGGGTTATATCGGCTGTGTACGCGGACACGGACGCTGTGGGCTTTTACCGGGGCGCGAAGAGCTGCTTTTCGGTGCTGCACTTCGTGGACGGCGACCTGGCGGCAAAGGACTTCGAGCTCATGGACGAGCCGCTCGAGGATGACGGTGAGGCCGTGTCCGGGCTCATACGCCAGTATTACTCCCAGCGCGGGGCCTGGCCGAAGTTCATATTGCTGCCCACTGAGGCGGAGGACGCCGCGGCGCTATCGCAGCTATTCACGGAGCAGGCTGGACACAAGGTGTCGGTCGAGACACCGAAGCGCGGCGACAGGCTGAGGCTTGTCGAGAGCGCGGTGACGAATGCGCGCGAGGAGGCAGAACGCGCCGCTACCAGCGCTCAAAAAGCGCTGAAAACGCTCGAATGGCTGCAAAAGACGCTTGAACTGCCGACGTCTCCTGAACGGATAGAGGCATTCGACGTGTCGAATCTAGGTTCTGAGGGCATAGTCGCGGCGATGACCGTGTTCGTACACGGCAGGCCGCTCAAAAGGGACTACAGAAAGTTCAAGATGAAAGAGATCGACGGCCCGGACGACTACGGCTCCATGCGCGAGGCGGTAGGGCGGAGATTTCAGCGTCTGATGGACGGGGACCTCAAGTTCTGCGAGGTGCCGGATCTGCTGCTCATAGACGGTGGCAGTGTCCACGCAGCGGCGGCGAGGGATACCCTGCGTGAGCTTGGGCTGGAGCTTCCCGTCTACGGCATGGTGAAGGACGACAAGCACCGTACCAGGGCGCTCACCTCGCCGGACGGGGCGGAGATCGGCATCAGCGGCAATCCGGCTGTGTTCGCCCTCATCGGCACGATACAGGAGGAGACGCACAGGTTCGCGATCGAGTACCAGAGGAGTCTGAGAACGGCGAAGCTGCACTCTGCGCTCGACGACATAAAGGGCGTGGGAGAAAAGCGAAAGACGGAACTGATGAAGCATTTCGGCACGATAAAGGCGATAAAGGCGGCGAGCCTTGAGGAACTGGAAAAGGCCGTGCCGAAGAATACGGCGAAAGCCGTGTACGAGCACTATCACGGAGGAGGCCGGGACGAATGAGGGTCATAACAGGCACAGCGCGGGGGAGAAAGCTCCGCGAGCCTTCGGGCATGGATATACGGCCGACGACGGACGTCGTGAAGGAGGCCGTTTTCAACATCATTCAGTTCGACATAGAGGGCCGGCGTGTGCTGGACCTTTTTGCCGGCACGGGACAGCTGGGAATAGAGGCGCTGTCTCGCGGCGCGGCGGAATGTGTTTTTGTGGACGAGAGCCGCGAGGCCGTCGCCATAGTCAAGGAGAACCTGGCGAAGTGCCGGTTTACCGCAAAGGTGGTTCAGGCGGATTCGATAGGCTATTTGCGCGGCGCGGGCAAGTTCGACATTATCTTCCTGGACCCGCCCTATGATTCGGACCTACTTGACAAATCGCTCGAAATAATTCAAAATGTTGACATACTGACCGAAGGTGGTATAATCGTGTGCGAAAGCAGGCGAGAAAAGTCCCTGCCCGAGCTCAAACCGCCCTATGTCAGCGCGCTGACTCGTAATTACGGCAAGGTCAGGATAAGCGTGTATAAAAAGGAAGCGTGACCAATGAGCACTGCGATTTGCCCCGGCAGCTTCGACCCGATAACCCTTGGACACCTCAATATCATCAGGCGCGCATCGCGGATATTTGACCGCGTCGTAGTGCTTGTTATGTATAACAAGGCCAAGCCAAACCCCATGTTTTCGCTGGAGGAGCGCGTGGACCTCATCCTGCGCGTTGTGTCCCGGTTCGGGAATGTGGAGGTGGACACATATGACGGGCTGCTGGCGGAGTACGCGCGCCGTTACGAGGACGCGATAATCGTCAAGGGTTTGCGCGCCAGTACGGACTTCGAAAGCGAGTTCCAAATGGCACAGATAAACAAGACGATAAATCCTTCGCTGGAGACGATGTTCCTAACCTCGAGTGAGAAATATACATTTCTCAGCTCGTCCGTCGTGCGTGAGCTTGCAAGCTACGGCGCGGACTTGTCTGAGTTTTTGCCCAGAGAGATAATCAAAGACGTACTGGCTAGAGCAGGAGCGGGAGGAAGATAAGTAATGGATAACGAGGTCATGGATCTCATCGAGGCGCTGTATTCCATGGTATCGGAGGCATGGGGCGTACCCCTCGGCAACGACAAGTGCATAGTCGAGCGGGACAAGGTCCTCAATATGCTCGAGGATATCAAGGCGCAGCTGCCCGTAGAGCTTTCGGAGGCCAAGCGGTTGGTTTCCGCACGTGATGAGTTCATCGGCAACGCCAAGCGCGAGGCAGAGTCCATCAGGCGCGCCGCGGAAGAAAAAGCGCGGTCGATGGTCGAGGAGCAGGAAGTCGTCCGGATAGCGCGGGCCAGGAGCAGCGAACTCATGGCCACAGCCGAAAACCGGACCGCGGAGCTCCGCCGTCTTGCCAACGATTATGTTGACGATATCCTCCGCCGCACGGAGGAAACGCTGTCCACGGCCCTGGGCGAGATACGCAGCTCGCATAGCCAGTTCCGCTCCGCGGCGGGCGTGCCGGAGGCCCAGCCGGCAGCAGCACAAAGAAATAATTCCCAGTAACATCCGATAAACACTAGATATTGAAGGTTTTGGCGTCCATCCGAGAGGGTGGGCGCCAAATTTTGTGTTTTTATTCCACTAACCGCGTTTTGGGGGCGGCAAGCGGGAAAAAAGGACGCAAAAAAATATCAAAAAGCCCTTGCAATTTGAGGTGCGGGAAAATATAATATAGTCACCTGTGTGGGGCAAAGTGGTGGAAAGTGTGGTATTATCCCACAGTTTATGGCAGAAAGGGGCGGCCGGGCTTGACAGGCGAATATCAGCACTCTCTGGACAGCAAGGGCCGTCTGTTCATACCTGCAAAACTGAGGGACGAGCTTGGAGATACGTTTTACCTGACGGTTTCGGACGAGCGTTGCCTGCGGGCATACAGCGCGGAGAGCTGGCAGGGCTTTGTGGACCGGGTTAGGGCGATGCCCTTTGTGGACCGGAAGAAAATGCGGCCGTTCTTCGCCTGCGCGGCAAAGTGCGAGCTGGACGCGCAGGGAAGGGCGCTGCTGCCCCAGGGCCTGCGCGATTTTGCCGGTCTGACGAAAAACGTCGCCGTGATAGGCTGCGACGACCATGCGGAGCTTTGGGATAGCGAGGCCTGGGCGCCGGTCCATCTGGAAGAGACCACGCCGGAATACATCGCGGCTATGATGAAGGAGCTTAATTTCTGATGAACGGACACATTCCGGTGCTCCTTGAAGAGTGCATAAAATACCTGAACATAAAGCCGGACGGAGTGTATGTGGACGGCACCCTGGGTATGGGCGGCCACTCTGAGGCGATATTGCAGCGGCTGACTACGGGCAGGCTCATCTCGATAGACCGGGACGAGCTGGCGATAGAGCGCGCCGGCGAACGGCTCAAGGCATATTCCGAAAGGCTGACGATAGTCCACGGCAACTTCCGGGACCTGGATGAGATCTTGGACGAGCAGGGAGTAACGGCGGTGGACGGTATGCTGTTTGACCTTGGCGTGTCCTCGCCGCAGCTGGACGAGGGCAGCCGGGGCTTTTCGTATATGCTGGAAGCGCCGCTGGACATGCGCATGGACAAGGCGGACAACATCGACGCCTGGTTCATCGTTAACCGCTGGCCGGAAGAGAAGATCATGCGGATCCTGCGCGACTACGGCGAGGAGCGCCACGCAGCCAGAATAGCAAAGGCAATCGCCGTCCGGCGCGAGGAGAAGGAGATACAGACGACGACTGAGCTCGTGGAGGTCATAAAAGCGGCAATGCCTGCGGCGGCTCTCCGGGAAAAGCAGCACCCTGCAAAGCGGAGCTTTCAGGCGATAAGGATAGCTGTGAACGACGAGCTCGGCGCGGTAGCGGCGATGATGGACGCGGCTCCGGACAGGCTGAAACAGGGCGGCAGGCTCTGCGTCATCAGCTTCCACTCGCTTGAGGACAGGATAGTCAAAAACGCGATACACGCGCGTGAAAACGGCTGTACCTGCCCCAGGGAAGCGCCGGTGTGTACCTGCGGCTTTGTCCAGACACTGAGAAGCGTTACGAGAAAACCCATAACAGCTGGTGGAGAGGAACTTGAGCTGAACCCGCGGTCGAGAAGCGCAAAACTTAGAGTGGCGGAGAGAGTATGAAGCAAATCGTTTCCAACCCCAAACCGGAAGAGTACAGCGCGGCGCGCAAGCCGGAGACCGAGCGCAGGCACTACGGGCGAGGATGGTGCATAAACGTCCTGGCGGTCCTGGGCGTGGCGGCAGCTGTAATGCTGTGCGTAGCCTCGCTGCTGGCAAAGGCCGAGCTCACCAGACTGACGGCGGAAAGAGCCGAGCGTCAGGAGAACCTGCAGGCCCTCATGGATGAGCAGTCGCGCCTCGAGGCCGAATACGAGAGCCTTTACAGCCCGGGTGTTCTGGATGACTATGCACGTTGTACGCTGGGCATGAGGCCGATACAGCAGGACCAGATAGTAATAATTGAAGCGCCGCGTAGCGACTACGCAGTCGTATATGCGGACGAGGCGGAGAGCAAGAGCCTTTCGGAGAGACTTGCCGGGGCCGTGTCCTCCGTTTCGGAATATTTCGCGCAGGCCGGGGAGTAATATTATAGCGCGGCCCCTGCGCGAGTCCTGACGCAAACGCGCCCGCCGCAATCCAGATGCGGAGGCGAGGCGCATGACGGAAGGTGAAAACGGCCGCAGAACCGGCGGCGGGCCAAATAGAATGATGCTGCGCCGCACACTGTTTTTGCTATCGGTGTGCGGCATAGCCGCGTTTATAGTGCTTGCGGCGAAGCTTTATGACATCCAGATCGTCCATCACGACGAGTACGAGGCGGCGGCGATAGCGCAGCAGGTGCGCGAGACGACGGTGAGCGCCGCGCGTGGTACGCTGTACGACCGCAATGGACGCATACTGGCCATAAGCGCGGGCGTGGACACGATCTACATAAGCCCGGCCGAGATTGAGCGCGGCCACGAGGACGCAGAGGCGATAGCCAAGGGCCTCTCGGAGATACTGGGCGTGGACTATGAGACCATCCTCAAGCGCGCGCAGAACACAAAGTCCTGGTACGAGGTCGTAGCCCGGAAGGTGGAGCCGGAGGTCTCTGAGAAGGTGCGCGAGTTCAAGGCCGAGGGTGGTTACTCAGGGGTCAAGATTGAGGCGGATACGAAGCGCTACTATCCCAACGGCAGCCTGGCCAGCCACGTGATAGGCTTTGTGGGGCTGGAGAACAAGGGACTGGGCGGCATTGAGGCAAGGTATGACAGCTTGCTCTCCGGAAAAAACGGCTATGTTATGCGCTCGACCACGGCAGCCGGGACCGATATGCTCTATTCGAGCTACGAGGACTATGTTGACGCCGAGGACGGCCAGAGCCTTAGCTTGACGATAGACAGCACGATACAGTATTATATTGAAAAGCACCTGGCCCAGGCGGTCGCGGACTATGACATACAAAACGGCGCGGCGGCGATATGTATGGAGGTTGACACGGGTGCTATACTATCTATGGCGTCACTTGGTAATTTCGACCTCAACGATTACCAGACAATAAGCGCGGAGGCGGAGGCCGAGATACGCGCGGCGGCGCAGTCGGACGAGGAATACAATGAGCTGTATTCCCTGGCCCAGCAGCTGCAGTGGCGCAACAAGGCTATATCCGATACATACGAGCCGGGTTCGACTTTCAAGATAATAACTCTGGCCATGGCGCTCGAGGAGGGCGTGGTGAGCGAGAACTCCAGTTTCTACTGCGGCGGCAGCATGAACGTTTTGGGCCGCGGAAGTCCGCTCAAGTGCTGGAAATACGGCGGCCACGGCTCGCAGAGTCTGACCCAGGCGGTGCAGCACTCCTGCAACGTCGCCTTTGTGAACATCGGCCAGCTCGTGGGCGAGGAGAAGTTTTACGAGTACGCGGAGGGCTTCGGTTTCATCGACAGGACGCAGGATACCTCGCAGCAGCTCACTGCCAAGACGGGTATAGACCTCGGCGGCGAGAGCGGCAGCATCTGGTGGAGCGAGGACGTTTTCTGCAACCCGGAGAATCTCTCCCAGCTTGCGGCGGCGTCTTTCGGGCAGACTTTCAACATCACGCCAATACAGCTCATCACGGCGGTATCGGCCTGCGTTAACGGGGGCCGCCTCATGAAGCCCTACCTTGTGCAGAGCGTGGAGGACTCTGAGGGGAACATCGTGTCCCAGACCGAGCCCGAGCTGGTGCGCCAGGTGATAAGCGAGGAGACCAGCGCCACGGTGCGGAAGATCCTCGAGCAGGTCGTTGGGGACCAGAAAGAGGGTACCGGCCACAACGCCTACGTGGCGGGCTATCGCATCGGCGGCAAGACTGGCACCTCCACCAAGACCACAGAGGAGATCGCGGGCAACAAAGAGTATATCGTCTCCTTCATCGGCTTTGCCCCGGCGGACGACCCGGAAATAGCAATACTCGTGCTGCTCGACGACCCCAGCTCAGAATCCGGCATCTACATTTCCGGCGGTCAGATGGCCGCGCCTGTGGTGGGGAAGATGATGGCGGATATTCTGCCCTATCTGGGCTACGAGCCGGAGTATACGGATGCGGAGCTCGAAAATATAGACCGTCCCGTTCCTGAAGTCGCCGGTATGAGCCTGGCTGAAGCTCAGCGTGCTCTGACGGAGAGCGGCTTCAAGTCCCGGATAATCGGCGAGGGCGATACTGTTACCGACCAGCTGCCCAGGTCTGGCGTAGTGATAGCCTCCGGCAGCGAGGTCCTGCTGTACGCGGGTCAGAGTCCTGCCCCCACGCAGGAGACCATGCCGGATGTACGCGGCCTGAGTTATGCAGAAGCTGTGGAACGGCTGGGAGATATCGGCGTCTACCTGAGCTCCGGCAACAGCTCGACAGACGCGGCAAACCTTATCGTCTCCGGGCAGAGCATAGCCCCCGGCACAGCCGTCGAACACGGCACGGTCGTGGACGTGACGCTCTATCTGAACGACACATCAATGCTTGGAATATACTGATACACTGAGAAAGACGGGAGGCGTCTTATCATTGAAGCTGAGTGAATTGCTTCGGGATATTGAGGTCCTGGCGCTGCACGCTCCAGAGGAGCTGGATATTGCCGATGTGGCGTATGATTCCCGCAGAGCAGGCCCCGGCAGCCTGTTTGTCGCCGTCAGAGGCTTTGATACGGACGGACACAAATACATAGGCTCCGCCGTGAAAAACGGCGCGGTCTGCGTTCTCTGCGGGGAGGCGCCGGACTGCGATGTCCCGTATGTGATTGTAAAAGACAGTCGGTTGGCGCTTGCCATTGCGTCGCGGAACTTCTTCCACGACCCGTCCTCGGAGATGACGGTCATCGGCGTCACGGGAACAAACGGCAAGACGACGACGACATACCTCACAAAGCACATGCTGGAGGTCTGCCTAGACGCGAAGGTCGGGCTCGTAGGCACGAACGGCAACATGATAGGCGACGAGTTCATAAAGACCGAACACACGACTCCGGAGAGCTGCGACCTGCAGCGGCTTTTCCGCGAGATGGCGGACTCAGGCTGCACGCACGTGGTCATGGAGGTCTCCTCACACTCGCTGGCCCTGAACCGGGTCGCGGGTGTGAGCTTCGGCCCCTGCGTTTTCACTAATCTGACCCAGGACCACTTGGATTTCCACAAGGACATGGCCGACTACGCCGCGGCGAAGGCTAAGCTCTTTTCCATGTGCAGCCTTGGTATAATGAACCTGGACGACGAGTGGTCGCGTTTCATGATGGAAAGCGCCAAATGCCCGGTGCATACCTTCTCCTGCGAGCACAGCGAGGCCGAGCTCTACGCAGGAGACATTGAGCTGAGCGCTTCCGGAGTGGGCTTCACGGTCGTACACGGCGCCGAGAGCCGCAGGGCGAAACTCGGCATACCCGGGATGTTCTCGGTGTACAACGCCCTGGGCGTTTTGGGCGTCGGACTGGCGCTGGGCATAGGGCTTGAGGACGCCATAGGCGCTCTGGCCTCCGCACACGGCGTGAAGGGCAGGGTGGAGGTCGTCCCGACGGACGGAGACTACACGATACTCATAGACTACGCCCACACGCCGGACGCGCTGGAGAACGTGCTGCGCTCCATGCGCAAGGTGACGCCGGGACGTCTGGTTGCTCTCTTTGGATGCGGCGGGGACCGGGACAGGAAAAAGCGGCCCATCATGGGCAGAATAGCCGCCGAGTGCGCGGACTTTGTCGTCGTGACCTCGGATAACCCGAGAACAGAACAGCCGGAGGCCATAATTGAAGATATCCTCGAGGGCATGAGGGACAGCACGACGCCGAAGGAGGTCATCTGCTCGAGGCCGGATGCCATCGAGTGGGCGATAGAGCACCACCTGCCCGGGGACGTCATAATCCTCGCCGGGAAGGGCCACGAGGACTACCAGATCATAGGTCACGAAAAGCATCATATGGACGAACGCGAGATCGTTGCGGAAGTCCTGAGAAAGAGGAAGATGTACAAATGACGATACGCCTGATAATGGCCTTTGCAATAGCGTTTTTTGTATCCAGCGGCATAGGCGCCTTTTTGGTGCCGTGGCTGAGAAAGATAAAGGCCGGGCAGGCCATACGCGAGGACGGGCCGCGCTGGCATATGTCCAAGTCCGGCACGCCTACGATGGGCGGCATCATGTTCATCGCGGCGCTTGCCGTCGTATGCCTCACTGTGGGCTTCGAGCCTATGATGAACGGAGACTGGGGCCACATCTTCTGCTTTGTGTTTGCGCTCATATTCGGCGCGATAGGCTTCCTGGACGACTATGAGAAGCTCAGGAAAAAGCAGAACCTCGGCCTTTCGGCCAAGTCGAAGTTCCTTTTGCAGCTGGTGGCGGCGCTGGCTTTCGTGTTCCTCATGCGCCGGACGGGCTATGTGACGACAAACCTGTACATACCCTTCTGGAACGTTGTAAAGCCGCTGCCGGAGGTCGTGTACTTCATCTTTGCAGCATTTGTCATCGTCGGTACGGTGAACTCCGTGAACCTGACGGACGGCGTTGACGGCCTTGCCGCCGGGACAAGCATACCCGTATGCCTGTTTTTCTCGGTCCTGGCCTATATCTGGGGCGAACAGTATCTGAGCCTTGGCATCTACGCCGCGGCGCTCGTGGGCGGGCTGATGGGCTTCCTCATATATAACTACAACCCCGCCAAGGTGTTCATGGGTGACACAGGCTCGCTTTTCCTGGGCGGAGCCATTGTGGCCCTGGCGTTTGCCTATGATATGCCGCTCATACTCATCGTCCTCGGCCTCATGTATATAATCGAGACCTTGTCCGATATCATCCAGGTTGGCTACTTCAAGCTGAGCCACGGCAAGCGCGTGTTCAAAATGGCTCCCTTCCACCACCATCTGGAGATGGGCGGCTGGACGGGCAAAAAATGGACCGAGCGCGAGCTGTTTCTCCTATATTTCAGCATATCTCTCGTCTGCGCCGTCATATCATTTGTAGGGGTGTACAGCCGCTACGCCTTCTAATAACCGGCGCTCTGGCCGGTATCGGAGGGAACCATGGAATATACCGGCGAGAGGATAGGTTTTGAAGCGATCGCAGTAAAGGAGCGCAGGGGAGGGCTGGACCTTCCTTTCCTGGCCCTTACGCTGACGCTTTTGACGATAGGCGTCGTCATGGTGCTCTCCGCGAGCTACGCGAGGGCTTATTACAGCGCGGCCACCGACCACAACGCCGCCTACTATTTCATGCGGCAGCTAGGTTTCGCTCTGGCGGGGGTGGCGGCGATGTACCTGCTGTCGCTGCTGCCGATGCAGTTTTACCGGCGCATGAGCCTCATGGTGCTGCTGGGCGCGATCGGGCTTTTGACGCTCGTACCATTCATCGGCGTCTCGCAGGGCGATGCGAAAAGGTGGATCGACCTGGGGTTCACCACATTTCAGCCCTCTGAGATAGCCAAGATAGGCATAATCCTCTATTTTGCAGCGCTTATATGCAAGTTCCGGGGCCGGATGAAAACCGTCAAATACGGTATCCTGCCCTTTGCGGGCGTTCTGCTGGTAGTGGTTGCGCTTCTGGTCATGGAGCCGCATTTCTCGGCGGCGATCATAATAATTGCCATTGGAGCGGTCATGCTCTTCCTGGGCGGCGTGAGGCTATACTGGTTCGTCGGGGCGCTGGCCATCGCGGCCGTGGGCCTGGGCGTCATCATCACGTTTTTTCCCTATGCCTCGGGACGCATCACCACCTGGCTTGACCCCTTCGCAAATACGAGCGGCGACGGCTACCAGATCATCCAGTCGCTCTACGCGATAGGCTCTGGCGGCCTCTTCGGACTGGGGCTGGGACAGGGCAGGCAGAAATACCTCTACCTGCCGGAGGAACACAACGATTTCATCTTCCCGGTGGTCTGCGAGGAGCTGGGTTTTGCCGGGGCGATACTCATACTCCTGCTGTTCGCGCTGCTCATCATACGCGGCTACTGGTTGGCAATGCACATGCGCGACAGATACAGCTTCCTCGTCACGGCGGGGATAACGACGCTCCTGGCCATACAGGTCTTTCTGAACGTCGCGGTCGTGACTAATTTGGTGCCGTGTACTGGCATCTCGCTGCCGTTCTTCTCCTACGGCGGGACGGCGCTTATGATACAGCTTGCAGAAATGGGCATAGTCCTGAGCGCCGCGAGGGACATACCCGTAAAGATATAAAACTGGAGGGAATGATATGAAATTCCTCTTTACCTGCGGAGGTACCGCGGGCCACATAAATCCCGCGCTGGCCGTTGCCGGACGCATAGCGATGGCCGCGCCGGAGTCGGAGTTCCTGTTCATCGGCGCCGAGGGGCGCATGGAGACGGACCTCGTGCCGAGAGCCGGATACGAGATGAAAACCGTCAGGATAACGAACCTGCACCGCAGCATCAAACCCGCGGACATAAAGCACAACCTGGCGACGCTCAAGAACGTCATCACAGCCACTGCGGAGGCAAAGCGCATCATACGCGAGTTCGAGCCGGATGTGGCGGTGGGCACGGGCGGCTACGTCTGCTTCCCCGTGCTCAAGGCGGCGTCCGAGCTGGGCGTGCCGACGGCGGTGCATGAGTCGAACGCCGTGCCTGGCCTTACAACCAAGATGCTGGAGGGAGCGGTGGACACCATCATGGTCGGCTTTGAGGAGAGCCGCGCGAACTACAAGCACCCGGACAGAGTCAAGGTCACCGGTACCCCGGTGCGCGTGGACTTCCTTAGCCAGAGCAAGGCGCAGGCAAAGCGCGAGCTCGGTATTCCTGAGGACAGGCCGCTCGTGGCCTCAGTATGGGGCAGCCTCGGAGCGGCGCACATGAACGAGATAATGACGGACTTCATCGTCCGTGCCTGCGCAAAGCCCTTTTTCAACCTCATCCACTCGGCTGGCAAGGCCGGGTACTCGAGAATGAAAGACGCCCTCGAGCGCGAGAAGCCGGACTATGCTCGCCTCGGCATGGACGTGCGCGACTACATATACGATATGCCCCGGGTAATGGCGGCGGCGGACCTGGTGCTCTGCCGCGCGGGCGCTTCCACGCTCGCGGAGCTGACGGCTATGGGCAAGCCTGCAATACTTGTACCCTCACCGAATGTGACGAATAACCACCAGGAGAAAAACGCAAGGGTGCTCGAGGAGGCAGGCGGCGCAAAGGTCATGCTGGAGCAGGACTTCACTGCGGACTCGCTCCTGGGCCTCGTTTCCGAGCTCCTGCAGCGGCCCGAACGGCTCAAGGAGATGTCTCAGAATATGCTCGGCCTGGGCGTGCCTGACGCGACGGACAGGATAGCGGATATCGTCCTCGGTCTCGCAGAGAGGAAATAGGGCGGCCCGTAGAAACGATATTTTAACAATCCCACTCTCCCCCGCATAGAATGGCGTGAATTTGCTGTTTGGGGGAGAGAAAATGAGCGTTTGGCATATAAGCGGCGGTGCGCGGCTGCGCGGGAGCGTGACGGTGCAGGGAGCGAAGAACGCGGTGCTGCCCATCATGGCCGCCTCGGTGCTGGCCCCCTGCGAGACCGAGCTGCTTAACGTCCCGAGCCTGCGGGACGTGGACGCGACCATCCGCATCCTGCGCGGCCTGGGCTGCGCGGTGGAGCGCGAGGGCGACGTCGTGAACATAGACTCTACGGGCCTCTGCAGGGCCGAAATACCGCACAGCCTGATGCGCGAGCTGAGGAGCTCCGTCATATTCCTGGGCGCGCTGCTGGCGCGCTGCGGAGAGGCGCGGCTGTCGATGCCTGGAGGCTGTGAGCTGGGCCCGAGACCCATAGACCTGCATCTCATGGCGCTCAGAGCTCTGGGCGCTGAGATAGAGGAGTCTGGAGGCGATCTGGTCTGCCGTGCGGAACACCTCAGAGGCGCGAGCATAGCGCTCCCGATGCCCAGCGTCGGCGCGACAGAAAATGCAATGCTGGCCGCCTGCGCCGCAGAGGGAGAGACGGTCATCATGAACGCCGCACGGGAGCCGGAGATCGAGGAATTACAGGCATTTCTTCAGCGCCTCGGCGCGGATGTTACAGGAGCGGGAACGCCGACCGTAACGATAAGGGGTTTTGCCCCGGTCCCCAGGATAGGCCACAGGATAATGCCGGACAGGATAGTGTCCTCAACGCTGCTATGCGCGGTGGCCGCCGCGGGCGGGGATATCGAGCTGAGAGGCACTGAGCCGGAGCGCTTTTCCACCGTTTTGCACTCGCTTTCAGAGTGCGGTTGTGATATAATATACGGTGGCGGGGGATTACGGCTCAGGTCGGACGGAAACCTCAAAGCGCCGTCGCCCGTCATAACCGGACCGTATCCGGCCTTTCCTACAGACGCGCAGCCGCTGATGCTGGCGGCCTGCCTGAAGGCGAGAGGGACCTCGGTGTTTGTGGAGAATGTGTTCCAGAACCGCTTCCGCTATACGGAGGAGCTTATGCGCCTTGGCGCAAGGATACATACCGAGGGCCGCGTGGCTGTCGTGACGGGGGCCCGTGAGCTTCATGGCGCGCCCACAGTTGCGACCGACCTGAGAGGCGGCGCGGCGCTCATCATAGCCGGGCTTTCCGCGGAGGGCGAGACGGAGATACTTGACTCCGGCCACATAGAGCGCGGATATGAAAACTTTGATCAGCGGCTGAGAGAGCTCGGCGCGGAGATAGAACGGCGCATCTAGCCGGGAGGAGGACGCAATGGCGACCCTGATGCGGAGTCAGAGGAAAAAGAAAAGCAGGCGCAGGGCCTTTTACGGGCCGGTGGCTTTCCTGGTCGCCTGTGCAGCGCTGATATTTCTCATGAGCATTTTCTTCCGCGTTTCAGTGGTCGAGGTGCAGGGAAACTCATATTACACTGCGCAGGAAGTGCAGGATGCAGCGGGCATAGTTGAAGGAGACAATCTGTTTTTCATAAATCGCTTCAGGGTCGTGAGCGGCATTTTTGCCAGACTGCCATATATAGAGGACGTATCGATAAAGCGCTACCTGCCAAACAAGGTCGTGCTGACGGTAAACGAGTGCAAGGCTCTGGGCTATGTGAGCGTGGAGGGCGAGGCCTGGGTGATAGACCGCAGCTGCCGTATCCTCACGAAGGCGAGCGAGGAAGAGCGCGAGGCGCTCATTGAGATCCGCGGGGTGACTCCGCTGACCACGGAGATAGGCAAGGTGTTCACCACTGGAGACGACGACACGGGCAAACTTGAATACCTGACCGAGATACTCGACCAGCTGCAGGAGAGGGGCCTGTACGGACAGGTAAACTACATCGACATGACGAACCTGAATTCACCGACTATGGGCTTTCTGGGCCGTTTCACGGTGAAGCTGGGCGAGTCGGGCGAAACGGAGTACAGGTTGGCCAAGCTGCTCTCCGCAGTTTCGCAGCTCACGGAATACGACAGAGGCACGATAGACGTTTCGTACGACGGCGAGCAGGTGGTGTTCAGTCCATTTTAGGTGCAAACGGGTTAAAAATGTGTTATGGAAACAAAAAATAGTTGACCGGACAAGTGAAAAGTTATAATATGAATAGAAGAAAAAAGAAAAATACAGCCAGGCGGCAAAGGCCGCAGGGCGTCTCAAAAGATAACAGGGAGGCACCGAATATGTCTTATAAAACCGAAACCGGCCCCGAGAATGTCGTAACGCTGAAGGTCGTTGGTGTCGGCGGAGCCGGCAACAACGTTGTCAACCGCATGGTCAAGTCGGGTACGCAGGGCGTGGAGTTCATCTCCGTGAACACGGACAAGCAGGCCCTTGCGGTCTCGAGCGCGGACCAGAAGATCCAGATCGGTGAGAAGCTGACCCACGGACAGGGCGCCGGCTCCGACCCGGATGTCGGCAAGCGCAGCGCGGAGGAGAGCCGCAACGACATCGCCAAATCTCTCGAGGATGCGGACATGGTTTTCATCACTGCCGGCATGGGCGGCGGTACCGGTACCGGCGCAGCTCCCACCGTCGCGGAGATAGCCCGCGAGGCCGGTGCGCTGACAGTCGGCGTCGTGACGAAGCCCTTCAAGTTCGAGGGCAAGCGCCGCATGGACCAGGCTCTCGGCGGCATCAACTCCCTGCTCGGCAAGGTCGACTCCCTGCTCATCATCCCGAATGACCGCCTGAAATACGCGACCGACCAGAAGGTCACCCTTGCCAATGCCTTCGAAATAGCAGACGACGTGCTGCGTCAGGCTGTCACCAGCATTTCGGACCTCATCAAGAACACGGGCTTCATAAACCTCGACTTCGCAGACGTGACGACGATCATGAAGGACGCGGGCTTCGCGCACATGGGCGTCGGCCACGCCGTGGGCAAGGGCAAGGCTGAGGAGGCTGCAAAGATGGCCGTCGCCAGCCCGCTCATGGAGACCTCGATAAACGGCGCGCACGGCGTGCTGATAAACGTCACCGGCTCAGAGGACATGGGCCTTGAGGACGTCGAGGCCGCGGCGAACCTCGTCCAGGAGGCCGCGCACCCCGATGCGAACATCATCTTCGGCGCCACCTTCGACAACAGCCTGGACGACGAGATCCGCGTCACGGTCATCGCCACCGGCTTTGAAGAGGGCAGGGCAAAGGTACCCGGCGCGGAGGCTCAGGCAAAGCCCGCGGCTGCCGAAGGCCTGTATACCCAGGCCAGCCAGCAGGCGGCCCAGCCCCAGCAGCAGGCTCAGCCGCAGCCCCAGGCTCCGGCCCAGCCCCAGGCCCCGCAGGAGGACGACCCCTACGATACCATCTTCAAGATTTTCAACTCCCGCTGAGCGTAAAAATGTGCTTAAAATATACCGGCCTCTTTTTAAGGGGCCGGTATTTCATATGAAAGGGGGCGGAGCATGAAGCTGCTTTACGCCGAGGACGAACCCGCCATGGCAGAGGCCGTGACGGACATACTTATGGCGAGCTCTACAAGCCCGACAGCATGGAGATGGGCGGAGGCCGCGGAAACGGCGGCGGATTCGACATGGACGAGTTCCGGGAGCGCTTTGAAAACGGCGAGGACATCACGCCGTCCGAGGAAGTCGAGCTTCCGGAGGGCAGCGGCGGAGCTGCCCCGCCGGATAATGGCGGCGGTATGCAGCTGCCGGTGGGAGACTTCACTCCGCCCGAGGACGGCGAAATGCAGATACCCGAGCGCGGCGAAATAGGCGAGATGCCGGGGCGTGGTGAAATGGGCGAGATGCCCGGTCGCGGAGAAGGCGGAGAGTTCACAATGCCCGAGGAGGGCGGCTTCGGCGCAGACCGCGGCGGCATGATGGGCTCGGACGACGTGTACCTCATCTACACCGACGACGACCCGGAGAGCTACCCGAACATCTTTGACAATGCCAAGACCGACGTTTCGGCCTCGGACGAAGAGCGACTTATAGCCGCGCTCAAGGCGCTGAACGAGGGCGGGGACGTATCGGACTGCGTGGACGTGGAGGCAGTCATCCGCTACTTCGTTGCTCACAACTTTGTCTGCAACTTCGACAGCTACACCGGCTCCATGGTGCACAACTATTATCTCTATGAGGAGGACGGCATACTCTCGATGCTGCCCTGGGACTACAACCTGGCCTTCGGCGGCTTCATGTCCGGCTCGGACGCGACGAGCCTTGTGAACTGGGACATCGACGAGCCCGTATCCGGCGTCACAGTCGAATCCCGGCCCATGTTGGCCTGGATATTCGAGTCCGAGGAGTACACCGAACTCTACCACGAGATCTTTGCCGAGTTCATTGACAGCGTGTTTACAAGCGGCTGGTTTGAAGAACTGATGGACGAGACGGTGTCGCTCATCGCGCCCTATGTCGAGCTCGACCCGACGAAGTTCTGTACCTACGAGGAGTTTGAACTGGGCGTTGAGACGCTGCGCAAGTTCTGCCTGCTGCGAGCCGAGAGCATCACGTATCAGCTGGCGGGCGAGGACGTGACAGTGGACGCAGGGGCGCTCGACGTTTCAGACATGGGCAGCATGAACATGGGCGGGGAGCGGCGCGTTGACTTTGAACCCGGGACATGGTAAAATCTTGTCAGGTTATTTACAAGGAGTTGATCATCATGCATCTAACGGCGGAACAACAGGCCATGCTTGACGGCGCTCAGGGCGAGGTCATGGCGAAGGTCATGCGCTCGCTGGTCATGTATGGAGAGACATTCGGTGCAGAGAAAATGGTACCGGTAACGAGTAAATATGGGCATACGGTCATTAGCTTCGGTATCGGCGTGATGAAGCCGGTGTACGACCTCTATGACCAGCTGCTTGAGGCTGGGGCAGTCTCAAAGCAGCAGTTTTCGGCGGACCCTCTGCCCCTTGACCCCAAGGTACCCTCGAACCTCCTGCAGGATATAATATTCAAGGGCATCATGTACTCGCAGCAGAAGCGCTACGAGGCCCAGCTCGAAAAGTTCGGCATACTCAGCAAGGACGCCTTCACATGCGCCTGCTACCTCGACGAGGTGGGCAACAAGCCTGAAAAGGGCGAAGTGCTCTCATGGGCGGAGTCCTCGGCGGTGGTCTACGCGAACAGCGTTCTCGGTGCGAGGTGCAACCGCAACTCCGGCATGCTCGAGCTCATGGGTTCCATCGCCGGATGCGTGCCATATTTCGGCCTGCTCACCGACGACGGAAGGAAGGCCGATTGGATAGTCGAGGTCAAAACGGAAAAGAAGCCCGAGGCCCAGCTGCTAGGCTCGGCCATAGGCATGAAGGTAATGGAACAGGTGCCGTATATAAAGGGACTGGACAAGTGGCTCGGAACGGAGATAACACCCGAGGTCACGGCGTACTTGAAGGACTTTGGTGCGGCCACTGCTTCAAACGGCGCTGTGGGGCTTTACCACATCGAAAATCTGACGCCCGAGGCAAAGGAGCAGGGCGAGTCGCTCATCCGCGAGGGCGCGCCGGTCTACGTCATCGACGACGCCGAACTCGAGCGTGTGAAGGCGAACTACCCCTGCGTTTGGAAGGACCTGAACGCCACGCCGAAGCTCTGCTTCGTGGGCTGCCCGCACCTGACGCTCGGCCAGCTTAAGGACTGGACGGAGAATATCGAGAAGGCGCTCAAAGAAAACGGCAAGAGCAAGGTCACGGTGCCTACGGTGTTCACCGCCGCGCCCGCGACGATAAAGGAGTTCCAAAAGACGGTTTATGCCAAGCGGCTCGAGCGCACTGGCGTCATACTCTCCTACATCTGTCCGCTGATGTATATGAATAACCCGCTCTCGGGCAAGATGCCGGTCATCACCTGCTCGAACAAGCTCCGGACGTATACCACGGCGCGGTACTATTCCGAGGCGGAGATACTGAACAAGATAACGGGAGGTGCCTGCTGATGGCTAAGGTGTTCAAGGGCAGGCCCGTAGTGGCGGGCAGCTGCACGGCGCCGGCGCTGGTGTCGCACGGCGGCTTCAATACGCTGGCGAGCTTCCAGATGGCAATGATGTTCGGGGATAAGAAGGTCAAGTGCGGCGACCAGAACAACGCCGACCTATACAAGAAGCCGATGAAGGGTACGGCGCTCTGCCTGCCGCAGACCATAGGCTCGACGACGGGCGGCATGGTGCTGTACACCGCCTGCGCGACGGACAATCAGCCGGCGTGTATGCTGTTTTCGATGACGATAGACAGCCTCGCCGCCTCCGGCGCGATACTGGCCGCAAACTGGACCGACGCCAACATGCCCGTTGTGGACCGGCTCGGGGACGAGTTCCTGGAATACGTGCAGGACGGCATGACCGTTACGGTGGAACCGGACGGCACGGTGACGGTGGAATAACAGATGAATAGCAAAAGAGCCGCCCTATCGCGTGGATAGGGCGGCTTCTTGCTTTGTTCTCAGACTGTGATGATCTCAACTCCCTGGCTGCGAATCGCGGAGAGTGCGCTTTCGTTGTCCAGCGCTTCACGTCCTGTGATGATCTTGGATATGTTGCGGATGGAGCAGAAGCTGACTAGGGCCTTGGCCGCAAATTTTGAGTGGTCGCAAACGATGATGGATTCGGCGGCGGCCTCGACCATGAGCCTTTTCTGCCGCGTACCTTCCTGCGCGCATATCATGGCGCCGGCCTTGGAATTGACGGCGTCCACGCCCAGGAAAGCGACGTCTGCGTGTATTTCCTCCAGCATCCTCTCACAAAAATAGCCTATGTGCGTGTAAGAGCCCTTTCTCAGCAGCCCGCCGACGGTCATGAGCGAAATATTCCCGCATTGGGAGAGACGATTGACATTGAGCAGGTCGTTTGTGATGACGGTGAGGTTTGCAATGTCGGAAAGATAATCCGTCATTGCGTTGACGGTTGTGCTGGAGTCAAGTATGATGGTGTCACCGGGCTTGATAAAGGTGGCGGCCGCCTGGGCAATGCGCTTTTTCTCGTCGGCAAACGAATCCTTCTTGATGTTGACGGACTGCTCAACAGAAAGGCTGTAAGCGTTTGAGATCGCGCCGCCGTGGGTCCTGGTCAGCTTCCTGTTAGACTCCAGTTCAAAAAGGTCCCTGCGGATGGTTGAAAGAGATGCGCCGAGCTCTTTTGACAATTCATGAGCGTTTACGACTCCTCTTTGTTCTATGAGCGTAAGTATTCTCTGCTGCCGCTCCGCTTGAAGCATACTATCACATCCATTTGTAATATCAAGGCACTGCGCTAATATTTCCTAATCAGTATTCTACACAAAAGAACTGTGAATTTCAATATTTACAAGTAGAAGATATTTGATCAAACTCATCTCCGTCATGCGCGAATTCGAGCGTGAAGGAGATGAGTTTGGTTTATACGCACTAAATGAGAATCACAAATGAGTGAATATGAACAAAAAAGAATTATAATGGCGTAATATGAATGAATTTGGTTGACTGTGAGCAAGGCTCGTGATATATTGTTGGTACAGTCGGTCGAAGTGGACAAGCTAGTTACAGGAGACACTTCGATTATAATTTCAAAAGGAGGAATAAGCAAATGAAGAAGATGGTATCACTTGTCGTTGCGCTGGCAATGCTGCTTTTGCTGCTTTGCGCCTGCGGACAGACCGAGGAGCCGCAGAACAGCCCCGAGGTCCAGAATACCGGCGAGCCTGTTGCGGACGAGAGTGAGGGCTTCACCATCGGCTTTGCAAACGTGTTTGTGGGCAACACCTGGCGCGCGCAGTATGTGGCCGACGCGGAAGCTATGGCCGAGCAGCTCAAGGCCGAGGGCAGGCTCAAGGAGCTGATCATCACCGACGCCGATAACGACGTTTCCAAGCAGATCACCCAGATCAACAACATGATCGACGAGGGCGTTGACGCGATCATGATAACCCCCGTTTCCGCGACTTCGCTCGGTACCGTCATTGAGCGCGCCCAGAGCGAGGGCATACTCGTCGTCATAGCCGGCGACCCTGCCGCCTATGAGGGGACCTATTTTGTCGGCGGCGACAACGAGAGTTTCGCGCAGCTCAATATAGACTGGCTGGTCAATGAGCTGGGCGGAAAGGGCAACATAGTGCAGCTCACCGGCGTTGAGGGCAACTCTGCCGACAAGATCCGCGTTGAGATCTACGAGAGCGTGCTTGCCGAGTATCCTGAGATCAACGTTCTCGCTTCCGCCCCCGCCAACTGGAACGCCACCGAGGCCCAGTCCGTCATGGCCACCTTCCTTTCTACGTTTGACAACATCGACGGCGTGCTTCAGCAGGACGTGACGGCGCCCGGCGTGCTCATGGCATATGAAAATGCCGGCAAGACCCCGGGAATAATGACCGGAGACTCCACCTTCGGCTTCCTGCGTTCCTGGGCGGAGAGCGACACGCTCAATTGCGTCGCCTATGCCACTCACCCCGGCCAGATATGCGATGCTCTCAACGTTACCATGAGGCTCCTTGAGGGTTACGAGCTTGATGAATCCGTGCTCGTTCCCAATCCGCTCGACGAGAATCTTGTCAACACGATCCTGCTTGAGCCCCCCTACATCGTCACCAATGAAGCGCAGCCCGACGCGCCCTGGATGGCGAGGTTCAAGTATGCCAAGTCCATAAGCGTGGACGAGGCCGTTGCGCTCGGCGAGGGTATGTCCGATGCCGATACTCTTGACGGCTGGATGAGCCAGGAGCAGATCGATTCCTATTTTGTAAAGTGACCCGTTTTTGAGCCAGAATAGCGTGCTTGCCGCCCTGAACGGAGCCGGTTTTGGGCGGCAAGCGTTTTGGAGGGAAAGATATGGCGAGACTTGAGTGCAAAGGGATCAACAAATCATACGGCGCGGTCGTAGCACTCAGAGATGTGTCCATCTCGATAGAGCGGGGAGAGGTTAGAGCGCTCTTCGGAGGAAATGGCTCGGGCAAAAGCACGCTCGCAAAAATAATCGGCGGCTTTGTTGGGACCAGTGGCGGCAAGATTTATTTGGACGGCAAAGAAACGACGTTTTCATCTCCGGCTTCCGCAAGGAAAAAACACGTTGTAATAACGGCTCAGGAATTGAGTTTGCTTTCAAACCTGTCTGTTGCTGAAAACCTGACCATTTGCAACATGCCCACAAAAATGGGCGCGATAAACAGAAAAGAGCTCAGAGAATCGGCCCTGGCTGCACTTGACAGACTGGGGCTTGCAAAGCTAATAGATAAAAAGATCGAAGAGCTCTCCATAAACCACAAATACATGGTGGAGTTTGCAAAGGCTCTTGTACAGGAACCAGAAATACTCATTTTGGACGAGATAACGTCCGCGCTGTACCGTGAAGAGGTGGAAATAGTCAGGAACGTCGTGAGGGAACTGAGCTCCAAGGGCTGCAGCGTGATATTTGTTTCCCACAGGCTTCCGGAGCTGTATGCCATCTGCGATTCGGTGACGATTCTGAGGAACGGGAGCGTCATCGGAACTTATGACATATCCAAGATGGAAAAGAACGAGCTGCTGTCGCTGATGACAGGGCGGAATATAACGGAAGTTGAAATAGCCGAGGACGCCGACGGCTGTTATGAGAACAGAAAAGTTGCATTGAGTGTGTCGAACCTGAACTTGCTCGGGAGAGATTCAACGGTGAGCCTGGAGCTGCACGAAGGCGAGACTATAGGCGTCGCTGGTCTCCAGGGCAACGGTCAGTCGGAACTTGTGCGGATGCTGTTCGCCATGGACAGGCCGGTTTCACTCGAGCTGTATGGCAAGCCCTGCAAGCTGAAGTCACCGAGAGCTGCCGTCAAGAAAAAGATGGCCTTTATCTCCGGAGAGAGAGAGCTGGAGGGTACTTTTGCCAACAGAAGCATTATGGAGAACGTGAGCGCCATAACCGACCTCGTGCTTCATGCAGGGAAAAGCCGTGAGAGCAAGCTCGAGATCCTTAAAAAATATAACGTGGTCATGGACTCCCCGAAGCAGCTCATTCAAAATCTCAGCGGCGGCAACCAGCAAAAAGTTGTAATGGCCCGATGGACGTCCGCGGAACCGAAGATCATACTCGCGGACGACCCGACGAAGGGCATAGACGTCAACGCGCGCAGAGATGTCCACAATCTGCTGAAAGAACTGACCTACTCAGGCTCCGCCGTCATATTTGTATCCAGCGACGATGAGGAGCTTGTAGAGCTGACAAAGTCCGTACCCTTTTCCAAGGTGATAGTAATGTATGACGGGCAGATCGTAGGCACTCTCAAGGGGAGCGACATTACAACGGAAAACATTGCGGCGTATGCAATGCCCAAAGAGGGAGGCGCAGAAAACAAATGAAAAGTGTTTTGAAGCGCATCACCAGGTCCTCGGCCTTCCCGGCATTTGTGCTCATGGTTGCCGTATATGTGGCAAACACGTTTCTCGTCAAGGGCTTCACCGGAGGGGCGGCTTTGCTCAGCTTCATCAATCTGGCGGCTCCGCTCGTGTGCTTGACGATAGCGCTGTCGGTGGTCGTTATAGGCGGCGGCTTTGACGTTTCGCTTGGAGCCATCGTGTGCGTTGTGAACGTGACCTACGTTACGTTTGTGGATAAGGGCGTGCCGGTGTTTACGGCCGCGCTTGCGGGTATAGGACTGGCCATGGCCGTGGGTCTGCTGAACGGAGTCATGGTGGGCTTTTTCCGCCTCAATCCTCTGCTGACGACCTTCGCGACAACTTCCGTTGCAAGCGGCTTGGCGCTGTGCATCATGCCGACGCCCAGCGGAGTGGGAAATGCGGATTTCATACGTTTTTACAGCAGCGGGAACATCCTCGGTATCCCGACTTCTGTCTGGTTCATACTTGTGCCGCTGATAATCTGGTTTGTGATACGTATGACGCCTTTCGGGGTTTGGATATATGCCGTCGGCAAGGATGAAAAGAAAGCGTATTTTTCCGGCATCCCTTCAAACCTCGTACATTTCACGACATATTTGTATGCGGCATTCTGCACCGCGATAGGCGCGATCGCTCTTTCGGGCAACATAGGCGGAGGCAATCCAACGGTCGGACTCAGCCTTTCCATGAATGCCGTCGCGGCGGTCGTGATAGGCGGCGTTGCGCTGACGGGCGGAGAGGGAAATCCGATCGGCGCGATGTTCGGCGCGATGTTCATGTATCTTATAACTTACACGGTGTACGGAGCCAAGATAAACGCATATTACCAGGGCCTGTCGACCGCGATCATAATGCTTGCAGGCGTACTTCTCATGTCTCTCATAAAGAAGTACAAGCCCGTCATACGGCTGCCGCTCAGGAAAGCAGGTGATAAGCATGAAGAATAGCGAGAGACTGCCGCAGCCGGTCAAGAAATTCGGCAGCTGGATATCTCCAAAGAACAACGTCTATGTTGTCCCGCTGATAATCGTCGTTGTCATGTTTGGGATAGGCGAGATCATACGGAGCGGTTTTGCCGCCAGCAACAACATCGGCAGTATACTGACTCTTTCCTGCATCCTGGCCATAGTGACATATGCGCAAAGCACAGTTGTGCTTTCCGGCAGCGGTGGCCTGGATCTGACTGTGGGACCGGTCATAACGATGGCTGCTCTCATAGGCTCGAGCGTGTGCATGTCGTCTGCCTCGAACATCCCGCTTGGCATAGTTGCAGTCCTTCTCATAGGCGCAGTTGTTGGAGTTATAAACTCGTCCGGCATACTGTTCGCGGGCATACCACCGCTTATAATGACGCTGTTTATGGCATCCGTAGTGGACGGATTCACGCTCGCCTACACTCAGGGCCAGACTGTACCCAGTATGCCGAAAGTCATGCTGATGATAGGACGCCCGATATTCGAGGGCGCTGTGCTCAGGTGGCTGCTTATCCTTACGATCGTGCTGACGGTCGTGATCGAGCTTATCATCAGGAAGAGCAAGACGGGAAAATCGCTGTACCTGGTAGGCAGCAACCGCCGCGCGGCCCGTCTGTCCGGCCTGAACGTAAACAAAGAGGTCATGTTTGCATACATCTTTTCGGGCATGCTCTCCGCCATTGCAGGCTTCCTGCTGGTGTCGTACAGCGGAAGCGGTATGCTGCACATGGGCGATTCCTACACCATGACCTCGATAGCCGCCACGGTCATAGGAGGTACGAAAATGACCGGCGGCGAAGGCAAGATCTCCGGTGGTTTCCTGGGCGCAGTAATTTTCACGCTGCTCAATAACCTTCTTGTCGCGCTCGGCATGGCTGCGGGCGTCAGGACCATGGTCGAGGGCTTGATCCTCCTGCTGATCCTGCTTATCTATACCCGCGGGGACAAACTTAGGCAGTAAGATGCCGGAGGTGAAAAATGCAGTATCCACTGATTTATGAGCACAATTCCGTGCGTGTTTTCAAAATTAATGACTCCGTCTACTATCGCGAGGGCAACCTGGACGAGCGCAGGCAGTGCAACGGCGGCTTTGTTGTGCTCAAGGACTGTACCGTAGCCATAGACGTACCCAGCGAGGACGGCGCACGAGAGATGCTGGACGAGAGCGAAAAGCTGTTTGGTCTCCCGATAAAGCACGCGTTTATCACCCATGCCCACCCGGACCACGACCTCGGACTACCGGTGTTTGCGGAAAAGGGAGGGATAACCGTATATGGAGCCGCTGCTGCGCCTCAGGAGTGGGCGGCCCGCGGCGTGACTTTCCCGGGAAACTTTATCGGGATAAGCGGACGCGAGAGAGTTTCCATAGAGGGAATGGATTTTGAGCTGGAAAAGCTGCCCGTGACGGCGCACTCGCCCTGGGACATGCTGGTGTATATGCCGGCCTTCGATCTGATGTTCACAGGCGACCTGGTCGTGAATGAGCCGATACTTTACCTTGAGCATTGCGACATCCAAAACTGGGTCAAGGTATTGGGCGAACTGGCTGGACGAAACATCACGCTGCTTGCCAGAGGCCACGGCGGCTGCGTCCCAAGCTCGTACCTTGCGGACGAAATACGATACCTGAAAGCTTTGAACAACGTCAACGTTTATATGCGCTCGCACATGAAAGTTGCCGAGCCGGACGTGAATGACGAGTTCATGGGAGAGGTCCTGAACAGACTCTGCGCTGCGGGCAATGCGGACGCCAGGTATATTGCGGACGTGTCAGGTCCGGCGGCTTATTATCAGATGACGCAGTTTTACAGATACGGCGTCAAAAACTGAGCTGAGCGTATTCTCAAAGAAGGGTAGAAAAACTATGAACATTGGTGGTACACATGCGATCGGCGGCAAATTTGAGGTAGAAGCGCTAAGCGTCGTTGTATCTCAGTTCGCGGCTATCGATGCTCAAAACATTGAGGACGTCAACAAAAACACAGATAGGGTAATAGCGGACATGGAGAGAGCGGCATATGCTTTCCCGGGCTATGACCTGTTTGTCGCTCAGGAGTGCTGCTTCCAAGGTTTCAGCCGCGTGATAAAGCAGGCCGTGATCGACATAGACGGACCGCAAATACGCAGGGTCCAGGAAAAATGCGCCGAGCTTGGAGTCTGGGCTGTCATCAACCCCTTCCTGAATGAAGTGGATGGGAAGCCCATATGCAACACGGTACTTATGATAAACTCGAGCGGCGAGATAGTACACAAATACGTCAAGATGAACCTGTGGATACCGGGCGAAACCGCGTACCCAGGCTGGACGGTGCCTGTTACGGAAGGACCCAAGGGTTCCCGCATCGCGACGATCGACTGCGCGGACGGGGACTACCCGGAGATATGGCGCGAGGCCGCATATAACGGAGCAAACGTAATAATCCGCGTGGCGCACTACCCCGCGCCCTGGGACCAGGCATGGAAGCTCACAAACCGCGCTGCGGCATATTTCAACCAGAGCTATGTGGTTGGCTGCAATTCCGTCGGAAGCGATTGTTTCTTCAGTTATTTCGGCAACAGCATGGTTGTGAATCCGGACGGAAACATCATAACCGAGGCGCCTCTCGGCCAGGAGTGGCTGTTCAAAGCAGACCTTTATCCGCAGATAATTGACAAGCTGCGTGAAAAGGGCAGCACAAACAATTTCCTGTTTTCCTTCAATCACCGGGGCGCATCCAATCCGGAGCTCGGAGGATTTGGCGATACTGTTTGCAGATACAGGGCATATTCCCCCGAAAGTTGGGGAGAAAGGAAGGCCGAAGATGCCTAACGAGGGCTATGTTCCTTTTGGACACTATTTGGTGAAAGCCATTGACGGCGTGTCGTTTCCGACGACGAAAGCCGAACTTATAAAATACGCGGGAGACAGGAACCTTGCGGTAAAGCCCGGCGAGGAATTCGCCCTGGCCGAACTGTTTTCCATGCTGGAACCTGAATCCTATAAGTGCGCGACCGCCCTCTATTGCGCCATGGCGGCGGCCATGGAAAAGCGGGGACTGTGAATCCGAGGTGAGATAATGCCGTATCAACTGGCAGTGCTCGACTTTGACGGGGTTATACTCAACAGCGAACCCTATCATTTTTACATCCGGGAATCGCTGCTGGCGGCATACTGCGCCGGAGCGCAGTATGACCCTGTGGACTGCGTAGGCAAGTCCGTACCCGAATTCTATGCGGAGATGCTCAGACATTCCGGAGCCGACTCCGATATCCCTGAGCGCGCGAAGCTGCTTGCAGATATGCATTTTGAGCGGGTTTTTGAGAGCATACGGGATAATCAGGTGGCCGCGAACCCCGGCGTCGCGGATTTCCTGCGACAAGTGAGGGAGGCGGGACTCAAAACTGCAGTCGCCTCTTCGTCCAGCGGGGCATACGTAGGCAAGTGCTTGGACTACCTCGGCCTTTGCACGGCTTTCGATTGGGTGTGCTGCGGAGAAAGCGTCCAAAAAGCAAAACCGGCTCCCGACGTTTATGAGCTGGCACTTTCGCTGGCGTCCTGCCTGCCGCGCGACGCATTTGCCGTGGAGGACAGCCGCTCGGGAGCTGCGGCAGCCGCCAAAGCCGGCATAATTTGCTTCGGCTACTCACAAAAAACAGATGCGGCGAATGTGCCGGGGACTTTTGCAACCGTCCACTCTTTTGGCGAGCTGCTCGGCATACTGCAGATTTGCAATACGGAGGCGGAACATGGGAAAAAACAATAGCGCTCCGAGGATACTTGTGGCAGGCAGCCTGGTGATGGACCTTATCGTGTCCACGGAAAGATTCCCCAATGCCGGCGAGACGGTGCTGGGCTTCGACTTCAGGACGGCGCCGGGAGGCAAGGGAGCAAATCAGGCTGCGCAGGCCGCATTGCTCGGCGCGAAGGTAGACATGGCAGGGTGCGTCGGCGCGGACGAAAACGGCGAACAGCTGATATCGTCTCTGCAAAAAGCGGGGGTGTCCACCAGCCTCATCAGACGCGAAGCCGGCAGCTTCACTTCCGTAGGCAATGTTCAGATCGAAACCGGCGAAGGCGGCCAGAGCCAGAACAGGATAGTAGTGGTCCCCGGAGCTAACCATCAGTGGAACAGAGACACGGTTGACCGGCTGTGCGGCCTGGTTTCGGAATACGACATGCTGCTGCTCCAGCTTGAGATACCCATGTGGGTCAACGAGGAGCTGGCCTCGGCTGCGCGGTCGGCGGGCGTGCCGGTGCTCCTGAACCCGGCTCCGGCGGACAAATTATCACGCCGTCTGCTTGAGTGCCTTACCTTTATCGCACCTAACGAAAGTGAGGCTGCGCTCATCTCCGGACTGAACATAGAGAGAAGCTCCGGCGTTCTGGACCTCTCACAGGTCCAGGCCGCTGCGGAACGCATGATGGACATGGGCGCCGGTTCGGTGCTGGTGACGATGGGCGACCAGGGCGCGGCATATTTTGACGGAACCAGGAGCGTGATTGAGCCCTGCGTCAAGCTCCTGAAAGCCGTTGACCCCACGGCCGCGGGCGACTCCTTCATCGGCGCCTTTGCCGCGGCTATATGCAGGGGCGAGGGGATCAGGGAAGCTATGAGGTTTGCAAATGCGGCGGCGGCGATAACCGTGTCGCGCATGGGCGCGCAGCCCTCGCTGCCCTGCCTGAGCGAAACTAAGGAACTCATGGAGCGTGTGGCTGGAGGACAAAATGACTGAGAAAAACGAGCTTAAAAACCTGGAGTTTTTCAAAGAGACCGCCGTTGAAAACGTTGCTAATTTTGCAGATAAGCTGACGTTTGAGTATTTTGACAGGGCGATATCCATAATCGACGAGGCAATGGCGGCGGGGAACAGGGTCCATGTGACCGGCATAGGCAAGCCCGGACACGTTGCAAGCTATGCTGCGTCGCTGCTCTCTTCCACCGGAACGCCGTCCACCTTCCTTCATGGGACGGAGGCGGTCCACGGCTCCTGCGGACAGCTGGTCGCGGGAGACGTTGTGATCTGCATTTCCAACAGCGGCGAGACGGAAGAGCTGAAATGCACAGTCGAAGCCATCAAGAATTACGGCTGCAAGGTCATTGGCTTGAGCGGAGGCGAAGGTTCGTGGTTGGACAGAAACTCGGACGTGTGCCTTATAGCAAAAGTCAAAGAGGAGGGCGGACCGCTGAATCGTGCTCCTATGTCGTCTGTGCTTGTAGAGTGCATGGCGATACAGGGCCTTGCCGTCATGCTTGAAACACAGTGCGGGCTGACGGTAAAGGACTACATAAAGCGCCACCCGGGCGGTAAGCTGGGACAGCTGAGAAAAGACGAGACTGGAGATGAGCCGGCCAATGCTTAAAGGCAAGTGCATAAATCCGCTTATAATTTCGGCGCTTTCCCACTGCGGACATGGGGACAAACTGCTGATAGCCGACGGGAATTACCCGATAGACACGATGACCGCAGACGCAGAGACCGTCTATCTCTCGCTCAGCCCGGGCCTGCCGGAGGTCACGCAGGTCCTGGACGCCGTCCTGAGCGTCATAAACGCCGAGAAGGCGGAGGTCATGCGCCCAGACGAGGGACCGGAGCCGGAGATCTTTTCGGAGTTCCAGAGCATGACCGGGCTGGAGCTGTGCGAGCTTTCAAGGTACGAGTTCTACGGCGCCTGCAAGGAGAGCAACGTCAGGCTGGCGATACTGACGGGCGAGCAGCGGACCTACGCCAACATATTGCTCACAGTGGGCTGTGCCTGAAAAACGCGGAGAGACTTTCCGGTCTCTCCGCGTTTTTATTTACCTTTACCCGGAGCTGTTGTATGATGTTGTCAGATAACTACTTCGGGGGTGTGACTATGTTATTGGGCGTTGATTACTATCCTGAACAGTGGGAGGCGGAGCGGCTCGAGGAGGACTTGGACGGCATAGTGGAATTGGGCTGCAACGTCATCCGCATCGGTGAATTTGCCTGGCACGTCATGGAGCCGGAGGAGGGACGCTTTGACTTTTCCTTCTTCGACCGCGTCATCAAAAAGGCGGGGGAGAGGGGCCTAAGCATTATCTTCGGCACGCCGACCGCCGCGCCCCCGGCCTGGCTCGCGCACCGGTATCCGGATGTGCTGTCCGTGGACGAAAACGGTCTCCGGCGCGCCTTTGGTGGGCGGCACGTCGCCTGCTACAGCAGCCCGGATTATCTGGAGCACTGCGAAAAGATCACCCGCGCCCTGCTCGAACACTACCGCGGAGAAGAACGCATCGCAGCCTGGCAGATCGACAACGAGCTTGGCCACGAGGGAAGCGACAAGTGCTTCTGCTCGAACTGCCGCAGAAGGTTTCAGAATTTCCTCTCCGCAAAACACGGCGATGTGTCACGCCTGAACGCCGCCTGGGGAACGGTGTTCTGGGGCCAGGAGTACAACTCCTTTGAAGAGATCCCCCTACCCACAGTTACGATAGCCCCGCACAATCCGGCGCTCCGGCTGGATTGGGAGCGCTTCTGCGGCGAGAACATCCGCAGCTTTGCCGATGCACAGGTCAAGCTCATACGGGACATCATGCCGGGCGCTCTGATTATTCACGACTTTCCCGGCGGCGGACTCTCCAAAAGCCTCGACTACCCGGCGCTCGCCGCTCTGCTGGATAAGGCAGCCTACAACAACTACCCCGTCTGGGGCGGGCAGATGCATCCGCTGCCGCCGTCGGAGATCGCCTTCGGCCTGGACCATATGCGCGGCCTCAAGGGCGAGAACTTCTGGATAACCGAGGCCATAATGGGCGCGCAGGGCCACGACCTCACGGGCTACCTGCCCCGCCCCGGTCAGGCCAAGCTCTGGAGCTGGCAGGCAATGGCCCACGGCTGCGAGGGCCTGCTATATTTCCGCTACCGCGGCGCTGCAAAGGGCGCAGAGCAGTTCTGCTACGGCATAATCGACCCGGACAACGTGAAAGGCCGACGTTTTTACGAGGCCCAGAGCTTCTTCACGGAGGTTCGGGAGTTCGAAAACGAGCTGAAAACTCCCATACACAGAGGTGCAGCGATACTCTACGACTACGACTCCCTCGCCTCGCTCCGAATCCAGCCCCAGAGCCGCCTGCTGGACGGAGAACGCGAGCTCAAGCGCCTGCACGGCTCTCTATACCGCCTCGGTATAGGTGCGGACGTTATCCCTGCGCAGCGCGATTTTTCCGTCTACAGCCTTGTGCTCGCGCCCTGTATGACGGTGACGGACGCGGACTTCCGCCGGAGACTGTGCGAGTTTGTTGAAAACGGCGGCGTTGCGGTCCTGAGCTTCCGCACATCCGTGAAGGACCGGAACAACAACCTGGTGTTTGGCGAGCGCCTGCCGGTGGGCCTCTGCGAGCTGCTGGGCATGCACGTCGCGGAGTGCGAGAGTCTCGCTTCCGAGGACGAGCTCGAGCTGAGCAGCGGAGGACGCGCAGGCGTGTTCCGGGAGATGCCGGAGCCGGACACGGCCGAAACGCTCTGCCGTTACGCCGACGAGTTCTACAGCGGCTACGCTGCCGTCACGCGAAACGACTACGGCCAAGGCGCAGCCTATTATATCGGCACGGCGCCGGACGACCATACCCTAGACGCCATCGTGGAGTCCGCCGCCCTCTGCGCCGGACTGGAGCCGCAAACGCTCCCCGAGGGCGTGGAGCTGGCCCACAGAGGCCGCCTGAGCATACTCATGAACCACAACTGCCGACCCGCACAGGCCCTGGGTCTCAGCCTGGCCCCGTTTGAAGTGAAAACGCTCTTGACCCGATGCGTCTAACGTGTTAGACTTATTTCGATAAGTCTAACACGTTAGACGTTTTTGGAGGTGCGGCATGGACACGCCGAAGATATTCGATAGTGAATACCGCTTCTGCCTCATTCTGTGGCGGGAGGAGCCGATAAACAGCACGAAGCTGGCCCGCATCTGCAGGGAGGAACTGGGCTGGAGCCGGACGACGACGTATACAGTCATAAAGCGCCTGAGCGACCGGGGCGTGGTGAAAAATGAAAACGCCACGGTGCGCTCCCTCGTCAGCAAGGAGCAGGTGCAGGCGTCGGAGATGGACGAGCTGCTTGAAAAGACCTTCGAGGGCTCGCTCCCGGCTTTCATAGCGGCCTTTGCCCGGAGGCAGAAGCTGACTGAGGAAGAGGTCGCGGAGCTCCGCCGTATCATAGAGAGCTGAGGTGGACCGTGGGAAATACATTCCTCTATCTTGTAAACATCAGCTTTTCTGCGAGCTGGCTGGTGCTCATAGTGCTCGTGTTCCGATACTTGTTCAGGCGAGCTCCGGCGAACATCTCCTGCTGCCTCTGGGCGCTGGCAGGACTGCGCCTGGCCGTGGCCGTGCGCATATACAGCCCGCTTAGCCTGCTGCCGCCGGAGCAGCCGGTGCCTGACCGGCTCCTGGCCTCCGGCAGTTCCGCAGTTGACAGCGGCCTGGGGCTGCTGGACGACGCGCTGAACTCCGGCCTGGGCATCGACCTGGGGAAGTGGCCGAGCATAGCGCAGATCGCAGCTTTCTTCTGGCTCGCCGTAGCCGCCGCCATGCTGGCGCGCGCATACCTGAGCTACAGTCGGCTCCGCAGGCAGCTCGCGGACGCCGTGCCGGCGGGTGAGGGAATATACCGGAGCGCGAAGGTGGACACGCCCTTCGTCCTGGGCCTTGTGCATCCGCTCATCTATCTGCCAGAGGGACTGGAGGGCGAGGCAGCCGACATTGTCATCCGGCACGAGCGGGCGCATATCCGGCGGCGGGACAACTGGTGGATGCTGGTCGGGTACATACTCCGCGCGGTCTACTGGTTCAACCCCCTCATTTGGCTGGCGTACAGCAGGTTCCGGCGCGACATAGAGGCCGCCTGCGACGAGAGCGTGATACGCGGCATGGACAAAGAGCAGCGCCGTGCATACTCGACGGCGCTGCTGGAGCTCAGTATTGAGGATGGAAAACCCCTCGCCTGTCCGCCGGCCTTTGGCGAACTGGGCGTCAGGCAGCGCATAGAGCGGGTTATGGACTTCAAAAAGCCCACGCGCCGGTTCGTGGCTGTCGCTGCTGCGGCCGCCGTGCTGGCGGGCGTGTGCTTCGCCACCGCGCCGGCACATATGGATGCCGGGATGCAAAGCTGCATCGACGAGGCGATACTGGAATACAACTACAGCGCAAGCCAGAGCCCCGAGCGCTTCTGCACGCAGAACTGGATAGCCATGGGCAGCGAGAGCCGGGGCGCGCGCACCACCGTCTACGCCTGGGTGTACTATGGCGAATACGAGTGCGACGGGAAGCTCGAACTGCGCAGCGCCTCACATGTGGCGACGGCAATAACAGTGGAGCGTACAGAGGATGGCTATGAACTGGTCGAGTATTGGGAGCCGAGGGACGGGAGCTATCTCTTTTCGGATATCCGTGCCAAGTTCCCGCTGCGGCTCTGGTTCGCGGCCATGGACAGTCAAGCATATGTCTCGCGTCAGAGCAGGCCTTGCGAGTCCCAGGCGCGGGACTATTACGGGCTCTGAGCAGGGAAAAGGCTCTCGATCTGTTCCCAGTCTACTCCGCCGGGGACGTAGTACCATTCAAGCCGGGCCTTGCCTTTGCTCACCGGCTGGAGGCACTCTATGGCCTCGTCGTGGATGCCAATGAAGAGCTGCCCGCGCGGGCCGGAGTAGACGATGCCCAGGTAATTGCCCTCGTCCGGGTCGTATTCATAGCCCCTGCCAAGCTCACGCAGCTCCAGGGAGGCGAGGTAGGCGTTCAGGCCCGACACATCCGTTTCTGGCGCGTCCTCCAGGACGTAGAGCGCCGGGTTGTCGCCGCGGAAGATGACCTCGGCTCCGGCCCCGCCGCCGTAGGCCAGGGCGATCTGGCCGAAGCCCATGAACAGCAGAAAGGACGCGATGCCGATGGCAAGCACACCGGAGCCCTTCATGCCGGGCTGCATGACGTTTTTTAGCCTGTAGCGGAGCGAGACGGCCTTTGCAGAGAGGCAGGAGGTGAAGCCGCGCTCGTCCCCGGCGGAGTTGAGGATGAGGTCGGCGTAGCGCCTGCGCTCGTCCCTGTCCGCGCCGAAGGTGACGGCCTCGTCACAGCAGAGCTCGATGTCCTCGGCGCTCCTGCGCATGGCGAACCAGACCAGCGGATTCAGCCAGCACATGGCGGCGGTGCTCACAAGGCTGAGCTTGGTGGAGGCGTCGTCGTGGCAGATGTGGACGATCTCGTGAATGAGTATGAGCCGCAGCTCGTCCTCCGAGTAGCTGCGCTCCGGCAGGACTATCCGCGTCGAGCGGCGGAAGAGCCCTATGGACAGCGGCGACTGCACGGCGGGAGAGCGCAGCAGCAGGGGCTTGCGTCCCCTGAAATTCACCCGCTTCAGCTCCTCCTGATAGACGGCCTGTTCCCAGTCCTCCGCGGGCGCTGCATCACGCAGTATCCGGCGGCGGATGGCGAGGTGTTCGGCGCATTTCCAGAGCATGACGAGGCAGTAGCCGCCCACCCACAGGCCGAGCAGCGCAAAAGCCAGCCCACCCGAGACCTCTATGACGAAGAGCGGCTTTCCCTGAACTACTCTGTTTATCTGCACCAGATACAGCATGTTGGGCAGCAGCCAGAGCACGGCGCAGGCCCAAGCGCTGATGTGTTCCCTGAGCCGGGGCAGCAGCAGTGCAAGGACGAGGTAGTAGACGCAGACGACGACAAAGACGTTGAACCACATGACGAGCAGCTCATCCAGCGCCCGCTCCGGGCCGTAAAAGGGCGCTGTAATAGCGCCGCAGAGCAGCAGCACGATGGCCAGCGGCCCCATCATGGGATAGGGGCTGTAGGCCTGTTTTTTCTTTCCGCTTCCGCTGCCGCCGTTTTCGCCGCGCAGACGCGCCAGGCAGCCGGCAGAGATGATCGCCGCGAGCATGAGAGAGGTTAAAAAGCGGCCGAAAAAGGCCCCCATCAGAGTTCGCCCCCTTCCAAAAGGCCCTGGCCAGGGAACAGGGCGTCGAGCAGTTCCCAGTCCATACCGGCGGGGAGGTAGTAGTAGGTTATGACCCCGCCGCGCGTGTCGAAGAAGGGCAGGTATTCGACCACATCGTCGTATAGGCCGATGAGGAACTGCCCGTCCGGCGAGTCGTACATCAGGCCGATGTACTGCCCGGACATGTCGTCGCTGAAATCGTAGTCCCCGGCGAGCTCGCGCAGATCGAGGGAGGCGAGGTAGGCGTTCAGGGCCTGCGTATCCGTACAGGGCGTGCCGTCAAGGACGCAGAGCGCCGGGTCCTGGGAGCGGAAGAGCAGCTCCGCGCCCGTTCCGCCGCCGTAGGCGAGGGCGACCTGGCCGCAGCTGACTATGAGTAGAAAAGCCGCAAGGCCCAGCACCAGCGCGCCGGGGCTCTTCCCGGCGGGCTGAGTGATGCTCTTGAGCCGGTAGCGGAGCGAGGACGCCCGTGCCGAAAGGCAGGTGGTGAAGCCGCGCCCGTCCCCGGCCGAGCTGAGGATGAGCTCGGCATAGCGCCTGCGCTCGTCCTGACCGGCGTCGTAGAGCAGCGACTCGTCGCAGCAGAGTTCGATGTCCTCAGCGCTCCTGCGCATGGCGAACCAGGAGAGCGGATAGAACCAGCACAGGGCGGCGATGCTCACGAGCGCGAGCTTGGAGGCAGAGTCGCGCCGCGCGATGTGTATGAGCTCGTGCCGGAGCACGAGGCGCAGTTCATCGTCGTTGTAACTCCGCTCGGGCAGGAGAACGACCATCGTCTCGAGCGAGAGACCCACGGTCAGCGGTGTCGTGACGGCGGGGGAGCGCATGAGCCTTGGCTTACCCCTGCCTCCGAGATTCGTGGCCGCCAGTTCCTCGAGCCAGATGCCGCTGCTCAGCTCCACGGCGTCGCGCAGGACGCGGCGGCGGAAGCTCAAATGCTCCGCGGCCTTCCAGAGCATGACCAGGCAAAAGACCGCAAGCCAGACGTAAAAGAGCGTAATTGCGAGGTCGCCCCTGCTGTCCAGTATGAGCAGGGGAATTTCGGGGCCGATAGAGGTATAGGACGTGAGGTACAGGATGTTGGGCAGAAGCCAGAGTGCGGCGCAGGCCCAGGCGCTGATATGCCGCCGCAGCCAGGGCATCAGGGGAGTGAGCAGGAGGTAGTAGAGCATGATGGAGAAGAAAACCGAGTAGAAAAGGCCCAGCAGCAGGCTCCTCCCGAATTCTTCCCTCCTGAAGATGAGTATAATGACCACAAAGAGAGCCAGATACAGCGGCAGCGCGCAGAAGTAGGAGAAGGAGGAATAGCTCCGCCCTTTGCCGGGCTTTGGCTCGTCAAACTCGTGCTTGAGCCTGAGCAGGGAGGCGATCGTGACCATAATGGCGATCACAAATGCAATCAAGAGCCTTGCAAGCACGCTGTCTCTCATAGCTCATCCCTCTCCAACAGGCCGCGAAGTTCTTCGATCTCCTCGCGGCTGAGGCCGCTGTCGCAGAGGGCGGTGGCGAGGACGGAGAGCTTGCCGCCGCAGAGTTTGTCGAGGAAGCTGCGGCTCTGCGCGGCAAGGTAGGCCTCGCGGCTGACGAGGGGCGTGTAGCGCGCGCTGCGGCCAGCCTTTTCGATGCCGACAAAGCCGCGCTCCGCCAGGCGGGATAGCAGGGTTAAAAGCGTGGTCGGGGCCATGGGGTGCGAGTCTTTGAGTATGTGCTCCAGCTCCGAGCGCGAGACCGGCGGCTCGCAGTCCCAAACCGCCTTCATGACCTCCAACTCCGCATCCGGCAGCCTGCGCATGTCGTTCATATAAGTTACCTCCAAGCTCTACAGTTGTAGAAGATAAACATATTCTACAACTGTAGAGGAACTTTGTCAAGAAGCAGAAATAAAAGGCAGACGCCATGGGGCGTCTGCCTTGCTGCTGTTCACTTGTTCAGCTCGCGTTTCAGCTCGGATAGGGGGAGGCCGGTTTGGCGGGAGAGGAGGGCGAGGTCCTCGTATTCGGGCTTGGACTTTTGGACGCCGCGGCCCTCGGCTATCTTTATGTGGACGGGGCCGTATGGTGTCTGGCGCAGCTCCTCGCGGCGGGAGAGGGTGATGCGCTCAGGGCGGTAGACACGTAGGCCGAGCGTGGGCGTGTGGCGCAGGATGAGCTCTGCGAACTCGTCCAGGCGCGCTTCCTCGCACAGACAGCTCAGCATCACCCCGGCACGGCCCTTCTTCATGCCAAGCGCCTGGGTATACACGTCCAGCGCGCCGCGCTCCAGCAGCAGCTCCTGCGCAAAGGCCAGCTCCTCGGCCGTTATATCGTCCAGGTTGCAGCGCAGCTCGGCCACGCGCGGGAGGGGATCTATTCCCTCGCCTACGATGGCGCACAGGGCGTTCACGCGCTCATATTCCCTGGAGCCCATGCCGAAGCCGCTTTTCTCGATGACCATTTCCGGCAGAGGCCCGAATTCCTGGGCGAAGTATTTTATGAGCGCCGCACCCGTGGGCGTACACATCTCGCCCTCAATGTCGCCGCCGTAGACGGGCAGGCCCTCCAGCAGCAGCGCCGTGGCGGGCGCAGGCACCGGCAGGACGCCGTGAGCGCATTTTACCGAGCCATAGCCGACCCGCAGGGGAGAGGCGACGACCCGCTCCGCGCACAGCTCGTGCATGAGCATACACACGCCCGTGACATCCGCCACGGCGTCCAGCGCGCCGACCTCATGAAAGTGCACCTCGCCGGGCTCGCGACCGTGTACGCGGCCCTCGGCCTGCGCGATGAGCGTATATACCGCTTTCGCGTCCGCCCGGACCTTTTCCGGCAGAGCGAAGCCGTCTATGATGCGGCATATGTCCGCAAGACCTCGATGCTCGTGGTGGTGATGGTCGTGCGGAGCCTGGGGCTCGGCCTCGTCCACGCCGTGGACGCTGATCTTGATATGGCTGCCCGCTACGCCGTTTTTCGTGACTCGCTCCAGCTCCGCGCGGAGGCCGGGCAGGCCCAGGGCCTCGAGCCTTTCCGCTATCCTGCCGCCCTCCGGCGCGATCTCTGCCAGCGCGGCCATAAGCATATCGCCGGAAGCGCCCATGCCGCAGTCCAGGTACAGCGTTCTCATTTGCGGCCCTCCAGGTGATTTATCATGCTGGCGAGGTAGCCCGCGCCGAAGCCGTTATCTATGTTCACGACGGAGAGCCCGCTGGCGCAGGAGTTAAGCATGGAGAGAAGCGCCGCTACGCCGCCGAAGGCTGCGCCGTAGCCGACGCTGGTCGGCACAGCGATGACGGGACAGTCCGCCAAACCGCCGATGACGCTGGGCAGCGCGCCCTCCATGCCGGCCACGGCCACAATGCACCGCGCCGTCATGATGTCCTCCGCGTGGTCGAGCAGGCGGTGTATGCCGGACACGCCGACGTCATAGAGCCGCTTTACCGTGTTGCCCAGGGCCTCGGCGGTCAGTGCGGCCTCTTCGGCCACGGGTATGTCCGTTGTGCCGCCCGTCGCCACGACTATCGTACCCACGCCGTCCGGCTCCGGCATATCGCCTATGCGCCCCACTTTGGAGAGCGGGTCATACACCAGCGCGTGGTGCTCCCCCACATATGCCGCAGCTTCCGGTGACATGCGAGTAATAAGCACCACACGGTCCCCGCCGGACAGCAGGGTCGAGCTGATCCTCTCTATCTGCTCCGGGGTCTTGCCCTGGCCGTAGATGACCTCGGCCACGCCCTGGCGCATCTCGCGGTGGTGGTCCACCTTCGCAAAGCCGATGTCCTCGAAGGGGGCGAGCTTCAGCCTTGTGAAGGCCTCATCCGAGCTCATCGCGCCGCTTTCCACAGCGCGCAGTATCTCCAATACGTCCTGTTTTTTCACTCTTTCCGACCTCTCAAATCCAGTGTGACTTCTCCGAATCCGCCCAAGATATCCAGTATCGCCGCGCGCTGGGACGCCGCGCACTCTATTTGACTCTCAGGGAGCTCCAACCTTGCACCGCGCTCCGTGAGGCGGACGCGCAGGTCGCTGTAGCCCAGGGCTCTGAGCGCGGCCTCGGCGGACTCTATATCGCGCAGGTCGCCGGGTTCTATCCTGCGGCCCGCCGGTATGCGCGTGGCAAGGCAGGCATAGGAGGGCTTGCCGTGCGTGAAAAGCCCCGCCTCGCGGGAGAGACGGCGAACCTCCGCCTTCGTTATGCCGCAGTCGCGCAGTGGGGAGAGGACGCCGAGCTCACGCAGCGCACGTGTACCGGGCCTGTCGCCTGGCTCGTCCGAGGCGTTCGTCCCGTCCAGAAGCTCTGCATAGCCGTCGGACGCCGCACGCTCGCGCAGGAGCATGAACAGCGCCCGTTTACAGTGGTAGCACCTGTCCTTTGGGTTTTCTGCAATGCCGGGGACGGACAGGATATCCGATTCTATAACGTGCAGCTCCACGCCGAGCTCCGAGCAGAGGCGCAGAGCGTCCTCCAGCTCGAACTCAGGCTGGAACTGTGTTTTTATGTAATACGGTCTCAGCTCCGCACCATACTCCAGACCGGCGTACAGGAGGTACGCCGAATCCGTGCCGCCGGAGAAGCCGAGCGCGGCCTTCGGGTGCCGCGCAAAAAACTCTTTCAGCGTCATCATCAGCAGCGGCAGAAGCAGAAGCGCAGCAAAAACTGCGCGGCGCACAGGCCGAGACAGAGTTTGTTCGGCGTTATCCAATCCCCGGCGGGGAAGCCGGAGCTGTAGTTGGAGTAGACGGTGCCGCCGTGCTGCAGCTCGTCCAGGAAGCGGCGGTATTCCTCGTTATCCGGCTCGAGCTGGACGGCACGCTGGGCAAATTCCATGGCGGTTATCTTGTTGCCGAGGCCGGAATTGGCGATGCCCGCGAGGAAGTACCAGCGCGCGTCGCGCTCCGCGGACGAGACGGAGGAGAGCACGGTCATGGCCTCCTGGAAATGCCGGGCTCTGATGTAGTTTTCCGCGGCGCGGTACTCGTTGCGCTCCTGGTATTGCTGCTGCCCGCCGGAGTAGCCCCAGTCTGTCTGCTGCCAGCCTCCCCAGGCGCCCCAGGGGTCCCACTGCTGCTGGCCGCTGTAGCCCTGCTGCTGGCCGTAGCCATAGCCGTAGCCGCCGCCCTGGGAATAGCGGTTGGCCTCACCGCTCTTTATTGCGTCATAGGCGGCGTTAATCTCGTTCATCTTTTCCGCCGCGGCCTTGTTGCCCGGATTGCGGTCCGGGTGATATTTCTTTGCGAGCGTGCGGTAAGCGGTCTTTATCTCTTCATCCGTTGCGTCCCTCGAGACGCCCAGGACCTCATATGGGTCACGATTCAACGGGTTTTCCCCCTTCTTCACCATGCCTGCGGGCCATCTCCGCGTTGTAGCGGAGCCATACGCCGGAGTAAAGTATGTTCCTCATAATGTCCGCGTCCCTTACGACGGGCAGCCGCTCGAATACGGCAGCGCACTCGCCTATCAGCATGGTCAGGGTATAGCGCAGGTCGTCCTCGGTTTTCCCCTCTGCAAAGGCGGCGACAGGGTTGTATCTGCCCGAGGCCAGGTCGCCTTCCAGATCGAGGACCGCGTCCATTATATATATGAATTCGCCCAGCTCCTGGCCGAACAGCCTGAGCCGTTCGCTCCAGAGCTTATCCGGACCCTCGGCAAAAATCTCGCCCATGAGGCGGCCGAAGCAGCGCGCGCCGGCGTCCGGGTCTGTATCCCGCCTGCCTTCGATCTCGGAGAGCTCGTCCAGGCAGTCGGTTATAAACTTGCACTTTTCCGGATACTTCTGCGTGACGTAGAAGTATTCCTCGCTGAACATCGCCGCCTGGCAGCGGGCGGTAACGCTGCGCTCGTCCTTCCAGTCGTCCATGCATTTGAGGTAGGCGAGAGCCAGATTCATGTCTGCCGCGTATTCCGTCACCCAGCTCGAGACCCAGTTGTGCTGCCTGACGGGGTGCATGACGCAGCGGGACACGCCGGCAGTCTCTTCCGGCTCATACATGGAGTTGAGCAGCAGGACGAGAAAGGTCATGTCGTAAGTGAGAGTCAGGCGAGAGAGAGAGCCGTGACGTTTGTGCAGGGCGTGGCATAGCCCGCAGTAACAGGCACGGTATCTGGCCTCCTGTTCCTCGGTCATTATATCTTTGTTTGCGATAACGTAGCCGAACATAGTATCTCTCAGGTGGTCTTGATGAACGAGGTGCCGCACTTGCGGCACACGAGCTTGATTTTGCCCTTGCCGCGAGGCACACGCAGGAGCGTCCTGCAGCTGGGGCAGCGGTAGAACTTGTAGTCCTTCCGCTGCGACCAGCGCTCGCGCAGGCCGCGGAAGTAGCCGCGTATGCCGGAAGTCATGCGCAGGTATTTCTGGTTCTCAGTCCTGCGCTTATACACGTTTCTGGAAAATATGCGGAAGTAGACATAGACCATGCCCAGCACCGCAAACACCCACAGCACGCGCGAGACTTCGTGGTCGGTAAAGAGGCCCACCACCAGAAGTGCGACGACTATGAATGACACAGCCCTGGATAGATTGTCGGCGCCGTTGCGCCCTGTCATGAATCTTATCAGCTTTTCCCGCATACTGCTTCACCTTTTCAATCTTGCTTCAGACTATAATAGCACCCCAACTCGCAAAATAAATCAATAATCTGTTAATTTGCGTCCCCTTCAGCCGTTTCATCGCAGCCGTTGAGGTCCCCGACGAGCAGCTCAAGGATGTCGCTGAGCGTGACTATGCCCGTGACGCCGCCATATTCGTCCAAAACAACGGCTATGCGAATTCTTTCGTCACGCATTCTTTTAAAGAGCACGTCGGCCTTGATGCTGTCCGGAACGAAATACGGCTCCTTGACCGCCTGTGACATCGCCGCTTCCGCGCTGCGTTCAGGCAGGGCGAAATAGTCTTTAATATCCAATATGCCTACGACCTTGTCTGTCGTATCGCGGCAGACGGGGTAGAGCGAGTGGCGGGAGGAGAAGATCTCCCGTTCCCAGTCATCCGTTGAGCCGTCCGCCCAGAGCACGCTCATCTTTGTCCTGTGCGTGGCGAATTCCTCAGCGCGCTGGTCGTCGAACTCGAAGAGGTTTTGGATAAACTCGTTTTCCTCTTCTCCAATGGTTCCTTGCTGGCTGCCTGCTGTTGCCATCATGCGTATCTCCTCCTCGGAATATACGTCCTCCTCGGAGTCCGGGTCCACGCGCAGGAGCCTGAGCATACCGTTGGTGGATGCGGTAAGCAGCGAGACGATGGGTTTAAAGACTACGGATATGACCGTGACGAGTCCGGAAACAGCGAGAGCTAGCTTCTCCGCGTTTTTCATGGCCAGGCGCTTGGGTACCAGCTCACCGAAAATCAGCGTGAAATAGGAGAGAATGAGCGTTATAAGCACGACGGCTATGGTGTCCAGCACCTGCAGACTGAGCTTGACGCCCAGGGAAATCATCCAGTCCACCAGGGCTTCGGAGAAATTGTCCGCGGCAAAAGCGCTGCCGAGGAAACCGGCCAGCGTGATGGATACCTGGATCGTTGCAAGAAAGCGCGCGGGCTGGCTGGTGAGCCGCTCGAGCCTTATTGCGCGGCGGTTGCCCTCCTGAGCGAGCGCGGCGATCTTTGCGTCCTTGGCCGAGATGACCGCGATCTCGGCGCAGGCAAAAATGGCGTTGAGCGCAATGAGTACGACCTGGAGTATGAGCTGCCATGCGAGTGTAGTCAAGTGTCAAACCTCCCAAATAAAATGAAAATGCGCCCGCGCCCACCGCCGTAAAAGGCAGTAGGCGTGAGCGTATGTCATATGTACATTATTCGTTTACAGGCGCCGTCGTCATCCATGTTCTGCGGTCTACTCCTTTTCTGATATTAGACCACATTTCGGCTCCGGCGTCAATAGGTCCCTTACTCCAGCTCGAACGCGCCGGTATAGAGCTGATAGTACTGGCCCTTCTGCTCGAGCAGCTGTTCATGCGTGCCGCGCTCGATGATGCGCCCGTGTTCCAGGACGATGATGACGTCCGAATTCTTCACCGTGGACAGTCTGTGCGCGATGACGAAAACCGTACGGCCCAGCATGAGCGCGTCCATGCCGCGCTGGACAATGGCCTCGGTGCGGGTGTCGATGGAGCTCGTGGCCTCGTCGAGGATCATGACGGGCGGGTCGGCCACTGCGGCACGGGCGATGGATATGAGCTGCCTCTGGCCCTGGGAGAGGTTCGCACCGTTGCCGGAGAGCACCGTGTTGTAGCCCTCGGGCAGGCGGGTGATGAAGTCGTCCGCGCCCGCGAGCTTTGCCGCCGCGATGCAGTCGGCGTCCGAGGCGTCCAGTTTGCCGTAGCGGATGTTCTCCATGACCGTGCCGGTGAAGAGATTCGTGTCCTGGAGCACTATGCCCAGCGCGCGGCGCAGGTCGCTCTTGCGGATTTTTGTGATGTTTATTCCGTCGTAGCGTATCTTGCCGTCTGCGATGTCATAAAAGCGGTTGAGCAGGTTCGTGATCGTGGTCTTGCCCGCGCCGGTCGCGCCGACGAAGGCCACCTTCTGTCCGGGCTTGGCGTAGAGTGATATGTCGTGCAGGACAGGCTTGCCAGGCTCGTACTCGAAGTCCACGTCGAAGAGCCGCACGTCGCCGCGAAGCGGGACGTAGGTGACGGTGCCGTCAGCCTTGTGCGGGTGTTTCCAGGCCCAGAGACCGGTGCGCTCCTCGCACTCGACGTACTCGCCGTTTACCTCTTTGGCGTTCACGAGCGTGACGTAGCCCCCGTCGCCCTCAGGCTCCTCGTCCAGCAGGGCGAAGATGCGCTTTGTGCCTGCAATACCTATGACCACGGAGTTGACCTGGTGCGACACCTGGCCGATATTGCCGGCAAAGGACTTGGTCATGTTGAGGAAGGGGACGACGATGCTGATGCTGAAGGCCATGCCGGAGATGCTGAGGTTCTTGGCCCCGCTTATGAGGAACAGACCGCCCGCAACGGCGACGATGACATAGAGCACGTTGCCGATGTTGTTGAGAATGGGTCCGAGCGTGTTCGCATATTTGTTGGCCTTTTCGGATTCGCGGAAGAGCTCGTCGTTTATCCTGTCGAAGTCGGCCTGGCTCTCTTCCTCGTGGCAAAAGACCTTGACGACCTTCATGCCGCTCATCATTTCCTCGGCAAAACCCTCGACCTTGCCAAGCACGGTCTGCTGACGGAAGAAGTAGCTTGCAGACTTGCCTCCGATCTTGCCGGTGAGGTAGAGCATCAGTATGACGCCGGCGAGCACGACCAGGGTCAGCCAGAGGCTGAAATAGAGCATGATGCAGAACACTGTCGTGACCATGATGGTAGAGGACAGCAGCTGTGGGAAGCTCTGGGACACCATCTGACGCAGGGTGTCGATATCGTTGGTGTAGTGGCTCATGATGTCGCCGTGGCTGTTGGTGTCAAAGTACTTGATGGGCAGGCACTGCATCTTGTCGAACATCCTGCACCTGAGCTTTTTGAGCGTGCCCTGGGTGATAATGGCCATGAGCTGGTTGAAGATGAGGCCCGCGATGAGAGACACGCCGTAGAATATGGCCAATATGGCTACAAGCCTGAGTATCGGTCCCTTGGCCGCGGCCCAGTCGCAGGACTGCCAGCTCTGCTCTATGACTGCAATGATGTTCTGCATGAACAGCGAGGGAATTGAGCTGACGATGGCGTTTATGACGATGCACACGATGGCCAGCGGGAGCATGACGGGGTAAAATTCGCGCATGGTGCGCAGCAGGCGTCTGACGATGGCGCCGCTCTTTTCAGTAGTCCTCTTCATTCGTCCGCACCTGCCTTGTTCTGCGAGGTGTAGATCTCGCGGTAGACCTCATTGGAGGCCATGAGTTCTGCGTGCGAGCCGACCGCCATGATACTGCCGCCGTCCATGACGATTATCCTGTCCGCATCCTCGACTGAGGCCGTGCGCTGGGCTATGATGAGCTTAGTTGTCTCAGGCATGAACTCGCGCAGGCCCTTGCGTATTCCGGCGTCGGTCTTGGTATCGACGGCGGAGGTGGAGTCGTCCAGTATGAGTATCTTGGGCTTTTTGAGCAGCGCACGGGCTATGCAGAGTCGCTGCTTTTGGCCGCCGGATACGTTCGTGCCGCCCTGTTCTATGTAGGTGTCGTAGCCGTCCGGGAACTGGGAAACAAAGTCGTCGGCCTGGGCCAGCTTGCATACATGTACAAGCTCCTCATCCGTGGCGTCCTTGTTGCCCCAGCGGAGGTTTTCCTTGATAGTGCCGGAAAACAGCTGGTTCTTCTGCAGCACGACGGCCACCTGGCTGCGCAGCGTTTCAATATCGTACTCGCGCACGTCGCGGCCTCCGACCTTCACGCTGCCCTCGGTCACGTCGTAGAGCCTCGAGATGAGGTTCACGAGCGTGGACTTCGAGGAGCCCGTGCCGCCGATGATGCCAATTGTCTCGCCTGACTTTATGTGCAGGTCAATGTTCGAGAGCGCCATGCGTTCCGCCTTTTCGGAGTAGCGGAAGCTGACGTGGTCGAAGTCGATGGAGCCGTCCGCGACCTCGTAGACAGGGTTTTCGGGGTTCGTGAGCGTGCTCTTTTCGGCCAGGACCTCAATAATACGCTTTGTTGACTCCCCAGCCATGGTTATCATGACAAAGACCATGGAGAGCATCATGAGACTGGAGAGCATCATGAAGCTGTAGGTGAGCAGTGCCGAGAGCTGACCGACGTCGAAGTCCAGACCCATGGAGGTGATGATCGTGTAGGAACCGAAGGAGAGGACAAAGACCATGACCGAGTAGATGCAGAACTGCATGAGCGGTCCGTTGAGGGCGAGTATGCGCTCGGCCCTGGTGAAGTCTGCGCAGACGTCCTGGGCTGCGGTCCCGAACTTTTTGGACTCGTAATCCTCGCGTACAAAGGCTTTGACGACGCGCATCGCCTTGACGTTCTCCTGAATTGACTCGTTGAGCTTGTCGTATTTCTTGAACACACGGCGGAAGAGCGGGATCGTCTTGGCTATGACAACCGCCAATCCCGCGCCGAGCACGGGCAGTACGAACAGGAAGATCCAGGCCATCTTGCCGCCCATCATGAAGACCATGACGAAGGCAAACACCAGCATGAGCGGCGAGCGAATCGCCAGGCGTATTATCATCATGAACGCAAACTGCACGTTGGTGACGTCCGTCGTCATCCTCGTGACGAGGGAGGAGGTCAGAAAGTGGTCTATGTTCTCAAAAGAGAAGCCCTGGACCGCGTGAAAGATGTCGTGCCGGAGGTTCCTTGCCAGGCCGCAGGAGGCGGTCGAGCAAGTCAGGCCCGCCAGCGCGCCGAAAAGCAACGAGAGCGCCGCCATCAGGACGAGCAGGCCGCCGTAACGCAGGATCTCGTCCATACCGCAGCCGGCCTTTATCTCGTTCACGAGCTGCGCCGTGATGAAGGGGATGATGCACTCCATCACTACCTCGAGCGAGACGAGGATGGGCGTCAGGATAGTGATGCCCTTGTATTCCCTCAGGCTCATTTGAAAAAGTTTTACCATGTAGATTCCTCACTTTGACTTAAAAGCGAGCATGACTTGCCGCGACGGGTCCTTGCGGCAAGTATGCTCACTGAAAAAACGGTATTTAGTTGTTAGAAGGGAAGGCCCTTCATGCCGGTGAGCTTAGCCATGTTGCCGGACGAAGCGGCGTCCACCTTGCGGAGCGCCTCGTTGACTGCGGCGATTATCATGTCTTGGAGCATCTCAACGTCCTCAGGGTCAACTGCCTCCGGGTCTATCGTGAGGCCCGTCAGCTCGTGTTTGCCGCTGACCACGGCCTTGACCACTCCGCCGCCGGAGCTCGCCTCGAAGCTAGAGGCTTCGAGCTCCTCCTGCATCCTGCGCAGCTCCTCCTGCATCTTCTGAGCCTGCTTCATCATGTTTGCCTGGTTCATGCCGCCCATGCCGCCGTAGCCGCCGCGGAATCCGCCTTTTGCCATATTGTCATCCAACCTTTCAGACAAATTTTACAAATGGATTGCCGCGCAGCTCTTCGACACTGCGCGTGGGCTGCTTGCCGCCGCCCAGAAGCGTCACCTCTATATCCAGCGGCCTGCCAGCGAGCTTTGACGCTGCAGCTCGGATGAGCGCCATCGTCTCCGGTGTGTTCAGCCGTCGCTCGGCAAAGCTGTTGCTAAAGGTGAGGTGAAGCGAATTTTCCGTGAATTCCGCGGTCAGCAGGCCGCTGTCCGTAAGCGGACGCATGAGCGCGGGCTTGAGTTCCTTCGCCAGTTCTGCCGTGACCTCGGACCACTTGGGCATACCGGAGGGGGCAGGAGAGGGGTCCGGCTCCGGGAAGTTGTCGGGCCGGTCTGGCATCGGGGGCTCGGGGTTGTAGTACACGCCCACAGGTTCGGGCGTCGGTTCCGGCTCGTCCCGGACGTAGCCGCCGTCGTCATATGCAGGCGGTTTCTCCGGTGTCGGGGGAGCCTCATCTTCCGGCGCGGGCTCGTATGTGTGTTCCGACTCCGGGACGGATATCGGCTCCGGTTCCGGGGCGGCTTCGACCGCTGGGGCGCGCGGAGGTGGAGTTCCGGCTTCGAGCCGGGATATTCTGGCAAGCAGCTCCGGTATACCCGAATTGAGGGCAGGGTCGCAGAGCGAGACCAGACAGAGCTCCACGCAGGTGCGCGGCGAGGGACTGTCCCTGAGCGCTGCAATGGCGTCTTGCGCGCGCTGCATGTTGCGCAGCAGCTCTTCTTTTGTAAATACACGGGCAAAACCCGAGATCGTCTTGGCGTCGTATGCGCCGGACATGAGCGAGACGCCGCCCCTGGGAGCCAGCTCGGAGAGGAGCACGTCGCGCATGAGCGCGCAGAGGTCGGAGAGCAGGGAAGCGGGGTCTTTCCCGTCCCGCCAGAGCGAGGAGAACACGTCCAGAGCGGCGACGGCGTCATTTTCTGATATGGCCGAGAGCAGGTCGGCAACGCGCCGGTTTCCAGCAAGGCCTGTGGCCTCGAGTACGGCGTTTTCGTCGATGACCGGAGCGCTGGAGCACTGATCGAGCAGGGATATTGCGTCGCGCATACCGCCGTCCGCCAGCCGGGCCAGGAGCTTGGAAGCGCCCTCCGTTAGATTAAAGCCCTCCTGCGCGGCGATGTAGTCGAGGCGCTTGGAGATGACCTCGGCGTCGAGCCTGCGGAAGCTGTAGCGCTGGCAGCGCGAGAGGATAGTGGCCGGAACCTTGCGCAGCTCGGTCGTGGCGAGGATGAACATGAGGTGCTCGGGCGGTTCCTCAAGGATCTTGAGCAAGGCGTTGAAGGCGGCAATGCTGAGCATGTGGACCTCGTCCACGATGTAGACGCGCTTTTTGACGCTGGCGGGGGAGAACACTGCCTCGTCTCTGAGAGCGCGGATATTGTCTACGCCGTTGTTGGAGGCGGCGTCTATTTCGACGACGTCCATAACGGTGCCGTCGTCGATGCCCCGGCAAGCGGCGCACTGACAGCAGGGATTGCCGTTTACGGGGTGCTCGCAGTTGACGGCCTTGGCGAGGATCTTGGCGCAGCTGGTCTTACCGGTGCCGCGGGTGCCGATGAAGAGGTAGGCGTGCGAAAGGCGCCCAGAGGCGACCTGCGCCTTGAGCGTTTCGGTTATATGATCCTGACCGCAGACCTCATCGAGGGTTCGCGGCCGGTATTTGCGGTAGAGCGCCTGGTAGATGGCATCCACGACCTTTTATAGAGGATATAGTAGTACGGCACTTTGCAAGACTGCACACCTTTGCCTGAACGTGCGACACACCCGTTACGCTTGCAGCCAACTCGGTCCCGGCTGGCCCACGGCACACGAACTTACCCGCTTAATGCTGCTCGGTTCCCCGCCTGACATGGTTCACGGGGGCTCGTTGCGCGGGGCCGGGACTTTCAACGCCGCTTACAAGGGTCAGACGGCACATAACACGTCCTCACGTAGGAATCCATCCCTGCTATAGCGGATTGCAGGTTACAGGGCACCGCTAGCTCCCCGACTGGTGCAGCCTTGCAAAGAGCCGCGGATGTATTGTACTACAAAACTTTATTTTAATCAATATTGATTTTAACTCTTTACAAATCAGAAATATGTGCTATAATGTTCAAGCGTTCGGGCCTGTAGCTCAGCTGGGAGAGCGTTCGGTTCGCATCCGAGAGGTCGAGAGTTCGAGTCTCTTCAGGTCCACCAAATGGCGAGAAAGTTCTAAAAATGAGGACTTTCTCGCCTTTTTTGTTAGGACCTGTATCTCACGCGTCTGACTGGCATCCCCAGCAGCAGCGTTGCCGCGAGCGCATCTACACCGCCGAGAGCGGCTCCGTCCACGCCAGGCAAACAGGCCGCTTGGGGCTGGTGGTAACGTAATTTTCGCTCTGTTGCTTGCGTGGCATATGCCGGAGAGTGAGCAGCCATTGGTTGATAAAAGAGTTTAAGAATTAACAGTATGTGTTATATAGCAAAGCGGGCTGGCAGCCTAATACCTTGCGGCCCGTATATATTCGTGCGACGAAATTTCAGAAGTTCATTAATTGCTATCTAGAAGCAGTAAATGGAGGCTTGATAATCCAAGATGAGCTAAGTTAATAATATGTATTAATCCTTGCAAGCAACAGAATGAAAATTCTGTAACCTCGATAATTCTTTCATATATCAAGAAAGAATTGGGACAACAGCGAAGGAGGATGGAAGGTGAAGCGACGTATATTGTACCTGCTCTGCGTCCTGGCCCTGTGCCTCAGTCTGCTGCCCGCCACCTCCCTGGCGGCGGACGATTGGACGTATGTCAATGATGGCGGCTACATACAGTCCGCCGACGGGCAGATCCAGCTGAATATCAGCAAGGACGATGGCGCCAAAACCATCACGATAACTGGAGATAAGCAGATCCCGGCAAATTGCGCCCTTGCCCTTCCGGCATCGTCGCAGATCGACGGTGTCCCTTAAACAATAACCGCAATTGGCGACGTCGCGTTCACTGACGACTAAGCAGGCATAGGCTGCGCCAACCTGACCACGGTGGACCTCTCAGGCTGCACCAGCCATGGAACAATCTGGCAATATGCGTTCAAAGACAGCTCGGGCCTGACCACGGTGGTTCTCCCGCGAAGTCTAGGTGAAATAGGAAGCTCCGCGTTCGCAGGTTGCAAAAATGGCAATTGCTGACCGTCCTTGCGGCGACCCCGCCGACTTTGGGCGACGATTCCTTTGGCGGGTGCGATGATCTAGCTATCATCAATGTGTCCGCAGGCAGTGAGGACGCCTATACGAATTTGGGCTCCTACACTATCACTGGCAAGAATCTGTTCCTCACCCCTGTATCGACAAGCTGGACGGTGGAAATCGGCTCCGACTTTGACAGCCAAACCTTCACCATCACCAACGTGAGCAGCAGACAGATTATAGTTTCCGTGGCCCTTGGCGGAATTGATTGGGGTAGCTTCACGCTGAATAAATCAGAATTCACACTTGCCGCAGGCGGAACCGCCACCTTCACCGTCACGCCCAACACCGGTCTTAAGCAGTCCACCTACACCGCCACTGTGACCGTGACGGCGACTGTGGACAGTGAATCTGTGACAGAAACTGCCAACATCACTTTCTTCGTAAACCCCAAATCCCCGGCAGGCGCAAAGGTGCAGGTGAGCGGCAGCTATACCTATATAACGGCGCCCAGCAGAAGCCCGGCTACGAAGCCGTCACCGTCGGCGGCGTTACCGCCACAGACAGGGAAAATACAACGGCACCAACACGGTGGAATTCACCAGCGTCACCCTGGACGATATCAGAGTCAACAATGATGTCAGCGTGGACATGAGCACCAGCACCCTCACCGGCACCCTGCCCAGCGCAGACCCGGACACTTACCACGAACTCACCCTCTCCGGCACAGTAACCCTGACCGGCAAGGATGCGGGCAACTACACCCTGACCCTGCCCATAGAGGGGGTCAAAGTCAATGTGGAAAGCGGCGTTACCATCAGCCGGACCCCCAGCAGCCCTGCCACAATCAGCATAGAAGACGCCGAAGTGACGCTGAGCCAGAGCGACTTCATATACAACAGCCAGAGCCAGATACCTGGCGTCACCGTGGTGCTGAACGGCGAGACCCTGGATGCGACCTGCTGCCAAGTTAACTACAACGGCGGCATAATCGACGTAGGTACCTACACCGTCACTGTCGAGGGCAGTGGCAACTACACCGGCTGGGCAAGCAGCATGCCCACCTACACAATCAGCCCCGCCACGGTGACGCCCTCCATCAGCGGAAACACCACCAAGATCTACGACGGCAGCACCACGGCCACCGGCCTGACGATCGCGCTGGCAGGCGTTGTGAATAGCGACGACGTTACCGCCACGGCTTCTTTCGCTTACAACAGCGCAAACGTGACGGAGGCCGATACCATCACCGCCAAGGATGCCGGCACGGTGAGCGACTGGGCCTACGAGGCCATGCGCTGGGCCGTTGCCGAGGGCATCATCGAGGGCGTCGAGAACGGCCTGATAAGCCCGACCGCCACCGCGACCCGCGCACAGGCCGCGACCATGCTCATGCGCTTTTGTGAGAACGACAAATAACATCACCGGCACTTAGACGAAGCCGTCTGCCAGTAACTCTGGCAGACGGCTTCTTATATTTTCCTGCTCAAGCGCGTCAAACTCCGGGAAGAAAAGAGTTTGCGAGAGTTTTAAGACCGTAGCAGAGCGAATTGCTATTTCTCTTTCCTGCGGACGCCGAAACAGCAAATTTGCCGCGGCCGAAATATCTGGGCTGGAGTCTGAGCTGGACGATGAGCAGTGCTATCACAACGATTGCCTGTATGATGATAACGTTCAAATATACCATTACTGCCTCCTGACTTGTACCATTAACACTGGCGAAATTGCAATGAACTCATATTAAGCGTACTCCAAAAGCTCAGCCGTCTGGCCCCAGCCGGTTTGCACTGACATTAGTCCTGTTTGTCTTGCAGGTAGTTTGAATAGAGCAGGGTGAGCCCAACCCGGCCCTGAGTGCCTGTCTTATCGTAGATGGAATTGAAGTACCTCTGCACGATGCGCTCGGAGATCTGCAAGTCGTATGCGATCTCCTTGGGAGCTTTGTCGTTGTAGAGCGAGGCAGAGAGAACATCTGTCTCCCGAGGCGTAAGGCCGTATATTTCAGCAAACCTGGTCAGCCCGTCTGCATCATGTGCGCGGCCCTTCCTCTCCATCCGGCCGGGGGAGAGCTGACCGTTTGCAAAAAAGAGCACAAGCACAGCTACAGTCGCGGCAAAGGCCACCGCCATCATCACCGCGTGTCCTGCCGTGCCGTAGAGTTGTATGAAGGGTACCGCCGTCGCCGCTACGGAGAAAGAGCGCAGCACGCGGCCCATGCCCGCCCAGAGCTCCGGATGCGCGGTCCTCGACGCAAGGTCGAGAAAGGCGACGGTGAGGTAGACGACGCTCGAGGCGGAGAGTATGTACAGCAGCACGGCGTTGACGGAATAGGTGTCCGGGCTGTCGAGGAAGACGAACATCAGCGTCGAGCCTACGAGCACGCAGGCCGTGATGAAGGGGAGATAGGCCCGCTTCCTGAGGTCCGCGAGGAGGCCGAACAGCATCACGGCCCCGGCATAGGACAGGCGCACGACGCCCGTGAGGTCCACGCTGCCCTCTGCGTCCAGGAAAACGGCGATGGTGTCGTCCAGGGAAATGACCACCGACATGAGGCAGACGGTCGCACAGGCGACGGCCAGCTTGCACCCCGGCGGATCGCCCTTATCACCACAGGGCAGGGGCTTGTCCAGCACCCAGTCGCCGGGAGGATGCTGGACGATGAAGAAAATTACCGCAACGCACACGGAGACTGAGGAAATTAGCAGCAGCGCGGTCACGGGACAGGACTGGATGAGAAACTGCAACAGGCTTTCGCCGGCTATGGCGAAGCCGACAACGCGGCCTGTGCAGCTGGAATTTTGCAGGTTGAGAGCCAGCAGATAGTGAGCCATGCCGCCTAGATACCCGGCGCACAGCAGGCTGAGAAAGGCGCAAGGCAGGAAAAACGCCCTTGGTGCGAGCATGAGCGGTATCACTGAGGCAATGACAAGCAGCCCGTCCAGCGCCAGGGCCAGCCGCCTGGCCCGCTCGCCCCGCACGAACCTGTGCAGGAGCGGAAAGGCCAGATAGCCAAGCGCCGTGCAGCAGAGCCCGGCGGAATATACGCCGTTCACGCTCTTGGGGCCGTACAGCAGCGCAGCCCTGTCGTTGACGGCAAATTCAATGAGCATGAACGCAAGGAGATAGAAAGCAAAAACCAGGCCGAGAGCCGCGCGACTGTATCTCTTTGGACCCATGCTCTGAACACCGCCTTTTAGAGAATTTGAGCTCGTATCATGACATTATATAACAAAAGCCGTCTAGCTTCAAGGTCCGGCATGGGTCAAGGCCTTGCTTGCCGGGGTTCGTAATCCGAACCCCGGCCTCCGCAGCCGCCGCGTATTCCGAACTGGCGCGCAAAAGGCCTTGATTATATGCTCAAGTGGGGGCGGTATAAGCGCCCCGAAGTACGCAGAAAACTGGTTGAAATTAGGAGGACAATATGAAAATGAAAAGCCTTGCATTTGCCCTCGCGCTTATCATGCTGCTCGGTGCGTTGAGCGCCTGCGGCAATACGGAGCCGAAGGATATCGGCAGCGTCCTGGGCGACGTAGGCGACGTGACGGCGCCTCCGTCCCCCTTGTTGGAGCCCTCTGCCGAGCCCTTGCCCAGCCTGGACCCAGCGCCCACAGACGCCCAGCCCAGCGAAGCGCCCGACGACGGCGGCAATGAGGGCGGCGGACAGGACGTGAACCTTGACGACTTCCTCTACGACTGGCTCGACTTTTCCGGCTACCCTCTGACGCCCGACGAGCTCATCGAGTTCTTCGGCGAGCCGCAGGACAGGATGTCCGTCGAGAGCGACCTCGACTACTCCACCAGCGGCCTGCCGGGCTATGAGAACGCCGGGACGGTGCAGACGGAGATACTCTCCTATTCGAACGTGCTGTTCATGTTCTTCGTGGACCCCTTTGACGGGAACTGGACGGTGCAGCTCGTGGCCGTGACCGACCCGACCTCGATAATCAAGGTCGGCGGCGCGACGGTGGGCATGACGCTCGACGAGTGCAAAGGGGTGCTCTCGAAAAACGGCTACACCTTCGACGCGGGCATCGTCTCCGAGCCGAACTACTACTACTTCACCTACACCGACGACTACGGCTGGCCCTGCCTCGTGGAGATCGAGCTCGACGCCGCGACGGGTAAGGCCCTCTACGTCCGCGGCATCTGGGGCGCGATGGCCCAGATAGTCGTTGACATGTACAAGGTCGCGTGACATGGGCTATTGTACGAAATGCGGGGCGCAGCTGCCCGAGGGCGCGGCCTTCTGCACGAAGTGCGGAGCGCCCGTGCAAAGGCCTGAGCGCCGCAGGCCGGGCGGGGCCGAGATATGGGACGCGGCCTGCGCCGAGGTCAAGGCCAGATGGCGGCGCAAGGTCGGCAGCCGGAACGCCCTCATAGCCTGCGTCGTGGGCCTTGCCGTGGTGGTGCTGGTAGTCGTGCTGACAGTGGCGCTGGGCGACAGGGAAGGGCGCGGCAAAGAGCCCGGCCCGGCCTGGCAGGGCGTACAGACCGCCGCGCCGCAGGAGCAGGGCGGCAGCACGAAGCCCGGCACAGCCCCGACGCGGCAGCCGCAGCAGCCGGACAGTGGCGGAGAGGCCCTCAGCGAGGCCGAACTGCGGCAGCGCGGCACCTTCATGCGCGTGAGCCGGCTGACGGACTCGGGCCTCAACATGGTCGTCGGCCAGATGACGGCGCCGGACGACTGGCAGGTGTCGGAGCAGGTACAGTGGAGCAACTACGGAAACTATCCCGGCATGACGCAGCTTAGCGCCGTGTCGCCTGACGGGCTGCGCAGCTTCCAGCTCATCAGCACGATGAGCTACTACCAGACGGACAGCATCTTCAGCTCGCTCGGCGAGAACGAGACCGACCCGACGACCTACAGGATACACCGGCAGTACCGCACGGCGGAGCAGTTTGTCGAGCTGTTTATCTCGAACCTCGGCTGCACGAGCGCGCAGAAGCTGGGCTCGTGCAGCATCGACCAGCAGAGCCTCGGCGCGCTGCAGTCCGTTGCGGAGCAGCACGCCTATCAGACGGGCTATTCGCTGGTGCAGTCCCTGGCGAACCTGGGCATGAGCGCGAACCTCGCCGGCTATGAGAGCACGGTGGTGGACAACAGGTACGCGGTCACGACGCAGAGCGGGCAGACGGAGTACATCGAAGTGTTCACGCTGGTCTGGGCGTACCAGACCTCGTGGGTGGTGCAGAATTCCTCCATCACGGTAAACGAGATCTATTGGTGCGTGCCCTTCATGTACATATCCACGGCGGAGAGCGAGCAGGCGCTCGCGTCGACGCAGAACGAGTTTCTGACCTTCGTGTCGAACAGCCATGTCTCGCCGGAGTTCTACTACCTGGTGCAGCAGTACCGCTCCTACATCGAGAACCAGCTGGCGCAGCAGCTCACGAACCAGATACAGGCGGCGACGGAGATACAGAGCCAGCTCATGGACGGCTACAGCAGCAGCTCGGACACGAACGACCGGGTCACGGACATGTGGAGCGACTACATCTACGACCGCGACGACTATACGACCTCGGACGGCAGCACGGTCAAGGTGCCGACCTATTACGACCACGTCTACGAGACGGATTCGGGCGATATCTACGTGACGAACGACACGCTCGACGTGCCCTCCGACTGGCAGGAGCTCTATACATAGCGGGGTGGAATGTGAGACGGACAATTGCTGCGGCGATGGCCCTGTGCCTGCTGCTCGCGGGCTGCGCGGCAGGCGGAACTTCAGCTTCAAACAGCGCGGAGCGGGCGAATATCGAGGGCATCCGTGACCGCGTCGCCTCTGCGGCGCAGATGATAAGCAGGGTCAACGCCATCATCGACTGGCAGATAGAAAACTCCGAAAAGAGCATAGAGGAGGCCGATGCCGCGCGGCAGAAGGGCGAGGCCTATGTCGAGGAGGACAGGACCGAGGAGATCAGGCAGAAGCAGGCGGAGCTCGAGGGCTGCCTTGAGACGGTCACGGCCTACGCGGGCTGGGCGTCGGCCCTCAAGGGCTGCGGGCAGGAGGGCATAGACCTCACCTACGAGGCTGCGGCGAAGTATTTTTCGGAGGTCAGGGGCGCGCTCGAGGACATGGCGGACATCATGGCCTTCTACTTCGCCTTCCGCGAGGCTGCGGAGCCGCTGACGAGCTTCGACGCTGCGGCCTACGAGACGGATATGGACAGGATTTACGACCTGTATTACGCCGTGGACGGCGTGAGCAAGGGCCTTGCGCAGCTCGACTGCCCGGAGTTCATGAGCCAGACCTTCAAGCTGTATATCAGCCGCCTCGAGCACTTCATGGCCATATTGAACGAGCAGTACATCGGCGTGCAGCTCAACGACCCCCTGCGCCTGAGCTCGGGCATCTATATGCTCGTGCGCGTAGAGCAGGAGCATTACGACTACGGCGTCATGCTGACGCGGGACTTCAACCTCCAGTACGCCAAGGTGGGCGAACGCCTGGGCGGCTGGGTCGGCGAACTGGGCACGGAGCTTGCGGAAAATTGCGCCGCGCTGCTCCGGGCGATGTGAGGAGGGGCGCGCTGTGAAGTATTGCGGCAAATGCGGCGCGCCCCTGCGCGAGGGCAAGGGCTTCTGCCCAAAATGCGGCGCCGAGGTACGCCGGCCCGAGCCGGCGCAGACGCCAGTAGCGGTGAAGGAGCGAAGGCCAAGGCGCGGGGCAAAGCGTCTCGTGACGGCGCTCATCGTGCTCGTGCTGCTGGGCGGGATAGGCGCGGCGGGCTGGTATTGGGGCCTGCCGTATGTGAGGAGCCTCATGCCCGCGGGCGAGCTGCCCCGGGTGAGCTACAGCTACATGTCCCGCGAGCCGGAGATAGAGATAGAGTACGAGGCCGTGGACGCCATCTACCCCTCGCTCTACAATACCACGGACTACATCCTCCTCGTGCGCGCCACGAGCGAGGGCGGGGACAGGGACGTGATGATACGGGCCGAGGTGCCGGGCTTCACGCAGGTGTATGAGCAGAAGTTCAGCCTGGGCAGCCAGCTCACGCAGTTTTATATCCACCCGCCGGTGCTGACGGGCGAGCTGGACCTGGGTTCGGCCAAGCAGGCGCAGATAGTGTTCTCCGTGACGGACATAGACAGCGGCAGGCCCGTCATACAGGACACCCTGCCCATACAGATAATGAGCAAGTTCGACATGATAAACTACGACCCCGAGCTGGGCCTGTCGAGCTGGGACTACTACCTGTCCTTCCTGACGCCGGAGTCGCCGGGCGTGCTGGAGCTCAAGCGCAACGCCGTGGACTTCGTCACGGGCCTCACGGGCGGGCAGCTCACGATGATACAGGGCTACCAGGACTCGGGCCTGTTCGGCAGCCAGATCGAGCTCAATACGTATTACCAGGCGCTGGCGCTGCAGGGCGCGATGAGCGAGATGGGCGTGCGGTACAACAACGCCTGGTACTCGATGAGCCAGAGCGGGGACAAGATGCTCCAGCGCGTGCAGCTTCCGGACGACACGCTCTCGAGCAAGAGCGGCGTGTGCATCGAGACCTCGCTGACCATCGCCAGCGCGCTCCAGGCGGCGGGCATGAACGTGTTTCTGGTGTTCCCGCCCGGCCACGCGCAGGTGGCGGTGGAGCTCTGGCCGAACTCGGGCGAGTATTACCTCATCGAGACGACCATCCTGCCCGTGGACGGCGAGAACGTGAACAGTATCGTGAGCTACAAGACCCAGCAGGAGTGGCTGGACTACATACAAAACGGCTATGGGGACGGCAGCGGCGGCTGCTACGTGTTAAACTGCGGCCTGGCGACGGCGCTTGGGCTGCTTCCGCTGACGAATTAAGGAGGTAAGAAGATGTCAAGGATATGCCCCAAATGCGGCGCGGCGCTTCAGGACGACGAGCTGTTCTGCTGCGAGTGCGGCACGAAGTACGAGGAACCCGCGCCGCACGAGCCGGAGACCGGCGGTTTCTGCGCGAAATGCGGCATGCAGCTGAGGCCGGGCGCGGCCTTCTGCCCGAGGTGCGGCGCGCCGCGCGAGGACGCCGGGGCCGTGCAGCCCGCCCGTGAGCGCCCGGCGGGGCCTGCAAAAAAAGACGGCGGAAACAAAACCGCCGCCATCGTCGCTGCCATAGCTGCAGTCACGATAATCGCCGTCGTGGTCGTGCTCTGGGCGGCCGGAGTGTTCGGCGGCGGGGACAGTTCTCCGACCAGTACTCCGCCTGAAGCTGTCATCACCGGCACAGACGGGGACGACGTCATAAATATCGGTGGGGACGATTTTTTTAGCAATGAGCTGAGTTTCCCCGGAACAGGCTATGCCGCTCTCATCCCTGAGCCCGGAGCCGGTACGCTCAGCCGCGTTGAGAACCACGGAGCCAGCAGCTGGGCCGTCTACTATGCCGGAGTAACGGTAGAGCAGGGAAAAAGCTATTACTCTGGAGTAAAGACCGCAGGCTTCACCGAGGACGAGGTCGTGGACGACCAGACGGCCTCCGGCGGGCGCTATGCCGTCCGCGCCTTCAACAGCGGCGGCGTAATGTTCGAGCTGGTATGTGAGGGCGGGAATATGGGCCTGTATATAGGTGAGAAATATGATTGATGCCGTCAAACCTGCAAATTGAATTACCCCTGCGGGCTTTGAACAGCCCCGCATTGTGCGGACAGTACAAAAAAGAGCCCTGGTAGGAAATGTTGAGTATTAAGCGGAGAGGCGTCGCGCCAGCGGCGCCTCTCCAGTCTTTAACTAGATGCGCTCGTGGTTGTAGAATAGCAGCCGCTTCTGGATACGCCAAAGAATCACACATGACGGGTGCCGGTAAATTACTGCGTATTTTGCCCTTGGCCTCACTTCCTTCCTGTGGAGCGCAGAAAATCCCGCAGCAGTTTGTTCTCCATGCGCAGCCGCTGTATCTCATAGGCTTGCTGGGCCACAATGTCTCTTGGTGCGGCGTCTTTTCTTGGCCGTCCTTTGGGCCGTGGGATGACCCCGGCTTCCAGCTTGGCCCTAATTTCAGGCAGCAGCGCCTGAACGTGTGTGTAATTTCGTTTTCCCATGATAATACCCCCTGACGTAGTGTGTTTTCCTACGTCAGGGGGTATTTTGTCTATTGTCCTGTTTTACTGGTCCTGTTCATTTCCCGCAGGGGTAATTTAATTTAGCAAGCTCCCGCAAATGTTCAGCGTGTTGGGCTTCCAGACACAACAGGCAAACCGCTGTGCCGTCAAGCTGAGGTCATGCGAACCGTTCCCAGTGTCACAGCTTGCTTATCCAGTTTTTCAGGTCATTGACGGACTGCCTGCCGTTGAGCAGCCGGCCGTCCCTTATGTCGGCCCCTGGGCAGCATGGTGCGAGGTCGCGAGCGACGCCGCCGAGGCCGCTGCCGCCGGAGGTGGCAAAAAGTATTATGGTCTTGCCGCCGAGCTCGCAGCTTTCCAGGAAGGTGCTGATAAGCCTTGGCGCAGTGTACCACCAGATGGGGAAACCCAGGTAAATCTGCTCATAGGCAGAGACGTCCGGCATCGCTCCGGCAAGCTCCGGCCTGGATGCGGGGTCGTTCATCTCCAGGCTGCTGCGGGAGTGTGAGTTGTTCCAGTTGAGGTCGGCGCGGGTGTAAGGTACTGCGGGCTTTATCTCATAGAGGTCGGCCCCGGCAGCCTCCGAGAGCAATTTCGCCACCCGTGCCGTAGTGCCGGTGGCGGAAAAATAGGCTACGAGTTCTTTCTTCATGCTTTGTTCTCCTTTCAAAATTTCACTCGGCGCTGATGATTGCAGTACCGCTTGTAATAGGCAAGAGTGCCGGTGTGGTGCGCGATGGACAGGACCAGAAGCTGCATTCATCCCAATGCCTCACCTGGAGTCCGGCAGGCCTTCTTGGCTGTTTGAAAGCCCGCAGGTGCCGTGCGGTCAGAAAATACAGTCCAGACCGGCGCCGGTCATACGCTTTCCCATTTCATCAGGAATCAGCAATTCACAAGTGCTGCACCCGCCGCTATATTCAGAGCCGCGGGAAGCATGCGACCCGGCGTGTGTTTCGCACGACATATCCGCGCCTGGCCAGGTCAGCCATGATAACCGGATAATCAGCGCTTGTCAAAGTTTATGAGTCCGAATCTGAGAGCGTTCATTGACCGGCTGTCCTCAACGTCTATGCCAAAGTTGCTGCGCAGTTTTTTGAGCCTGTAGTTGAGCGTGCTGTGGTTGATATAAAGCTCGTTAGCCGCAGCGGTCACTCTGTTGCCGGAGGACAGATAGGCGCGCAGGGTGGCCAGATATTCGGTGCCAAAGGTCTGGTCGTAGTCCGATATCTGCACGAGCTTTTGCAGCAGAAAGACGTCCATGCCCAACTCAGCGTTTATCCGCTCAAAAAAGAGCCCGCAATAGTGCTCTCCAGCGTAGACGATATCGGTATCGGACTTCGCCATATCCAGGCAGGCGAGGGCCTGGCGGATGTAGAAATCCCTGTCGGAAAGGCTGTCAAAGCAGTCAGAGACGCCGCACTGGAGTTTATGCCGCTGGGCAAATGTTGAGAGTTCTTTTCGAACGGGGGAGGGGAGTGAGCGGCCGTCCGGCTTGAGCGAGTGCAGGAACATGAGTATGACGTTCTCGCGGATTATGTGCAGCGCATTGTGAAAGAAACGGCCCAAATCTCTCTCCGCATTTCTCAGCTGACGTATCTGACGAGACGGACTGAGAAAGGCGCAGAACACATAGCCGCTGCGCAGCTTTTCAGCTATCCCTGCGTCAGATGTGATGTCAAAGCCCGTGTTCGAGCTGAATACAGCTCCGGTGAGCCAGAGACTCTCATAACTGTGGCGCTGAGAGGAGGAGATCTCCGCGTTTATGAAAAAGGCGCAGAATTTTGAAAGCCTGACCGAGAGCGAGTGCAGCTCCTCGCGCGAGAGTGCGCCGTCACGGGCGTATACCACTATTATACCGAGTTGTACCCCGTCGCGGATTATGGGGCTCACGCAGCATCGACGGCCTTCAGGGTCCACGGAAAAATACTCGGAGCGCAGCCCCGCTTCGGTACCCGAACTGCTTGCAAAGGCGTTTTCAAAGCTGCCTGGCAACCGGGCGCGGGCATTTGACAGCAGTGGCTGAAGGTCAAGCGAGTAGAGCCCCAGCTCAAGGCCAAGTGCGTCTTCAAGCTCTGATATGATCTGAGTGAGCTGGCGTCCGCTGTGCAGGCCGTCAAGCAGCAGACTGTCAATGGAGGGCTTATCCAAGCTCGCTCACCTCCTCCAGACGGCTGACAAGGCGGTACAGCGTAGTCTCCAGCAGCAGCGCATCCATCTGAGCGCCGCTGCCGGGGTCCAGGCCCAAAGTCTCTGCTATGCGGCCGATTCTGTACGCGACGGTGTTTTTGTGTACTCCCATGGTCTGGGCTGTCCTGAGACTGTCAAAGCCGTTTTTGCAATAGGCCTCGAGTGTGGAGATATATTCGGGGTGCTTTTTGGGAAACATGTCGATGAGCAGGGAGATGTTTTTGAGGTAGTAGCGTGCCTCCTCACCACAGCTTCGCACAAGGGCGAGACAGAGCGCCTCGGGGTAACAATCGGTGAAACGGGAGACGCCCGGACCTCTGCCCATGACGCGCCTGACATCCGCACTTAACCTGGCCTGAAAGATGCCGGTCCCTACGGAGTCGAGCGAGTTAAAGAGGTCGGAGAACCCGATGCAGCAGGAGTATCTCTCGCTCAGCCGGACCATTACGAGCTGATTTGGAATTTCGCTGCTGAGCGGGTCAAGAGAGCTGAACAACAGGCGGATATCGCCCTCGGTATCTATGGCTGCGGTACAGCCGCGCCGACTATTGATGCGGCTTTTAACATAGTTGCGCGTCGCTTCGCCCATGCTGCCCGCGCGAATTACGGCAAACATATAGGGAGCGCGCCTCCGGTTCGAGAAGGCTGAGAACAGAGCCTCAGAAACGGGGTGCCCCAGGAGCAGACTTTCACCCGCTTCCTGCTCGGAGGCGGGGATATTTTTTGCCGTGATGGCTATGGTACGGCATATGAGGTCGTTAAGCTCCAGCACCTCGTCCATATAAGCATCCTCCACCACCGTGGCGATGTAGGCATAGAGCTTGTTGTCCACGAACACGGGGCCGAAGGCGGTTTTGTACTCGGCCACGCCGGCGGTATCGACTATGAGCGAAGCGCGGTTCGTCAGTATCTGCTCTTCAAGCGCCAGGAAATCGTGCGAGAGGACGTGCTCCTCGGAGAAGATGCCGAGCGTAGCCAGCTGCTCCCAGCCCTGAATATAGAAAGGCCTTGGAAAACTGTAGGCAAGAATGTTGAAGGAGATGTCGAAAGCTATCACTGGCAGCCTTGTTTGCTGATAGACCCTCGCCAAGAGCTCGCCAATGCTTCCGCCCTCCAGGATATTGTCCAGGAGAAAGGTGCTGAGCGCTTCCAAATCAAGATGCCTCAAGTTCACGCATCCTTTCAACAGTGAGTTTGGTAGATTATAGCCCTTGCGGCAGAGACTGTCAACGGCGTGAGAAAATTTTTGTGCAATCGGTTGAAAATGCATCGTCAAAACCACGGGCGGGCTAATGAACTTCGTCTGTGCTTGTGTTATTTTGTTTGTGCATAAACAAACAATGCTCCGGAGATGTTCAGATTATAAGAGGAGGAGACGCATGAACTTGGACATGTATAAGGCGCTGTGGGAGCCCATCGAGATCAACGGCGTGGTGATCAAAAACCGCATCAGCATGTCGCCAATGGGTACTTTTGCCTATGACCAAGATGGTACCGACAGCGAGCAGGGCCTGCGCTATTTTGAGGAGCGGGCCAAGGGAGGGATAGGCCTTCTGCACACCGGTTCAGCCTACATCAACACCCGTTTGGCCCAGGGCAGCCCCAGTATACATGTGGACAACATCCACTGCATACCCAAGGCGACAGTGCTTGTAGAGCGCGCGCACAGGTGGGGTGCGAAGTTCTTCCTGCAGCTCAGCCCGGGTACAGGCCGAAACAGCAAGCTCGACCTCGGCAACCCTGAGCCGCCCGTGTCTGCTTCTGCGGTCCCGGCGCATTTTGACCACAATGTCATATGCCGCGCGATGACCCGAGATGAGATAAAGGGCGCTATGAACGACTTCAAAGTGGCCGCCGAGTTTGCCAAAAGAGCGGGATTCGACGGCGTCCAGATCCACGCGCATGCCGGTTATCTCATAGATCAGTTTTTGTCTGAAGTGTGGAATAAGCGCGATGATGAATACGGCGGAAGCTTTGAAAACCGCTGCCGTTTTGCGCTTGAGGCCGTGGATGCCATCAGAAGCGTGGTAGGACCGAAGTACCCGATAACCTTCCGTATTTCTCTCGACCACCGCTTTGCCGGAGGCAGGACCCTGGAGGAGAGCATGAAGATCCTCGACGTGCTCGATAAGTCCGGCATAGACGCCTTCGACGTGGACGCGGGCAGCTACGACACCGAGGATTATATCTTCCCCAGCCGCTACAACGGCGACGCCTGCATGGCCTATGTCTGCAAAGAGGCCCGCAAGCACCTGAGCAAGCCTATCATCAACGCCGGCAACCACTCGATGGAGAGCGCCGCGCAGCTGCTGCTCAGCGGGGACGCAGACATGGTCCAGTTTGGCCGCCAGTCCATAGCCGACCCACAGTTTGCAAACAAGCTCAAGCTCGGCAGGCGTGAGGAGATAAGGCCGTGTATCATCTGCAATGAGGAGTGCATAGGCCGCATTTTCGGGCGCCGCACTCAGCTCTCCTGCACCGTGAACCCCGCCGCGGGCTTTGAAGAGAGCATGGAGGTCACCAAGCTCGAAAAGCCGCAGAAGGTCGTCGCTATCGGCGCCGGACCCGGCGGCATGGAGGCCGCCCGCTGCGCCGCAGAGCGCGGCTGCTCCGTCACCCTCTACGACAAGGGCTCCGAGCTGGGCGGTACCTTCAAGGTCATAGCTACCGGAGACTTTAAGCACCGCATCCGCGAGCTCATCGCCTGGTATGAGCTGCAGATCAAAAAGCTCGGCGTCAAGGTCGTGCTCAACACTGAGATAACGGGCAGCGAGCCCGAGCTGGCCGAGGCCGATGCCATCTTTGTCGCAACCGGTTCTCTGCCGCTCATCCCGCCAATCCCCGGTATGGACGACCCGAAGGTCATTGACGTCTATGACGTACACAAGAACGGCCTGCCGGAGGGTAAGAACGTCGTCATCTGCGGCGGCGGCCTTTCCGCCTGCGACACCGCGCTCGAGTACGCGCCCGAGGGCAGGAACATCACCATCGTGGAGATGCGCTCCAAGATCGGCGCCGACGTCATGTATATAAACGCCATCAGCATAAACCGCCTGCTCAAGCAGTACGGCGTGACTTGCCTGACCGACACCCGCGTGGTAGGAGTGAATGATGAGGGCGTGCAGGTGGAGACGCAGGACGGCATCCGCGTCCTGCCTGCGGACGTGGTCGTAGGCGCATTCGGGCGCAAGCGCAATATGGGCCTCGCGGACGCCGTGCTCCACGCCTATCCGACAAAGACCACCATCATAGGCGACTGCATGGAGCCGGCCAAGGCCGGTAACGCCATACGCGAGGGCTTCTATGCGGCAATGTCGCTGCAGGACTTTTGAAGGGGCGGTGGACCGGTATGCTGAATAAATTCGGTTTTGAATATCTGTTTTCCTATTACGCGAACATCGGCGACTTCTATAGGATGCCCAAATCCCCCTTCGGACTCAGGCAGATTGGATACATCACAGACGGCCGTGTCTGGGGCGACAAGGTCAACGGCGAGCTCGCCCCCGGGGGCGGCGACTGGTGCGTCGTCAGAACGGACGGCGTCTCCATGCCGGATGTCCGCACCATGATACGCACGGACGACGGCGCGGAGATCTATATGCACTACACGGGCAAGATGGACACCGGCAAAGGCGGGTTTGAGAACTACTGCAAGGGCATTTTCCCCGACATAAACTACATCTACACTTCCGTTGAATTTGAGACCGAGGCCGAAAACTACCTCTGGCTCAACCGCTGCCAGTGCTTCGGCGTGGGCATCGTAGACAGAACCAAGACACCGCTTATGGTGCAGTACGACGTCTACGCCCTCACCGGGCCGAAGATAGACTGAGGGGCGGGGTGCGAAATGGACCTGAAACTAAAAGACAAGGTAGTGGTCATCACCGCCGGAACGGGAGGCTGCGGCAAGGCTCTTGTGAGGGCTTTCGCTGAGGAGGGCTGCCGCATTGCGGTGAGTTCGACCTCGCAGGCGAAGCTCGACGCCTTCATTCCCGAGCTGGGCCTTGAGCCCGGGCGCATTATGACCGGAGTTGTGGACATGCGCGAAGAGGCCGAGGTGAAAGAATTCATTGAGACCGCATACAACCGCTATGGACGTATCGACGCGCTGGTCGTTAACCAGGGCTACGAGGGCAAGCGCGGCCTGCTCGAGGACGCGGACATGGAAAACTGGATGCAAGTGTTTTTCGTAAACACTTTCGGCGTGCTCTACGCGCTCAAGTATACGGCTCCTATCATGAAGAGACAGCACAGCGGCGCAATAGTCATCAACTGCTCCCACGGCGCTTATCTTGGTTCGCCCGGACTGAGCCAGTATTCCGCTTCCAAGCACGCGACCTACGGTCTTGCCAAGTCGGCAACGCTGGAGCTCGCGCCCTACGGAGTGCATGTGAACTGCATTTGCCCCGGCGGCATAGACACCCCCATGATTCAGCGCATAGAGGAAATGCAGATGCCTCAGCTTGCTGGCCACGAAGAGCGCATGGCGGCCATGACTGCCGGTACTCCGGACAAGCGCTATTGCCGACCCGAGGAAGTGGCGTTCATGGCGCTGTATCTCGCCTCGGAGCTTTCCGCACATGTTAACGGTTCTGGCATACGCCTAGACGGCGGAATGGACGCCAGAGACTGATGAAAACAGGGGAGGAGAGAAAATGTTTGACTTACATGGTCAGATAGCGGCCGTGACGGGCGCTTCCGCGGGCCTGGGCAGACAATTTGCCATGGCCCTGGCCAGGCAGGGCGCGAATCTCGTGCTCATGAGCCGCCGAAAGGAGAAGCAGGACGCTGTCGCCGAAGAGATCATACGGCAGACGGGCGTTGAGGTCCTTTCCCTCTGCTGTGACGTGACGATACCCTCAGATGTGGAAAACGCCGTAAATGCAGCGATTGAACGCTTTGGACATGTGGATATACTAGTAAATAACGCCGGACGAGGTTACCCCAGCCCGCTCGAGAACTATCCTCTTGAGGGCTGGCGAACGGTGACGGCCGTAGACCTCGACGCTGTCATGATGTGTACGAGGGACTTTGGCAGGCACATGCTTGAGCGCGGCTATGGGCGCATAATAAACATATCATCCGTCATGGGCGCCGGTGGGCTGCAGGAGATACATGTTGCTGCCTACCACGCCTGCAAGGGTGCGGTGATAAACTTCACCAGGGCCGCTGCGGCGGAATGGGCTGAGCGGGGCGTCACCGTAAACTGCATCCTGCCGGGTTTCTTTGAGTCCGAATCCAATTCGCCTGAGCGCATGGAACAGATGGGCGGCTGGATAAGGAGCCATACCCCTATGAGAAGGCCGGGCGCACCCGGCGAACTTGACTCTACTCTGCTCTTCCTGGCGGCGCCTGAGTCCTCATATGTCACTGGCATCTCGGTGCCGTGTGACGGCGGATGGACCTGCGTCTGAGAAATGATTTAGAAAAGGTGTATTGATATGAGTAAAGATCTCAGCTCCTCGGGTTCCGGAAAAAATAAGATAATACATACCATAGTCATCCTTGCGCTGTTCTTCCTGTTCCGCTACATCCCGCCGTTCGGCTCTGTGACCGAGGTCGGCATGGCGGTCCTGGGCATCTTCCTCGGCTGCATTTACGCATGGACCGTGGGAGAAGTCTTTTGGCCCAGCGTGCTCGGCATAGTCCTCATAGGCTTCGTCGGAGAAAACACCGTCACGGGCGTGCTTTCGGCCACTTTCGGAGACGCCACGCTCCACATGGTGTTCATCGCCCTGGCTTTCTGCTTTGCCGTTGAAAGAAGCGGACTCATAGAGCTCATCGCCAAATATGTGCTCTCCCGGAAGTTTGCCAAGCGGGGTCCCTGGTCCATGGCCCTGGGTTTCTGGATAGCCACCGCCGTGACCTGCGCCGTGACCTGCGCCACCACTGGCATCATCATCCTGGCCTGGGAGATGTTCTACGAGGTAGTACGCAGGGCCAAACTGGAGAAAAAGACCCCCTACACCGCGGTTGTCATCATTGGCATACTGGTATCCGCCTACCTTGGCGGCATAGTGATGCCGTACAACGCCTTTACGCAGATCTGCTTCGGTATGCTGCGCGCGGCAGCGCCCGGCGTCGAGGTCGGTTCCGTACCCTACATCCTGCTGACCGTTCTGCTGAGCGTCGTGGTCATCGCTGCCATGTACTTTGTCAGCAAGTACCTGCTCCGGATAAAGGTCGACTATGTGATACCCGACGACCTTATCTCCAAGGACGAGCTCAAGGTCACACGCAAGCACAAGATTATGGCGTTCTTCACGCTGCTCTTCTGCGTGGCTTTCATCCTGCCCAGTTTCCTGCCCGCCGAGCTCACCATCACCAAGCTGCTGTCTAACCTCGGCTTCACCGGCATTTTTGCGGTTATCCTCGTCATCCTCTCGCTCATAGGCGACGGCGAGGGCGGTAAGATGTTCGACTTCGGCCTCTGCCTAAAGAGCGGAATACCCTACGGTATGGTAGTCCTTGTTGCTGCGGCGCTGCAGGTCTCCAGCAAGCTGACGGACGCCTCCACCGGCATCCCCGACATGCTCTCCACTCTGCTCATGCCCATAACGACACTCAGCAGCCCGTTCGTCAGTATGGCCATCGTCATGGTGATCGGCCTGGCTCTGACGAATGTCATAAACAACATCGTCTCCATCACGATCATGGTCCCTATCGGCATGACGCTGCTGCAAAACATAGAGTACAGCCCGCAGGTCATGGTCACGCTGTTCAGCCTTGAACTCATTCAGGGCCTCATCACCCCCTCGAGCTCCATGGCCGGCGCTATGCTGCATGGTAACGACGAGTGGATCTCCTCGAAGAGCGTATATAAGTACGGCCTCATCCTAGAGGGTGTCGTGGCGCTCTGCATAGCGGTAGTCGGTATCCCCATAGGCCCCGCTATCTTCTCTCTCTTCTCCTGAGAGAGCTGCAAGCCTGACCAATAACACAAAAACGGACCGTCCATTCGGACGGTCCGTTTACATTTATCGCTGGCTGCGCTTTTATTTGACCTCGGTCATCCAGAGGCCGTGGAGGTTGCAGTAGGCGTAGACGGCGACGGCCTTGTCGTCACCGAGACAGAAGCTGACCTTGGGGGCGTCGCCGGGGTTGAGGACCTTGCGCTGGCCGCCTTTTTCAGTCTGGACATAGACCCACTGGATGTAGTGCTCGGGGACCATGGGATGATCCACGCTGCCGATGTTTACGTTGACAACGCCGTTCTCAACGCTGACGACGGGCAAATGCTTCTCTCCGCTGGCGTCGACAGTGTTGGGGACCAGGGCCTTCATGGGCTCGCCGCAGCATACTACGGGGACGCCGGAGTCGTTGACCATACCGATAAGGTTGCCGCAATGACGGCAGATATAGAACTTGGACTTCATAATATTGATTCTCCTTTTTAATGTTATTCAAACTGTTTTCAGCTTCTGCAACAAGTATAATCAGACTCGACTGTCCTGTCAACGCCGACGCCGCACTTAGCCTTGCAGATTAGCTGCGTCATCGTGCCCATCGGACAATATACGCACCAGCTTCTGGGCTTATACAGCAGCATCGTCACAAGGCCGAGTATGGTGGAGGTCAGCATGATGCTATAAAAGCCAAACGCGAACTGTGCGACTCCGTTGTGCAGGAGCGTCCCGTGATATGCCCAGTGCCATGGCAGCTTGAAGCTCCAAAGCAGGGTGACGACCTGCTTCATGTCCCGTACCTCGGCAAAGACCAGGTATGTGTTCCAGAGCATCAGAAAGAACATGGTGAAGAAAAAGACCAGAAAACCGTAACGGAAAGCCTTGCTTTTCATCCATTTTGGTATATCCCGTCTGCGCGAGAGGCCAAAACGTCCGCCAAGCAGGGCAAAAAGCTGTCCGCGGCCGCAGTAACGGTTGCAATATACCTTTGTCCCCGAGACTATTGAAATTATGAGGGGAATAAAGAAGCAGAGCAGACCCAGCCAAGCAAACAGTATGTTGAAAAAGCCCAGAGCGAGGTAGAGCAGGGAAGCTATCCATAGATAGTCGTACCAACGTTTCTTCATGCCTGCACCTCCCGCAGCTCGATCACGCTTGCAGGACATTCCTTTACGCACTTGCCGCATCCCACGCACTTTCCCTTATCTATCCGCGCGGAGACTCCGTGAAAAATCTCTATGGCAGTCATGGGGCAGACCTTGACACAACAACCGCAGGCCACGCATGAGGCCTCATCCACTTCAGCTTTTTTTCTCCTCTTGATCGGGACCATATAACTCCTCCATTGAGCTTGATGCCGCTATTATACTGCTGCCACGCGGACTGAACCGTGACAAGGTCACGATTTGCCCGGATGAAAGAGAGAAGCGTGCATCGGAGGCTGTGAACCTTTGAGTTGCTTGAGCATAGGATGAGAATGGCCTTGGCCGGAAAGGAGACTATCAAATGTCGGAAATCAATGCCAATGTGCTGAACGAGACCCAGACCTGCCCTGCTGTGGGCTATCAGTCTGCCTCTATTTGCGTTCCCGTCACCGTTACGCCCTTCGCCCAGACTGGTGTGACTATGACCAAATGCTGCGGCGAACCCGTAGTGACCCCGGGCCGCGAGGTCTGCGGCGGACTGAAAAATGGCTCCTGCGTTTTCACCATTACCCAGGACATCTGCGTAGCGGTGCCCGTCGAGTTCGGCGCCATCGCCACGGTCGGGGATACCTTCGTCAGCTGCAACGGTTCTTCCGAGCGGGATATATGCACCAACTGCGAAGAAATTCCGGTCACCTAAAAGCGACCTTCCAACAATAATACAAGCGCCGGAACGGGCAGCAGAGCCCTTCCGGCGCTTTCTGTGCGTATAAGCGGTCAGTCCGGACGCCGCGGCATTCACTCAAGTGGCAGCGATATGCAGACGGTGAACGTTGAATCTTCCTCGAAATAGCTGAAACTTCCGCCATGGTGGTCAATTATCCTGGCACAGGTGTTAAGGCCTATGTTCGTGCTCTCCTTCAGCCCCCGCTCGGGTGAGATGCCGTTTGAGACGGATAAACTGAGACTGTCGCCAACACGGAGGCAGAGTATCCTTATCTCAGTCCCGCGGTCCGCATACTTGTACAGGTTGGAGCAAAGGTTGTCAAAGGCGCGGCGCAGCAGCGCTGTATCTGTCCGGAGTTTGCCATTTAGCGGTTCAAGCTCGTACCGAACGAGGAAGCCCTCGTTTTCCAGAGAAAAGGCATACTCGCCCCAGAACTGCTGCACAAGCTCGTCGGCGTCCAGCAGTTCGGTCACAGGAGGACCCCATTCCGAGGAGTAGACCAGGAAATACTCAAAGAGCTTGTCGGCCATGCCCTTTATGCGGAGCGTCTTTTCAAGGCTGCGGCTTATGAAGTGCTTGAGCTGTGCCTCGTCTTTGTATTTTCCCCTGTCCATCAGTTCCAGGTAGCCGAGCAGTGAGGTCAGCGGGGTGCGCAGGTCGTGAGACATTGCGGTAACAAGGGCGGAATTTGCTGCGCGCATCTTTTCCTCTGCCTTCTGGTGCTCAAGTATGGAGCGACGCATCTCGTCTATGCCGCGGGCGAGCTCGCTCAGTTCGTCGTTACCCCGGACCGTTACCTTGTAGTTCAAGTCGCCGCCTGCGAGGATGTCCAGTTCGTCCTTCAACTGCATGATGTAGGACAGCTTCCTGTGTACGAATGTAATGAACAGCAGGGAAAACAGCGCAAAGCCCGTGACGCTGGCCACGACTATCAGCCAATAGTAATAGGCGTCGCCGGCATAATAGTAGAGGAAGGCGCGCGTGACCGTGCCGTCGCTGAGGGTCAGCTCGTATTCGCGTTCCGGGTCCTCGAGCTCGGGGTCATAGTTTGAAATTATTGGACGCGCCTTTGAGGTCAGCTGTGACTCATAGATGATGTTGTCCCCGACGTAGATGGACAGATATACCTTACTGCCGCGCCCACACCAGATGTCCAGGGGACGAAGGTTGCCGGGCGTGACCTCTTCGTCCTCGACGTAGGTCTCCAGCAGCGCGAACTGCTGGTCCGACATGCTGCGGACAAAGCTCATCCCGTAGACCGTCCGGTCCAGCACCACACTGCCCAGCAGGTATATGGCAAAGAAGGCCGCGGCCGCGGCGGCGAGGGATATGAGCACTGCGCCCATCAGCTGTATGCTGACGCCGTGTTTTATGCCTAGCCTGTTATTCAATGCGGTAGCCCTTTCCCCAGACGGTGCGGATTATCCTGGCGTTCTGCGGGTCGTCGTCCAGCTTGCGCCGGAGGTTGCGGATGTGGACCATGACGGTGTTGTTTGAGCTGTAGAAATACGGCTCGTTCCAGATGCTCTCGTAGATGTTTTGCACGGAGAAGATCTTCTTCCTATGCGAGGCGAGCAGGAGCAGGATGCGGTATTCCGTATCCGTGAGCGCTACCTCGCGCCCATCGCGGGTGACGGTTGCCTGTGCGGTGTCTATCTCGACGTTCCCGCAGCAGTGTATGACGGTGCTCGCGGCGTTGGCCTTGGAGCCATAGACATAGTAGCGCCGGAGCATGGCCTTTACCCGGGAAATGAGTTCAGAATAGGAGAAGGGTTTCACGAGGTAGTCGTCACCGCCGACGGAAAAGCCCATCGTCTTGTCCGAGTCCTGCGATTTGGCCGTGAGGAAGAGAACAGGTACGGCGGAGCGGGTCCGTATCTCGGCGCAGGCCGCGTAGCCGCCGAGGCCGGGCATCATGACGTCGAGTATGACAAGATCTACGCCGTCGTCCAGTTTTTCGAGCAGTTCGGAGCCGCTGGAGGCCTCGGAGACCTCATAGCCCTCGCTGCTGAGCAGGAGCCTAAGCACCTCGCGGATCTCGGGATCGTCGTCCGCAAACAAAATCTTCTGAGCCATGTCTCCACCCCTTTCGTGCGCACATTATATTACATCATACCATGCCCGGCCTATAGGCCGGGATCAAATTTCAGATTTCTTCAGAACTTATTAAGGCGCCGGTTCAGATTATTGCGCTAAACTTGCCGAAGCGAAGTAAATGGAGGGAGCTGGGATGGAGAGATTCGCCGGGAAGTTGAAGGTAGTCCTGACGGCGCTGCTGGTATTTTTGCTGCTGTTTTCGGTGCTGTTCCTTGTGCGAGGCTGGGCAGAGGGCAGGTTTGGCTCAGTTGACAGCCTCCGCGAGTACATAGAAGGCTTCGGCCTCTACGGACCAGCCATACTGACGCTCATACAGGCGCTGCAGGTCGTGCTGCCGGTTCTGCCTGGTTTCCTGGGATGTATCGTCGGCGCCAGCCTCTTCGGCGCTCTGGGCGGGTTTTGGTGCAACTACATCGGCATCAGCGTGGGCTCAATAGCGGCCTTTCTCCTGGCGCGGCGCTTCGGCGTGGCGTTGGTGAAGAAAATGGTGCCGATGGAAAAGTATCAGTCCTGCGTCGAGTGGGTCAACAGGAAAAAGAGCTATACAGTCGTGCTCTTTCTGGCAATACTGCTCCCGCTTGCTCCGGATGATTTTCTCTGCTATTTTTCCGGGCTAACTGGCATGTCCGCGCGGCGCTTCACCTGGATAATCGTTGTGGCAAAGCCCTGGTGCATCCTGGCCTACAGCCTGTTCTTCGCGCATATAATTTGATTTGGGAGTGGACGATATGCTGGGCATATATAACTACACTGTCATCCTGACCTATATCGGCATGCTAGTGTCCTTTTTGGGCCTGAGTTTTGCCATGGGAGGGAACATTCAGGCGGCGCTGCTCTGCCTTATGATCTCCGGAGTTTGCGACATGTTCGACGGCAAGATCGCCTCGACGATGGAGCGTACAAAACAGCAGAAGCGCTTTGGAATACAGATAGACTCGCTGAGCGACCTCATCTGCTTCGGTGTTCTGCCGGCCGTCATCGTCTACCAAGTGGCGGGGCAGAGCGCACCGAGCTTTTACATAGGGGCGGCGTACCTGCTCTGCGCGCTCATCCGGCTGGCCTGGTTCAACGTGGACGAGGAGGAGCGCCAGGAGCTGAGCGGCGGTGCGCGGGAGGAGTACCTTGGCCTGCCCGTCACCTCCGCCGCGCTGCTGCTGCCCGCACTCGTGGGCCTGGCGAAGCTTTGCCGCTGGCCGGCGGACAAGTTGGGTCCGGTGCTGCTTGTACTCATGGCGGCGGCCTTCCTGACGCCGTTCAAGCTGAAAAAGCCCGCCTTGCCGGGGAAGATCGGCATGATCGTCTGCGGCGGGGCGGAGCTTCTGCTGCTGCTTGCCTGGGTGGACATATGAGTGCAAACGGAAACAGCGCCGCCGTGCGCTTCCTGTACGGGACCGGCACAGGCCGCGCCGTGCTCCGGCTTATGCAGAAGGGCAGGGCGGACAGGCTGGTTGTGGGCTTTTTGAAGTCACCGCTGTCAAAGCCCTTCATCCGCTGGTATGCCGGGCGCCACGGACTGAGGGTGGACAAAAAACAGCTGCGCAGCTACCGCAGCTTTCGCGACTTCTTCGCGCGGCGCCGCAGGTATCTGCTGGCAGACATGACGCCGCGGCACCTGATAAGCCCCTGCGACGGCTGGCTGAGCGCCTTTCCTGTGGACGGGGACAGCGGGTTTGAGATAAAGGGCTCGCGCTACAAGCTGAGCGACCTGCTGGGAGACGCGGAACTGGCCGCGCGATTTGGCGGCGGAGACTGTCTTATATACCGCCTTTGCCCGGCTGACTATCACCGCTACTGCTACATAGACGACGGCTACCAGGGTGATAACCACTATATCCCGGGCGAACTGCACAGCGTACAGCCCGCGGCTTGCGCGAAGTACCCGGTGTACACGCTGAACCGTCGTTGCTGGACTCTGCTGGCAACGGAAAACTTCGGGCCTGTGGTACAGACGGCGGTGGGCGCCTTTGCGGTTGGCGGGATTGTGAACGAGCGGGAGAACGCGCGCTGCCGCAGGGGAGATGAGATGGGCCGCTTCGAGCTGGCCGGTTCGACCATCGTACAATTCTTCGAGCACGGGCGCATGAGCCTGCTGCCAGAGGTGCGGACATATATTGAGAGACATGGAGAGTTCAGGGTGACTCAGGGCATGTGGGTCGGCCTTGGTGTGGACAAAGATGAGGACTGAGAACAGATATAAATACTGGGTGGCATTGCCGCTGCTGGCTCTGGCATGGAACGAGCTGGTGTTTTACGGCGGACGTTATCTGGCCCGGGGACTGCCGCAGCTGGACATGTCGCTGCCGCTGGATGAGCGCATACCTTTTCTACCCTGGACGGTGCTGATATACATAGGCTGCTTTGTGTTTTGGGCGGTGAACTATGTCATCTGTGCGAGACTGGAAAGGCCCGCGGCGCTGAGGTTTTATCTGGCGGACTTTTTGATGAAGGGCATATGCCTGCTGTCGTTCGTGGTGCTGCCGGCTGCGATGGAGCGCCCGGAGGTGACGGGCGGCGGCATATGGGAGAGCGCGGTGCGCTTTCTGTATTCCATAGATGAGCCTAACAACCTGTTTCCTTCGCTGCACTGCGCGGTAAGCTGGCTGTGCTGGGCCGGCATTCGCGGAGAACGGAGGGTGCCAGCCTGGTACAGACACGCATCGCTTATCATGGCTTTTGCCGTCGCCGTGTCCACGCTTACGGTAAAGCAGCACGTTATCGTAGACACCATCTCCGGCATAATCCTTGCCGAAGCAATGTGGCAGCTCGCGGGTGCGGCTACGCCTAGAAGGTAAAGCGGGCTTCGGCTATGGCGGGCCTGCCGCCGACCAGTACGTAGTCCATGCCGGTGGCGAGAGTTTCCGGGTGCTCGTAACTGTCGCGCTCGCGCAGGGCGGAGGGGTCGAACAGGCAGAGATCCGCGTCCGCGCCCGGTTCTATGCGGCCCTTTGTCCTCAGCCCAAACCTGTCCGCCGGCTGGCGCGTCACCTTGCGCACGGCCTCCGGCAGACTGAGTACGCCCTTCCCGAGCACATAGCGCTCAAACAGGCGCGGGTAGGTCCCGTAGACCCTCGGATGAAGCAGGCCGGAAGCGGGATAGGTCGCATCGGAAATCACGCCCGAAAATGGCGCGCGGAGTATATCGCAGATGTCCTCCTCGTCCGCGATGAAGTCTATCATCGAGACGGCGCAGTGCTCCGAGGCCAGAAGGTCGAACAGCGCGTCAAAATCAGAGCTGCCCTTGGACGCTGCGATCTCGGCTATCGAACGGCCCTCGAATTCCAGGTTCTCAGGCCTGTGCAGCGAGGTGGCGCGTATGTTTTCAAAGCCCACCAGAAGCGAGATGTTTTCAAAGTCCGAGCCTGTTTCCATCCTCTCGCGCATCCTCTCGCGCGTCAGAGGGTCGAGCAGCGCGGCGGTGAGCGCCTCCGTGCCGCCGGCCTGGTACTCCGGCGGAAGGACGTGTATGAGCTGCGTCGAACCGGCGGGGTAGGGGTAAACGTCGCACATGATGTCCAGGCCGTCCTGGCGGGCCTCGCCTATCAGCCGCAGCATCTCCGGTACGGACTTGCGCCAATTGCGTCTGCCTATGGCCTTGAGGTGGCTTATTTCGAGCGGCATCCTGAGCTCACGGGCCACGGCCAGCATCTCGCGCAGGGCGTCCACGACCCCGTCGCCCTCCTGGCGCATGTGCACGGTCACGACGGTGCTCGAGCCGCGCAGGGGCTCAAGCGCACGTATGAGGCCCTCAGTGTCGTAAAAGCACTCCGGCGCATAGCCGAGGCCGAGCGAGACGCCTATCGCTCCCCCAGCCAGAGATTCCTCCAGCAGCCTGTGTACACGGGCATATTGCTCAGCTGTGAGCGGAAGGTCCGAAAAACCGGCGGCACAGGCGCGTATCGTACCCATCCCGGCGAGCATGAACGTGTTAACAGGCGGCGCTGCCTCGCGCGCCTGGGCCAGGTATGAGGCCATGGACGGGAATTCGTGCCCCTCCGGCAGCTCGCCGACGATGGGGGAGAGGTATCGCTGTATCTCCACCGCGTGCGCGCCGCAAACGGGACCGAGCGACAGACCGCAGTTGCCGTTTATTATAGTTGTAAGGCCCTGGGCGAGCTCCGCACGACCCCAGTCGTGACGAAACAGCGCGGCGTCTGCGTGGCGGTGTATGTCAATGAAGCCGGGCGTGAGGCAGCGGCCCTCCGCCTCAATGACCTCAACGGCGGCAGCCCCGCCCAGTCTGCCGACGGCGGATATTTTGCCACCCTCGACTCCAACGTCGCCAATATAGCCCTCGGACCCGGAGCCATCCACTATCAAGGCTCCGCATATCAATATGTCAAACATTTTAACGCCTCCCTTCTATGCGCATCCATTATACCACTGCCTCGCCGTGCCGCAAGCAGGACATGGCAAAACCGCCTTCGCAGTACAGAACAGCTGCGGAGGCGGTTTCTATTCGGGGCGTCATATAAATGCAAGTCTGAGCGCCATGCGTAAGGTCAGGCACAGAAGCTCTTTGAGGTCAGTGCCGGGGGCGGGAGAGACCTCGGGAGTTGGTTCCGGGGAGGGCTCGGGGGCCTGACGCTCCTCTTCGTATTCGACGAGCACGTCGCAGATCTTGCCCATGAGCTCGCCCGCGCCGCCCACGCCGTGGGTATATATCGCAACGAGGAAGGGCTCGTCAGTGTAGACGATTCCCGCGATGCAGACGTTCAGTATGCCGTCGTCATATACCTTGGCGCCGTACTTCTGCGCGATCTCGTACTCGCAGCTGCCGCTGCGCAGATACTCGTCCGGTTGCGCGGTTTTCATCAGCGCTATCTGCTCGGCAAAGGTTTCGGGGCGGTCATAGAGATATTGCAGGATGCCTACCATCATCCGGGCTGTGAAGCCAACGGAAGGGTAATAGTCCGGCCCGGCCTCCTCCTCGCTCATGCCGCAGTAGCCCAGCGCGATGCGCTTGAGCTCTGCATAGGAGCCGAGCCGGTCCACCATCGCCATGGATATCTCGTTGTTGGAGTTCGCTCGCGGTCTCGAACAGCTTGTCCTCGTTATACCAGTACTCCGTCCCGTCGTGCATGGAGCGGAAACCCATGGCGAAGTTATTTTCCGTCAGGCGGTACTCCTCAAAGAGTGGACCGAGCTCTTCTTCAAGGTCCAGCGCGGCGGCGGGGCAGGGGAGCAGCAGAGCGAAAATCAGAAGGAACGCGGGCAGCAAACGCCGCCCGCGCCCCGCTTTTACGCGGTTCATTTGTCTATGTAGACCTTTTCGGCAGTGATCTCGGCCAGGCTGTGCGCGCCGCACATCGTCATCGTATCGACCAGCTCGGCCTTCAGCTTGGCGAAGAGAAGCTTTGCGCCCTCGGCCTCGCCGCCATAGACCGCCGGGACGAAGGGACGGCCGATGAGCACCGCGTCCGCGCCCAGGGCCAGGGCCTTGAACACGTCCACGCCGGTCCTGATGCCGCCGTCCACGAAGATGACGCACTTGCCGGCGACTGCCTTGGCGATCTCGGGCAGCACATCGGCGGTGGCGCGGGTCTGACCGAGCACGCGCCCGCCGTGGTTCGAGACAACGATGCCCGCAGCGCCGGCCTCAACAGCCTTCTGGGCGCCCGCGACAGTCATTATCCCCTTGATAATGAAGGGCATCTTGGCGTAGTCGATGACGGCCTTGAGGTCGGCCACCGGCTTGGAGCCTGCGTTCGGGTTCATGGCCTTGAGGAAGGGCAGGCCCGCGCCGTCTATGTCCATTGCCGCGGCAAAGATGCCGAGCTCGTTGAGGACATCCAGCTTCTCAAAAACGGCCTCATTGTTCCAGGGCTTGATAGTCGGGATGCCGATGCCACCGACCTTGGCCATGGCAGCCGCCGAGCGCTTCATGATCTCGGGGTCCACGCCGTCACCGGTGAAGGAGGCGGAGCCGCACTCCACGGCCGTCGGGATGAGGATGTCGTTATAGGCGAAGTCGTCGTAAGCGTCGCTGTAGTGCATGGGCAGCGCGCCGATGGGAGCGGTGAAAACAGGCAGCGCGAAGTCGTGACCGAAGAGTTTGAAGCTCGTATCCGGCGCGGCGTTGGAGCAGATGGTGTCCATGTTGACAAACACCTTCTGCCAGGCGTCATAGTTCCTTGCGGCGCCGTTGCCGGGACCCTTGGAGCCGGGGCCGGGCATGGAGTTGCCGCAGGCTTTGCCGTTGCACACCGGACATGCCTTGCAGTAGGGGCCTATGTTGCCGCGTGCCTTCTCAAGAACTTCCTTGTAATCCATGTCATTTCCTCCAATTTATCTATAATTGTACCAATTACATCAATTAAAAACCCCGGCGCGGGATTTGTCAATCCAAAACGCCGGTTCCGTCAAAGGCGGGTATCATGTCCTCGCCCGCGGCCTCCGGTTCCTGCCAGTAGCCATCCTCTATGCCGCGCTCGAGCAGGTACTCGTAGAGCGCGTTCGCCTCAGCCTCCGTCACGCCCCGGCCCAGCTCCGGAAACTGCTCCGCGACGCCCGGCATGGGAGTGTACTGGCCCATGAGCGAGAACAGCACGCCGCCCATCGGAAAGTGCTCCGCCACCCAGTCTATGACCCCGCGCGAGTTTTCCAATTGTCCGGGCAATATCAGGTGCCTGATGAGCACGCCGGACTGAAGTATCTCGTCCTCGTCCATGCGGTAGACCCCGACCTGGCGGAACATTTCGAGTATCGCCGCAGAGGCTGCCTCGGGGTAATCCGGCGCGTCGGAGTATCTCCTCGCGGCATCGGGGAGAGAATACTTGAAGTCCGGCATATATATCTGCACCAGGCCATCGAGCAATTTGATCGTCTCGACGCTCTCATAGCCCGAGCTGTTCCACACAACGGGTACGCCCAGTTCCAGCCCTGACAGCGCCTCAGCGATGGGCCGGACGAAGTGCGAGCCTGTTACGAGACTGATGTTGTGTACGCCCGTGTCGCACAAACGGAGCATGACCTCACGCAGCTTCGGCACGGTCAGCTCCACGCCGCCGCCCTTGGCTATCTCACGGTTCTGGCAGTAGACGCAGCCGAGGGCGCAGCCGGTGAAAAAGATGGTGCCGCTTCCGCGTGTACCGCTTATGCAGGGCTCCTCGCCGAAGTGCGCCGCGGCCCTGGCCGCACGGGGCAGGTATCCCGAGCGGCAGCGTCCCTGCGCGCCTCTCTCGCGTTCGGCGCCGCAGTTTCTCGGGCAGTCACGGCACTCGCTCAAAACTCCAGCGCCTCCCTCGTGTGGCCGTAGGGCTCGCGCGGGACGCTCATCGGCTTCGTGCGTCCGCTCTCCATGCCCTTGAGGGCCAGCTTGAGCATTTTTTTGAGCGTATACTTGCTCTCGCCCGCAAAACGCTCGGCCCTGTCATAGCTAACCGTCTCGCAGGGGAAGCCCAGACGGGTGATGAGCCCTCGCAGAAAGAGGTCGTCGCCGTGGTAGAGCGCAAGCCTGTCCAGCGCCTCCGGGTCCATGAGCCGGAAGTCCGCGTGGTCGTAAATGAGATTGGAGCCGAAAAAGCGCATGAGCCTGTAATAAGCCCTGGCAGTGAAGCGCTTCATGAATGTGTCGGTCTGGCGGCTGGCTCGCACGCCGCACACTATGTGCGCTCCGGCGGCGTGCTTTTCTGCAATGGCGTCTATGGCGTCCACGTCGTCCTGCAGGTCGGCGTCGATCGAGACGGAGACAGCGCGCTCAGCGCGGGCTGCCATGAGTCCCTCGGTCAGTGCAGTCTGATGACCACGGTTCTGGTCCAGAGACAGGCCGGTGAAGATGGGATAGGCCTCGTGCGCCTGCTTGATCATCTCCCAGGTGCGGTCTGCCGAGCCGTCGTCCACGAAGAGGATGCGGCTGTCCTCAGACGCAAGACCCCGCTCCTGAAGCGAAACGAGCTTTTCTCCAAGCCTCTTCATCGTCTCAGGGAGCACTTCCTCCTCGTTATAGCAGGGGACAACTATAAAATATTTCTCCATAAAGTCCTCCGAAAGGGGCCGCGCCGGCTGCGGTGCGGCCTTTTTTGCACCCTCATTATAAGCTATTTCCCTCTCAGATTCAATATCGCACACTTTATATGACGGATTTTACAAAAAATTAATTAAAATATGTGATTTTACGGCATTATTGGTATTGTAAAATCCCAGATAAGGTAGTAAAATGTCCCTGGCCTAAAATTATGAGTAATGTCACAAACGTATGTAACAAGCTGGAGGGGCGGCCAGATGGTCGATATTGTGCTCGTAGAACCTGAGATACCGAACAACACCGGGGCGATAGCCCGCACCTGTGCCTGCACCGGGGCAAGGCTGCATTTGATAAAGCCGCTGGGCTTTGACATTTCGGACAGCGCGGTGAAAAGGGCGGGGCTGGACTACTGGTATCTGGTGGACATCCGCGTGTACGACAACATTGACGAGTATTTCAAGCTCAACGGCGACGCAAATCTCTGGCTGACGACGACGAAGGCGCCCAGAAGCTATGTTGACTGCGACTGGAGCGGAGACGTGACCCTCATGTTCGGGAAGGAGACCGCGGGCCTGCCCGAGTGGCTGAGAGAAAAATACCGCGAAAAATGTGTGCGCATCCCCATGATCTCCGAGGCTAGGAGCCTCAACCTCTCAAACGCGGCTGCCATACTGACCTATGAAGCGCTCAGGCAGCAGGGATTCAAGGGCTTAAAAGACTACGGTAATATGAAACAGGAGGAATCAGAATGAACTACAACAAAAAGACGGTCATGGATTTTGATCCGAAGGGCAAGAAAGTGCTCCTGCGCTGCGATTTCAACGTCCCCCAGAACAAGGAGACCGGCGAGATCACGAGCGACAAGCGTATCGTAGCCGCTCTGCCGACCATTAAGTATCTGCTTGAGAACGGCGCTGCCGTCATTGCCTGCTCCCACCTGGGCAAGCCCAAGGGCGAGTGGAAGGAGAGCCTGAGCCTGGCTCCCGTGGCCAAGAGACTTTCCGAGCTGCTGGGCATGGATGTCATTTTTGCTAAGGACATCATCGGAGAGGACGCCAAGGCCAAGGCCGCGGCCCTGCAGCCGGGCCAGATCCTGCTGCTCGAGAACCTCCGCTTCGACAAGCGCGAGGAGAAGAACGGCGCCGACTTCGCTGAGGAGCTGGCGAAGATGGCGGACGTCTATGTGTCCGACGCCTTCGGCACCGTGCACCGCGCTCACGCCTCCACCGCCGGCGTCGCGGCATTCCTGCCCGCCTATGCCGGCTTCCTGGTCGAGAAGGAGATCTCCGTCATGGGCAAGGCCCTGTCTGACCCCGCGCGTCCGTTCGTGGCCATCCTCGGCGGCGCGAAGGTCTCCGACAAGATCGGCGTTATCAACAACCTGCTCGAGAAGGCCGATACCATCATCGTCGGCGGCGGCATGGCCTATACCTTCAAGATGGCCCAGGGCCACACCATCGGCAAGAGCCTGCTCGAGGCCGACAGGGTGGAGTACGCCAAGGAAATGATGGACAAGGCCGCAGCCAAGGGCGTCAAGCTGCTTCTGCCCGTGGACAGCATCTGCGCTGCCGAGTTCTCCAAGGACGCCGCCCCGGTCGAGGCCGGCGAGGACATCCCCGATGACCTCATGGGCATGGACATCGGTCCCAAGACCGTCGAGCTTTACTGCGAGGCAGTGAAGGGCGCCGGCACCATCGTGTGGAATGGACCCATGGGCGTGTTTGAGTTCCCGGCCTTTGCGAACGGCACCTGGAAGATGGCCGAAGCTGTTGCCAACTCCGGCGCCGTGACGATCATCGGAGGCGGCGACTCCGCCTCTGCCGTTGAGAAGAGCGGCCAGGCCGATAAGATCACCCACATCAGCACCGGCGGCGGCGCGTCCCTCGAGTTCCTTGAGGGTCTGGAACTGCCTGGCGTAGCCTGCCTGCTCGACAAATAAGGAGCGATAACAGATGAATAGAAAATATCGCAAGACAATTATTGCCGGCAACTGGAAAATGAATAAGCTGGCCTCCGAGGTCAGGCCCTTCGTTGAGCAGCTGCGCGCTGAGATGCCCAGGACCAAGAGCTGCGAGAGTGTACTCTGCGTTCCGTTTCCGCTGATCCACGCGATGTCTAAGGTCATCCGCGACAGCCGCCTTGTCTACGGTGCACAGGATGTTTCCGTGCATGAGTCCGGCGCTTACACCGGCGAGGTTTCTGCCGCCATGCTTGCCGACCTGGGCGTGAAGTACTGCATCGTTGGCCACAGCGAGAGGCGTCAGTACCACGGTGAGACCGATTCCATGGTCAACGCCAAGGCCAAGGCCCTCCTTGCCGTGGGCGTCATCCCGATAATCTGCGTGGGTGAAAGCCTTGAGCAGCGTGAGAACGACCTGACCATGGAGTATGTGGACTACCAGGTCAAGGCTGCGCTTGCCGGGATAGACATCAAGCTGGTAAAGAAGTGCGTCATCGCCTACGAACCCATCTGGGCCATAGGCACTGGCCGTACCGCCACCACCGAGCAGGCCGAGACGGTCTGCCGCGAGATCCGTGCCGTCATCCGCGGCATGTATGATGCTCGCACCGCAAGGGCTGTCAGCATCCTCTACGGCGGCAGCATGAACGACAAGAACTGCGATGAGCTCCTGGCCCAGCCGGATATTGACGGCGGCCTCATCGGCGGAGCCTCGCTCAAGCCCAAGGACTTTGCCCGCATCATCTCCGGGACTGCACTGGAGGAGCCATGGATAATAAAGTAAGACCCACAGCATTGCTGATACTCGACGGTTACGGCATCGGCGCCCAGAACGCAGGCAACGCGATCTGGGCGGCCAAGACCCCCGTCATGGACAAACTCCTGGCCTGCTGCCCGAACACCCAGCTGTCCGCCTCCGGCCTGGACGTGGGTTTGCCCGAGGGACAGATGGGCAACTCCGAGGTCGGCCACACCAACATCGGCGCGGGCCGCGTGGTGTACCAGGACCTGCCCAGGATAACGAACGCCGTCAACGATGGCAGCTTCTTTGAAAACCCTGCCTACGTCAAGGCCATGGACGACGCGCTTGCAAAGGGCGGCGCGCTGCACGTCCTGGGCCTCTTGTCCGACGGCGGCGTGCACAGCCATATTAAGCACATCTTCGCCATACTGGAGATGTCCAAGCGCCGCGGCCTGCCGCGCGTGTATGTCCACTGCTTCCTCGATGGACGCGACGTTGGCCCCAAGACCGGCGCGGGCTACGTGAAGCAGCTCCAGGACGAGTGCGAAAAGCTCGGCAACTGCAAGATAGCCACCATCCAGGGCCGATTCTGGGGCATGGACCGCGATAAGCGCTGGGAGCGCCTGCAGAAGGGCTACGACGCCATCGTCCGCGGCATCGGCGTCTCTTGCGCCGGACCCGTGGAGGCCGTTGAGGCGAGCTACGCCAAGGACGTGACGGACGAGTTCGTGGAGCCCGTAGTCTGCGACAAGGCCGGAACGATACACACGGGAGACAGCGTCATCTTCATGAACTTCCGCCCCGACCGCGCTCGTGAGATGACCTGGGCGCTGACCGGCAACCTGCCCGAGGGCGCGGAGATGAACTGCGAGAAGCTGGAGCTCTCCTACGTCTGCACCGCTCAGTATGACGCGGCGCTTGACCTGCCCATAGCGTACCCGCCGGAGCACCTCGAGGGTACGATAGGCGAGTATGTCAGCAACCTTGGCATAAAACAGTTCCGCGTAGCGGAGACTGAGAAGTATGCGCACGTCACCTTCTTCCTCAATGGCGGCGTGGAGAAGCAGTACGAGGGCGAGGAGCGCGTGCTCGTGCCTTCCCCGAAGGAGTTCCCGACCTACGACCTCATCCCGCAGATGAGCGCCGTGGAGGTCAAGGACAAGCTCGTGGCGAGGATGGACGAAGGCGGCTGCGGCCTGTACGTCTGCAACTTTGCAAACTGCGACATGGTCGGCCACACTGGCGTGACCGAAGCGGCCATCACGGCGGTTGAGACCGTGGACAAGTGCCTGGGCGAGGTCGTGGAGTGCGCCAAGCGCAACGGCATCGCGCTCGCGGTAACTGCGGACCACGGCAACGCTGACAGGATGGTCGAGCCTGACGGCAGCCCCAATACCGCGCATACGACGAACCCCGTACCCTTCATCATTGTAGGCACGGAGGACATGAAGCTCAGGGAAGGCGGCAGGCTTGCGGATATAGCGCCGACGCTGCTGGAGCTCATGGGCCTGCCCGCGCCCAAGGAAATGACCGGCGTATCCCTCATTGAAAAGTGAGTCCAATAAAACTATTGTAAGGAGAATCACACATGAAAGAGTACTTCGAGATCGTTGACGTCACCGCGCGCGAGATACTTGACTCCCGCGGCAACCCGACCGTTGAGGTCGAGGTCACCCTGGACGACGGCACTGTGGGCCGCGCGGCTGTTCCCTCCGGCGCTTCCACCGGCATCTACGAGGCCTGCGAGCTGCGCGACGGCGACAAGAGCCGTTACCTGGGCAAGGGCGTGAGCAAGGCCGTCGAGAACGTCAACACCGAGATCGCCGAGGCCATGCTGGGCCTGAACGTCCTCGACCAGACCTCGATAGATAAGATGCTCATAGAGCTCGACGGCACGCCGAACAAGACCCGCCTGGGCGCGAACGCCATCCTGGGCGTGTCCCTGGCCTGCGCGAAGGCAGCTGCTACCGCGCTGAACCTGCCCCTGTACAACTACCTGGGCGGCGTAAACGCCAAGACCCTGCCGGTGCCGATGATGAACATCCTCAACGGAGGCGCGCATGCGACTAACAACGTCGATATCCAGGAGTTCATGATCATGCCTGTCGGCGCCCCGAGCTGGAAAGAGGCGCTCCGTATGTGCGCTGAGGTGTTCCACACCCTCAAGACCGTGCTCAAGGAGAACGGTACCCCCGCCGCCGGCGTGGGCGACGAGGGCGGCTATGCCCCGAACCTGAAGAAGGACGAGGACGCCTTCAAGTGCATCGTCGCTGCCATCGAGAAGGCCGGCTATAAGCCCGGCGAGGACTTCATGCTCGCCATCGACGCCGCCGTGTCGGATTGGTATAACCACGAGGACGGCACCTACACCCTGCCGAAGGCCAAGAAGACCATGACCCGCCAGCAGATGGTCAACATGTGGAAGAAGTTCGCGGACAGCTACCCCATCATCTCCATGGAGGACTGCATGGGCGAGGACGACTGGGAAGGCTGGGGCATGCTGACCAAGGCCCTGGGCGACCATGTCCAGCTCGTCGGCGACGACCTGTTCGTGACGAACGTCGAGCGCGTGAAGACCGGCCTCGAGAAGCACGTCGCCAACGCCGTGCTCATTAAGGTCAACCAGATCGGCACCCTGACCGAGACCCTGGACACCATGCAGCTCGCCAACCGCGCGGGCTACACCACCATCGTGTCCCACCGCTCCGGCGAGACCGAGGACACCACCATCGCCGACCTCGTCGTGGGCCTGAACGCCGGCCAGATCAAGACCGGCGCCCCCAGCCGTACCGACCGCGTTTGCAAGTACAACCAGCTGCTGCGCATCGAGGAGGAGCTCTTCGACGTCGCCCAGTACGCCGGCAAGGACGCCTTCTTCAACCTGAAGAAGTAAGCAAAAGTAAATGACAAGAGCCGCCCTCAGCCCGAAAAGGCTGGGGGCGGTTTTTAGTTGCTAGGACGTGATGGATAGTGTAAAATGCAGATGTAAGTACGCCAATTTCCCGCGGACACAGGAGGAAAAAATGAAAAAACTGTTTGTATTGGTATTTGTGATAGCCCTGAGCCTCTGCATCATGACCATAGGCGCTTCGGCGGCTTCGAGCGCGCCTGCTGTCAGAGGAACGGAGGATAACCCTTACAGGATAGGCACTGCGGAAGAACTTAAATGGTTCGCCGGCCTGGTGAACGGAACGCTGACTGACGACACTCAGCAAAACTCAGCCGCCTGCGCTGTGCTGACGGCGGATATAGACCTGAACGGCAGCGCTGAAAACAAATTTACACCAATTGGTATCTCGGGTCATTATTATACAGGCACCTTTGATGGAATGGGCTATGAGATAAAGGGGATGTATATTGACAGCAATGAAAAAGAAACTAAGTACGTTGGATTGTTCGGCTACATAGGCGAGGGAGGAATACTGAGGAATATCAGGGTGGTAGACGGCAGCGTGAGCTACTCCGGCTACCTTTCAACCATGGATTATAACAACTACGTCGGAGGCATATGCGGATATAACAATAATGGAACGATATCCGGCTGCTATTTCAGAGGAAAGGTTTTTGCAACTGATTGCAGTACCAGCCGCATAGGCGGCATATGTGGATTCAGCGATCATGGCGAAATAACCGGCTGCAGCAGTGAGAGTAAAGTGTGGGTCGAGTCCATTAGTACAGGACTAAAGGTTGGAGGCATATGCGGATACAGCGACTATTGCGTGATATCCGAGTGCTTCAATGGCGGTGAAGTGAGCGGTGTGGACAATACAGGCGGGATCTGCGGCTACAATTTCCATGGCATGATCGTCAACTGCCACAACAAGGGCAACGTGTCCAGTGACTATACTCACGGCGATGTAGGCGGAATCTGCGGCTACAACTTCGGCAGCGGAAGAATCAGCTGCTGTTACAGCACTGGAGAGATAACGGGTTCGCGCGATGCCGCTGGCGTTGGCGGCGTGTGCGGCAGGACCGACTCTGGTGATATAGAAAACTGCTACTGGCTCACGGGTACAGCAGAGGTTGGCGTGGGCAGCGGCACGGCCGCTGGCGTGGAGTCCAAGCACAGCTCCGAGTTTTCCTCCGGCGAGGTAGCGCTGCTGCTGTATCGCGCGGCGGGGGAGAAGATCTGGAAAGTGGGTGATGACGGTTATCCGGTCCTGGATACCGTTGGAGATGCCGAGCTTGTCCAGGTCACGCTTAAAAACGGAGGCGAGAGCAGAGTGTTTGCCACAAACAAAGGCGAAACGCTCAAAGTTCTTCCCACGCTTGCGGATAACCTCGTTGTGACCGACGCCGTTGGGAATATCATTGACCTCGGTACAAAGGCCTTCTCCGAGGACACAACGCTTTACATCAGGACTCTCGTCACCGTCACCGCAGACAGCTTCGACCTCTTCGTCGGCGACAAAGAGCCCGTGCTGACCTATACGACCAGCCCCGAGTACAGCTTTGCAGAAGCGCCGGAACTTGCCTGTGAGATGGATATGTATTCCGCGGGCGAGTACCCGATAACAATAAGCGGTCCTGAGTATGACGACGCTCATGTCTTTGCATATGTGGACGGTATGCTCACTGTTCGAGAAAGCTGGCTCGTGACGGTGGAGGGTACGGTCTACTATGTCCATCCCGGAGACAGTTTTGAAATGCCAGACGCTCCAAGCAGACCGGGACTCATTTTCATGGGCTGGACTGACGGCAGCGTGACGCATCAGGCAGGGGAGAAGATAGAGGTCAGTTCGGATTTGAGCTTCAAGTCTACATGGGCCAACCTGCCGGACATCGAACCGGACGAACCCGACAAGCCGGTCGAGCCTGAGCTGCCATTCTACGACGTGAACGCCAACGACTGGTTTTTTGACGCGGTGTGCAGCGTCTACTATGCCGACCTGATGAACGGCGTGACGGACACGCTCTTCGACCCTGACGGTACGCTGACAAGGGCGATGTTCTGGACGATGCTGGCGCGTGTGGACGGCGTGGACACCACGGGCGGCGAGACCTGGTATTCTAAGGCCCAGGACTGGGTGATAGCCAAGGGCGTTTCGGACGGCGAGGACCCGACGGGCGCGCTGACGCGCGAGCAGCTTGTGACGATGCTCTGGCGCCTCAACGGCGAGCCGGTGGTGAACTACCTGATAACGGCCCCTGACGCGTCGCAGATAAGCGACTGGGCGCTCGAGGCGATGCGCTGGGCGGCCTCGACGGGCCTCATAGAGGGAGACGAGACCGGCGCGTTGACCCCGACGGCGAACACGACCCGCGCCCAGGCGGCGACCTTCATGGTTCGCTATCTGAAGACGGACATTGCTTAACTCAAAACGGGGGACCCTCAAGGGGGTCCCCCTTGAATTTTCAATAAACAAAAGCTGTATAAAGCCCTGCGGTCATGTCAATAATAGCCTCCGGAGACACCATTTTCTTCAGGAGGTAACGAAATGGAGGATAAGAAGAAGGACTCCGGCCAGAGCCGGCTGGAGAGCTTTTTTGGCGGAAAGGGCTTCTACATAGTCCTTTTCCTGTGCGTCGGCGTTATAGGCGTATCGGCGTGGACGCTTCTGTCGTCCGGGAGAAGTACTGTGCAGAAGAACACCGTTGTGACCGTGACGGCAAAGCCCGTAGCAACGCCCGCGCCGACTGCGGCGGAGACGGAGACGATCTGGGAGGTCCCTGAGGACGCGGTGGAGGTCGTTGCCGAGCCCACGCAGCCCGAGGTCCAGGCACAGGAACCCGTCGCTCAGGAGGAGCCTGAGCCTGTCAGCGAGCCTGAGCCGGCGGACGTGGCTCCGAGCTCGTATATCTGGCCGGTGTATGGGCAGATAGAGCGGCCCTACGCGATGACGGAGCTGCTGTACGACAAGACCATGGCGGACTGGCGCACGCACGACGGCGTGGATATCGAGGCGGCGCTGGGTACTCAGGTCCTTGCTGCAGCAGACGGCACGGTGACGGAGGTGTATACGGACGATCTCTACGGCTCGACGGTTGTAATAGAGCACGGCGGCGGGATAGAGACGGTGTATTCCAATCTTGCGGAGCTGCCGACGGTGACGGTGGGGCAGAGCGTGAGCAAGGGCGATACGATAGGTTCGGTCGGCACGACGGCGATAGCGGAGACCGGTCAGGTGTATCATCTGCACTTTGCGATGCGCGCCGACGGGCAGAGCGCGGACCCCACGGAATATTTGCCGCAATTTTGAGAAAAAAGTAGTTGACAATTTCGCAAGCATGAGTTAAAATAACGCTTGCTTGCGAAACGGACGATTAGCTCAGCTGGTATGAGCATCCGCTTGACGTGCGGAGGGTCACAGGTTCGAGTCCTGTATCGTCCACCAGGTTCCCGGCTGCGAAAGCAGCCGGGATTTTTTTCTTGCTAAGGAAAAGGCTTAATGATAAAATGACTGTGTATGGAAATGTGTAATTCTGACGACAAGGAGGATACATATGAAAAAATCAGTGCTTGGCATAGCTTTGGCGCTGCTGGTTGCAGCAACGCTGCTGACAGGCGCGCTCGCGGCTGACGATGTCACCGTCATAAGCAGCCCGAATGAGCTCATAGCCTTCCGCAACAGCGTCAATGATGGCAACGATTATGCGGGCCGCACAGTAGTCCTGGGGGACAACATAGACCTGTCCCTGCAGGACAAAAACTGGACGCCTATCGGAACAGGCACGCGCAGCGGCAGCGGCTACACGGGCAACGCCTTCAAGGGTACATTTGACGGGCGCGGTTTCACCATCAGCGGACTGACTATAGACGCGACTGTGTCAGGAACCAATGTAGACGACGCCTATGGCCTCTTCGGCGTCATAGACGGCGCGACGGTGACTAACCTGACGCTGGCGAACGTACACATAACCGTCGACAGAGGCGAGTGCGTAGGCGGCGTGGTGGGCCTCATGGTGAACGGCTCCACCGTCAGCAACATCGAGATGGACGTCGGCAGCGGCATAACCGCCGTGCGCGGCCTGGGCGGCATCGTGGGCCGCATGACCATCAGCGGCACCATCAAAAACTGCGTCAACGAGGCAAGCATAAACGGCAGCGGTGCGAATGTCGGCGGCATCGTCGGCGCGGCGTATTACACGGCTGTCGGCTCCGAGATGTACATCACGAACTGCAAGAACTACGGTGCTGTTACCTGCACGGCGGGCGTTGCGGGCGGCATTGCGGGTCTCTCCGCCGCAAACGTGAGCGGCTGCGAGAACCGTGCCGTCATCACCGGCAACGGCACGGATGTGGCCGGTATCGTGGCCGAGCAGCAGAACGCCGGCAGCGTCACGAACTGCGTGAACTATGCCGACATCACGAACGACAGCGGCGACTATGGCACGGGCGGCATAGTCGGCTGGGTGCGGTATAACGGCGGCACTACGAACTATCCGAGATATGGGGTCGTCGAGATCTGCGGCAACGTCAACTATGGCATAATCAGCGGCGGCAACGACGGCGGCGGCATCGTCGGCACGGTCTACAACGCCGCAGAAGTCACCGGCAACGAGAACTATGCCGAGCGCATCTCCGGCAAGACCTTCGCCGGCGGCATCGTGGGCAATCTCCAGTTCACTGAAACGCCGCTTGGCGACATTCCTGCAAAAGACGTTTCTATCAGCAACAACATATCCACGACCCCGTTGGAGAACATTGACGCCGGCTGCAAAGGCGAGTACGCATATGACAACGAGGGCGGGAAAAACCCCAACGTTGTAGTTACTGAAAACAGCGCGGCCTGGGCGGCGCAGATCGGCGCGCAGAAGTACGCCACGCTCGCGGGCGCCATGGACGCCGCGGTCGAGGCCGGCGGCGCGACGATAGAGCTGCTGGGCGACATCACGGTCACGGAGACCGTGGTGCTCGACAGCGCTGAAGCAAATATAAGGCTAGACCTCTGCGGCCACAAAATCACCGGCGAGAACTGCCGCGTCCTCTGGATCAAGAGCGGCAGCATGGCTATCGTGTCCACCGGCGGACTTGGAGGCGTGATTACGACTGTGGCCGCTGAGACGGACCCCATAAACCCTGCCAGCTCCGTCATCCGCGTCGGCAGCGACGATGGAGAGGGGACGGAGGCGGCCCTGACCGTCGGCACCTACGGAGCCTGGCTTGATGTGTCCATCATTGCGCCTGCCACTTACGGCATATCCGTGTTCGGAGAAACGACTTACGAGACCCTCACAGTCTACGGCGATGTTTCTGCCACTGGTCCGAAGGCGGCCATAGCCGGAAGCGGCAATGACGTCAATACGCCTACGAACATCACCATCGACGGCGGCAGCGGCAGCGCCAGTGCCAGCGCTGAAAATTATTACGCAATCTACCACCCGCAGAAAGGCAAGCTCACGGTCAGAAATTGCAACATTGAAGGCCGCGGCGGCATCCAGATGTGCGCCGGCGAACTCGTTATCGAGGCGAGGGCAAACATTTATGCCCAGGACATTGGAACTCACGGCACAATAGACGGCTCCGACGGCGCGATAATCGACGGTGCGGCCGTGTCCCTCGTAAAGCGCAGCGGCTATGGCGACGGCAACGGCCCGACGAGCGTCAGCATCGAGGGCGGCTCGTTCCACTCCAAAGACGGCACGCCCATCAAGGTCTACTCCTGGAACGGCGCGGAGCAGCCCTGGGCGGAGGCCCCGACGGGCTTCATCAGCGGCGGAAAGTTCAGCAACGCCGTCGAACCCGCCTGGCTCGCACCGGGGCTGGTGTACCAGCTCTGCGTGACCGACCCGTGGGACGAGGACATCGAAAGAGAATACAGCTACTACAGCTCGCTCGAGGCTGCCCTCGAGAATGTTAAAGAGGATTGGGTCATCACGCAAGTCGGCTCGACCGGGTCCGTCTACACCGTCAAGATTGACCGGGCGGATGGCAGCGAGCCCGTCAGCTATAAGCTGGGCGCGGGCATAGAGCTGACCCTGCCCACGCTGAACAAGCCGGGTTACATCTTCATGGGCTGGAAGTGCTCCGACGGCAACACGCATCAGGCGAACGAGACCGTCACTGTCGAGAAGGACATGACCTTCACCGCCGTCTGGTCCGCTCTGCCCGACATTGAGCCGGGCGAGCCCGATGAGCCGGACGTCCCCGACTTCCCATTCACCGACGTATCCGTGAACGCCTGGTATTACGAGGCTGTGAAGTACGTCTACGAGAAAGGCATCATGAACGGCATGGACCGCTACAGCTTCCAGCCGAACGGCACCCTGACCCGTGCGATGGTCTGGACGATGCTCGCCCGCCTTGACGGCGTAGACACCGAGGGCGGCGCTAACTGGTACGCCAAGGCCCAGGAGTGGGCGACGGCAACGGGCGTCTCCGACGGCGAGAACCCGACCGGCGAGGTCACTCGCGAGCAGCTTGTGACGATGCTCTACCGTTACGCACAGTACAAGGGTTACGACGTGAGCATCGGTGAGGACACGAACATCCTCTCCTACGTCGACGTCGATCAGGTCAGCGACTGGGCGATGGAGGCCTTCCAGTGGGCCTGCGGCACCGGCGTCATCGAGGGCGACGAGAACTCTGCTCTGACTCCGAAGGCCAGCACCACCCGCGCCCAGGCCGCCGCGATGTTCATGCGCTTCATCGAGCTGTAAAAAGACAATGAGCACAGTAACCCGGGCAGGAATAATATACCTGCCCGGGGCGTCGTTTACCTTGAAAAAGAATCACGAAATTGACAAAAAAATTACACAGGCCCCCTTGTGCTTTTAGGGATAATATAGTATGATAATCTAAAAGAATTTGTGCGTAAATAAAAATTATTATGCTTGAGGTGGAAGGGGCGACTGACAATGGCTCGGAAAGTAGGAAAACTGGTGGCGGCTGTCGGCTGTTCCGGCGGCGAGCTTGCGCGGAGGAAGGTGCCGCGCGAGGCGCTGACGGGTGATTGCCGGCAGGCACTTGCGGACTATCCCGGGGGGATATTGGAATGTCGCTGGGGCTGCCTGGGACTGGGCAGCTGCGCCGCGGCATGTAAGCTGGGCGCTATCAAAGTCGGCGCAAAGGGCGTCGCTGAGGTGGACAGGGAAAAGTGCATCGGCTGCGGGCTCTGCGTGAAGGCCTGCCCCCAGACCATAATCCGGCTGGTGCCGAGAGAGCAGAACATCGTCGTCGCGTGCAGCAGCCAGGACCCCGGCCCCGCGACGCGCAAGGTCTGCGACGTGGGCTGCATCGTCTGCGGTATCTGCGAGAAGAACTGTCCCATGGGCGCTATCAAGGTCGTGGACAACCATCCCGTCATAGACGAGAGCCTCTGCGTTTCCTGCGGCATGTGCGCGTCCAAGTGTCCGAGGGGCGTCATCAAGGACGTCTATGGTATCCTCGGGCCTCAGGTCTGAAAATACGGAGGTGGGCATCATGGCTGAGTACGTATTCAAAGTAAACGGCATTACCCGGAGCACGTCGGAGGACAAGCCGCTGCTCCGCTATCTCCGCGACGATCTGAACCTCAAATCCGTCAAGGACGGCTGCAGCGAGGGCGCCTGCGGTACCTGCACGATAATCGTGGACGGCAGGGCGGTGAAGTCCTGCGTCCTGACCACGAAAAAGGCTGTGGGCCGGAGCATCACCACCGTAGAGGGCCTGACGCACGACGAGCAGGAGGCCTTCGTCTACGCTTTCGGCAAGGTCGGCGCGGTCCAGTGCGGTTTCTGCATCCCCGGCATGGTCATGGCGGGCAAGGCCCTCATTGACCAGGTCCCGGACCCGACTGAGGAGCAGATAAAAGTCGCGCTCCGCGGCAATATCTGCCGCTGCACGGGCTACAAGAAGATAATCGAGGGCATCACTCTCGCCGCCGCCATTCTCCGCGGCGATGCGGAGATAGACCCGATGCTCGAAAAGGGCGACGAGTTCGGCGTCGGCCAGCGCGCCTTCCGTACCGACGTGCGCCCGAAGGTCCTCGGATACGGCGAGTACTGCGACGATATCGAGATGGAGGGCATGGTCTACGGGGGCGCGGTGCGCTCCAAGTACGCCAGAGCCAGGATACTGGATATCGACACCTCCAAGGCCGAGGCGCTGCCGGGCGTGCTGGCGGTGCTGACGGCAGAGGACGTGCCGAACAACAAGGTCGGCCACATCCAGCAGGATTGGGACGTCATGATAGCCAAGGGCGACATCACCCGCTTCGTGGGAGATGCCATCTGCCTCGTCGTTGGCGAGACACAGGAGATCGTGGACAAGGCCCGCAAGCTCGTGAAGATCGAGTACGAAGTCCTCGAGCCCGTCCGGAACGTGCAGGAGGCCAAGGCGCCGGACGCGCCTAAGCTGCACCCGAACGGCAACCTCTGCCAGCAGCGCCACGTCGTCCGCGGCGACGCCAAGACCGCGCTGGCAAACTCCAAGTATACGGTTACGAAGAGCTTCGTGACCCCGTTCACCGAGCACGCCTTCCTCGAGCCCGAGTGCGCCGTGGCCTTCCCGTACAAGGACGGCGTCAAGGTCTACACCTCCGACCAGGGCGTCTACGACACCCGCAAGGAAATAGCCATCATGCTCGGCTGGGAGCAGCGCCGCGTTGTTGTTGAGAACAAGTATGTCGGCGGCGGCTTCGGCGGCAAGGAGGACGTCTCCGCGCAGCACGTCGCCGTGCTCTGCGCGCTCAAGGTTGGCAGGCCGGTCAAGTTCCGCTTCTCGAGGCAGGAGTCCATCAACTTCCACCCGAAGCGCCACTATATGGAGGCCACCTTCACCCTCGGCTGCGATGAAGAGGGCATGTTCACCGGCCTCGACTGCGAGATATACTTCGACACCGGCGCGTATGCCTCGCTCTCCGGCCCCGTGCTGGAGCGTGCCTGCACCCACTCCGTCGGTCCCTACACCTACCAGAACACAGACATCCGCGGCTACAGCTACTACACCAACAACCCGCCCGCGGGCGCGTTCCGCGGCTTCGGTGTGACGCAGAGCGAGTTCGCGCTCGAGTCCATAATCAATCTTCTGGCCGAGAAGGTCGGCATCTCGCCCTGGGAGATCCGCTACCGCAACGCCATCGAGCCGGGCAAGGTCCTGCCGAACGGCCAGATAGCGGACGTATCCACGGCGCTCAAGGAGTGCCTGCTTGCGGTAAAGCCCGCCTACGACGCCAACCCGGGCCGCGTGGGCATAGCTTGCGCAATGAAGAACTCCGGCGTCGGCGTCGGCCTGCCGGATAAGGGCCGCTGCCGCCTCGAGGTCCACGACGGCGTTGTTCAGCTCTACTCCGCCGCCTCGGACATCGGCCAGGGCTGCGCGACCATCTTCCTGCAGGAGCTGGCTCAGACCACGGGCCTGCCGCTGTCCCAGATGAAGAACATGGGCAGCAACTCCGAGCTGTCCCCGGACTCCGGTACAACCTCCGGCTCGCGCCAGACGCTCATAACCGGCGAGGCCGTTCGCATGGCCGCCGTCGATCTGAAGAAGGACCTTGACGAGGCCGGCGGCGACCTGTCGAAGCTCGAGGGCAAGGAGTACTTCGCCGAGTTCTTTGACCCGACCGACAAGCTGGGTGCGGACGTACCCTTCCCGAAGAGCCACGTGGCCTACGGCTTCGCGGCCCATGTCGTCGTCCTCGACGATGACGGCAAGGTCAAGGAGGTCTACGCAGCGCACGACTCCGGCAAGGTCGTCAACCCGACTTCCATCCAGGGCCAGATAGAGGGCGGCGTGCTCATGGGCATGGGTTACGCCCTGACGGAGACATTCCCGCTCGAGGACTGCGTACCCACGGCGCACTACGGTACCCTCGGCCTGCTGCACTCGACGCAGATACCAGATATACACGCCATCTATGTGGAGAAGGATGAGCTGCTGCCCTTCGCCTACGGCTCCAAGGGCATAGGCGAGATCTCGGCCATCCCGACGGCCCCGGCGGTGCAGGGCGCTTACTACTTCCGTGACGGCAAGTTCCGCACCACGCTCCCGCTCGAGGACACCTATTACAGCAAGAAGCACTAAACGTCAAGGCTCAGCCGCCCCGGTCCGCGCTCGGACCGGGGCGGTTTTCATGCCCGCAGCGCTTGACGTCCCGTAGCCGAGATGGTATATTATATTTAACCAATAGGTTAAATGAGGTGCGTGAAATGAGCTTGCAGGAGACGATGCGGGCGCTGGCGGACCCGACGCGGCGGGAGATACTTGAGCTGCTCAGGGCGGGAAGGCTGCCGGCGGGGGAGATAGCCGGACATTTTCCGGTATCAAACGCAGCGGTGTCAAAGCACCTGGCCGTCCTGCGCGAGGCGGGACTTGTGCGCGTGGACAGGTGCGGAAAGAACATCTACTACGAGCTGAACACGAGCGTGCTCGAGGACGTGCTGGCCTTTGTGAGCGGGCTTAGGCGGGAGCAGTGCGGCGAGGGCGAGGTGAGGGTGTGAAAAGGCTGACGGCGAAGAAACAGCTGGTGCTGGAGTTCATATTCTGCTCGCTGCCGCTCATCTACTATCTGCTCTGCCTGCCTGGTATGCCGGAGACGGTACCCGTCCACTGGAACGCCGGCGGAACGGCGGACAGGTTTGCGCCGCGCTTTTCCTTCGATATGCTGCTCATAAGCGCGGCCGGATATGTCGGACTGCTCATAGGAGTCGGCCTGCGCAAGCTCATCTGCTCCATATCCACACAGGAGAGGGCAGAAAACCGCGCGACCGTTGAGGGTATAATGCGCTGGACGGAGGCCGCCGAGTGCCTGCTGTTCACCGGTATCGCGCTGCATGGAGTCATCCGCACCTGCTCAGGTGAGAGCACGGATAACGGCTTTATAATGAAGCTGGGCGCGGCCGTGGTGGCGCTGGTGCTGATCGCGGCTGGAAACCAGCTGCCTAAGCTGAGGCGCAACAGCGTATCCGGCGCGAGGACAAAGTATTCGCTCTCGAGCGACGAGGCCTGGTACAAGACGCAGAGGTACGTCGGCCGGGCGCTTATGCTGGCAGGCGCGACGCTGCTAATTGTCACACTGATGCCGTTCATCACAGCAGGCATGGCGTGCGCCGCGACACTGGCGGCGCTTGTGGTGGTCTGTGCAGCCGCGCTGAACTACCGAGGCTGAGCCGGTTTTTAGGAAATACCTTGCAAAGCGGAGCGGCTGAATATAAAATATTCATGCGAGAATGCAATCGAGGTAAGCGGGAGGAAAGTGGAATGGACCCGCGTGGAAAACCCTTTTACCTGACGGCGGAGGAAGAGACCTGGGTATACGAATGCCTGGCCGCCATGGACGAGCGGACAAAGACCGGCCAGCTCTTCTGCGTCATGGGCGGGGACTATACGATAGACGAGCTCAAGCAACTGGTACGGGAAGAGGGCATTGGCGCAGTGCTGTTCCGGCCCTGCTCTAAGTCGGAGCTGATCGAGAAGTACGCCGCAATAGACGCGGCGGCAAAGGTTCCGCTGCTCCACGCCGCGAACCTCGAAGAGGGCGGAGCCGGCGGAATATCGGACGGGACGTATTTTACAAACCAGCTGGGCGTAGCGGCAGCAGATGACGAGGTCTGCACAAGGCATTTGCCGAGGTCTGTGCCGCAGAGGGCCTGGGCTGCGGCATAAACTGGACCTTCTCGCCCGTCGTGGACATAGACATGAACTTTCGCAACCCCATCACGAACACACGCACTTTCGGCGCGGACGTCGAGAGGGTACTGAGGAATTCGGAGATTTACGTCGAAACGGTGCAGAAGGCAGGACTCATGGCCTGCTGCAAGCACTTCCCGGGCGACGGTGTGGACTACAGGGACCAGCACCTGCACCCGACCTACAACAGCCTCGGCGCGGATGAGTGGCGCGGCAGCTACGGGCGGATATATAAGTCGCTCATAGACGGGGGGCTCATGTCGGTCATGGTCGGTCACATCTGCCAGCCTGCCCTGGCGATGGAGAAGGACCCCGGCCTCAGCTTTGCCGACGTGCTTCCGGCCTCGCTGAGCCGCGAACTGCTGACGGGGGTGCTCAGGGAGGAGCTCGGTTTCAACGGCCTCATAACCACGGACGCGACCATAATGGGAGGCTACTGCCAGGCCATGGAGCGCCGCAGGGCTATACCGACGTCGATAGCCGCGGGCTGTGATATGCTGGTATTCTCGACGGACATACGCGAGGACCTGGCGTACATGCGACAAGGGCTCGAGAGCGGCATACTTAGCCGCGAGCGGCTCGACGAGGCCGTGACGCGCGTCTTGGCCCTAAAGGCAAGAACGCTTAGGTCAAAGCACATTCCCGAGATCAGCGCGCAGTATTGGCAGCGCGACTGCGCGGAGAAGGCCGTGACTCTGGTGAAGGATACGCAGAAGCTGGTGCCTGCCCGCAGCTTCAGCAGCGTGAGGCTCGTGGTCGTGGGCGATGAAAATCTCGCCGGCGGAGAGGAAATTGCCAGGGTCGCCTCGGAGCGGCTTGGAGCCCTGGGACTTGCGGTAGAAGTTTATGACCCTATACGCGACGAGCTGCACGGCAGCGCGCAGCTGCCCTCGGACAGGCTCACGCTGGTCATAGTTAACTGCCCGACCGCGAGCAATCAAACCACGGTGCGCATAAACTGGAGCCGCAAGCACGCGCTGGACGACCCGCGCTTCATAAACGAGGAAAAGACAGCAATGATCTCCCTGGCGAACCCCTACCACCTCCAGGACGCGCCGCGGGTCAGGACGTATATAAACGCCTATACGCCCGTTGCTCCGGCGCTGACGGCGGCGATAGATCTGCTGTTCGGTCTGCAAGAGGCGCGGGGCAAAAGTCCGGTTGACGCTTTCTGTGGACTTCCGGACACACATTTTTGAGGTGATTATATGAAGTTCAAGGCTGTGATATTTGACCTGGACGGCGTGCTGGTCTCGACGGACGAGCAGCACTATCAGGGCTGGAAGGCGCTTTGCGACAGGCTGGGAATCCCATTTGACCGAGAGGTCAACAACCGCTTTCGCGGCGTGAGCCGCATGGCCTGCGTGGATATACTTGAAGAACGCTCCGGCCAAAGCTGGACCGACGAGCGCAAGCAGGAGTACGCGACGTGGAAGAACGAGCGCTACCGCAGCCTGCTGAGCGAGCTGTCCCCGGCCTCGGTCACGCGTGAGGTCAGGGAGACGCTGGATAGGCTGCGGGCCGGCGGCCTGCTTTTGGCTGTGGGCTCCTCCAGCAAGAACGCGGGTTTCATTTTGGAGCGCATTGGCCTAGGCGGCTATTTTGATGCGGTGTCGGACGGCAACAACATAAGCCGTTCAAAGCCGGACCCTGAGGTGTTCCAGAAGGCAGCACAGTTTCTTGGGGTGCCGCCGGAGCTTTGCCTCGTAGTCGAGGACGCCGTGTCCGGCGTGGAGGCTGCGCACAACACTGGAATGCTTGCCGCCAGCCTGGGCGACGCCGCAAAAAACGGAGCGGGCGACTATGTAATGAGCAGCTTCGGCGAACTGCAGAAAATCACGGGCATATGATGTCAAACCAATAGAAAAAGCCGGCTGGTCCATCCAGCCGGCTTTTATAATATCAGTATATGCCATGCCTTCGTCAGCGGGCGCTGACGTGCCTGATCATGTCAAGATCCGATCTCCGATCCACGTCCAATAGCTCACTTGCCTCGGCCTCGACCAGAAGAAGCGCATCGGGGTGCCTCCTGATAACTGCTGAGCCGCCGCACTCGCCCTCCAGGGCCAGCAGCTCGGGAAAATATCGCGCAGGAAAGAGGCAGGGGTTCCCACGCGCTCCTGCGTGAGCCAAGGCGGCTATGTGCTCGGGCTGCTCCAGCCAGGCGCCTATTAGGCGGGACACGGTCGAGGAGCGCAGCAGGGGCTGGTCGGCGGTCATGAACAGCGCCGCGTCGCAGGGCTGAATCGCCTCGAGCCCAAGTTGCACGGTGCGACTCGCTCCGGCCTCGGGTCTGTCGTTAAGGACGTGCTGAAAGCCGAACTCCGCTGCAAGCGATATGCCCTCGGCCCTCGCGGTGACTATGCAGACCTTGGACAATTTCTCGCGCGGCACGGCCTCACAAGCCCGACGCAGCAGACTGCGGCCATCAAGATCCACGGCCAGCTTGTCAGAGCCGAAGCGCGACGAGGCACCCGCCGCCATAAGTATGCAGCCCACTTGCGGTGAAATCAACGCAGCGCCCTCCTTACAATTGCTGGCCAAAGCATAACAGCAAACGCGCCGCGCGTCAAGGATATGGTTGCAGAGGCGGCGCGGCGCGTTTATAATGTGTTATATATGGATGAGAGAAGAAAGGGGGCCGCAGCTTGAGTTATGTAGGAAAGCCCATGCCGCGTGTGGATGCCCGGGATAAGGTGATGGGCCGTGCAAAATATGCCGCCGACCTCTGCGACAGGAATGTGCTGACGGCAAAGATACTCCATGCCGAACACGCGCACGCGCTGGTGAAGAGCATAAACGTGGAAAGAGCTCGCGCCATGGAGGGCGTTGAGGCGGTTTTCACCTGCTTTGACGTCCCCAAAAATTATTTCCCGACCGCCGGCCATCCCTGGTCCACGGAACCCGAGCACCAGGACGTGGCGGACAGGCTGCTGCTCACGGACCACGTCCGTTTCTGGGGAGACGACGTTGCTGTTGTAGTCGCGCGGGATGAGCTCAGCGCCGTGAAGGCCCTGCGTGAGATAGAAGTCGAATATGAGGACCTGCCCTTTGTTCTTGACGCGCAGGAGGCAATGCGCGAGGGCGCGCCGCAGCTCCACGAACGTTTCCCGGGCAATGTCCTTGGCCACAGCAGCATACGCACCGGCAACTATGCCGAGGCGATCAAGGAACCCGGCCTCATTAGGGTCGAAGGCTGGTACGACACTCCCACAGTCCAGCACTGCCATATCGAAAACCACAACTGCTGGGCCTATATGGAAGGTGAGCGAGTCACCGTCGTGACCTCGACTCAGATACCGCACATCGTCCGCCGCATAGTCGGCCAGGCTCTGGGCATTGACTGGGGCAGGGTGAGGATAATCAAGCCCTACATAGGCGGCGGCTTCGGCAACAAGCAGGACGCGCTATACGAGCCGCTCTGCGCCTGGCTGACGACTCAGCTCGGCGGCAGGCCCGTGCGCATCGAGTGCACAAGGGAGGAGACCTTCCACTGCAACCGCGTCAGGCATGCAATAAGGAGCCACATCATCTCCTGGGTGCGGCCGGACGGGAGCTTCGCCGCGCGCAAGCTAGAATGTTGGTCAAATCAGGGCGGCTACGCCTCGCACGGTCACGGAATCTGCGCCAAGGGCATGAACTCCTTCCCACAGATCTACCCCTGCCCGAATCTGGAATGCGACGCCTGGACGACGTTTACAAACCTGCCGCCTGCCGGAGCCATGCGCGGCTACGGCATACCGCAGGCCACCTTCGCGGGCGAGGCGCATATAGACGACGTAGCTCGCGCCCTGGGCATGAGCCCGATCCAGCTCCGGCGCAAGATAGCCATGCCAAAGGGATACACAGACGAATTTTCTAAAAACTGCAACTGGAGCGACAGCTTCCGCGTATGCATGGAGACCGGGGCAAAGGCCACGGACTTCGAGCGCCTGTATAAAGAGTACTCCAAGCCGCAGACAGGGAACCTCCGCCGCGGCGTGGGCATGGCGCTCTATTGGTACAACACCGGCGTCTGGCCGATCTCGCTCGAGTCCTCGTCCTGCCGTATGGTACTTAACCAGGACGGCTCCGTGCAGGTCCAGACCGGAGAGACAGAGATAGGTCAGGGCTGCGACACCGTATATGCCCAGATGACTGCCGACGCCGTGGGTATACCGATGTCCAATGTCCACGTCGTTACGGTCCAGGATACGGACCTGACGCCCTACGGCAGCGGCGCCTACGCCTCGCGCCAGACCTATGTTGGCGGCTTTGCCATCAGCAAGACCGGCAAAATATTGAGGGACAGGATACTTGACTACGCTCAGAAACTAACTGATATTCCCAAAGACAAGCTGGACCTGGTCGAGGGCGTGATCCTCGGACCCGGCGGCGAGAGACTGATGGGATTGGCTGAGCTGGCCACCGAGGCCCTGTATTCGATGGAGGACAGCCGCCACATAAGCGCTGAGGCGACGGCGCAGATAAAGTCCAACGCCTACAGCTTCGGCTGCTCCTTTGCGGAGGTTGAGGTGGACCTCAGCCTCTGCCGTATAAAGGTTCTCCGGCTCATGAACGTGCATGACTGCGGCAAGCTGGTCAATCCCCAGCTCGCAGCGGCACAGGTACACGGCGGCATGTCCATGGGACTGGGCTACGCCCTGTCGGAAAAGCTGCGCTTTGACGAAAAAACAGGCCGCCCGCTCAATGGGAACCTGCTGGATTACAAGCTGCTCACCTGCCTCGACCATCCGCATTTGGAGGCGCTGTTCTGCGAGAACGCGGAGCCGACAAGTCCCTTCGGCACGAAGGCCCTGGGCGAGCCGCCGGCCTGCCCGCCGGCGCCCGCCATACGCAACGCGGTGATGCAGGCGACGGGCATAGCCTTTGACGCGATACCCATCACGCCGGAGGCGCTATACCAGGCGCTGGAAGGAGGCGGGGAAAATGTTTGACATCAAGGCTCTGTACGAGGCTCAAAGCGTTGAGGAGGCGCTGGAACTCAGACGCAGATACCCAGAGGCATCCGTGCTCGCGGGAGGAACGGACCTTCTGATAAAGATACGCGAGGGTAAGCTCACAGACGCGGAGCTCATCTGTATCCGAGACGTCGCAGAGCTCCGCGGCGTGACGCAGGACGCGGAGGGCTCGCTCAGAATAGGGCCGCTGACCAATTTTTCTGGCCTTATGTCTGAGCCTCTCATAAGGGAGCGCATACCCGTCCTGGGCGAGGCGGCGGGTGAGGTGGGCAGCCCGCAGATACGCAATGCCGGCACCATAGGCGGCAACATCTGCAACGGCGCGACCTCTGCGGACACAGCTCCTACTCTCTTTGCCTACGACGCCGTGCTTGAGCTTTGCAGCTCGTCGGGGAATCGGCAGGCGGGGATAGGAGACTTCTACCTCGGTCCCGGCAGTACGGACCTGCGGCCGGGCGAACTGTTGACGGGCATCGTCATTCCCGGCGCGAGCCTGGAGAGAACGCACGGCTGCTACATCAAATATTCCATGCGCGAGGCGCTGGACATCTCAACGCTCGGCTGTTCGGTGAACCTGCGTCTGAGCACTGACGGGAAACGCATGGAGCGTATCCGCATTGCCTACGGTGTGGCCGGACCGACACCCTGCCGCTGTCCGGAGGCGGAGGCCCGCTTTGCGGGCGCGCCGTGCTCCGAGGAGACTGCCAGGGCCTTCGCAAAGTCGGCAGTGGCCGAGATAAGCCCGCGCGATTCCTGGCGCGCGAGCCGGGCGTTCCGGCTACACATCGCGGAGGAATGCGCCTACAGGGCGCTGCGCAGCTGCATTGAGAGAGCGGGGGGCGCGATATGAGCGAGAGACAGTTTAAGCGCATACGCTGTACGATAAACGGCAGGCCGGTGGACAAAATGGTGGATGTCCGCGCCTCGCTGACCGACCTGCTCAGGGACGACTTCTCTCTGACCTCGGTGAAGAAGGGGTGCGAGGTGGGTGAGTGCGGAGCCTGCACGGTGCTCATAGACGGAGAGACCTTTAACTCCTGCATTTACCTCGCCGCATGGGCGGACGGGCGAGATATCCTGACCGTAGACGGCTTGGCAGCCCCGGACGGGAGCTTGTCGCCGCTGCAGCAGGCCTTTGTGGACGAGGGCGCTATCCAGTGCGGTTTCTGCACTCCCGGCTTCCTCCTGACGGCGCAGGAGCTCATAAACCGCGGAGAACCGCTGACGGACGAACAGCTCAGGAAGCAGCTGTCCGGCCACCTTTGCCGCTGCACGGGCTATGAGAACATCTTCCGGGCCGTCCGCCGCGCCCTGGACGAGAGCCTGAAAACTTGAATAAAAAGCGCGGCTGCATCTGATGCAGCCGCGCTTTTGCGTCCAGCCGGGCCGGGAGCGCATATCATTTGAGCCAGCGCTCGAAGCAGCGATCAAAGAGCTCGTCGCCCTGTTCCCTGAGCTTGGCGCAGAAATTTTCGTAATCGGCCAGGATGGCCGCTCCCTCTTCGGTCAGGACGGCGCCGCCGCCGTGGCGGCCGCCCGTGGTGCTCTCCAGAAGAGGGAAGCCCAGCGCCTGTTCGCTGTCGCGCAGGATTCGCCAGGCCTTGGAATAGGCCATGCCCATCTCGGCAGCCGCAGCGCGCAGAGAGTGGCGCTCCCGCACCAGCGAGAGCAGCGTCGCCATGCCGGGACCAAAAAACTTGCCGTCCTTGAACAGCCTTATGGATATGTTATAATGCATTTTTTCCATATACTAAGTATACCACCCTCTTCGAGCCGACGTCAACGCTTGACGCCGGTGGAAATGGGTGGTATTGTTGTTCTCAGCAGAGAATAACGAGGTGAGAGGCTTGAAATTCGTCGAAGCCCTGGGCATGGGCCGAGGAGTTACGGCGGTAATAGGCAGCGGTGGGAAATCCTCGCTGCTGGACAGGCTTGCCATGGAGCTGCGCGGCGGGGGAGGCGTCATACTATGCACCACGACGCACATGTTCCCTCCGCCAGCAATGCGTACGCTTGTTTCGGCGGATGCTCGGGCCACAGCGCGGGCGCTCCGAGAGGATGGGGCGGTCTGCGTTGGCGAGCCTATGGATGATGGGCGGCTGTGCGCTCCTGCCATGACGATGGCGGAGCTTGCCGTACTCGCGGACTACGTTATAGTTGAGGCGGACGGCTCCAAGCGCCTGCCGCTGAAGGCCCACGCCGCGCATGAACCCGTCATCCCGCCGGAGACGTCGAGGACGGTCTGCGTTGTTGGGCTATCGGGCCTGGGCAGGAGAGTGGCTGAGGTCGTACACAGGCCGGAGCTGTTTGCACCGCCTGAATCCGTAGTTACGCCGGAACTGCTTGCGGAAGTACTCAATCGTGAGGCGTTGGCGGATATATATTACCTGAATCAGACCGATTTATGCGGCGAGGCTACGGCAAAAAAGTTGGCCTCGCTGCTGCACAGGCCGGCAGTCTGGGGTAGTTTGCGCAGGGGAGAGGTACTATGCTGATACTCATAAGGGGCGCGGGGGACATAGCTTCGGGAATAGCCATCAGGCTTTACCGGAGCGGCTTTGACGTGATCATGACCGACACCGCCAGACCGACGGCGATACGCAGGACGGTGAGCTTTTCCGGTGCCATAGTAGCGGGCAGCCAGACCGTAGAGGATGTGACGGCAAGGCTTGCAAACACGCCGGAAGATGCGTTAAATATCACAAAACAGGGAGATATAGCCGTGTTGGCGGATGAAAAGTGCGACTGTCTCCGTACTCTCAGCCCCAACGCACTGGTGGATGCCATCCTTGCGAAGCGCAACCTCGGCACAAGAATTGATATGGCCCCGGCGGTGATAGGAGTTGGGCCGGGCTTCACGGCGGGCGAGGACTGCCACGCCGTGGTCGAGACTATGCGCGGCCACACGTTGGGGCGGGTCTACTACAGCGGCTCCGCGCTGCCCAACACGGCTGTTCCCGGCCTCATCGGCGGCTACGCGGGCGAGCGCGTGCTTCGCGCCCCGGCGGACGGGGTGTTCAGGCAGAAGCTGGACATAGGCTCAATGGTGCAGGCGGGCGACGTAGCGGGCTATGTGTGCGGGAAACCGATGCTCTGTACGATAGGCGGCGTCCTGCGCGGTATCCTGGCCGACGGAACGCCTGTGTTTTGCGGCATGAAGGCTGGAGACGTGGACCCGCGCGGCGAGGTGGAGAACTGCTACACGGTGTCGGATAAGGCCCTTGCCGTCGGCGGCGGGGCGCTTGAGGCGGTGCTGAGACTTACAGCTGCGTTGAGCGAGAGGTGAATGTAATGGAAAACGAGATAAAACTGACAAAGCTGGCAAAGTGCGCTGGCTGCGGCGCAAAGGTTGGTGCGGGAGTACTGGCGCAGCTGCTGGAGGGGATAAAGGTACACTCGGACCCGAACCTGCTGGTGGGCTTCGATAAGAGTGACGATGCCTCGGTCTACAAGGTGTCAGACGAGCTGGCGATAGTGCAAACGGTGGATTTCTTTCCACCCATAGCCGACGATCCCTATACCTTCGGCCAAATAGCCGCGACGAACGCGCTGTCCGACGTCTACGCCATGGGCGGGGAGCCGAAGCTGGCGCTGAACCTCATGTGCGTGCCGGAGAAGATGCCGCGCGAGGCCGTCCACGCCCTGCTCCGCGGCGGTTACGACAAGGTGTACGAGGCCGGAGCTATAATCACGGGCGGCCACAGCATACTGGATGACGAGCCGAAATACGGCCTGTGCGTCACCGGTTTCGTTCATCCCGAAAAGGTCCTGACCAACTGCGGAGCCAGGCCGGGCGACGTGCTGATTTTGACAAAGCCCCTTGGCATAGGTGTGCTGACCACGGCGGCAAAGGCGGAGCTCTGCTCGGCGGAGACGATGAGATACGCCGTCTCGCTCATGACTACGCTGAATAAAGGCGCGCGTGACGCCATGGTAAAATATCGCGTCCACGCGTGTACAGACGTCACGGGTTTCGGACTCCTGGGCCATTCCTGCGAGATGGCCGAGGGCAGCGGAGTTGCCATTGAATACGAGGTGTCGCAGTTCCGCTTTATTGAAGAGGCGATAGAGCTGGCTAAGGAGGGCCTGCTGCCGGAGGGCATGTACCGCAACCGCGCCTTTGCCGAGTGCCGCGTAGACCCCGGCGAGGCCGAGCTCTGGCAGCAGGACCTCCTGTACGACCCGCAGACTTCCGGCGGGCTGCTTATGGCCGTGGACCCAGAGGATGTGGACGCGCTGCTGCGCGAGCTTGAGGGGAAGGTCCCTGCCGCCCAGCGGATCGGCAGAGCTGTGGAGTATGATGGCGGAGCCTATATAAGGCTGAGGTGATGGTATGATATACCTGGATAACGCGGCTACTGCGTTTCCAAAAGCGCCGGGAGTGGCGCAAAGAATGTACGATTACGTTGAAAAGGTAGGAGCTACCATCAATCGCTCCTCCTATGCGGCCGCACAAGAGGCGGGGCTGGTGACGCTCTCGCTCCGGGAACGACTCTGCCGCTTGTTCAAGCACTCGGACCCCGGCTTCGCAATAATCACGCCGGGCGCTACTGCGGGGCTGAATATGCTGATAAAGGGCCTGCTCCGGCCCGGCGACCACTGCATAGTGTCCGCAATGGAGCACAACGCCGTCATGCGTCCACTGGTCCAGCTCGAGACTCAGGGCGTCAGCTTTGACCGCGTGCCGTGCGATACCGAGGGGCGCATGGACATCTCAGCTCTTTCGGGACTCGTGAGGCCGAACACCAGGCTAGTCCTAATCGCCCATGCTTCCAATGTGAGCGGAACTGTTCAGGATGCAGAAGCGGTTGGGAAAATATGCACCGCATACGGCATACCATTTGCGCTCGACGCCGCCCAGTCTGCGGGACACATGGACGTGGATTTCTCGCGCTTCGGACTCTCCGCTCTGGTGGTACCGGGTCACAAAGGCCTGCTGGGTCCGCAGGGCATTGGAGCTATGCTTCTGAGCCCCGAGCTCGCTCAACAGCTGACGCCGCTCATAGCCGGAGGTACAGGAAGCGCCTCGGACTCCGAGGAATTGCCTGAGTGGATGCCTGACCGTTTCGAGTCCGGCACGCCGAATCTGCCCGGAATATATGGCTGGGAGACTGCGCTGGGCTTTATAGAAAGGACCGGTATTGAGTCGCTTGAGTCCCATGAAAAGGACCTCATGGCCCGCTTCCTGGATGGGCTTGCGGAACTGAAGAATGTATGTGTATACGGACCCAAGTGTATAGAAGGCCGGACTGGTGTGGTGTCTGTCGGTTTCAAAAAGAGAGATAACGCCGAGGCCGCCTGGCTGCTGGAGAGCGAGTACGGAGTGCTGACCCGCTGCGGCCTGCACTGCGCCCCCGCGGCTCACAGGAGCCTTGGCAGCTTTCCGGAGGGCAGCGTCCGATTTTCACTGGGTTACGCCAATACCGAGTCCGACGTGGACGGAGCGCTCCGGGCAATAGCAGCTCTCTGAGATCGACTGCCAACTAAAAAATATTCGCTCTCGTCAAAAAATTGTTGAAATATCCCCGCGCGTTGTTCTATAATGAGAATAACGCACGGGGATATTTTTAAAGAGAGAGGTAGTGCTATGAAGAAGGTAAGCTGGTTGGTCGTGGCCGCGGGACTTGCGGTCGGCATTGCTGCGGTGGTACTCACGCTGTTGGGCAACCCGTCGAACATGGGCTTTTGCATAGCGTGCTTCCTGCGCGACATTGCGGGCGCCTGCGGGCTGCATTCGGCGGCCAAGGTCCAGTATGTGCGGCCGGAGATCATTGGTCTCGTGCTGGGCGCGTTCATCCTGTCCGTGGCCACGGGAGAGTTCAAGGCAAAGGCTGGTTCCTCGCCCGCGACGAGGTTCGTGCTCGGCGGCTTTGTGATGATAGGCGCGCTGGCGTTCTTGGGCTGCCCGCTCAGGATGGTTATAAGACTCGGCGGCGGAGACCTGAACGCGCTGGTGGCGCTCGCAGGCTTTGTGTGCGGCATACTCTGCGGCGTGTTTTTCCTTAACCGCGGCTATTCGCTCAAGCGGGCCTATCCGGTGGGGAAGGCCGAGGGCGGCGTGCTGCCTGTCATTATGGCAGGGCTGCTGATCCTCGCGCTTGCAGTGCCGGCGCTGTTCAAGTCAAGCACCGAAGGCCCGGGCTCAATGCGTGCCCCGGTGATCGCGGCGCTGCTTATCGCGGCTGTGGTAGGCGCTCTGGCGCAGAGGGCCAGACTCTGCATGGCCGGCGGCCTGCGCGACGTGTTCCTGTTCCGCGACTTCAAGCTGCTCTACGGCTTTGTGGCGATCTTCGTCGCGGTGCTGGTGGGCAATCTCATAAACGGCACGTTCAAGCTGGGCTTCGAGCTGCAGCCGGTGTCGCACAGCTCGCATTTGTGGAACTTCCTGGGCATGGCGCTCGTTGGCTACGGTTCGGTGTTGTTGGGCGGCTGCCCGCTCAGGCAGCTTATCCTCGCGGGCGAGGGCAACGGCGACAGTGCCGTGACGGTGCTCGGCATGATGGCGGGTGCGGCGATATCGCACAACTTCGGCCTGGCCGGTAACGCTGACGCGCTCAACGAGGCGGGCGAGCTGGTGGTCGGAGGCATCTCTACGGCGGGTAAGGTAGCGGTCATACTTGGCTTTGTGGTCTGCCTTGTCGTTTCGCTGATGAATCTTCCTGGGAAGGAGGAAAAGGCATGAAAACAGTTGACGCAAGGGGACATTCCTGCCCTATACCGGTGGTAATGGTGCGCAAGGCGGTGACTTCGGAAAAGCCCGAGGCGCTGGAGGTCCTGGTGGACAATCAGTGCTCCGTAGAGAATGTGACGCGCTACGGCAAAAGCCAGGGCTACAGCGTTGACGTCGCGGCCGAGGGCGCGGATTTCAGGCTCAAGCTGAGCAAATGACGCACTATATAGCCACATTCCACACCCACTTGGCGGCGCTGAGGACGCACAGGAGCCTGGCTGACAAGGGACTCAGTTCACAAATGACGCCCGTACCGCGCAAGCTGTCCAGTTCCTGCGGTACCTGCGTACGCTATCAGTCCGTAGCGCCAGAGCTCGACAGCATGGACCGCGATACCGAGGCCGTCTACGAGGACGAAGGCGGGGAATACACCCTGGTACACAGTTTTTAGAGTTTTGATTTTATACAGAAAGCCTCCCGTGAAAAACACGGGAGGCCTTTTCTGCGTTATCAGATTGCGGCGATATGGCTGAGCTGTGGTTTTTATTGTTTGAGGATCTGCATGAACTCCTCTCCGGTAATTGTCTCTTTCTCATATAGGTGAGCGGCCAACTCATCCAGCTTGAGCCGGTTCGCTTTGAGCAGGTCCAAGGCCTTTTGGTGCTGGCGCTCCACCAGCGCGCTAACCGCCTTGTCTATGGCCGTTTGAGTTTCCGGCGAGCAAGTTAGAGAGGCGTCGCCGCCAAGGTACTGGTTCTGCACCGTCTCCATGGCCACCATGCCGAACTCTTCGCTCATGCCGTAGCGCGTTATCATAGCCCGGGCCAGCTTCGTTGCCTGTTCGATGTCGTTTGAAGCGCCAGTTGTGGAGATGCCGAAAGCAAGTTCCTCAGCAGCACGGCCACCTGTGTATGTAGCTATCTTGTTCTCCAGTTCCGTGCGGTTCATCAGGTAATGGTTGCCCTCTTCAACCTGCATGGTATATCCGAGAGCACCCGAAGTGCGCGGAACAATGGTTATCTTCTGCACCGGAGCCGAGTCTGTTTGGAGAGCCGCCACGAGTGCGTGTCCGACTTCGTGATATGAGACTACCTTTTTCTCGGCGTCGGTGAGTATAGCGTTTTTCTTTTGGTAACCGGCGATTACGGTCTCTATGCTTTCTTCAAAGTCCGCCTCGGTCGCCGCGCCGCGGCCCGTGCGCACGGCACGAAGAGCCGCTTCGTTGACAATGTTCGCCAGTTCGGCGCCGGAAGCTCCGGAGGCCATGCGCGCGATTTTGTTGAAGTCCACGTCGTCGGTGTATTTGATCTTTTTTGCATGGACTTTGAGTATTGCCTCTCTGCCTTTCAGGTCCGGCAGTTCCACAGGTATGCGTCTGTCAAACCTGCCCGGTCTGGTAAGCGCCGGGTCCAAGGATTCCGGTCGGTTTGTTGCCGCCAGGAGCATTACGCCGCTGTTCTCCTCAAAGCCGTCCATTTCGGTCAATAGCTGGTTGAGGGTCTGCTCGCGCTCGTCGTTGCCGCCGACTTGGTTGTCTCGCTTTTTGCCGATAGCGTCTATTTCGTCTATGAACACGATGCACGGTGTTTTTGCCTTAGCCTGTTTAAAGAGGTCGCGCACTTTGGCGGCGCCCATGCCCACAAACATCTCCACAAACTCAGAGCCAGACATCGAAAAGAACGGCACGTTTGCCTCGCCTGCGACGGCCTTGGCCAGCATGGTCTTGCCTGTCCCCGGAGGGCCGACGAGCAGGATACCCTTCGGCATCGCCGCGCCGACCTCGCGGTATTTCCCGGGGTTATGCAGATAATCCACAACTTCTGCAAGGGCCTCCTTGGCCTCGTCCTCGCCTGCAACGTCCGAAAACTTGATGCCCTCTGAGGACTTGACGTATACTTTTGCATTTGATTTGCCCATTCCGAAGGCCAGGCTGTTTGGGCCGCCCGCCTTTTCCATCAGCTTTTTGGACATATACTGTCCAAGCCAAATAAACACCAGGATGGGCAGAACCCAGGTGAGCAGGATGGTCAGGAAAGGCGAGGCCTGTTCGATGATTTCTCCGTTGAACTGTGCGCCGGAGTCCAGCAAGCGCTGCGTAAGTTCGGGATCGTCAACCATGCCGGTTTTGTAGATAGCGGTACCGTCCTTGTTGGTGAACAGGATCCGGTTTTCCTGCGCCTGTATTTCGACGCTTCCTATCTCGCCATTGGCCGCCATTTCAACAAAGGTGTTGTAGTTCACCTCTTGTACACTGTGTTCCGCGATCAACGGCATACCTAAGAAATTGAAGAAAAGCAGTATGAGCAGTACTATCGCATAATAAAAAATAAGCGGTTTTTTGGGCTTTTTGACCTCATTCATATGTAATACCTCGCAATATATATTATTTAAGTAATTGTACCAGCGCAATTTGTGACTTTCCACTTGCAGTTTCGCATATCTGTCCTAACAAAAAGGCCGGAGTGTCAAAAACACTCCGGCTCTGGTCAAATTCGTTCCCCCAATATACGCAGCAGCTGTTCCGCTAGCCTATCCGGGTCCAGCTCCTGGTCTGATGAGCAGCGCTGAATGAGAATACCCGTGAGGCCGAAGGCGAGAAGGTCCAGCGCCAGTTCCGCGTCTCTGTATTCGCCGCGCATGGCCTTATCGCTGCGCCTTAGCAGTTCTTCAAGGTAGGTCCTCACCGCGCCGAAGAGGATACGTTCCACCTGACCTCTGCGCTGTGAAGATATCAGCTTGTGCAGAAGTGCACGGTTTTCGGCCATTGTGCGGACGAACTCGCTCAGCGCCGCCTGCGGAGTTTCCGCCTTGAGGCTTCGCTCGATCATGCGCTCGGTCATCCGCTGTGCGCGCCATTCCAAAAGATCAATGAGGTCCTTGAAGTGATAGTAAAACGTCTGCCGCGAGATACCGCAGTCCTCAATAACGGCTTTTACCGTGACCTTGTCAATCCCGCGCTGACGTACCAGCGCATCAAAATGCTCTGCAATAAGCATTTTCATATCCGTCGCCATTTCGCTGCCCCCTCTGCGGAGCATTGTACCACACTGGCGGTGGGGAGGTAAAGTGTTTCACTACAGAAGCAGCAGCGCGAGCGGTATGAACAGCGCGAGTGCTGCAACGTTGACGACGGTAAACCAGAGCAGGTATTTCCCGCCCTTCGCCCCGGGCGTAGCGCAGTATAGCTTGAAAGAGATCAGGCTTGCCAGCGAGGCTATGATAGTTCCCAGCCCGCCTACGTCCGTTCCTAACAGAAGGCCCTTCCAGTCCTCCGTAAACCCAGCCAGAAGAACGGCTGCCGGAACGTTGCTGATGACCTGGCTGGCCAGCAGGCTCGTGAAAAACGTGCTTCCGTTGAGCATACCGGAGAGCGTGTCGTTCACCGCAGGTATGTTGCCGATATTCCCGGCGAAGATGAAAAAGAACACAAAGGTCAGCAGCAGGCAGTAATCAACCTGTTTGAGCGCCGCGCGGTCCACAAGGAGCAGGGTAAGAAACACAACGGCGGTGACGGCAACATAGTTGACCACGCGCATGACCGCGAGCAGGCAGAAGATGAAGAGAACGATGCAGAGCGCCAAACGCCGGCTGTGCGTGATTTCTGCCCGCTCGCCGAAGTTGACCTCGATCCCATCTTTCGGTCCGAACAGGACGGCCAGCACCAGCAAAACCAAACTGGCCCCGGCCACGGGCAGCACAGCGCCGAAAAAGTCTCCTGCCGGCACGGAATATTTTGCGTAGATGAAGAGATTCTGCGGGTTTCCCACGGGCGTGGCCATACTGCCCAGGTTGGCTGCCACGGTCTGGAGCACGATGACTGGGATCAGCCGGTCCTCGCGGCCTATGGCGTGCATAATGAGCATTGCAAAGGGGACAAAAGTGATGAGAGAGACGTCATTTGTGACGAGCATGGACGTGAAAAACGGCAGCAGCACGAGTATCAGCGTCACGCGGCGCAGGCTGCCCCGCCCCGTCAGCATCCGCTGGGCCATGACCGCGAAGAGGCCGCAGCCCTTTAGGCCGTCCACTACGGCCATTAGGCAGAACAGCAGACAGAGTACGCGCAGGTCTATGTATTCAATATAGGCCGCCGACGGAGGCACGGCCAGCATCGATAAAAGCGCCGCCAGGGCCGATATAACAAGCACCGGCTCGCGGCGGAAAAAGGCGACGACGCCCTTCAAAGCTCAGACCCCCCACACAGAAATCGCGTTCATGATAACACGGCAGATGAAAAAGTCAATAGGCAAGGCTGCGTCTTGAGTTTTAAGCGGAAAGGTAATATAATTCCGTGGGGGAGGGATGAACTTTGCCTGACGAATACACCATGCGCGCCATAGCGCACGTGCGCAGCGATTTCAGCAGCAAGTTCGGGATACCGAGACAGAGCGGCGTCGTGCCGGAGCTTGAGGCCGACGTTGTTTTTACGCCGGAGTTTCGGAACCCGGATGCCTTTCGCGGTCTGGAGCGCTGTACTCATATCTGGCTCATTTGGCTGATATCCGGAAACCTGCGCGAGGGCTGGCAGCCCACGGTGCGTCCGCCAAGGCTGGGCGGGAACGTCCGCTGGGGCGTGTTTGCCACGCGCTCGCCGTTCAGGCCAAATCCGATAGGATTATCCTGCGTGCGGCTAAAAGGCGTAGACCTGCACACGCCGGAGGGGCCCGTCCTGCACATTCTGGGCGCCGACCTCATGGACGGCACGCCCATCCTGGACGTCAAGCCCTACGCGCCATATACGGACGCCATACCGGAAGCCTCAAACGGTATCGCCAGGCCGGGCTGGGAGCGGGAACTCAGGGTCGAGTGCGCGCCGGAGCTGCTTTCGCGCCTGCCGGAGGGCAAGCGCGCCGCGGCGCTTGCCGTATTGGGCGAGGACCCCAGGCCCGCGTACCAGTCGGACCCTGAGCGTGTCTACGGCATGGGCTTTGCGGGATTTGACATACGCTTCACAGTTTCGGACGGGGTGCTGACCGTCCGCGACATATATAAAAAGGAGGACTAGATTTGAAACGCTTCGGCTTCGGCGCAATGCGCCTGCCCATGATCGACGGCGAGGTGGACAAGCCTCAATTCTGTCAGATGATAGACGAGTTTCTCGCCGCCGGTTTCACCTATTTCGACACTGCCCATGGCTACCTCGACGGCAAGAGCGAGCTCGCGCTGCGTGACTGCCTCGTAGCGAGGTATCCGCGCGAGAGCTTTGTCCTGGCGGACAAGCTCTCCTCGGGCTTTTTCAAGACCCGCGACGACGTGCTGCCGTTCTTTGAAGAGCAGCTGCGCTGCACTGGCGCCGGGTATTTCGACTACTATCTGCTCCACGCCATGAGCGCAGAGCGTTATGAGCACTACAAGGGCTGCGGCGCCTTTGAGATAATCCCCCAGCTCAAGCGCGAGGGAAAGGTGCGCCACTTCGGCATGTCCTTCCACGACAAGGCCGAAGTGCTGGACCGCATCCTCGGCCTGCACCCGGAGCTGGAGTTCGTGCAGCTGCAATTCAACTACCTGGACTACGAGGACCCCGTTGTCGAGAGCCGCAAGTGCTATGAGGTATGCGTGAAGCATGGCAAGAAGGTCTCGGTCATGGAGCCGGTAAAAGGCGGCTCGCTGGCAGAGCTTCCCGAGGACGCGGGCGCGATACTGGACGCGCTGGGCGGAGGCAGTCACGCCAGCTATGCCCTGCGCTTTGCAGAGGGCTTTGAAAATGTGTTCATGGTGCTCTCCGGCATGAGTACGATAGGCCAGATGCGCGACAACCTCGCCTCCATGTCCGATTTCCGCCCTCTGGACGAGCGGGAACTTGCCGCCGTCATGCAGGTCGCGGAAACTCTGCGCGGCAAGGGCGCCATACCCTGCACCGAGTGCCGCTATTGCACTCCGGGCTGCCCGAAGCGAATAGATATCCCGAGCTATTTTGAGTGTTATAACGCCAAGCGCATGTTTGACAAACCTCAGAGCGTGAAACAATACGCAAACCTCGCCGAAAAGGGCGCCGGTCCCGCCGACTGCATAGGCTGCGGCCAGTGCGAGGAGGTATGCCCACAGCACCTTGAGATACGCCGTCTGCTGCAGTCAGTGGCGGCCGAGTTCAAGGAGGGCTGAGTATGTCCCGCTGGGCTGTAGACCTTGCAGAGACCGCTGAGATAAACGGCTGCCTGCAGAACATACGCATACGCACAAGGTCGCTGTCTTACCCGGTCTTGCTCTTCCTGCACGGCGGCCCGGGAGTGACGGACAGGCATCTGGTGCTGAAAAGCTGCGAGCCGCTAACGGACTGCTGCACGCTCGTCTGCTGGGACCAGCGCGGCTGCGGCAAGAGCTGCACGCCCGCTTCGCTGGAAGAGGACTTCTGCATCGACACATTCATAGAGGATGCGCGGCGGGTAGTGGAGTACCTGTGCAGGCGGCTGGGCAAGCAGAAGATATACATTGTCGGCCACTCCTGGGGCAGCATCCTGGGCGTGCTGCTGGCGCAGAAGCACCCGGAGCACATCGCGGCCTATGTCGGTATGGGTCAATTCTGCGAGGGCGTCGAGAACGAGCTGCTGAGCTATGAGTTTGTGCTGGCCGAAGCGGAACGCCTGGGCGACAGGCGCGCCGTAAGGAAGCTCCGTGCCATCGGCGCGCCGGTGGAGGGGAGATACAAGTCCAAAAAGGACATGCGCGTGCAGCGCGATTATCTCACACGCTACGGCGGAGGCTGCTGGAAGAAGCGCGAGGGAATAGTGAAGAGCATACTGCTCCCGCTCGTCAAAACGCCGGAGTACCGGCTGACGGAGCTGCCGCTGATGGTGAAGGGCGTTTTGCACAGTCAGGAGTGCATGGTGGATGAGATCGTGGAGCTGGACTTTTTCCGGAGCGTGCCGGAGCTGACCGTCCCTGTCGTCCTTACTGAGGGCAGGCACGACCAGAACACGCCCGCGTCCATTGCCGAACGCTGGTTCAAGGCGCTCAAAGCGCCGGAAAAGCGCTGGATCTGGTTCGAGGATTCGGCCCACTCGCCAATACACGAGGAGCCGGAGCGTTGGTGCCGCGAGCTGCGCGCCGCGCTGAACTTTTGAAGGGAGCGATCCTGTTTGTACGACGAATTGACCGAGGTCGATGTCAAAAAGATGCGCGAGGAGCTGGAGTACCGCCAGAACGTGCTGCGCCCGAAGCTCATCGACGACGTGAAAGTCGCCCGTGAGTTCGGAGACCTGAGCGAAAATTTCGAATACAAGGCCGCCAAACGCGAGAAAAACCGCAACGACAGCCGCATCCGCTATCTGGAGCGCATGATAAATACGGCAAAGGTCATTGAGGACCGGTCCGCGAGCAACGAAGTAGGCCTGTTTGACCGCGTGAAGATATACATCGAGGAGGACGACGAGGAGCGCGACATCAGAATAGTCACAACGCTCCGCCAGAACGCGCCCCTCGGCCTTATCAGCAAGGAATCGCCCGTGGGCGCGGCGCTGATAGGCCGCCGCGTGGGCGACCGGGTAAAGGTGGAGGTAAACGAGGACTACAGCTACTACATCGTCATCCGTGAGATAGAAAAGGGCAGCGACGATGAATCGCTGCCGATACGCGGATATTGAAGAACCGGGAGGGTCGCCCCTCCCGGTTCTTTTGTGCTTATTGTCTTTTTACAGCTCTATGGCTCTCATGAGCATCGCGGCGGCCTGGGCGCGGGTGGTGTCGGCCTTCGGGGTCAGGGCGCTGTTCTCGTCGCCCTCGATGACGCCGGTGGCTACCGCCCAGCACATGGCCTGCTCGGCCCAGCTGCTGATGTCCGCGGTGTCAACATAGCCGCTCAGGTCTGCGGTGTAGGTGGGAGAACCGGCATAACGCCAGAGCATCGTTATAAGCTGCTCGCGAGTCACTTCGCCGGTCGGGTTCTCGCCGTCGGAGACGCTGTTCGCAGTCGCCCACTCCTGGGCCTTGGCGTACCAGCTGTTCCCGCCCTCCGTGTCTGCGCCGTCAAGGCGCGCCAGCATAGTCCAGATCATCGCACGGGTAAGCGTGCCGTTCGGCTGGAAGCTGTAGCGGTCCATGCCGTTCATGATGCCCTTCTCGTAGACGTACTTCACGGCCTCGTAGTACCAGGCGTTGACGGAGACGTCGGTGAACGGGAAGTCGGGAGTTTCCGGCTCATCCGGCTGGCTCGGCTGGCCCGGCTCGATGTCGGGCAGAGCGGACCAGACGGCGGTAAAGGTTATGTCCTTGTCCACGGTGACAGTCTCACCGGCCTGATGCGTGCGGCCGTCGGAGCACTTCCAGCCCATGAAGATGTAGCCCACTTTGCTCGGCGCGGCGGGGAGTTTGTACTCGGTCCCGGCGGGGAGCTTGACGTCGATGCCGTTCTGGCCGTTGCCGTAGCTGACGGCGAGCCTGTAGAACACGGTGCTCGCGCCCTCGCCGAGGTCGCTTATGACGGCGCCTTCCTCAGCTGCATCGAGCGCGTCGTTCAGGTTAGTGTAATAGCTGAAAGTGCCGCCGTTGTTGAGTTCGTACTTCATACTCTCGGAGACATACTCGGCCACGGAGCTGTCATAGCTGCCGCCCGTGATGAAGCTGGCTTTGTCCTCACTGCGGACAGCGGTGTCGCCGCCTTCAATGGTTTTGAATTCTCCGCCGGATATAGACATTTCGATCTTGGCCAACCGCGTCTGATCATTTTTTTGAGGGTTGCTCTCATTCAGTGCGGTATAACCGGAGATAGTGCCTCCGCTGATGGCCAGCTTAATGGGAAGCCCAGTGGTATGCTGCGCAACAGCAATGCCTGCGCCACAGGTGGTGGTTCCGTTTCCGTTTGCTATTACAGTGGTGGGTGATCCAAACCCGATAATCTCGCTGCTGCCGCTAATGTTCATAACACCAGCGCGAATCTCAACACCAGTAACCTTACCTGTTATAGAGCTATCCTTGATGTTCCATGTGGCATAGCCCGCGGCATAAATGCCGTAGCCCTCGCTGGTGACGGAAGCGCCGCTGACGTTTATGACAGGCGCATTATCGAGATGCTTTATCTGACCGTTTATATAGATGCCGTGGCCATTGTAGCCTCTGGTGTCACGCACGCTTTTAAGCGTACCCTTGATATTGACGGTAACGCCGTAGGCGTCAGGAGTGACGCTGGATTCGTAGGGTGTAATGAACACCGGGGCCCAGGCCACGAGCGTCACATCCTTGCCGACGGTGACCGTGGTGTAGTTGACGTCGCCGGGAACGTCGGAGCCCTTGATGTTTATGGCGCCATAGTTCGGAGAGGTCTCTTCGATCGTACCCTCGCCTGTGAAGCGGACATTGCCGCGCTCGACCATTATGACACTCTGAGTCGCCTCAATATTGTGGCCGTTCAGGTCTATGGTGAAGGCCGCGTCGGTGTTGATAGTGAGGGTGTCTTCCAGCGTGATGTTATCGAGCAGGGTGATGGTCTCGCCGCTGCGGATCTCGGCCACGGCCTTGGCGAGGTCGGTGTAATAGAGCGTATCGCTGCCGCGCACGACGCTGGCGACCGCGTCCTTGCTGTCGTTGAGTTCAACCACAAACTTGCCGCCTACGCTGTTGCCCGTAGCCGCGCCGGAGACATACTCAGAGACGTCGCTGCTGAACGTGCCGCCGGTAATAACAACGGGTACAGAAGTGTTGACTTTCAAAGCACTATTGAACGTGCCGCCGTCAATGTTGACTTCGCCGCTGTCGATCACAATGCCGCTGGTGCAAGTGTTATCAACAAAGCTGCCGTCGGAAACATTGATAACGCCGCCAAAGAAACCATTTGAGTTCTTAACCTTGCGCTCATACTCGCCGCCCTCAATGTTAACTACGCCGTTGCCGGAGGTAAAGGCTATCCTGTACAGGTTGGACACAGTCCCATTCCCGAGTATGTAGCTGCCGTCTTTCACAATGAGCGTGCCGCCGTCGGCCGCAAGTATGCCGTTGGTGTTGCCATAAGCGGTTGCGTAATTCACTACCATTACGGCGTCGGAATAAGATTTACTGCCGTTGGTTATCGAGTAGGCATAGCCGCCCTTAATGTAGTTATCGCAAGCGGTGAAAGCGCCGCCATTGATGACGGCATAGCCGTAGTTGCGCACAGCGTTGCCGCGCTGCACGTCGTTCGCATCAGTCCTGTTGGTGTTTTTGTCGCCGAAGATACCGGCATTGATGGTGAGCGTGCCGTAGTTGGTTACGGCGGCTCGGCCCTGGCCTTCAACATCAGTTGTGTAAACGAGGCCGTTTCCTACGCCGTGGCTGCCGTTGGCGGCAGAGCTGTCGTTTATCGTCAGATTGCCGTAGTTGTTGATAAAACTCCCGGCATTTTTGCCGACCAGCTTGCAGCCGTTAAGGTCGAGGACCACCGTCGTTCCCTCTTGGATGGACAGGCTATATTCGCTGGGGAAAGTAATGTCGCTGAGCAGTTTGACATTGGCTGTTCCGCTGCTGCCCTCTGCCTGTATCGCGGAAAGCGCCGCGTCGAGCGTTTCATACCCGATCCCATTGACCTCGGCGATGTTTCCGTCTGCCAGGGCCAGGGATGGGAACAGCGCAAGTGCAAATAACAGCACCAACGCAGCTACAAAAAATCTCTTTTTCATGTCAGACCTCCTAAGATCCAATAAATATTGCTGTGGATGGCCCAATACTATCACAATGCTCAAAATTTGTCAATATCGACTGAGCCTCAGAATATTTTATAAACGCGGCAATATGCTTTAGCAGGGGAGTGATATCATGAACGTCATTGACCGCAGCTTTTCGGAGCTTGTGCAGGAGATACGCTCGCTGGGCGAGAAGGAGCTCTACTACCGCATCCGCCGCGACTTTGACCGCGTCCCGGCCGAAACGCGCAAAAGCTGTCAGGACTTTTTCAACCGTTTCGGGTACTGGGGTAGGCTGGACCCGCAGCAGGGTATTTTCGAGCAGATAGAGCTCAAGGAGCTGGCCCTTTTCGAACACATCGGTGAATACGCCTGGCTCTATGAGCGCCTGGAGGATTACCGCTCAAAAAAGACCCTATATTCAATTCTCAGCAATTGGTATCGTTATGACTTCACATCCACCGCCCAGACAAAGGAGTATATGTACGACGACTATTTTGACCTTGATGTCGTGAGCTGTACGCCGGAGGAGGTGGTTGTGGACCTCGGCGCCTATACGGGCGACACTGTGAAGTCCTACATACGCAACTACGGCGAGGACTGCTACCGCCGGATATATTGCTACGAGATCACGCCGGACAGCTTTGGAAAACTGCAAAAAAATCTTGCGGGCCTGCGCGATATTGAACTGAGGCTCAAGGGCGTGGCTGACATGCCGGGCAGGCTCAGCCTCAGTCCGAACGAATATGCCTCCGCCAACCGCCTCCTGCCGGATTCAGAGGGAGAGGTAGAAGTGACTACCCTTGACCTGGACATCGAGGAGCCTGTTACGCTTATTAAGGCGGATATTGAAGGCATGGAACAGCGCGCTCTTGCCGGGGCGCGTGGTCACATACTCAACGACCATCCAAAGCTCCTCATATCCGTCTATCACAGCAACGAGGACCTATGGCGCATACCTCAGATAATACACGAAATATCCAGAGATTACCGTTTTTATCTGCGCTACCGAGGTTCGCCCATTTATCCGACGGAGATAAGCCTGCTGGCGGTTTGAGTGCTTGAAAAAAGGCCGGGACTGGTGTATTTTAGAGTAGATAATAATTTCCCGGGGAGTAATGTACGATGGCCAAGACGAGCTTTGCGATACACGGTGATATCTGCCACAGCAAGGGACCAAACGAGCTGGAATGCGTGAAAGACGGCTATGTGGTCTGCGAGGAAGGGCGCTCGGCGGGGGTGTTCAGCTCGCTGCCGGAGCAATACTCAGGAATATCGGTGCTGGAATACCCGGGTATGCTCGTGCTGCCGGGATTGGTGGACCTGCATGTACACGCGGCGCAGTTCGCCTACCGCGGCACGGGTATGGATGTGGAGCTTTTGGATTGGTTGGAGCGCTATGCGTTTCCGGAGGAGGCACGCTTTGCGGATTTGGACTATGCAGAGCGCGCTTACAGCCGTTTCGTGGAGGATATGCGCCGCGGACCAAATACGAGAGCTTGCGTTTTTGCCTCGGCTCACACCGAGGCTACCTTGCTGCTTATGGACCTTTTGGACGAGTCCGGACTTGCGACCATGGTCGGCAGAGTCAGCATGGACCAAAACGCACCGGACAACCTGCGCGAACCTGATGCCGCCTCCGCCGCCGCGGAGACCATACGCTGGCTCGATGCCGTCGCCGGACGCCACTATGTGGCTACAGAGCCGGCTCTTACACCGCGGTTTATCCCGTCCTGCTCACATGAGCTGCTCCGCGCGCTGGGTGAGATACGCAGGCAGTGCGGCACGGCAGTACAGTCGCACCTTTCAGAAAACCGAGCGGAAGTTGAACTTGTACGCGAACTCTGCCCGGATTCCCGCTTCTACGGCGAGGCTTACGACAGCTTCGGCCTGTTTGGGGGTGAGGGCGGCAAGACAGTCATGGCCCACTGTGTTCTTTCAGCTCCGCCGGAGCTTGAGCTGATACGTAAGCGCGGAGTATACATTGCGCACTGCCCGGCTTCGAACATGAATGTCTCCAGCGGAATAGCGCCTGTCAGGAGCTTTCTTGACATGGGCCTGCATGTCGGACTCGGCAGCGACGTGGCAGGAGGGACCGTGACCAGCATTTTCCGTGCCATGGCAGATTCGATACAGGTATCCAAACTGCGCTGGAGACTTGTGGACGATAGCTTGAAAGCCCTAACGGCGCCGGAAGCCTTTTGGCTTGGCACGGCGGGTGGGGGAGAGTTCTTCAACACCGGCAGCTTCAAGCCCGGCCGTGAGTTTGACGCCATTGTGCTGAGTGACGAGCGGTATCGCCCGGAAACCGCATCTGACATAGCTGAACGACTTGAGCGAAGCATTTACCTTTCGGATGACAGGGACATTGAGCACAAGTTTGTGCGCGGCTCGATGCTGTTTTGAATGAAAGGGAGGAGCACTGATGAAAACTTACGGCGAGATCACAAAGATACCCTATCTCGGTCCGGAAAGCGATGAGCCCTTTGCGTTTAAATACTACGACCCCGATGAGCTCGTTTGCGGCAAACCCATGCGCGAGCAGCTCAAGTTTGCCCTCAGCTACTGGCACACGATAAACGCCTCAGGTACGGACATGTTCGGCGGCGACACGATGGACAAGAACTTCGGCAAGTCGGAGCCCATGGAGCGATAACGCGCCAAGGCGGACTTCGCATTTGAGCTGATGGACAAGCTCGGGCTGGATTACTACTGCTTCCACGACGTGGACATCGCGCCTGAGGGGGCTACATTGGCAGAAAGCCTGGAAAACTTCCGCGCCATGGTAGGTTATATCCGCGAGTTGCAGGAGCGGCACGGCAAGAAGTGCCTCTGGGTGACGGCCAACAACTTTGGCGACAAAAAGTTCATGGCGGAGCGGCAACGAGCTGCTGTGCGGACGTCTTTGCCGTTGCGGCGGCGAAGGTCAGGGCCTGCATCGACGCGGCTATCGAGCTCGGCGCCAGCGGCTATGTGTTCTGGGGCGGGCGCGAGGGCTACGAGACCCTGCTCAACACAGACATGGGCCTTGAACTGGACAACCTTGCGCGCTTCCTGGCAATGGCGCGCGACTATGGCCGCGCTCACGGCTTCACCGGCGACTTCTACATTGAGCCGAAGCCCAAGGAGCCGACTAAGCACCAGTATGACTTCGACGTTGCAACCTGCATGAACTTCTTGCGCAAGTACGGCCTGACCGGGGATTTCAAGATGAACATAGAGGCCAACCACGCCACTCTGGCCGGACACACCTTCCAGCATGAGCTGAGGATGGCGATAGTGAACGGCTCCTTCGGCTCCATCGACGCCAACCAGGGAGATCTGTTCCTCGGCTGGGACACCGACCAGTTCCCGACCAACATATACGACACCACTTTCTGTATGTTGGAGGTCCTGAGAGCGGGCGGTTTCACAAACGGAGGCCTGAACTTCGACGCCAAGACGCGCCGGCCTTCAAACACGCTGGAGGACATCCTGCTGGCATACATCGCGGGCATGGATGCCTTTGCGCTTGGCCTGCGCAAGGCAGCGGCAATCATCGAGGACGGCAGGCTGGACAGCTTTGTGCGCGACCGCTACGCCAGCTACCACAGCGGTGTGGGCATGGACATAGTCGAGGGCCGGGCAACGCTCGAGTCGCTCTCGGAATATGCGCTGGGACTCGGGAGCATTGAGGTCCCGAGCGGGCGGCAGGAGTATTTGGAGACAATAATTAACAACATCCTGTTCCGCTGAACAGGGAGGGGAGTAGAGACATGGCATACCTTATAGGCGTAGACCTCGGCACATCCGGTACAAAAACGGCGCTCTTCGACGAGGGCGGCAGACGCGTTGCCTCGCGCACGATCGAGTATCCGCTCAGCCAGCCCAGAAATGGATGGGCCGAGCAGGACCCCAGAGACTGGTGGCGTGCGGCCTGCGAGACGATACGTTCCGTCATAGCCGAGAGCGGAGTGGACGCGGGAGAGATAAAGGGTGTCGGCCTTTCGGGACAGATGCATGGCCTCGTCATGCTGGACGCCGCGGGTGAAGTTCTCCGTCCCGCAATCCTTTGGTGCGATGGCAGGACAGGCGCGGAGTGCCGGGAAATAACCGAAAAGGTCGGCGCGCAGCGGCTCATTGACATCACCGCCAACCCGGCGCTCACGGGTTTCACGGCGGGGAAAATACTCTGGGTCCGCAAGAACGAGCCGGAAATCTATGAGAGATGCCGCCGCATCCTTCTGCCCAAGGACTATCTGCGCTACAAGCTGACGGGCGAATTTGCCACGGAGGTGTCCGACGCCTCGGGCATGAACCTCCTGGACGTGCCGAAACGTCAATGGTCGCAGGAGGTGCTCGACGCACTGGAGATAGACCGCGGCCTGTTGGGCAGAATGTACGAGTCCTGCGAGGTGACGGGCGAGGTGACGGCCGAGGCTGCTAAGCTCACCGGGCTTCGCCCCGGTACGCCCGTTGCGGGAGGCGCGGGCGACAATGCCGCGGCAGCCATAGGCACGGGCGTGGTGCGTCCGGGCCGCGCCTTCGTCACACTGGGGACCTCAGGTGTCATCTTTGCACATTCAGATAAAGTGACCATAGACCCCAAGGGCCGCGTACACAGTTTCTGTGCCGCCGTGCCGGGGGCCTGGACGGCCATGAGCTGTACGCTGTCGGCGGGGCTTTCCCTGCAGTGGTTCAGGAACAACTTCTGCGCAGAGGAGCGGGCCGAGGCGGAACGCCGTGGCGTGGACCCCTACGATATCATGACCGAGGAGGCAGCGCGCTCTCCCATAGGCTCCAATCGGCTCATATACCTGCCCTACCTCATGGGCGAGCGCTCGCCGCTCCTCGACGAGCGGGCGAGAGGAGCTTTCATCGGACTGTCCGCCATGCATACCCGGGGCGACCTTATCCGCGCAGTGATGGAGGGCGTTACATTCTCGCAAAGGCAGTGCCTGGACATACTGCGCGAGATGGGCGCGGCCCCGGAGACGATGACCGCCTGCGGCGGTGGTGCTCGCAGCGCCTTCTGGCGTCAGATGCTGGCGGACGCCCTGAACTGCGGCATAGCAACCTCCAGGCTTGCGCTGGAGGGTCCTGCGCTGGGAGCTGCCATACTTGCGGGCGTGTGCTCGGGCGTGTACGGAAGCGTGGCCGAGGCTGCGGACGCGATCGTAACTCAGGACGGCCTCACGACTCCACGGCCCGGTGCCGCGGTGAAGTATGAGCCGTACTATGAGCTCTATACGAAGCTCTACCCCGCGCTGAGTGGAGCCTTCGGGGAGTTGGCGGAGCTGTGAAGAATCTGCTGAGCGGCGGCAGGCTGGCTCTGCTGCTTCTTTGCTTCGCAGGTTTCGCACTCTACGGCATGTACTACAACAGCTTCGGCGCCAACGCCGAGGTTACGATGGCCTATCTGGGCATAGACGAGGTCCGCAACGGGGCGATCATGTCCGTGCAGTCGGTCGGCTGTCTGGCCGTGGCGGTATTCCTCGGCCTCTTCGGAGAGCGGCTGAACAAGATCCTGGCTCTTGCCGTGGGCCTCGGCCTGCTGGGCGCTGCAGGGCTCTGTATCGGGCTCATGCCGTGGCTTGCAGGCGGCTCGTATGCGCTTATGCTGGGCTTCTCGCTGGTGGCTGGCCTGGGCTTTATAAGCATCGACTTGCTCACCAACAGCGTCGTAGCGGATGTGTTCCAGGGCAATAAGAACAGGGTGCTGCCGTATGTACACGCCTTTTACGGGGGCGGAGCGATGCTGGCGCCTGTGTTTGTGACGGCGCTGGTAAGCCCGGAGCGGCCCGAGAGTTTTGCGCTGCCGTATCTCATCATAGGCATGGCGGCGCTGGCCGCGGCAGCCGCCCTGGCCGTTACCGGCGTCAGGATACGCGGCGGCACGCCGTATGCGGATATGAGCGAGATACGCAGGCGCGCAAGGCAGAATCCGGCGGAGATCTTTAAAGAGAGCCGCGCCTGGCTGTTCCTGCTCTCAGGATTCATGAATCTCGCTTTCCAGACGGGTTTGACGACCTGGCTGCCGAGATACTGCTCAGAGGTCAGGGACATCGGCTTCACCGCTTCGGGACTGATGGTGACGGCCTATTTCACCGGCGCGCTGGTGATGCGGCTGCTCTCGCCCCTGGCGTATGCGAAGCTGGGCGTCCGGCGCTTTTACCGCGGCTCGCTGCTGACTTCCGCGGTGCTGTATGTGCTGTTTCTGCTGCTGCCGATGCCGTATTGGGCGGCTGCTGGCGTCGTAGGCGTCATGGGGCTGCTGCAGGGTGCAACGGTACCTACGCTGGTCATAATTTGCTGCGACGCTTTCCCGGAACGCACGGCCTCGGCTTCGTCGATAATAGTGTTCGGCGTATCCCTGGCCTCGCTTGTCTCGCCGGTGCTCATGGGCAGAATAATGCAGGACAGTCCGCAGGCCGCGATGTTGAGCATAACCGCATGCACTGTGATCGCCGCGCTTTCGCTGCCGAGAAGTAAATAAAGAAAAACTCCCCCCGGTCCCTACAGGACCGGGGGAGACGCTTATTTCATGACGTCTTTAAGCAGGTCGTCCATGTCATACATGCCCGGGGCCTTGACGTTCGCGATGAACCTTGCCGCGGCAATGGCGCCGCTGGCAAAGACCTCGCGCGAAAGGGCCGAGTGTTTCATCTCAAACACTTCGTCATGCCCGGCGAAAATGACCTCGTGCTCGCCGACTATCGTGCCGCCGCGTATGGACGAGATGCCGATCTCCTCGCGCCGCCTGGGCTGACGGACGCTATGGCGCTCGAACACGTTCTCCGCCTCATAGGGCAGGGCGGCTGCCGCCGCCTCCGCAAGCATCAGGGCTGTACCGCTCGGCGCATCCACTTTGCGGCGGTGGTGCTTTTCGACTATCTCCACGTCAAAGCTCTCGCCCAGCACAGCTGCGGCGCGCTTTACCAGCTGTATCATCAGGTTAACGCCCAGCGACATGTTTCCGGACTTGAAAACCGGTATGCGCTCCGCAGCCTTTTCAATGCTTTTGAGCTGCTGCTCTGAATAGCCCGTTGTGCAGAGCACTATCGGCACCTTGCGCAGGATGCAGAACTCGAGCAGTCCGTCCAGGTTCGCGGGGTTTGAGAAGTCAACGACCACGTCCGCGGGGCCTTCGTAGTTCATCGGGTCCGAATAGACCTCGAAGCAGTTTTTCTTGAGCGGGGTCCTGTTGAAGCCCGCGACAATTTCCACACCCTCAAGCCCCTCGCAGCCGCAGACCACGCACTGGCCCATGTGGCCGTTGCAGCCGGAGACGATCATCTTTAGCATTGCCTTTACCTCTCAGCTCACACGTTAAGACCGACGCCGCGCATCGAGACCTTGAGCTTCTCCAGATTGGCCGGGTCCATATCCACGAGCGGCAGACGCAGCCTGCCGACGTTCATGCCGGCGACGTTCATCGCGGTCTTGACGGGGATCGGGTTCGTCTCAATGAACAGCTTGTCGAAGAAGTCCGCCAGGCGGAAATACTCGGCGGATGCGGCCTTGAAGTCCCCGGCGAGGCAGAGCTCGCAGAGCTTAGCAACGTCCTTCGGGATGATGTTAGAAGCGACGGAGATGACGCCCACCGCGCCCAGAGCCATCATCGGGACGGTGTCGGAGTCGTTGCCGCTCCAGAACACGAGGTCGTCGCCGCACATGGAGCGGGTGAGCGCGTACTCGGCTATGTTGCCGCTGGCCTCCTTGACGCCGTTTATGTTCGGGTGCTTAGAAAGGGCCTTGTAGGTGGCGGGCTTGATGCCTATGCCGGTGCGTCCCGGGACGTTGTAGAGTATCATGGGGACCTTTACCCGATCCGCAACGTAGGTGAAGTGCTCGATAAGGCCCTTCTGGGTGCTCTTGTTGTAGTACGGCGTGACCATGAGTATCCCGTCCGCGCCGCAGGCCTCGGCCTGCTTGGCCTGCTCCAGGACGTGGGCGGTGTTGTAACCGCCGACGCCGACTATGGTTTTCATGCGCCCGGCGCATTTCTTGACGGTCAGCTCAACGAGCTTGTTGTGCTCTTCCTCGGTGTGCGTCGGGTTTTCACCGGTGGTCCCGCAGACGAGAATGGCGGAGGTGCCGCCCTCATACTGGAAATCGACGAGTTCCTCATACTTCGCGTAATCGACGCCGTTTTCGAGGTATGGCGTGACGATGGCGGTACATGAGCCGGTGAATATCGGTGTCTTTGCCATTTTACAAACCCCCTTCAGTCGTGAATGGTCACTTTGCGCTGATATATCCCTCGGCGCAGAGCAGCTCAGCGAGCTCGACGGCTCCGCCGGCGGCGCCGCGCAGCGTGTTGTGCGACAGGCAGACGAACTTGTAGTCATACTGCGTATCCGGTCTCAGCCTGCCTATGCTTATCTGCATTCCGCCCTCGTTCATGCGGTCGAGTCTGGTCTGCGGGCGGTCCGGCTCTTCAAAATACTTCAAAAACTGCTTCGGCGCGCTCGGCAGCTCCAGCTCCTGGGCGCGTCCCTTGTACGCTGCCCAGCGGGCCTTCATCTCGTCCATGGAGGGCTTCTTATCAAAGGTCACGAACACCGCAGCCATGTGACCGTTCGCCGCTGCGACGCGCAGGCACTGGGCGGTTATGAGCGGCTTTTCGGCGTTCTTGATGACGCCGTCCTCGACGCGGCCCCATACCTTCATCGGCTCCTGCTCGCTCTTTTCCTCCTCGCCGCCTATGTAGGGGATGACGTTATCCACCATCTCCGGCCAGGTCTTGAAGGTCTTGCCGGCGCCGGATATCGCCTGATAAGTGCAGACGAGGATCTTGCTGAGACCAAAATCGGCGCGGAACGGAGAGAGCGCGGGGACATAGCTCTGGATAGAGCAGTTGGACTTCACAGCAATGAAGCCGCGCTTGGTACCCAGACGTTTCTTCTGGTCGGGGATGACCGCGAGGTGGTCGGCGTTTATCTCGGGGATGACCATGGGTACGTCCGGAGTCCAGCGGTTGGCGCTGTTGTTCGAGACGACCGGGCATTCGGCCTTGGCATACTCCTCCTCGAGCGCGAGGATATCCTCCTTCTTCATGTCGACGGCGGAAAAGATGAAATCCACGTCCTTCACGATATCCGCGACGTCGGCCGCATTCCTGACGACCATCTTCTTTGCGCATTCGGGCATCGGATCGTCCAGCGCCCACTTTGCGCCGACGGCTTCCTCATAGGTTTTGCCTGCGCTCCTGGCGCTGGCCGCGATGACGCTGAGCTCGAACCAAGGGTGGTTTGCGATGAGCGTCACATAGCGCTGTCCGACCATTCCGGTGCCGCCGATGATGCCTGCCCTCAATTTCTCCATTGCGAAAACCTTCCTTTCACCATACGACTCAGTCTATTCGCAGGTCAGCTAAATAATACCGGGTGACATAACACTTGAAATTATCTGAGTCATCCATTATAATGACATAACGGGTCGAAAAATGCAAGAACCTGCGTGGCCTTTAGCGATTTAATATTTTACCACCGCGTTTGCCGAAGGTCAACAAACGTCAAAAGGTGAACAATGAAAATGAAGAGAATGAAAGCCATACCAGCCATGCTGCTGGCGGCGGTGCTTGTTGCGGGGCTTTTTCCCGCTCTGCCCGCGGCCGCGGCGGGGGACATATATGTGAACGGGCCGGACAGCGTGCTCGCAGGCGCGCTGGATGGGGCGTTTGCAGTTGGAGGGGGCGGAACCTCGCTCGTCTCCGGCTCGTACGTGCTGACGGCAGACGGCGTCGTCACCATTGACGGGCAGAGTGGCAGCAGCGGCGGTAGCAGCGGAAACAGCGAACGCCCCGGTCGCGATGAGACGTCGCCCACTCCGGAGCACCTCTCTGTTACCGGCAGCATCACGCTCCCGTATTCCGTGTTCCGCGTTGGCCTGTACTACTATGACGGCACCAGCTCCGTCCGCAACGGTACGCTGGAGTCTGCCAACCTCGAAAACGACGTGGGCAGCGGCTACAAGTTCGGCTACTACGATTCCAGCCGAGTTTTCCATGAGGTCGGCTACACCTCCGATACGACCATCACCATGGCCATGGACCGGAATGTTACGATAAGCAGTGGAGTCAGCATTGGCTGCTACCACGTCCTGCTGCCAGGCTCCTACGGCAGCTTTGAGGAGGCGAGCGGCGCCGCGTCCCAGTACTCAGACGGTTTCCCGGCCTACTACGACGGCAGCTACTACGTCCTCTGCGGCGACTATGAGAGCGCTGACGAGGCATACGCCGCGGCTCAGAGCATGGGCATATCGGGCGCTGAGGCATATTCGGCGTCTAACCGCTGTGTCACAGTGGTGAATACAAAGACAGGACGAGTGCTCTTTGAGTTCGACTGCGGCAGCGAGCTGAACTTGGCTGTGAGTCCGCAGAGCAGTTCCGGCAAGGCCGTTACCTGGTTCCGAGGTAACCGCTATTACGGTGACTTTGAGTACGTCCGCCGCTCCGGGGAAAAGTTGACGGTCATCAACATCGTGAACATTGAGGACTATGTCAAGGGTGTCATCCCCTACGAGATGAGCGGCAGCTGGCCGAAAGAGGCTCTCAAGGCTCAGGCGCTCTGTGCCAGGACCTTTGCAGCCAGCCACTTCAATTCCAACTCCTTCTATGGTTTTGACGTCACGAACGACACCTATAGCCAGGTCTACCGCGGACTGACCGGTGCGACTGCCAACTCTAACGCCGCCGTGGATGAGACCGCCGGGATATACATACTCTACAAGGGCGAGCCCATATCAGCCATGTACTGCTCCTCCAACGGCGGCGCTACGGAGGACAGCGAGAACGTTACAGGCAGCGCTGTAGGCTACCTGCGCGGCAAGGTAGACAGCTTTGAGGCCGCGGCAGACAGCATAAACGGCCACAGCAGCTGGAGCTATACATTCACGCGCCGTGAGCTCGCTGAGAAGGCAAACACCAGAGGCTTCTCCATCGCGTCCGCGGATGCGATAGAGATCAGTTGGTCCGATACCGGCAACGTCATAGGCATGAAGCTGACCGATTCAAACGGACGCAGCGCAACCTTCAGCGGCAGCGCCTGCTACAGCTTCTGCACTGCGCTGCTCGGCCTGGACAGCATCTCGTTCGAGATCGAGGAGAACGGAGACAATGTCACATTTGTCGGCAGCGGCTGGGGACACAACCTCGGCCTGAGCCAGTTCGGCGCATATGCCATGGCAGATACCTACGGTTTTACCTACGACCAGATAGTGAATTTTTATTACACCGATATCACTCTCGCGCAGGCTAACTATACGAACTGAGGCGTTTACATGAAAACATCGGATTTCTATTTCGACCTGCCGGAGGAGCTCATTGCACAGACACCTCTGGAGCGGAGGGATGCCTCGCGTTTGCTCTGCCTGGACAGGTGGAGCGGAGCCAGGGAGCACCGGATATTTTCGGAGCTCCCTGAGTTGCTGCACCCTGGCGACTGCCTTGTCATGAACGATTCGCGCGTACTTCCCGCCCGGCTTATGGGCATGCGGGAGACCGGCGGAGTTGTGGAGGCCCTGCTGCTCCGGGACTTGGGCGGCGGGCGCTGGGAGTGCCTGACCAGACCCGGAAGAAAGACCAGGCCCGGGACGCGGCTCATATTTGGAAACGGTGAGCTGGAGGCCGAGGTCCTGGAGGTAGTTGAGGGCGGAAACAGGATAGTTGAGTTCAAGTATGAGGGCATATTTCTTGAGGTGCTGGAACGCCTGGGAAAGATGCCCCTGCCGCCGTATATAAAGGTCGAACTGGAGGACGGAGAGCGTTACCAGACCGTTTATTCCAAGGAACCGGGCAGCGCAGCCGCGCCGACAGCGGGCCTGCATTTCACAAAGGAACTGCTGGCGAGGATAGCGGACAGGGGAGTGCGCGAGTGCTTTGTGACGCTGCATGTGGGACTCGGGACCTTCCGCCCGGTCAAGGCGGAGGACATAGAGGAACACGAGATGCACTCGGAATTTTGCATAATGCCTGAGGAGACGGCGAGGATCATAACGGAGACGAAGAGGTCGGGATGCCGCGTCGTCTGCGTAGGCACGACCTCGTGCAGGACGGTCGAGAGCTTTGCGAACGAGGACGGGACGATGGATGCAAAGTCCGGCTGGACAAATATCTTTATCTATCCGGGCTATCGTTTTAAGTGCATGGATGCTTTGGTGACAAACTTCCACCTGCCGGAGAGCACGCTGATAATGTTGGTCTCTGCCTTTGCCGGACGCGAGAACGTCCTGGCGGCGTATAACGAGGCGGTCAGAGAAAAATACAGATTTTTCTCCTTTGGAGACGCGATGTTTATTAGCTGATGTAATGAATTAGTATCCAGAACGTGCGGTTTAAAATGAGTAATTATGAGAGAGGGGAAAGCAATGAAGCTCAAGTATGAAACTGCATACTTTTGCGGTTATGCAAAGTTGCCGTCTGCGCTGGCTACAACGGCAGCCAACGGAATGTTGACCCTGGGATTAAAAATCCACCTGGATACTGGGATAGTCGAAGGCGTATCGGTTACATTGATCTCCCCGCTGGCGGTCAGTATGGTAGAGAGCTATTTTGTAGGCCGGAACCTGGTGAGCGACTATGATGCGATCGTGGAGGAGATAACATATAGGCATCAGGGAAATGCATCAAAGTCGATAATCAAGGCGATGAGCGATATACGGAGAAATTATCTAGACTATATGAACAAAAACGGAGCGTTTTTAAGAGGCGAATAAATGTTTGCCAGCAAGATACAACAAGCTGCTATATTGTGCGAATTACACAATGTAGCAGCTTACTTTTTTTAAAATCAGACAAAATGAATAAAATGTGTTGACGGTCTAAATTTTTTGTGTTAGGGCAATACGCGAACAGGGAATATCAAAATACCTGGAATTAAATACGATGAGTTGTTTGACTGTCAGCGTCTCCTTCCGGAGATGGGATCGACTTTTCAAGACCAACTGCATTGAAAATGCGGTTGGTCTTTTTTGTTTTTTTACAAATGAAAATATATGGAAGGAGGCGAGTAATATGCAGTTTTTTTATGAAAGTGAGGTGATACTAGCACTGTGGTCGCTTGATGTCTGCGCGAATCAACAGTAGTAAATTCAGTGATTTGGCAGAGTGGTTGAATGGGAGATAACGCAATGCAGTCAAAAAAGAGACTGGCCTTACTTTTGGGGCCTATTTTGTTTTTCGCAATAACATTCATTCCTCTTGGTGGTATTGAACGGGATGCGAGGGTTGCGATTGGAACAGTAGCTTGGATGGCGGTTTGGTGGGTTTCAATGCCGATTAACCCTGCAATAACAGCATTTCTCCCCGTTGCTATCAACGCAGTTTTTTCTGTGACGGACATGAACTCGATCATAAGCAGCTATGCTGCGGAGTTGGTATTTTTGCTTGCGGGTTCAAACATCATGGCAATTGCCTGGGAAGTAACGGGCGTCGATAAGAGGATAGCAGCACTTGTCCTGAGCCTTGTTGGGACGTCTGTTAAGCAGCAGATAACAGTTTGGTTTCTGGCGGCGACGCTGCTTTCGTCGGTGCTGCCGAATACAGTCGTAGCAGCCATCCTGTGTTCTATTGCGATGTCCATGCTGAAATTTGCTGGACAAGGCGATTTGAAAAAGAGTAAAGTTGCGCCGCTTATCCTACTTGCAATCGTGTGGGGGGCAAATAATGGGGGGATGCTGACTCCGCTTGGCGGATCAATGAATTTGATAACCGTTTCGTATATTGAGGAGTTGATCGGCAGAGAGTTCATGTATACAGATTGGGTAGTGCAGCTGCTGCCTTTTGGAATAGCCGTAACAGTTGTTACACTCGTTTTCCTGCTCATGATGAAAGACGGGCAAAAAACTCTGGATGGCTCTAGAGAGTACTTTAGGAACATGTACAAAAGCATGCCGCCTATAAGAAAACAGGAGGTAATCTCTCTTGCAGCGTTTATTATTGCTGCTGTGCTGGCCTTTACAAGACAGCTTTACCAGTCATATTTGCCTGATTTGAAGCCGGGTTTTATTTTTCTGATCTTTGGACTTTTGATGTTCTTCATAAGGGGAGAGGATCAAAAGCGCATATTATCCTGGGACTACGTGGAGAAAAACATGATGTGGGGTTTGTTTTTCCTGTTTGCAGGCGGTATGGCACTTGGAACCCTCGTCAACGGCAGCGGAGCTGCTACAAAGTTCTCTGAGGCAATCTCTACCTTGTCGTTTGACAGTGAATTCTTACTGATACTTATTATTGTCACTTTCAATATCGTTTTGTCCGATGTAATAAACAATACTGCCTGTGCGGCAGTTACGATGCCGATAATAATTGGTGTGGCTGAAGGGCTGTCCTTACCTGTAATACCTTATATCTGGGTGGCAACTGTGTCGTACAACATATCTTACACTTTGCCGACTTCAATTCGAGCTATACCAATAGGACACGGTCTTGAACCGAAATATATGTTAAAGAGAGGAATCCTGCTGTCGCTTATAGTAATCGTTGTCGTTACTGCACTAAGCTGGGCGTGTATTAAGTTTTATCCTGGTTTTGGGGTGCTGAGTTACTGATTATTAGTGAAATGGAGTAAAAGATATGCCAGAGAAAAGGATGCTCATAATAAGCCCCAAGGATAATGTAGGGGTTGTTATCGAAGATGTGAAAGCCGGGGACTATTGTGTCTTTGGAAGGCCTTTCCACAAACTATGTGGCTTTCCTCATGATTTTTGCGCTTCTCTGCCCCGGAATCGGCTGCTGCAAGTTTGAGGACATTAAGAACAACATCCCCTGGGCTGCTCTTATTTGGCTTGCCTTTGCTATGAGCTTTGCTACCTGCGTAAATAGTGTCGGCGGTTTCCAGTGGATAGTAGACACGGTGTTTGGCGACGTTTTTGTTGGAATGTCGTTTACCTCTGTCATGATGATTTGGCTGCCTATAGTTGTTCTGTCGCACATAATCTTTGCCGGCATGAACGCGATGGTTGCCATCATGGTACCCGTCAGCCTTACTATGGCTAATGCAATGGGCTTTGACCCCTATGTCACCGGCTTGCTCACAGTTATGGCCGTTTCTGTAAATGCCAACTTCCTGCCCTTCAACAGCGCGCCCAACATGCTGTTCTACGGCACAGGAAGATTTACCGTCAAGCAGGAGTTCATCGGCGCTGTGATAGTTGCGGCAATGGTTATAGTGGGCATGCTGTTCTGCATTAAGGTTTTCTGGCCGCTTATGGGCATTATTTAATGTAATGTATAGTACACAACGGCGGACAGATCGCGAAAATTTATTGAAAGGTCTGTAGATTATATGAGAGTCAAAAAACTGGCCGATTATGGCAGCAAGCTGATGCAGGGAAATGAAGCGTGCGCGGCTGCTGCTTTGGCGGCCGACTGCAAATTCATGGCGGGATATCCCATCACGCCTGCGACGGAGATTCCAGAATACCTATCCTCCAAGATGTTCGAGGCGGGCGGGGTGTTCATGCAGATGGAGGACGAACTTGCCTCCGTCAACGCCTGCATCGGCGCAAGCTGGGGAGGTGCCAGAGCAATGACCGCGACCAGCGGTCCGGGTTTCGCGCTAATGCTCGAAGCCATCGGCTACGCCGCTGAGACTGAGACCCCTATCGTGGTCATCAACGTCATGCGCGGTGGTCCGGCAACAGGTCAGCCCACCAGCTCCGCTCAGGATGCCGTATACCAGGCCAGATACGGCGGCCATGGTGATTTCGAGATCATTGCCCTCACGCCGTCGTCTGTTCAGGAGGCATTTGATTTCACCGTCCGTGCATTCAACCTCGCTGACAAATACCGCGTGCCGGTGTTCGTGCTCTCGGACGAGACTGTGGGTCATACCCGCGAAAAGCTCATAATCCCAGAGTCTATCGAGATCTTCGACGACAAGTTCCAGGGCCGCTGCACCGAGTATTATAAGCCCGATGAAATGGGCATCCCGCCCCGCGTCCGCTTTTTTGAGGGCCACAACGTCCTTGTGGACGGTCAGCTCCATGACGAGCGAGGCGTCCGCGCCGGCACAGACCCCGTCGTCTGCTCAGCGGCCATCAGGCGCTACTGCTCCAAGATCCTCGACAACATAGACGACATCACCTCCGTCGAGCGCTTCTACCTCGACGACGCCGAGACCGTTGTCGTCGCCTACGGTTCCGTCAGCCGCAGCGCCCTCTCTGCAGTCAACAAGCTCAGGAAGGAAGGACAGAAGGTCGGAATGCTCAAGCTCGATACCGTCTGGCCCGTCCCCGAAAAGGAGATCCGCGAGGCCTGTGCCAAGGCCAAGCGCGTCATCGTTCCCGAGATGAACGTCGGTCAGTACCTGCGCGAGGTTCAGCGCATTGCTGGCATGGACAAGGTCGAGGGATTCAGCTCCATCGGCGGCGCATTCCCGCACCCCAGCGCTATCTACCAGAAGATTGTCGAGGTGAAGCAGGCATGAACAGCATCGCAGAAAAATACATACGCAAGGAAACACTTCCGTTCATCTTCTGTCCCGGCTGCGGCCACGGCATCGTGGTCAACAGCTTTATCAGAGCCATCGATAAGCTGAACCTCACCAACGACGACATGGCCCTTGTCAGCGGCATCGGCTGTTCCTCGTGGGCGCCGGTCTACCTCAACTTTGACTGCCTGCACTCTCTCCACGGGCGCGCGCTCGCCCAGGCAGAGGGCCTCAAGGCAGTCAGGCCGGACAAGACCATCGTCGTGTTCTCCGGCGACGGCGACTGCGCTGGCATAGGCGGCAACCACATGATCCACGCCGCCAAGCGCAACGTGGACCTGACGGTCATCATGATGAGCAATTACATTTACGGCATGACGGGCGGCCAGCGCGCTCCCACCACGCCTTATGGCGCCATCACAAAGACCTCGCCGCTAGGCAATGAGGAGCACCCCTTTGACCTCTTCCAGCTGCTCAAGGGCGCGGGCGCCACCTTCTATGCCCGCTGCAGCGTCACCCACCCCGTCCAGCTCCAGAACGCCATAGTAGAGGGCATCAAGCACAAAGGGTTCTCGTTCATTGAGGTCCTGTCGCCCTGCCCGACGACCGCAGGACGCAACATTTTCAACTTCAAGACCCCGTCCGAGATGTACGACTGGTACGAGTCCCAGGTATGCATGTACAAGCCCGACAGCATCCAGTCTGAGGACGGCAAGATAGCCCTTGGCGTCCTCTATGTGGACGACACTCGCGAGGAGCTATGCGAGGTGCAGGCGGAGAAGAAGGAGGCGGCATCGAAGTGAGGATCGAAATCGACAACATATGGTGCAAGGGCTGCGGCCTCTGCGTCCGCGCCTGCAAAAAAGGTGTCCTCGCCATTGGCACAGAGCGCAGCAAGGGCGGCTACCTGATGCCCTACGCCCAGACTCCGGAAAAATGCATCGCCTGCCACATGTGCGAGCGGACCTGCCCGGACGTCTGCATCGAAGTCTTTAAAGAATAGGAGGGGGATACAATGCGCAAAGATTTCAGATTCGGCGGCTCGGGCGGCCAGGGCGTCATCTCCCTCGCTGTTCTGCTGGCAAACGCTTTCGGCGTCCAGAACAACTACGAGGTGGCCCAGACTCAGAGCTACGGACCCGCCGCCCGCGGCGGCGCATGCAAGGCCGAACTCGTCATATCCGACGAACGCATCGACTATGTCAAAGCGGACGAGCTGGATGCCTTCGTATCCTTCAACAAGCAGAGCTTTGACAAGTTCAAGGGCGACGTGAACGCAAACACCGTTGTGTTTGCCGACAGCACCTTCATAAGCGAGGCCGATGTCGCCGGCCTGGACGCGAAGCAGGTGTACCTCTTCCCGGCGACCAAGTGCGCGGAGGACAACTTCGGCACTGCCGTGTGCGCCAACATTGTAATGATGGGCTTCATCGTCGCAAAGAGCAGCGAGATAACGCTGGAAAACGCCCAGGAGTCCCTGCGCGAGGTCATGAGCCCCAAAGTGCTGGAGCTCAACCTCAACGCGCTGAGTCTCGGATACAACAGGGGCATGTGTCCTGAAGCCTGAATTTTAAATGGGAGCACTGTAATGGATAGAGTACCGCCGTCAATGAGAGACAAGATCATGTCCGCGGAAAAAGCGGCAATGCTTATCCGCAGCGGCATGTCCATAGGAGTAAGCGGCTTCACCAGCGTGGGATATCCCAAGGCGGTGCCCAACGCGCTTGTAAAATCGGGCCACGCGAAGGACCTGACAATCTGCGTTGGCGCCGCGGTGGGTGAGGAGATAGACGGGGCGATGGTACGCGCAGGCCTTGTAAAGCGCCGCTATGCGCACCAATCGAACCCTGACCTCCGCCGAGCGATAAACAGGGGAGACGTGGACTACAGCGACATACACATCTCACACTTTCCAATGAACATCAACCAGCGCACAGGCAAACATCTGGACGTGGCGCTCATAGAGTGCACGGCCGTCACGGAGGACGGTCTCTATCTGGCAGCTTCTGCGGGCAGCTCCGACGCCTCGGTGCGCAACGCGGACATGGTCATTGTGGAGATCAACGAAAACCTGCCTGAGGGCCTTGTAGGTATGCACGATATCTTTGAGATCGGCCTGCCGCCCCACGCCAGGATCATACCCATAACAAGTCCCCGGGACCGCGTGGGAACGCCGTACATACCCTGCCCAAAGGAGAAGATCGCCGCTATAGTTATAACCGACCTGCACGATCAGCCGCAGAGCTTCAAGCCCATCAGCGCCACAACGGCGAAGATAGGCGAGAATGTGGTGAAGTTCCTGCTGGGCGAGGTCGCGGCGGGAAGGCTGCCGGAGAGCATCGGACCCATCCAGTCCGGAGTCGGCTCCGTGGGTAATGCTGTGCTGAGCGGTCTGGCAAAGAGCGGGCTCAGGAACATGATGATGTATACCGAGGTCATGCAGGACTCCGCGCTGGACCTTATCGAACAGGGTGTTTTCGACTTTGTTTCAGCCAGCTCGGTCGCCCTGGCTGAGGACAACCGCAGGAAGTTTTATGATAACATCGACTACTTTAGGGACAAGATACTTGTGCGCCCGCAGGAGATATCCAACCATCCGGAGGTGGTGCGCAGGCTCGGCGTCATAGCGCTGAACACGCCCATGGAAGTGGACATCTACGGCAACGTCAACTCCACGCACACGATGGGTACCAAGATGATGAACGGCATAGGTGGCAGCGGCGACTTCGCCCGGAACGCGAGGATAAGCATTTTCGCCACGGAATCTACGGCGAAGAACGGTCTTATCTCATGCATCGTACCCATGGTCTCGCACGTCGATCAGACCGAGCACGATGTGCAGGTCGTGATAACAGAGCAGGGGATAGCGGACCTGCGCTGGCTCATACCCCGCGAGCGCGCCGAGCTGCTTATCGAAAACTGCGCGCACCCGGACTACAAGCCGATGCTTAGAGATTATTACGAGACCGCGCTCAAGGTTGCAGAGGGCAAGCACACGCCTCACATACTTGAGGAGGCGCTGTCCTGGCACACGCGGTTTATAAAAACAGGTTCCATGATGAAATGACTTGATTTAAATTTGGAGGTAAATATGAGCGGCAACGTTGTTCTTTATTGTGAAAAGCTGCCTACCGAAGGCATGGAAACACTTATAATGGAGCTCTGCCCGCCGGAGCTCGACCTACGCTTCCTGCATCCCGTAAAAAACGGCAAGAAGGGCGATTTCAAGGACGCAAACTACATCCTTGCCTCCATCCGTAAGATAGGCAAGGAGGAGATCGACAGCGCCGCGGGCCTGAAACTGATACACGTCCCGGCCACCGGCTACAACCACGTGGACATCGCTTATGCGAACTCGAAGGGTATCCCAGTGTGCAACTCCCGCGGCGAGAACGCCACCACAACTGCGGAGTTTACCATTGCACTTATGCTGGCCTGCATGCGCCGCCTCTCCCAGATCGACAGCCTGGTCAAAAAGGGCGAGTGGCACAGTTGGACCTGGCGCCATGACCAGTACGAGCTGCGCGGCAAGACCGTGGGCATAGTCGGCGGCGGCGCCATCGGCAAGGAAGTAATGAAGCGGCTCCAGGGTTGGGACTGCCGCCTCATCTATAGCGACCCCTTCAGGATGCCCATTGAATTGGAACAGAAGTATGACTGTGAGTACGTCAGTTTTGAGAGCCTGCTGGAACAGTCCGACGTCGTCTCTCTGCACTGTCCGCTTACTGCTCAGACCCGCGGAATGATGGGAAAAGAGCAGTTCAAACTCATGAAAAAGAACGCCATTGTCGTAAATGAGGCCAGAGGAGCCGTTATTGACGACGCCGCGCTAGTCGAGGCCCTGGAGACAGGCGAAATCTGGGGCGCTGCACTGGATGTATGGGAGAAGGAACCGCTGGACCCGAACGACCCGCTGTGCAAGTTTGAAAAGGTGATAACGACTTCTCACCTTGGCGCCGCCACAAGAGAAACAGTCATACGCTGCTTCTCCATCGGCTATGATAATATCATGAATGATATCAACAATAAGCCGCTGATAAATATCGTTGACGCATAAATAGAACACATTTACGCGTATGTCGCTGCACAAAGAAACAGTTTAAATAATTATACAATATAAAAAAGAAAAGCATTCCATACCACTCGCGAATGTCACAATCCGCGGGCGGCATGGGATGCTTTAATTCTTTCAAATGGACACAATGTGACAGTAATATAACAGAGCTCGGCGAGCTGTCTGAGAAATGTGGAAGAAGTGTTATTGTTAAAGACATAACAGTTTTGAGCGTTTTGTAATAAACCACAAAAAGGAACAGTGGGGACTGTTAACTTGTTGACATGCTTGTCTGACGATGATACAATCTGACCAAACAAGGGAATTCAGGCCTCAGTATGCACTGCATTTTGTTTTGTGTTGCCTGGACTAAAACAAAAGTACAACAGATGCGAGGCTTGTGAATTCCTGTTATATTACAGTCAAGGAGGAAAAAAGATGCTTATCCAACTCACTGAGGAGCAAAAGATGCTCCGCGACATGGCCCGGGAGTTTACTAAGAACGAGATCGAGCCCAGAGACAGGTGGATGGACGACAACGGATTTGACTGGGACCTCTACAGGAAGATAGCTGCGGCCGGATTTATGGGCGCCAATATCCCCGAGCAGTACGGCGGCGGTGGCGGCGGCATCATGGATACCACCATCATTGCTCACGAGTTTGCCAAGGGCAGCGCCAGCATCGCCACCTTCATGGGCGGCCACTGGCTCGCGGCCAACCTCATTCTTGAGAACGGCACGGAGGAGCAGCGTCAGAAGTACATGCCTGAGGCGGTTGCCGGCAAGATTTTTGCCTTTGGTCTGACCGAGTCCAGCGCCGGTTCCGACGCGGCGGGTATCAAGTCCCGCGCGGTCGAGACCGAGGACGGCTGGGTCCTCGATGGCAGCAAGGCTTGGATAACCAACTCCGGCGTTGCCGACTACTACATAATTCTCGCTATGACCGATCCCGAGCTCGGCACGAAGGGCATCTCCGCGTTCCTGCTTGACAAGGATACCGAGGGCCTGGCCGTCGGCAAGTTCGAGGAGAAGATGGGCTGCCGCGGCTCCGCGACCTGCGAGCTCGCGTTCAACAACATTAAGCTCCCGAAGGAAGCTCTTCTGGGCGTCCGCGGCAAGGGCTTCAAGATGGCCATGGAGACCCTCGACATCGGCCGTATCACCGCCGCTGCCATCTGCGCCGGCATTTCCGAACATGCCATGAACCTCGCCAAGGTCTACGCCAACGAGCGCAAGGCTTTCGGCAAGCCGATCAAGGCTTTCCAGGGTGTCGCTTTCCGCTTCGCCGACATGTATGCCGAGATCAAGGCCATGGAGTTCCTCGCTTACGACGCCGCCGCTACGAAGGACGCCGGCAAGCGCTGCACTCTTGACGCCGCTGCTGCGAAGCTGTTCGCTACCGAGCACGCTGTCCAGATCTGCATTCAGGCTCAGCAGGTATTCGGCGGCAACGGCTACAGCAAGGAGTACGACGTCGAGCGTCTCATCCGTGATGCTCGCGGCTGGTGCGTCATGGAAGGCAGCACCGAGATCCTGCGCATGATCGTCAGCGGAACTGTTCTTGCCTGAGACTAAAATATTAACTCCGGAGAGAAGTAACTTTATGAATATATTGGTGTTTGTAAAACAAGTACCGGACACTGATGACGTAAAACTCGACCCTCGCACAGGAAACCTGATGCGTGACGGTGTGCAGAGTGTTATCAATCCTTTCGATGCCAACGGCGTTGAGACCGCGCTCCAGCTCAAAGAGCAGTGCGGCGGCAAGGTCATTGCCATCAGTATGGGGCCTCCCCAGGCCGACGACGTGCTGAAAAAGGCCCTGGCCATGGGCTGCGACGAGTCCGTGCTCCTCAGCGACCGCGCCCTCGGCGGCGCGGACACGCTGGCAACCGGATATCCGCTCGCCAAGGCCGCGGAAAAGCTGGGCGACTACGACCTGCTGATTTGCGGACGTCACGCGACGGACGCTGAAACGGCTCAGACCGGTCCCATCATTGCCGCTTTCCTGGGTATTCCCCAGGTCACGCTGGTAGACAAAGTCAGCATCGAGGACGGTTACGCCATCTGCCGCAGAATGCTTCCAGACAGGTATGAGACTGTCAAGGTCAAGCTGCCTGCGCTCATAACCGTGTGCAGCGAGATAAACACCCCGAGGTATCCGACTCCTCTCAACATCATGAAGGCGCTCAAGAAGCCCAGGACCGTATGGAACGCCGCCGACCTTGGCTGCGACCCGGGCCTTATCGGTGTAGAAGGATCTCCCTCTTCTAACAAGAAAATTTTTGAGCCGCCAAAGCGCAATACCGAGACCAAGTTTTTCACCGGCAGCATAGAGGCCATGGCGAGCGCCGTGGTCGATGCGCTGGAAGCCGAAAAGCTGATATGAGGAGGCGGACACATGGCTAAAGAAGATTACAAGGGCATATGGGTGTTCGCCGAGCAAGAAAACGGCGTACTCTCTGAGACGACGTTTGAACTGCTGGCAAAGTCTGCAGACCTGAAAGCAAAACTTGGCGGGACGGATGAGATCAGCGCGGTGGTACTGGGCGACGACGTCGCCGGCCTGGCGGACAAGCTGTTCGCCTATGGTGCGGAGGCGGTCATAGTTGCTGAGAACGATAACCTCAAGAACTACAGCGCCAGACCTTACGCCAAGGTCCTGACCGAGCTGTCTGAGAAGTATAAGCCGTCTATATTCCTGTTCCCCGCGAGCTCTCTGGGCAGGGATCTTGCGCCGAGGGTCATGTGCGACCTGCGCACCGGACTTACTGCCGACGCGATCGACCTTGATATAGACGAGGACGGGGTGTTCGTACAGACGACGCCGAACTTCGGTGGAAACATACTTTCCCACATCTGTATCATGGAAAAGCGGCCCCAGATGGTCACGGTCCACCCGAAGGTGTTTTCGCCCATCACGCCGGTCGAGGGCGCAAAGGGCAAGCTGATAGTCGAAAAGGTTGACGTTGAAGCCGACGATTGCTACACCGTTATCGCAACCGAGAAGCGCGTGTTTGAGGGCAAGCCTATTGCCGATTGCAGCACGCTGGTGGCCGGTGGCCGCGGCGTGAAGAGCGAAGAGGACCTTGCGATGCTGCGCGAGCTGGCCGAGCTTATCGGCGGCGAGCTGGCTGCTTCCAGGCCCCTGGTCGACAACGGCTGGCTGCCGCACGAGAAGCAGATCGGTCAGTCCGGCACTACGACGAAGCCCGATTTCATTCTCAACATTGCGATATCCGGCTCCGTGCAGTATCTGTCGGGCATGCAGAATGCCAAGTGCATCATGAGCATCAACAACTTTGCCGACGCACCTATTTGGGACGTTTCTCACTATGGCGCCGTTGCCGACTATACCAAACTGGTCCCCGCCATAATAGCGGAGATCAAGGCCAGGAAGGGCATGTAAGTATCCAGCCGGGCCGCAAAGACCCGGTCGAAATACAAACATTAATTTAAGGAGGAAACTTACCCATGGAACTCAAGAAGCTTATCTACACCGTGGAGGACGGCATCGCAGTCATCACCATGAACTACATGAAGAACCTCAACGCCATCGACGAGCAGATGGCCGACGAGCTCATGTACGTCGTTGACGCTGCTGAGAAGGACCCGAACGTCAAGGTCGTTGTTCTGAAGGGCACCGACAGGGCTTTCTCCGCCGGCGGCGATATCGGCTACTTCTATCAGCTCATCCAGGCTGGCGGCGAGGTCAACATGGACGGCCTCATTGCCAAGGTCGGCGTCGTTGCTGACGGCCTGAAGAAGATGAGCAAGATGGTCATCACCTCCGTTTGCGGCGCTGCTGCCGGCGCCGGCGTGAGCCTCGCTCTGGGCGGCGACTTCATGATCTGCGCCGACAATGCGAAGTTCATCCTTGCGTTCGTCAACCTGGGCCTGGTCCCCGATACCGGCGCTACCTACCTGCTTGCGAAGAGCATAGGCACCGCCCGCGCCGTTGAGCTGGCCGCCACCGGCCGTCCTGTGGGCGCCGAAGAGGCGAAGGCTCTGGGTCTGGCCTACAAGGTCTGCACCAAGGAAGAGCTCGACGAGGTCACCATGAAGTTCGCGAAGAAGCTCGCCGCCGGCCCGCTGCTGTCCTACAAGAACATCAAGAAGCAGGTCTACGACGCCGCTTACGCCGACTACAAGAAGTGGCTCGACGAAACCGAGATCCCCACTCAGCGTGAGTGCGCCGCCTCCATGGACTTCCAGGAAGGCTGCAAGGCGTTCATCGAGAAGAGAAAGGCCGTGTTTGAGGGCAAATAAGCCGTCAGGCGCAACCCAGACAACAAGATATTAGAGACTCACAAGGAGGAAAATAGTAATGGAGCATCATGGAGCTTCCCCCGGGCCGTCTGGCCTTGTTGCCTTTGCCGTTGCGTGCTATACGTTTGTCGGCGTTTTTAGTGGAATGGTCGTAGCCAACGATCTGCTTTTGCTTGCAGCGTGGCTCACCGGCGGCTTTGTCGTTCAGATAATAGTCGCCAATAAGGAGCTGGATCACGGCGAGCTGCTCGGCGGCAACGTGTTCTGCTTCTTCCAGGGCTTTTTCATGCTGACCGGTGCGATCAGCAGCATCTGCAAGTGGCTGTGCGTGTTCGTGTTCGAGGTCACTTACAGCACCGTCGTTGAGGGCTTTGGCTGGGGCGCCTGCACCATCGCGCTCATCCTGTGGAGCCCGGCGTACTTCAAGAACGCCAACGGCACCTTCAGCACCGCCATCATCTTCACCGACATCGCGCTCATCGGCGTCACCCTGAACGACTTCGGCATTCTGCCGGCTTCCCTCAAGATCGGTGTTGCTATCTGCCTGTTCATCGCCGGTTCTCTGGGCCTCTACTGCGCCAGTGCCGTCCAGCTGAACACCGCTTTCGGCAAGACCGTTCTGCCTCTGGCCAAGCCGCTGATAAAGAGCACTGCATCTGCAAAATAATTATACTTGAAAGGTGGAAGTCAATTGAGAAGCAAAGTTGTTGAGCTGGAACAGGCAGTCGCCGCCGTTAAAGACGGACAGACCATACTGTTCGGTGACTGGCACGGCGAAATATCCGCCGAAGAAGTCATCACCGGCGTAATCGAAAAGGGCGTCAAGGACATCACTGCTGTCGCTGTTTCCGGCGGTATGCCCGACCAGGGCGTTGGCAGGATGATCGTTGCCAAGCAGGTCAAGGCCCTCAAGACCACCCACATCGGCCTGAACCCCGTTGCCAGGGATCAGATGCTCGCCGGCGAGCTGGATGTCGAGTTCATCCCGCAGGGCACCTTTGCCGAGCGCATCCGCTGCGGCGGCTGGGGCCTCGGCGGCTGCCTCACCCCGACCGGCGTCGGCACCGACGTTGAGAAGGGCAAGCAGAAGCTGACCATCAACGGCAAGGAATACCTGCTCGAGCTGCCCATCCACGGTGATGTGGCTCTCATCAAGGCCGAGAAGGCCGACACCTACGGCAACGTCAAGTTCAGACTGACTGGCCGCGCCACCAACAGCTACATGTGCTACGCCGCCGACTGCGTCATAGTCGAGGTCGAGGAGCTGGTTGAGCCGGGCGAGCTGGATCCGGACGAGATCGATATCCCGGCCCCTGTTGTTGACATGATCTATGTCCGCAAGGGCGAGAAGAAGCCGTTCTGCCCGATGTGGCAGCGTGCAGTAGCAAAGGCTAAGGCGAAAGCCGCCGAAGGAGGTAAGTAATATGGCATTGACTGGACGTGCTCTGATAGCGTCTCGCTGCGCTAAGTTCTTCAAGGATGGGGACCTTGTTAACCTCGGTATAGGCGTTCCCCTGATGTGCACCAACTATCTGCCCGAGGGCGTTGAGCTCTGGCTCGAGGCGGAGATAGGCATCGTCGGCTGCGGCCCCACCCCGTCCTGGGATGACGCCGATCCCGACCTGATAGACGCCGGCGGCCAGCCCACCTCCATCATCAAGGGCGGCAGCGTCATCGACCAGGCCGATTCTTTCGGCCTCATCCGCGGCGGCCATGTGGACGCCACCGTTCTCGGCACTCTGCAGGTCGACCAGGAAGGCAACATCGCCAACTGGATAGTCCCTGGCAAGGTCGTTCCCGGTATGGGCGGCGCCATGGACCTCTGCGCCGGCGTCAAGAAGATCGTCGTCGCTACCGACCACTGCGAGAAGAGCGGTTCCTCCAAGATCATGAAGAAGTGCACCCTGCCTCTGACCGGTGCCAAGTGCGTTACCGATATCGTCACTGAGCGCTGCTACTTCCAGGTCACCCCGAACGGCCTCGTCCTCAAGGAGCTGGCCCCGGGCTACACCGTCGAGGATATCCGCGCCTGCACGGAAGCCGACTTCACCGTTGCCGAGGATCTCGGCGTTATGGAGTAATAACCCGGCTTAAACAACAGATAACCATTCAGAAGCAGGCCCCTTGCAGGGCCTGCTTCTGAGAATCTGGCTTTTGTAGACCGGGAGAGAGTTCGGCCGACACAGGAAAGCCATGCAAATGGAGATTGCGATATGAGCATCGCTATATATCCTGGCAGCTTTGACCCGCCCACGCTTGGTCATCTCGATATTATTCAGCGCTCGGCTGCCATTTTTGACGAGCTCGTAGTGTGCATCATGCACAACGGCGCAAAGGAACGCAGCCTTTTTACCTGCGAAGAGCGCTCCGAGCTGCTGAAAAAGATAACCGCCGATATGCCTAACGTGCGGGTCGATATACATGGCGGGCTTTTGGTGGACTATATTAAGCTCTATGATGAACCTGTAGTGATACGGGGGCTCAGGGCTGTGACAGACCTGGAATATGAGTTTCAGATGGCGGCTGTCAACAAAAAGCTTGACCCGGACATTGAAACGCTGTTCATGGTCGCCAGTGATAAATACACCTTCCTAAGCTCCAGCGTTGTGAGAGAACTTCGAAAATACCGGAGCGAGCTTGCCAGCTTCGTACCCAAAGTGGTAGAAGAGGCTGTATGTAGGAAGCTGCCTGGCTGAAAAGAGAGAAGAAAGCAAAGGTCCGGAGGCTGTGATGGTCTCCAAAGGGGCTGTTGCAAAATGGAACCGCGGCACAATATGTGGGTTTACTAAACGTCGGGATGTGTCGGCAGTGTAACGGTTCGATTTTGCAACAGCCTCTTTTTACACAATTGACAAATCTTTGCACATACCTAAAAAATATTCTGCCTTTCCTTGACAAATGTGTGCTAAAACTGTTATATTCAATGCAGCTACAGGGGACGGCTACGGCGATAAAGGTATGAGTGCGCTTTGAGGTGAATGTTTTGGGCGCTAAGAGCGACATGATAATCGAATATATCGAACGCCTGCCGGAGGGTGCTCGCGTGTCTGTGCGCGGGCTGTCTAAGGAGCTTGGCGTGAGCGAAGGTACTGCGTTCAAGGCGATAAGGCTTGCCGACGAGCGAGGTCTCGTAGAAACGCGCCCGCGTGCCGGCACAGTACGGAAGCACAAGGTGCGTCTGCCGTCTTCGCTGGCCGCTGAAGCGCGGAGATTGGGCCTTGAGGTGCTGGCCGGGGCGGACAATATGGACGTTCCCATAACTCGTCTTGTGCTTGGAGATTGCAGCGTACAGCAGCTGGCCGATGAGGTCCGCGGTGGGAGCCGAGGTGTGCTCTGTGTTGTAGGAGACAGGCCGGATATCTTTGCATTTGCGGTGCAGCGCGGCATGTGCCTGCTTGTCACAGGCGGTATTCATCCGGGAGAAGCCGTGCTTAAAGAGGCAGAGAAAAACGGCGGTTGTGTTCTTGCCTCCGGTCACGACAGCTTTTCGGTGCTGCGTCAGATGTCCACGGGTCAGGACAATGTTCTGGGTCGTGATTTTGCTCTGGCTGGGGATTGGATGCGCACGCCGCCTTACCTATATTATAATGATATAGTGGCTGACTGGCACAGCATTTACAGGCCGATATTTTCACTCTGCTCCCGCTGTGCAGTTGTTGACGATGAGCTGTCTATCTGTGGAACGGTAGACGCCATACGCGCACTTGGATCTGCGCCTTCCAGAAAGATCTCCAGCCTTTATTTGGACGACTGTACCTGCTTTACGGCTGACGAGGACACCCCTATAGACGAGCTCGCAGGGAGAATGATAGCCGAAGGCTCTGCCGCCGCGTATATCACAAGGGACGGAACACTGCGCGGTGTTATAACCTCAAACGACCTTTTGCGCTATTACAGGAGCCGGCCTTCGGCGGCTTCGGCGACGCCCAGGCTGGAACTCGTAGAAGCTCCGGGAAAGTCAGGGCGCAGTGTGTATTCAACGCGATTGACGGAAAGCGGCTGCAGCGGTTTTCTGCCGGTCCTGTTGGAGGCTGCAAAGCAGCATTGCGCGTCCCTTGGCTATACGGCGTCCTTTGAAAACGGAAGTTTTTACTCGCTCGGAGGCGGAGAAGCGTCCGGAGACCTGATGGTTTCCTGTGAGCAGTTGAGAAGTGTTAAAAACGGGGTAGCATTGTACGTTGAAATATATGACGAAGCTACGCGATATGCGGGCTGTGTTCTCAGCGCCGTGTTTATTGCAGAGTGAAGGGGGAAGAAATATGTTCATGCTTACGGAGGCCCAGTTGGCACTCAAAAGAGAGGTACGCGCTTTTGTTGACAGCGAGATAACTCCGCATACGTCGGAACTTGATAGAACCGGCGTGTATCCGCGGGATATAATCCGCAAGATAAGCGAACACGGCTGGTGTGCCTTGCCGTTCTCAAAGGAGCTTGGCGGCGCAGGCCTTGGCGCAATTGAAGGCGCCATCTTCCTTGAGGAACTTTCAAAGGGACTATGTTCTTTGGGCTTTGTCATGTGCGCGCACATGTTCCAATGCTGCTATGCGCTCCGCAACGCGGTCAGCGAGAGTCAGGCGCAGGAGTGGCTTATCCCTGCCATTGCCGGCAAGAAAATACTTACCCTTGCATTGAGCGAGGAGCGCGGCGGTTCAGAAGCACTGGGCATTGACGCCGTGGCAGTTCGCCAACCGGATGGTTGGCTGCTCAACGGCAAAAAATGTTGGATAACAAATGCCGGCATTGCCGATGGATATATTGTAGGCACCAAGACGGGTACGAGCAATCGCAGCCGCAGCGTGAGCCTGTTTTATGTGGACGCAGGTTGGGAAGGCGTTACAGTCACACACCAGGAGGATATGATAGGCCTGAACAATTCGCCTACAGGGACGGTGACTTTCGACAATTGCCACCTGCCGCCGGAGGCGCTTATCGGAAGCGAGAATGGAGGCTATAAGGCGCTGAAGGATGCGCTGAACTGTGGCCGTCTGGCTCTGGCCGCTGTCGCTATCGGGACAGCTCAGTCCGCGTTCGAACATGCTGTTGAGTATTCTGGCAGACGCGGCAGCTTCGACAGAACTATTTCGTCCTATCAGGGCGTGTCCTTCCCAATAGCAGAGATGTACACGAACATAAGCGTCGCACGCAATATGCTATACCATGTTGCGGCGATGACGGAGGCGGGCGAGCGCACCACCATGGAGATCGCTGCGCTCAAGCTCTTTGCAACGGAGATGTGCCAAAAGACCTGCCAGGACGCTGCGCTCATCCACGGCAGCCGCGGATATGCTGCGCACAGTCCGACGGAACGTTTGCTGCGCGACGCACAGCTGCTGACTGTAGCAGAGGGCACTTCGCAAATATGCAAGGTGGCCATATCTAACGGAATATACAACACTGCGATAAATGACCTTATGCCATAATGGCTCATTACTCAAACCGCCCCCGGAAGCCGGGGGCGGCTTTTTGTTGCCGTAACAAGAAAAGCAGGACCGCATACAATGATACAGGTACGTTGAAAGTGCCGAAATTCCTCTTGAAACCATGGCGAAGGGAGTAAGCATATGCGGAAGTGCAACAACTCAGACTGGCGCGACAAGCTCGAGTGCTGCGATATGAACGTGATAAAACCCTGCGATCACGATTGCAATTGCACGCGAGGCTGCGGCCATGTCTGCTGTATAAGCGGTCCCACCGGGCCCACGGGCGCTACCGGCGCGACCGGTGCAACAGGGCCCACAGGCGCGCGAGGCGCTACTGGTCCCACAGGCCCTGCCGGACCTACTGGTCCCACCGGCGCTGCTGGCCCCACCGGCCCCACCGGAGCTGTAGGCCCGACCGGACCTACCGGCCCCACAGGCGCTACCGGCGCCGGCATAGACACGATAGAGCAGTTCGTTGCGGGAACGCCGTATTCTATCGGCGACCTCGTGTATTACAGCGGAGCGCTCTATGACGTAAATACGAATAACCCCACCGGTACGCCCGGCACCTCGCCGGATTTCACGCTGGTGACTGTGACCGGTCCTACGGGTGCTACCGGCGCTACCGGTTCTATCGGCCCCACTGGTCCCACCGGTCCGACCGGCCCGACTGGAGCTACTGGCGCGACGGGCGCAACCGGCCCGAGCGGCACTGGTCCGACCGGCCCGACTGGCCCGACTGGTCCCACCGGCGCGACGGGCGCAACCGGCCCGAGCGGCACCGGTCCGACCGGCCCGACAGGTCCCACTGGTCCCACCGGCGCGACGGGCGCAACCGGCCCGAGCGGCACCGGTCCGACCGGCCCGACAGGTCCCACTGGTCCCACCGGCGCGACAGGCGCAACCGGCCCGAGCGGCACGGGACCCACTGGTCCGACTGGCCCCACTGGTCCCACCGGCGCTGCGGGCGCCACCGGCCCGACTGGCCCGAGCGGTACTGGCCCGACTGGTCCCACAGGCCCCACCGGTGACACCGGCGCCGAAGGTCCGACCGGTCCTACTGGTCCTACGGGTCCTACTGGTCCCGAGGGAGCTGCTGGTGCCGAGGGAGCTACCGGCCCGACCGGTCCCACCGGCCCGAGCGGAACCGGTCCCACCGGTCCTACTGGTCCCACGGGAGCGGAAGGTGAAGAAGGCCCGACCGGTCCCACAGGCCCGACCGGAGATACGGGCGCGGAAGGCCCGACCGGCCCGACGGGTCCCACTGGTCCGACCGGCCCGAGCGGCGGTGCTGTGCTCAGGGCTGCGGCTGCGGTATCAGACGCGACCGGGACCGGAGACATCGTGACCCAGTTCAACCAGCTGCTTGCCAACCTGCGCAGCGTCGGCATCCTGTCTGAGTGATATGGAAGAGAGGACGGCCACTGTGCCGTCCTCATTTTAAGATGGGAGGGGCAAATGAAGGTATACGTCTATGCCATCTGTAAAAATGAGAGCAAATTTGCTAAGCGTTGGATGGAATCCATGTCCGAGGCAGACGGAGTGTACGTTCTCGATACTGGTTCAGAGGACGACACTGTCCAGTTGCTGCGTGAAGCAGGCGCAGTTGTGGAGATCCAGGAGTTCAAGCCCTGGCGCTTCGACACGGCGCGCAACCGCTCGCTTGAGATGGTGCCGGAGGACGCGGACGTCTGCGTCTGCACGGACCTTGATGAACTCTTTCATCCGGGCTGGCGCGCTCTGGTGGAGGCCGCCTGGAAGCCGGACACGACCCGCGCGGCCTACCGCTACACCTGGAACTTCAACCCCGACGGCTCCGAGGGCTTTGTCTTTTGGCTCAACAACATGCATGAGCGCCGAGGATACCGCTGGACACATCCGGTCCATGAGGTGCTGGAGCGCACGGACGGCCTGTACACCAATCAGATATACATAGAGGGCATACAGCTCGACCACCATGCCGACGACACTAAACCGCGCAGTCAATATCTACCACTGCTCGAGATGTCTGTGGCCGAGTGTCCGGATGACGACAGAAACATGCACTATCTGGGCCGGGAATACTATTTTTACCGCCGCTGGGAGGATGCTATCCGCACCCTCGAGCATCATCTCCAAATGCCCGGCGCGACCTGGGCGGATGAACGCTGCGCGTCCATGCGATATATTGCCCGCTGTCAGAATGCCCTGGGGAGGAAAGATGAAGCAAAACGCTGGCTCTGGCGCGCAATAGGAGAGGCACAACACCTGCGCGAGCCCTATCTGGACATGGCCAAGGTGCTTTATGATGAGAAGGACTGGGATGGCCTGGTCCATATGTGCCGGACGGCGCTGCGCATTACGGAGCGCCCAAAAACCTATATCTGCGAGGCGGAATCCTGGGGCAGCCGCCCATATGACTATCTCTCACTAGGCCTGTACTATACAGGCAGGCCGAAGGAGGCGCTTGATGCGGTGCGTAAAGCCATTGAACTGTCCCCGACGGAAGAACGCTTGAGAGTGAACGAAAAGTTTATGCTGGATGCGATATAGGTGCGGGCAACAAAGCCCGCACCGTCGTATGCACTTATCTAAAAAAACACTTGACCGCGACGTCGAAGTCTGTTAGAATATATGCACAGGTTAGATATGACTAACCATTCGAATGATGAGAGCGGCGTGATGCCGTCAACTTTTTTGGACAAAGGTTAGTATACACTAACCACTTGAAAGGTGATGAATATGAGCGTAGTGATAGTAGGCGGAAACGAGTGTATGGCGGGCCAGTATGAGAGCATCTGCCGTGAGCATGGCTGCAAGGCGAAAGTGTTTACAAAAGAGAACGGATCTTTGAGAAAAAAGGTTGGAACGCCCGATCTGCTGATACTTTTTATCAGCACCGTATCTCACAAGATGGCTTTGAGCGTCATACAGGAGGCAAAGAAGAACCGGGTGCCTGTGGCGAGAGTGATGACCAGTAGTGGTTCTGCACTCAGGGCGGCGCTCACCGAGCACTGCGCTGCGGTGTGAGGCGTTATCATGGCGCCGTTGGAGAAGTATATAGTTGAACAGTGTGCGCCCACGCTTGCGAGTCTAAAAACCGGCACGCTTTTCTGCGTTGACACAGAGGAGCCGGACGAACTGCTGAGGCAGATCGGCCTGTGGGACTGTGAGCTGAGACCTAAGGGCGTTTCAATAACATTGTTGAGGTTACGCGGCAGGCGCGCGCTGGTATATATGTACCGGCGTACTCAGTTGAGGCGCGACCTGTCGGAGACAGGAGCGGCGGAGCTTCTTCGCAGCTTGGGCTACGTTTCGGCGGAACCGGAACAGGCCCTGACGCGGCTCAGGGAACGCCTGAGCGGGGAGGAGTTCCCGCACGAGATAGGGCTTTTCCTGGGGTATCCGCTCTGCGACGTAATGGGCTTTATCCGCAACCGGGGACAGAACAGCAAACTTACGGGATGGTGGCAGGTATACGGCGACGCGGAGGCAGCGGAACTCACCTTTGCGCGTTTCAGGAAGTGCCGGGACGTTTATGCCAGGCTCTGGAGCGCGGGGAGGTCGGTGCAGCAGCTAACGGTCTGCGCCTGAACAATACAAGGAAAAGAGGAACGGCAAATGAGCAAAATAGCGGTAGTATACTGGAGCGGCACGGGCAACACCGAGGCCATGGCAAACAGCGTCCTCTCCGGGGCAAAGGCCGCAGGAGCGCAGGCGGAGCTCTTCACAGCCTCCGAATTCGGAGCGGAGAAGTTGGCTCAGTATGACGCGGTGGCCTTTGGTTGCCCTGCGATGGGCGCAGAGCAGCTGGAAGAGGACGAGTTCGAGCCCATGTTCAGCTCCTGCAAGACGGGACTGAAGGGCAAGCGCATAGCCCTCTTCGGCTCCTACGGATGGGGAGACGGCGAGTGGATGCGCTCCTGGGAGACGACGGCAAAGGGCTATGGCGCACAGCTCGCCGCCGGCAGCGTTATCTGCGCCGACGCACCGGATGAAGAGGCGCGGTCTGCCTGCGAATCCCTTGGGAAAACGCTGGCATAAAAATACATAACAGAAAGGCACCCGCGCCGAAGAAGTGCAGACGCGGGTGCTTTTGCGCTTGACGTAAGTTTGTACTAGTTTGCCTGCGCGCCGGGCTGGAGCGCCTGCTCTATTGCCGCAAGCTACGCAGCTGGCTGCTCACAGCCTGCTTTGCCATTGGGGACAGGCTCTGTTACAGGCGACTGAAACCCTGGCTCGAGGGCAGAGCGCCAGAAACGCAAAATAAGGAGAGGGAAGCTCCCCTCTCCTTATTTTGCTGTTATAGCGCCGTTCCGCCGGCGACGTGCTCCTTGAGCTTTTCAAAGGTCTCAGCGCTTATCACATGTTCTATGCGGCAGGCGTCCTCCGCAGCCGTCTCCGGGCTGACGCCCATGTGCATCAGCCAGTTGGAAATCAGTGTATGGCGTTCGTATATCTTCTCTGCGATCTCGCGGCCCTTATCCAAAAGTGTTATAAACCCGTCCTTGTCCATCTCGATGTAGCCGTTCGTTCTGAGATTTTTCATGGCCACGCTGACGCTTGGTTTGGAAAAGGACAGCTCATTTGCTATGTCTATTGAGCGGACATTGCCCTGGCGGTTGTGAATCATGAGTATGGCTTCGAGGTAGTTCTCCGCCGACTCCTGGATCTTCAATGCTTTGTCACCTCGCTTACGGTTCTCTATTGCTACTAAACATCTTAACACATTCTTGAGACCTATATCAAGTGCGAAAACGCGGTTGACAATTTGTGCAGGGCGGGATATATTCAAATTTGTATGGATGGGAGGATATAAATGTTCAAGCTGCTGAAAACCGAAGGCCGCGCGCGGCGCGGCGAGTTTACCTGCCCGCACGGTACGGTGCAGACACCTGTGTTCATGAACGTAGGTACCCAGGGCGCGATAAAGGGTGCGCTCTCGGCGCGGGACCTGAGAGATATCGGCTGCCAGATTGAGCTGTCGAACACCTATCACCTGCACGTCCGTCCTGGAGACGAGCTCATAAAGTCCCTCGGAGGGCTTCACAGGTTCATGACCTGGGACGGACCTATCCTGACAGACAGCGGAGGGTTTCAGATATTTTCCCTTGCCGAGCTGCGGAAGATAGGAGAGGACGGCGTGCGCTTCAATAGCCATGTGGACGGCCGACATATTTTCATGGGGCCGGAGGAGAGCATGAGGATACAGTCAAACCTCGGCTCGGATATAGCGATGGCCTTCGACGAGTGCATCAAGATACCCTCGCCCTATGAATATGTCCGCCAGAGCTGCGACAGGACGGCCCGCTGGCTTGAGCGCTGCAGAAAAGCCCTTACGGAGTATAACTCTGAGCCGGACGCTGTGAACCCCGGCCAGGTGCTCTTCGGCATAAACCAAGGCGCCGTGTTCCATGACCTGCGCATTGAGCACATGAAGAAGATCGCGGAGCTCGACCTGCCGGGCTACGCCATAGGCGGCCTCGCGGTGGGCGAGACGGCGCAGGAGATGTACGACACCATCGAGGCCGTGGAGGAATACATGCCGAAGGACAGGCCGCGGTATCTGATGGGCGTGGGTACGCCGGGCAACATCATCGAATCCGTGTGGCGCGGCGTGGACTTTTTTGACTGCGTTATGCCCGCACGCAACGGACGGCATGGGCATCTTTTCACTTGGGACGGGATCATCAATATAAAAAACGCAAAGTATGAGAGGGATGAGGGACCCATATCGCGCGACTGCGATTGCCCCGTGTGCCGCAGGTATTCGAGAGCATATGTGCGGCATCTCTTCAAGGCGGAGGAGATGCTGGCCATGCGCTTTGCCGTCACGCACAATCTCTGGTTTTATAACGACCTCATGTGCAGGATACGCAAAGCCCTGGAGGAGGGCAGCTTTGCCGGGTTCCGGGAACGGTACGCGAATATTTTGGATAAGAGGATATAATTATCTTGCATTTAGGGGAATATGAGGTTATAATTGACACGTTGTATATTTTCCAGGTTGGAGGGTGTAAAAATGTTTTTTAATCTCCTGACTTCAGACGCGGCCGCGACAGGCGGGCTCGGCGGGATGTCGTCGATCCTGTTCCTCGTCATCATCTTCGTGGTGTTCTACTTCTTCCTTATTCGTCCTGAGAATAAGAGAAAGAAAAAACTCACCGAGATGCGCAACAACATCACGATAGGCGACGAGATCGTGACCATCGGCGGCATAATGGGCAAGGTAGTCCAGGTCACTGAGGACACCATCACCTTTGAGACCGGCGAGGACCGCGTTCGTATGCAGGTGACGAAGTGGGCTATCTCTACCAACGTCCGCGAGGAGAAGCAGAAGGCCGCACAGCAGGCTGCTGCCGCGAAGTCTAAGGGCAAGAAGAATGCTGCCAAGACTGCTGGTGAGGAAAACAGCATAGATGAGGGCAAGGGCGAATAAAAGCCTGTCATCAAAATTTCCCCGGAGCAATAGGATGTACCAAACATCCGTTGCTCCGGGGATTTTATTTTGGGGAGGCCTGAGTATGACTTCAACGCCAACTGAGAGGAGAGGGAAGAGGAGGCAGAGACTTAAATGGTATCTGTTTGGCCCGGTTACAGGTTTGATCGCCATAGCGGCGATAGGATACGCTTGCGCTGTGCTGCTGGAACGTCAGGTATTTCCTGCCAGCACTTTGGAAATGCTGACCATAGCCAGCGTATTCCTTGGTTCGACTTTAGGAGGAATAGCCGCCGCAAAACGGCGGGGCGCCTCGGCACTTGAAGCGGGGGGGCTCAGTGGCGCCGTGCTTGCGATATTGGTGGTGTTGGTAGCGCTGGTCGCTCCGGGTGAGGGGCCGGCAACAGCAACGTGCCTGCGCTTCGTTATAGCTGCTGTAGCGGGCGGCGCATTCGGCGGCGCACTGTGTTTGGACAGAGGCCGGGCAAAACGACGAAAGAAGAGATACTCGAGGCGATAATACAGAGAGTATAATTTTGACCAGGTAGACATAATACTTCAATGATTACCAAGATGTTGTTGCAAAGGCGAGCTATTTGCACTAAATACTGTGACTAAGCTTGTGTTTACAGGCATTTCCGAGAGGGGAGGTGAACGCAGTTTACATAATACAGTTAACATAATACTTAGGCATAATTCACAAATTTACACTTATTTTGACAAAGGACTTGATTACTGATGGAATTTGTATTATATTGTGCCTACTCGGATTATGTAAATTGCAGAAATATCCCCATCAGATTTAAGGGGCTTTCCGAGTGAAGGCGGCGCAGCAGTTTGCACGGATAGATATCTCGCGGCTGATACGTCAGAGTGGGGAACTGCTGATATTGCTTGTTCTATGCGTGGCGTTTGTCGGCGGGGCGGCAGCGGGGTCATCGCTCAGTTCGGGCGAGTTTTCCAGCGCTGAGAACGTCCTCAGCAGCAGCGGAGAGATATATGGCTACGATAGCTTTCTGGGTCTGCTCTTTTCCTGCTCAAAGTACCACTTGCTGGTATTGCTCTTGTCCACATCGCTTTTCGGCGTTGCGCTGATACCGGTGGCGCTGGCTTTCCGGGGTTTTGTGCTTGCATGTACAGCGGCATATATAGCTTCGGCTTATCCGGAGCAGGGAGTCGCGCTGACCCTTGTAGTACTGGGGCTGCCCTCGCTGCTTACCGTGCCTGGGTTGTTTATCGTGGCGTTTGACGGGGCCTGCTTTTCTTCAAGGCTGTTGGCGCAGTATGTTCGTCGTCCAGTTTCGCCGCGCTATTCCCGTGGGGAGAATAGGCTGTTGGCTGTTGCAGTTATGTTGATCCTGGCTGCGGCTGTGGAGCACTTTCTTGTTCCGCAGCTCGTAAAACTTTTGATTTAATGGGGAAAGGGGGAGTAGGCTTGCAGGCTTCCGTTTGTCTAGAGGAATTTGAAAACTACCTGATGAACGTGAAGAAGGCGTCTGTCAACACCCTCTCTTCATATGTCCGCGATGTCAGGCAGCTAAATGACTACCTGGTTCTTCACGAGCTGCCGGAGCTCACGCACGTCAACGGGGAGATACTGGCCGACTATATCAACTGGCTCAGGCGCAGCGGAAAGTCGTCCGCAACCGTGTCGCGCTGCATAGCCTCACTCAAGTGCTTTTATGCGCGGATGCAGGACATCGGTGCCATAAGGCACAACCCGGCGGTAAAGCTCATGCCGGAGAAGTCCGTTCAGAAATTGCCGCAGATCCTGACAAACAGGGAAGTGGACCTGCTACTGGAGCAGCCTGATTGCTCGGACATGAAAGGCTACCGCGACAGAGCCATGCTCGAGCTTCTCTACGCCACGGGCATAAGAGTAAGCGAGCTTATTTCGCTAGAGATGTCTGACGTTAACATACCGGCCGGTTTCATCCGCTGCCGCGGCAAGGAGAAGGAAAGAATCATCCCGCTTTATCCGAAGGCAATAAAAGCCCTTGCGGAATATGTGGAATTCATACGTCCCCAGATGATCGCCTCGCCGGATGAGCAGACTCTGTTCGTGAACGTCAGCGGCGAGAAGATGAGCCGTCAGGGCTTCTGGAAGATAGTAAAGACCTATCAGAACAAAGCGCATATCGATAAACCGATCACGCCGCATACACTCAGGCACAGCTTCGCGGCGCACCTGCTTGAAAACGGCGCGGACCTGCGCTCAATTCAGGAAATGCTGGGCCATGCGGACATCTCTTCCACCCAGATGTATTCGCATCTGGTGAAAAAGCAGCTCAAGGACGTATACAACAAAGCCCATCCGAGGGCTTGATGTAAAAAAGAGAGGATGCAAAACCGGCGCGGACAGGACCGCGCCGGTTTTGTGCGTTGCGCATATATGCGCGGCATGTTAAAATAGGTGCCGAGAGGGGGCGCGCCTGTGAAAAGACCGGAAATGATGATTTTCGACTACGGACATACATTATGCTATGAGCCGGAGCAGGACTATCTGCGCGGATGGCGCGCCGCCATGGAGCACGCTGTGGCAAATCCGCGCGGCATCATGCCCGAGCAGCTGTATGAGTACAGTCGTAAGGTTTACGCAGACCTTTTCAGGCAGATGCGTCCTCTGGAACTTGAGACAGACGGATTGAAGCTGGACGAGTGCATTTTTGACGCGCTGGGCCTGAGCTTTGACGTCACGATGCGGGAGCTCGAATACATACGCTGGTGCGCGACGGAGCCGATTTTTCCAATGGAGGGCATTGAGGATTTCCTGGCTCTCTGTGCCGAGCTTGGTATCAGGACGGGCGTAATAAGCAACCTGTCGTTTTCAGGCCCGACGCTTGTAAGAAGGATTAATGAATGCCTGCCCTTTCACAGGTTCGAGTTCATTGTGGCGTCAAGCGAGTGCGTGTTCAGAAAGCCCTCGGAGCACATATTCAGACGTGCGCTGGGACTTGCGGGGTTGGATGCGGCCTCCTGCTGGTTCGCAGGGGACGATGTGGAGTGCGACGTGGAGGGCGCGGCGAGATCGGGTCTGTATCCCGTGTGGTTCAAGTGTCCGCTGAAGTGTACATACAAACCCGAAGCTCCGCATCCGCCGAGGTGCGAGTACCTGAAGGTCGCATCATGGGCGGAGCTCGGTGAGATACTGCGTGGCCTTGAATAAGGAGCGCATTTGTGATAAAATGTAGCGTTGAAGGTGGACGGTAAATGCGTATCCTTGGCATAGACCCCGGCATTGCCATAGTCGGATTCGGCGTAGTGGATTCGGACCGGGGAAAACACAGCTTTGTACGCTGCGGAGTCATAACAACGCCGGCAGGGACAAGCCTGTCCAGCCGGCTGGACCGCATATACGCGGACATGGGCGAGGTCATAAGGACCTTTAAGCCGGATGTGGCGGCGATTGAAGAGCTGTTTTTCAATACAAATATAACTACCGGCATCTCCGTGGCACAGGGCAGGGGGGTCATTCTACTGGCCTGTTATCATGCGGGGCTGCCGGTGTTCGAGTACACGCCCCTGCAGGTAAAGCAGGCAGTGGTAGGCTATGGGCGAGCGGAGAAAAGCCAGGTCATAGACATGGTCAAGCGAATACTCTCGCTCAAGTCTGCGCCAAAGCCGGACGATGCGGCGGACGCTGTGGCAATAGCGCTCTGCCACGCGAGGAGTTCCACCTCGTTGATGGCGGGGATGACGGGAGGAAACGTATGTTCTACCATTTAGACGGGAAGGTGGCCGAACTGGGCCAGGGCATGGCCGTCATTGACTGCAACGGAGTGGGATACCTCGTTAATACCAGCCTGACCACACAGTCCAGGCTCAAGGTCGGGGAGAGGTCAAAGTTGTATATCTCCGAGAGCGTTAGGGAGGATGCCTTTGAGCTTTTCGGTTTTGCTACTAAGAGCGAGAAGCGTAGCTTCGACTTGCTGATCGGCGTATCTGGCGTAGGTCCTAAGGCGGCGCTTTCGATACTGTCGGCATACACGCCCGAGGCGCTTGCAATGGCCATACTGTCCGGTGACGAAAAGGCGTTGACGGTGGCCCCGGGAATAGGCAAGAAGATAGCTCAGCGTGTCATACTCGAGCTCAAGGACAAGCTCGCAAAGGAGAGCGGTGACTTTGAGCTGCCAATGAAGTCGGGCGCGCCCGTTGCAGTGGGGGACGGTAAGCTCTCGGACGCTGCAGCGGCGCTGGCGGTGCTCGGCTATGGTCCCGCAGAGATAAACGTCGCGCTCAAGGGCGTGGACGTAGCACCGCTGACAGTCGAAGAGATAATCAAGGCGGCGCTGAAGAACATGATGAAGTGAGGTGAACGCGCATGAGCATCAGCTTTTCCGGGGATCCCGGCGAGCAGGTCGTAACCTCGACGAGCATCCTGCCGGAGGACACGGGCGAAGTGTCTTTGAGGCCAAGGTCGCTGTCTGATTACATCGGGCAGGAGAAGGTCAAAGAGAACCTCAGCGTGTTCATAAAGGCGGCGAAGATGCGCGGCGAACCGCTTGACCACGTGCTGCTCCACGGCCCTCCGGGCCTCGGCAAAACGACACTGGCGGCGGTCATTGCAAACGAGATGGGAGTCAACATGCGCATAACCTCCGGGCCTTCGATAGGGAAGGCGGGGGACCTGGCCGCGCTGCTGACCAACTTGCAGGAAAACGACATACTTTTCGTTGACGAGATACACCGCTTGGACAGGATGGTCGAGGAAATACTCTATCCGGCGATGGAGGACTACGCCATCGACATCATCATCGGCAAAGGACCGTCCGCCAACTCCATAAGACTGGAGCTGCCGCGCTTTACACTGATTGGCGCGACGACGCGCTCTGGCCAGCTGACGGCTCCGCTGCGGGACAGGTTCGGCGTAGCGCTGCGGCTGGAGCTCTATACTACGGATGAGCTCATGCGCATCGTTACGCGCAGCGCCGGCATCCTTGACATCGAGATTGAGCCGGAGGGCGCAAGGGAGATTGCCTCGCGCTCGCGCGGTACGCCGAGAATAGCTAACAGAATGCTGAGACGCGTGCGGGACTTCGCGCAGGTGAACGCGGGCGGCGTGATAACCAAGGAAGTCGCGGACGACGCGCTTTTGAGACTTGAGGTGGACCGAGAGGGCCTTGACGCACTGGACAGGAGGATGCTGCGCAGCATAATCGAGTTTTATGGCGGCGGCCCAGTGGGCTTGGAGACGCTTGCTGCAACGATAAACGAAGAAGCCGTCACGCTGGAGGATGTATATGAGCCTTATCTGCTGCAGCAAGGCTATCTGACCAGAACTCCGAGGGGAAGATGCGTCACGAGGCGGGCATATGAGCACCTTGGATTAGAGCTTCCGGGTCATATTCAGGAGCAAATGGAACTCTGATACCTTTAAATGGCACTTCAATGGGTGCGCTGAGAAAAAATATTGAGAATCGGCTATAAAATCGACAAATTGTCTTGACTTTCCAAAAGTTTGTAATATAATCTGTAATCAGGTTGCAATATGATTGATTATACTAATTATACAGATTCTGAACTGAGGCAGCTTGCGGTCGCGGGAGATACAGCGGCCGAGGAAGAGCTGATAGAACGATATGCCAAACTGGTGCGCATCTGTGCGAGACCCTACTTTTTAGCTGGTGGAGACAGCGAGGACCTGACTCAGGAGGGCATGTTGGGACTTTTGTCCGCCATTCGGAACTATGATGAATCCGGCGGAGCTTCATTCAGGACCTTTGCAGAGATATGCATACGCAACCGCGTGCTTGAGGCCGTAAAGGCGGCCTCCCGCAAGAAGCACGAACCGCTCAATGACGGAGTGTCACTGGAATACATCATCCTCTCCGAAGAATCCCGTCTCGGCCCTGCGTCGCAGCAGGCGATATTCAGGCGCGCACCTGAGGAACAGGTTCTGGCCAGAGAGAGCGAAAAAGAGTTCTATTCCACGTTTTCGCGGTGTTTGTCCGTTTTTGAGACCAAAGTACTTTTCCACTACCTTGAGGGCGAGCCGTATAGGCGAATAGCCGAGGCCGTCGGCAGTTCGGAAAAGTCCGTAGACAACGCCGTGCAGCGAATTCGCCGCAAGCTGGCGAGACAACCTTTCCCAGGCGACATCAGCAGGAGCTGAACGCAATATTAGCCGAGAGGCAAGAATCATCAATCAAAAGAGAGGGTACAAAATGTTTGAAGACAAAGTCCTAGTGTGCAAAGAGTGCGGCCAGGAGTTCGTGTTCTCCGCCGGTGAGCAGGAGTTCTACGCCGAGCGCGGCTTCCAGAACGAGCCCCAGCGCTGCAAGCCCTGCCGTGACGCCCGCAAGAATGCGGCTCGTGGTCCCCGCGAGTTCTTCACCGCTGTTTGCGCCATGTGCGGCGGCGAGGCGAAGGTTCCCTTCGAGCCCAAGTCCGACCGTCCCGTGTACTGCAGCGAGTGCTTTGCCAAGATCCGCGAGCAGCAGAGCAACGCCTGAACTGTATGAGCAGTGAAACGATTGGGACACTATATAGCGTCCCAATCGTTTTAATATTTACAGCAAATTTTAAACGGAGGAACAGCAATGTTTGAGATCACCAAGGAGACGATGATATCCGAGATCCTCGAGAACGCGCCCCAGGCTATGCCGGCGTTCCAGGCCATCGGAATGCACTGCATGGGCTGCGCGCTCGCCAGCGGAGAAACGCTCGAGCAGGCCTGCTACGCGCATGAGGTAGACCCGGACCAATTCCTCAAGGAGCTCAAGGCATATCTTGCAATGTTTTGAAAGGGAAAGCCGGTGAAAACCGGCTTTTTTTAATACGCATATGGACAGAGTAAAACTTACGCCGCGGCTGCTGACCGCGGCTCAACTTGCAGGGGACTGCCGTTTCGCCGTGGACGTTGGAACGGACCATGGACGCCTGGCGGTATGGCTCCTGCAAAACGGCGCGGCGGAGCGCGTGGCGGCTACTGACATACGCAGAGGACCGCTCTCGAGCGCCATGGCCACAGCCAGGGAGTATGGCCTTGAGGACCGCATCCGCTTTGAGCTCTGCGACGGCCTGAACTTTGAAGGCGCGTCTGAGGCTGACGCCGTGGTGATAGCCGGCATGGGCGGGGAGACTATTGAGGGAATATTGCGCCGCGCTCCCTGGACGTTGGACGGCGCGCGGCTCGTGCTGCAGCCGCAGTCCAAGTTGGATGAGCTGTGTCTCTGGCTTCGCCTTTCCGGCTACGGAATAGAGACTGCAAGGCTGGCCGCGGAGGGCGACAGGCTGTATGTCGCGCTGCTGGTGCGCGGTGGTTGGTCTGATCTGCTTTTTGCCGAGGACGCGCTCAGGGCAGCTTCAGACCCGCTTTTGATCCGCTGGCTGGATGCGAGGACGGAAACTGAGAGGCGCGCTCTCAGGGGCATGGAGAGCGCTGTGGAAAGGCGAGACACGACCAGCCGCCGCATGACGCTGGATCGTCTGGCCTCGCTCAGAAAGGAGCTTTGAATGACGAAGGTAAGCGATATTTTCGCAAAGCTGAACGAACACGCTCCGGTGGAGCTCAAAATGGGCTTTGACAACGTTGGCCAGCTGGCCGGGCGCTCGGACAGGACAGTGGATCGGGTGCTGGTGTCGCTGGACATTACGGACGCGGTGATAGAGGAGGCGCGGACGATGGGCGCGCAGCTCATAGTCTCACATCACCCGCTGACCTTTGAGGGGCTCAAGCGCGTGACGGACGCCGGCGCGACGGAGCGCAAGTTCCTCTCCATCATCGAGGGCGGTATCTCCGCTATCTGTATGCACACAAATCTCGACGCGGCCGAAGGCGGAGTAAATGACGCGCTGGCCGCGGCGTTGGGCGCGAAGGTACTGGATAAGCTCAATAAGGAGGAGAACGTGAGCCGTCTCTGCGAGCTGCCTGAGGAGCTGAGTTTTGCAGAATTTCTGAAACTCGTCAAGGACCGACTCAGTGCTAACGGACTGAGGTACGCAGGACCGGAGCGGAACGTGAAACGGCTCGGCCTCTGCGGTGGCGCGGGCGCAGGAGACCTGGACCTCGCCATAGCCTCCGGCTGCGATACTTTCCTCACCGCGGATGTGAAGCATCACCAATTCATCCAAGCCAACGAGGATGGAATCAACCTGGTGGATGCGGGCCATTTTTCAACGGAGAATGTTGTGGTCCCCGTACTTCAACGCTGGCTTACTGAGGATTTCCCGGATCTGGATGTCAGGATCTCCTCCCACACCCAGCCCGAGCGGTTTTACATTTGAGACAATCTTAATCCCATCTTAAACATTAGCCCTCTTTTATCTTAAACGCAATCTGAGCTACAATGTACCCGTGAGGTGAGGATATGGCAAACATTCTGATTTGCGACGACGACGTGGATATCGTCTCCGCGCTCAAGATCTACCTGTCGAACGAGGACTACAAGATATACACCGCGTTCACGGGGAAGCAGGCGTTGGACTGCGTGCGGGAGCATGATATTGACCTCGTGCTCATGGACGTCATGATGCCAGAGATGGACGGCATCGAGGCAACGGCGAAGCTCAGGGAGGAGTACAACATTCCGGTCATCCTGCTCACGGCAAAGAGCGAAAGCTCCGACAAGGTGCTCGGCCTCAACGTCGGCGCGGACGACTACGTGACCAAGCCCTTCGACCCAGTCGAGGTACAGGCCCGCGTGCGGAGCCAGCTGCGGCGCTATACGCGCCTCGGCGGCCAAGTAAAGCGCGAGCAGCCGAAGGATACCATCACCATAGGTGGCGTGGAGCTCAATGACGCCGAAAAGTCCGTCACCGTAGACGGCGAGCCCGTGCAGCTCACGCCCATTGAGTACAACATCCTCAAGCTGCTCATGCGCAACCCGAACCGCGTGTTCTCGTCCACCCAGATATACGAGCTCGTCTGGAACGAGAACGCCTACGGTTCCGAGAGCGCCGTCGCAGTCCATATCCGCCACCTCAGGGAAAAAATCGAAATAAACCCCAGCGACCCGCGCTATATCAAGGTCGTCTGGGGCCAGGGCTACAAGATGGAGGGCAAAAAGTGATGGACGACGAACTCATACCCGTCGAGACTGAAAAACCGCCGAAGGAGCGCGTGAAGCTCACGCACAGCTTCTGGGCCAAAGTCGGCGCTGTCGTGCTGCTGTATGTGTTCCTGCTCGGCCTGGCTATATGTGTTGCCTGCTTTGCAGCAAACGTGGCCGGTTGGGGAGACGCAGAATATGTCCAAAAATATGTGATCAATGAGCTGGACTTTACTGACCCCAGTGCGATGACCCTTACACGGATCATATGGAATGTATCCACATTCTGCGGAGCCAGCGCTTATGTCGGCACTCTGTGCATACTGCTGGCCCTGGCCTGCCTAATCTTCCTGTTCTGCGCTGCTGGACACAGAAAGAGAGAGACTGAGCCTAGGCTGAACCAGCTTGACCGCATCCCGCTCGACCTCTACGCAGCCGCCGTCGTGGGTGCGTGCATACTGCTCATATTCGTGATCGGGGATGTGCTGCGCTGGAATATGCCCAGCGGATATGCCGCCATAATGCAGATGGTTTTCATCTTCGCTTTCATTGGTTGCGCATCTTTTGGACTTGTGCTGGCACTGCTGCTGAGCTTCGCCACGCGCTTCAAATGCGGCAAGTGGTGGCGAAACACCGTAATTTATCGCGTGCTGCGCCTCATCTGGCGCGCAGTCAAGGCCGTCTGGCACGGCATAGGCCGCCTTGGGCGCATGATACCCATTGTCTGGCGCACGGCTCTCATCATGCTGGGGCTGTATATCATCGGGTTCATACTCTTTATACTGATGTATGACGAAAGCGGAGGCTGGCTGCTCGTGGGGCTTCTCTTCTCCATCGTCATCTACGCCGCGGCCATCTTCGGCGCGTGGCAAATGAAGGGCATCAAAAAAGCCGGACAGCAGCTGGCCGAGGGCAAGTTTGACGAGAAGATAGACACCAAGCATATGTACTGGGAGTTCAAATCCCACGCCGAGAACCTCAACAGCATCGGCGACGGCCTTGCAAAAGAAGTCGCGCAGCGCATGAAGTCCGAGCGGCTCAAGACCGAGCTGATAACGAACGTCTCGCACGATATCAAAACCCCGCTGACGTCCATCATCAACTACGCCGACCTGCTGCAGAAGGCAAAGACCGAGGAGGAGCGCGCCGAATACCTCGCGGTGCTCGAGCGCCAGTCCAAGCGGCTCAAGAAGCTGACTGAGGACCTTGTGGAGGCCTCGAAGGCGTCCACGGGCAACATGTCGGTGAATCTCGCGCCGACGAACACGCAGGAGATCATAAACCAGTCCTACGGCGAGTACAGCTCGAAGCTCGAGGCCGGGCGGCTGAACACAGTTATCAATATCCCCGAACCGGCCCCGGCGGTTATGGCGGACGGGCGGCTGCTCTGGCGGGTCATCGACAACCTGTTTAACAACGTGGTGAAGTACGCGCTGCCGGAGACGCGGGTGTATGTGGACGTGCGGACAGAGGGCGCGGCGGCGGTCATCTCGATGAAGAACATCTCCCGCGCGGCTCTGAACGTGAGTGCGGAGGAGCTTATGGAGCGTTTCGTGCGCGGCGACGCTTCGAGGCACACTGAGGGCAGCGGCCTCGGCCTGAACATCGCAAAGAGCCTTACGGAACTGCAGCACGGCGAGTTCTCGATAAGCACGGATGGAGATCTGTTCAAAGCGGAAATAAGACTGCCGCTGGCATGATATAATAGTTCTGACCGGATGGGTTTTACCTGTCCGGTCATATTTTTATACACGTCCTCATATTCTCTAACATGAGTTCACGGGAAAAGAGGGCGGAACATGACAAACACTTCCATTTATCAGGACATAGCCCAGCGCACCGGCGGGGACATATATCTCGGGCTGGTAGGGCCGGTGCGGACCGGGAAGTCCACGTTCATCCGCAGGTTCATGGAGACGCTGGTCATACCGAATATAGAGGACGTCTACGCCAAAGAGCGCGCCAAGGACGAACTGCCGCAGTCCGGCTCGGGCCGCACCATAATGACGGCAGAGCCGAAATTCGTCCCGGAGGACGCTGTCAACGTGACGCTCGAGGGCGGGGTGACGTTCTCGGTGCGCATGGTGGACTGCGTGGGCTACATGGTGGACGGCGCCTCGGGCCAGTTTGAGGACGGTACGGAGCGCATGGTGGCCACGCCCTGGTTTGACGAGGAGGTCAGCATGAGCCGCGCAGCCGAGGAGGGGACGCGCCGCGTCATTGCGGAGCACTCGACGATCGGCATAGTAATGACCACGGACGGCACCATCTGCGGCATCCCGCGCGAGGGCTACGTCCCCGCCGAGGAGCGCGTCGTCTCGGAGCTGAAGGCGATAGGGAAGCCCTTCGTGCTCGTCCTGAACAGCGCGGAACCGTATTCCGACGCGGCGCAGGCGCTGCGCTCGGAGCTGGCGGATAAGTACGGCGTGACCTGCGTCTGCGTGAACTGCCTAGACCTTACGGCAGAGGACATAGACGAGATACTCAAATTCGCGCTTTACGAGTTCCCGATAGCCGAGCTGGGCATATATCTGCCCTCATGGCTGGATGCTCTGCCCTCCGATGCGCCACTCAAGTCGGGCATACTGGAGGCCATTGCGGAGGCGGTGCAGGACATGAGCCGTGTGCGGGATGCGTTCGGCATTATGGACGCGCTGGGCGGCCGCGAGGATGTGAGCGCCGCAGGCATAAGGAACGTGGATATGGGTACCGGCAAGGTGTCGGCAGAGCTCGAGCTGCCACGAAGCCTCTACTATGAGACGATAAGTGCCCAGTCCGGTTTCGAGATACGCGATGACGGCGATCTCATGACCCTGCTGACACACATAAAGGACATTAAAGAGGACTATGACCATGTCAGCCAGGCGCTGCGCGACGTGCGCGAGAAAGGCTATGGCGTTGTCATGCCTCTGCCGGGCGAGTTGAGGCTCGAGGAACCGCAGATAGTTCGCAGCGGCGGGCGCTACAGTGTGCGGCTCAAGGCAAGCGCACCGAGCATACACATGATGATGACGAACATAGAAACGGAGGTCACACCTGCGCTCGGAGGCGAGAAGGCCTCGGAAGAGATCATGGGTTTCCTGCTCCAGGGTTTCGACGGCGACGTGAGCCGGATATGGGAGTCAAACATCTTCGGCAAGTCGCTCTACGACATAGCGGAGGAGGGGCTTGAGTCCAAAATCAAGCGTATGCCGCCCAGTGTCCAGGCAAAGCTGCGTAACACGATGCAGCGCATCGTGAACGAGGGCAGCGGAGGATTGATCTGCATAATACTGTGAGCGCTATGCGCCCCGGAATCAGCCGGGGCGCATTTTGCCGCGCCTTTGCCAAAATGATTACATTAGCTGCTCCGGGACCGTAAAACTACGTTCAAAACGCCGATTGACTTTTTGTACACTGGCACTATAATAAATTCGCCAAATATGGCAGTTATATTTTGTGCAATGTAGTTAAGTCAAGGAGAGCTTATGGTGAAATCCAGGCGTGAAAACAACATACTCAGCCTTTCATGGCCAATATTTATAGAGCTGGTCCTGCAGATGCTGGTCGGCAACGCGGACCAGATAATGGTTGGCTGGTACAACCACGACCTCGTCGGCGCGATAGGCAACGCGAACCAGATAGTGAACCTGCTGCTCATAGTGTTTTCGGTCATCTGCACCGCTGCGACTATACTTATATCGCAGTACCTCGGAGCGAAAAGTACGGACAGACTGCGCGAGACCTACACAGTTTCGCTCCTGGCGAACCTCATCTTCGGGCTGGTCGTGAGCAGTATACTCATTTTCCTCTGCCGCCCGATTTACAGGCTCATGAATGTGCCGGCGGAGATATTTGACGAGGCGGTGCTCTATATACGCATCATCGGCGCGGGCATGGTTTTCCAGGCGGTTTACCTGACCTTCACCGCCTTTTTCCGCAGCAGTCAGCTCATGAAGCAGACGATGCTCGTCTCCGTATTGGTGAATGTCATGAACATAGCCTGCAACGCCTTGTTGATAAACGGCATGTTCGGGCTCCCGGCCCTGGGCGTGACCGGCGCGGCTATATCCAGCGGCCTCTCCCGAGTGGCAGGCGTCGTCGTCATTGGGCTGATGTTCAGGAAGTACTTCGGACGGGGTGCTATTTCACCGAGCTGCCTGCGGCCCTTCCCCTCGCGCCAGTTCAGGGGCTTGCTGCACATAGGCATACCCTCCGGCGGAGAGTCCATATCCTACAACCTCTCGCAGATATGCATACAGGCGGTCTGCAACAGATTCGAGCTCTTCGTCATCAACACCCGCGTGTATGTCAATATGTTTGCCATGCTCTCGTACATCTTCGCAAGCGCAGTGGCACAGGCGGCGCAGGTCGTTGTCGCGCACTATATGGGCGCGGGAGACACCGAGTCCACGGACAAGTGCGTCCGGCGCACGATGTATGCCTCAGTCTGCATATCCGGGCTCGTATCCGTGCTGCTCTACATCTTCGCGGAGCCGCTCTGCGGCATATTCACAAAGGATGCGCAGGTCATAGCACTGGCCAAGACCATCATGCTAATAGAAATCCCACTGGAGCTGGGCCGTGCCGTGAATATCGTCATGTGCCGTGCGCTGCAGGCCTGCGGCGACATCCGCTTTCCGATAACGATATGCGTCATCAGCGCCTGGCTGACTGCCTTTGGCGGGGGAGTGTTGCTCTCCGGACCGCTTGGTCTTGGACTTGCAGGGCTTTGGATTGCAATGGCCTGTGACGAGTGCCTGCGCGCGGGGCTCTTCCTCTGGCGCTGGCATACCCGTACCTGGAGCCGCATACGTCTTGCCGCAGCTTATAATTGATAGATATTGAAGAGTATAAGAACAGCCCCCGGTCTTAGATCGGGGGCTGTTCTTATACTCTGTTTTCTAGTCAAAATCAGGTGGACGTTTTGCTTCGCTGACGTTTCGATACCAGTGTACGTGTCTCAGGCATGCGTCGACATCCCTATCAACAATGGCGTTGTACAGCCGGACATGAAAGCTGATGCGTCCGTCTCTCAGATCTTCTGCCGGTATGTTGCTGTCAAACTTGTCCATCTGAGTGGCGAAAAGAGATTCGGTCATACTGAACATGGTGAGCAGCAGTTGGTTTCCGGACATAATGTTGATATAACGGTGAAAGTCCAGGTCATATTTTCGAAAATTCTCCGGGTCGTTTGCAGCGGCGTCTATGAGCTTATCCAGGATGCTTTTGAATTCCTCAAGGTTTTCAGCAGTAGCGTTTTTCACAGCCAGCTCCACAGCGGCCTGCTCCAGGTAGTACCTGATAGAATAGACCTCTTCGAGCGTGTTTGGAGACACACCGGAACTTATGGAGCCGACATAGGATTCCAGCGTTGGAGCTTCCACATAAGAGCCCGAGCCTGAGCGAATACTCAAAAGTCCAAAGGCTTTCAGCTTTTGAGTAGCAGCTCTGATTGTCATTCTGCTGACGCCGAACTGAGAGGCCAGCTGGTTTTCCGATGGGATCTTGTAGCCCGGCGCCCAAACCTGTGTATCAATTAGATGTTTCATCTGCTGATAGACCTGCTCAGACGCGCTTTCTCTGTTGATGCTCTTGATATGAACTGGAGAATTATCCAAATTTCCCACCAAGTATCACCCCACCTTAAACATGTTATTACAGTATAATACATTTTTGGAATGAACGCAAGTGTAAAGTGATAAGCTGTTATACATTTAGACAATATGCTCAAATTCCCGAGTGAGAATTAGGGAAATATATAATTGACTTTGCCTCAAAGGAATGATATATTTCAGACACAGTAAGCTGTAAGCTGTATTACAGCTTATAAATACAAACGCATAGATATGCGTGAAAGCGGGAGGACTACATGAAAAAAGTATTGAAGTTTGTCTCCTTGGCCCTTTGCATTGCAATGTTCTGCGGCATTTTCGCCGCATGCGGCCAGACCGAGGAACCCAGCCAGACCGCCGCCGGCGGCGAAGAAGTTTCCGATGCGCCGGATGACGGCAGCAGCTACGTCTTTACGGTTGCTACACGCGCCGCGGAGGGAGACCTCGTGTCTTCTACGGTGACTTGGTTTGCCGATGAGATCTCTGCCCGCACTGAGGGTAGGGTCACCCTCGATATCCAGTACAATGGCGTGCTCTGCGCTCAGGGTACTGAGTTCGAGGCTCTCGAGTCCGGCATCTGCGACATTGCCGTCGCCTCGCTTTCTTCCAACGCGAGCCGCTGGCCTTCGCTGGGCTGGGTCATTGTCCCCGGTCTGTTCAGCACCTACATGGAGCAGTATGAGTGTCTGAAAGCCGTTGAGGAAGCCGGCTACATCGACGAAGAACTGGCTACCAACAACGTCAAGGTCCTCTGGTGGCAGCCTGCCGAGTGCTTCAATTTTGCCCTGACCGACAAGAAGGTCGAGACTTTGGACGACCTCAAGGGCCTCAAGATCGGCTACGCCGGCGGTTCCGACATAGCTAACGTGCTGAGCGCCGTGGGCGCGATGCCCGTCGGCACTAACGCCGCCGACTTCTATCTGAACCTGAGCACCGGCGTGCTCGAGGGCTTTGTGAACCCCGCGCGCTACATGACATGGCGGTACAGTACCTGGTCATAGGCAGCGCGGGGCTGATATTCACCTTCATGTATAACGGCCTAGCGGCGATAGTGCGCGCCTTCGGGGACTCGCAGACGCCTCTGTATGCCATACTTGCGGCATCGGCGGTGAACATTCTGCTGGACCTGCTGTTTGTGGTGGTGTTCCAGTGGGCGGTGGTCGGAGCGATACTGGCGACGGTCATAGGTCAGGTGCTCTCCGCGCTTATACTCCTCGTGGCGATGCTGCGGGGCAGGGAGAGGTTCGGACTTGACACCAGCAGGGAGAATCTCAGACCCAACCGGAGCGTGCTGCGTTCCATAACGTTTCTGGCCATACCCTATGCGCTGGAGATGACGGTTTTTAACGTCTCCATGCTGTTCATAAGCAGCATGGTGAACGACGTGAGCCTGGTGGCTTCCGAGACCTTTGGCATCGGCCTGAAGGTGGAGGAGATAGGCAACAAGCTATGCACCGGCATAACCTGCGCGACCTCGGTAATGGTAGCTCAGAGCATTGCCTCCGGGAACATAGAGCGGACAAAAAAGATCGTGCACGCCGCCTGGATTTTTGGCGGGTGTATGTATCTGCTGTTCGGGCTGCTGTGTTTTACGATGTCGAAGCAACTGTTCTCGCTCTTTGTGGACGACGCCGCCGTTATTGCTAACGCGCCCATGTTCATCAAAGCGCTGAGCTTCGGCTTTCCTGCGATGGCTAGTATGCGCGCAACGAACGGCCTGATGCAGGGCGTCAGCAACGCAAAGCTCAGCCTCATTATAGGCGTATTGGACGGCATCGCCGTCAGGATACCGCTGTCCTACATGCTCGGCATCATCCTGGGCTATGGGCTTTGGGGCTTTTTCCTTGCGTACTCGCTTGCAGCATATACGAACGCGCTGCTGGGCATGGGCTACTACCTTTCAGGCCGCTGGAAGCACAGAAGGCTGGCGGTACAGCAATAAACGAACCGGCTGTCACACAAAGTGACAGCCGGTTTTTTCATTCACGCCAGACCTTAGGCAGGCGCTTGCCCAGACGGCTGAGTATTTCATTCGAGATAGTGCCGCAGTGCTCGGCCAGTTCCTCGCAGGGGAGGCCGGGACCTATTAGGGTTACGGTGTCACCGGGCGCGACCTCGCCGCAGTTGGTGACATCAATAAATAGCTGGTCCATGCACACACGACCCACAACGGGTACGCGCTTGCCGTTCACGAGCGCTTGAGCCCCCTCGCAGGAGCGCGGGAAGCCGTCGCCATAGCCTATTGGCAGCACGGCTATGCGGCTGGGCCGCTCCGTTGTGTATGCCAGGCCATAGCCGAGCCCCGAGCCTGCGGGCAGGTCCCGCAGCTGTTCCACCCTTGTCCTGAGACTGAGTGCCGGGACCAGCCCCGGCCACACGGCGGTGTCGTCCGATGCGGAGCTTTTCACGCCGTAAAGCGCTATGCCCACGCGCGCATAGGAGCAGCGGGCGTCGGGGTAATTCAGCAGGCCGTAGCTGCTCTGCGTGTGCAGCTTTCCGACGTCCCTGCCGCGCCGGGTGAGCTCGTCTGTAAGCTCGAAGAAGCGGCGGGTCTGAGCCTCGGTGAAGCTCCTGCTCGCCTCGGATAGACTGTCGGAGACGCACAGGTGCGTATACATGCCAGTAACGCGTATGCGGGGCAGCTCGAAAATACTCTCGATCCCGTCTATGTCAGCCGAGTCAATGCCAAGGCGGTGCATACCGGTATCGACCTTGATGTGTACCTCGACGCTGTGTCCGCAGCCGGACAGCGCCCGGGCGTAGTCGGGCTCCGTCACCGTCTGTGTGAGCCGGTAACGCCAGAGACAGGCAAAGTTTTCTGGCGCAGTCCATCCGAGGACGAGTATCGCGCCTTTAATACCGGCACGCCTGAGCTCGACGCCCTCAGCGGCGCAGGCGACTGCGAAGGCACGGACGCCGCAGCCGCTCAGAAGCCTTGCCGACTTTACCAGACCGTGACCGTATGCCTCGCATTTGAGAACAGGCATCAGCTCACAACCGGACGGCAGTACGGTCCGCAGCTGCGCGGCGTTCTGCCTGAGCGCAGCTGCGTCAACCTCTACCCAGGCTCGGGCCTTGTCGTAAGGCGCGCGGGGACGTATGCGCTGCCAGAGAATCAGGAGCACCGCAGAGGCTGCAGCCGTACCTGCGCAGACAGCGAGGTAGTGACCCAGGCTGTTTTCCACCATCAGCTCCCACAGACCCAGCGGCCTCGCCGCGCCACGGACCAGCACGATTACCCAGGGATGCAGCGCGTAAACCAGCATGGAAAAGTCCGCACACCAGCCCGGAGCAGTCCTGCCCGGCACGAGCAGCAGCGTGAACAGAAAGTACATGACAAGAGGCAGAAAAACGTACATGCTGTCGTGCCTTTGCCAGCCTGCGTGGCGCAGGAGCAGGGCCTCGCAGAGCATGAGGGCCAAGGAGATGACCAACCCGGCGGAAGCTGCAGCGGCGCCGGGGCGCCTGGCCTTTCGCATGGCCGCGCCGAGCATCAGGAAGATAGGCGCAAAGAAAAGCCCGCTGCGCGTGTAGCCCATAAGGCCAAATATATAGCCATAGGCAATCGAAATACCTGGCAGGTCCTTTATCAGCCCCCAATAGCTGTCGCCCAGCAGACCGGCAAGGTACAGCGCGGCAGCGATACCCAGCCCGGCCCGCGTGCGGGATAGGGCTTGTGCTATAATCAGGCCCAGCATGACGGCGGGAAAGTACCAGAGGTGGTAGAACGTTCCCTCGAACAGCAGCTGCCTCAAATCGGGCATACTGCCGGAGTAGGCGTTCAGGGGCAGATAGAGCAGGATGCAGGCAAGGTACATGACGCCCGCCTTTTTTAGCGAAGCGCGCAGCCTTTCCGGACTTCCGACAACGAAATAGCCCGTAACCATGAAGAAAAAGGGAACGGCGGTTCGCGCGGCCACGCGGGTGAGGATGAAGTCCGCCGTGTCTCCGTAGGTAAGCAGTGGGTAGCAGTGTATTGCCACGACCAGGAAAGCTGCCGCTACGCGGAAATATTCAATGCCTGCGAGTTTTTTTGCAGTTTTCATGCGGGTTTTCTCCATAGCGTGTAGATGTAGCCGTCAACGTTGTTGCCTGATATCTGATAGGGCGCGTCGGGCAGCTCCAGTTTGCTTTTGGCAAAGGCAAAACCCACATCTGCCTCATAGACACCGCCGCGCGTCTCCAGCAGGCGTTCCGGATAAGGATAAGAACGAAGCAGCTCCACATACTCCTCCAGGCAGAGGCCGTTGTCGCTCATGAGCCGGGCGTGCGGCCTGCCGACATAGCGGAAGTGCCAAGGTTCGGCGGCTATGCCGGTGATGTGTTCCTTGCCGGCCTGATAGCGCTCAATGAAACCGTAGTCCGCCGCAAGGGCGCGGAAACGTCCGCATATGCCGTCGTAGGGGAAGTCCGGACGTATGAAGTCGATGTTGTCAGAGCGGAGCGCAAGGTCTATGGCAAGACCGGTCTGGTGCTCGCTGCAGCCGGGGAGTGCCACGTATTTGCGCGTGAATTCAGTCCCGTTTTCGGCCATGGAGCCGTCCCAGATCTCGCGTTGCTCGCGCATGGAGCGCCAGCCGCTTACCGGCACGATCTCGCCCGCAGCGCCTAGTCTGGAGATGAGCCCTGTGAGCATGGCCGCCGCCCTGGTATCGAGCAGGACGTCGCTGCCGGGTGCCGCGGGAGCCAGGACCGGCCGCTCGCGCCGGCGTATCGGGTGCTCAGCGTTCACAAGGACGAGGAGACCGCTGTGTATGCCGCAGCTCATGGCTCAGCCCTCCAGTCCGTAGGCCACGAGCTCGTCAAGCAGGGCGGGGAAGTTGTAGCCTATACCACGCATCATGTTGGGAAAACGGCTGTGCGAGGTGAAACCGGGTATCGTGTTGACTTCGTTGAATACCAGCCGCCCGGAGGGCTCGAGGAACATGTCCACTCTGGCAAAACCGCGGCAGCCCAGCGCACGGTAGATGCGCTTTGCGGTCTCCTGGATACGCCGCTCCGTCGCGGCGTCTACGCGGGCGGGCATGTGTATCTTTGAGGTGATGAGGTTGTATTTTTCCGTGTAATCGAAGAGGCCGCCCTGTATCTCGATCTCGTCTGCACGCCCGGCTGTCAGCTTGTCGTTGCCCATGACGGCGCAGCCAACCTCAAATCCCGTGATTGCCTCTTCGATTATGACCTCCCTGTCAAATTTCAGCGCCTCACGTACGGCGGCGCGGAGGCTCGCGGCGTTTTCCACCTTGGTGATGCCGAAGGAAGAGCCGGCCCTGACCGGCTTTACGAACAGCGGCAGGCTCAGGCCTGAGACTAGTTCCGACAGTTCGTCCGTGGACGGAAGCCCGGAAAAGCTGACGGACTTCGGCACATCCACGCCTGCGAGCGAGGCCAGCTTGTGAGCTCTGTCCTTATCCATGCAGAGGGCGGAGGCAAGGGTACCGCAGCCGATAACGGGTATGCCTGCCAGCTCGCAGAGGCCCTGGACAGTCCCGTCCTCACCAAAGCGGCCGTGCAGGACGGGGAAGGCGGCGTCGAGTTTGGTGGTGCGCACGCCGTTCATGCGGAATTCCACGATGCCGTGCAGGTCGCGGTCGGGCGAGATGACGGCGGGGACGCATTTCGAGCGGTCGCTCTGCCAGGAATCGTCCTTCAGTGCGGCGGCGTCGCCGTAGAAGCGGAACCATTCGCCGCCCTTTGTTATGCCGAGCAGTATGAGCTCATATTTAGACCGGTCCAGGCTTGTGATCACCGAGTGCGCGGATTCAAGCGACACGGGGTACTCCGGCGAGCAGCCGCCGAAAATCACCGCTATTTTGAGTTTCCTGTCCATATCTTAAAACCTCCTTGGATAATAAAAGCTCCGGGTCCTAACAGTTCAAATACTATCAGGACCCGGGGCAAAGTTTATCCGCAGGGCCTATATAAAAGCACATGATTTCCTGAACTAAATCTTACGATTTTCTGACGTTTCCAAGCGGCAGCAAGACGGTAAATATGATGCGCTCATCCGCGCTTTGGGCGCTTATGCTGCCGCCGTGCAACTCTACTATCTCCTTGGCGATGGCCAAGCCGAGTCCGGAGCCGCCGGTGCGGCTCATCCGCGCAGAGTCCAGACGATAGAACTGCTCGAACAGGCGCTCCAGCTGCGGGGCAGGGATGGTGTCGCCACGGTTAACGAACACGATCTCAGCGCGTTCGCCTTCAACAGAGAGCGTGATGCTTATTTCCGTGTTGGAATAGCTGTAGTTCATCGCGTTGCGCAGGAGGTTGTCAAAGACGCGCTGGAGCTTGTCCGGGTCGCAGCTGATCATGAGCTCTGAGGGGGCGTTGACAGCGCAGCTTAGCCCGCGCTCGCGGAGCATGGGCGCAAATTCGTCGGCTATCTGCTCAAGCATGCGGCTGAGATTCACGCTTCGCCGGTCCAGCGTCACGCTGGTGAGCGAAAAGCGTGTGATGTCGAAAAATTCGTTTATCAGGTCCTCAAGCCGCTCAGCTTTGTCAAGGGCTATGCCTGTGTATTTCGCACGCTGCTCCGTTGTGAGCTCCTGCTCGTCCTGGAGGAGCGTGAGGTAGCCGATGACGGAGGTGAGCGGGGTTTTGAGGTCGTGCGCGAGATAGACGACCAGGTCATTTTTCCGCCTGTCTGCGTCCTCAGCGGCGCGCCGGGAGGCCAGCATGTCTGATTTTATCTGGTTCATCTGGGCCTCTATATCGTGCAGCGCGGCAGGGAGGATGACAGGTCCGTCGCCGCCCTTGTATATCTGCTCCGTGGCGCGGACTACATCACCGAGGTAGCCCAAGGTCTTGCCCCAGTAGATAAGGAAGATGATAATGTAACCTGCCACCAGGAATAGACCCATGAAAAACACGACGTTGTCCCGGACCATAATGAGCAGCTCGTAGATGAGCCCGCCGTTCCATGGTATGAGGTAGCAGACGAACATGCCGAAAAAGAGCATGACGATGCTCGCCAGCGTGAAGAGCACGCAGGTGACGACAAATCTGGTGAGGACGCCGATGGTCAGCGTTTTGCCAAAGGCGGGCTTTTTCTTGCTATTCAACCTGATACCCCACTCCCCAGACGGTTTTTATAAAGCGCGGCTTTCTGGGCGGCTCGCCGAGCTTTTCACGGAGTCTGCCGATGTGAGCCATGACCGTATTGTTGTTATCGAGAAACTTTTCGCCCCAGACGGCCTCGAAGAGCTCTTCAGAGGAGACGACCCTGCCCTGGTTCTCGCAGAGATACCAGAGTATAGAAAACTCGATGGGCGTGAGCTGCACGGGCTTGCCATAGAGCGAGCACTTGTGCGTCTCCCGGTTTATGACAAGGCCGCGAATATCGCGCTCCTGCTCAAGCGGCCTGGCAGGCGCGGCGTCAGCCTGATTGTAGCGCGTGTAGCGCCGCAGCTGGGTCTTTACCCTGGCCATCAGCTCAAGCGGGTTAAAGGGCTTCGTGATGTAGTCGTCCGCACCTATCGTGAGGCCCATTATCTTGTCGATGTCCTCGACTTTGGCCGTGAGCATGATGATGGGCCAGAAATGCTCCTCTCGTATCCTGGCGCAGAGCGTGAAGCCGTCCATGTCCGGAAGCATGACGTCCAGGATGGCAAGGTCCAGAGCCTGAGTCCGGACACAATCCAGCGCGTCGCGCCCGTTGTAGAACTTCCGGACCTCAAAGCCCTCGTTCTTGAGATATAATTCCACGAGGTCGGCGATCTCGACCTCGTCGTCCACTACCAGCACGGTCTGTCCCATATTTGCCTCCATGCAAGATGTTTAGTTCAGTTTAACACATCAGCATTTGTGGTTGCAAGAGGAGGGGAGAGGGATTATAATTAGGTATATTTTTTATGGAAGGTACGACAGATGAAAGAGCTTTCGATACTTGCAAGGAATGTAAACCCCTCAACGACCCTGGCCATAGACGCCATGGCCAAGCAAATGCGCGCAGACGGCCTTGACGTCATAGGCTTCGGTGCGGGCGAGCCAGACTTTGAGACCCCGGTGAACATCCAGGACGTGGGTGTGGAAGCTATCAGAAAGGGCAAGACCAAGTACACCCCCGCCGCCGGCATAGTGGAGCTGCGCAAGGCCGCGGCCAACCGGCTGAAGCTAGACTGCGGATTGGACTACGACTGGTCGCAGATAGTCGTTGCCAGCGGCGCGAAGCACAACGTCTATGTCGCGCTTGCCGCGCTGCTCGACCCGGGCGATGAGGTCATAGTCCCCGCGCCTTACTGGGTCAGCTACTGCGAGATGATTTCCATGCTCGGCGGCAAGCCGGTGCCTGTGCTGGCAGAGGAAGCCCAGGGCTTCAAGATCACCCCGGCCCAGCTTGAGGCTGCCGTGACTGCCAAGACCAAGGCCGTCATGCTCAACAACCCCTCAAACCCGACCGGTATGTTCTACACCAGACCCGAGCTCGAAGCCCTGGCCGAAGTCTGCGTCAGGCATGACCTCTACGTTATCGCGGACGAGATATACTACAAACTCCTCTACGACGGGCTGGAGTTCACCAGCTTCGCCGCGCTAGGCGACGAGGCGAAGGAGCGGACCATCATAATAAACGGCGTGTCAAAGTCCTACGCCATGACAGGCTGGCGCATAGGCTATGCCGCGTCGAACAAACAGCTGGCAAAGGTCATGTCGAACTACCTGAGCCATTCCACAGGCGCACCTTCGACTATCAGCCAGTGGGCAGCGGTAGAGGCCCTGAACGGCCCTCAGGAGGGCATTGAGGCCATGCGCAAAATCTTTGAGGAGCGCAGGAACTACCTCGTTTCGCGCCTGAACAGCATCGACGGCGTGAGCTGCATCACGCCCAACGGCGCGTTCTACGTCATGATGAACATTGAAAAGCTCATCGGCCGCACGCTTGGCGGCAGGCTCATCGAAAACGATGACGACTTCGGCGTGGCATTCCTGGAAAAGGGACTTGTGGCCGTCGTGCCTTGCTCCGGCTTCGGCATAAAGAACTTTGTCCGCTGGACATATGCAACTTCCATGGAGAACATCAAGGAAGGACTCGACAGGCTCGAAAAGTTCCTGGCTGAGTAGTTAAAACAGCCCGTCCCGCATAGAGTGTGAGGGAGGGGTGATCAGTTTGGCTATATCGGTAAGGTTTAGAGACCTGCTGCCGCTGCTTGTGGCGTTCATACTTGTCGTACTCTGCTTCACGCTCCCGCCTTTTTATGAGGATGGCGAGGCGGAGCCTGTCACGGCTGGTGCGGAGCCTGCACGTGTTCTCATCATAGACGCGGGCCACGGTGGGGAGGACGGCGGGGCAACGACGGCGGAGGGCGTTCCGGAAAGCGGTATAAACCTTGCCATCGCCTGCAAGCTCGAGGCGCTGGCCGGGCTCTTCGGCGTGGAGACCGTCATGACCCGCGAAAGCCAGGATATCAGCTATCCCGAAAGCGCCGCGACCACGGCCCAGCGCAAACAGTCCGACCAGAAAGCGCGGATAGAGCTGATAAATGCGCAGGAAAATGCCGTGCTCATCAGCATCCACCAGAACTATTACCCGGATGCGCGCCCCTCCGGCTGCCAGGTGCTCTACGGCAAGCCGGAGGGCAGCCGGGAGCTGGGCGAGCTCACGCACAAAAACATGACGGAGGCGCTCTGCCCCTCGAGCCGCCGCGTAGCTGCGCCCATTTCCGAGGATATTTACCTCATGCGCGCGGCGAAGTGTACGTCCATACTGGTCGAGTGCGGCTTTTTGTCAAACCGCAACGAGGCGGCGCTGCTGCTGACCGACGACTATCAGCTCAAAATATCCGCCCTGCTTTTGGCATCTTACCTGCAATATGAGGCAGGGCAAAGCGGAATGGTGTTATGAAACAAAAGACGGTTTTTTACTGCACAGAGTGCGGCAACGAGACGGCGAAGTGGGCCGGCAGATGCCCTGCCTGCGGCGCATGGAACACCTTGACAGAGGCCCCGGCACAGACAAAGTCCGGCAAGGCTGCGACGGCAGCGGCCAAGCGGCCCGGCGGCAGCCCCAAGCTGCTCTCGGAGCTGGATACACAGGAGGAAATAAGGTTTACCACCGGCGTCGGAGAGCTGGACCGCGTGCTCGGCGGCGGAGCCGTACGCGGTTCCGTGGTGCTGGTTGGCGGCGCACCTGGCGTGGGCAAGTCCACGCTGCTTTTGCAGCTCTGCGGCCTCGTCGGGGGCTCGGAGCGCGTGCTCTATGTCACAGGCGAGGAGAGTAGGCGCCAACTCAAGATGCGCGCACAGCGCCTTGGTGTGTCCCAGGGCGAGATTTATGTCCTGGCCGAGACGCAGCTCTCTGAGATCGAGGCGCAGATAGAGTCCGTGCAGCCCACTGTGGTGATCGTAGATTCCATCCAGACCATGTTCGACGCCGAGATTGCGGCCGCACCCGGCAGCGTCAGCCAGGTACGCGAGTGTACGATGTCCATAATGCGCCTGGCCAAGGCCGACGGTTTTACTGCTTTCGTCGTCGGGCATATCAATAAGGAGGGCAGCATCGCAGGTCCGAAGGTGCTGGAGCACATGGTGGACTGCGTGCTGTACTTTGAGGGCGAGCAGAGCATGAGCTACCGCATTCTCCGTGCCGCGAAGAACCGCTTCGGCTCGACAAATGAGATCGGAGTTTTCGAAATGGCCGATAACGGCCTGCGTGAGGTGCCGAATCCCTCGGAGACCATGCTTTCGGGCCGCCCGTTGGACACGCCCGGAACCTGCGTGACCTGTGTCATGGAGGGGACGAGGCCCATACTGGCAGAGATACAGGCGCTCGTGGCCCAGTCGGGCTACGGCAACCCGCGGCGGAACTCCAACGGTATCGACTACAACCGCGCCATGCTGCTGCTGGCCGTGCTCGAAAAGCGCGGCGGCATGAGCGTCGCGGGCTGCGACGCATATATAAACGTCGTCGGCGGTCTGCAGTTGGACGAGACCGCGGCAGACCTGGCCACGCTCCTGGCCGTTGCCTCTAGCTGGAAGGATGTAGCCATCAGCTCCGACCTCGCCGCTGTGGGCGAAGTCGGTCTCTCGGGTGAGGTGCGTTCCGTTAATCAGTTGGGCCATCGACTTTCGGAGATATCTCGCCTAGGCTTCCGGCGCTGTATCATTCCCGCGCACGTCAAGGGCGAGGTTCCCAAGCCAAAGGGCCTGGAGCTGATAAGCGTCAAGAACGTCCGCGAGGCAATCGCGGCGGCGCTGGGATGAGCGCCCGGTACATAAAAACGCCCCACCTTCCTGAAGGGAAAGTGGGGCTGTGTGCATTGGGCGCTAAATACCGTGACTTGTTGGAAAAACCGCTTGTCAAACGGGGAATTAGCGCGCTGTGGCTGCCGGATAACCCGAACGTGGACCCTCGCCTGGCAGGACATGCCGACCTCATGCTATTGCACCTTGGAGGAGCTCGCGTAGTTACTACTTGTTCTCAGCTTTCTGACCTTGGTATGGATGTAACATATACTTCCAGGCAGGGGAGGGAATATCCTCAAGATATTGTGCTTTGTGCCTGCATCGTTGGCGCATATTGTATACACAACTTCAGATTTTCTGATCCGGCTATAAGCGGCTTCGAGCGCATTGACGTACGTCAGGGCTATGCAAAATGCAGTGTTTGCGTCGTTGATGACAAGAGCATTATAACATCGGACACGGGCATAGCCAGGGCGGCGTCTAGTCACGGTATGGATGTGCTGGAGATAGAACCGGGTCATATTTTATTGCCTGGCTTTGATACGGGTTTCATAGGCGGAGCGACATTCAAACTATCGGCACACGAGCTTGCTTTTACCGGAGAGCTCGACGGTCATCCAGACAGACCGGCAATAGAGGCTTTTCTTGAGGCCCGGGGCGTTGAGCCGGTATATTTGACAACTCAGCCCGCATTTGACATAGGCTCTGCGGTTCCGCTCACAGAGACTGTGTGAAAGGTCCGGGAGGGACATTCAGGCCCTTCCCGGCGTTTTCAAGTCCCCCGAATTAAACAAAATTTTTATTTTGTTTAATTTTGTGTGGATTTGATGTTTACATTTGGCTCCCCTTGCCTTACAATAGAACGGCTGGAGGTGAATCGGTTTGGATTATCGCAGCGAAGCGCCGGCAGTGCTTAGAGATTTCCTGTCTTACCACGAGACCATCAAAGGCCACTCCAGGGCCACGGTCGACGAGTATTTTCTTGACCTGAGAAATTTCTTCCGCTACCTTAAAATCGAACGCGGACTTGTGCCGCGCACCACTGAGCTTGACGAGATCTCGATCATGGACATTGACCTAGCATTTATAGGCTCAGTCACGCTCAACGAGGTATACGACTACATGGCCTTTCTCTCACGTGATAAGGTCAAGAACGAGCGAAGCCGTGAGCCTGAGTACGGTCTTATGGCATCGTCTAGAGCCAGAAAAATCGCCACTATTCGCAGTTTTTACAAATATCTTACGGTTAAAACCAAACAGCTTGAGACAATCCCTGTCGAGGGCCTGGACACGCCCAAGACCACAAAGTCCCTTCCCCGCTATCTTACTCTGGAGGAATCGCGCAATCTTCTGGATGCAGTGGACGGCGTCAACCGTGAGCGGGACTACTGCATCATCTGTCTGTTTTTAAACTGCGGACTGCGCATTTCCGAAATCGTTGGATTGAATGTCGGCGACATCAGGCCGGACAACCTTCGCATACTTGGCAAGGGAAACAAAGAACGTATCGTGTATCTGAACGAAGCCTGTATTGCGGCCATTGAGGCGTACAGGCCGGTTCGTTCAAAGATGGTGGACAGTTCAGAGCGCGCCTTTTTTGTGTCGAATAGGCGTCACAGGATGGACAGGCAAACCGTTCATGCAATGGTAAAGCGCACCCTGCTCAAGGCTGGGCTGGGCCCGGAGAAGTATTCATCTCACAAGCTGAGGCACACTGCGGCTACGCTTATGCTGCAAAACGGCGTGGATGTGCGCACGGTACAGGAGGTTCTGGGCCACGAGCACCTGAATACGACTCAGATATATACGCACGTGGATAATTCTGAGCTGCACATTGCCGCAGAGGCCAATCCCCTATCCAGCTACGTGCCGGATAAGTCGTGATTTCCAGCTTTTTATACAAAATTTATGGACGATTTTTGAGAACATTTCCGAGTATATTTCGTCTTTTGGTATTGCGTGACCAAACTATAATTTAGGAGAGAAAAAGATGAAACTTAGCAACAAGATTGTAGCACTGCTCCTGGCGCTTTCACTGCTCACGGCTCTTGCAGCCTGCGGAAGCAATCCTCCCGAGGATGTAACTCCGAGCGACGAGATCGGGGACATCTCATCTACCCATGTTCCTGAAGAGACGCCCGAGGCTACTGAAAAACCGGAGGTCAGCGAGACTCCGGAGCCGACTGCTGAACCTACTCCCGAGCCCACCCAGGTGCCTGTCAAACCGACTGAGCCGCCCGTCCAGCCGACGGAGCAGCCTGTTGCCACCGAGCCTCCTGTAGAGTCCAGCGACGAACCTTCCGGAGAGAGTGTGGACCTCTCCGCCTTTTTCAGCACCATTAGCTCCACCTATGAGTTTGCCTCGCTCACTGACCTCAATAGCGAGATGCTGGACGGCTACTACCCCGGCCTGACCGCCATCAGCACCCTTCAGCTCATAGCCAAGGCGCCGATGATCACAGCCTCCGGCCATGAGATCATCCTTATCCAGTGCGAGAATGAGGACGACGTAGCCACGGTGCAGAGCATACTCGAGGCCCGCAAGCAGAGCCAGATAGACGGCGGCGCCTTCTACCCTGCCACTGTTGAGCTCTGGGAGTCCGCGCAGATCTGCGTTTCAGGCTGCTACCTCATGCTTGTCAGCCATGATAACGCTGCCGACATAGCCGATAGCTTCTACGCGCTCTTTGCCTGATAATATCTAGCTGACCGGGGGGTCTGTAATGGTTTTTTCGAGCATACTTTTCATGTTCATATATCTGCCCGTGGTGCTGTTTCTGTACTATATCTCCCCGGTCAGATGGCGCAATCCGATACTTTTTGTAGCAAACCTTGTTTTCTACGGCTGGGGCGAGCCCGTTTTTATCGTCCTGATGCTGCTTTCGATAACAGTTAACTATATAAACGGTATGCTTATCGGGCGTTGGAGGATCGAAAAGCAGAAAAAAGCCAAGGCCGTGTTGGTGATAAATGTAGTCATAAACCTTGCGCTGCTCGGCTTTTTCAAGTACTACGACCTCATTGCCGAAACGCTCAGCCTTTTGCCGTTTATAGATATCAAGCCGCTGGGCATAGCTCTGCCTATAGGGATCTCGTTCTATACCTTCCAGACGATGAGCTACCCCATAGACGTCTATCGAGGCGATGCGGATGTTCAGAGGAACTATATCAGCTTCGGTACCTTTGTGGCGTTGTTTCCGCAGCTCATAGCCGGTCCCATCGTCAGGTATAAGGACGTTGCCAATCAGCTCGGTTTTCGGGCCAGCAGCATAGACCAGTTTTCCTCCGGCGTCGAACGGTTCATGGTCGGCTTGGCGAAAAAGGTGCTTGTTGCCAACAACTTGGGCAAGCTCTGGGACTACTACGCTGCCATACCTGCCGGTGAACTCACCTTCCTAGGTTCCTGGCTCGGGATAGCGGCCTTTACTCTGCAAATATACTTTGACTTCTCGGGTTATTCCGATATGGCTATCGGACTTGGGCGCATGATAGGATTTGAGTTCAAAGAGAACTTCAACTACCCGTATATCTCCAAGAGCGTAACGGAGTTCTGGCGCAGGTGGCATATGTCGCTCGGTACCTGGTTCCGCGACTATGTGTATATCCCGCTTGGCGGGAACCGCTGCGGCAAAGCACGGCAGCTTTTCAATATCACAGTCGTCTGGGCTGCAACGGGCATCTGGCACGGCGCAAACTGGACTTTCCTGCTCTGGGGCCTTTACTATGCGGTGTTCCTTATGGTCGAAAAGCTCTTTTTGCTCAAGGCACTGGACAAATGCCGCATACTGGGACACATTTATACAATCGTAATCGTCATGTTTGGATGGGTGATGTTCCAGCTCAACAGCCTATCCGCTATAGGGAGCTATACCAGCGCAATGTTGGGTTTTGGAGCCTCCGGCTTTGCGGAATCCGCAGATATTTATTATCTTGGCAGCTACGCCATCACCTTTGTTATAGCTATTCTGGCCGCTACGCCGCTTGGAAGCCGGCTATATTCCAAGCTGCCGGGAAAAGCCAAGAGGTTTGCAGCTCCGGCGCTCATTGTTGCGGCCTTGGTTATCTGCACTGCGTATCTGGTGGACGCGACCTACAATCCGTTCATCTACTTCAATTTCTGAGGAGGGGCCGGCATGAACAAAAGAGCTATGTGGGCCGAAGCCCTCATTTTCCTAGCATTTATAGGCGTGTTTTTCGTCCTGAACCTGGTTTTGCCGGACCGTCAATTTTCGGAACAGGAGAATCGCAACCTGCAGACCATGCCAGAGTTCAGCTTCAAAAGTCTCTTCGAGGGCGACTATACCTCCAAATTTGAGAGCTATACAACAGACCAATTCACCTTCCGCGACGAGTGGATAACCCTCAAGGCCGCCAGCGAGCTGGCGCTCGGCAAAAAAGAGAACAACGACGTCCACCTCTGCGAGAACGGCACGCTGATAAAGGGTTATGAGCGCCCTGAAGATTCCAAGCTGGACGACAACATGTCCGCGCTTAACACGTTGGTGTCAAACGTGGACGCCGAGGTCTATTTTGCGCTCATTCCGGATAAGTCCGACCTCTACGCCTCCATGCTGCCCGCTAACGCGCCGAACGATAGCGAAAAAGACGTCATCGACTATTGCTACGGCCAGTCCAACGCCACAAACGTGGATATGTACTCAGCTCTGGACGGACACAAGGATGAATACATCTTCTATCGCACAGACCACCACTGGACCAGCCTCGGCGCCTACTACGGTCTGACGGCGCTGGCGGAGAGCATGGGCCTCCCCTGCCCTGCGCTGGATTCTTATACCGACAGGCATGTCGTATCCGAGGAGTTCTACGGTACTACCTGGTCCTCCTCCGGCTTCTCATGGGTAAAGCCGGACAGCATGGAGATATTTGTGAACGCCCCAGAAGCCCTTAAGGTCACGAGTTACCCCGAAGGTAGTCCCGTGGACGGCAAGCTATACGATTTTAGCTACCTCGAGAAGAAGGACAAGTACTCCATGTTCATGGGCGGCAACTGCCCCTTGCACGAGATAGTAACAGGCGCCGAAGGCAAGCCCAGCCTGCTCATCATCCGCGATTCCTATACAGACAGCCTTATCCCACTCCTGCTCGAGGACTACTCCGAGATACACGTCCTTGACCTTCGCTATTACCGCGCCAGTCTCAAGGCCTACATTGAACAGTACGACTTTGACCAGGTGCTCGTCTGCTACAGCGTCTCCAATTTCAGCACAGACGCGAATATTTTCCTTCTGGGGCTGTGATTACTCGCTGACAGTGAAAGATAGCATGTAAAAAGGCACGACCCTATGGGTCGTGCCTTTTGAATTTTGACTTGTTTCAGTTTTCGTGCTTGCCCTTTTTCGGCTGCCGGATTTCCCCGTTGTATGCCATGATGGAAACCAGCGAAGCGGCAACAGCTACTATTGCATCAATGAACGCGGAGAACCAGAGAGTAGAGAAGCCGAAACCAGCAATAACGAGAAGTATCAGCTTCATAACGCCGACACCCGTCAAGGTTGCACCGGTCAGCATCTTTGCGTATCTTGAAATTGCAATGGCCAGGGATATTCTATCCACGTTTCCGCCGAAGATTGTTATGTCCGTACCGACAGGCATGGTCAGTGCCTCGATACTTGTCATGGCGACGTCTATATCCGCTGCGGTATGAGAACCGGCAAAGCTCTCGCCGCTGCCTACATACATCAGCCCATGTCCCTTGATGCAGCCCTGCTTGATGTCCGCAAGCAGCGAGCGCACCTTCTCGCGGTCGCACTCGGAATAGTACTCAGCAATGCCAAGTGCGGAGGCGGTTCTGGCGGCGGAATCCCGGCTCTCAGCGGTGAACAGGATAACGCTGTCCATACCGCTGCTCTTGAGCTCGGCAACGCCGGTTTCTGCGTCCTGTTTGAGCGTATCGCTCAGGACTATCCTTCCCGCGTATTCGTCACCGATGGATATGTAGAGAGAAAGGTCATCGCTGACGTCAGAATCTGGGACAGATATTCCCTTGATGGTCATGAGGTCCTTACTTCCGACACAGATCCTGATACCGTCTACCCTGACCTCCACCCCGCTGCCGGGGATCTCGACGAAGTTTTCGATGAGGTCAATGTAGATGGTTTCGCCGTAAGCTGCAATTATGGACCTGGCCTGCGCCGTATTGGAGTACGCCAGGGCGTGAGCGGCGATCTTCAGCAGCACCTCCGGCTCCATCCTCTGGGACTTGATGGCCACGACCTTGGGGCTGCCCTCGGAGAGGGTACCGGCCTTGTCGAAGGCAACCACGCCGGTAGTGGAGACGCTGTCCATTGCGTTGCACCCGTCAAACAGGATCCCGGCCTTTGCCGCCCCGCCCATGGCGCTAAGCCTGATGAGCGGGATGGCTATAAAGAGCGAACAGGGGTTTGCTATCACCAGGAACATTGCCGCCCTGCGCACGGATTCACCTATGCTGAGTTCTGTCAGGAGAGGCAGAAGGACAATCATAAATATTGCCAGCACGGTGACGGCAGGAGCAAAATACATCTGGAGTGAGGAGAGAGACTTGGGGATCACCTCTCCCCTGGCGGCGCCGTGTTCAACGCTGTTATAGAGAGCGCGCGCCGCAGAGTCCGCCGCCGTGGACGTGACTTCACACCGGAGCTGGCCGCCACGGTTGAGGCTGCCGGAAAGCAGCTCGTCCCCTTCTTTGGCCAGCAGCTCGCCGCCGAAATCTCCCAGGGCACTTCTGTCAAGGCTGGACTGGCCCTCGAGCACTATGCAGTCGCATGGGACGCGCTCGCCGGACTTGATGATGATTTGTTCGCCGACCTGCACGCTTTCCGCAGGGACACGTTCCTCTTCCCCGCTTTCGTGTAGCACGTTGGCGTGATCCTGCTCGCAATAGATTGTGTCGAGAACAGTGCGCTGCGTCCGCGCATAGGCGTATTCAATGAAGATATTGCCTATCTGATACAGCAGCAACAGCGCCGTTCCCTCAATCATCGCAACGAATGCCATGGCAAGGACCGCAGAGAGCGTGAGAAGAACAGCTTTATCCAGGTACTTGCCGTCGATAATGCTGAGCACGGCGCCGGCAAGAATGTCGTAGCCGGCTACGATGGCAGATACGATGAGAAGGACAAGCGGCCACGGCTCCGGTATGCTCTTGACAAGCAGAGACACTGCAAATGCGGCACAGGAGACGATGAGCCTTACGATGAACAGGACGTCGAATTCAAGCTCCTCCGAGCCGCAATGCGGTTTGGTGTATGCCGCGCCGCAGCAGCCGCCGGAGCAGCTGAAACGCCCGCCGACGATTCTCTCGAGTAACTCCTTAAAGGTCATCGAACCCCTCCTTAAAGACTCAGGGTAGTTGGCCGCGTTCAGTCGGCCTTGCCGTCGCAGCCCAGGACGTCAACTATCTTGTGCGCGACCATGGCCTTAATGGCGGCACGGGCGGGCTTCAGGTACTGACGCGGGTCGAAATCGGCGGGATGCTCGGCAAAATACTTCCTGATGGAGGCGGTCATTGCGAGGCGAAGGTCAGAGTCGATGTTGATCTTGCAGACGGCGCTGCGGGCAGCCTGACGGAGCTGGTCCTCAGGCACGCCGATGGCGCCGGGCATATTGCCGCCGTACTTATTGATCTCTGCGACGAACTCCTGAGGCACGGAGGAAGCACCGTGCAGAACTATCGGGAAGCCGGGAAGGTTCTTTTCAACGGCCTCGAGCACGTCGAAACGAAGCTGCGGCTTGGTGCCGGGCTTGAACTTATAGGCGCCGTGGCTGGTGCCGATGGCGATGGCCAGGGAGTCGCAGCCGGTGCGCTCAACGAACTCCTGGACCTCTTCGGGCCTGGTATAGGAGGCGTGGCCCTCTTCGACCTTGACCTCGTCCTCTATGCCGGCGAGAGTGCCGAGCTCGGCCTCTACGACGACGCCGTGGTCGTGGGCGTACTCGACGACCTGGCGGGTGATTGCGATGTTCTCTTCAAAAGGCTTGGAGCTGGCGTCTATCATAACGGAGGTGAATCCGCCGTCTATGCAGCTCTTGCACAGCTCAAAACTATCGCCATGGTCGAGGTGCAGGCAGATGGGCAGGCCGGTCTCGATTACAGCGGCCTCGACGAGCTTCATAAGATAGGTGTGGTTCGCGTAGGCGCGGGCGCCCTTGGAGACCTGCAGGATCAGCGGAGCGCGCAGCTCAGCAGCGGCCTCGGTGATGCCCTGGACAATCTCCATGTTGTTCACGTTGAATGCGCCAATGGCGTACCCGCCGTCGTAGGCCTTGCGGAACATTTCCTTGGATGTTACGATGCTCATAAAAATTATCTCCTTTATCTGCGGTAAATTAATGCTATTGCTTATTTATTATATCTCAAACGTATGATATAATCAATACAACCTTTTTAAGAATTTAGGGGGTACAACATGGAAAAGACACTCAGGGGAGCCTGCATCATAGGTCAGTCGGGCGGACCGACCTCAGTTATCAACTCCAGCGCCTACGGCGTTATCAGGACTGCGCTGGATTCGGACTGCATCACAAAGGTCTACGGTGCAGCGCACGGGATCAAAGGTGTGCTGGAGGACAAGCTCTACGACATGGGTGAGGAGGACGCTTACGAGCTTAGCCTGCTCATGAACACTCCGTCGTCTGAGCTGGGTTCTTGCCGCTACAAAATGGCTGACCCGGAGAATGACGATACGGACTACAAGCGCATTCTGGAGATATTCAAGAAGTACGACGTCCGCTACTTCTTCTACAACGGCGGCAACGACTCGATGGATACCTGCGATAAGATCAGCCGCTTTATGGAGAAGTCCGGCTACGAGTGCAGGGTCATGGGCGTTCCCAAGACCATCGACAACGACCTTTACAACACAGACCACTGCCCCGGCTTCGGCAGCGCGGCGAAGTATATCGCCACCTCCTGCGCCGAGGTGTATAAGGAC